>JAABUZ0100000009.1_pt1 | contig 391813 bp, 367 predicted proteins | sample 5562091 | NCBI WGS metagenome assembly JAABUZ01 (sample SAMN12813069, study PRJNA571459) | rock metagenome | isolation source: Antarctica rocks | place: Antarctica: Victoria Land, Linnaeus Terrace sud | collected 2015-12-21 | reverse complement strand
GTGGGAATGGGATGGCGAGGCGAGGGAGGGAGATTCGGCGGTGGAGAGGCTCTCGTCGGAGGGTGATGCGCTGGTGGATATGTTGTAGGGATGTGGATGGGGGGTCGTATTCTTGGAGAGGAGGGGGTGGAGGTTGATGGGAGGGAGGGGAGGCGGGTATAGGCGTTGGTGGGGATGGGAGGCTGTTGGGGAGGGTGATTTGTGAGGATGGTTCAATCATTCTGGGTATGTGTTAGGGATGTGAGACTGGGAAGGGAGATGTGGTAGGATTTTGTGGCCAGAGCGGGTGGGGTGGGGCGGGGCCTAAGTACTGTAGATTACTTCGTGGGTAGATTGCTTAGGAAAATGTGGGCTCTGAGGGAGAAGGACACGGTTTGGGAGTTCATGAGTGGTGGGAGAAAGATAGTGGGTGAAGGATAGTGGGTGAAGGATAGTGGGTGAAGGATAGTGGGAGAAGGATAGTGGGAGAAGGATATGTGAATGATACATTCATCCAGCGCAGTCGACAGGGAACACTATTTCGCATGTAGGAAGAGATTCTCAAGCTTATGGGAGGATTGAGTACACTACACTGGTGTCCGATGCTATGGTAAGGTACCATGGACCAGGTGTTTACGCCGCGGACAGGGTCTTTGACAAAGTGACGATCGATTGCTTCGCGAGCGAGGATCCATAGAGAAAGGGGGGCCGTCCATCAGACTGAGCAGCGAGGCCAAAGTAGGAGCAGGCAGGATCCGATGATCTCAATCAGACCGTCTTGGTAGGTGCTATTTTATGAAGCTGCTCGGTCTAGTCCTCATCATAAACACCAGCCCGGTACGTATCCCACATCTGATACATCCTGGTGGCCTGGCCAGGAGTGAACTCGGTATAGCTGGACATCGATCGTCAACGGACATGTTCGTTTTGGAAGCAACAAATGGATTGGACTCACCACCCATCGAAGCTGTAATCCATGAAGTTGTGGATGCTATCCACTCCAACGCTGTCAGGACAGGTATCTTTAGTGTCAGGGCACCCTGAGGTAGCCGACTTTTGCTGCGGTGTATCATCAACCGAATCGCCGTCACCAGTGCAGCTTTCTCCCTGAAAGACATGGATCAAACCGAACCAATGCCCAACCTCATGTACTGCCGATCCTCCCCGGTTGTAGTATGTCATCTGACCACCGGGTACGGTCTCAGCCTGGATGCTGCATCCATCCGTGGAGAATGCTTTATCAGCCGTGTCGAAGTTTCCCGGGAACTGACAATAGCCAAGTACGCCACCGCCAAGGTCGGATAGGAAATAGAGGTTGAGGTCGGCGTAGGTGCCTTTTCGAAGCTGAGATTTCATCTCGTAGTCGAGGCTTCCCTTGGCCCACGCGTCGTTCACCGTGTAGTCCGAGTTGACGAGGTTGAAGTAGATGCCATGGGGAAAATAATAGTGGTTCAAGACGGCAAGCTGAAGGGATCGTGTCAGTGGATTTGAGCATACAGCGACGAACCGTTGTGTTTTCCAGATTCTCGAGATTTGGGGGCTTCCGACTCCGGCAAACCGCGAATGAAACCAAGTCTAATCCGTTGACGAACCTGATCCGTGAGCATCTGATCCGTTACCCCCCCCTTGTTCGCCTCTGTGGATACGACATGAAAGAAAACATCAACTCCGAGGGTTCGATCAACCGCAATGGTCGTCTCTCGGGCCATAGACTTGGAGACTTGGAGCATCTCCGTTGGAAGATCGCCATTCCCGCATCGAAGGATGTCTGAACTATTGAGGGCCAGAGCACCTCCAACGCTCAGAGCGAGGAGAGCTGGGAATAAAGGATAGTACATGATGAGATTATAGTATAATAAAGTGAGGAGAAAACGTAGGTGTACGTCGGCAAGGAAGTCCGAGAAGATATCAAACAATAGCTGCAAACTTCTTCCATGAGTTCTTATAATGTTGAGTGTGGCGTCCGCTGAGCCTGGATTAAACCACTTCAACGAAAGAAAAGTCAATCTGTTCACAAGCCATCACTATGTATGGAGGGCTCTCCATAAAGTAAGAATAAGATAAGCTTCGAAGGCAACATCCTAATCTACAGACTTAGACCTGCCAAAGATACCGAAGACTCGAGCAACGAATTTTGAGAGTAGGCCTGTAGAGCGTGGAATTTTAAGCTAGATCTCGAACATCCAGCTCATTGTGTTCGTAGACCGAAGAAGAAGGCAAAGCGTCTCAAGCACTTGCTGACGACCAGACATAATTGGAGTCAGGATAAGTAGGATCCCGTCGGATCTGTCAAGAAGGTTGATTGCTTATTTTATATAAGGTTCGATTCCTAATGGCGCTGGTGGAGTTTTTCCGGCCGACCACCGCCGAATAAAGTATGTGCTTGGCGCTAGTCTGGAAGTCTAATTTGACCTTAAACCCGGATATTATCTACACCGTCCTGGTTGACGCTGCGTGTGATGCCGTCAAGACCACTTCCAGATTATCTGAAGTAAGTCACCGCAGCTGGTTTGCCCCTGCACGACAAACAATTCATCACGGGACTTGCGATCTTGGCCTATTCCCTCGCTTTGTGCTTCTTCGGACGTTCTCACTCTTCTCTCATCTCTTGCTACTTAGTCCCCACACTAAGTGTCTCTCCTGCTCTCTGGTAATAGCGCGTCGTCGCTGTTATCAGAGACGAGCGCTGGGTCAGCCTTGATCGAAAGACCGAGCAGGTGGCACGATTGTGCGGCTTGCCGCCCGACGCGCAGCTGACCTAGTATCATATCCCTCGTCCACTATAGTACTTACATTACTATCGGGTAAGCTGCAGTAGCATATATTCGTGGACCTCAACGTTATAGTCTACGAACCGCCATGGCGGACCCAATGGAACCAGACCCTACAAACGTCCTCGCAGCCTTCAGACAGCTTCGATCATCCGATCAGCAACGGCAAGCGTGTGTGTCTCGCGAGCCATCTTTGCATGTGCCTGCTAATCAATCTGCACTAGACTCCACTACTTGTACGGCTCATTTTCAAAACAGCACATCCGGGAGCTCAAGGCTCTGATCGGAGAGACAGAGTTCCGCTTCGATGTTATGGGTAATTTGCCTGCTGAGTTGGTTCAGCTAGTCGTCCAGCATCTAAGCCTTTGCCAAATTTTCCAGTGTCGTCGTGTGTCCCACAAATGGTCACATATTTTGTGCGATGGATCTCTGATAAAGAGTGTCCTAGAGCCATGGCGATCGAAAGGAGATTTCCGATTAGATATTCGGAGAGGAACAACCTCGAAACAGGCTCTGGACCTCATCGCAGAACACCAGGAGGCTTTTCGAACAGGGATTGCTTTTAGCACGATGACTATGACGATAAATTCCGAAGTGGCGATCAGGGGCCACGTTTCTTATTCCGAGGGCTATTTGGCATGGGGGGAGAACGAGGAGAGCGGTACCGAAATCGAAGTTCATAACATAAAAACTGGAAAACGTTTGAGCCGTGTAATGCCTAGCAGAGAAGCCATACACTGTCTGGCAGTATCTTCTACCCTGCTCGCCGCAGTCTCGTTTAGGGCGAGATGCTACGTTTGGGCTCATTCCTCCGACGGCAAGCCATGCTCTGTGCGTCTACCATCAGGTCGTATAACCTCCGTTCGCGTTTTCTCAAATACAGTGATATTACATTTGCATACTCTCAACGACTCGGAGACGGAAAGCTGCCAAGATTCTTTCGTAGTGATTCGGTGTTCAATGGAGACACAATGGAGAACCTCTCTCAGCCCGTCTCATGATGAGCCGTTAAGTGCTAAGACCAGCGAAATTTCCGTCAACAATCCCTACAGGGACTCGGCACCTCACTTCGTCATCGACAGTACGGGGACAAATGTCATTGTAATTTGTCGCCTTAGAGGCACCAAAGGCGCTGGCCTATTTCTCAGTTATTATGATCTCGAAGGAAAACTGGAGTTTGAAGGGCTTATTCCGGGTCTGCGAAATGGAACTCTAGGGGACTCTACCCTGAATATCATTGAGAGTTCAAGTACCAAGTCAGAAAATCTCTTCCATATCTGGTCCCTCTCGAGAATCACAAATAGCCTTGCAGGTAAATACTGGGAACCATTAGAGTACACGCACGCGGTGTACTATCCCAGTCGAAGAACGATAAAAATACAAAGTCAGTCACTGCTCGATGGTGAGACCAAAATGATGTACGATGAGCCGGCGCTTTTGTGGAAAGGCATACTGTACAGCAATATGAGTGGCGCCTATCTGAATGCGGAAACCGCGATGCGGATCGTCGATTTAGAGAGAAGGATAGAAGGATACCATGACTCTTACACATTGCCTGCAGCCGATCGGGGTAGGGACAGGGTGTACCAAATATTCGGCGATGAGATATTCATAGTGCAGCTTTGCGACCAGTTTGCCGATGTCTGTTGCTTCGACAGGAATGTTAAAATGATCGGCGAGTATTCAGAATCTTGAGGATACCAGCCGACCGCCGTGAGTCACAACGAAGCCAATCTGGATTCTGGAGTCTGACAATTATGAAGACTACAATCAGTGGGCTCACAGTTGAGTTGGATACCGATTGCCCGGTCTAGCTGTCATCACAGTTTCCCTCTTATTGACAAAAGACTCTAAGCTTTGGGGATCGGCCTCTCACCAGCCAGTGTCTGACAGAGCCTCATTTGCTAAAGGCGTCCTCCTTTGGGGTCGAATTCGCCCTCAGCCTCCTCGATAGGTGCAACGCCGTTCTTCATGAGCTCATTGATCTCTGTTCTCTGGCCTTGGTCGCGCATCAGTGGCGCGACCAGAAAAGCGTGGTTCTACTTCCTGTCAGATCCTTGGAACCGGAGACTTCGAATCTGTGGGCGTACGCTTAGACATCACACACGAGATCAGCATTGTAAAATGCTTGAAGCTCTGTGTAGGTCGCACTCTGCTGTCCGTAGGGTCGAGAACGTCCCTCTGGGATACAAAATTGTCCACCAGCTTAGCCAGAGCGTCCGTGAAATATGGTAGATTCTCTCTAAGCTGCGGGACTTATTGCGATCCGTGAAGAGGCCTACTCAATTGAAAAAGCCCGTCAAGCCGTTCTTGGTACCGGTGTCGGAACGTCCTGGCCATACCCTTATCATCGTTGGAGAACCCGTTGATGTCGCTAACGAGACCTTGAGGTCTTCTGCAACTTTCTTTATGGTACTTCAGTCTATCATCCAATCATCGCCAGACAGGAGGCAAGGATATGTACCAGAGCTTTCAAGAAGCCGTTGATAGAATTCACAGCATTCACCTTTCAATCTGCTTGGTTGCATCGTCTTCGAGGACTTCAATAGTGTAGAGTACTTGCGTGATCGGTTGGGCTGCAAAGAGGAGAGAAAAGAGCAACGTGGAGAGACTATAGTGATCCTCATCTCCATTCTAGGGAATACTGAGGACCGTCACGGAGATTGAGAAGCCCAGAACGGCAGACCTAGACTGAGAAAACAGGATGACCAGAGAACTGTGAAGACGGGGTGTAGGTACACAGGGTTGGTATACCTTGCTTGAATCCGAACACTGCTATGACCATCACCTTACGATCACAGATCTACGATCTCGAAGCTTGTCACAATAGGTTGCATCGACTCTCGGGTTCACCACGCCCGAATGGCCACGGAAAAGGAATTCAATTACGAGGAACAACAGCGGCCGCAGAAGAAAGGTTTCGGCGGAGTTTTCAAGTAGATCAAAAGTTTCAAACAATTGCAGATTATTTAGAATCGAGGGCGTGAAGCCGGGTGCCTAGCGAGACGTGCGAATACCTAACTCCCACATCCAGATGGTATTGCGTGGAAACTCTAGTCAGACATGTTTTTGAGAATCAACTCACGTTGTTCATTTCAGCTGGAGGTAGGGTTTGATATTGTAGATTGATCAGACCTTCCAAGGTGCGGACGATTCTGGCAAGTATGGGAGATACAATTTCATCAAGTGACTTGGATGAAAGTAAGGTACGATTGAGAATCAAGGTCTTGAGTGAAGTGCGGACTCCCTCGTCGTGCTTTTGGGGTTGGGTTCTTAGGATCGACACTTTAGGAAAGAGATACGCGGTGAAAAGGAGAGTAGCCAACCAAGTCATTGGCCGTGTATCAACGTTGCTACAAAGTCGGAATCTAGTACGGCAGATTGTCGCCAGGACACCCACAAAGGATTCCCTTACGATTCCCGTGTTTGGCAGTATTGGGCGAATCTGATCAGGAGAGCCTTGTGTGATTCGGTGGAGAATGTCTGCATGCTCGCAACCGCCGTAAGGCTCAGATGCATAGGAGTCGTTCTAAATATCGTGACATGAACAGGTTGAGCGCTATCTATATCAGTGGCATCATCCGAAGAGAGACAAGCCTTCGAACCGCCATCTAAGAACTTTTTATTGGGTCAGAGAAACACAGCCAAACTTCCTTTTCCACACCCACCCTGGACAGAACTCATCACTGAGACGCCCCCGGATCCGCATTCGCCGCCGCACTAGCGCACGCCTCCGCATTATACCCAACATTCTCACCGCTCGCCGAATACCCTCCCTGGCCCGTATACACCCCTGCCAAAGCCGCCGGCGCCGCCCCAGCCATCGGAGCAAACAGCGTGGCATTGCCCGACCTCAGCACAGCATCGGAGAAGGTCTGGTTGAAGTAGTAGGTATTGCGCTGGCAGAGGCCGTTATTGAGGATCTCGGGCTGGTTGATCAGCGCGTGGAAGGTGTGTTCGGTGTACAGCGGCGAGGTGGCGGTGATGAAGTCGAGGTCGAAGACTTCGGGCTCGACGGCGGGGCCGGAGATGGGGTTGGGGAGGATGATTTGCTTGATTTCGGTGCTGTATTCGTTGGGGTTGGAGGTTAGGGGGGCGTAGGCGTCGTTGCTGGGGGTGATGGAGGCGATGAATATGTTGGTGCCTTCGGCGGAGCCGACGAGCGCTGGGAGGAGGTGGTGGGTCAGGATTCGCAGCTCTTGTGGTGTTTCTAGACGAAGGGTAGGGGCACAACTTACAGGGCACGACAGCTTGCAGGAAAGAGATGTCGCTCTGGCTAGCGCCGCCATCTACGCCTCCGATGTAATTGGAAAGCGGCTTCGAAAATTAGTACCTCGTCAGTGGGCTTAGTAGAGAAAGGCTTGAGAATCTCCTTCGCACCAGAAGTGGCGATTGAAGTACTTGGGCCGCGAAGGACGTGACGGAGACACTCACATAGTTGAAGGCAGTCTTGCCATCCCCCAGGCGATCTGTGTATGGTACATAGATGGAAGCCGACTTCAAGGCAGGAATCTGCAGACTCGCCATCCGGATATCATTGTCGTAACCAGAGCTCACGAGCACTGGATGCGCATTGGGAGGGAAGCCCTGTGGGAAAAGGGTCGTGTCCGAATAGGGCGGCGTGAGGAGTGGGTAAGGGACGACGGACTGGACGGAGGCCGTGGCGATCGGGAGGACAAACCACGCTGTGACAGTCGTTTCCATCAGTGATACTAGGTTATGGAAATGCCGAGGCGTGAGTGCTTACTGGCGTTGAGGCACATCGTCCTCAGATTTGGGTTGTAGACCGCAAGTGTGTTCTGGCATGCTGGATCTGCGTGTACGAGGGAGGCGATGCTGGCAGCAAACGCAACAGCATTGACAGTGGAGAGCTTCATGATATCAAGTGATAGCTGACGAAGAGAAGGGAGCTACTTGTGATGCTGGGGAAGGCCTTGAAGAGGAGAGACAATGGTTATAAGCTGAATGAATCAAAGAACAAGATCTACCATTTGATGTCATTATTACCTCTCAGTCCGCCGCCCCCCCCCCATTCACTTCTACACCGTCAGCGGCTTCAATGCCGATTCAGGGCTCCACTGACGACCTTTGGCGCCGGAGATTCATTGCGGGTAGAAGTCAACATAGTGAGGCAGGAACTGCAGAAGACTCGGACTTGAACGCATCTAGCGAAGATGTCGCAAGAGACAAAGCTTAGAGCCAGAGCGGAGAACAACATATGTCCGATTGCATGCTACCGAGAATGTCCGAGAAAGGTAGAGACGGAGAATTGACTGAATTAGTCAACCTACGAAAACGCACAACAGAAGCGTAAGACAAGCCAAGGTCGGACATGCTCGGTCGTACCAAACCTGTACGCGGTAAACACCCACAGTCGCAATTGATAGGCCACTGGAGAAAGGAGAGCCAACGCCATGGAGGTACACCCCAATCGTCAGGATGTACTTTAGTATATTTCTCCATGGGGTGTAGTCTCGGGGGCGCCGGGGTGCTCCTCATGGCATAAAGTATGTAGCGGAACTAAGCGGAACTATTGAGATGATCACATAGAAGGTGGGATACTTTGCCCTCTGCATGTTCCAGGTCCACGAGACTAGAACAACTTCTCCGGTTCCAAGCTGTCCCTTCGTACCTTATGGAGCCACTCCACTTACTGCAAAGTAAGGTACGGTTTTTGACAGGTGGCCACCCATTCGTATGAGCTTGGCGCCAAGGACCCGCTCGGGGCGGGTCCTTTAATCAAGAATTCGACCCGGGACGGATCCTGCAACCTACTTAGAGGACCCACCCGGGTTGGAGGGGTAAAACCCGCCCTAACCCGACCCGTTCCGCTGCAAGCCGTGAGCAAGCAAGCAATGCGCTAGCAAGCAGTGCACTCGTACAAGAGAACTCCAATTAGGAGTATAATATAAGATATCTCTTAGTTTTCTAACAATACAAAGTGATAACAATAGGTTTAATATCTACAAGATTGAACAAAGAAGCCCGTCGCAAAAGTTGGCAAAACGGGAGATGGCAGGTTACCTACTTGGCACGTAATGTAACGACAACTCGTGAGCGGATGCGACCCCATCATATGAAGCAATGTGTTCTATGGTCTTCGCTCCTGAAATTGGTCATCCTCTTTAAGTAATATGTAGCATGTCTATTGGATTACGTCGACAATTGTGTTCATCTAGCAATCCTTAGCAATCTTTCTCGTGCTGGAGGCTTGCTTCCTTCACCTTGAAACCATCTGGTCTACCAAATTGCGACATGCTGTTGTCGCAAAGCTGGTGATTCTGAAAAGGGCTTTCGCTCTCCCTCAGTCATCACACGGATGCAGCGCTGGTTGTGAGGCTCGGTAGGCTATCAACAGCATGCGGCAGAAGTAGTGGACAGATGCCTCCTGGAAGGATTAGAGCCATATGCTTCAACCAGAAGACGAATCTTCAGGAAATTGCAGTGCCCTAGCCAGGAGCAGGAACGGCTGGACCTTCCTCCTACTGTAGGAGTATCTTGGAGCGTGGATTCCATGAAACGGTGATGAATACGTCCTGCACTTGAACCGAGTCTGTTTCATGGGAGGCTGATCTCTCTCCTGTCATCGAATGCTAGTATATTGGGAGGCAGTTGAATTGATGGGCTCTTGCGGTGCAGTGTTTCGTCGTTGATCCTGTGTGAGAGCATTGTGTCTGGAATATTCCCTCCCACCTTCTGTCCTCACCTATTCCTGGATGGGATTCTGCTAGGCTGTTGGTAGACCCCAAAGGCTGGGCTCATTGCCATCAGATACAGGTTCTCGACATCCTTTGCATGGATCTTAAAACGTGCTGTAGGCTATGCCTACCTGTCTATTTGCTATCTTCGAGATCCGGACGCAGTAGCTTGTCTACTGATCCTTCCGCAAGCCATTTGTGTCATCTTCGATCTCATTGTGAAGGATCAAAGTCGCTTTTTATATCTTCGCGTTCCGGCTGTACTGGATCTAAAGTGTATATAATCGATGTTCCGACCCTTTTATTCAAGCATAATCAACATCGCACAGCCCATCTTCTTTGAGATAAAAACATCAAAAGGACGTCTCATTCTCATCTATCTGACTCATCAATCCATTCATCATCTAAAACCTAGGAAAGCTTCTACCGAAACACCAACAGGCCTACAAAACCACCGCAACCCAAATTCAACAATGATCGCCTACACTACAACCCTAGTTGCTGCTCTGGCTAGCCTGAGCAGCGTCTATGCAGTCACCCTAGTGAGTTCTTTAGACCTGGTAGCCTCTTGCTTCACTCTAACACTATATTCCAGCACGTCAATACAGGGTGTATCACCTACTATGATGCCGACGCAGCCGAACAACCCCTCTGCAAAGGTCACACAGCGGACATGCCCGCCGACAAAATCTTCATCTCCGCGTGCGTGGACCGCGACACACACAAATCTAGTTGCTCCCTTTCGACCAGCGTCGACGCCACCTGGCAAGATGTCTATTGGGGTGCAGACGACTGTCTGTACAGTGCCGGCAACCCTGGTATGTAGATCTCGCATCCACTTTTACAAGATACCTTTACACGATTACCGCATTTCGATGCTCGAGGAAGCTAGATAGTACATGCTGACAGAGCCCGCCTAGCCATTCAGGTCGATTGCGCGAAGACGTCAGACCCCCCGATCATAGTCCCTTTCAACCCCTACTTGAGCGAGCGTCGCAGCATGCGCATCGCACGTGATGACAAGTAGATGCATTAGGAATGTGTATCCGAAGCAAGTGGAGTCGAGCGTTGCGATACTCTAGTCTACGATACTGGGAGATTTTTTTATTCCTTGCTAAGTGCCATGTCGTTCTTTACTCACGCATTGTATGGAACTTTGCTACGCGCCATGTCGCTCGTTACTCACGCACTGTATGGGGTTGGATGAGAATAATTGGAAATAGAATAGATATCTATTCATTGTCTTCAATTATGCTGCCTCCCATTCTTTCCTTCTTCTTGCTTAACCGACTACTTCAGACGTTTTCTTGGCTATGTCATTGACTTAATGGGAGGATTGGCGTGTAGGGTAGGTTGTTGTGTAAAACAATCCACAAAGCAAGATCAAGAACTAGCTACCTGATGCCGAAGCTAGCCTAGGTGTCATATATTGCAACTGTAAGTTAGGAGCAACGAGTCGAGGCACTGCGACGTGCACCTGGGTTCTCACTTTGGTTATCTCGATAGCCCTGTCTTATACTGTCAATGTCTCAGCGAAAGATCAGTCCATTGCGAGGGCGATTCTGCAAGGATTCAATGTCATTAGCGACAGCCCCAATCTGGAAGCTCCCTATCACTTTCTCTAAAGGTCGTCGCAACTGTTCAGCAATTCCTCTGACCTGTTAGTATGAACTCAATAGTATACATCGCCAGATAACCTGTTGCAGTAGAATATCGCGACTCAGTTAAGCTTGAGGGACATATCCCAGATCTTCACAAGAAGTGTGATTACCTCTGCCATGAGATGCGTTTTTGCCCGTCTATCGGAGTCGTGAGACTGAGCATTGTTTGCGGACTGATGCAGCTTTTCTATTCAACGGAAATTAATCCGATTAAATATTGCCAGTTTTGTACGATAAATCGTAGGATGTAAATGTGAGGCATCACATGAAAGTGGCGGAGGTTGAATCAAGTTCATAGATCCAGCAAACTCCGAGCCCCTGAACCCCCTTTTTCTCGGCATGTATTTGGGCTAGCAGCCGGATTGATGTCATGCGGAGCTCCCCACCCATTGACCATCGCAAGTCAATGAAAGAGATCTGTGACTGTATGTATGGACGGCGTAGACCACTTGCAGCTATCGCTTCACAACAGTCACTATCATTCTCTTACCTCGCTTTCGATCCAGGCTGAAGCATAATGACTGCCGCAGCAGCTGCAAAGCGCATCGTCTTCACGGGCGGCTCTGGCAAAGGTGCCTTTCCTCTCATCGATTTTCGCGGCCACAAACGCTGACGCATCGCTCAGCTGGCCGTCATTGTATACCTTATCTCTTGGATCAAGGCCACCAAGTCCTCAACGTCGACCTCGTACCCTTACCGCATCCGACAGTCCACACTCTGAAAGCCGATCTCACCGATTCTGGCCAAGCCTTCAATGCGCTCTCATCTCTTTTCCATCTGAGCCATTACGAAAATCCTAGGCGCCCAGATGGCTCAGGTGTGCAAACGCCGGATGCGGTCATTCATTTCGCGGCCTGTAGGTTATCATTTCCCAGCACCTTTTACCCACTTTTAAGTGTTTCAAGAACTTTGAAACATGTCTAGCGAGCATTCGCTCGGAAGACATGCGTTATGGCTCCATCCACTAGCTTCAAGAGGGAATACTGACTCCGAAATCATTTAGATGCGCGCAACATGCTCGTACCGGACAGCGAATGCTTCCGAGGCAACGTCCTGAGCACATACAATGTCATCGAAGCGGCCTGCAAGCTCGGGATAAAAAAGGTAATCATAGCGAGCTCAGAGACAACGTATGGTGTATGCTTTGCGCAGGGCGATGTGGACTACCATTGTTTCCCCTTGGAAGAGGACTATGACAATGATCCTGAAGATACGTACGCGACATCGAAGCTTTGCGGAGAACGCTGCGCCAGGAGTTTCGCACGACGGTTTCCAGGAACAGACATCTATGCTCTGCGAATCGGCAATGTGATCGAGCCGCACGAGTACGAGACTGACTTCCCAGAGTATGTCAATAAGCCCGAGACGAGGAAAAGGAATGCTTGGAGCTATATCGATGCGAGAGACTTAGGCCAGATCTGTGATCTTTGCGTGAAGAAGGATGGTCTAGGCTTCCAAGTCTTTAATGCTACGAATGATACGATAACGACGAAAACACCTACGACAGAGTTTCTGAAGCAAATGTGCCCTAACACGCCACATACTCGTGAAATGGGCCAGTGGGAAGCACCACTTAGCAATAAGAAAATCAGAGAGGTTCTGGGTTTCAGAGACAAGTGGAACTGGAGGGACCTAGTCAGCGTCTAGTCGTAAGTAAAGCAGATTCTCGTAGGTGCAATCAACCGATACATTCAGTGATTGCCAAACCGATATTGCATCTCCTTAAATGCTGGCGCTTGTCGGTAGATTCAACTGAGCCATCGTCGTGTGTGCCAATTTCCATAGCTTTCAAGCCCATGCAATCATGTATTTCCATCAAGAAAAAGCGACAAGAACCCCATCTAAGGCCATAGAATCTACAGTAGCACCACACAGACAGCACCCAAAATCCTTCAGCCCACATCCTCCCAGTTCTCACCCTTTACAACCATAAACACTCGCCTTCCCCAACCACCCCCTTCCCTCACTCCTGATCGCCTGCAACCCCTCCTCCAAGAACTTCACCGCATTGCACTCCACATCCCCATGTCTCACCAGAAGCACCTCCTTCTTCGGCCTCTCCCCCTTCTCACCCATCAGTACATAATCCAATATCTCCGCCTCCTGCGCCTCCGTCGAAAACCACCCACAGCAACCCCCCTCGCAAGCTCTCTTACCCCCAAACACCGGTGTTGTCAGAGGTCCACAATCCCGCTCATAGCCCTTCAGCAAGGCGTAGCTCGGCAACTTGTACAGCTCGCCATTAGGATGTAAGAAGACGACAGTGCGGCCCAGGCCTTTGCGAGCGAGGCGGACAAACTGTGGGGCTTCCGCGGGATCGGGAGGGATGTAGAGGACGTGGAGGGCGGGAGGCATCTTCTGGTGTTCGCGGATTTTGTGGAGCTTGGAGGCGACTTTGTGGATGGTTGAGGAGACGTGGGTGGAGATGGCGGTGCAGAGACGGGATTCTTTGAGGGGTTTGTGTTTGTAGGTCGGTCGCTGTGAGGGGTGGTTGTGGGGGGGTTTATAGGGATAGGAATTGCTTTTGGAGCGTTGAAATTCGTTGATGGCGAGGAAGAGGAAGGCGGTGCCTTCCATGGTTGGTGTTCACTGGAGGTGTTGGGTCACAGGGACTGTGGTTTTCGGGTGCTCGGGTGTTGGCTAGGCATGGGAACAATGGAGGAGATTCCGAAACGTCAGAGGAACATTTCGAGAGCACTGGGTAAGGTTTTGAATCCCTTCATTTAAAGATGAGAAGGAGCGGTCTAAGATCAATTTGGAGTTGGAAGGTAGGCCTCCAGTCTCCGGATTCTTGTCAAGGCAATGACGATTTCTTCGTTAGGTAATGTCGATCCTGTCTACTTCTGCTTCCCTGATGCCCTGTTACACATCGTGTAACCTACGACTTCTTTGTTCATCAGCTGTTCACATGCTACTGCACCTTGGTTTCAGAGGAGCATCAGCGAAGTATTTGGAATGATGTTAGCGAAAAAACGAGTACTGCCCGTTCCCAGTCTAATCAACAATGCTAGGACATATGTTCTTATTCCAGAGAAGTCATCTAGGAGGCTCCTTCGACTTAGAGCGGACGAGTTCCAATCGCGTGCTACCATGGACTTTCACACAAGTGGGGCCCTTGGATAGTCCCACAAAGCAGGATAGCCCTCTAGACGAGCACACATCTTGGACAGCTCAAACATTCTGCGGTCCACGAAAGACGCACTACCCAACAGCGTTAGATCGACGTCGCTTTCCTCACTTTACTGCATTTTGCCAAGAAGTCTTTGAGTACACGGTGTCCATTATCATCAGATGCAATCACGTTGCTTATCCTAATCGCCTTAGCATAGCGGTCTTCTCCACATCGGTACTTCGCGCGATGTAAATGATCTACAAGATTCGGTATTTCGATGCATCTGACATTGGGCTTGATCCTCTTGGGTTTTCCCTCAACGTTGTGAGAGAAGTATTTCGAACCTGGCTTCGAAACCATCTCTGCAGCCTGATCTGCATTGTCAAGTCCAATACCGGCTTCCAGTTTGAGTGCTCAGCCAGAGCAGGGCAGCGAAAGCTCCACTGGAAATGTGTCTAGATTAGCGAATTGTGATTGTCACGCACGCCGAAAAAAAAGCTGGACTGGAGATGCAAGCCGAACGTGGAAAATTAGCTCAAGCAATTTTGGATCATAACCTGGTATGTGGTACTCTATATGCAAACATTTCCGTCCCACAGAACATTATGCGCATTATCCCAAGGCGTTCCAGCGCTCCCCGACTTACAATCCGGTGATCTAATAAACTCAAATGCATCAACCTGAGGCATGCTATCCTATCCCTTTTTCCAAGCTATTTTTGGCGCATACTGCGCGTACAAGCTGATAAGATGGGCAGTAGACGCGCTGTCCAGATATCCCTCATAAACGACTGGCAATGAATAGCTCCTCGAGACAGGGTACGTCAATTTTGCTGTGGACCTAGGGTCGTACGCATGAATCGTCGGGGCGATGTATTTCGTCATGAGCGCGCCACGACCGGACAATGGAACGAACGGACCCGGATTTCTGTAGTCAGAAACGCTAACGAACTCGTCCGGATTGCGTTTGTGAAGCAACCCGTTCCCATTGTGAGAATACAAGGGGATGGCAATATAGTTCTCTTGGTGAACAGAGATAATGACCATCTTTCGGACCTTGGTGTGGATTTTGCCGAAGCGGCTTTCGGTGATGTTGCTGTTCATCGTTTTATTTGTGGTGCCTGGTGGTGCATCAAAGTCCTGTTATGGAGGCACGCTCTAACGATGCCGCCCACGAAGAACATGTCCCTTGGAAGTCTTCGTGGGCGGTTGTCGTTCCCGCTATTGGCAGCAGTCGCTGATAGAATCTGAGAAGGGTTAGGATAAGATGTTACAGCTTGCTTGAGGTCCGTACGCTCAGGCCTTGAGGGATATACGCTAGCTTCCCCTGATACTACCGTGCCTAATTTGGGTACGGCCGCGCAACTCCTTTGCCGGGACGATGAGACGCGTTTGAGATTCGCAGCAGTCAAGCCTGGACCCGCAGGCTTCACTGATGTAGTGTTATTTGTGAGCAGTAGAAGTACCACTTCGCTGTGACAAGCTCTTAGAGAATGCGGCTGCAGACTTCGTAAGGCCTCTGTTGCTTCCCGCTGTCGCATAGCCATCTTGATGAACACCTGGTCTGGGCTCCAAGCTCTGGGGGTTCCCAGTTCTTTGCTCACTGGACACCCTTAGCTTTTGGAAATCTGCAGCGAACGAGGACTTCCTACTCCGCGTGACCGTCTTCGTCGACATTCTGATAATTCGAATCGTCTTTTCGCTCGTACTGTCGTCGGGATGCAGTGTATCGGATTTAAAAGTCAATTACTCTCGGTGATTTTGACCGGGTTGGGCGAAACTGCTTCTTGCAGTACCAGGGTAACAGGAGATGTGTAACACCTTATAGCTTCAAGACTCATTCTCTTGGTTACAAAGACATTGTCATTACGACGACAAGTATAGGCCAATAACGTCGCAGCATACAAGGGGCGGCTTACGATGTAGGCTTCGTCGCCAACGTACAATGACATTGTCGAAAATGCTTCGGCCATCATAGGTGAGGAATATGCAACATTGCATCCTACGGTCAGAGTCTCAAACGCTTTGTTCGTGTTTCCCGTGAATGTGAGCATTCTTTGTTTGGAACGCAAACAATGGAAGAGTCAAAGACAACATTAGTTATAAGACGATTAGAGATCTTAGTGTTCTTACCCTGCCGGATTAGGGCCCAGAACCAGGAGAAGCGACAGGTAGCACATACTTCATCACACTATAGATCTCAATACGCGCAACCCTCAAGATGGAAAGACGCGTCCTTGACTTTTTGGAAAAACTCGTGCACGGGATCAGCTCAATGTTTGTATTCGGACATAATCGAACACATGAGTTTGATATACCGCTTCTCTTCCAAGCAGAGAGCGGGCTTTGCCAGCCAGCCTGGAGCTTGGACGCGCAGGGACAGCCGACCGCTCGAGACGTACAAAACTCAGACTTGACAACTTCGAACGCACAAACCCAAACAACCGACCAAGTCCCGAGTGAAGCGTACTCTTATAGGTGGCCAGACGTCATGGCGAACAGTGACAGCGGCCTAGCGGTGGTGCTGACGGACTCGATGGTAGCACAGATAAGCTCGGTCCTCCAAGCTACTCGACAGATTGAGCTGCTTGAACAGTCCTGTACGAACGAGACCCGGGTCGCAAAATCTGGTCGAGACTTTCTCGATCACGCTTCATTCGTGATCACAGATGGAAACGTCGACGAAGAGCGCGCGCACTACGCTCGAAGCCTGCAACGGCGAGAACCGGCAATCTTGCAAGATATCCAACATGAAAGCGATCTGAAGGATGAAATTCAGTCCTGGACACAGAGCCGCGACTTTTTGAGAGCAAGCCTAGAGAACGGTCTTGCGCGAATGCTCCGTGCCAACCAGTTGGATGAAGCTCCCGAGATAGAACAACCCGAGGTGATGCCTGAGCTAGGAGTTGACGTGCACATGCACGACACCATCTCCGAGAGGACAGTCTCTGTGGACTCAGCTAACGACATCTTCCTTGCTGACCCTACGGCAAAGAACCCCGAGCAGGCATCAGCGCAGTACGATGATGCCGTCAATAGGATGCGTGAACTTGAAGAGCTCTCTGACCGTCGGGAGCGGGACAACGAAGAGGATATGATGCGCTACCGCGAAGCGCTCCGCAACGGGGAAGTTGACTTTCCTGAAAGCGAATTGCGTGAGCTACATCTTGAGCAGGAACGGGAGCTAACGCTCAATCTCATCGAGGCTGGCCTGTTGCTCGAGCGGCATCTGGCTAACGCCAAGATGTGGGGCATTATCATGGATGATGATGACGAGTCTGATTTCCGGAACCGCAAGTCCTCCAAGTATTACGACAGCGGTGCAGATGCTGAAGAATTGCCAAGTCCAAACAGCATAGGCGACCGTGCTAGGATCGAAGCTTGGGCAGAGATGGTAAGTGATTCTCCCGATGAGATTTCATCGATACCGGAGATTGACGAGTGGGATACTCGTTCTGTGGACATCTCTAGCACGATCAGTATGCGGGATACCAGTAATAGGATTCGGATAGATCGCTGGCGGTCCTACTGTGCATCCTGTCCGTTGCCGACGGAGCAGCGAGAACAAGAGGACCTCCCTGCAGCCACTTTGGTCTCTGAGGTAAGCTCAGGACTTTGAACCTGGCAGGACCGTAATCCCTAAAATAACACCTTAGTCGTTGTATATACTTTTTGACTGCACTCAATACACTACCATACTTGCGACCTACATCCTGTAGCTACTCGAATATTTGATTTATAAATTGATAGGCTGGTGGAGCTTAGAAGCCTTGAATAACCTTTCACAAATATGAGAAGCCTATGTCCTTGTTTACCTACCTGAATTTGATGAAGGTATTTAAAGGGGTAGAAAGTACTCATCCTGGTACTCTGATCTACTCGTGTAGCGCTAGACTCTTGATTGGCTGAGCCATGTCATAGTGACTATACCCGATGCGGATGCACCAAAAATTTCTCGTGGAGCTCTCAGAGCGAGCGAGCGTCACTTATGAGAAAGGACGACGATCAGTCATGCGTGCCGGAAAGCACTCCGCGAACGGGAAGGTCGCTAGGCTTTCCTGGCCGGTGTGCCCAAGACAGAGGACAGCTCTGGTTGATATGTTCAAACGTTCTGCTGGCTTTCTTTCCAACTCAGGTTCATCGGTAATTGCCGCCTCGGATGGGATCTCTGATATCGTGCAAAGCTAGTTTCTTGGCCGCAGCCGGGAAGGCGTCAAGGTTTTGGTGACCCCATCACACAAATGATAGTTTTTCGCGCAATTCGATTAAAACCTCTTTTACCTGTTTAATTAGCATTCTAATTAGACAGTATTTGAAGTCTTTAGTATAATCGTGTTATTTGCGTGTCTCGTAACTCTTTTCTCGTTATAACGCTTGCTCTAATCGACGATCAAAGAGCTGCAAATGTCGATCGCATTAAAATTAACAAAAATAGTGCTTATATATTATATTTAGTAAGCGTATCTAAATAACAAGTACGCAAGAAAAAACATAATATTAAGTTATACAACTTTGTTGTTGTCTCTTAATATAGAAGAGATCTTAATAAATTAATCGATAAGACAATAAAAAATAGTCTTCTAAATTATATTAATCTTTGTTCTATTGTTTATCTTAACAAGATATATCTCTATTTATATAACAAATTTGATATTATTGTTAATATCGACACAATCGCAAAAATACTTCGAAAAAAGAGATAAATATATAAGAGAATTATAATATAATAATCTCTTGTATTTATATATTAATAGATATTTTGTAAATCTCTTATTGCGCTTTGCAAAAAGATTAGACACAATATAATATTTAATAAATACAATTATATTAATAGAAGATATATTAATTGATATTTCTAAATAAATTTGTTGTTTGCTATAAGATTATGTACGAACGTGTAACAAGACGTTGTTACATCAACGTATTAAAGGCGAAACTACGTAATATATAGAATTGCAATTTAAAGAGACATTAATTCGTAAGAATTTTGAAAGAGAATTCTTAAGAAGAAAACTCTACACGATGTTAAGTTGTTATTACAATAACGTGTTTACTAATTATTAAGAGCTAGTATTACAATTGTCTTTCTTTTTTGAATTCTAATTTCTAAGATTAATGTGTTATAACGACGTCTTGCTTGCGCGATTACGTTAATCTCTTATCAAGTTCTTTTTAAAAAAAATTAAGATTTAATTAAATAATAAGCAATATCTTATGTCTTTATATGCGACGCATTTTCTAATTTATGTATTTTCTTGTCAAGATTCGAAAGCGTTTATAAAAGAGATTTTTTAATTTCTTTCTCTATCTTTCTTAGACATTCGAGAGAAAGTTAAGAAGCGATAATAATTTTTCTTGTATATTATTGCGAGATATTATGTTGCTTGTTTTAAGCGTTTTATTGTATATTAACTTTAAATCGACAAATAAAAAGATCTTTTATTTTTTTATTTTAAAGTATAAATACGTTTTTAATTGTTATATTGTTGCGTCGTTATTGCAACAAATACTTGATAATAGTATATTGCAATTTATTTACATCTTATAGATTCTAAATTTAGCTTAACTTATTATTTGAATAAATTATCTCGATTTTCTTTGTTCGATTTAATCAAATTAGCGCAATTGATTCTCAAATAATATTTATTAACAACATTATTATAATTTCTCTCTTCTTATATTATTTTTCGATTTATAATTGATAAATAAATGCGACGTTCTTTAGATTATTTTAATGCTAACAACAATATTGCGCACAAATCTCGTATTTAATATAAGTTTTTTCAATTATTTTAACGTATTGTAACTTCTTTTTAATAAAAATAATTATAAGTTTTTATTAATTTTTGTTATTGTAATAGCGAACCAATTACGTAAGCAATGCTTTAACGAGATCTTGCTATAAATAAAATTAATAAAAATAGCAATATTAATCGAAATAATTCTTTTTGTTTTTCTTGTTCGCGCGCAAACGCAACGTTTTTTTCTCTTTTGTCTCTATTACTTGCAATATCTTGTTCGCATTAACAAAAATATTAATTATTAAATACGTTTTTAACTTTTATTTGCTTTGCGATCTAATAACATACAATATATTAAACAAAAGAATATTTGCTATAAATATTGCGCTTCAAAGCGCAAAATCGTAAGTTGTTTATATACTTTTATATTTAATTTAATTTGTCAATATATTCTTATTGTTATTTAATATATTAAGCAAGTCAATATCTTGCTAAAGTTTAATATGCGTATCTTTGATAAAATTAATGTTAAAATTAATTAAGTCGCGTTTGCTTCGCGAGTACAATATTGTTTTACTATTATATACGCATAACAACGAAAAAACAAATCGATTTTATGTTTAATTTACAAGAATCTTTTAGCTAATATTAATGTTAAGCTAAATTATTTATGCAATATTTAACAAAAAATGTTCGACATAATACGTTATAGAGCAAATCTTAATGCTCTTTCTTTGAAGAAGTTAAACAAAAACAATAAATTTGTGTTTGACAATATTGTTGCAAATAACAAATTTAAGAGTTTGTAAATCTTGCGTAATTCGATAACTTTATTAAAAATAATACTATTTATCTTGTTCTTGTTAATTAAATCTCTTTAAAAAAGAGCAATATAAATGTTTAGACAAAACTTCTTTTGTATATTATAGTTGTTTCGATAATTTATATAATTGATCTAAATATATTAAATTATTTGTTATTAAATAAGAATATTTAAAGTAAACAACTTTCTTGTTCGATAATATAAAAACTAACAATTAGAAAATCGAATCTTATTTATATTCTTTTGCGAACATTATATTTTTGCAATTTTTGCATAAAATTTATGTTTGAAAGATTATTATTCAAAGTATGCTTTTATTATATTTAAAATAATAAAATTAATTGCGTTTTAAGAGATTGCATTTCTTATTTTTGTTATTAATAATTTATTTTTATAACGTTTGTGTATTATTAAAGACAATTAAGTAACAACAATTAAAGAATTAATTAAGAAAGATACATATAATTAATTGTAAATAGAATGTTAAATCTTGCATCAAATAATACGCATGCGAAAACTTTTTATTAATAAAAATTAAGTAACAAAAGCAATCAAATTTAAATACACTTTATATTGCATTTTTATAACTCTTAATATTTAATTAATTTATTAAGAGAATTATAATATTACTTATATGTATTATCTATGTTATTGCTATATTTTAAGTGTATATAATAGCATTAAATCTTACTTCTTATTGTTAAAATTCTTCTTGCAAATATAAAGTTTTAATTTTTTTATCTTTGCAATTAATTTTTCGAAAAATTTATACACATTGTATTTCTTAAGCTTTTGTCTTGTATTCGCGAGATAATTTTTTAATATTTAACTATCTTTACATAATAAAAATTCTTTTTATTGAACAAAATATTATAACTTATTATATCTTGATTTATAATTAAAAATATTTTTTACTTTTTACTTTTTATTTTCGTTAATTAATATTATATTTTTCGAAACAATAATGTTCGAATTATAATAATATAATTTTAGTAGTAAAATATAAAAGACAAGATAAATATATTATTTAACAAAAAGACATAAACAATATATTTGCGAATTAATTATATTTTTAATCTCGAACAATCTTGTAAATTTATAAAACAACTTCTTTTTTAAACAAACGTGTACAAGATTTTTAATAGAGAGCATAACTTTGTTATCAACTTAATATCTTTTCGAAATAATCTTCTTATTGTAATCTTGAGCTTGTACTTGTTGCGCAATCTATAAACGACTTATTAATTAATCGCGTTTGTTTTACAAAGATTGAATTTACTCTTAAACAACAAAAACATCTAGATAATTTTTGTTGTTCTAGTTAAATCAAAAATTTGCAACAAATTTAAACATTAACTCGAAAAGTAACAATTTAATCAATATATATAATGTGCTATTGTAAGTATATTGAGCTAGAGCTAGCAATAAATCTTAATTATTTTGTTTATAATTGCAATAGCAATGCAAATAGTATTTTAATATTTAATTTTGTCTTTCGATTTACTTATTAATCTAAGAATAGAAAGCAATATTTAGCTTTTATTTAATACGTATGCGATAACATATTGCGAATTAATAGTTACTAATAAAGAGCAAATTACAATCGAAAACAATTTTACAAACTTCAAGATAAATAAGCAATATCTTCTTAAACAAAATATTAATTAGATCTTTCGTCAATTATATAAATTTGACAAAAATGTATAGAGATATTTTGAAGTATTGATCGATTATTACTAGAATTGCGTTAAACACATTATTTTTGCAACAATTAGCAAACAACTTAATATAAAATTTATCGAAATTTCGACTTATAATCAAACAAGAATAAAGAGCAATATCAACTTTTTATAAAGACAATAATGCGAAATTTTATTTCGCTAACAAACGTTGCAATCTTTAATATATATATTAATATTTGCAATTATCTTTAATTAATAGAACTTTCTACTTATAAAAGTATATATCTTTTTAATTTTAAAGTGTCTTGTTAAAACGTTATTATAATTACAAACGTAATAGCTCGTTCTTTAATAATATTTTGTCGAAAATCAAAACAACATAAAAGAAAAACATTATTTTTTTATAAATTAATTAGTCTTTTTTCGCGCAAGTTTAACTCAAGATTTGCGATATTAATTGCTTTTTAATTTTAAATATTATAAAGTTCTTTTCTTGCAATTTTTCTATTTTGAACAACAATAAAGATAAAAAAGCTTTTAAGTTATTTTTCTTGTCGCATATAATGCGAACGTTGCTATAATACAATTGTTAAGTTATTGCACTTTAAATTGTGTTTACAATTTCTTTTTTTTTAAATTTACTAATTGTATTTTTCTTGTCTAAAGTATTTTTATTAAGAAGTTCGATATTAAATTTTTTTTCGATCTTCGATATTCGAGTTTTAAGTTTGTTTTTATTGCGTAATATTAACGTCTAACAAATGTCTCTTGTAAGTACTAGTGTTATTTTAATAGCAACAATAGTAATATTCTTCAACTTATTCTAAAGTATAAATAGACAAATTTTATTATTTAATTTGCTCTTGTAATCAAGATATCGAAAGAATTTGTTAATTAAATTTGTTTTTCTTGTGCGATATTTGATCTCGAAGTTGTATTTTGTTAACGAAAGTATTTATCTAAATTAACGACAATTTAACGTTGTTATCTTTATAAAAAATTGTAGATTATTGTAATTTATTAATACAATAATTGAATAATAATTACTCTTTAGATAGTATTGATATTGTTTGAAGTTAAAACCAATAACAAACAACTTCTAATTGTAAGTTTTGTATTAAGTCTTTGCGAAAATTATTTTTCTTAAATAAAGTATTATTGAATATTACATTGTTTAATTAATTTTTCTTATAAAATAAATTAATTGCGATAGAATTGTCGCAATTGCAAATTTCAAAATATTTATTTTAACACGAATGTAATTTTTTGAGTTAAAGTAAATTAGCATAGATGTTTGCGTAAAGCTTGTAGAAGCGTAATCTATTAAATATTTAATATATACAATTTTAATGTCTCTCTTATATCTTAAAATAGATTAGAATGTTATCAAAATAAATTACATAAAAATAATCTATTAAATTTTTTAAGACTTTGTTGATTAAAATTTAAAAGATAGTTAATGCGTTTATTAACTTAAACAACATTATTACGTACTCGAAATATTTATATCATGTTCGAAAGATTATTTTTTACTTATTATCTTGACAAATTCGAATTTAATAGTAAGCGTTTTCTAAATTTAATTTTGTAAAGTACGTAATACTTATTAGACAATTTAGCGTTTTCTTTATAAGAGAAAGAGAACATTAATTTTTAATTGTAATTGCATTAAGATTGTAATAATCAACGCATAATTTTAGACTTTTATTGCTCTTTAATACAAATAATATTAATATCTTAATTTAATTAACTGATTCGCAAATTTTGTTTAGAGTTAAGTTTTTCAAAAGATAATTACGTAAAACAACTAACTTTTGTTCGAACAAAATATATAACAAGTTATAAGATAATTTCTTTCTAGAAAGCAAATCGATTTTATAATCTTTTTTTTCGTGTTTAAAGAAAGTAAATACATTTTTTAAATCGAAAATATTGTTGTAATTCTAAGTATTTTTAAATATAATATATATTGTCGACGTCTTATTAACATTAAAATTGCAACAAATTAAAACAAATATCGAAATCTATTTCTTAAGTTTCAAAAAACTCTTTAAGAACTTAATAACAATAATATTCTTTGTAACTTAATAGCATTAAGTTAACGTATATTAATCGACATAAGAGTTAGCTTTTATTATCTAGAAAAAATTAACAATAATATTGTGTGCGATTTTATCAAATGTATAGAAAACTTATTTCAATATATATTTTTATTTTTAATTGTTGCAAATCTTAATATTTGCGACGTAGAATCTTACAAATTAAGTTTTTTAAATTGTAAAAGCTTTTACTTTAATTGCGAGTTACTTAATCTTTGTTAAATATTATATCTTTGCAAAACGTTTATTAATACAATTAATATAAGCATTTTTATTAAGAAAATCTCTTTATCTATATTATTTTTTGTTAACAAATATTGATAGCTTTGCAAAAAGAGTTTTTGTCTTATATTTTTAATTCGCAATTGCGATTACAATTCTTGTAAACTTATTTAATTTTTTAAATTGTTAAAAATCTCTTCGATAAAAAAATGTACCAATAATATTATCGAAATGTTTGTTTTGAATTTTTTTTAAAAACTATTAATTGTATTAACTTGCAAGTTGTTTTTAACAAATTTAGAGCATTTTTTTTAGATATATTTTTTTTTGTTACAATTGTAGCAAGTGCGTTTTTCTTGTATATTCGAACTAACTTTGTCAAAGTTATATAAAAAAAAATTGTCGTACTTTTTTAACAATTTCTTGTTGTTAAGATATTGCAAGTCTTAATTGTTAATATAGTTTTTTTTAGTTTACGATTATACGAACTCTTTCTAAAATTATTGCGTAATCTCGAGAATAATTTATAATATAAAATTTTGTTCTTAATATCGAATCAAAAGAATAGAGCGCTCTTTATACGCTATATTAGCGCAACAAGAGCGTCTCTTATCTCGAGAATTTTAATTACGTTATTAATCTTTTTACAAAGATCTCTTCTTAAACAATGTAAAAAATAATTACGTTATTAACGTTCAATATATTTGTTAAGATTTGTCTTTAATATTTTAATATAAATTACAAAGTTGTTGACGCTTTAAGATTAACTTTGCTTAATTTTCTTGTACTTGCAAGAGAAAATAAGACGACAATTTTTCAAGTTCTTAATAAAATTAATCAAATATTATGCGAATTGTTTTCAATTTTATTTTTTTATTTTGTTTGTTCGCTTGTTCTTATAGTCTTTTTATTGCGTCGTTAATATATCGCAAAGATATTGTTAAATTTAACAAATTTTTAAATTTTTTGTCAAGAATTAATCTTTATTAATTTCGAAAAAGTTTCTTGTACTTCGAGTTTAATTCTTAAATTCTTTAAAATTCTTTTTGTAATAAAGATTTAATTGAGTCGATCTTATAAAACGAACAAAGCGCTATTTTTTTAATACTAGTTTGCTAATTTTGTTATCGAAGTAGTCTTTGCGTAAACGACGCGAAATTGTTGCTTTAATCTTGTTCTTACAAAGCAATCTTGTTCTTACAAAGCAATTTTAAAAGAAATTTGTTTTTTGCTTAAGCAATGCGAAGCTCTCGCTTTGTCTAAAATTTACATCTCTTTGCTTTCTTTTTAATTAGAAGCTTTTTAGAATTGATATTTTTGTTAAATTGTAACAACTATATAGCGTTGTTATTTTACAAGACTTCTTCTTATAATATAATGTAAATTTTTGTAATATTATCGAAGACAAATTGATTATTTGTATTTTTGTTGTCTTAAAAGTGCTAAAACGTTGTTTGTCTCTTATTTTTTTTCAAATTTTGTCTTGTATTGCATGTCGAATTAATTATTTTGTTGAACAATTGTTTATAAAGATTAAAACAAATTAATATTATAAAACTATATACGAACGTATAACAAGACGTTGTTATATCAACGCACTATAGACGAGACTACGTAATATATAGAATTGCAATTCAAAAAAACATTAATTTGTAAAAAAATTAAGAGAAAATTCTCAAGAAGAAAACTCTGCACGATGTCAAGTCGTTATTACAATAACTTGATACTAGTAACGTGTTTATTAATTATTGGAAATTGATATTATATTTGCGAAAAAATTAACAATAAAAAATATAAGTAATTGTTACAAGATTGCGAAGCAAAAATATATACAATAATTAAATAATTAAAGAGATAATCTATATTGTTTGCGTTTACAATTAAAGAATATATTGCTTAAATTATATATTATAAATCGATTACTTAAACAATCTTTAATAGTTTTGTTTGCAATTATATTCTTTTACTTACTATATTAACAATCGATAAAAAATCTAATTTAGTATTTTGTTTAAACAATATCTCTACTTACAAGAACAAGAAGCTTTAGAAAATATATAATATTATAAACGTTATTTTAATGTTTCTTTCTTTGTACTTTTACAACTTTAATTTTATCGAAATCTTCTTCGCAATACTTAAAAAATAAATAAAATAATATAAACAACGCGTAAAGAATTACAATTACTTTGTAAAATTCTTGCAAAAGATTATTTTAATACAAGAACAAAAATATAATCTTAATAAGCTTTTTAAAATATTAAAAATAAATTACTTGTATTATATTTAATTACTTGAAAGTTAAGAGTAAATAAAAAACAATATTGTTTAATATTAATTTTAAAGAAAAGACAATAAATATTAAATTAAAGATATTTGCTTAGTTATTCGATCTCTTTGCTAGATAAAGACAACAAATTTATCTTAATTAATATATTTAATATTGCGAAAAAGAACAACAATATTGTCGAGTTTAACAAGATACTATTGTCGAAGAAAGCTTTAACAATAATATAAAGAATAGAATTATAGCTAAAAAGTTTAACTCTAAGATAATAAATTCTTCTTGCTTTATATATAACTAGTTATCTAAATAAGAGTTTTATAACTTGTAATTTTCTAGTTGTTTTTATATCTTTTACGTTAATTTCTTCTTTTTTATATAGTTTAATAAGTTTTTGTTCGAATTATTGTTCTTGTTTGTATTTCTATACTTTAATATTTTAACTTAAGTTTTGTTCTTGTCGATTAACAAAAAAATAAATAATTGTAAATAAATTGTTAATATCTACGTTTGCGTTTGTGTTTCTAATTATATTTAAGAAGAAAATTCTATTAAAGTATTATTTATAAGACTTTTTGAAAGCAATTGCAATATAGTAAGTAAAATATTGTTTTAATAAGTCGAAAGATTTTTATATTTTGTAAACTTATTGTTTGTAGATAATATTAGTTTTATCGATTAATAAATAGACAAGAATTAAGATTTTGCAATAACAATAATAATAAATTAACAAATATATATTTAAGAATAAGATTTTAAATTTGTATACAATTTTATTAAACATTATATTAATATTAATTTAAGATTTAGTTTTTGCAATGCTAGATTTTATATAATTAAACTTTGTCGATTTGCAATATTGCTAACAAGTTTTAATTATCAAAAATCTTTCTTTAGATAACGTTAAACTTAATAGAGATGTTTTTTGTTGTTGCAAGTATCTTACAAAGACAAACAATAATATAAACAAAAGAATAGGAAATTTAATTTATTATTAATCTTTTGTACAATTTTATTAAAGTTTCTATTAATTGTTTTTTTGTTAAATTGCTTAGTTCTTAAGTAGTTTTTGTAAACTTTAATTGAGCATACAAGAATAATATTAATTCTAGATAATATATTAACTAATAATTATTATTTAGTATTTGTTTTCTAATTTTGAACTATTTGCAATATAAAGAATTGCTTGTTTAGAATATTACTTGCTTCTAATATTGTATCGCAAAAAATATTACTAGAAGTAAAATCTTTCTCGCAAACAACTTAATTAACAAAGTTGATTATAATAAACTTATCAAAAAATATTCTAATAGAATTACTTAATAAAGTAACAAGAAAATTGTTATTTATATTAGACAAATATATATAAGCTTTAAATTTGTTATAAGAATATTTTTTATTTATACTACTAGTTGCTTGTTGTTTGCAATAACAATTCTTAATATATTTTTGTTCGAAATTAAATTCTATTTAATACTTTTATTTATGTTTGTAAGTTCTAATCTTTTGCTTGCGTTTACAATTCTCTATTATATTTATAAGATATAGATTGAATATTGTTTTAATTAAATTAAATATAGAACTAGTTAATAAAGTAAATATCGAAACAAGAATAAAAGTCTTAGAAAAGATATATTTCTCTTCTCTTAATATATTTTTTTTATTATATAAATTGCTATTAAACTCGATTATCTTGCAACAGTATTTAATATAGTCGAAAAACTTACTAAGTATATATCAATTAATTATATGCTCTTTAATCTAGTTGTTAATATTCTCTTAATTAAGTTTAAAGTATTTATTGTTACTTAAATAATATTTTTCTTTGCTCTTATTTATATATTTATAATTTCTATATTTATATTAATTTACAATCTTTTTTGTTATTGCAATCTTATTGTTTTTAAGTAGATTTATAATTTTTGTTTTGCAAGTTGTCTTGTTTTTTGCAATCTTTGTCTTAAGCATAGATACAATAGACAATTTTTTTAAAAAAGAAGAATTCTTTAAATGCAATAAAAGTATATTTAATTCGATTTTATTATATAAGAAAGATATACAAATTATTATTTTTTACTTTTTAGATTGCAAAAGAAAGCACTATTTAATATGCGAAATTATATTAAATAGAAAATCTATCTTTTTTCTAAGCTTTGTAATTAGTCTTTAATTAGATTTCTGTTTTTTCTAAAGAATTATTGTCTTTAATTCTAATTAATAATATAAGATAATATTGTTTTTAATATATAGTATTGCTTTATCTTGAACACAAATTTAGATTGTTATATAGTTTCTACTTTCGATATTACAAACAACAACAAGTTTATTATCTTATTTAAAGAGAGCACTATTGTCGAAGACAACAATATAAACTAATATTATATAGCTCTTTAGAGCAAGCAATTTTTTTTTTTCTCTAATTTGTTTCTTTTCTTGTATAGCTTCGAATTTCTTGTTTGACAAATAACGTTCGAAACAACTTGCAATTTTATTGATAATAAATCTCTTTTTTTTATTTAAAGAGATCTTTGTTATAACTATTATATTGATAGACGTCTTACTATTTGTATTACTATTAAAGAATTTATTGTTATTAATAACAAAGTCTATATTAAAATCAAAGAATATAACAATAGATAAAAAAGTTTTGTTTGCGAGTTTCTTTGCGAGAGCAAAAGAGCTTGTTATCGACGTATTTTTAATCTTAAGTTTCAACTTAATAACTTTAGACTTTGCAAATTGCAAAAAATTATTAAAGATAACGACAACAATTTTCTTAAAGAGCTTCTTGATTCTAATAGACTTGTTTATAGCGACAACGACAAGAGAAAGTCAAGAAGACTAGAGAGATTATCGACGACAAAACAAAGATAGATAAATATGCTATTTATATAAATCTACTAAAGACTTTACGATTGCAGATCAATTGAATAGATAAAAGAGATTTTAATCGAATTGCGCAAAAAATCATCATTTGTGTGGTGGGGTCACCAAAACCTTGGCGCCTTCCTGGCTGCGGCCAAGAAACCAGCTTTGCACGATAACAGGTCAGGGGAGACAATGCCGTAATCCTCTCTTTGACCTAATCTTCAACTGTCGCATACTGATACCTGAAATGTAGAATTCCGTTGTAGCATCAAGGTCCCTGTCCGGCTCCCGGCTTGTCACAGCCTCCTGGGTCATTTCCAAGATGTCCCACTCCTTCGCCGTGTTTTCGCTCCGGCCTGAGTCGTATGCAACCGACCCTGTATCAACGCTTCCCTTTTCCCTGACGACAATCACAACAGCCTCCAACGTGTCATCCGTCAATATGTACCTTCTCCCAACCGAATGGAGTCGCCTAATACAAAATCTTGTCAGGACGCGCGAACCTCAAGCACAAGAGACTCAAAAGGAAATTGAGCTATACAATAGGATTCTCTCGACATACCATCCATAGCAGGGCCCACCAACTGAAAGCGTTTGAGACAAAACATGGAGCACCCCTGGAAGGTAGGCTGTCTCGCAGATGTTCTTGACTGCTGAGCCGATGTGGGTCGATGAGAGAGGCATACAACCTGCAAAGCGCCATGTCTTGTGGTCTGCAGATTGTATGTGAAGAAGTTGAGCCTCCATTGTTGAATCAGAATACTCTGGTAAGGGGCTTCGACCTCGTATAGCTTTTACAATCGTAGTATAGTGATGATGTGGGTTTCACTTCTAAGCTTTGATATCAGGTAAAGGTGGTGAGGAAAGCGTGTTGACATGAGGATACACAACACCTATGAATATGGCGCAAAATTGCTCAACGTACCATGGTTCGACAGTGGGTGGCAACCCAACAAAATTCGATGATAGCCTGCAGGAAATATAACCCTCCGCAACCACGATTGCTATTTAGTGGCTTCTGACTCTCTTTCGATGTCTTTCAATGTTCTTCAATGACTTCTCACATTACTCTGACTTGAGTTTAGCTGGTTCGAATCGTGGTCTTACGGCTCATGACAAATGCTTACCTGTTAACTCTTACTTTATCTATATTTGCTGGATCACATGCCTCAATATCCAATCCGTCAGATCTCCAGCATGTCAGCCCAAGATCGATGCGAGCGATACTCGCCCCTCGCACTTTCTGTCTCACCAACCAAAAATACTCGGCCCGCATCGCTAGGAACTTTACCAATCGAAATAATCACAACAATTATCGAACAAGCTCTACCGAAGAATATCCCCAACGAATTCATATCGACGTAGAGTCCTGCCTTGAATGTGTGGAAGCGCTCAAGATGACGGCTCCACATCCTGACCAACGACCGAGATTTCAAACGCAGCATCGCTATGCAACCCTGTACATCAACAAGAAAATCTACGCGGAGACGTTGCGAATTTTAAGAGCCCGCACCTTTCGTATCAAGATTGGACAAGGGAATTTCTTATGTATGGCATCCACGACCGAGAAGGAGTGGGGCCCCGTATTCCCCGGCCTTGATCTTGGAAAGATACGCGAGCTGGCGATCGACATCGCACCAACTCACTTCCACAGCGATTGGTATCACGCCCGCAACGCCTTGAGCGCGCTCTGTGAGGGGCAGCTCTTCCCTCGAGGGCCAGTCAAGAAGCTTTGTGTCCAAGACGAAGAAATGAAACGCAGCGAGAACGATCCTTTATGGTTTTTCCAAAAAGAATTTCTTGACTTCGAAGACTACAAAAACGTACTTCAGCCTTGTGAACGAGTCGTGGCTGCGGCAGATCAGTGCGAGATACGTCTGCCCTACTGGATGGAACGGCATGAAGCGAAGGATCGCCTCATCGAAGAATGGGGTAAGCTGGGTGCTTCGATCGTTTTCGTGCCGGCTTCTTTCTCCCGTCTCTCGAGTGAAGAGGAAGAATTGTTTCGGCGACTGGAAGAATTGGCGCCTCTTCCGAAGGGTCTTTTGGTTTCTCGGGGGTCCGGTGCTGTTTGAGCAAGCATCGCATTGAACAATATGCATGTTCTCCCTTGGGTCCGAGGCTATTCGAGAAAGCATCGCATGGAGCAGCATGCCTATCAGCATCGGTTAAAGATACCGAGGCCCTTGTACGTTGGCATACAAAAGAAAGATCAAACCTCCATCGTTCACATGTCAACAACAATCCATGCTAATGACTATATGAGAAGTGGGAGTTTGTACTATATCAATTGGCCGAATGAAGGCGAGATCGACATCATCGAAGGCGTCAATGACGGCGCTCATAATGCTATGATGGAAACTTGGAAGGCTTGCACTAATAATATTGATATTTCGTGTGTACTGACATACCATTGATTCAGCTCGCCATGAGCACTGCTGACTGGATCAGCAACAGAAGCGCGTAAGTCTGCCCTTCGCCGAACCCGCTCATGACGATCAAGTATATTGTCTTGCTTCTAATGAAAGCTTCAGATGCGTGGAATTTCCGCAATGGGTAAGGCTCGGAATCGACAAAAGAAATCCTAGTGACAGACACCAAACGGTGCACATCCGCATCTGGACAAAGAGCGCATAGTTACTGTCATTGCATAGCCTCGAGTTGGGTGCTCAACATAGCAAAGCCTGAGAGCCACAGGACTCAGAACAAGAGTGATTCAAATTTGAACGTATCGAAGAAGAGTGCGCTTTCGTTGGACTAAGTATTGCCACGAATATATTGAACCAACGCGGATATCCAAGTTGGAATGAGGAAACTTCAACGTCAACTTACGTAGTCGGCTTCTGAGTCAATCTTGAACCGAGTGTGGATCTCGGCTTTGACAAGCGTGAAGAATATTGTGTTGCTTGCTGAGCACAGCATTGGATCAGTAACTGCCCGTATTCAGATCGAATGGTACGCCTGAAGATTATTCCTACACTGGCATTATATTTAATCATGTCCTCACATCCGCCGATACAGATATATTGTCAGTTTCGAAAGACATATGTGGGTAGTACCAGCCGCAAAGCTTTCTCTTCGCTTAATTCCTACTTGGGCGCATATCGATTATAAAGGCCAACGAGCAGTTGAGTCGATGTTGGCGCTAGATTGCCCTGCACGATACATGCAAATCACTATAAGCCTCTACGGCAAAAGAAAGGGACCCATAAAATTGCCTTCAAGGCCAGTGTTCTAGGGAACCCCATTTGACCAGCGACAAGGGGGCAAATAGCAGAGGATAACTCACCTCGTGAACGACAGGAAGGTCGTAAACCCGTGAAAGCGGGTAAGTGAAGTGCGCTGTACTCTTCGGTTCGTAAAGGTAGAGGCCCTCATGGAGCTTTTCTGTTTTGAGCTGTCCGTGTGCTGAAAGTTCGACAAACCCAGCTGGGTCCCGATGCTGCGCGATAAAGATGGGTCAGCGTCTTTCTCTTTCGATGCTGAGTTGGACGATAGCTTACGTCTCGGACGGAGATATATTCATCGGCGTTCTTGTTGATGAGACCGCGGTTGTTGTGTGTGAATAAGGGCACGGATACGTAATGCTATCAAACGCAGGAAGTCAGTAAAAGCCTTTCTCTCTGCGTCTTTTGCTCATTTAGGAATAAGTATTTTGTTTGGTTCTGTGCGCATGAGTCATATGGAGTTCTTACACGATCGTGACAAGCCACCACGATCATCTTCCGATATTTGGTATGAATGTTTCCATGACGGCTCGGAGTGATGTTAGGATCTGAGGGTGTCACGGCCGTATTCCCTCTTGTCATCGCTGAATTGCCAGACACGCCTTTGTAATCCTCTGTACACGATTCAAAGTCAGCGTTGGCTTCCTGGGTCCAGAACTTGAGCTGGACATTATTCTTGTAGCAAGCTTCCCGCATGCGGTAGTTGAGAAAAACTAAATGCGTACGTACGTTCTACAAAAGAAGAGTCAGCATCTGCCTGAGAATCGGGAGTCTGAGCCTTGGGAGATGACTTGAGAGCGGACACTACTTCGACTTGTCTCGAAACGAGAAACACACGCTCAATTGGGGTACAGAATTCTTAGAAACTATAGCTTACCATGAAGAGCAGCGCGAACAATCATACCAGGCCGAAACAGCGACCTCGCATACAGCTGAGACCGAGGCTGATCCGGTTTCGTGTATGTATTCCCACGGCTTCCAGCGGGATTGCCAGCGGACCCAAGCCTGTCAACGTCTCTATGCCGAGGTGCAACATACGAATCAGGATACATGTTCGAAGCCGAGTAATTGCTAGCTCTACTGGTTGCAGCTGCGCTTGGCATGGAGCGTGTGTACGGGCCACTGGACTTTTGATAATTGTCTTTGTTTGCGGTTGCAAAAGAGGGCCTTGCCCGAGACGAATCTTGGCTACATGTCAGCACTTGAACGGTCGCCGGCGCTGTGTGGATGAAGGAAGAGACAGCGTACGAACCTTGGACGTTCATCTTGAAAGAACCCATGCCTCCCTGCGTTGGCGTACGGCTCTGATCGCTGACAAAGCTACCGTGTTCGCTAGCTGCGGCGTTACAGTATGGAGTCGCTATATTCAACTCTTGTAGCTTTCTTGCGGTGTGCGACTTTTCAGTATCGCCTGGGCGCTGGTAAGCTACACGGGTTGACGTAGTTCTTACTGGAGGCATAACGGATGATTTCATGGTCTTTCGAGGACGAAAAACGGGTATTATCGTTCGAATGTATGATCGCAAGACTTGAATGAGCAGACTTTGGACTACCAGGTACATAGATTGTGGAGGACTTAGTAGAAGGTACTTCCTACTTTCCAGGAGGAGAGTGCGACGAAGGTGGTTCACTCCATGGGCAAGAAGAAACAAAGACTCGAGGGTCCTTGTCCAGAAAATGACCAACTTCGGAATTCGTATTCTTTGAAGGCCAACACAAAGCAGAAGACGAACAAAGAAAATCAGACAGCACGTACTGAGGGGACAGCCACTTCGAAACCTGACATACGAATCCACATCTACAGATCCACGCACTCAAACACCTTTTCCCAGCGGAACCGTTGTTTGACACTGACCGTTCGATTTCCCTGCTCCTACACCAACGATTCTCCGCGCTACTCTCACCCTTGGATCGTGGCTATGGAGACACGTGTGCGAGGTTTTCTAGGGAAAACATTCAGGGCAATCAGCACCCCGTTTGAGGCGATTTATCATGACCTTGAACGACATCAGGATGTCCGTATCCCTGGACCCTCAGCAACACCAGCGACCCAGTCACCTGTCGAAGACAGACATACACAAGAGGTACATGATTATCCGGATTTTCAGACGCAGACTTCGGCTTGCGGACCGCCGCACGTGGGTAGGAACGGAGGAGCATCAGCTATGGATGCGATTGGTGGCGAGGCAATGAGCGCCCCAGATGATCCAACAACGAGAGAGCCACGTTTCGTAGACCCGCCTAACAGACTCATCGCTATACATGAAGAGGGTTCGAGCTCGTTGTTATTCGGTTTGACAGAGGAAACGGTTACGCATATACTAAAGACAATTCAAGCGAGCAGGGCATTCGCACCGATCGAAGAACAATTGGAGGGGTTACGCAGAAGTGTCGATATTAACAAAACACGCATAGAATTGATGAGAAGCAATTTGGACGATCCCGAGATTCTAGATTCGAACAAGCGTCAAATCGCAGAAATGTTGGAGGAGCGAGAGTTACTCCTTCAAAGGGACGTCGAGCGCAAGGAGAACTTGGAAAGAGGCTTTGACCTTGAAGGCTTCAAGCTGAAACTTCTGAAAGACGAACTCCTGGAAGTTTTTGAGCACATACTGAAGGAGGCTGGCTACCTCGAAGGCCCAGCTACCAAGACACCGGAAAATGAGGTCTCAAGGACACCGACGGATTCTGCGGCCGGACAATACCCACCTGACTCAGCCATGGTAGACCCTGAGGAGCTATACATAGCTGACTCGGTCAGGTTAGAGCCTGATGAGGCAGCTCTTGGTGCGGAAGACGCTGAAGCCATGGCCTCAAACGAATCCCAGAGGGCAGAGGCAGTGGCCGCTAGGGAAGAATACGATGAAGCGTGCAACAGAGCTCGGGAAGCAGAGCTAGCTTTTGCCGAACGGCAGCAGATTTACGAACAAGATCTGCATGAGTATGGTGACAGTGCTCCTCGGAGCGAGATTGATCTTTTCCATGTTCAGAGGAACCGGGATCTGGCCAGAGACCTCACAGAGGCCGAAGCAGTGTGGGAGAGGGCTCGTGATCGCGCCAAAGCTCTGGGGGTCCTTTCGAACAACTCATATCAAACCTCCAATTTCATTGATGACGTCGACGATGGCTATCGCCTCAGTCAGGATCCAAGTTCCAGGGCGATGAAGCTAAGCCGGGGGACCATCGAGGCATGGGCGGACAGAATCCCGGAAGAAGAAATCGGAGATTACGATGAGCCGGTGCCAGATATTGACGATTGGGAAACAGGAAGCTTAGGACCTTCCGATTCCTTATCTGTTGTTGCTTCGGGTAGACAAAGGTTGCATATTGATCGCTGGCGGTCTGTATGTGAAGCAATTCCAGAGGGTTGACCTTGACTACTTCGGCGTCCATAGCAGTATCAGAAATTTGTAGGTAACCTGGGATCATCCAAGACAGACTAAAAGTGCAATAGTCTGTAATGATGCGATAACTCAAAAAGGCGCGTGTCGTGGTCAACGTAGTGTGCCCTTTTGGCGTGGCACTTTCCTGACAATAGAATTGAGTAAGCTAGTATTATTACTCATAGGCCTTAGCTATTAATTCAAAGTCATGCCATCAACAAGCACCATAGCTCTTACAGCCGTCCGCGCAGTATTCTTCGTTTCCTCGGCCGCATCAGTCGATTCCACGGCCGCGAAACTGCGCTTCCAGAAGCCCCATCGTTCGCAACTTAGGCCTGCGGCGCCAGTCCAACTTCTGCCGCGCGAGGTGAAGTCTTGCCCAAGTCTGCGAAGACGTGTTAGCCGAGATGGGGGCCTCGTTATTCAGAGGATGTGACTGGAGAAAACGTAAGAAGAGAGCAACGTACCCCTTCACACAAGCGTCGAAGATTGGCGCTGCAGCATGAATGACGTACTGCGCCGCGGCGGGAACGTCGATATCTGGGGCTTTATGGGAGTGGCTGTAGTCTTCCAATCCCACGCATAGCATGTACATGGCGTCGTCTATTTCGACCAGACCTCCAAGGGGTAGGAGCCGCGCGAGGAAACGATGTAAGTTGATGTGGTCATCGATGAGGTCTTTGGTCCTTTGTTTCTCGTCGAATAGATGCCCGTAGTTCGACTTTGTCGTGTCGCTGATGTCTGTTATCATCCCTGAGCTGAATTGATCCTTTGACTCTTCGGGGAAGCTGGGATTTGATAGAATAGTATTGATTAGATCTACGAGCTGAGGTTGTAGGAATGGATACTCGGAGGCGAGGAAGAGAGCCTGAATGCTAAGCCTTGATAGATAGGTATTCAAGTCTTTAGTATTGGTATTGGAGGAAAGCATCTCCTCGGTGGCAAGGGTTGTGCTGGTGTAACCGTAGACGACGCTGTAGAGGAGTCTCGTTACTGGGTCATCCTCGCTGCCTTCGAGTATAGCTTGGCGGAGGTTGCTGTTGACTTTCCAGCGGAGGGAATCATTGCTGTTGACGTGGGCCATGCCTTTGAATGTGTGGTTATCTCTCTCAGAAAACGTCTCGACCAAAGAGAAGGAAGGCTGTTTTCCACGTGTTGATGCTAGGAAGTGTCTTCTTAGAAAGATAGTCGAGCGACTAGATGAACGGCATCCAGCAATATTAATAGGTGCAAGCAGTGTACTTTGAGACTCTGAGAATGTGATCTGCTTTCTTGTGGGAAACGTGAATAACCAATAATAAAAGTTCGCAGGTATTTTCCCTCGGATATAGACTATGGGACGATGACAGGACTCTTTTTCGATGTTTGTCACAACAGGGCGCAATTACAGTACGTGGGTGGCGCAGAGGGACGCCAGGACAAGTAGAGAGAGGCGCACGGAAGGAGGGTACTTATCACATCGCGTTGGTGAGACTTCGGTTGGCTCGGAGGCATCCATGAGGGCTCCGGTGATGTCCATCCTGCATCAGGCAAGCGCCAAGAGATCCATGACTTCCAGTAGGTTCAGCCTCAACGTGTACCTGTGAGGCTGTGGATGGGAAACTCGGGCTTTTTTCCGAGATTTCCAACACAAATTTGGCACGTGGAGTAGTGACACTCGTTCTTAGCAAATGGGGTGAAATTCGAAACAATGGGGCAAACTGCTGCCTGCGCTCCTGTCTGTTTCACGGAGCGTGCTGTTCTCGTGCACACGGCTCTTGCATGTGTCGAAGCGACGAATCAATCGGCATTTTCGCTGAGTCATCTGTCTTGTGAATTCTTGGCACTTGGACGGGGTCACAATAACCGCGCGTCAGCCTCGCTCATACAACAACTTCCACTCTCGTCCGGCACATTTCATCCTTCCTCTGACAGCCGCTACTTCATTCACATCCTTACGAGAACGTGATTAGCGTCAATGTCAACACCAGCTGCTGTTCTGGCTTACCCACATCCTGTGCCAAATCTTTGAAGCTGTTGGGCTGTATATTCCCTAATCTTCTTTTTTACTGCAATTTCCTACTAGCCCACGCTTCTCCTCGACGTCAGAACATCCTTTCAATACTGAGCCTCTTATTTTTCGTGTTTTACTTTGCGCAGCATTTACACATTGGAGCTTTTGAAACATCACAAGTGATAATGGTGTTCGCCGTCGAGCCTCTACAGCCGAATTGGAAGCCGGACTGGGCTACCGACGCTTTCTTCTTTGGGAATCTCCATCGATGCCTTCGAGACTCAGACACCCGTAACTCTATCGCTAAGTTGCTTTTCGTGTTACAAGTCGTTCTTATTAGTCATAATATTAGTAATGCAGAATACATGTCTGCCAGCAAAGTGCTCTATTTTACAATCGCAAATACCACGGGCTTTTGATCTATGCAAGGCTACCAGAAATATTGGCACGTGAAGGCACAAGCGTTGATCGGAGATCCACTTGATGGCCTTCAAGGCAGTCCTATCCTCTGAGCTCAGCTCGTTTCATCTCTCAGTTGTAGACTGCCAGTTTCCGGCAAAGGATCAAGACGGATTTGAATCTGTACCACATCGAATTAATCGAGGCGGGAGAGGCAAAGAGCTTGGCAGTAATTCTGGGAGCTGGAAGAGTCTTTGGGCCCTCATTGAGAGCTATAAAGAGAACAGGTGCTGCACGTTCTCAATTGTTTTCGTATCGTACTTATCTTCTCTCGCTACCATCGGTTCTATTCCTCCTTCACCTCTTCAAGTCTTCGAAGACTTCTATTACACACTATCATCGTTATCATCATCATGAAGTACGCACTTGCTGGCGCGGCGCTACTCTTCTCGAGTGTGCTCGCTACCCCTGCACCCCTAATCCATCTCTTCGTCCGCGACCCGGACACTACCAACAACATACCTGACAAGAACAAGAATTGCAATGGCAACAAGTACACTCCTGACGGAATCAAGACAGCCGTCAACTTTGCATGGCAAGCGAACAAAGATGGCAAGAAATACCGTATGTCTTCTTGTTGAGAACCCATCCACTCTTCGCAATCCACATTTCCAGAAACACGTCCATGGGACTGAAATATCTTGCCACAGAATGGAACGGAAAGGGCGGCAAAGCATCGTACCCCCACCAAAACACCCCCGCAGATCCTTTGAGTTTCACCGACTTTAACCTCGCCGGCTGCGCTCAAGAGGGTGACGACAAGGCTAAACTAGAAGGATTCCAGGAATTCCCAATCATCCCTGGCGGCGACGCATGGCAAGGCGGTGACGTGAAACCAGGCAACGACCGAATCGTCTTCCAGCATATTGACGACACGACCGCCGCCTACTGCGGCATAATGACGCACGCCAAAACCGACAAAGGCAAGCCGACTGGCAAATTCCGACTTTGTGACGACGCAGAGGACGCGCAGGCCCAGCCCCCCTACGCACCGGGGACCTGCAGCCTGCACCTGACGCAGTGGGATTTCACCGAAGCAGCCGAAGCCAACGGCCAGCCGCGCTACGACGTCGAAGTCCACATATTCGACAACGACAAGACCGAGATCGGGACGCTCGACCGCACGGGCTGCGACGGCAAGAACCCAGTTACAGTCTCCAGCGCGCTGGAAGATGATCTGGTGGTTAAGGCTGAGAGCCAGAATGATTATGTTGCGTTCACGCTTGCGAACCAGCTCTGGCCCAGCAATGGCGAATTTGGAAATGGCGATATGCATAATCAGTGCAGTGTCGGTGGGTGGGATGGTACTGACTTCCCTGCTTATAGGCAGATGGACTGTTCTTTTCCATGCGCGTGGGGCGGAGGCGAATCTTCGGCTAATTTGGAGAGTGATGAGGGCTGAGCGAGCTGTGGGAGTTTGAATATTTGAGGTACATCGCGGTGTTTGTGATTAATAGGGCGTGTAGGTGGGTGGATGGTATGCTGGTCATGCCTCAACTCTGTTCGGACATTTGCTGCATTTGCTGGCGTTCTTGTCCACCAGCATTAATGGTATTCTTTTGAATTTAAAATGGAACCTCTGTCCTAGTCAAATGAGATTTTTTGCGCCCTTTTTCCCTTCATCCAAATCCTGCATTGATTCCTATCCAATATTCATACGCCGCTCTTATGTATCGAAGCCAACAATCAACCATTAAACTCTCCTCGCCAGCAAGGAATAATTTAAAACTTACCTATCCCACAATTAGGTTGATGCGACTCTCAGGAAGCTCTGAATCAGCCTCTGGAGTCTGGTGTCCGCAGAGATGTTCGACATGACACAGCAAAGAATCAATGCAGTCGAAACAGAGTGGACGAAGTAATCACTGGCGTTGTAGAGTCTTCATCTTCGAACGAAGTTATCGGGGCTGTAGGGTAGCTAAGATACATCATGTTAAGTAGAATCCAATAGTGTTCATGTTTGCGCACCTTTCCACACAATGCGGATAAGGATGGTATTGCAAACGCTAAAGATTCGAACGAGACGAGATATCTAAGCTAATTTGTATCTATTTTCTCAACCTAGACATAATAACTAGGATCTTGATGGCTATATCTCTGTAGCCAACAGCCACGAATCCTGCAATCAATGAATCGAACGCTAATACCCCAAACAATGAAGAATGCCTATTCCTTATACTTCACAGCTGTTGCCAAAAGATCACCATACAACATTCTTCCAATTATATGAAGTTATAACAACCAAGCAGAATACACACGGTCACACCAAACTGAGAATTGGCGATCCCGTCCGATCTCGCATACACATACAGTCTAGGGATCAGCTAGTAGTTGGGTGGGTGACCACCAGCGAATCCTGATTGCTGTGTGTAACAATCCTTTTGCATCGGCAACACAGCGACTCTAGGCGGGCACAGCAGCAGTCTGCTTCGATAAAGTCTGGCCACAGGAGAACTAATGGGACTGTTACCATGCCGCCAAAATTCCTTCTACCTGAGCGGCTAGGAAAAGAGTGGGTAAGTAGATCAAAGAGATGCAGAAGAATGAGGGTAAGAAACCGAACATTCGCCATACTCAATCGTATGTAGGCGGCTCGATACTCGACCCCTTATTTTGTCGTTTCTTGGCACTAGCCTTTCTGTTATGCAGGGCTCTTTGTACTTGCGCCTTTGCCTTGGCCTATGTTGGAGGAATTCTCACTGGTTCGTCATATCTCCAAATCAGTACAGACTCGAAGATGTGGGGCACGTGTTAGCAGAAGATGGAATCGATATTGGGAAACTTAGTAGAACTATGGCGACCATTCTGGACAACAGATATTCTAGTTACTGTACATCATTGAAATCCGTCCGATTTCCCCCTGTCCTCTCCATTATCCTTGAACTGTACCTACTTGGGTGAGAAGAGCTTGTATAGCTCTAGCAAACGATTAGTCGCTTGGGCGCTCAAGTTCCCGTGATGGACAACTGGGAGGTCATACCTGCGAGCCAGGCAATAGGTGACGTGAGCGGTGCTCTTTGGATCGAGAACATGAATGCCCGGTTTGATGTATCCCGTAGTCAAGTAACCATGATTGGATTGGGCAGTGAATTGTCCCTCAATCCGGTGATCCTTGATGCTCACGTACTCTTTGCGCTCGTCGGCGGTTTTGCGCAAAAGACCGACGCCATTATGGGTGTATAGGGGAACTGCGACGTAATGACTCTGAAAACGAGCGATTATAATCATGACCCGCATTTTTGAGAAGACTGCTCCGTAATGACTCTGTGACGCAAACTTACTTGCGGCAGTAACCTCCGATTCTCTGGAGGTTCCCATGTTCTCGTGCAGCGGGCAACGTACGATAGTCCCCACCTGAAACAAGTCTTTCGGGTACCTTCTTGGCTTTTGGACGTCCTCATCGATACCCATTGCCAAGGAGACATGCTTTAAAGAGTCTTGAGCAGAAGCCCTTCTGCTGAAAGTCCGGTTTTCAGCACTGGATGCACCCGTTGTACCTGCTCCATACAATGCTGCTGGAGATTGGATAGCGTAAGCTTTTTCGTATATCTCTACAGGCGCCTCTCGCATCCTCTTAGGCTTCACGGTGGTAAAGCTATCGTCCTCGTCAATGGTGGGCATTTTGCTTGTGAAGGTATTGCCTCGATTGCGTCGTGGCTGGTTTACACTCAAGGACTTGAGAGTCTGGCCGACCTTGTTGATTTCGCTCGTCAGAGGGCCCTGGGGCTGTCTCCAGTTGTTCGAGTTGATTGATGACTGCTGGCGCGGCATCTTGACGATTTGCAAGCTTGGTCTTCAAGCTTCTCTCGAATAGGGATTGAGTGAATGTGAAAAATGAAGGATTGTAATGCCTCTGCTCGCTCGGTGAACAGCAATGAGAAGGGGTTGTAGGAGAGATCTTTACCTATGTAACATCTGCGATGGAGACCAAATATTAGATCTCCTGTCTGATATTCACAATGTCATTGTACAAACCCTGATCGCATCGAGTATGTGCGGGACAGAGCCATTGTACCTGCGACAGTCGTACGATTGCCAGACTCGTCTCTTTGTACCCACCCTATTCCAGATTAGGTGACATGCTCAAATTTGGATGGTTCTTTGTCCTTTTTCTAGTTAGCCTTTGTATCATGCAGGCGGAGGGCGGGGACCCGCGTGAACAAAGATGTCCGATTCGCTTGACAATTCCACTCTTAAGACTTAAGATCCCTTCAGAGTGTATAGAGGCGGAAGGATCTACAGACCACGCCCACCCAATAGCAAGATTTACTACACTGCTGCGATATGGAACCTTTCTGCTTCGCAACGACCATGGAGAACCTAGTCAGAGCAGTCCTGGACGGTGCACTTTACTGGGTTTGCCGTCCCTTTGGGTTGACTGTTGACCCTGTACCTTCGACTTCATGTGTGCCCGCTGAACAGTCAGCCGAAGAGGTACCAGTACATAGATACAAGGATGGCTTCCCTTGTCAAATGCCTTCGTTTCCGGATGTGCGGATGCATAGAATTTCAGCAAAGTCCATCGCCCAGTCACCCACGAAATCGAACATCGAAGTCCACGCCGCCCCGGAAACAGCATTTGATAAGTTGGGAGATTTGTCGAAAAGACGCATCGCAAGCGAGGTTCATGATCCAGAAAACGAAACTGGCTCAGAAGCAAGGTTGATTCAGTACACAGATGGTCCAGACAGGGCTATCACTGTGAATGACGGTGCAAAAGAATGCATTGCTTTCTTGCTCACCAAGGAAACAGTCTTACACCTGGCAGAGATTGCCCAAAAAGGTAAAGACATTAAGGAGATCTCACAGATGTATCAAGAGGCTAGCCAGGATGCGGATATCGGTCAAGGCTTCCTGGACTACTTCCCCAAGATGCTTGAAGATGCAACAACCCAGGAGGAGCATGACCAGCTCAACCGAGACCTGGAGGAGCGAAAACCTGACATCTTGAAGGATATCGAACGCAAAGAGTACCTCGAGAGCGAGTTGCAGTCGCAGAACGAAGCTTTGGCATATACGAGAAATGTTGCAGAAGGTGCGTTCGAGCAGATACTGCTGGACGCTCAACTGCTTCCCGAAGGCCACGAAGAGTACGCGAAGAACCTGGGTGAAGACAGCTCTGACATGGATGTAGCGGCCATCCCTAGTACGCCAAAAGAGGAACAGAGCTTCGTCAACGAGAACCATTCTGAAGATCTAGATCCTATTGAGGAACTAGATTTAGCTCGCCAATTGGTCTTCGAGCTGCAAGATAAATTTGATCACGAAAGAGAATTTCAGGAACAAAAAGTTATTGAGTTCCGCCAATTGCAGCAACAAGGTTTGGTTAATTTTCCAGAAAGCGAGCTGGACTTGTTCAACATTCAACAACGTGCAGAAACGACCCGGGCTCTGATCGAAGCCGAAGAGGCATTTGAGCAGGCGCGTGCGAGAGCTCGCAGCTTTGGTTTGCTACAGAATGAACCGGATCAAGAGTCAGGCTTCATTGACGGTACTGATGACGGATCCAGCGTATGCGATGATCTCGCGGCCGACGTCTCGGGTCTCAATCCTACCTCTGTTCAAGCCTGGGTCACTAGAGTGGCAGAGGCGCAAGACGAACATTGGGTCGAACCGGATGTCGACGAGTGGGATTCGAGAAGTGTCTCAATGAGTGACAGCGTTTCGGTTGTCGCGGATGGGAAATGGAGAAAAAGGATAGATCGTTGGCATTATATCGAGGACTCTACTCGAGATGGCGTATTTGATGGTGACGCGGGGGCTATGGGCCTGGTAGTACTGTCTGGAGAGCTTCAGCTAGTTAGATAATGAGTCAACAAGGCCTCTTCAGATCCAACATTGAGAACCAGGTTTTCAAATCTAGGTCCCTAAGATGGTGACGCGAACATGTGTCCAAAGTGCCTTGAGACTCGCAGTAGAGCATAGAACCGCAAGATTATATATAGTAGGCCATATTTACTAAGTCGGTCTCCTGAGTCTGGCCGCCACGGGGTTCTTCCACCATAGGATGCGTGAAGATACTGAGACCATTCTGAAGGTGCAATTGGTTGTCAAAACGCTTGCACATCCTCGGTTTTATGTCAAAATCGACTTGGAGTGAAAGTTGGGGGTAGGGGTTTCAGCAAGCAACGCTAAGTTTCCAAAAACGCCGAAATTTACCCGCCGCATTCAGAAGTCACCGTGCAGGCGACCCCAGCTTCACCCAACTTGACCATGACCCTTTAAACCCTCACTCTCTCCCTACTGCCAACCACCCCTCCTCAACCAACACCCATCATCCCCTCAACACACCATGTCCGAAGCCTACACCCGCGAACAGTACTCCCCCCTTCCCCTTCCCCATAAAAACCTCACTAACCCCCCCGTCTGCTGCAGACAAAACAACACCCGCCTCTCCGAGCTCTCCTCCAAAGTCTCCGCATTGCGCGGCGTCACAGTCGACATCTACGACAACGCGCGCAGCCAGGATGTCATCGAGAACAGCGTACCTCTTCCCCCCTCCCCTCCCCCCCCCTTTCACTCCCTCCCTCCAAGCAACTCGCGCGCCCGCCCTGCATCATCTTGCGCAATACGGAAGCTGACCAGCCCAACAGAGCGAAGTCTTCTCATCGATGGGGTCGTCCCTGAAGGGGAGCGCCGGCCGGCTGGGGCGGATGGCGCAGCAGGGGAACAAGGTTGCGATACTGAAGCTTGCGGCGATGGTGGTTGGGGTCGTGGTGCTGCTGTATTGGATACTGGGGTGGGTGTTTGGGGCGAAGAAGGCGTGAGCCCTGAGGGAGATTATCTTTGCGATGGGCGTTTTGCTAGGGGCGGTTGGACGCATGGGCATGGGAAGGCGTGGGTTTGGGGGAGATGATGCATTGAGCGTATGGAGTTGGGGCGGGTTTTGTTTACGGGTTGTGTGTTTGGGTTTGCATAAGGGGTTGGAGCTTCGGGGCATTAGGGCTGGTTAGGAGCAATTATTTTATTGAAGTGTCTATCTGGATTGTCTGGATTTTGATATCGCTCATGTGCAGGGCTAGCAAGAGCTTAGCTGATCTTCTATTTCCATTTTTATGCATGTATCGCTCAAAATCGTCCTTAGTGTCCTTGCGTTTATTCCCACACGTTAGAGAACAAGTCATCGCTACCACCGAAACTGCTGCCGCTCGGCTTGCTGTTGTTCGAAGGGGGAGCAGGTTTGGAAAGGGGAGGCGAGATAGGCGCTGCACTACTCCAGCCTCCGAAGTCCTCGTCTGCTGTAACTTTAGGTGGAGCCTGCGAGCCAAAACCCCCGCTGCCTAAGCCTCCATTGGAGGAAGGGGCGGTACCCCATGCTAAGTCATTCGAAGAAGTTGAGATCGGCGGTGATTTAAATGATGGCGCTCCTTTCGTCGTTGGAGCAGGATCAGGAGTTGCCCACGCATCATTCGAGCCCCAGGCGTCACTATTAGAAAACCCGGAGAAAGCATTGCTTGCGGTTGAGGATGCAATTGGTGCCGATTTCGGCTGGGAAGGTGCAGGTGCGGACAGATTGAAAGCAGACTGCAGATTGATGGATGTTGAAGAAGGCTTTTGAGTCACGGGTGCAGGAGCTGGTGCGGATGGTGATGAAAGTCCAAATAGATCATTCGGAGCACCAGCAGAGGCGGGCTTCGAAGTCGGCTTGGGTGGACTGGAGGCAAAGCTAAAGTCTCCGAAGTCGTCATTTGGCATACTGAGCGGCTTCGGCGGCTGTGAAGTGGTGAAAGAGGGTTTGGAGGCAGGAGCTGGCTTGGCTGCTGGTTTCGGCGTTGTATCGAAGAAGTCTCCACCGCTGAGTGGGGGCGAGGTCAGCTGAGGAGGAGCGACTGTCGAGCGCTGATTACTTGGATTGTTGAAGTTGGCAAACGGATCTGCTTTCTGCTGTTGTGGTTGAAGAGCAGGTGGTGATGTAGGAGAGGAAAAATTGAGGCCACCGAAAGCGTCACCAAGGCCACCGAAGCTCGGCGGTTGTGCCGGAGGTTGCATTGGTGGAGACTGCATACCGCCAAAAGAGCTTTGGCGGTCATGCTGTGGCTGCGCTTGTTGCTTGGGCGCAGAAGCGTACAACGATAAGATGGATTGCTTCAGGTCTGGACGTGATGGCCCTGACGAACCGAGTGCATTGCCAGAAGCGCTAAAAGGCACGTCTGCGGGGGCGGAGGGAGGGCCTCCAAAGAAGTCTAAGCATAATAGTGAGTCTCCCTGCTTCGCCGGTGCTTTGGTAGGAACTGAAGCCTTTGGGGGTGCTGCTCGAGACGATGGTTCAGTAGTGCTAGGTCTGGCGGGCGGTGTAGGAATATCTCCCAGGATGTCCATGTTCTGTGGTGGTCTCCGTGGTGGTCCATTTGGCTGAATGGACGCTGAGGAAGCTCGCTGCGATGTTGAGCGATCTAATTGGGCTTTTTCTTTCACGATGTTGAGAGGCTACGATTTAGAATTAGTCGCATTCGTAACAATGAGCACCGAATAGGTTTCCTACCACGTCATCGTCGCCTTCGGTCTCTAACGACGCCGGATCTGGCATGGGACCATCCATAACCCATCGCTTCGACTCGTATTTCGTTCGTATAAAATTCTCAATCTTCCTGATGCGATTCAGTGACCTTTTCGAACCTTTACAAGCCGGTAACCTTACGCTTCTGAGGGTACGTGCCCAGCGGCAAGCTTTGCTTCCCAGTATCTGAATTTCTTCAGTATTGACCCCAGCTGCTGCTCGGTTCCAGGACTAACTTATTTGCCCTTGCGTTTCCCCACTTCAGCACGCCCTGTAGGTGCTCGTCGGTCCAGGCATCCAGGTCCACTGACTTGACTCTGCTTATATGCGTCCCCATGCCACGATGTATGCCGGAACAACTTCACTAATTCAACTCCGTTGTACTCTCGCTATGGGAGAGAAGCCTACCGGATGCAGACAAAGATGCCCAGATTCCAGCTTGCCCATCTTGGGTCTGAGTCATGACTTAGCAATTACACTCTGCACGGCCGACCTCTCCCAGCGTACGTTTGTTCCTCTTGCAATCGGCGCAACTCTTGTTGCCTTCGAGTTTCAGTAGTGTCTTGATCGTAGACTGATTAGCGGCCGCACGATCAGCTGCTGGATTCGGCGCTCTTCTCGACATCTTGTCGCATGTGCGGCTTCGGTGAACAAGAACGCGTGTGTGCTGCAAAAGTCGATACTTGGGCAGCAATGAAATGGTTTTCGAAGGCTGACAATTCCGTTGTTCAGCGCCTCGGCCTTTGATTCACGATTTAACAGCGGCGCGTAGCGCCAGAATAAAGCTGGGTTCACGCTAGTATATATTTGGCTACTATTTGCACAGAAAAACCGGCTCACGTTTGCAATCTCATATATACGAAGATATGTGACTACTCATCAGACTTGTGGTACAAGAATTCTGTAGTCAGAGGCTCATTCGATGCTCACTATAATAGTGAAGCAGGAATTGGCAGACAGCAAACGCGTTTTTTTCATTTCACAAGGCCAAGATCAAGGGTAATGGGGTCGTTTATTCGTTGGCCTCGTACAAAACTCTAGGGATGTGCTCCGCCAGCTGCTGTGTCAACCTCGTGCGGTGCCAGTCGCCCTATGCCTTCTTCGCCACATCCCCGCCTTCCTCCGCGAACCTCAGGCTAATGCTGTTGACACAATGCCTCTCATCAGTCGGCGTCGGGTACCCCTCTCCCTTGAATATATGCCCCAAATGCCCGCCACAATTACTACACACTATCTCCGTTCTGGCCATGCCGAAGGTCCGATCCGTGTGTCTCGTCACCGCGCCGGGGATACTATCGAAATATGCCGGCCATCCGCATCCGGACTTGAACTTGTGCGTGGCTTTGTACAGAGGGGCGTCGCAGGCGGCGCAGGTGTAGGCGCCTGAGGAGGGCATGTGTTTGTCATAGGCCCCGGCGTAGGGGGCTTCCGTGCCTTTTTGACGGAGGATGCGGAATTGTTCTGTGACAGAAGTATGTTAGACGAGATGATGGGAAAACGATAAGAGAGAGGGATGAGGGGCCAAGAGGATTCGAAAATGTACCAGGATTCAGCACCGCTTGCCACTCATCGTCACTCTTTTGTACAGGGTAAGACATGTTTTGGGATGCAGAGGAGGTGCCAAAGAAGGAGCTTAGAAAGGGAATCGTGGGCATAGACTTGATGACAGTGCCGCGGGTGAAGGGTGCGAGAGCTCTTTGAGAGGCAGGCAATACACGAGCTGTGGAATTGCTGAGAGTGTAGAATGTGCGTACAATGGTCGAGAATGGTGGAAGGCGCATGAGGTATCTTATATGTTCGTCGCACTTTGCAGGTGGAGAGATCAAGGCTTCGAGAATATCAAATTTGGAAGACGATTGTTATGGAATCAGGAAGTCGAGACTTAAACGGCGCCACCATCATTGATGCCATCACCCTGCGTGCCAAGCCGGCTGTAGCGGGCCTGCCTCCGGATATGCGGTGATTCCTCATCCTGTCCCGTGCCGCGCCCCTTCACAAATGGCAAAGAGAATCTGATTCATTGCTAGGACACGGGCATGTCCATCAACGTCAAGCATTTTTGAGTAGCACTAAAGAGAATCTCAGTTGCCATTGATTCACTTCTTCAGCCAACTTCACATATCTCGTCAAATGTACATTGCCAAATTCTCCTCGTCTATCAGAGTGCTTTACTATCCAGCGTGTCTTAACCCTGTCGAGACGGAAAGAAAAGGTCCGAGTGATCGTATAGACTCGGAGCTTCAAACAGATTCGTTTCCTGTGGAGACCAGATCGAAGAAGGACGACCTGTCCTCGAGCCTGAGCATGAAACCACCCTGTCGACGTATGGTCCGTAGATGTGCCCTGCCCCTGACTCCATCCTATGCAGTATAGATCAGAAGAGATTTGAATCCGCTCCTCACCACATTTCATCGTCCGCTGCTCGTCCTGGCTCGTCAAATTGCGATTGCTGAAATGAGTATGGTGATGCTTCCTGAGCATTATTTCGGCGATGATGGCCACCAGCCCCGTGATTAGGGTGGCCATTGCCGACGTCGACAAGCGTACTATGCTGACTTGCACGAGACTCCGGCCGCTGCCTGCCATCAAGTTGACCTCGTTCAAACAGAGTCTCTTCGGACATGTTCGACGCATTGTCTGGATCAAGCTGCGGTTTCTGTGCTTGTGCTGAACCTGGTCGTTGCGTAGGCGTCTGTGCTTCCTCTTGGTTCTGGAGCTTGGCTTGTTGCTACTCCACGTTAGCCGCGGGTAAAGTACTTGTCCTGTCCAACATACCTCTTGATACCTCTGGTACTGATGAAACTCTTCAGGCTGATCGGCCTTCTTCTGCGCGGCCTGCTGCTTGTGAGGTGGAACTTGAATTTGGGGATGCATCTGCTGCACTTTCGCAAGATATGAATACATGAAATTGCTGAGAAGGACCTGGGAGTGCAGCGCCCTACGCGGATTTGCAAGCTTGATATGTGCCATACGATATATTGCCCGTTCCTCGAGAATAGGAAATCGTGTCCACATGTAATCGATATCCGGTTTGAGGATCTTTGGTGGTGGCTCTGGGGACAAGCCGCGTGAGAAATGTTTCTTGTGAACCGCTTCCTTTTCTCCCTTCTTCTTGCCGCCACCGAAGATCGATGAAAAGAGGCCCGCGTCTTTCTCTCTCTTCTCTCCGCCGGATGTCTTTCGGGAGCTTTCCTTCTTGCGTTCTTCTTCAAGCTTAAGATCGCCGCGGTCGAGCACGAGGCTTTCGCGACCTCGGCTTCCCTCCATTGTAGTCTGTAGCAAATCTAGTCTCGTGTTATCGTGGGCTTTGTCCGGTGGCTTTGTGATCTTCGCTTTCGGTTTCTTTGCTTCTTCAGCGCGACGTTTCTCCTTCTCCTTCTCTTCTGTGCCAAGCAATGCTCCCCAGCTCCAGCTAGACTTTCTCGAACCGTCAAGGCTTTCCTTCTCTTTGGCTTCCTTCGCCTTCTTGGTATCTCCTTTCTTCTCCTCCGTGAAAGTTGGTATGAAGGATAGGCTGTCCGTTCGTGTACTATTCCCGGGCAAAGGCGAAGGATGAGAGGCCATGTCTTTCAGCGTTTGGTTGGCTCTTTCATTCTGAGCGGGTGGCGGAAGCATCGGCGGCTTTTGCCTGCGAGCTGTCAATGGTCCAATTGGTACGTGACCCTGCGGCGGAACGGAAGGTGGTGGTTCATGCGACGATACTCGTTCAGGTAAATGATTTTGCTTGGGTGCTGCTTTCGGCTCATCATGTTGAGGCGGTGTCTCTACGATTTGAGGAACGTTGAATAGTTGAGGCGATATACTTGAACGACCATTCGAAGCAATCTGAGAGACGAAGTGTTTCGGCGGTAGATTGGTCCCAGCTGGATGCCGTGACTCCGGTCTAGATTGAAAGGTCGACGCCTGCCCTTGAGACGTCGGATGTGCTGATTGGGGGTGCAGAGGGCCATGCTTGCTGGGCCTACCGGGTCTTGAAAAGTTTTCGACTACTCTCGGAGTGGGTGGCAATGGCTCCGTCTGCACTCGTGCTAGAGGTGCCTCGCCAATACCCGTCACGGGAGACGGAGTCGCAGACTCCTCGCCATCCGTTTCCGCAGCTCTTGCAGCACGCTTCGAATAGGGTAGCCTCTCGCCCTTCTTAAGGCTGCCTCTTCGGTATGTTGTTCGTGTCGACCTTCGTAGCGAGTTGCCTGAAGGGGCCGAGGGAAGGATGGGTATATCTTCGCCCGGTAAGACTTCCTCATTGGTGACATTTTGCCCTGTATCAATGCTCAATCTCTGCATGACCGTTTCTGAGTCATTGACCAGCATTTCCAGATCCGAAAGATTTGAGATTCCTGTATTCAGAGTCTCCGCTCCTGACAGTGATTTCTTGCGCTCGAGGACTTCAGCTCCGTCTCTGTAACCATCCGCACCCCTGCCGCCAGAGTTATCGATTTGTCTTGAGAGCATCGACTTCTTCCTTCTTAGCCCTCCACCTGAGCCTTGACGCTGGATACTATCTGGTGAAAGGGAAAAGTCGCCCGATCTCCGCTTGATCGATTCGACCTTGTTGTTCAAGAATGTTTGGAATTCAGTGGGTGCTAATTCCGGGTGCAAGCGGGCTGGAACCCAGAACATCCTTGCTTTATCGTCTTCATCCGATGCACCAGTAGGAGCAGCGCTCGGTATACCAAAGCTGGAACTGAAGGAGGGAAGGTCCGGATCTCCCGCCGCGTTTACGTCCATGGACATCCTACGCAATGCTTGCAGATTGCTCAACTCTTGAGCGACTGCTGCCGGGCTCGACTCGTAATCAACATTGTTCAATGGAAATGCAGAGTTGGCTGTGTCGGAATTGGAGCGTTCCCGCGGCGAGCCATTGGGCGAACGCTTTCCATTTTCGGTTTCGAAAGAGAACCCCCTCCCGGAAACGATGGGGCGTTTCCCATTTGCTTGCGGGCCCGTCTCCTGTTGAGTTGAAGCCTGCGCTATGTTGCCGCTGCGGGGTGGAGATCGAGTGTGCTCGACTCGCGAGCTTTGGCTCTTGCCTTGACTAGTAGGTATCGGTGGTGAGGAGACGAAGCTCAGCGGCCTTGAGTCGCGCTGTCCATAGTGGTGGTCGCCGTACATATCTTGAATGGCCTCTGTTACATGATGACTATCATCACTTATGGATAGCTGTGGAATATGCCCTCTTCTACCTGCATACCCTCCACCAAGGTTATTGTGATGTCTGGAGGTAGTCTAGCAAACGATGATATGTCAAATCAAGATCATGAACGAAGGGGAAGCATGGAGCGGCTGAGTCTGTATGCCCAGCAAGACAGGGAGACCGAATGGATTAAAAGTAGATGGTCTTGGTTGCTCTTAGGCTGAGGATGTCCTGGCAGACGGTAGAAGAGTGATGTCAAGCTTACCTGCATGGGGTCTTGTTCAAAGAATGTGAATCGCTTGTGTCAGTCGGCGGATTCCGAGCCATTTACCCGTGGCCAGCAGCTCGACCCCAATTGTCACTCACCCGCGCAGCAGTAACAGGAATCATAAATAGGGGAATACATGTAACTGGAGTGAGCATATCGAGGGCGGAGTCAGTTCATCCCTAGCATATCGGAAGTGAAGGGCTCAGGACAAGCGAGAGCAAGCTGGAGCGGCTTCTTCCAATGCACGCTAGAGGGGATAGAGGTAGCGGGGCCAAAAGGCAAAAGGTCGCCTTGGTCGCTTTCCCTAGCCGCCCCTGCAACCACGCGTGACGCCATGACCATCTTGCATCATCACGGAGAAACGCTGTCTGCCATCCGACATGCATCTCCACATTTCGCTAGCATCTCCTGGTTTCCGCGCGACCGTCTACAGATTACCCAATGTCAACCGCGGATAGAGTTTATGCTCAACGCCAATTCCGAAAGCTTATAACATGACGCTCGCTTATTCAACTACGTATGCTTAGTTCAAAGACCTATCGAAACGATGCTGCGCCGTATACTGATGCATAACAACTTCATACAGCCCAACGTCTCCATCAGTACTGACCTGGCTTCCTGTCCACACCAGACGTATTCGAACTCGTCACCTCGCCCGCGCTGTACGCACCTCCGGCACTGGGTACTCCTTGGCCTGCTGGAAGCCCTTGAGTCTGCACCGGGGCAGCATTCTTCTGCTCCTGATACTGTGGCGGAGCCTGCTGGCCGGAGACGTTTCGGGATTCCACTGGGGTCATGGGCGACGGTGGTTCGTTTGTCACGTTGTTCGCCCCGGCGACCTCACTGATAATCTTCCACCACTGTTGAGCATCGTCAGGCGAATGAGCCTTGAAAGAAAACTCGTGGGCAATAGCAAGTGCGCCGCCAACCTTACCTTTCGATGCATCCTTACCCTTGACATTGAACTTTTCACCACTGAGGCCCCCAATAGTGCAGTCAGGTAGATAAAGTGACAGCTCAGGTGTCGGGTCATTCCTGAAGTCGTCGTCGTCCTTGAATTGATGGAGGAACTTGCTAGGCGTTACCGCGTAGTAGTGCGTACTCCACCCCTTGATTACCGCGCGTGATTTCCTCTCCAGTGTACCAGCAATGAGTGGCTTGGTCGACGCGTGGTTCTGGTTAGGAAATGAGACGTTCGTGACAGTCCGCTTGGGGGCCGAGGGGTCAATCAGGAGCTGGTTGTTGCGTTTGACGAAACCTTTGAATTCGAAATCTGCAGGTATTCGTTGTGCGGTTGCAGCCATGTCTGAATACATCCCCCGCTGCCGCTCGCTTTGGCCGCCAACATACTGTTGAAACGCTACCAAGGCCTGCTGAATAGTCTGAATGACGTGTGCCTCAAAGCTCTGGAAAGAGTCTTGCACAGCTGTAAGATCTTCACGGTTGTTGTTTTCCTCTAGGACCTGCTTGCCAAGGCGGTGATTCACCCCACGTTGCAAGACATAGGGATCGTTTGAGGCGTCAACCTTCCCGCCTGAGGAAGCAACGGAAGCAGTGTGCTGACCCAAGAGTTCGATATATTTTTGAGTTGAATTCCTGGCTTTGTCGACACTTTTGGATCCTTTCACTGCTCCACCGGAAAGCTCTTTAGTTTTGTGCTTGATCTCTGTATGAAGTCGCTCGAGGATCGGCAGTACGGAGCCTTTGAGGTTTTTCTCCGTCTCAAGATGGGAATTGGCGATTCCCTGCATGTCGTGAGAGATAGCTCAGAGAAGTGCTCTAAGAAAATACCTGTGTGTTCGAACGCAAGTTCTCGAACAGACCAGCAATACCTCCAAGGCTCTGATCAAAGTGATGACCTTCTTTCAGGGGATTCGAGATTGTCTAGGGAGTGAGCAAGATTCTCTGAAATGAGCTGTAGTACTGTACCTTAAGGACCTTTTCATACTCCTTTGCGTGTGCCTTCTCAACCTTCTCCGTAGCAGAGATGTAGTCCTCTAAATAGCCGACGGCATGTTTGTACGCTTGGAGACGCTCTAAGAGGATACTAGATGTCTTTAACTAAATCAGTCCTGCGTCCATAATTTCAACATGGCTAAGGTTCCCTACATCACTGGGATCAGTATCCGGAACTGCATCTTCGTCCGAGCCTATGCCCCCAGTACTTCGATGTGGTAGTGTACTCTTCTCCGGAGTAATCATAGCCATGATGGTGTAATTCTAGCTTGGCTTATGAGTCAAGCAACAATCAAGGGAGATCTATGGGGAGTGTATTAAGATGACCATGGGGCTCTTATACCCAGTAGACTTCATCATTAGCCAATATGCAAAAATGACGTCATATGCACTACCGATCAAGCAATCGCTGTCAGACGGGAGCTCAATGTTAACTAATTTCTGCACATAAACGTTCACCACATAATCCGATGCTCCCAAATGGCCTTTGATCTCTGTCAATTCCGCTTCGCTAGGAGAGATTGCTGAATGCGCAATGGCATGCCCCCGGCCTGGCGCGGGCCTGAAGACCTTCAGATACCCCACAACGCCTGTGCAAGGGTCACTATAGCATATGGAAAGCCAAAATCATGATCAAGAAGGTTATCAAACAAGGACTTCCATAACCATGCCGCACCCTGTAAAGACTACAATAACTAAAGGGCCGATAAGATCGCGTATCACCCTTGGAATCAAGAGAGCAGGGTGACCCCATGTTTAGGCAAGGTTATGTGAGGTCCCCCAGCGATGGGATCGTGGGAGGCCATGAGATATACCCACATTATCCCCAGAATACCACCAGAATTGACGTATTTCTCGCCTGCCTCCCCGAAGCTTTACAAACCTGAAATAAGTTCCTTAGAGCATCAATTAGAGCTCCAAATCGAGTGCGCGGACGAGCGCGGACGACGTTTTTCTCCCACCGCCGACTGAGGGACAGGGGGAGCTATATGCAGGCAGGCATTACGCCGCCAGATAGCCTCCATAAAGGATATACGTGGTCATCGCCTCACAATTGAGGTAGACGGCGGCAGCGAGACCAGAGGCAGGCGGCGAGGTAGGCGGCAAAAAGGGGTGACTGCGCAGTTCGGAGGTACCATAGATTAGGCGCGTTCCAACGGTGATACGTGATTCCGTCGGCCCATTGATTATTGTAGTCTTGACAGGGTGCGGGACGGTTATGGAAGTCCCTTTCTGTTATTCCAGAGCTCAAATCAACAATCTATGCCCGGATATTTGTCGACATTGTACTACAAGGCACTTCCGTCGACTCGAGACGTTCGGCCATCCTAGGTGGGTGATACTACTGGCGTGCTTAAGGTAAAGGTCGTCGGAGTGGTGGCGTTGGAATGGGCGTGCGTATAGCTGCATGATAATTCGGTAACGCCCTGTCTATCGGGATGTTCGGCCGCGATTGTAACGCGGTCGAATAGCTGGGCACCCGCGCCAGATCATCCGCGCAATATTCGACATGGGACATTGAGGGCTGCATCGGTGTCAGCACACCAGAAGGTAGCGTATGCATGTCTCCGGAGCTTTGACGAGATAAACATTGCTTCGGGCTTCGTCTGCTCGTGTCGGTTGCTGTTTGATCTAAGTGAGTCTTGGAGTCAGCTTTTTCTTCTTGAGGCTATAAATGGGTACTATCGCATCCGGTGGATCGGTCAGAGTTCAATAGGAAATAGATGTTCAGTGTCCTCCCCAGACCCTCTCGTTGGGTGTATTGATAAGCCAAATCAAATGCTTTTAACGGCTTCCCTTTTCAACTTTGGGTCTTCACTGGTTGTCCAGCCCATCGTAAAGCCGTCAACACGTTTTTTCAATAATCGCAAAGAAGCGAAATACCGATCCTTGTTCGAAATTCACTTACTTTGGTATAGGGGGCCGTTACCTCCGGGAGAAAATCCTGATGAGTTCAGGCCATCAAGACGATTACGGAGAGTGTTCGCAGCTAAGTTATCAAAAGCAGTGTCGTTCATGAATGCCAGATTATCCGTCGATTCATTACGGCTAATCGCACCTAATGGTGTTGCCAACCCAACCGGTGTCTGAAAGCCACTTGAATCTATATCGTTGTATAATTGGTCGAGTCGATGTTCGCCGTATCCAGGAGGCGCCATTGCACTTAGTGATCCGGCATCGATTGCGCGCGAGTTCTGCGTCGTCATATTATTGTTGTCATCGAACGCCAGTAAGGGGGAGAGAAATATCTGAAGAGGGAGAGTTGCAATCACCTAAGAATCGTTAGCGAATATATGTAGTTGAGCTAGGCTTTGACATACTTCTGAAACATGGCCGTCGGGGTTGCGTAACGAAACGTGAAATTCCAAAGTATGCTTGATCTTAAATCCATATGCTTCAACGCTTTGCATACAGTCGCGCAGTGACTTGGGTATCTCAAGGTCTCTCGCAAATTCATATCCCTCTTGAGGACATCCATGAGCATTGAGGACTTCCCGGGTCTCGGTATTTTCAGACACTCGATAATGATCTTCCGCTATCACACGAGGAAGCGCTTTCCAACGCGAAAGCTTCCCATCGCCCTCTGCATGCCTCAGCTCTTGGGACTCCTTCACTGCCGTATGGACTGCTTCGATGTTGAGACATTTGAGCAAAGAAATGAGTTTGAAATTGACAGTGACGAATGTGCCGAAAACGGCGGCCTTCGATGGTGTCTCAATGCTATAATCGATCTTGTCCTTCCACACATTGGCTACAGACTTTTCAGGTCAGCGTTTGGCTTTTCTGGGTGATTCGCCAGTCTCACCATTCCAAGGGAAAGTTCAAGATCGGAAGGATCAAGGGTTCGGATGATTCGGACATGCTTCCTAGCGACCACGTTTTGCTGCATGATTCCCCTTTCGATCGTCGCTTTCAATCTGTAGATATTCCAACTTCTGGGCAGTCCCTCTATGCTTTCTGGGGTAGTTCCAGGAAGAGCCCACTCGAAGGGCCAAACATGATTGTCCGCGGGCAAAGTCTGCCCTCCCCTCTCAAAGTCCCATGCTTTTCGAAGAAATCGGTCTTCAATCCTGTTTGAGCCGGACGCTTGAACAAAGCTGGCGATCAGGTTCAGTAGCAGACGCGATCTCTGTGTTCACGGTACACTCACTCAAGCCGTCTTTCTCCTGTGAATCGCAAACGAAGGCCTTGAATGCGAAGTGGTTCTGCTAGACAAAGTACGACTGTACCCTTCAGGAGGACGCCGGACGCACTGTATGGAGCGCCTCGAAGTACCAGAGGATTCTCATCGAGTCTGTACCAGGTCTGTCAGCGATTAGCCGCTAGTGACTTGCAATTATCAAATGCGCTAGCAAGGTGCTAATTCTCAGGCTAACCAAACCAAGTACTCCATGCTTTGCACTCTTGAAAACATGTTGATAACATGATGGGCTGATAGACCAGTGATGGCCCATTGCCAAAGCGGGAAGACGTCAAAGGAAACGAGTGACACAGTCTAAGGACCCAGGGAAACAACAAAAGAACCTGGGCTTTTGCGGGACTGACCGTATCTCGAAATACTTCACAGCGCTCGTATTCGATGTAATGGTGCCAAGAATGCTAGGAGCCACCAGTGAGGAAACTGTCGAGAAGCTGGATGAAGCTGTAAGCTTCAAAAGATTTACTGGCGACATGTTTGCAAGCAAACGGCATATTTATTTTCGGCAGGACAGGTTCAGCCAAAGATTACGCGCAGCCGAGGAATTGCTCTGTGACGCTTATGATCGGCATAGCGGTACCTGAGATAATCTAATCGCTGCTGATCCCTGCATGCCTTATCTAAAGTAATGCACAAGTTCTGCGTCACAGAACCATGGATTTGAAGAAGACCGAACTTTTACCGGCCTATGCAGGTTTTTAAGCAAGGATTGTTTGGAGACGTGAAGAAACTATCAATCATTTGATCATCTTGAATCACCAATCCCTTCCCCATGCTTACGTTGAGAAGGCTTGGTCGACGAAGTACTGAGTAAATCTTCCACCCGCTTGCGCAGAAATGTACGAGATGGCCCAGGATGCAGACCCGCAAACAGCAGATACTTTACCTTACAGGACAAGGTTTTACATTCACACAAAAAGACCAGAGAAGGCTTATCAACAAGTTCTGCTTCCCGACGAAGCGGCGCAGTAAGAAACCTAAAGTAAATGTGGGGAGTAAGCTGATCGAGATAATCCTAAAGTAGATATTCCACGCACACAACGAGCAATTTTTAGAACTGCCTGGAGATATGAGAGTGTCGACGACAAATATACCAGCTGGTCAATCTCCAATAGACTGCCATCGTCGGACCCAATGATTTTGGAGCGCAGGGTGCAATGCGCCAATTTGCTTGGTCTGATCGTGGCGGTGCATTTGGACTATCACATGCTCTGGTATGTTGCACTATCCGCTGCTCCAGGGTGGAGATCCACCATGGGATGCAATCAAACCACCAGTAATGTTTGAGAAGGCAAGACCCTGTTAGTCACTACGTTCATTCTTGTGTTTTCCTTCTCCATCAAATGTCTTGGTTGAGTAGGTAATGTGCTTTCACCGATAGCCGCTTTGGCAATCGGTCCTTGATGGTCATGCGACCCATCGCCACCACGTGAATCCGTTTTCTTGAAAGGTGTCAAGGTTGGGTCACCATCTTCCCTGCGCACGCGATAAGATCCACGAAGAGCCGACTCTTGTCCTCATTCTTGGCTCTTTTGTGTGGTTCGCGGTATATCTGTGCATGCTTGATGCAGCACAGCCCTGGATCTGTTGGAGGTAGCATTGCGTCACATGCCAGCCACTTCCACAAACAAGCCAGATCAATTTTCGATTTGATTGCGGTCGACAGCTTATCATCCGGGCGCTGTGAGATCAATCTGGCTGCTGTTCACTCCTTCCTTAGGTCGATCCCAGATACGGATGTGCCCCTCAGCGCAAGCGGTGATTATGGAATCTTCATCGAAGCCAACCCAGCTCATTGCATGGTCTTCATCGACGATCTTTGACTATACGGCACACCAGTATCAGCAAGTTGCTTGGGTGATGTTCGGGAGTCAAGTATACCATGACCGGGGGTAGCTCAGCAGTCATTGTTCTCGACTCAACTGCATGCTCTACCAAATCTTCCTCTTCGCCGGAGCCAGATGTCAGGCTCGAATTAGATCGGAACCGCGTCGTGGCTCGACTCTCCGCACGTGCACGGTTTGGCGCGTACGAGACGATACTATTTCTTTGTCGAGCAAGTGCCTGGACTGTGTCAGTGCCCGTGTGGATCTTTGGAGGCTGATGACTTACTCCTTTGGGTCGATGCAACATGCCAACACTGAAGTCCCACAGTAGCAATCTTCGATCTTCGCCAACGCTCCCAAAGCGATAATTCCTCTCGTCGCATCTCCAAGGATCGAATGCAACACAAGTCACCCAAGAATGATGTCCAGGGCAGCGAGCGACGATTCGGCGCTCGGTTAGCGACCAAATCGAAACTAAATCGTCCTGGCCGCCTGTCAAAATGTATCTGCCGTCAGGTGACCAGCAAACGCATGTGAGACCTCCATAATAGCTCGTGTACACATCGGTCAATCTAAGTAATATGAGCTCAGGTGGCCAACGAGCACATGTGAGGAGTACGAACTGTTCCTTGAGGTAATTGATGATTCGTAGCGTGCCGTCCTCGGAGGCCACGGCAAGATGTCGGCTATCAGGTGAGAATGAGAAACTGTTAATCCTGTAATTTGATATCCGCCACGCAGCCACCGGATTGGTTTTCTGATTCTTGGAGTTTACGGATTTGTTGATATGCAATGGCTGGTGGTCATTCTCGGTTCCATTGGTCTCCGGCATACGATTGCCGCTGTCTTCAGGGACGAACGCGGCATCTTCTCTTTCTTTGTCATAAACGATGAGGGTGCCATCTACATGTGCTGCCAGAAAAAGAGTCTCGGAACCTGGTAGCCACCGAATATCGGAGACAGCGCTTTGCTTGATGATACCCTGGCGTTGTCAGCAGCGTATGAATTTGCTGGGGGACAAGGCTACATTTTTATTGATGCGAAAATATTTCTGACTGTATGCTTCGAACCAGATAACGTCTCCTGTCGACGAACCCATGATCACATCCAGCTGTCCCGGACTCTTGGTGACTTGGTTAGTGTCATGACACAACATGTGTGCTTTTGAAAACAGGATTTTGACCAAATGATCTGCCTGGTGGCTCGTTAGGATTTGAAGAATACTTGTCGTTTGAAGCGTACCTTAGAGCTAGATGGCGACGATAAATCTAGCCAACTCAAAGCTCGATTGACATTTCCAAATACAAACAACCCCTCTGGATTATGATCTTGAAGGCGTTTATTCAGACCCTCATGGACCATAACACGCGATATGTACGTCGAGCTGCTCTTCATAAGGCTGGATTTTGGTTTTCTTCTTTTGGGGCCTTCCTTGCCGCCTATGGGAATCAGTAGATAGTTGTCCCCTCCGAATGCGGGAGCTTTCCTCGCAGGGGCAGGCATCAGAGTTGGGCCTGTGAGTCCATTGCTGGTGAAGTCATGAGAGTCCCTTGATTCTTTTTCACTTTCGGTAATGCTGTATGTTCCCAAATCTGATCGTGTGCTGCCTGCATTGGTCTTATACATGTGTGGGGATACCTTGTGAGGACTGACAATGCAAAAAGATAGCTTGGTCCCAGCAGTCGCAGAGGTCAAGGTGGATGCTAAAGGATTGATGTTGACCGAAGGAGCTTCTTGCGGGTGCGGTGGGGGCACCGACAAGTGTATTTGCTCGCGTAAGACATAAGTTCCTGTGAGGCGATGAGCCAGAAATTATATCGGCCCACACTATCGCTCCCTACCTTCACCCACGGCCAGCTGGAATTCAGGCCCAGTGGGATGGCTGATAGAGTTTGATGGTTCGACGAGGAGAGCAGCCATGGTCGACTGGCTCGGAGTTGGAGTTGGGATATTATTGAAGATAACAGGCTGAGTTGGGTATCGAGGCGGCGGCGGTATGACACTAGATAACGATGTTAAAACATAGCGCGATTCTCACAGAGTTGGTGATTGCAGAACCACGCACAACATGGTGAAATTGACTGCTGCAGAGCCTCGACGTAGATGTAAGAGAAAGCGGCAAAGTACGCATATGCGTATGCGAAGTTTCTCAGTCTTACGTACAGAGAAATTGCCTCATGAGCGATCGTTGTGTGGAAATATTGAGTGGGGCCTTGGGAGAACGACGAGACAGGCGGCACCTTCGGGCCGGCAGGTTCTAGAACCAAGGTTTCAGGCTGGAGCCGCATGGCTAAGCTCGGAAAACAGCCTTACCCGTAGCCAGGCGCATGGCTCGCATGGGTACGAATAATAACCGCTAAGGCTAAGGTCACTTAGCTGGGAGGCTTGCAGTAGAATCTCGATTCTCGACTGTTTTGCAGCCACTCTAGCAACAAAGAATGTTCGTTGAGCTTGCTCCCTGACTAATTTTGATTTCATGAGTCATCCGCATCATGGCTTCAGGTAATTAAGCTTCCTTGTCCCCCAGGTCAAGCAATTGATTGACTGAAGAATATAGTCCGCATCTGCGTTTGCGGTGACGAGGGCACCGGCAAGTCCAGCCTCATAACGTATGCTGCTCAAGTCTGAATCTCTTGTGCTGGCTTCGCGCAGTACTAACAGCTTCTGCCTAGATCTCTCGTAAAGGATGTCTTTGTCACGAACAAGATCCAGCCGGTCCTTCCCCAGATCACCATTCCTCCAAGTATCGGCACGCCGGAGAATGTCACGACTATCATCGTCGACACTTCAGCGCTACCGCAAGAGCGGATTGAGCTCAACAAAGAGATCCGGAAGTGCAATGTGATGTTACTGGTATACTCAGACCACTACAGTTACGAAAGGGTGGCCCTGTTCTGGATGCCACATTTTAGGTCACTAGGGGTCAATGTGCCAGTCGTACTATGCGCCAACAAGTCGGACCCATCGGCGAACACCAGTACGGAGCAGGTCGTGGAAGACGAGATGCTGCCGGTCATGGCAGAGTTCAAGGAGATCGACTCGTGCATCCGTACCAGCGCTCGAGAGCATCACAATATCAACGAAGTATTCTTCCTATGTCAAAAAGCCGTTACGGACCCTATAGCCCCTCTATTCGACTCGAAGGAGTCAAACCTAAAAGCAACGTGCGTATCGGCGCTGCGACGAATATTCTACTTATGTGATAGAGATCAGGATGGCTATCTGAATGATAAAGAAATCCACGACTTTCAGATTAAGTGCTTCGGCAAACCTTTGGGAGATGGTGACCTGTATCATATCAAACAATCAATACGGAAATACTCTCCCGACGGCGTCACGGACAACGGAATCAGGCAAGAGGGTTTTATAATGCTTAATAAGATTTTTGCTGAGAAAGGCCGTCACGAGACGGTCTGGCTCATACTCCGAACGTTCCACTACACCAACAGCTTGAGCCTACAGACATCCTTCCTGCACCCCAAATTCGACGTCCCACCGAACACCTCCGCCGAGCTCTCCCCAGCCGGCTACCGCTTCTTCGTTGACCTTTTCCTTCTCCACGACAAAGACTCCGACGGCGGGCTGAACAACTCCGAACTCGCCGCTCTCTTCGCTCCGACGCCTGGCTTGCCACCATCCTGGCTCGATTCCTCCTTCCCCTCATCCACCGTCTCCAACGAAGCAGGCCACATCACTCTCCAAGGCTGGCTCGCCCAATGGTCCATGACCACCTTCTTCAGCCCCTCCACCACCCTCGCCTACCTCGCCTACCTCGGCTTCGAACCCCCCTCCGCCACCCCCCGCGCCAGCACCACCTCCGCCCTAAAACTGACCAAGCCCCGCAAACGCCGCAAACGCGCCACCGTCGAGCGCAACGTCCTCCTCGCCTACGTGCTCGGCGGCCCCAGCGCCGGCAAATCCGCCCTCCTCTCCGCCTTCCTCTCCCGCCCCTTCTCCCCAACCTACCACCCGACCATCAAGCCCCGCACCGCGGTCAACAGCGTCGAGCTGCCCGGCGGCAAGCAGTGCACGCTCATCCTCGAGGAGCTCGGCGAGCTGGAACCCGCCATCCTGGAGAACGCGGCCAAGCTCGCGGCGTGCGACATCCTGGTCTACGCCTACGACTCCTCGGACCCGGACTCCTTCTCGCACATCCTCGCGCTGCGCAGCGCGTACGCCCACCTCGACGAGCTGCCCGCCCTGTACGTGGCGCTCAAAGCGGACAACGACAAGACGACGCAGCGGAGCGAGGTCCAGCCCGAGGAGTACACCGCTGCGCAGGGCATGCCGAAGCCGTTGCATGTGAGTGTCACGTGGGGCAGTGTGGGCGAGCTGTTTGTGCAGATTGCGGAGGCGGCGATGTGGCCTGCGGGTGCGTATCCGAGGGGTGGAGAGGAAGAGGTGGATCGGACGAATTTGTGGATCGCGTTGGGGGCGGTGGTGGCAGCTGGGGCGGCTTTTGTAGGGATATGGAGAAGGTTGAAATATTGAGCGCAGTTCGTCTAGTGATACCCTTTGGGAACCTTTTGGTTTCGTCAGTACTATACGTTATATGGCCGTAGCAGGCCCCACCAACGCATCTTTCATGTCTGAGTAGAGATACATTTATTCAAGCCTGTGAGAGTAAGACTGCCAATACCATGAGTCGTGCAATTGAACTGATTCTCTGACTTGCTATATGGGTATCTCCCAAGCTTCCTTCAAACGCCAATTAGCCGTCCGCCTCACCACGAATCACTATCCCATCGTCGACTGCTTAATTGGAAGCCAGAGTCCACCGATCAGACGACAAGGCATCACTGGCCCGAAGCTAGAAGTACCCCTCAGGCATCTTGAAGCTGCGCAAGTCCCCCAGCAGCACCTCTGCCATGCCCTCTGCGCGCCACACCAAGATCTGCTGCTTGCTGGTTGGCTTGCCTTCTCCTACCTTCCCTTCCTCGCCATCATCATCAGCTCCATCCTCAGAATCTCCGCCGATCTCTTCCCCAGTAACCGCCTTGCCATCGCCGTTACCCTCCTCGGAGCTCTCAGAAGCTTCCTCGTCGGCTCTCTCCTTTCCCTTCCCTTTCCCCTTTCCCTTACCGTTCTCACTCACACTGGCTTTGTCTTGCTTCACAGCCTCCAGCGGCAGCATGGCGGCGATCAGTAGACGTTCTTTGATGTCATGTACTGCCACGACGACATCATCTACGATCACGATCATGGCGCGCAGCCCAGCTTCCTTTTCATCGAACGGAATGATCTTCACGGTCTTGCAGAATTTATCAGCAGCCGCATGCAGACTTGGATCATTCTTCGTGATAGCTTGATTGTGGATACGCCACGCACCGCCGGCCATGGCGGCCACGGTGCGGCCATGCTGGATAGGCGTGTTGTCGGAGTAGCCAAGTAGATTGCCATAGACGGTGAATAGACTGGAGCTACCATCAGCCAATTACATTCACTCGTGTTCTAGGAAGGCTTGACTTACAGCCAGTCCGTGGTGTTCTCGTCCACGTTCTCAGAAAGCAGGCCGCTGATGGCTTTGGCGTTAATCATCTTGCAGACGTGACCTAGAATCCCTCCGAACGCGCGACGGGGTGGTGAGGAGGTTTTTGAGACGCCGTAGACACTGCGTTGGTGTTCGAGCAGTGCTTCAATCTCTGGGGTAAGGCCCGAGCCACCTTGAGGCTCTTTTGGTGTCGGAGTTAGATCGCGCTTGCTCCGAGATACTTTCTTGTTGCTCTGGATCTTGAGACCTCGGGATCTCTCCGCTTGGTTTGAGCTAGTGCTGCTGTTTGCTTTGGCGTTCAAGGATGCGCGCTCTAGACGTTGTTCGATGGAGGGAATATTTGGCGGCGATGCTCGCACAGCCTTTGCAAGGTGGCTAGAGGGCGTTGCAGGGCTCAGGGTAGGGCGTCCGATTTTGATTTCTAGGGAAGATGAACGGTTCTCATGGACCTTGCGGCGATAGTCACGGATGAGCTCGTCTAAGTGGCTTGGTGACGGTGAGTTCTCTTCGGATGCATCCGCAGATGTTGAGGGGGACGCTTCGGCAACAGAATGAGGTTCAGCAGTAGCAGTGGTCGGTGATTGTTCAGCAACAGGGGTTTCTATGACGCTTTTGGGGCTTCCCCAGTCAGACTTCATGATTGAGGCAGTATCAGTATCCAGCGTAAATGTAGAGATCAGCTAGTGACTTACGTCTGTCTCGATCGGACTACCGAAACTGTGCTCGTAGAAGAAGGCTGGCGAACCGTGTTGCTCCAACAGATCCCACTGAGCCCTGTGATAGCGCAACTTTGGTTGGTTAGTCATCTTACTTCACGGTGAAGAGGAATTTGGGAATGTCGGTAGTTGCAGACGAAAGATCGAAATTCCGCTATGCAGTGGAAAGATATCTGCAAGAGGTGGTGTCTCTAGACGGAAGCTTGATGCTCTGCTGTAAACGGGTTGAAGGAAATAATTGTTGCAGCTGAAGCTTATTGATCGGCTGTTAACTGGAAAGTTGAATAGAAGATGAGGAAAATACAGTCAACTGCTTGACATACTGCTGTGTAATAGAGATTGGGTTCAAAAGGTTGACCATTGCAGATGAAAGCACGATGCTCACTTTCGATGTCTACTCAGGAGCTCATGCTGGCCCTCACCAGAATGTGATATGTTGCAACGGGCTTCACGCTTCACGCTTCGATGATGCTGTTACGCCGAGATTTAACCGCCGTCTAAGAAGGGACGGGTGTTGCAGTGATTCTTGAGTGCTGATTCAAATAACCAAGTAAATTACAGGTGACGCTGAAATGGTAAAAGCGAGAGTGCTTGATTATAACAGATGGGATACCTTGTGATTACTTATCAGGATATATAGTACAGGAAAATTATTGATCACAACGGGTGCTTGTATATTGAAGCTATGATGATGGTTGAGAGACTTTTATATGTCCCAGGGCATCCATCTGCATTAGCCAATCAACAAGCCTGCAGCTTCCCCGGATCTTAAATCTGCCAAGCAACCTTAATATGGGCCGTCTTGCTCGTACGTCATTCCGCCGTCTCCATGTCGATTGCGATATGATCTCGCACCATTGTCTGTCTTCTATGCTTGTATTCAGATCTTCAAGTCGTCGAGCTGTTATCTCAATCAAGACTAAGACCATATCCCCAATCCCAAGTGGGCATACCATCAAGTCGAATGAGCTGTACCCTGAGCGACTGACTATCACTAGGGCCCCTAAAACACGCCACCATGGCGACAGATACGTCGAAATACAAGTTCAATCGTAAGGAGATGAAAGAGAAATCATGGCAATTGTATGCTTCTCTGACATTTGCAAGACTCAATGCTGCGGGTGAAAGACCCCAAAGAATCTGGTATGCCCCCTGCTCGCTAGGCCGTGCACGCGTTAAACTGACAGCCGCTGAATCAAAGTCAAATTTTATGAGTTCCTCGGCATGAAACAAATCCGGAAACTTGAGTTCCCCGAAAACAAATTCGATCTCTACTTCCTCGCCTACGACTCCCCCAAAAGCGCCTCCTCCGGAAACCACTGGTCGGATCGCGAAGGCGTTGTCGAACTCACACACAACTATGGCAGCGAGAATGATCCCAAGTTTAAGATCGCCAATGGCAACTCCGAGCCAGGCAAAGGCTTTGGACACCTCTGTGTCAGCGTCGATAACATCCAGGCCGCGTGCCAGAGACTGGAGGATGCAGGATACAAATTCCAGAAGAAGCTAACAGATGGGCGTATGCGGTCGATTGCCTTTGTTTTGGATCCTGATAGCTACTGGGTCGAGATCATTGGACAGAATCCGGTTGAACAGACCGAAGGGATCAAAGAGACAGATACAGGAGGTTATCGAATGGTGAGTCAGAGGCTGTGGGCCATTCATGAAGGCTGACCTTGACGCCGTAGAATCATACCATGATACGCGTGAAAGACCACGAAGCGTCCCTGAAGTTCTACCAAGAAATCATGGGTACGTCCCCTCCTCGGAACTCTCCCCTCTCGCACGGCTTCTAAACCAAGCTACAGGCATGACCCTGGTGCGAACCTCCGAGAACACCTCCGCGGGCTTCAACCTCTACTTCCTCGGCTACGGCTCCCCACCGAACAACACCGCCCACCGCGAAGGCCTGCTCGAGCTAACCTGGAACTACGGCACCGAGAAAGATGCTGATTTCAAATACCACAATGGCAACGACGAGCCCCAGGGGTTCGGACACATCGCAATCTCGGTGGACGATCTGAACAAGGCGTGCGAGCGGTTTGAGGCGAAAGGCGTGAGTTGGAAGAAGAGGTTGACGGACGGGCGGATGAAGAATGTGGCTTTTGTGCTGGACCCGGATGGGTATTGGATCGAGGTAAGAGAGGTTTTCTGCTGAATCTGTTTGCCATGGTGACTCATATTGTGTTCTAGGTGATTCAGAATGAGAAGTTGAAGCCGACGAGTAACTGCTAGAAAACTTACGATATATGGCCAGCGAAAGAGAATGGACATACATCATATGAGAACCATATCAGCATTTTTTGGTTTGCTTCAGGATTGGAAAGTCGTGGAGAGGGATGTTCACTACGAAATTCTTGTCAATACTTTTCTCGCTCTAATTTTCCCATGTCCACAGACGGCATTGCTTGATAAGAGCTCAGTAACCAGGCTTTGATTCTTGAACAGAAACGTCTTTACCGAATTGTGATGGTCCGCCTTGGGTAGTCTGGCTGTCAGCAATCCGTTGTACCGTTCATCGAGTTAGCCCTGCCTTGCGTCGTATCGAGGACGTTTGGCATCTCCCTCGAAATCCTTTGTTGCTAAGGATGAGACGTGCCGAAGGGATCGATCGCTACTAAGCGGAAGACAGCATGTACTCGCGCGGTGAAGTACTCGCCTCAAATTCCCAAATGTAAATTCCAATAGACCCCTATCCAAACTATGTACTCCAACGCGAGCTCTCAGAAGTGTAACATCAAGTGATGCACACTCCCTCGTCTCCACCTCCCCGCCTCAGTAACTCATCGCGCCCTCGAACAGCCCCCTCAACTGCTCCCTCTCCTCCCCCACCTCCTCCGCCAACCCGGGGGCCAACATCAGCACCCTCCTCTGCGGCAGCGTCCCCTCCACCAAGTCCTCCACATCCCCCGCCGCAAACCCCATCTCCCTCAACCCCCTCGGCTGATCCCCCAGCCTGACCAAGAAATCCGCCACCGCCTCGCCCAGCACCTCGCCCGCGCTCTCCCTCTTCACACCGCTGACATCCACACCGAACGCTTCCGCCGCCGCCAGATGTCGCTCCGGGTTGCTCGCGCCCGTGAACTTGAACACGCTGGGGGCGGTGACGGCGACGGAGACGCCGTGCGGGATGATGGGGCCGTCGACGTTGTAGCCCGGGTGCCGGTAGCCGGGGTTCTGCCCGCTGATGGGGTAGCTCATGCCGTGGCAGAGATGCACGCCGGCGTTGCCGAAGCCGACGCCGGCGAGGGTGGCGGCGAGCAGCATCTCGGACTGGGCTTCGTGGTCGTCTGGGTCCTGGGCCGCGCGCGGGAGGTACTTGATCGTGCTGCGGAGGGCCTGGAGGGAGAAGATGTCGGAGATGGGGTTGGCGCCCTGGTAGGCGGGCCGGTTGATGGGGTTGGTGGGGCGGGGGGTGCGCATGTGGTAGGGGATGGCGGTCCAGCTTTCGAGGGAGTGGCAGAGGACGTCGAGGCCGGACGAGGCGTGCACGGCGGCGGGCATGGTGCGGGTGTTGAGGGGGTCGCAGATCCCGAGGGTGGGTTTCAGGGCGCGGTGGGCGATGCCGGTTTTTGCTTTTTTGGCGACGAGGTCGAAGATGGCGGTGCCGGTGGTTTCGGAGCCGGTGCCGGCGGTGGTGGGGATGGCGATGAGAGGGGAGAGGGGTTTGTCGATGGGAAGGCCTTTGCCGAGGGGGGCATTGACGAAGTCGAGGAAGTCGGCGGCGGGAAAGTTGGTGTAAAGGTTCATGAGTTTGGCGGTGTCGATTACCTGGAGGTTTTCAGCGGACTGAAGCCGTTGAGCATAGAGTGAGACGATGAGCATACGCTACCACCACCGACCGCTAGGAATGCGTCGGGTCCGTAGGCTTTCGAAAACTCGATCGCTTCCTTTATGCTAAGGAAAATTTTAGCACGTTGCCACTGGGAAGGACGCCGAGTATTGCATTGCAAGCCTTACGAGCTGTCCTTTGGCTCTACCCTTGCATCCTGATACACGGTGAACTCCACCTGCTCTCTGGATAGGCCCTCAACAACTTGCTTCATAGCGTCCAGCTTCGCCACATTCCCGTCTGTCACCACACAAACCCTCTTCGCTCCCATGTTTTTGAAGTCCATGCCCACCTCTTTCGTGCATCCTGGCCCGAACCGAATACTCGATGCGGCCATCTCAAAAGCATATTCTCTCTTGTGACTCGAGTCGACAGGCGTGGCGAATGAGCGTTTGGCATGGTTCAGCAGTGACGGTGTGGGATGATGATGACCAGGCGATGCATGACAGGGACAAGTTGGAGGATGTGTGTATTGTATAGCTCGTAGGAGATTGTATGATTTCGCAGCGGCGTTCTTCGCAACGCGGACGGTGAGAGGCATTATGAGATCCGAAGGTCACGAAACATGGAGAGTTCTGCAAAGTATATACGAGTTTTCACAATCTACACTGCAGCAAAAGTTTGACCAAAATACGAGTACCGTAAAGCAAAGGGAGGCAACAGTGCGAGTACCGCACGTATACCGTACCGACTGCGGAGGAGTATTTTGCAGCTACCCCACATTGCTTCTCCACGACCCCGGATTGCAGACCACGCTTGATGACGTCTAGCGGTGTTTGGGGGAAGCTAGAGTGAGGAAACATGCGACGCTTTCGTAGTACCAGGTACAGAGCATATAATTACGACAAAGTGGCCATAGGTGTAGATGAATGAAATTTGAGAGATCGGGCTGGCAAACCTCGGTTTTTTCTCGAACAGTAGTGTCTAGTACATCAGACAACCCGCTTTTGATCCCCGGTCTAATCTTGCCATTTTTGACCCTTTGCGACGTGAGCTCTTGAAGCACAACGTCCAGATATAAGATAGGCACACGAGCTCTGGAGCGAAGTGACAACTTCAGTCCATCCTCCCGCTATTCCCCCTGTTCTGTACAACGTCTAGGATAATGTCCTTAGCGTGCTCCACCCCGTTTCTGCTGCCCACAATCTCAATCGGCTCTCCTTTTGTCTGAGTCTTTGGCACGGTGATCTTGCATCCGGTCTGTTTGCGGATGGTGTTGATTTGATTGCCTCCGGCTCCAATGACAAAGCGATGTGTCCTCGGGTCGGGTAAGATGAGATAACCGGTAGCGGTAGTGCCAGGTGTCTGCCTCTGCGCTTGCTCCATAGCTTTTTCCAACGCCGCACGTGCTCTCTCGACATTCTCTGGAGAGCCGCGGAGGACCCAAGGGATATCACCTTCTTCGGATTGGCCTTCGTCGTGATCAACCACATCCCATACGTGGTTGTCCAGCGCATCCGGATCATCGGTGATCAACGGGAGAGCAGCGCCATTGGCTTTTGGCTTTACAGTAGCTGCAGGCTTCGCTGGTAGCGGTTGACCAGCATGATCGATGTTGACATTGTAGTCGTTGTGTAGCCGGCGGAAGAACCGGCCATTGTCCGAGATAGCATGGTGGCTCCGCCGAGGCACCTGCACCGTCTCGCCCTCCTGATCTTTGACCAGTTCAAGTATGTGAGCCGTGGCCTTTGCAACGTCTTCAGCTTGCCCAGCAACTTTGATCTGAGAACGGGCGGGCCCTTGCTGCGTGGCTCTGGGAACGTCAATGCTGACTTTGAATTTCGATTCCAAACTTCTCCGCGTCTCGCCACCACGGCCGATTAACAGTCGATGCTTGTCGGGCGCGACTTCAATTAGCTCCGTCATCTGGTTGTTCCTCTCTGCGACAAAAGCTTCAATTGAAGCGACAATTCTGTCAATAACAGTCTTGTTGCCTTCAAGTCGAATTACCGTATCGTCCGTATCCTGTCTGGGAAAGCGAACCGTTCGAGCGAGATCACGTCGATCATCAGAGCCACCTGCTTCAACAACGATATTGCGGATGTTGGAGCCTTCAATAAGAATTAGTGATGATGGCAAAGGTATTTCACGTATTGGTAAACTCACCGCCACTGCCAATCAAGGCTTTGTGGTATTTCTTGTCGATATCGATGGCTCTCGTAACACTTTCGTCAAAGACCTTTACCCTCTGCTCCAGTAATCTCTTCGCATCATCGACTTGCTTCTTAGTGCCTTTCACATGGACCTGGACACGGCCTGCGGCATCAGCACTGTCGCGTGTTCCCGGTACATCGATCTGAGCGCCAGTTTCAAGTCGAACTTTTTCCACTTCTCGTCCACCCTGACCGATAAGGGACGGCAATTGATTCTGCGCAACAGACACAGTCGCAGTGTGAGAGTTGTCGATTGTCCATTGCAGTAAAGTAAGGAGCTCATCCCTAGCCTCATCTGCACCTTTCCGAGGTCCCCGAACGATGACTTCGTCAGGCGCCTGATTAGACCTGTTATTCCTGGCACCCAGATCGCTCGAAGCGTCCACATTTGGGCGATCATCGTTCATGGTGTGAGTCGTGCGTGGAAATTGTACACGAACATTGTAACGATCCTGAAGTCGGTTTACTTGGTTTCCCTTCGCACCTATCATTTCCCGATGAAATTGTGGCTTAATTTTGAGTATGTGCGTGGTCTCATCTTCAAGCTTCTTGCCTAGAGCAATTATTCGGGTTTTCGCGAGCTCAGATTTCGCTTTGGGTCCTTTGATCTCTACTTTCCCGTCGCTGACTTGGATATCAACGTCAAATTCTTCTCGAAGTTTGTTGATGTTCTCGCCTCTCCTACCAACAAGGTAATTCGCGTACCTCTGGGGAAAGTCGAAAGTCGTTGTGTGACCTCGTTCTAATTCATCCTGTTTTTCCGCTTCGACGAAGGCAAGGATCCTTTCCTTTAGGTCGTCGAGAGCATCCTGGGGGCCACGTATCCGAGCTTCATGCTCGGGTATTGACGTAGCGAAGGGTGTGTCGGAAAGTGACAGACCACCATTGACAACCCCTGACCGCCCATGATTCGCACCGAAATGAAGTTGTGCCGGTATCACGGACGGCGCCCCCTGTTGTTCCCGTTCGACAAATTTCCGCACTTTACCTTGGAACCTGAAACAATTTGTGTCAGTAAGGCTCAGCGCTGTCCCACTATCTTCCGCTTCCTACAGTCGGGTTGTAGATAACATACCTTGAAGGCACCTCGAAACTCCGCGAGTCAATTTCCTGCTGGCCTTGAAGAAGTTCTAATATGTGCTGCTGCGCTTTTTGCAGACCCCTTTCGAAATCGGCTATCTCCGCAGGTGTCGGCTTCTGCCTCGGAACTTGACGGTCTGTCGCTCCCTCGGAAGGGCCTTCGAAGATCAACACCACACCTGGCTCCTCGAGGGTTTCTTCTGGCAGAAGAAGGTGAACGCCGTATTCGTCGCGTACTCGTTGGGCGGCCTGTCTTTCAATGTGCTGGTGAAAAAAAGGATCAACACTGACATGCCGTATCCGCGAGGGGGGATAGGCATTGATGATGTTCAATATATCGGACCGTGCTCGCAGCGCGCTCTTCCCATCCCTAGAGAAGACCTCTATCGAACCGTCCTTGGCAATGATGCGAGCGTCATATTGTTTTTCAAGCTGTCTCATCGCTTCACGCTGTTGAAGATGTTGGACAAGTGCCTTAGCATGAGCCCGAGAGCCCGAAGGGGCGTTCGCATGTTGGCGAGCTACATCGACGCTGCTCATTTGCATACTGCTAGCAAGCTCCATGACCTTCTCTACGCCAAGGTTTATCTTATCATATGGTCCTGTCACCACGAGCATTTCTGTATCGTCAGATTCAGGTGGTAGGATAACAGCGCAGCCGGTCTCTTCCATCAACTCATGCAACGACTCAGGTCCATCGCCAAGTATGAATTGATGCCGTCCTCGGTCAATGGCAATGTGTTCTAACGTGATCCGGCGACGAAGCTCTTCGACCTGGCGCTGGATTTCTACGCGTACTTGCTGGGCTGCAAGTCTATCGCCAGAGACTCTGATATGGCTATCAGGATGAGCAACAAATTGAGGCAGATCGCCTGGATTTGGAACCTGCGGCGGCGGTTGATGCGACCAGCTCTGATAGGGAGGAATGTGTACCTTGACTTGCCGACCGTCTTCGAATGCATCAGCACCAGCATTGCGCGGTCCGGCAAGGTATGGGTAGAACTCCGCGGGTATGTCCCGTAGTCTCAAATTCACAGTCGAGGTACGCTCATTCACGATTGCTTCAACCTCTTGCCTTGCCATATACGCTGCAACAGGATCGCCTTCAATGGTCACCACAGTTAAGGTGTCATCGTCCTCCCCATTGAGGATAGATGAGTCGTCAGCCTTGGAGACCTGTATGCGGGCCCCTGTTCGTTCCGATATACCTTTGATGACAGAGCCCTGTTTACCTATGATGTACGGCCGGACACTCATTGGTACCTCTATTGTGGTGGTTTGCTGTATAATTCTAAGTCATTCTTCCAATTACGGTAAAGGGCAGATTTTACCTTGGAACCAATCTCCTTGGCAACGTCCTTCAGTGCCTGTCGAGTAGCCTCCAATGGCCCTACTCCCTCAAAGACCAGGCCATTGTTAGGACCTGGTCGCATAGTGACGGTTGCTTTGGACCGTTTGTTAATGCCTTGCAAGATGTCCTTTATGGGCTTCTTCAGACGGTCTTTCGAAAGCAACTCGGAGGGAGCAAATTCGATCTTTTCACTGTGCTTTCCTGGGAGCGCCAGGTTCTGGGGTGTTCCGTGGGAGCGTGGTCTTATCGATGCATTGGCCGAGGCAGGAGTGAGAATGCCTGGGGCCGGTGTAGAGGCCCTAGATGAGCTGGTGCTGGAAGATATTGGCCCTCGCCCTTTGACGCCGTTTGAGGAAGGTTGTTTCATAGAGACTGGCTTCGACGCTCCCCATGCCATCGCAGCAGGTGCCGGGGCCTTGGCTTTTGACCCGGCACCAAGGGCTGGAAAAAGCTCCTCAGATGTGGTATCCAGGACAGGCTGGAAATTTGACTTTCCACTTGGAGCAGCTAACTCGGGTTCCTCTCGTGCTATTTGTTTCCCAGCTGCCTTTTCTGACACGGGTTCGCTATTAGATAAGGCTGGTGGCGTTGGAGCGTCTGCAGAAGCAATGTGCATTGACGGTGGGGGATGTGCAAGATCTTCTTCATCAATAACATCTTCGATGGTAGCTCGATGGGCTGCATCGGCATCGTGTTTCTCCTGAAGCTTCTGCGCCGGAGTCGGACTCCCATCGTCCGTGGGACTCCCTCCATTCATACTAGACTCGCTGGCCATGCTGAGTCTTCAACCTATCCCTTGGCTTGAAGAAGCTTGATCAATTTGTGTAAAAGGTAATGCTCCGAAAGGACCGGGTACTTCGAATGCTATAGGCTGTTACAGAAGGCCAGCGGAAGATGAGGCAGTATGGGATCAGTGAGACGGCTCTGCTAGCTGACAGCAGGTTTAGAGGGTCGTGAATCGGTAGTCCTTGTCTCTGAGAACTGGAGCATGTAAACTGTCAGAGCATCTTGGGGACCGACGAGCAAGAGATTTGCTCAATAAATGTAGCACAGAAACGATAGGTGAAGCGGAGGCGAGTACCCACGAATCTGGAGAGGAGAGATGGGAGAGAATGAGGATTATGCTAGGCAAGTAAAAATAGTAGTACGCCCATGGTGGAGCTTTGCGGTCAAAGTCGTGGTTTGGAGATCGAAAGATCAAGAAACTCCCTCGGCAAAAAGCCATCTCTGCCAAGCAATCTTGGCAGTACCTGAATCTGACAGAACAGAGAGGAAACCCATCAATGCAGCCAATTGCTTGAATTCTGGCTCTCGGAAGACTGTCGATGTCATCTGTTTCTTACATTGCAATCAAAGCGGACCAACTTATAACGTACAGGGGGGAATCCTCCATAGGTCATTCTTGCCTAATCCACGGCATTAAAGGCGCGTTACTCAGGGTTTGATGTGGTGAGTAGTCGATGAAAAATGATATCTAGTCCTAAAAAGACCGCTTCTTATAAATTCCACCCGAGAATAAGCGTCTGAATACCTTGTGGCCTGGTAAAGTACATAAATCAAAGTAAGTGATGTAGGGTTCCGTAGCGGATATATGAACACATTACTCCAGCCATGTTAAGCGCAATACTTGATCCATGCATGAGAATCTGTAGCACCGGCAGGCCGAGTAAGGGAAGGGGGACCTGACCCTATTTTCTTTGTGTGCTGTCTATCGTCCATCCCCATTTACCATGCAGACGTTTGTCGCCTACGTTATGAGATGGCAAAGTACTCTCAAGTAGCTCAGTGCAATGGTACAGCTCGGTAGCAATGAAGGATCAGGCTTAGAAGGGCTCGCCTACTGTATCTCTATGAGCGAGGAGGGAATTGATGGCCCGAGGAGGTGATCTCGGGCAACCCTGGCATGAAGCCGGTCGCCGTATCTAAAGGACGGGCGTGAGATCTGCAACCGGTCGCTCGAGTACTTTAGCTGATGGTGCTGCGCCCATTAATTGAACATATTTCGCGATCATATTGACTATCCATTTCCATGTACTTGTCCTGTCAAAACTACCTTACTTGTCATATTGAGGATCCCTGTAGGCTGTGGAGGCCGTGCGGAAGGATAAGTCCTGCGCCCGTCCCCAACCAATAAACACCAACGTAGAGAAACCACCCCTGCGGGCTGCCAGGCAAACGAGTTAGCGCCTACTTTAGGAGAAAGTGGGATCAGATGGACGACGAGATTCCATCCAAACCGCGACGCTTGACAAAACAACCTCCGCCGAACGCATCGTTCAACATCAGCATGAGTGCTAACATCGCGACGCAATTGCGAAGAGACCCATCTGCGCCTCACTCCCCTTCAAGCGAAAATACTCGGAGCAATCGCGACCACCACAACCACCAACGCACTCGTTCCTCACACGCCTCTTCCAATTCCTCTTCCGATCGCTCTCCGAGTCTGGTAACATCCAAATTCAGTCCGCAGGCTCAGTCTGAACCCTACAACCATCCGTATCGCTACTCGGCGCGCCAGTCCTTGAATGGAAAGAGCTCGGACGAACTTGTCAGTGGGACTGTAGATGCGACCGGTGGTCTTAGTACAATCGATTCTACCAAAGCTAGCGGATACCAGAACTCTCTGCGACGACCAGCACCACCCCCCTTCTCGAGGACAAGTCCAGACCTGCGCATGATGAGCCCTAATCTTCGACAGTCAGCGAGCTTCTCGGTGGACGATCGTTCGAGAGAGCTCACTCCAACTCGCTCGGAAACCAGTTCGTCGTCAAAGAGATACTCTGACGAGGCGAGGAATTCGGCACCATGGAAGAAAAAGGGCGGCTTCTCAACCTTTATGAACAGTGTGTTGGGCTCCCCGCGCGGCGTCAAGATATCCGCCCCCGAGAACCCTGTACATGTCACCCACGTGGGATTCGATAACGAGACCGGTCAATTTACGGTGGGTGTAGCTTACTTTTGCTTGTCATTCTCACTTTCTTCTTTAGCACTCTTACCATATGCTTGAGGCTGACGGACTAAGGGTCTTCCAAAGGAATGGCAACGGATGCTCCAGGCGAGTGGAATCACTCAAAAGGAACAACAACAAAACCCAGAGACAATCGTCAACATCATGACTATCTACAAGGGCATGGCAGAGGGTAGGGGCGAAGACGAAGTCTGGCATAAATTTGACGGGGCACGAGCGGAGGAACCATCGCCCTCAGGCCTCAGTCTGCTCATGCCGAACAACTCAACCGCGCAAATCCAGTCTTCGGCCACCATGAGTAGTCCGCCAGTAAGCCCGCGCTTCCCAAAGACGCACCACGAAGGGACCTTTGAAAACCCCCGTGCTCCTCCGCCTATTCCTCGGACCATTCCGGGCATGAGCGCTACGGTGAATGGCCCTCCCCCAAATCAGCCTGTCTTGATACCAGGACGTCCTGCACCGCGGCCCCCAGGCTCGTCACCTCCAACTAATTTCGCACCTGCGCGTGTAGCCCCTCATGCGCCAAACCTGCCCCGAGAAGCATCCATTGCTCCGGGTAGGCCCAGCCAAGAACTTTCTACCAGAAACCGATCGCAGTCCACTGCCACCGATGACGTGACACGTGATCAAGGTCTCCAGCGGAGTGGTTCCACACAGCAGACCAACGGTCTCACAAGACAGCCATCACGGAACGTTCCAGGTGCTATTGGGAGCCCGGTTCAGTATCAGCAACAGCAGGAGTCTGCTATGGTTGCTGTCCAACAAGCTATTTCGGGTAAGCAACTAGACCGAAGTCGAAGTCAGCGCCAGGCGCCTTCCCCACAGACGTCTCCTATCCCTCCTCAACAGCAGTTTGGCCAGTCTCCGGATCCACAGAATGTTCCAGCACCCAATCAACAGGCTCGCACAGGCCCTCCACCAAGACGGCCACCCAAGCACAGATCGACCGGCATTGACATCGTTGCGCGGCTGAACGCCATCTGTAGCGAGGGGGACCCTATGCAGAAATACAAAAATCTGAACAAAATAGGCCAGGGTGCATCGGGTGGAGTGTATACTGCTCACGAAGTTGGTACTAATCGATGCGTGGCCATTAAGCAAATGAATCTCGAGCAACAACCGAAGAAGGAGCTCATCATCAATGAGATTCTCGTCATGAAAGACAGCAAGCACAAAAACATTGTGAATTTCATGGATAGCTTTCTACGACAAGGGGACCTATGGGTGGTGATGGAGTATATGGAAGGAGGAAGCTTGACCGACGTTGTCACCTTCAACATGATGAGCGAAGGACAGATCGCCGCTGTATGCAGAGAGGTACGTTTGCCAGTGCTTCCCTTTCTACTTTTCTGCTCTCAAGCATCCTTTCTGATTGCAATCTAGACATTGAATGGACTTCAACATCTGCATTCAAAGGGCGTCATACACCGTGATATCAAATCCGACAATATCCTGCTTGCCCTGGATGGCAACATCAAACTTAGTATGTTATTGTCCGAAAGTTGATCGGCTAGCGTTCTAACACAGAGTAGCCGATTTCGGTTTCTGCGCCCAAATCAACGAGTCCCAGAACAAAAGGACTACCATGGTAGGTACACCGTACTGGATGGCACCAGAGGTCGTTACTCGGAAAGAGTACGGTCGGAAAGTCGACATATGGAGTCTTGGCATTATGGCGATCGAGATGATAGAGGGCGAGCCGCCTTATCTGACCGAATCACCACTCCGAGCATTATACCTGATCGCAACCAATGGAACTCCAAAAATCAAGGATGACCATGACTTGTCCGCTGTTTTCAAGGATTTCCTGAATTTCGCTCTCAAGGTTGATCCTGAGAAGCGTGCCTCCGCACATGACCTCCTTAAGGTTTGTCGACCCCGTACGCTTTTCTTACGCTGCTGACAAGGCCCTAGCATGATTTCATGCAGTCGGCAGAGCCGCTGATCAACCTGGCTCCGTTAGTGAAGTCAGCTCGCGCAAGTCGCGCTCAGGAAAGAGCCCAAAGAGGTGGCCCGTAAGTGTCGCCAATGGCCAAGTCGCCTGGTACGCCTGGACGCGGTTTGTTGCGAACCAGCTTACTGCTACGAAGATTGTACCTGTGAGGCTCATCAGCGTTGTCTCATACTGACCGCAGACGCCTCATCGGACCCTTCTTCCGATTCCGACCATTCTCCTGATGAGCCAAAAGTTACGATCAACATTTGACAACAATCATCTAAGCTCGACATTGCCTGTGGGGTAGGTTGTCTCATGCGTTTGCCACCCCATCTTCGATATGGGGCACAAACAGAATCGCCGTGCTTTCTTTTGCACATGTACCAACCATTCGTCACGAACCATCAAGTATTATAAGGCGCCCTCACACGACACCGTTCCGATTGCTAATGTATACGATCACAGCGGCCATTGAAAACCTAAGGTAAAAGGCTGCCTTGCTGGGAGTGTTGATAGATGAGAATATCTGTTTCGTTAGGCTAACCTCAGCAATGTTAGCCAATGCACAAGCTCGAACATGAAATTCGAATCTCTACTGCTCGCATCTGTGTGGTTCATCTTTGAATGAATGCTTCCAATGACTAAGTATGCGATGATAATAGTTAACTTCACCTGAATGCAATGACGCCTCACTGCCTGAGCTAAGCCACACCCATCTACGCGCTAGTAGCATCGTGATGGACCTTTGCTAGGCTCCTAAGATTCTGCTTCAAGCACCTACCTCGAATTTGCACTCATAACATAAGAGTATTGTTGAATCGCTGAAGGAACATCGCTCTAACCAATCTCATCTCACAATGTTTCGCACCCAGCAGAATGCGTTCGATGATGCCGTTGGTCAGCTCTGCTACAGTATAAGACCGACCTGAGGACCACTGAAGCTGACTTGTCGTAGCGAAAGCGACTGACGAGAACCTTACATCCGAAAACTGGGAATACATCCTGGTAGCCCTTTCCTTCGGCTTCGGCAACGATCAAGGATAGATTTGCTAAGACTATCAGGATGCCTGCGATCGGGCCAATGCCGAGGACACTGGGTAAGCTTTACGCAGTGAGTACAAAGTCGGTTTTCAAGGCTGAGTTTGATCCAGGCCCAAAGATGCAGTTACTGCAATGATCAAGCGCCTAGCGCATCGGAATGCCAATGTCCAATTATATACGCTAGAAGTAGGACAAGCCTGCGTCAGGAACGATCAAATCTGACACTCATGGCAGCTCGCGAATGCGCTTTCGCAGAACTGTGGCCAGAAGATGCATAGGGAGCTGGCGTCAAGAAGCTTCACAGATGCTTTGCTGCGGCTGGCCAATGATAGGGTACACTGGGATTAACCTGACAATCGATCGTGCAAACGCTGACAGAAGGCAGAACACCCACCAGCAAGTTAAGACGAAGATACTGGAGCGTATGGAGGAATGGACGAGGGAATTCTCGAAAGACCCCGATTTGGGAATCATGGAACAAGCGTACATGAGGCTCAAAAGTCAAAGTACTGCCAAACCAAAGGAACCTCACAAGTCGTCTTTGCTGACGGTAAATCAGATCCGAATTTACATCCACCGTCGAAGCCCACAAAGAGCCAGATTACAGATGCAGATCGACAAAAAGAGGAGGAGGAGCTCCAGATGGCTTTGGCACTATCAGTAAAGGAGAAGCCTACGGTGCCACCATCTTCGAAGAAGCCAGTTCAAACCGGACCTTCGACGACGTTAGCAGTAGGGTCATCTCAGCAGCAAATACCGACTTCGCAACCCGTGCCGTCAGGAACAACAGCAGCCACAGTATCCCGTGTCCGAGCGCTCTTTGACTTCCAACCATCCGAACTGGGGGAGCTTCAATTTCGCAAAGGAGACATTATTGCTGTGCTAGAATCTGTATACAAAGATTGGTGGAAAGGCTCATTGAGGGGACAGACCGGAATTTTTCCCTTGAATTATGTGGAGAAATTGGCGGATCCTACGCAGGATGAGCTGCAGCAAGATGCTCGAATGGAGGCAGAGGTGTTCGCGGAAATAAAGAATGTTGAGAAGCTCTTGACACTGCTCAGCACGAGCAGCTCGGAACTGAACGTTCGGGATAATGAGGAGATTACAACATTATACCACCAGACGCTTGCCATACGACCAAAGCTTATCGAGCTGATAGGGAAGTATTCGCAGAAGAAGGGTAAGCAAAGACTTATAGAATGTGCCATGGAAACCTATGCTTATCCATTATTCAAGACGACTTCACCCAGCTGAATGAGAAATTTATCAAAGCCCGAAGGGATTATGAGTCCCTTCTGGAGGCGTCGATGTCTCATAGCCGTCCTCAGCAGCAACATGGCTACAATTCCGCAGGCTATCCTCCACAAGGTCCACCTCCTCCGCAAGGCCCAGCCAGATTTTACACTTCTGGTCCGCAGGGTGAGTCCTATAATCTTTATCTGTCAAAACCTCGCTGAACATGTCAAGGTTCTCACACACCACAACCCCAAAATGCACCCCAGAACGGCGCTCAACCATTCAATTACACCTCACAACCAAGCCCCTCACAGCAAACCCAACATGCCCCCTACCCTCGCACAAGCCTCCCGCCAAACGCCCAACCACCCCCTTCATCAGACCCCTACGCCCATCGCCCGCAATCAACCTACGACCACCCCCAAGAACTCTCCTCCTTCGCCAGCCCCACCAACCCCCCTCAACCCTATCCTCCCCATCTGCAACAGCAGCAAAAAGATAATTACCCTCCCTCCGCCTACTCCGCGGACGAACCTCCAACACAAAACCCACAACCACAACAGCACCAACAACCCTACCAGATGAGCGCACCATCCTACAGCCAGCCACCGCCAAACCAGCAACAGCCGGCCTACAGCCAAGCTCCAAGCCAACCCCCGCCACAGGCACCGAGTCAAAGCCCAGGTCCGCAGAGTCCATATCCCATGCTGAACTCAGGACCTCCGAGTGGCGGCTATCAGGCGTACGCACCGCCGGCGCAGCCAAAGCAGCAACCGCCAGGATATGCGGCTGGGAGTGGTGGAGGTGGGCCCGATGATTTCTACCGATAAAGCACTGGTGATGCTGTCACGAAGGCGGTGAGCAGGACACAAAAAGCCTGCGCGAAGTATATTTGTATGTAATGTATGCAACGAGGTCGATGTGTTATGGACATGCCGTTTCGAATCCTACATGCGCGACGAAGGGATCCGTAAGGTATTGCCTTTTGCATATCCCCACCGCCACTCAAAGGTCTCGCTTTGACATCATGCGTCATCTCGTCTTCTCCACTCGCAGAGTCTTAGCTATATCCTCAAGAGATCCCACACAATCAGCAACTCAAACCCCAAATCTTCGAGAACAAGAGACGGTTGAAGGTCTCCACTCTAGCAACAAGCAAATCTAATCCCTGCCCTTATGCCAGGCAATCGATGACATCATCCATTGCAATGCCCCTCTGCCGTTGAAACCTAGGCTCGCAAATGCCGACCACCCAGATATCAGCATCTCCCCCCCCCCCTTATTCCTGTCGCGCCCCCCCCCCTTCACGCACCCAGATCCAACTCGCCCCGCTCCTCTCATTTCTTATCCGCCCCCTGCGCCTGCAGATACTTGTACGCCGCAAACGCCACCACTCCCCCCACCAACACCATCGCATACAACCCGACGCCCAACCCCGACGCGTCCTGTGTGCTCGTACCTGTCGATGCTGGGGCCGCTGGTTTGTTTGGTTTCGGGTCGCCTGGCTACAACGCCGGAAAGATTGAAGACGTCAGCAAAGGGGGCATGGCAGCGCAAGCAGGGGTATAGTATGAGGGAACTGCGGGAGGACGAAGAAGGAGGAGGAGGAGGAGGAGGAGGAGGAGAAGCATGCGCGGGAGACTGCACCTGTCGCTTCAGATCGCCCACCAGCAGGCCCTCTAGGATCTCCCGCGCTTCATCGCTGTGGCCGACGTCTTCGAAGGCTTCGGTTGCGTCCTGGCCGCCGACGTCGAGGAGGACTTCTTCGCCGCCGCTAGCACAGTGTGTGTTCAGCGTTCAACATTCTCCAAGCAATTTCACCATCAGGGGCTGTAGGAACGAAGTGTAGTGGGGGCTTGCCCCAGGAGTCGTATGGGTTGGGGGGGAGGGAAATCGGGGACATACGGATGCTCGTCGACAAAGGTAGAGGCGTTGTAGACTTTGTCGTGGACTACGAGGTAGAGATCCTAGACGCCGAATTGGGCAAACGTCAGTAATTGAGCGTGCTTCTTCTAGGGTTCCCTTGATTTCCGGTAACGAACCCTCTTTGAGCTGTGCTCCGAAACGTCCGAGTATGTGAGTTCCTGGGTTTCTGACATGGTGGCAGTGACGGCGGAGGTCGTGGAGAAGACGTGAGGATAACAAAGACGGATACGGGCGCTTGAGACGCAGCGGGAGCAGTAAGTGGGCCGTTGAAGGGTAATTGGGAGAAGATTGCTCGGAGGTAACCTGAATACTTAGGTCCAGAAGACGGCCTACCTCGATTGGGAATAGCTATCAGGGCACCGTTTAGGCCAGGCACGTGATCCTGCGGATACTCACTTTCACGTTGTGTACTTTACATACAAGCTTCGACGAATTTGGGCGGGTTCGTCAAAAATGTCACACAACTGTATCACAGTCATGAGTGAAGCTTGATGCCATTAGGTGCATGGACATTCAGAGAGCAACACAACGTGCCGTAGTGCGTATCTTCGAACTATTTGAAGCCCTATCCCATTGCAAGGGGACTATCACAGCCAGACACAATGGTGCTATTATCTCCACTGACATGTAAGGTAGCTGTATGCAAAGCAAGTATTCCACCCAAATCAGACTGTTCTAATAGTCCTTTTCCTTTCCACCTCATGAAGATTTGTCTATTTGAGAATCGTTATGCCCGACATTTCCGGTTGAATGAGAAGATCTATTAGGATTGCGGGTCATGGGTTTAGGACAAGTGAAAAGCGCCTTGGCCTTCTTGGATGGCCGTCAATAGGCGCCTACGGAGCACATCGACGTCGCTGTAGTCCGGAAGCTTGACATAGTTGGCGCATGTCATTACTGATATCAGGAAGTCGTCCGGGGTCATTCCTGAATCGCTAGGTTTACGCACGACCGTGAACATTGGTGTTAGACTCTTGAAACCTGCATGAAACCCGTAAGTGACTGATCAAAAGGAGATGGTAGGGGTACACCAACCACCAATGGGTAGCTTTGGGCTCCCTGTGACGAACTGCAGAAAGTCACGCTTCTCTGTAGCGGACAACTCGCTCATGACTTGCAACAGATTTCGCACACTCTTGCTGTCCATGTTGAAACCGTGGTCCGCTTTGATGGAGTCAAGGAGAGCTACGCAGAATGTCAGTAGATGCATGGAGAATGTTTGAGGTGAACTCACTTTCGAGGCTCCAGTCCTCCTCGACTTGACCGAAGAGCATTTCCAGCTCTTTAGGAGTAAATGCCCTCAAAGCCGTGTAGGGGAAGACCTGGGAGAAACCAGCTCGGAAGGCATCGACTTGACGTTGGATGCCACCTCCCAGGGTCATATCGATGACCTTTTCCACGTAAGTTTCCACGTTATCAATCGTCACTGGCGTTTCAGCGCCATTCTCGATCAATTCAATGGCTGAATACCCAGGTAGCGTGAAATCTAGCGACAGACCCTCGATGCGAGCGCCTTTGACCTCAATGTTCTGAATCGCAATTATCTTCCTCGCAGCTGACAAGCCGGTATTTCCTTCTACGCGCTGTTTCTCTAAAGCATATTGTTTGACTAGCTTCAAGGATCTCGCGAGGTATTCGTCGACCGTCTTGATGGCACCTAGAGATAGGGGAACAGTGTTTGGTTTGTTGCCGACGCGGAAAAAGGTCGGATTGAGAGGGACGTCGATGATCCTGGAATCGAGCATAGATCTTGCAATAAATTTACCGAGTATTTTGAAGTGATGCAGGATCTTCTTCCCGCTTTCCGTTTCTGCCTGGGCAGCGCTCATTGGAGCGGGGAACAAGCCGAGTTTGCTGAAAACGTACTTACTGCTTTCGCCGGAGTCATTCTCTCTCCAGAGTTTTAGTTCTTTCTTCGAAAACTCTTTTGATACTGTGGAGTAGAACTCTAATGTAGGTCCAAGGCCCGTACCGACCTCTTCGAAGTATTCAACTTCCAGTACGCTTGGCGATGCACCATAGAGCTCCATGACTTTGACAGCAGATTCCAGTATCCTACTCCGGGATATGCGAACCTTCTGACGCTGAAGTCTTCCAATGAAAGGTCGGTCATCGTGGCGTCGATCACGCCGAGAATCATCCGTAGGTTGTGCGTTCTGCCATCGAGTCATCGACCGTGAGTAGCCGAACGAACTGGACTGGAGGAACAAGTGTCGCGTTTCAAAGGGGAATAGGAAAGGATAAAGCCGCGGAAGATCTTCGCTCCATGGTGGGAGACATTTTGAAGCCACAATCAAAGGCTCTTCCAATTGCCGGTTGAGCTTCGCAGTAAGCTTAGTATTGACGAAGTGTGATAGTGGTTCAGCGTTGAGCTTCAAAGCCTCCTTGCTGTCATCTAGCACATCGTCTAAATTGGCATTGAGCTCGTGTAGGATATTCAGCAGACGAAGAATCTCCGAGGTAGTAGGGTGCTCGTGCAGCGAAGCTGGTAAGCTGTCATATTCCGCTTCGACAGTGGCAACTTGAGACTTCCACGAAGTTGACGGCTCTGGCGGAGGCGGACCCGACACCTTCCGGAATTTCACTGTGTGAGCAGAAGACCAGACGTTGCGCGGTGAGCTATCATTGGACTGTGGGCTATTGTAGTGCACAGCTCGATAAATCGTTGTTTCGTGGGATATTGGTTGCTCATCAATACTGAATTCAAGATGCCAGTCCTGGGGCACTGCTTGAATAGCCGCAGCGTAAGACATCGCTCGGCTTGCCAGGGAGGGAGGGATACCTGCAGCTAACAATTCCTGAGCGCGCGACGAGTGTCGCTGTTGCAGGGATGTCGTAATTTGAGAAGGCGTCGCAATGCGAGTACCATCTTCCTTGCGAGCTGTGACTTTACCAGTCGCTGCGATTTCCATATTGACCGCGCTAGGGTCCGAAACGTCTTCCTCGTCCATGCCGCCATCTAGATCGTCCACCAGCGCCTCCAGAGCACTATTCTCGTCAGCGTCATCCTCATCCGTTAGTTGCCTCTCATCGGCACATTCTAAAGGAGATTGCGCGGGCTCGGGCTCTTGAGTAGGTGTCGCTGGTGCTGCTTTCGCGTTCTGGTGCTTACGGCTTGAGCGTCGGGGCCCAGTAGTCTTGTCCTTTATCTCAGATGTGGAAGGATCGGCTTTAGCTTTCGGGGTTTTCCGCGCACTCCGAATTCCAGGAGTCGCTGTCGAGGGTGTTGAAGGAGCAGATGCAGCTCCGGTGGCTTTTCCGTTTGAATCTCCCGGTGTTGCACTTGGTTTTGGAATTCCAGCAGCTGCAGCAAACGCTGCCAAAGCACTCGAAACGCCTTCACGATCACGAGGTCTTGAGGCTTTCGGCCGGTCTGCGAGGCTGATGCGAGGTCTGAGATAATCATCCAAAGCTTTGAAGGTCGCAATCGCATGGACCGAAATCATCATGTTCTTGTAAGATTTCGGAATATCCGTATTATCGTCAGCAATGAGCTTCAAACGCAATTGCTTCGAGATCATGGAGGCTGCACTGGAGCGGCCGCTGTCTAGAGCATTGTGATGGACGGTAATAACTTCAAATTGCTCAGACCGACTGAGTACATCCTGAAGCTTGTGCACTAGCACACTGAAGGGCGTCGTAGGAATTGTTGTGCTTGAAGTTCGTGTCTTGCCTCGAGCCGGTAGACTCATGAAGACCTGCAAGAATGCGGCTCTCGCCTTCGCTTTCATGGCATCTGACGCATACAATTAACACAGTGCAAGATCGGAGTTCCTCGAAACCTACCATTGGAATTGCTGAAAACTTCAAGCACTACTTGGCCAATCTCTGAGTTGAGCAGCTCTGCACTTGTGATGCTCTCTAGCGCGTCACCCTGGAAAAATTTGGACAGTCTGGTGAACAGTCTGACGCCATTCCCAGCGCCGCCACCAAGGTAACATATTCGGATATCCTGTCCGAGGCCGCTGAGTTCTTCAAGGATTTCAGACGCTTTCTCTTTCGAATTGCGACCTTTGCTCGATCCGTGCGCGCCTAGGAATTCCTTCGCGCGCAACGTGATGCAGTCTTGGAGGGTCGACGAAAAATCAGAGGGAGAAAAATCCTGATCGTCTGATGACGAGTCGCTAGGCGTCGAAGAGACGTCCTCGTGGACACCGTGTTCATCATGTTCTTCGTTATTGTCATCCCCGTCGTGTTCGACCTCGCTGTCTGAAGCTTCATCGGCTCCCGTCTTGTCATGGCCACGCTCGGGAAGACTCCCCTTAGGACCTGGAGCCGACTTTGACTTAGGTGACTCGATATCCGAACGCGCTTTCCCATCTACTGTCTTATCCGCCACGACTTTGAGCGGCCTGTCGGCTAATTTAGTAATCTCCGCCATGACGCCCTCACGGTAGAATTGATTGTCATACACGCTCTCCATTCTCTGCAGAAGTAAGTCAGCTGCCTGCAGGGCCGGGAGTACCAAGGAAGGATGATCTTGCTGCGACAATATGGCTGCCAGGAACGATGCGTACTGCACCGTGCGCAGAGCATCTTCCAAAATTGAGACATCAAGATTGGACAACATCTTGAGTTGGGCTGTAAGTACTTTCTGTCTCACACTGAGATTGACGGTACTTGAGAAAGCACTAGTGAGCGTGGGCAGTAGTACGATAGCAAAGCGCTTGAGCTGTTCCTTACAGCCGTCCAGCAACTGTAACCTCTCACCATTTGTACGAGAGGAATGCTTCGTCCGTGCATCCCGCATGGCCAGCAAGTCTTCACCATCGAAAGCCGTAGCAAATAGACTCTCTTGGCTTGACATGCCTTCACTGTGAACTCCGGGCAGTAACTCGCAGATTACATTGAGCGTTTCGGTAATCTGCTCTCGAGGCCGATGGATCAAGGCTTGCATGATGACAACGTCATTTACCTGTGCTCCTGCGTTTTCCAGACTGCTCGGTATTGATACGCCCGTCAGTACTTGGTAGAGTGTATCAACAATGTCCATCTTGAACAAGTCTGCCGACCGTGCCGGGCTAGCGCCAGCTGTGATCGAAAGTACCCTTAGGAACTGCGTATGAATGCTGGGGCCGATGAGGTTAGTGGTTCCAGGCAGCAGTAGACGCCGGATCGCTACGAGCATTTCCGGCCGTATGAGGACTTCCAACCTCTCCGCCTGGTATTTGAAGCTCTCGACGATTCGGGACACGCACACGCACGCTTTCTCGACAACCTTCTGATCGCTATTGTTCAGGACGTCCAACAGAGTTCCCATAATGTCTTTTACAAGCTCAAATGAATCCTGCGAGATGTTCCGGCAACAATTAGCAGCAGTGTTGAGCGCTGTTCTCTGCGTAGCCGTGGGGAAAAAGTCAATCCATCTAAGACAGGCTGAGAGACCGCCGTCACGAACCACGGAGGTCGGAAACTCAACTGAGATCTTCTCTAATGTCTGCAATGGTTAGCCTCAGCCAGCGCATGTTGTCAGCAACTATGGTAAACTTACGCTCAATACTTGCTCCGGCATATCGAGATCCGCGAATTCGACAAGCTTTTCGGTGAGAACGGGTACCGCACCACCATAGACCACATTGGCAGTCGACTGCGGCAATGCTTCCATAAGATTTGCTAAGCAGCGACATGCAAGGAGCTCCGTCTCGGAGCTCTCGAGATCGAACTGATTGGCCTGCATCAAGATGACTAGCTCTACCACAAATTGATCCGGAGAGAAGTGTCCCGATAGATTGTCCTCCGTGGAGATCAGAAGCAGATTTGAGAGCTCCAACAGCGCTTCTCTCCGATCGTGGAATTGGTCTTTCTGTTTCAAACGTTCAAGGATAGCTCGGAATCTCGACCCTCCGCCCGAGCTCATTTCCTGCAATCTACGATGAAGGTCGCTTGCAATGCCTGCCGAAGAACCTCCAGCGCCCAGGAAACCGCTCGAGAATGTGTCGTCACCACTGCCATCATCGGCGTCGAAAGCTCGGCTGCCCTGACCATCGTCGTCTTCGCTATCGGCGGCTGCTGGTGGGAGAGGTGCTTGTGCGGAAGCTGACGACTTGGAAATACCTGGGGATAGTTCTCCCGATGCCTTATTCGCTGTATCCCCAATTTTTTTGTTTGACGCTTTTTTCGAACGACGAGTTGGGACTGCAGTAGCCGAGGTCGGTGTCTCCGAATCTATTATTGAAATAAGCGATATTCTACTCCACATGTAGTGCTTTGGCATACCAGGACCAGGCTTCTTGCCACGACCGGACTTCCTCCGAGACGTCTCGGACGACGAGAGAGCAGGGGGGACTTTCTCACCCGTTTCTGGAGATGAACTAGTATCATTTGTAAGCTTGTAACATCATGGCTATGAGAGATGGATCTTACCCGGACTTCACCATCGCACCTAATTGTTGAGTTGCTGACTGTGAAGCTTCGGGTTCAGGTGGGAGGACTGCCGCAGCAGTGGCTCTTGACCTCCTCACGCGCCGGGCAGGCGGCGCCTGTGTAACGCTGGCGTCTTGTTCCGTAGCTGACTCAGAAAGAGCTGCGGCTTTACGCTTATTCGGTCTGGGTGGAGGCGGATTGCTGGCGAAGGTTGTGTTAGAGGCCGCAGACGGTGTGTTATCTGCTGCTGCTGCTGCACGCCTCGCGGAGGAGCGAGTGACTCTGGAAGACATGAGATTCTGATTCTGTACGGGATGTCGGTACAGGTCCTTCTAAAAGGGCGAAGGACCATGGATCGGGATGAGCTGGATAGTGGGTGAAGACTCAAGCAGGCTGCTGCCCTTGAGGTTCAGAATGGACATAGGCAGGACGTGGTGATAAAATAGGGAGGTAATCACCTAGGAAGGAGCCTGGAATCCAATTCTTGGTTGGATTCGAGGGCCATGCGTTCAACCCGCCATTAAGCGGAGATGAATCAGGAAGGACCAAGCTGGCAAGTGTTGGCTGTCGAATTAGTCGTCATTGATAGCGGCGAAGATTACAGGGTCAGATTGGCTGACATCCGTTCGTCGTAATGATGGAATTGGAAAGTGGTAAGATGGATGATGCGCAAATTCATGTATGAGGAGTAAAGCCGTATCGGGAGGATGTTGAGTACGAGCACGGCTATCTACTGTGAACGTGGAACTGGTGACACCATGCTTGGCATTCTGCTTGTGATCACATCTAATTAACACGGCATTATGTAGGAGTGTTTTGCTGATTTGCTCTTACAGCATCGGGAGTTGCTGCATTCATCTACTGATGGGTGAAACGAATACTACAAAGGAGATCGCAAGAAGGTTGTGGTCGTATGGCGGGTTGACTGAGGGCTTACTTAGGGTTGGAAGCCCCACCAAAGACTATCAGTATGAGCCAATTCATGTCGTTGAGCGATTATGTTCTTCTTTATTCCACATAAATAGAGGTTTCCTGATATCTTGCATTAGAATTAAGCCTCTGTATACAGGCCGCTGCGGTGTTCCAGGATTGCTCCATTTCTTTCTCCGGCTCTGCGGAGCCTTGTTTCCTCTCTACGACCCCTCCATTCGACCATTCCCTTTACTAGCTGTCAGCACCGTAAGATACCGACGTGGCTTTTCTCAGTCAGAAAGAGATATATGTCATCACCACTTGGCCCATTAGACCTTAAATCTGCCAACCTTCGCCAACCTTCGCCAGCCGCGAAGATGGCTTCCATGACTGGAGGGAGCCCCGATAGCGACGGCCAAACGCGGGAAGAGCATCAGCAAGCAAGGACCACGCTGGAGAATTTACAAGGATATGCATTTCCAAGAAGGAAACTGAAAGTCCCCAAGGATCTTTCCAAGCAGCCTATTGCGCTTATTGCTTGTGGCTCGTATTCTCCAGTACTGTTCATTTGACATGTGCTGGGACAACTCTGACCAAAATCCAGGTTACGTTCCTGCATTTACGCATGTTTGAAATAGCTCTTGATCATGTCAGGTTCTCTCTCCCAGACTATGGTGAGTAGTCCTTGGCGTTGGGGGTTTGTGGGCACCCGTTGACGCCCTCCTAGAGGTCGTTGGGATGTACCTGTCCCCAGTAAGTTCTGTGACTGGGGTGATTCGGCCTCAACACTGATCAGGTTCCAAAGGTTAGCGATGCATACAAGAAGGCGGGTCTAGCCTCGGCCAGGGCCAGGATAAAGATGTGCCAATTGGCTGTGGAAGGTTCTGATGTTGAAGTGGATCCATGGGAAGGCTTGCAGTGAGTAGTTGTGGAGCTCTTGCTATCTCACACGCTGATCCGAACTTGAAAACAGACAGAACTATTCTCCGACCGCCGATGTCCTCGATCAGTATGTTCTATCGAAGATGTTACATTGGGGTTCGCGCTGACAAGGATAGTTTCGATCACGAGCTCAATGCGGCCGTAGACGACAAGACTGGTCCTGGTCAGCGTCCAATTCGAGCATGCTTACTCGCAGGAAGTGACTTGTTGGACACCATGGACACTCCGGGTGGTGAGCCAGCTATGTCCATTGTATTTGGGCAAGCACTGATCCTTCCCAGTATGGAGTGAAGTAGACCTTGACAGGATCCTGGACCGTGGCTGTTTTATCATCGAAAGGCCTGGAACAGATGAGACAAAGGCCTTGGCGGCATTGTCGAACTGGAGGGAAAAGATCTATCTAGTGCCCCAGCTGATTCCAAATGAGATCAGCTCAACCCGTGTACGGTTAGTAGAAGAATCTTGAGTGCTAGTGGAGAATGCTTACGCTACTGTAGAAATGCGTTGAAGCACGATCTGTCAGTAAACTATCTGGTCCCGAAAGCAGTTGGTTCGTTGGAGCAAGATAATTTCATCTGTAACGGACTGAATGCTAACGAGCCCCAGTCGCCTATATCGAGGAGCACGGCCTGTACCGAGAGGAAAATACCACTTCTAGACAGAACGAGAAGCATTCAGATGGTACTTCTGGAGTAGTCATAAACTCCACGGCAGCTCAAGCTTGATGCATCGCACAACATGACATGTCAACAAGAGAACAAGGGTTCCCACTGGTGCCCGGATCTTACGTCTCTGGCCCAGGCTAATGGTCAGCCATACAAATATTTGTGAACTGAGATGGGAGACTTTCATAAAGGCGAAGATGCCAGCTCCTATGGGAGGGGGACCTCTGGCGCTTACGCTCTCAAACGTCACCCAGCTCAGGATCGAGCACTTTTCAGCCGACAACAAGCTTTATCGCCGCTGAAAGGAGCAAAGGACTTCGCATTCACCTTTGTCCGCTCTTTTAAAGCGGAGACTCCTCGCTTCTCTGCATCGAAGCATGCACTGTATAATTATGAATGTGTAATTACTGATGAAGACGAGGGAAATTAGGCTAGAGTGTGGGATACGCCAACCACAGCGTCTATGACTTGATCAAGTCCCCGCTGTTGATGCAGAAGTCATTAATTGTACTCCAAAGCGTAAAGTGGGGATAGTGGTCCACATACCGAAGACACTGTACGAATAGACTCCGTGGCTTTGTTAAAGTACACGGACTAGTGCAAGATCAAGTGCATTCCAATCTTGTTTGTTGACCAAAACGTAGATGCTCACGACTATCATGCGTTGGACCGCCCCATAATCAATGGATTTGGTCGAGATATCTCTGTGTTTTCCTAAGCGTACGACCCGGTAACTTTGGACCTCCATTTGATGTAGTGCAGTGGAGAGGCGTGTTACAATGACCCCCGACAATCCACAAATTATCAACACTATAAAATTTTATGTTACGTCGAGCGCTGAGTCGACGTCAAAGCCCTGCTCTTCAAGTCTGATACTTTTGCATGGAAGTGGGTTTGACGACCCAGAAACTCACCCGAGGCCGCTAAATTAGTGCAGCCCTAGCCGAGCAGTCCCCTTTGGGGCTTGGCTCGGGCTTGTTCATCTTGAAGTACTCTACCATTCAGATCAGGTTATCCTAAGAGCTGCCGCTTCCTTCGAATGAGCAATGCGACCATTACGACTATTCTGCATGACTTAGCAATTTAAGTTCCTTCCACAGTCGTTTATAGCCCACATTGTCTGCTTGCAACACTCCGAAAGCCTCCCGAGACCGAAACTTCCCCATCGAACCCTCCGCACCATGGACGAATTCGCACAAACCCGCCAGCCCGACGACCTCTTCGACGACGACTTCACCCCCATTTCAGAGCCCGCCCCTCTAACCCACCACAACCGCCCTCAGCGGCCCAAACCTCCTCCCAAAGCCCCCTCCCAGAAAGCCCAGCAACCCCCCAAACCGCAACCAGCGCCCGACTCCACCTCAGCCGACATCATCCCGCCCCCTGCCTCCCCTACTCAAACTCCCAAACCACCTCCCGCCGTCCGCGGCGACCGCTCTGCCACCGGCGGCCTCACCAAACCCAAGCTCACAGAAGACGAACTCAGCGCCCGCCTCGCAGCCGCAAAGCTGAACAACGCAAAACGCGAAGAAGCGCACCGGCTGGCCGAAGCGGATGAAGCGAGTTTCCAGCAGAGGGAAGCGCAGGCGCAGCAAAAGAGAAGGGAGGAAGGCGCGGCGAGAAGGGTCATGGATCAGGAGAGGGAGAAGAACCGGTTGAGGAAATTGAAGGGAATGGGGGGGAGGGAGTGGGATGAGGGGAAGGAAGAGAATGAGCCGAGGAGTGAGAGGGGGGGCAAGTTCAGAAGAGGTGCATATGGGGGAACGACGTATCGCGGGCAGGGGCCTAATGAGCAGAATGGGGAGTTGGCGGATGGAGGGTTCGCGACGGATGGAGGGGGCTTCAGGGGGCGTAGTAGAGGACGGGGAAGAGGTGAGAGAGGTCGTGGTGGGCGAGGAGGAAGGGGTAGAGGCGGAGGTGATCAAGGCAATCAGGAGCCGCAAGCAATTCCACGAGAAGAGGATTTCCCAACATTACCACCTGCAAAGGCCACATCGAAGCTACCACCCCCCGATCAGAATTCAGAACCGCTCATGTCACCTACAGGGGAGAAGCAGAGCTGGGCTGACCAAGTGGAGCAAGGCTGACCGATCGGAGGCTGAGAAGTCGGCTGATCAATCGGTACAACGGTGAAAAGTGAAAAAATAATTTCCTCGCATGTGATGATGGTAGCGTGGTGTTCAGGTTATGCATTAGACTCATGGGGTATACCTGGAGTTATAGATACCAAAGCGTGCACATTCCTTTTTAACGCCTCGCTCGATGTAGAAAAACAGATTCACGAGCAAACGTAGCCTACCACCTGCCACCATAACCTCTTCCCCTGAACCCGCCTCTAAACCCACCTCCACCTCTAAAACCACCTCGCCCGCCGTACCCTCCTCCTCTACCTCCCCAACCACCGCCATCCCCATCCTCCCCCCTCTCTTCCTCCGGAGCTCTGTTTGGCGGCGGCCGTCCCTTCAACTCTTTCTGTAAGCCCTCATATGTCTTCCTCATCTGCGCATACCCTAAATGCATCTTTCCATAGAAGTGATCTGCTAATCGCCTATCGTTATCCAATCTGCTTAGATACGCCCCGCATACGTCGCAGACTTGCAGCTTCTGGTGGCCCGAAGGGCCCGAGGTGTCAGACAGTGATTTGAGCTCTCGTTCCTTGTCTTCTTTCGCGGCCTTTGCAGTGCGGATCTTGTAGAATTCCTGCACGCCGAGATTGACGGATCCGGATTCGCCGAGGATCGAGACTTCGAGGAGGCCAGAGTTTATGGTGCGCGAGTAGTCGGAGATTTGCTTGAGCTACATAGACGTCGATGTCAGCGTGTTCCTTCCGCCAGCGACGGCAGAGGCATGGAAGCTATCCTCACAAGATCATTCGTCTGCCTAATTTCATCCGGCGTCTTCTCCAACCTTCGCTGCGCAGCATCAATTCTTCGGTTGCATTCATCGATATATTTTTGCATATCGCGCATATAGTCGTACTCGAATCCGAGTTTGCTCTTCTCGGCGGAGCTCTCATACTCTTGTTTCAGCGATTCGCTGTGCACCTTTGGACAGGGCCCAAGGTCTTGTTTTGTATTTGTGAAGAGATCATGGGGGCAGGTGCCGGCAAGGAAAGAGCGGCAGACTTTAGGGTCGCTGAGGGAGAGTTGGGCATGTTGGGCAGAGGTGCCGGCGCCCATAAGCTGCTCTAGTCAACATTAGCAGCATTTTAGGAGGCCACGCAAGGCTGAGACTTACCAAGCAGCTTCCTTTGCTCCGCAGCCATGATCACTATCTGGGATTTGCGCTTTCGAACAGATGCGAAGACTACGGAGCAGGGTTTGAGGTCGAATGTAAATTTGGGAGCTATTGTCGACCCTGGGATTGGAGCCGCAGACGCTACTCTAGCGCCCGCCTTGGCTACATGAACCTTGCCAAGATCGGCTCTGACACAACTTACAAGTTAAGTTCTGGCCGGTAAGTAAAGAAGACAGAGATCTGCTCCCCACTCAGTCAGGAGCTCTCCCAAGGCGGCCGCTTCGAGCGAGCCAGCTGGGTGAGCAGAGGTGACTCGACACTTGAATTGGTTGATTTTAGATTGACTCACTGCTTACGTCCGAAACCAAGGCTGCAGAGGTGTGAGGAATAATTGTCCTCAGCGTTGTATGCGTTGTACAAATCAATTTTTCACAATTCTACATCGCTTTCGAGAGTCGTGGAACAGCCATTGAAGGATTCTTCTGTCAATCTTTTATACAACATTGTTATAAAAACTCAGGAGGCAATGCCTATTGAACGATTGAGATTTGAAGCGAGCCGCTACCGACCAACGTAATTTTTTCCGACCCTTGGATATTTTTTTACTTCATACAAAGGTACGAGTCGGTAGTTATGGCCTCTCACATATAAATTTGGATTCGGCCATCATAGCTGATTGTTTCCTGATTTGGCAATACGTCTTAGCGTTAAGGTACCCGACAAGGCTGTTCTTCTCATCCCAGACCTCTTCGTTGATTCGTAGAATCGCTGTTCGAATTCTGTACTCGCAGCTTCTGTCATTCTTCGAGAAGGTTAAGAGTATACAAGTAAGGGCGCGTAAGGACATGATTTCTTACTCTGAATGTATCCACTCTATAAATACACTTCTCAGTCTGTTCAATGCATCTAGTACTGTAGAAGTATTCATACGAGCGATCGTCTTCATCCTTTTGCACAACGGCAAATACTTTTTTCCCATCTACACTGCACGTACCGGTCTGATCATACTTCGCAGTACGAAAGCTATCTCAAAGCCACGCCGCTTTCCTTATCGAGACCCGAGCTCTCGCCAGAGCTCTACCAAATTGTCACCAACTTCCCTTAACGCTTGCATTGCGTGAATAGGCAGATCCTCGAAACAGTCTCAGATCGCTTAAGCCTTCTGTCAAAACCTTAAACAGAGGTCATAGGATACTAATTCAATGGCGACCAGTACGCGTAAAGATCAGGATCAAATCCCAAACCGCACTGAAGTCTGCGAGCATCATGCCCACCCCACTGGTCGGCTATGGAGAAGGGTGTCGCTCTGTTGAACATTATGCCTTTTTAAACACGAACGATACCCACAGGCGCAAGCAAAACCGCCGCTATCGTCACAATGCACCCGATGAAGAACCACGAGCGCTTGCGGCACCGTGTTGCGGACACGGGCCGTTTCGGCAACTGGTAGTATTGAACTACTTGGTGTCAAAAGTCGACTGCGTATAGAATGCAATATATATTATTCATTTTGCAATGTCAGGACCGCCTTGTAAAGTTGAGCAACCCTACATACGGGTACTTCATACGTTGGACTTAGCCGTTTGAAAGGGCCGTGTTTTCAAGTGTTGCTGGAGGAACCTGCTGCTTGATATTATGGCGGGTTGACATCTGCTGTTTGTCCATGTGGAAGGATTTGTACACTGGCCTAGGATTGGGTATCCTTTCTCGGTTTCGGGTGTAGTGACGGCGCTGGCCGCGAGCAATGGTGTCCTTTCGCAATATTAGGTGCTCGCTCTTCGTCTTCTTGAGCCCGCTAGGCGGAGCAAATCCTCTGAACGTCCGATGACTCTCCTCTGCATAGGTCAAGCGACACTATGACCGTTCTCAAATTCCGTGAAGGAATGTCTGTGAGCGAAAATGTAAAGCAGCCTCTATACATGAGGAATGAAATCTGCCCAGTTGACACTGGTGTAAGCACTCAAAGGCAAACCTCGTAGGTTGACGAAGGCTTCGAGAAGTATATACGTCCGTGCTGAGCCATAGGCGATGATGACTGGATAGTAGGCCACTAAGAGTAACCACCTAGGAGCCAAGGAGGCTACACCGAGCATACTGTTTGACTCCTTCCCGAATTATATCCTTGCGATATCTTTGTAGAAGTAGGTGCCGATTGTGATAATGGCGAGATAGAATAGCAATACCCCGAGAAGCTGAACACTAGCAACCCGCCATAGGAGACGTTCAGTCCTCGTAGGAAAGGTAAAATTCCATGCCGCTAGGTGGATGCCGAAATATGTCAGCTCGATTAAGACTCCGTACAACATCTCTCGAACAGTAATGCCCCTGTATGGGGTTGTTCTAGAGTTGACAAACGTTTTCACTGGTCGTTCGCTGGTCTCCTTATCGAAGCCAAAGAGGACGCCAAGGCCGAATTTACACAATGCGATGATGCTAGTTCTCCGCTCTGGGGGGTTAAGAAAGTCCAATGGCGTGGATTTATATGGTTTTCGAGCGCGATCACCGGCTTCAAGAAGGATGTCCGCTATTCTAATGTCGGTGTGTAGAACAATGGGTTCTCCCACGTCGAGTGGTTTGTGAAACCAGAAGAAGAACATGTTGAGAGAGCAGAATATGAAGGCCAGGGTGGAAAGTTCAAACGTAGATAACGCTATATGCTGGATTAAGCGAGCAATGCACTGGACAGTGAACCAGGCTATTTGTATCAGAGTAATAATCCTTGCAAACCCATCGGCCTTGTTCTTGTCACGAATCGTCTCTTGATCGATATCTGGATGTGGGAGATACTTTCGATTGACAAGATAAACGAGCTGCTGGCCATCGACAGGAAAGACTGGGAAACCTGGTGACTGAAGTAGGAAGCCACCCATATCCGCAAGAAAAGCGTGGCGCATAGTCCATTGTGGATAGCCCAGCTTCGCAAAATCGTCGACGCTTTGACACGCTGATTCCCACTGTTCTGCAGCAAAGGCCACAACAACCTCGGGGAAGAAAATGGTAAAGACCATCCAATTGATTTTGAGTAGTAAGAAGCTCCAGCGCCTGTTTGATTGAGCAGGGACGTTCAGACATAGTACAGACCAACTACACAGAAATACCGTGAGTAAGCAGCTTTGAATGATGTCGAGCGTTCCGCGTCCGTTCGGCTGATGTACCCATCCATCTGCTAAATACACGTTTACCGTGGAATTGGTTTTCATAATCGCAGTAGATTCAATTACCGGATCTTGGGAAGGCATAGATATCGCCCAGGTATTTCTTTCGACGTGTGGAATTCTTGAAGAGCAGTGATAGATAGAAAGAGAGCATCCAGGGCTGGCCTCAAAAGAAATGATCAACAAAACAGTGGCGTTCGTTGATCGACCGCGAAGCTTGAGCGGCTCAGCGAGGTTTAGGAAAGCACATCGCCCTTGTGCGAAGCATACCGCAATAATGATAGAATGAAGCTTATGATGTAGCGATAGACGAGGTCGAGATCCAAATGAAACGATCAGAGAAGAAAGAGGTCATTGGAGTTTACTCGACCTACCCTGAAGAAGTCCCCAATACTACAGCTGTGTCTATACATAGCTATGTTCCTTATGCCTCCCCCTATTGAGGATCGCGATGATACGACAGGCGACTGTGAAGGTGTGCCGTAGAGGAGCAAAGCCCCCTACGTTTGGGAACGCCTCTTGCCCCGGAAGCCTTTGGAGTGGACATTGAGGATTTGAGGAAGGACAGGGGGGCTCTTGCGACCACTGATTGGCTAGCAACCACACACCCACACCAGCTTCGTGAACGCATTATGCAGGGGCTTCCAAGTTCGGTATGAGCTATGTAACCGTGGGGCAGGGTCGTCGAAATCAAAATTATCCCCTCGGTGGGTTCTATCGCTTTCTTTCCTGATCCTCTAAACTCGAGTCAATTAGGCGGGCAGACAGATAATGCCTTTTTATGCACTATAAAGGAGGCCTGGAATTTTTTCAACATTGACCTCGTTTGATTTTCTGGCATGGAGGGTACTGGTCGTCTACATGTTTCATGGCTAGTCCACATCCGTAACCGCCCACCTGGTCTTTGACGATTTCCTCTAGAAGCAAAGTATCTGGAAGGGGTGAGCCGAAACACTAAGCTTTTGCGCTGAGCTTGAGAACGACACTGTGATTATATAAATGTGCATAACCCTTGTAAACCAGTGAGCCGGATCTAGCCACTGTCCTTGCGATGTTTCTCCTCAATCGACCTCCAGCTCGTTTTGTCTGCCAATAGATATTGTCGGCTTGCCTTTGCCTTCCATAGGCTCCAGAAACCACTGATAGGCCAGAAAGACAGGGACCATAGCCACCAGGACGATTTGACTGCCTTTGTTTCGACTTCGACATCAACTCTCACCTTTTCATATACACTAGGTAAGGATGTTGCGTTGTACTTCTGGCGCAAATTGTCGTACCATTCGCGATCATAGATTTCCCAAAAGTCCTTCTCGGAGTAATATACTTGGGCATATAACCACTTCATGCCACCAAGCTTGCGCAACTCGCTCTCCAGCGCATGATTGGCCCGCATAAAAGCGTTGTGCTTGCCGGGCCCGTAACCCCAGAGGCCAATGTTGAGCATAGGCTTTTGTAATCTTCCATCGACCGTATTCTCCGAGATATGTGGATGGAACGTAGGAGATGCGCTCTGACGCAAAGGGCAAAGCCAAAGTGGATAGATTCCGAACGTTTTCTCTGTGAACTCCACAAACTCCGTGGCCGCAGCCATTGGCAACGCGAGATCCTGCACGACGTATGGCTTAGCGTGGCGACTGGCATGAAGAGCCGTGTACAACATCCGGGTGCGAAGGTATTTGTCCAGATACCATCGCGTGAAACGGTTGAAAGGCGTAAAGAAGTATTGGAACGCAGAAATTCCGACCCAGAATCCTCCCCTATCGTAACGGAAAAGATATTCATCGAGCGGAATGTATTCTGTGACAGAACCATGGTTATTGGTGATCGTCTCCCTTACATGCAAGTAGAACCATGGATCTTCCGCGTGGCTGAACGTTCGAACCGCATTATCGTTCGCTCTCTCATTTGTGAGGCGGCCCGTAATAATCGCCCCCTGGTCTTTCGAGAATAGAATTCCATCCACGTAATCGTAATAGTCTTCAGCTTTGGTGAATTGCTGTATCCTCTCCACGGCTGCTGGCATACTTGCGACCGGATGATAGGTTGTCTCCACGTACTTCTTTGCTTCTATGAGCTGTAGCTCTACGAGCGTTGTAATCCCCAGCGAACCGCATGCCCCGGCTGCACCATGAAAAAGGTCTGCTCTTTCGGTCCTCGACGCTGTGACTATTTCTCCATCTGCAAGTATCATCTCAACGTAATTGATCGTTCGGTCAAAGAAGCCATATTTGAAGGAGCTGCTCTCGCCAGACGTTCCTGCGTATCCGCCGCCCACTGTGATGCCGGGGAACTCCATAACAACGGGCGGGATGAGTCCATATTTCAAGGTTGTTTCCGCAAGACGGTCCATAGGTACATTGGGTTCTACTAGAACTGTTCGTGATTCCACATTGACATTGAGAACATATTTGAGGTGACTGATGTCTATCGTTCTCTTGCGCTCGAAGACCGACTGGCGCGTGCTGTTAGTCGAGCCATGATTTATGCGAAAGGCTTCCTGCCGATGGTAGAGCTCTCTGACTTGCGCAGCGATGACTGCGACCTCTGTTCTGTGTCGAAGCATCGCTTATGATTGTCACGCTCCAAATAGGGTAGTAGGTAGAATTTGCCGGCAGTGCACGAGCGTAGAATTATATTATATATACATATACTCAGACCGCCCGGTTTTACTGGAGCGGACAAACCTTACCTAATTTAGATAGCACCCAGGTCGCGCAAGGGGGCCCTCACCCGGGGTCCGGTGGGAGGTGAGGCCGAGGCAAATTTGTGTTCTTGGCCACATGTAGAAATAGCTGCCTTGTCCCTACCGCAGTTGTGGAAACAATTGTTCGAGATGCCGGCATGAGATTAATTGCCCTCCTTCTTTCATCTCTCCCTTTCCCGTACCTTGCCGCCGCTGATCCCGACTACCATGAGCGCCTAACCCTCGAACCACTCACTCCAGCGTTACTACTTGCAAGCTTTAATTTTCGAAGCAATGCGTCGTTGCAGTCATTCGAGCAACAGCACTTCCGCTACATACCGCGCTCGCTAGGGCAGATACTACAGCATGCGAAGACACGGGAGCTCCATCTAAGATTCAGCACTGGGAGATGGGACGCAGAGAGCTGGGGCGCAAGGCCATGGAGAGGACAAAAGGAAGGAGGGACGGGCGTGGAACTTTGGGCTTGGGTTGAAGCGGAGACTGATGAAGAGTCAGTGAAACCTACGGAGGTGTCGAGACCGATGGCTTACGATTACGTAGGGTATTCGCACGCTGGATTACTCTCAACCATGCGCTCTCAGGTCTTTTCTGCGCTTCCCTCAACTTCATCGACTCAACGCGGACTACCAGGCCTGTAATGACCTTTGAGCCTGCAGGCGGCGACCATTCAAAAGCCTCCACACCGCATCTGCATCTACTCCACGGAACGCTACCACGGGAGGTAGTCTGTACGGAAAATCTGACACCATTCCTGAAGCTGCTGCCTTGCAAGGGCAAGGCAGGTATAGCAAGCCTTCTGGATGGGCACAAACTATTCGATGCATCATGGCAAACTATGGCTATCGATTTCCGGCCTGTTTGCCCAGCAGACGGATCAGCATGTTACGTTGAAATGGAGCAGACCGTGGACATGGTGCTTGACATCGAGCGATCAAAGCGGCCTCGCGGTAAGCTTAGCACATTCTTCTCAAGGTCGTCGGGAGTAACCCAAAACAATAGATAATCCTATTCCGCGTCCAGTGCCACAGGAAGAACTAGCCTGCGACAAGTCCAAGCCATATGCAGACTCGGACGCCTGCTACCCGCTTGATTTATCCTCTGGACAACCCTGGAGCTTGAGTGAAGTCTTTGGCCGAACCATCAAAGGCTCATGCCTTGCAACAGATTCATCTGGCCACGCCACAGAGTCAGTGTGCCTCAATGTGCCTCACGAACGTGAAGTCCATGTTGCCAACGGCGCCATTGAAAGCAAAAAACCATCTGGTAGATCTCGATGCTTCACCCTTCACGAATCCGAGCCATTCGAGCTGACCCTGCCGCAACAATCCATCGAGACCACGCCTCAACCCGAACCCCTGCTCTACGCATCCCGCTCCATCACCGGCCACGGCCAAGAACGCGGCGGCGTCCAAACACTGCTCACTAACCCCTCATCCACCGCCCCAATCTCGTTCATCTATTTCGAATCCCTCCCCTGGTTCATGAAACCGTACCTACACACCCTACACGCCCGCCTCTCCACGCACTCCGCCCCCGATCCCAGCATCATCTCGTCAATGTACTACCGCCCCGCCCTGGACCGCCGCCGCGGCACCCAGCTCGAATGCCTCATCACCGTGCCCCCAGCCTCCACGGTCGTCGTGACCTACGACTTCGACAAGGCCATCCTTCGCTACACCGAGTACCCCCCCGACGCCAACCGCGGGTTCGACGTCGCGCCTGCTGTGATACGCATCCTGCCCCCTGATACAGCAGAAGACAATCAGCCGATATTCCTGCGGACGACGAGTCTGTTGCTGCCGCTGCCGACACCGGATTTCAGTATGCCGTATAATGTGATTATTCTGACGAGCACGGTCATGGCGCTGGCGTTTGGCAGTGTGTTTACGATGCTGGTGAGGAGGTTCGTGGGGGCGGATGAGGTGGAGGGGTATGATTTGGGGAAGCTCAAGGCGAAGGTCAGAGGGAGGGTGATGTTGTTGATGGAGCGGTTTCGGAGCGGGGAGAAGAAACGACAGTGATAAACAGCTATAGAGTCATTTATCGAAACATCAAATCAACTCAGGAACCAGTCGTTTGGGTCTGCCAATCAGCATACATGCTGTGCAGCTGTGCAAGTGTGCAACTCGTCGTGACTGTGCGCTTTGGTTCGAGGGTTTTAAGGGTTTACTAAGCTAACTAAGGGAATATGTAGTATCGAGACATCATCTGCAGCCATTCATTCTCTTCTGCAAAGCATTCAACTTATGGTCCGGCGTATTTGGCTTGTGAAAGCTTGAGCACCATAGAAACACTACCTAGAGAACAGGAAATTTCCGCATCGTGCGAAAAGCCCATGGGCATCTTCTGAACAACTGAACCACCATCGTACCGTTGGGCACATTCACGTCAGATACCCAACCGAAGTTAGATAGCCATCCCAATTCTCCTTTGCCCTCCTCCCCCCTTCAGCTCGAACAGAGCATTTACCGCCCCCCTTGCTGAAGCTTAATCGCCAGCATATCCCTCAACATCCGATAGTCGTTCCTGGAAGCCGGCATGTTCTCCAGCAACTCCCTGATAATCTGAAACTCCAGCACACCTACATTGGGCGCTTCGTTGATCAACTCGCCTACAGATGGCACATCCGCAAGGTCACCCAGAGCTTGCCGCGCAGCTTCCAAGCCGACCGGACCGGCTGGCGGTAGTTGCTGATATTGCTGAGGTGGCGGCATGAATCCCTGTTGATGCTGCGCCGGACTGCCGTTGTAGGGATGCATTGGCGGCTGATAGCCAGGGACAGGTGATGGCTGCGGGCCTGCTGGTGTATGAGTCGGTGGGTGGGCAGGGACGTGGGGAGGATACTGTGCTTGTGCTGGGGTGCCTGGGCTGGCTGCCGCGCCGCCATCAAGATGGTTGCGCGGCGTGGCTTGCGCGGATTGGGGGTCTGCGTTGGAGCGGATCACAAAGGTTAGGAGGAGCATGCGCTCTGGAATTGGGTCTTCGATGGTGCAGTGTTCGAGGAGCTCGACAAAGTCGGGCTTCTTTGTCATGCCTGCTTCGAGGGGGACGACGTAGGTGTCCTTGACTGCTGAAACGGGGTTCTTGCCGATGACGCCGTAGCGCTTCCGCTCTGTGAAGTAATCGAAGAGCTTGTTAAAGTGGACTTTGGCGTCTGGGTCTCCGTCTACTGGTGTGACGGCTAGGACGGAGACATCTGTGGTGTTACTGTAGCGGAGGCCGCAGATGTACTCACTGGCGCGCTCGACATCGATGCGGCCCTCGATCGCAAGAGTAGGGGGCAGGAGTTGTGACCAAGGGTAGGTTGAGCTGACATTGGCGCCAGCGACGTGTTTCGCGACCCCATTGAACTCGGCCACGATAGCCATTCCCAATTTTCCGCGCCATACAGGGGCATTGGGGTCTGCTGTGTAGTCCGTTGGAGAGTAAGGTTCCTCGTCTTCTGGCTCTTCGTCCTTGAGGAGGTGATCAATGTCTGCATCAGCTTGTACAGGCTTTGAGGAACTCTGTTGCCTCTGCGGTGTTTGTTGATGCTGAGCGTCGGTTGCGGGCCCGCTGACGCTTGACCAGACGTTCTGTATGTTGAAAGCCGACGAAGGCTGCTTCTCGAGCCCAGGGGGAGGATGGGCATTCGTGTCAACGGTCAGTGGCTGAGCAGAAGCTGCAGGAGGAGAACGCGTAACGGTCTCTGAAGTCTCGATGGGTACTGGGCTGAGAGGACTTCCTGTTGTAGGACTCGCCGGCTTCGGTGCGTTGGGATCCAATTCTGAAGGCCTCCTCCTGACAGGAGCTGGGGCAAATACCGAGTCTGCACCCACAGACATCTGAGAGTCATCACCGACCAATTCTTCGCCCTTGTGTGTTCTCCTAATCCTGGGACCCTCCTCTTGGATAATCATGTGCTGCTTTTCCGCATCTTTCTTCATTTTTGCCATCTCTTCTTGTAGCTCCTTGCTTGCCATTTCTTGAGATGTCATCTTGGACAGCTCGTTCGGCGACAAACACCCATTAAGCAGACGATCACGGAGCTCTTGGTTGGCCTTCACGTTGTGGTGTATGGTCCTAAACTTTTCTGTATATTGGGGACTGGGCTCAGCAGCATTGCCCCAAAAGTTGAGATAGACAGCATATTCTACAGCCAGCCCCAATTTATTGCCAAAAGCATCTGAACTTTGGCCGGGAAGCAAGACGAAGCTCTTTTGCTCCTGGGCGTGCTTTGTACAATCTGCAAGCAGCTTGATTAGGGCGCTGGCGATTCGCTTCCTTGCATCGCTCTGAAGAGCGTCAACGCTGTCCACAAGCTCAGTCTGTAGATGCACTCCTTGTATAGATCCACGCTTCTGCGGCTGCGGCGGCGTCGGCGCCCCCATGACTGCATTTCTACGTTGAGGCATAGACATTGGGCTGGGCTCTGCGTTCCTACGTTGTGGCATAGCAATTGCAGGACTCTTGATGTTGATGGGACTTGAGACCTTGCGCACTTTGCTCTGTGGCTCCTAAAAATGCGTTAGCGACTGTGAGTAGAGAAGAGGGTGTAGTGTCACTCACTGGCTGCTTCACATCCTCGGTGGCGCTTGCAGTCTCAACCTCTAGCTTCCGCTTCTGGCCAGTCTCGACCTTAGGGGTCTCAGGCTGCACTGGACTAGAGGCTACTGGAGCAGCAGCAGCAGCGCTGTTGCTTTGGGGCTCATCCTTCTTAACCTCGCTTGCCCTGCCTTTCTTGCCCTTTTTTCCCTTGCGCTTCCTTCCCTTCTTCTCGGCCTCCTCGCGCTCACGCTGCTCGGCACGCTCCTCCCAAGGCTTCTCCCCACGCGCAACTTTTGCTAACAGTTCCGTGTGATCCTCCGGCTTGCATTGCTCGCAGAAGTATTGGTCTGGGAGCTCGTCCGAATCCTCAGAGATCTCCATACATTCATTGTGCTGCCATGCCTCGCACATATCACAGCAGATCATGACACGACCATCATCTTCGTCTTTGATACAGCCACAGATGCATCGGATGATCGCATCGTCGTCGTCGTCGGCGGCGGGTGAGGACGGTTCGTTGACGGGTTTGGCTTTGGAGCCCTTGCCTTTGGCTCCGCGCTTGGCTGATGGTGTTGTCTCAGCGGCCTCGATGTTTTTCGTGTGCTGGCCTTTGGTCGCACGACCAGATCTTCGTATCTCATCTGATTTGATCAATTAGCCAGTGCTCCCAAACAAACGGTGAGGGGGCTAGATTGCCGGTGTTGGACGCGACGCTGGGTACGATTTGCTTACCTGCCATGTTCAATAAAGCTTCACGTTTTACACATCAAGTCAAATCGAGATATGGCTCATGCGCTCTACGCCAGTAGCACGTGCTTGTACAAAGGTCCAAGATATGATCTAAGCTATCTAAGGACCAGTGTACCAAGACTCCCAAACCACAGATGACTCGTGACAGTCCTTACTCAAAGTGGCTCTGTCTGGAAAGATGTGATCGCAGACTAGCGTCGTAGATGATGCAGCGCAATAACAATGCTCTCCTCGAGGGAAACCCTTCGCGTCGTGTCGAACCAAGGTGGTACACTGAGGTTACCTGGAACAAACACGTATCACCCGTAAAGTTCCAGTGTATAGGGGTATCTGTTAGTGCGAGAGATACCTGGGAGGTGGGTAGATTGTGAGGAGTGAAGAAGTAAAATAACTAAAAGGGCGTTGCGCAAAGTGAGAACTTTAAGGTAGAAGTAGATGAGAGGGGACAGGAGACTAGCGCGTTGGACCATAGGGCTGATTGGTCAGCTAATAATCTTGGCGGCGATCTTTTTCCAAACCCCGCCGACAATTGATTGAAGAACCAGCAAGCAGATTTGACGAAGCCAGACACATCACACCAATATGGCGGACGTCAGATCTATGCTCCGCAATGAGCGCGTCAATCGCCGTCTAACACACCCTCACCTCGCATATTCTACCACCAATAGGCTCGTCTGCCTTGTCTGCCACATCCAGCTCAAGTCCGAGAATCTATGGAACAAGCATCTCCTGTCTGCGCAACATGCCATGCGCCTCCAACGAATACGGGACAACGTGTTGGGTAGACCGCCCGGAGCACCACCACCTCCGAGAGATCCAGAAGATGAGCTACCCGAGGCGACCAATGGCAGTAAGAAGCGCAAAGCGGACGATTCAGACGACGATGCGAGGAAAAAGACAAAGCCTGCGAACGGGGTCACCGAGCACTATTTCGAAGACGAGAACGAATACAATGCGCATCACCATCTAACGGATTCGGAAGAAGATGAGGCCATGAATGGCATTGAAGAAGACAATGCTACGAAATCACGAGAAACCGATTCCATCCTTATGCCACCACCTCCGACGACAACCGAAAACGGTACCGTAGACGAAGACGAATGGGCAGCGTTCGAGCGCGACGTTGCTACTCCACCACCCGAAACCTCTGCTCTGACGGCGGAAGCAACCATCAGTGCAGCTCCCATGTCCGCAGCCGAGCTAGCCGCGCAGTCGCGCGAGCAGGCGAGCTCGCAGCGCAAGACGTTGCGTGAAGCTGAGCTTGAGGGGGAGAAGGAGGATGCGGCACGGCAGATGGAGGACGAGTTCGATGAGATGGCGGAGTTGGAAGAGCGGGTCAGGAGGCTAAGGGAGAAGAGGGAGAGGCTGAGGGTAGCTAAGGCGGAGAGCAAGATCGATGACAACAAGGATGCAAAGAACGATTGCGGCAGCGAAGGAGACGATGAGAAGGATGATGATGATGATAGCGACGAGGCAGATGAGTGGGACCTCTGGGCTCGGTGAGGTCTTTGCGCTTCATGCTGTCTTGTATCATGACTGGTCTCAGGCGTCGGGAATTGGTTGAAATCTGATATCCAATACGAGCGTTGTACCACCACAGCGAGTTTGTTCAGGGACGATAAGCACTGGAAATTGTACCTGACGTCCGTAACATATCCGGGTTCATTGAATTTCAGCCTGCTCATATGCTTCCGCGACCTCTGGCAATGGTGGACGGTTGTCATCTTGCATGTAAGCCATCAGTCCCTCCTTGCCCACCCTTCTTGCTTTCTCCAGCTCCAGCTCGCCCTCCCTAAGCATACCTTTACTGTACTGCAATGCGCCTTTCTGCCGCCTCTTTTCCTCCTCAACCTGCGCCTGTCGGTCCGCAAGAGCTCCCTCCCTACGCTCGCGTTCGCGCCTCTGTTTTGTGAAGGCTTCTGCCTTTTCCAGAGACACGCTAGTATCACTTGGCGCTGGGGGTAGAGCAGCGATATGAGACTCGATGATAGGATCGCGGATTCTAGGTTTCAAGGAGATATACCGCATATCTGTCAGGATGGCTGGCGGAAGGTAGTCCATGTCCGTGGATCTGTTGAGGACGTTAGGAGGAAGAAACTTCAGAAGCGCCGCAAGATCGGACAAGAGAGTACGTTCTGGCAATTTCAGACCTAAGTACGATGGTGAGCGGACAATCATACAGTAGAATAAGGCGAACATACGATTGATATAGTCACGATACCACTTTTCTCGGTCCTTATCAGAAAGCTTCGAATCGCGCATTTCTGCCTCCTTCTTATATTTTCTTCGAAACTCGGGCCAGTAAAGCTTCGGCGTAGCAAAAGTTTGAAGGAAAGCGAGATATGGTATTCGCGGATCTTTCTTCTCCTCTTTTTCTCGTTGCTCTTTGAGCTGCTGGATCCTTTCGCGACTCCATTGACCCCACACTTCCTTCCTGGACTTCATATTCGGCAAGACTGTGTACCGATCGTCTTCAACGATCTGGCCTCCATCGATAACCTTCTCCCATGTTGTGTACGGACCGATGTTGTAGTCATCCAACAGGTCCCGGAAAAGGGCATTTGAATCTTCTTCTGTCAGCTGCAAGCCTTCCGCGCCTTCTTCGAAATCCTCCCCGTCATCGCCGTACTCGCCAGGGTCCAGACCGTAGTCTTGTCCCATAGCTGCAAGCTGATACGCCATATCATCTTCGTTAAACTCGACGTGCTGCTCATTGCTGTCTTCGGTCTTCTGGCGTTTTGAGGGGCTCACTTCATTCTCATCATCCGTGATTTCGACTTCTTCGTATCCGTCACTCACATCTGCTTCCTCTTCGTTCTGGGCAGCAACGGCAGGTAAAGGTGATGCACCAGGAATTCCACGCTCCGTAGCAGCGACCTCTCCCGCAGCTATTGAAATCCCTCTGGCTTCATTTTCACGTGGTACAATTTTATCTTCAGAAGGGGTAGGTGCCCCCTGGAGCCTTTCCTTCTTCTCTCGCTCTAATCTGTCGTACTCAATTACCCCTCTCATGACCTCAGGCGGGAATTTCCAGTAGCTTTCATTCTCCTCCGGATTGAATACGAAGCGCCGCCCAAGCTTTGTCTCAACAAGTAGCCATGGCGGGCATTCAGGGATTATATGCTTCCGTTTGGGTCTATCCTGAAGTTGTGGCCGCGGCCGATTGTGGTGATCTCCTCTGAAATTTCCCTGCCCCTGACCTGAACCGTATGGGTTTGCAACATAAGAGCGGCCATTGGACTGAGTGAGGTCAGGTATTCCGGTCAGAACTCCCTGTGGGGTGTAATGTGGGGCGCCAAAAGCCTGCTGAGCAACCGGCGCTTGAATTTCCGTAGGACGAGTGTACGTTGATTGTTGGATGGCAGCATTGAAGTAATATGGATGACCTAAGGCGGAATTTTCGTCAGCATTCATACTGGACAGGTCAGTAATGTGGGTGTAGCTTGAGATCGATAATAGTACTCACCAGAGGGCGCCCTATGCTCTGTCCACCCCGCAGGAAGCGGTGAAGCTGGCGGAGCGGGCTTGTGGGTCGACTTGAGCATACTGTTAGTCGGCTTGGAGGCAACAGTGCCTTCAGTGCACTACACAATGAGTCTACTTGAATTTAAGATGTTGTGCCTGTCCAAAGCACGGGAGGTGTCAATAGACATGCCAAGATAGAAGTGCTTGGCGCTTGCAAACAGTGCAAACCCAAGAAACGCGTATGAGCTGTGAACCTACATGGTAGATTCTACAATACTGTCACAGGAAGCTCTGAACCTGCAAAGTGATCGAAAGAGCCACCAAACCTACAGCAACTTAGTCAAATATCTCGCACGTCATAGAGCTGTTTGGAGCAGCTCCTAAGGTTTCCGATTCGGGGTTTAATTCGTTGTCATGTCACGAAGATACGATTCCAGGGTATGCTGAACTCCAAGACCGATGCATCACCTAATCTTCAGCTAATTCCAAACTTACAGACAACTATCTTCTCACCTGAAGGCCGCTTGTACCAAGTTGAATATGCCTTAGAAGCTATATCGCATGCCGGGACGGCTATTGGAATATTAGCCAACGATGGGATCGTATTGGCTGCGGAGCGAAAGGTGACAAGCAAGCTTCTCGAGCAGGATACGTCGGCAGAGAAGCTTTACATATTGAATGAGTGCGGCTTATCCAATACGATTGGTTACATACGCTGATTCCTGTGAAGTAATATGATCTGCGCTGTAGCAGGCATGACCGCCGATGCGAACATTCTGATAAACTACGCTCGTCAAGCCGCGCAGAGGTATCTCATGACCTACAACGAGGAAATCCCATGCGAACAGCTCGTCCGAAGATTATGCGATCTGAAGCAAGGCTACACACAACATGGTGGGCTTCGTCCTTTCGGCGTCTCGTTTATCTACGCCGGCTACGACCCGCAACGGGAATTTCAGCTATACCAGAGCAACCCTAGCGGCAATTACGGTGGTTGGAAGGCAACTAGTGTCGGCGCAAACAACGCCAGCGCTCAGAGCCTGTTGAAACAGGATTACAAGGAAGAATGCGACCTGAAAGAGGCATGTGGGCTAGCGGTGAAGGTTCTGAGTAAAACCATGGATTCCACGAAGCTGAGTAGCGAGAAGAGTACGAGTGCCACCCTTTTACTCTGATAACGGTATGCTGACCATGTTCGCAGTCGAGTTTGCAACTGTCGGCAAGACCAAGGGTGGCAAGGTCTACCACCATCTCTGGGGCGCCGACGAGATTACCACACTCCTGAAAGAGCACGGCTTGGCGAAGCAAGAAGAGGCAGATACAGGGTAGGAGAGCAGACCATGATTTAGGCGCATGGCGTTCAACCAGTATTTGTACCTATAGAGCAAGAAGATGATCGTGCTTGAGATGCCGAAGCATCATATGCTTGCATTTGAGGTGATCAGGTTTATCCGATTTGTTTGATGGTTCCTCTTATGCAACCTTGATCTGGTGATAGAAGCGGGCACGGTCATACTCGCAATGGTGTCCCATGGACGATGAACTGTCGAACCACGACAAAAAATACAGTCAGCTCTTAGTCAGGCAAAGTCTCAGTGACATAACTCGACGTCTTACCGCTCGCTAGCGAGGACAGCTAACTGATAAGGATATCGTAGGCGAGTATTTGGCTGGAGAAGCTCATTTCAACAGATCAATAATTCAAAGATACCACATTTAGATCGCCGAAATGGGAGAAATCGGCCTGATACCTGATACTTTACTCTAGTAGCAGGCGCCAAGACTTGCAAGGCTGGAGGCCCGTGCTCAGGTCTGACGACGCATCGAATTTCCTCCATCCTCATCCATCTTTTTGCAACCTGTGGCATTCTCATTGTTCTATACTTGGGTCTTTGCCCTGATCATAATCCTCTACGAACATACGTACCACGAGTAAGGTGAAGCCAATGAAAATTAAGCCTGGCCACCATGGGTTCGGCGGTTACGGAGTCTCAGAAGCTGCACAGCGCTTAACATCAGGCGGGTTGCGAATAAAGGATCGTTACCAGCAGGCTTGAATATATGATCCATCTGAAACACACATGGCAAGAGCTTAAAACCCAGAAAAACATGTCCTGAGCCGAATACCGAAGGAAAGCCGACCCCGAAACCATCAAGAAACCACGCTGAAAACTAGCTGTGGCATTCCCTAAACTCAGGCTAGCTGATTTAAATCGCCTGAAGCCTCCTCTGACGCTCGCTCCATAGGTCATGGATTTCCTTGTCCAATGCTTTGATCATGTCAGAAGATCGGTCAATCGAGGCCCAGTTTTTGCCCCCTTCTCTCTTCCAGCGGCTGATGCGCTCGTACTCCGCACTCCGACGTCTTTGCTTGGTATCGATCTTGTCGCAAAGCTTGCACTTCTGGGGGTTCTGAACGGTCTGCATGATAAGCTTCATGCCGCAAGTTTCACCAGTGCGGTATTCCCGGTTGCAGTGCTGTCTGAAGTGGCCCCATTTCCAGTCACCACAGTTAAATCGATGCTGGTCGAAGAAACACATGTTTGGGAGTAGCTTTCTCTTTCGCCATGTTAGCAAGGTTTTGAGCTTTCCGAGATTACTTTCCTACCTTTGTGTTTCGCTGAGGTTTTAGGCTGGCACAAATAGACGCTTTGGACGCCGCGGCTACGGGAAGCTCTGCTCCTGTCAGCCCAAGCAAGACATACTAGCCAATGGGTTCCGCTCACCTGGTGAGGGCTGTGGAAGTTCTTTGACGACAGGTGTTGGAGCCTGTGGAATATGGCGGCTTCAAATGACTCCTGAATGGCTAGTCTTTGGCGCTCGAGCTGTTGCAGAAAACAAAAGCCGCTGGAGGAGCAGAACGCGATATTTATGCTTCCAGAGAGCGGACGTGATCTGGTCCTGGCATCCTCTCGACTAGCTTCGCGTTGTTGCCCTTGATACTATCGGCTTTCTTGCCAGCGAATCAAAGAAATGGCTCGAGTTTGATATGTCAAATATCACGAACATTGTCGGCCGTCACATCTTCCATCCAATCACTGCCACGCAGCTCAAAGATCGTCGAACTCAATTGCTGCAAGTCCGGTTTAACAGACTTACTAGGTATGCACAACCGACGGATGCTCACGGAGACTGGTAGTGCACTGGCGTGAGCCGACATATGGTGACGACTGTCGACGTCTTTTTCTATCCAGTCATTGAACAAGAAGCTATCAGTGTTCTGATACTCCTCTTTCCAATTGGTCTTCCTACTCTTCAAACGGATTGTCTAGCGTGTTAGCTATCCCTGCCGCTGTGCAACTCCTCATTATCAACAGATCACATGAGGATGGAACCGTCCGAAAGTCTGCCGTTTCCGCGGCCATCCCCACATATTCCTCTGGGTGGGCAGAGTCTATGCTGGTCGGAGTGACTACCCGTCCGTGGGACGTGACAAGATCAGCATTCGCCTTACTTCAGTCCCTTCATTGGCTCTCGCAGGGTTCATTGAATTCCCCATTTGCCTCATATCAAAGACAAGCCCGCCAATCACGACTACATCGTCAAACCTTTCTAATGGAATCTCAGCTTTACCGGCTCCTCCAGCTCCTTGAACCTGGAGAAATTGAGATGGCTCGAAAGTTTCCCATGGAGACTAGCACGCTAATGCGGAGCCATTGTCCAACTGAATCGCACGTTAGCGCGCCTCCGTTCAGTCCCTTGTTATGCTTCAACGATTCTTTGGACAAAGGCGTACTGGAGGTGCAAGAACGCTCCTGACTCGTCCGTGCCCTGGTCTGAACCTTCTTTGGCTCCGAGGAAATCCACTCGGACTGTTGATCTCGTCTCTTGCCTGTCGTTGTGACATCAATTCACTCTTACCCGTAAAAGCCGGAAGCCGTTTTTTGCTCACACTGCGCACGCCCGGGTTCAGAATAGCTGACGGGGAGGACGAACGTTGTTTTCCTTGGGTAGAGCCTGCATAGGCGTGTCTGACTCAGGCCTATGATGTTTTGATCACCTCAGAAACGCACGCAACGATTCGACGAGGCTGCGTATCACTCGAGGTAATCTAGCGTGATTGGGGTAGGAGCGTGCCTTCCGAGCATGCAAAGATTTACGATTGTTGTCGACCAATACGAGGTGTAGGGTTTCAGATCTATTCCTCTTCGATACTCCCAGCAACTGCTGGATGCCTTGTGCGATCGTCGATTGCTACAACGACACTGTCGACGAGGCTCTGGCCGTCAATAGGCTTGCTTGAGAGGGGGCGAGGGCATAGAAGGCTGAGATCGGCTTTGCTGTATGGTCTTTCATGGCTGCCCTATTGACCAAATCATCCGATGACATTCTAAGCCGCCGAAAGAGGAACCACTTAGTGTGGTTTACCCCTGTCACCCAGCATTGCAATGGGTCAGCCCCAGGTAAGCATAATCTGTAGCCAATGACAAAAGGCTGACGGCAGAGGGGGTCCCTGAGCACGTAAACATGGAGGAAAAGCTGTGCATCTTTTGTACGTTCGCAAAGAAAATCCTCGACAGAAGCCGTTGAAGCGACGTTGAAAGTTGCCATATGCATGTTAGTTGCACGTCAACGCTCGTACCTTATGATCGGGCTCGCAGCGTTCATGTGAGGAGCAATCGATGCGTGCACGGGTGCTCAAGATGCAGTCGTCAACAAATCAGAGGCCAGCAAAGAGGCCTCCAGAATTTAGAGTGCAAGCGTCGCGATCGCGTTTCATTGGCATCTGCCAGCTCATAGGTTACAGCGCTGCATACATCCTTCGGTGGCCCTAACCAATAAAGAGTCTTAAACGAGCATACTTTCGCGCTTGTATTCGGACGACTAGCGTGAACATCAATTGTACGGATAGATGTACATTAGATTAGCGGCGCATCAAGAGTGTCAAACTTAATTGCTGAGCGCCTGGGGAATCTGGTATATTGGTCATGGCACAGGACCACGCTCGAGCTAAATGTGATCAGTTGTTGCTTCTCGGCTGACACAAGAGAGTATCAGGCTCGTGGTCCTGTTGTCGGCCGACCTTCCTTTCTTAATCAAATGACACAGAAAGACGCTGCTCCCCCAGCAGCCATATGGTAGGGGAAGATCGCGAGAGGTTGAAGCAGTTGCAGAAGGCATTTGCTCCTCACTATAATTTCATGACTCCCTCAATGAAACGCCACCTTTTGCCAACAGCGTCGATCTGCTTCTGAGCCTCACTTGTCACGTTCAGGAGGCAAAGGTCGATAGCTTTCATTCGGACATTTACGGAGTGCGAGATGTCCTGTTCCATCACCTTTACGGTAGCTGCCTTGGTAGAGCGCCTGGCACAATACTTCCCAGTGTTGATTGATGTTCCATGCTGGCCTATCTATCTCCTACAAAGAAGTATGTATCGAGTACAGACACGCGCAGTTGTAGCCGTTGAGACTACCCTTATGTTTGACCCTCTCGTTCTGTGTTTACTTCCACTCACAAACATTGAGAGTTTCGTGCTATCCAGAGCGTACAAGACGTACCGTTCCTGTGCAACGAGCCCCCGTCACGTTGTGTCAAAAGTTTGAAAACATTCCCAGCAATCCATGATAAGAATAGGATCGCAGTGTGCAACTACGAAGCTTTTAAGTTCCGAGGCTTACGAAGAAGCCGACCCCAGATCGCCAGCTCACGAGTGTCAAAACCCGTTTGTTGAAGAAACACGTTAACATCCAGTCTTGCCCTAGAATTGTATTGTTATCTCCCTCGTTCAACTTTCCTTACCGGCTTGAGTCCTAGACACGCTAAGCGTCTCACTTCGCAGTTCGCCCACGCCGGCTACACTCCCCTCAGGATCTAAACCACTAGATCCCACACCACCCACGCCGCCAGCCTAACACGCCAATACGGCCCCCTCTCCTTCACGCGCATCTTCCACATTGGACGTGAAGTTCCCGCCTACCAGCCTGAGGCGGCGCGTGAATTTTTCAGGAGGGTGGGTTTTGAATGGGATACTGCAACGAGGGAGGGTAGTTCATGGAGGGTAGGGCGAGAATTAAGGAGTGAGTTGTGGTGGGGAGAGAGGGTGATGAGGAAAAGGGCGAGTGGAAATTACGAAAACGATTTGTGAAACACAGGAGGTGCATATGGATCAAGGGGTTAGGGGTTTTGGTGGTGCAAAGAGAAGAAAGGATAGGGAAAAACAAAAATAGGAGACAACACTAGGCCTTCTGCGAAGGTTCGAACCCTTAATCCCAAACAACTCTGCAAAAGAGAATCGGCCTGCACTTCGGTGCAGGGTACATACTGTGACCGTCCGGAATTAATGTTTCCGACACAAGAGGCAGCAGCCACCAACACGGCCACCAATTCCCTTCGAAGACCACTTCGTCCAATACGGATTATATCCTATCAATCACATCTCATCCTCGAAGTCTTCCTCTCCCGGTCAGGCCTACATTCGGAGAAGTTGTACACCATTAGACCGTGTTTCCTATTTGCACACTTTCGCGATTTGATTGGCTTGCAGTGCATTCCCAGCACCTGATCCTATACCCTTCAGGCTTGGATCTACAGACGGAGCGACAAAGACTATCGAGATAGTTTCGACATGTGCGTGGGATGCGATGGGATATTTTATTCAATCCTTGTACTCTACTTGATACACCAACTTGAAAGCGTCTTCTCTGCATATCACGTTACGGCGAGGCGTATCGAAGCTCATGGTCCACTGTGCACAGATTCTGCGCCTCGGAATTGGAACCATCAACGTAGTAAATAGTGCGACGGTACCTTTTACTTCTTCTCCTCGATGTAGACCGCAATGAGTGGCATAGTAAAGTTTACGGGATAGTCATGGATGAAAACAAGGTATTTGTATGCGGAAAGTTTGAGGATGAGATAACGATGAAACGACTCGGGTATGAGTATCATACTTTACTACGCCAACTAATACATCATTTTGAACAAGAAGGCGATGCGTGCTGGCTTGAGCTAGTACCTGACTCTATGTTCTTGTTGCAGACGGTCTTTATAGGGTTCACAGAACCAAGAGACCGTGCCTGGCTTCAGTACATGTAGATAGAAAGGTAGCTCCGTTGGGGGGTTCGACTAAAGTATTCATTTTCTGTATCGCTCGGGCGTATCGAGAACTGCGGCCTTGTATGGGCAGATCTACAGCTTGGTCTACAATTATGCGCCTCCCCCCGTCAAGTCCACTGCGGTGTTTTGCTACCTCTTACGTCTTTTGTATACATGGCCCACCGACGATTCGACAGCTCTGACACGATAGCAGACGGTGAGGTATGTCGTTTCTTTGCACAGCAGTATCAAAGTCGGGTCCGAATGTTGGCTCTAGTGTGTAAGAATGTCTTCGAACAGCAAGGGATGCGATTTCCGTCGTATGCAAGAGCGTGTCCTAGAAGACTGTGCTGAAGATACGCATGTTTGCGAACAATAAATGTGTGATTTGGAAGTTGTTTTTTGCCATTGCCATGCTAATGCTTTTCTTGCCCAGTCCAGTCCGATGCTTGTCCAGTAAATGCCATTCTCTCAAGCAACTTTGCTTCCTTTCTTCGGGCTGGACCCTCCACTCGTTCGCTCTCTATTGCTCCCGCCACTCTGGGCACCGCCTTCCTGCTGCCCTCGTTGCTGGCTAACATCAGGGTTTGCAGGACTGACGTCAAGCGGATTGTTGGCCCCCTAATGAACCCCAAGTCTCAGCATACATCCAATGATCCAATGTCCAAGATGAGAGGACTCATGTTTCCATGTCTTTTGCACTGTAGTATTATGATCTCCCGGCTCAGGCCCCCGCCGTCAAAGAGAAGCGCAATGACCAAGACTTAGGCGATCAACACTTAAGAGATCAAGACTCACCCCCGTTGACTCCCCCGCCTTCTCATTCTCCTCCTGTGGGTCTGTGATGTTGGGGTTGAATGCGGCCTCCTCCTGCCTCGCGCCTTCATCGTCCGTCGCGCTCTTGCTATACTCTGTCGCTTCGGTGTTTATGCTATCTTTGTCCTGTGAGTCTTTACGGGGATAACCCAAGCGTGAGAAGGTCGAGAGAAGTCGATGGGCGGATGGCGTGAGAGTCGGGTGATGGAGTTGTAATTGAGAGTTGGTGGTCGGGATACGGGGATGTGGTGGGAGTCTCTGTCTTCGCGTCACGGCGCCAGAGAGACGGAGGCATTTAGTAAGGTAAGCCATGATGTGGTGATTAAAGCGAAGTTATTGCGGTTTCAAGGAGAGAACGTTCTCTTTGTAAATTGTGAGAAGAAATTTTTACAGCGGAACGAACGGATGGATTTGAAGCTCTCTTTGGCGGAACTGGTAGCATCAGATGTGGTAACCATAGCGTGGTCATGGATCGGTTTCCGCGAAAGGACCAGACGTCATGTAAACCCTTGTAATTACCGGCATTGCTGTCGGGCCGGCCCAGGCCGCCGAACGTCCAGCAATTCCTAAAGTACAGTGAACCTTTTTTATAAGCAGTTGGGTTATAGGCAGTATCGTGTTATAAGCAGTCAATCTGGTCGAAATTATCGATTTTGATAATAATTATCGCAGTTTTAGTCTATAGAGAGAGGCGATAGATTTCTCGCTTATTTTGATAAGACTACTTATAGAGAAAACGAAAAAAAATTTGATTTCTCCTTATCGATCAAACTTTGATCAAATTTTTTACATTTTTTGCATTCGTGTTTTGTATAATCTCAATATGTCTTCTCTTATTACTTTATCGCGTGCATCTATCTTAATTAAATATAAAATAAATTCTTCGCAATTGCTTTTAACTATAATAATATTGTTGTTAAAGCAACAACAAATTGTCTATTTTCTATATCAAAAAAAATAATTACAAAAGCTTAGTTTTTTGCAAGTTTTTTGCAAAACTAAATTGCTATTCTACAAAAAGTTTGTTGTTGTTTTTAAGACTTAATTTTACAAAGATAATCTAGTCGATAACGTCTATATACGTTGATAAATTAACAAGAAAGATATCTACTTAAATAATTAAACTTAAGCTATTTATATTTGTTATTGTTCTAACAAGTAGATTAAAATAGAAAACATACTATTTAAATAACAAATACGCAAGAAAAATTAACAAATATCTATTATCGAAGCTATTATAAAGAAAATAACAATACTCTTCTATTAAAAACTTTGTTTAATTCTTTCTTTCTATATAACTATATGCAAAATTTATTTAAGACGTCGAAAAGATAGCTTAATAATTATAAAGCTTGTCATTATATATAAAAGCGTTATTGATATAGTAAATTCGATTATATTGATCGCAAATAGCTTGCAAATAATCTAGAAAATATACAAAACAATATTAAGAATTGACTAGATTCTAATTTCTTCTCTTATAATTGCTATAATATAAACCAAATAAATCTATTCTAAATAACAATATCAAAGAGAGTATTATTTAGCAAGTCTACTAATAATGTTAAGACAAACAAGAGAAGAATTATTGTTGTTTTATATTGCAATATTATTAAATTACACAAACTTAAATTGTAAATAATAAACAATACTAATAATTCTTGTGTCTTTAACACAAAAAATATTAATGCGAAAATTTTTCAAATAGTATAATAATCTAATTTTAAAATCTAAATAATTGCAAAGATATTTAAGAAATATTTAAATTAATTTCGACAAAAAGTAGACAATCAAAAGTATATATTTTTAATAGACAACTTTGCAACTTACAAAGCTAACGTTAATATATATCGAAAGAAAGAAAACAAATTTATGCAAAATATTAAGATTATCTTTTTATTAATTAATATTACAAATATATATTAATTATTTAATTAAAATTAGCGTAATCGTTGGATCGAATTTCAATTCGATCGAATTAACTCGTTCAATTCTAATTCTAGGATCAAGCAAATTTCCTAGCTTAACAAGATAAGACGAGCGAAGAATGAACATCAAGTGTTCAACTCGACTTACTTAATTTTATCGATAAGATTAATATAAGATTAAATAAATAATAAGATACGTCTTATGTTTTGCATAATTAAATGCATTAACAATTTGCATTTGAAATTTAAGTAACAAATTTAAACAATAAATTAGTAGAAACTTAACGCTATTTAATTACGTCATATATATAAAGATAAAATTTATAAAATTGATTTTGAAAGTTTAGAACACTAAGATTTAAAAATAAGTGCTTGTTGAAAGTTCAAAATAAAATCTAGCTATTATAACAATTGATTAAACTTCGTTTAATATATGTTAAAACTAAGTTTCTCTTGCTATTTCTCTATTACGTTTAAGCTAAATTAATAGTTATTTTATATATTGATTTGTTGTTGTTTCGCAACTATCTTTTGCAAACAAATTAACATACTTTGACTTAATTTGTTTATTATGTATTGTCGTTAATTTTTCGCGAAAACAAATATAATTACTTAAGATATTAATTAAGAATAATTTAAGTTCTACGAGTATGTCAACAATATTAACTCTATTTGCGAGTAACTCGAGCTTCGATATTTTCTCACATTATTGTCGACGTAATCTTGAGTCTTATTTATCAAAAATATTAAAAAAAGATTGACAAAAAAACAAGCTTAAAGTTCTTTTAACGTATTAGTTCGATTTCGACTTCTATTATTGTTTGTTATTGTTATCATATAAGTAGCGTTATTTAAATTATTTAACTTAATAAAAGACGTTTTAAAATCTAAGTTATTGTTTGATTTCTTATTATTGTTTTTTGATTTTGTTGCTCAAGTAATATTCGACAAAGATTTGTTATTATTAATTTTCTTAATATCTTGATTTAACTTCTTCGCGATAATAAGCAATATAATGTTTGCATTCTTTAAAATGTTCTTAACAAATTAATTTATACGCTTAATTATTATTATGTTTTTAACAATATATTCGCGAAATCGATTGCAACAATAAATAATTATATCGCGCGTTATTGAAAACAATCGTTCGACATCAATACTTAAGACAAAAATTGTTAAAACTTCTTTAATTATACGAGTCAATATTAAGAATCAAGACTTCAAAGTGCTTTAAACGCTTAAAATAAAAAACTTATTAATAAATTCGATTAACTTAGCAAGTCAAACAATTGTTTTGTTAATTTTCGTCTTTAGCGCAATATCTTGTGTGCTATTAACGACGTTCTATTAATTGTCGATGCTACATTAAGTAGCTAGCACAAAAACCGTTAAAAATTGTCTTTTTTTAAATTTAATAGCAAGATGTTAATAATATTCTAATTTTTAATATTGCAAATAATTATTATTGTAGTGTTTGTTAAACTCTTAAATGTATTTTCGTTTGTCAATTAATAATTAATTTCGATTTTGTAAAAAGACGTTAATCTTTTAAGTAATAGAAGACAACAATAAAATGCGAAACATTATTCATAAAGTAACGTACATTATATATCGACTATTTCTTGAACAAATTAAGTAAAGTCTTAATATTAAAATATGTATTTGCTTTGTTATAAATAACTTTATAGTATATATCAATTTAATTGTTAACAATCTAAATGTTTTTTTGTAACTTCTTTGTTCAAGTTACATTTAAAAGTCTTGCAATAACTTGTTGCTAATTTTTCAAATAATTATGCATTACATTGTAAGTTTTTTAAGCTTCGCATATTGTAAACTTTTAAAAAGAACTTAATATTTAAGTAAGTTTCTCAAAAGATTTCAAAAATGTTATTATATAATATATTTAATTTTACTTATTTTTTGTTAATTCTAACATTTGAAACTTTGGTTTCGCTCAAATATAAAATTATTTATATATAGAGTTCTTTATATTGTACGTTTGTTGCAACATAACATAAATATTGTTTTAACAAATCTTAATATCTTAAATTATGCTCTTTATATTTTTGCTTAATATATTATTTGCTTAAAGTTCGCGAAAGACTTTATATCAAACAATTGACGCGTTAATCGCAATAATAATAAGCCAAATTTAATAATTATATTTGTTAAAACTTATAGCAATAGAAGCTAGCAATTAATCTTATCTTACGCAAAGTCTTTTCAAAAGAATTTCTTTTTTTAATTAAACTATTAAGATTTTTCTTTTTAAATTCGATAATAACATTCTTGTTTCGAACACGTATTTTGAGCGTTTTTAACAAGTTGTTAATCGCAATTTGTATAACATAATTTATGCAATTTATTGTTTTAAGCTTTAGATTCTAGATTATGCTCTTGTTTTGCATAGTTTTAGTAAAAGCTCTTCGTAATATTTTGTTATTGTTAACGTTGTTTGCGATAATAGTTATTAAGCGATTTTGAAGATTGTATTTCTTTAGAATGTTATATATTATATTTGTTAATCGCTTCTTTATATGTCTACTCTTCAAGAACTTGAAAACTAACAAAACTTCTTTATATTGTCAATTTATATCAATAAAGTATGCAATAACTTCTAAAAAGAAAAGATAATTTAAACTTAATTAATCGTTTAGAGCAATAAATATTCGAGTACTTGTTTTCAAATTGTTAAGAATATTGCGTCTAACTAAATTTGTACGCTTTTTAATCAACTTAGCGAACTTCGTACGTCTTAAAATAGTTACATTTATTCGTAAAAAGCGAACAAACTTAATGAAGCTTAATCTTTTTATAAATAAAAGAAAATATTGAAATTTAACATTATCTTTGTTAATTAATTATTAAAGCTTTGTTAATTGTATCGCTTTGTTTTTTTGCGTTTTATAAACTTTGCTTTCTACAATTAGAAGTAAAATTTATGTTAGCACGTCGACTTAAATATAAGTAAAATATTATTAAAGAATAATAATAGAGTAATTAGAAAAACAAAAAGTTAATAATTAATTATAGCAATAGAAGTTAAGTTCTAGAAATACAAGAAAAAAAGAAACGAAAATAAATAAAAAAGTCTTGATTTATACTTTGTAAAGATTGCTTTATAATTTTTTACAATAAATCTTTAAGTTTTCGACATTAATTATTGTTTTTTTCGTGTTGTCTTATAATAGAAGTTTCTAAATTAGTAGAAGTTAAATAAAGAAACGTTTTTTTATAGCTTTTGCAAATAACTTTAAGCACATTAATAGCAACGCAAACAACTTTGTATTAATTGCTTTAAAACTTAATTTTTTAAGCTTAATTATTTTATTAAGAATTCAAATGCTTTATTAGTCTTAACTCTATATTTTAATCTTAAGAAGTTTAATTTTATTATTACTCTTCGAACATAAAATGCTTCTTGATTGTTTATACAATTACGCTTTTATTATTAAGACGTAGAAGCTCGTCAAATAAAGACTTTGTTTGACGCTTGTTTTTTCGAATAAACAAGAAGAGATTCTAGTAGGTTTTGATAATTTCTAAATTAAAAGAATTAAGTCGATAGAATGTGTCAAGAACGCTATTGTTATTTAAGTGCTTCTATAAATCGAACAATACATTTTGATTGAATTGCGAGAATTCTATAATTATAATAAGATGCTCTAGAGATAGCACATAGTGTTAGAAGAAATAAAATAGAAAATAGTATACACGTAAACGAAAATTGTCTTAATTATAAGAATAGTACTTAGAGACTAAAGTAACTAATACTTTTATATTTAGTTTAACAACAAAAGATTCTATTGCTAAATTTTATTATTAATTGTTGTTTTCTTTATGCAATTCGAAGCTCTATTATACGAAAAACAAAATAATTAATTAAATAATAACAATCAAGTTTTTTTAATTATTTTGACAAAGATTATGCTTAATCGACAATCAATTTACTTAAAATAGATATCGATATATCGTTAGCAAATTTTAAAAAATAAAGTATTAATTTTGTAATTAAGTTGCAAAAAGATATAAAAATTAACTTAATAAGAATTTACAAACAATACTCGCTTATTATTAAACGCTAAAAAACTTGTTTTGAAACAAATAGAGTTAACTAGAGTAAAAATAAAGTTACAACAATTATGTTAAACTATACAAGTTATTACGATAAGTAATAGAAGATAGTACAAAAACAACTCTTGCAATCTAATTTATGTCGTAAACTTTTCGTCAATTATTATTTATTCTATTGCTAAATCTCTTTTTGCTTAAATTTTATTTAAAGTTCGCATAATTAAATTCGATAATTGTGTCTAATTTATTTGTTTTATTGTATAACACAAGAAAGTTAAAATAGTCGTAAATTGTTTGTGCACTATTAATATATTTTATTTTCTTGTTTAATATGTAATATCTTTTAGCATTTGTTTGTAAAAATGCATCTTTCAAAAACGCATTAAAGTTTCAAGATCTTAATATAACTCGAAAGCGTAAAAAGAGCGATATTTATGTTAACTTATTGTTTACAAATAAATTCTTTATTAAAATTGCGTCTTTTTTCTTAAATACAATATTAAGAATTAAGAATTATACATTGTGCATTTCTTGCTTGCGCAACAATAGTTTTTGTAAATCAAATATGTTTTCTTGAGCTTTTATAAAAATTGTCGTTTTTTATATCTATAAATAACTATTAATTAATAAAGACAATATTTAATACAATGTACTTACGTTAAAATTTTAATTTAATATAAATTTAATAATTAATACAATTAAATTCTATTTTAAGTTTTAATACTTATTAGTATACTATTGAAGCTAGAATTTAAATATAATTATTTAATAAAAACTATAACGTCAAGTTATTACTTAAGATTTACTTGTTAAATTTTATTGTTTCGACAATAATTTTTTATTTTAATAATACAAATTTTCGAACAATAGAAATTAATACTAGAAATGTGTATAATTACACTATGTTATTTAGTAACATCTTAAGTGTTATTTATTCTTATATTAATTTCTCGATTATTATTTATTTAGAGCTTCTTATTTAACAAAGCAAACGTCGCATATAGTTGACAATATAATTGTTTACAAAGCTCGATATTTAAATAAGACACTTGAAGCAAAAATTAGCAATTAAGAAGAGCAAATTATTCTCTATTATAAAAGAGCATTGTTTCTTGTAATAAATTACTAGAATTATAAACTTTGCTTAGCGCACGAAATATTATTAGACAATACTTACTTATATTGACAACTTAAAGTAAATCTATTGTTTGTTAATAATTATAATAGTGTCGAAACAAGTATTAATTTAGATAAAGTTAACTTTTAGTTACTTGTTAAAATTTTATGTCTTATTATCTTTAGTATTACGACTTATAACTTTCGCAATTATTATTTGAAACTCGATAACTTAATAATACAATAATATATTAAGAGTTACTTGTTAGCATCTTTTTTTGTAGCTTTTACGTAATATTTACTTAATAGCTAATAATATATAATCTTACGCACTTTGACGTCGAGTTAAGAGAGATGTAATAATTATTAATAAGAAATATAAATTATTTCTTAAAATCTTGTATAACGATACGCAATAATAATCAAAATTATAATTTTATTACTAAATTTTACTACTTTATGCGTTATATCTCTTCTCTTATAAAGTAAAATTAAAAATCGTTAATATAATTTATTAGAATTTGTTGTAACTTAATTTTGAGTTTAATCAAAAATATAACTAGCAATATATAACAACAAATTGTGCTTTAATTACAAAGTAAAAAGAATTAAAAGTAAAATTAAGTAATATCTTTAACATTTGAATGTTAAAACAAGATATTAACAAGTCTTATCTTTTTTGTATATATTAATTAATCTTAATTAATAATAATAATATTAATTATTGCGACATTCTAGAACAAAATGCGTTTAATTATTAGAATATTTAATTAAACACTTTATTAAATTTAACAATTAAATATAGCAAATCTAGTCTTTAATAAATAGATATAATTAAGAAACAAAATTAGAAATGTAATTGCTAACAACGCATTTGCACAATATATTAAATTACATTTCAATCGCGTTTTTTCACGATACATTAATTTATCTTAAGATCTACTCGAATGTTTAACTCGTTAAATTGTTTTTAATAATAGATTAATAAATAAACAATAATTTTCTCGAATATTTAATTCTTCTTAATTACAATCTTACAACTTAAAAAGATAAACAAGTTTATTACGATTTATCAATATAAGTGTATTTTATAACATTGAAGCTAGCACATAAGTTAAGAATTCTACGATTAAAGAATTGCTCGCAAGAAGTGTTTACTTCGATAATAATTATTAGATTGCAATTCTAGATATTAAGAAGCTTTTATATGTTTTACACTTAAATGTTGAAGCAAAAGAGCAAAAATAAGTTATCAAAAATATAAAAGAAAATTATTTATATAAATATTGTGCAACAATAAAAAGTAATAACTAAGAATATTTTATTGCAAAAGACTCATTACAAAAAAAAGTTTCTCGTTCTTTTAATAATTTCGTTCGACTAGAAGAAATTCTTTTCGATAGCGAAAATTTAAAAGAACAAACATTATATATATATGCTTTTTTAACAAGAATTTACAACAAACATTAATATTGTCGATTAATAATTAACTTTTTACAAACATTATAATGCAAGCAAATAAAGTAAAATTTCAATTGCTCAACAAGAATATTAATTAAATTTATAGATTAAAATACTTGCGTTAATTAAATTAATACGTGCATAACGTCAATGTAATTAAGAAACGTCTCGAGATATTAAATCGACAATATTAAGACTTTATATAAAGTAATTATTAAAGTTATTTTAATCAATAAGACAAATAAACAAGAAGCAATAACATATTTAGCATAAACTAATCTAGCAAATATTATTCTATTGTTACATTTTATTGTTTATACGTTATCAATATTGTTTTACTATATATTGATTGTTCGAATACAATATTGCAAATATCTTTGCAAATTACTTGCGAGTTAAAGAATTATGTTAGAGAATTAAAGTCGTTCAAATTATAAATTAACGCTAGAGTTACTTCTATTAATTCTAATTCTTAATTTAACTTTCTACTATATTTACACTCTTAGCATCGTTGTTTTTCTTATTATTATTACTTTCGAGCTTCTTAATTAAATTATTATTCTTATCGACGTTATTTTAATCTAAATTGTGTTTATTATTATTAGATAGAAAATTACTTATATCGTTCAAGTTGTCTTAGTTCGTGCTATTTTGAAATTTAAAATTATTAAACAAAAACACTTTTACTTTAAAGTTAATATTTAAGAGCAACAAAGAGAGAATATAATTAAAAAACAAATATTTGTTTTTACAAGATATATTAGCAATTTATAATAAATTGCAATGATAATAACGCAAACACATACTTAAATTCTACTATAAATTAATTGTCGATTCAATATTCGATTCCAAATTTGGAATTGAATCGAATTGTCAAGAAATCGAATGAAATCGAATCCCTTAAAGAAGCTAGCTTATTACTATAATAAGTCTAGCTTAGTCGAAAGGTTACTATTTTAAGTAATTCGATTCCAAAAAAAAATCGAGGAATCGAATCTTGATGCTCTTACGTGATATTTTCGATTTCTTGCGATTAGTCTAAATTCTAGATTTATAACATTGTATAAATCTAGACATTTCTTTTCGAATTTCTTTATTTGAGACGCAATTTCTTGCTTGCTTATATTTAAACTTCTTAACTTATATTTGTTATATTATATTAGCTTTTGTTCTTATTTAAGAACAATACGTCGCATATCTCTTATTATTAAAGCAAAAAAAGATTCTTTTGTTTAATGTCTTGTTAATTGATTGTCTTAATTAAACAACTTTTACATATTAGTAATTAAGTGCGAAAATAAAAATTCTAATATGCGAATCTCGAATTAATAATCTTTCTTCTTTTGCTAAATTATATAGTTATTGAATCTAATTAACTCTTTCTTAACTTCGAATTTCTCTTTAATAATTCTCTCGTCTATTATTTTCTTGTTATTTATAGCGATTCGATTAATTACAAATTTCTCTACTCAATTGTTAGAAAAGCAATAGACAATATTAATTATTACTTATTGCTTTTGCTCTTTTGTTATCTCTTTTTTATTAATTTCTCTTTTATAATAAATTTATAAATTGTTTTCTTGTCTTCGAACATTTTTTTGTAAAAAATTTGAATTTGCAATTTTGTAAATAGCATTGTTTACGCGAAGCGATCGTTCTATATCGTTCATTAAAAGTCTTAAATGTTCAAATTAATTATAACAAGATTACATAAATGTTAAAGAACAAGCAATAAAAGAAAGTAATAAAATACTTGTTGCTTCTCTATAAGATTTCTAGCTCGCTTAATTTATGATTTTTAACTAAGTTTATTCTCGTTTTTGCGTTAAGTAACATTTGATCGATTTTAAATTTATTTATCTCGAATTTAACTTAATACTATCGTCAATAGTCTTTTCTTAACATGTTTAGAATTAATATATTAACTATTACTTTTCAAAGTTGTTCGCAATTCGAAGTCGATTTTTTCTTTAAAGAATTTGCGCTTTACTTTTTTTATTATAATCGATTAAATAACAATATTGATTTATTATTAGTACTTTTATATTATAATTTGTAGCAATTAATAAGAATCTTTAATAATAAAACTTTTTAATTGTCTTTTTATTGCAAAAAGAAATTTCTTAATTACAATAAATAATATTGCGCAATACAATTAGCACACTTAGCAACATATATATAAGCAATAGAAATTGAATCTATATATATTCTTTGTAACTTTACAATTGTTGTTATTTGTAACAAGTTGTTTACAATTTATCGATAAAAAGTTGCAATTGTAGAACGAATCGATAATAATAAGTAAGCATAATTGTTTATTTACTTAATTGAGTCGCTAGATAGTCGCAATCTAATAAACTATTGTTGCGTAAATTGATCGAATACTTATAGTATCAACAACTTATCTACAAATATTACAAATAATTTTATTATAATTTACAAATTCTAAAAGCTCTTTGTTTACAACAAAAATTACTTATAGAGTTTGTTATAATAATATCGTTAAATTACATTGCTAGATTACACTATTAATTATTGCTTAAACTTATGTTTCTAAAAATGCGTAACAAGAAATTAAAATTAATAAGTTTAACTAAGAATTGTCGTTTGTATAGATATTTTCCAAATACGTGCGTTACAAGTATGCTAATATTATTATAAAGAAGAAATGCAAACAAAACGCTATTTAAATATAACAACAACTATATAATTGTTAGAAGAGAATAAAAAATAGATAAAAGCAACAAAACGACGTAGATATTTATTTAAAAAAAGTATTTAAGAAGTTCAAAACTATGCAATATAAGAAAGACAATAGATTTGTCTTTTATCTATAATTAAGTTTTGATATTAATCGAATTTGTAACAATAACGCTTAAAGAGATTTGTCAATATTAAAAATTTATAAATCTTCTAATTAGAAAGTTATTGTTCGCAAGACTTTGCAAAGAAATTGTTAACAACTTCGCAAAGAAAAAAGTTATTAAAATAAAAAAAAACAATTAAGACGTTGCAAAAGACAACTAAAACGTAAATTATTTTTATCTTTAAATGTAAAATTAATTAATTACGTTTCTAGTGCAATCTTATTTAACTACTATTGTTTAACGTTTATTCGAACTATTATATACGACAAACGACAAACATTACAATTTAAAAACTTAACTTTAATTCAATATTATTTTAAAATTATAATAAACAAGAAATTAAAAATATAACTCGATTGTTCTCGAGAATTATTATAACTATTTTTGCTATTACTTTCTATTACGAACAAGAGTTTAAGACGCAAACAAACGTTATAAAATTAATAAATTATCTTAATAATTAACAAATACATTTTAATATTAACAAATTATTAACAAATTAAAGAATATTTTAAAATAATTGCAATGCACTTTAAAGATTATTAACATATATTTAAAATAAAGTAATTATCACTAGAGCATAATTATCTATTTAATTAAGATATTAATATAAAGATTGTTATTAAAGACGTAACGTAAAAAAAAAAAAATTCGCTAAATAAGCGACGAAACTTTAAGCAATCTTCTTTTCTCTCTAGAATTTTATTGCTTTTGTTTCTAATGCTCTATAATTAAACTTAGACAATAGATTAAATAAATTTCTTTAAATTAAGCTTAAATTCTTTATCGATTTTGTCGATTTTATTAACAAACAACACTATTATAGTTTTATTGTCTTTATAGACATTTGACATAAGAGTAATTATTAAATTCGAATATCTAAAGATATTTAGATTAATTAACAAAAATTATAGCAATTTTTTCAAAATTAAAGTATATCGATAAGCATTATTTATTACGTTGTTAAAATTCGAATATTAATTTAGAAATTTACAATGTTTTTTTTTTAAATCTTTATCTTTTATTGTACGCAACTTTATTTCTTTGCGAAAATATATTAGTTACTTATGTCTAATTATTACATTTGTAATTTTGCGAATTATTGAATAAAAAGAGTTTCGTAAATCAAAATTCTAAAACTATTATTTATATTATTAGTAACAAAAAACAACAATAGAAATAAATAGAATACGTCTTGTTTACAATAGATAATTTGTTTATTAATTTGCGATCTTTTGTCTTATTGTTTTTGACTTTTGTTCAATTCTTTAACTTTATAACAATCGCAAACTTCTTCTTAATAAAAATAATTTTCTTTGTTAACTTGTTCTCGACTTTGACTATAAATAATAATGTTACAAATCTCTTCGTTACAATTGTTAATTTTTTGAAGTGTAAAATGTTGCGCTTCGCAATTAATGTAAAGATATATTTTTTTTTATATTAGTTGCTTGTTTTCTAAAGTCTTTAAAATTGTTTTAAACGACTAGTGTTAAAATAATTATTTGCTTTATAGTAAGCATTTTTTTTTATTAAATTTTTCTTCGCGTTTGATTGTCGAATCTAGAACATTGTTGTATTTTGTCTAATACTAAAGTTAAAATTCTTTTTTCGAATCGAACTTGTTTATTACGTTTAACTTAATATCTTAATTCAATGTAGTTTTCGCTTTTTTTGTTGAACATTAAGTAAGAAATTTAATCGAAATTTAATTCAAGAATTGTTAAGAATTCGACGTTAATACTATAATTTAATATGTTATTATATAAAAAAAATGTGCGTTGTAATATATTTTAAGTAACTTTGCAATTAACAAATCTTATTCGTTATAATAAAGTATAAGAACTCTTTGTTAACAATTCTTGTTTAATAATATTTGACTTTAATTCGCGCTTTTTTAAATTCTTAATTATTGACTTTTTGCGCTTTAATTTCGACTTAAATACGAATTTTAATTGCAATAAAACATTTTTTATCAACACATAAACGATAGAAAACAACAATAAATTTGAAAGAATATTTATTTTGTTCGATCGAATTAAATTTGTCTTAAAAGTTTTTAAATTCTTGCGAGCTATTAAGTTTTTGCGTTATTGTGAATATTCTTAATATAAAAAGAAATATAAAGACAAAATAAACAAATACAATAAGTACAATTTAATAATAAAGACTAACAATGTTCTTAAAATACGATTTAAATTACAACAAATATTGTAATTACAACTTATTAACTTGTTATATTATATATTACATTGCAATAATAAGTAACACAATTATTTTACAAGTACAATGTAAATCTTTTGCACAATATTTGTGTTTAAGTAGTAAATTTAACAAGTGTAAAAGTGTTGTTTAAGACATTAATTATATATAATAAACTTACTTGCAATGCTTTGCTTTCTTAAATTTAATTTTTGTTAACTTAATTTTAGTTTATCAAGTATTTTAAGATCTAAAAAATTAATTAATACGCAATATTTTATTATAAAAATTCTAAAATTATTTAATCGATAACTTAATGTAATGTTATAACGTTATCGACGCGTTAGCGTCTCAAGATATGACAAGACACGTGATCTTAATTGTCTATAAAAGCTTCGAATTGTACGACTTTTCTTTTGAGTTAGAAAGCAAGAAGCAAACTCGCACGTCATGACAAATATTAGATAGAAAGAAAGCTTGTCTCTCGTTGTTCTTCAACGATTAGTTTTATCATTATCTATCTTATATAATTAAAACATAGTAATAAAAGTTTATTATATCTTACGTCTTTCACATTTTAGTGCGTCGACAAATAATAAACGCATTCGCATTTTACAATTTTAATCGTTTTATTTTTCGAAGAAAAAGACTTAAGACGTAATAGCATTATGTCGAATTAAAACAACTTAAATTATAACAATTATTCGACTACTAAATTAGAGTTTAAAAGATTTGATTTTTTTCGAAGCAACAATCGTTTACGAAACGTCGACGAAAATAATTGTCGCTAACGTAACGTCGACGAAGATAATAACTTAAATACGATTAAGACTTCGACTTTACATTAGCAAATTAAAACGTTAATGACGAAGATTTAAGACTTGCGAAACGCTTAGTAGACTTAAGTTATAATGATTAAAGAAACGAATTTCTAAGTTTCTTAAATTGTTATCGCATCGTCGCCAATTATGTTCAAGTCTTTAAAGCTTAAAAAGCTAAAATTATACAAGAGTTTAAGCGTAAGTAAACATATTACTTGATTTCGCGAAATCGACATTAATATAATGCGATTCTTAACGTATTTTATTACGAATAAGGACAAAATTCTCTATTGCATGTTATTCTTGAAAAATGACGTCGTTACGCAATAATATTTAAGAACACGTAATGACGCTAAGTTGAAAAACAAGATCTTTGAAGAATTTAGAAAGTTTTTATTGAATTTAATAGCTAATCTTGCTAATTGCTATCTTCTTGTCTATGAAAGATGAAAGAACGTTAGACAAAAGCTAGATTAAAAGATAATTATCTTTAAGAAATATTTAAATGAATTAGAGATTCATCTATTGTCGCTCTTAAAGAAGCATAGAATCTATATATTTTTAATTAAACTTAAGTCGAATTTAAAAGTGAAAATTCTAAACATCAATAGCGTATCGAACACTCGCAATAAGCTTTTAGCTATAATTATTATGTAAGAACAAACGTTAAATCGCATTCGCAAAGTAGACTTAAGTAGCTTTAACAATCAACGAATAACAAAAGATTTTAATGTTTCTTTAGATAAATTTTACGAGAATCGTCGCTCAAATAAGATTGACAAGTTTATTAAAAACAAGAAACTTTATATTTTTAAAAATTTGTCGACGTCGCGCAAACGAATCTACGAGATTAGTGACGCAAAATATTTAAGTTGTGTGAAATGCTTTAAATGTCATAAAAAGAGACATTACAAAACGAAATGTTCTAATAAACACAAATGAAACAAGTCTATTGTTGTCGCTATTACTACAATTAATGCGAAAAAAAATTAAGCTTCGTCAACGCCTCGCAAACGAAGCAAAAAAGACAAATAAAAACAATGAACTCAATTTTAATGAAAGATTAAACTTGACTTCTTAATAACAAACGTCAAGTTATAAATTTAATCAACTTAAGAGTTAAATTAAATCTCATTAATTATGTCAACGTAATGCAATGGGAATTGCAATTCACATTTGCTATTTTATTGACATTAAGCTTTTTTAATAATGATAATCGTTATTGTTACGACGTCTATAAGTTAATTTATTATCTAATTGACTCGTAGAGTTAACATCGAGAATGCACTATCTTATTCTACTTAGTTAAATATATAAGCTTTGATCTTATATTAAATATACTAATACTAGTTAAACAAAATATATTAATTAATTCGAAGATAAAAAGCTAGCAATTTAAGATCGCAAAAAAAAATTGAAGATAATTAATTTTAAGCAATTTGTTTTAGATCTCGCCAAGTATAGCACAATTTATGCTATTGTTTGCGTTGACGTTACGAAGACGCCAAACAAAAAACTAGCAAAGTCTAAGATTTCTAAAGAGTTAAAAAATCTAAAAGATGTTTATGACAATAAATTGATCGAAATTCTATTAAAATTAGAAAGAGAAAATCATGTTATTAAGCTTCAAGATAACAAAGAGTTATCTTTTATGTCTTTTTATAATTTTTCACAAAACGAGCTAGCAATACTTCGACAATATCTCGATAATGCATTAGTTAAAAATTAAATTAAGCATTCAATTTTGTTTGTAGACGCTTCTATTTTATTTGTATTAAAATTGAACGATAAATTATGTTTATGCGTCAACTATAGAAATCTAAACGTAATTATTATTAAGAATCGTTATTTATTGTTTCTAATTACGAAAACGCTAAATCGTTTATGCGAAGCAAAGCGCTTTATTGTTTTAAATTTAAAGAACGTCTATTATCGCATTCGCATTAAACGCAATAATAAATAGAAGATGACGTTTTGTACGCGTTATAAGCATTTCAAGTATTAAGTTATGTCATTTAAACTAGCAAACGCATTCGCAACTTTTTAGATTTATATTAATAAAACGTTGCGAGAGCTAATTAATGTAACTTGCGTAATCTATATAAATAATATATTAATGTATAGCAATGATTCGACGAAGCATTGACGTTATGTTAGACAAATGCTAGAACGTCTTCGCGAATATTCGCTATACGTTAATCTAAAAAAGTGTAAGTTCAACATTACAAAAATTGAATTTTTGAACTTCATCGTATTTTCAAAAGATATATAAATGAACTTAAAAAAAATTAAAACGATTAAGAAGTAATTTAAATCAAAAACTCATTGTGAGCTCTAAATGTTCTTGAGCTTCGTAAACTTTTATAGACGCTTTATACATCGCTATTCGAAAAAAGTTGTTTTTCTTATTAATTTATTAAAAGAAAATAAGAATAACAAGAAATTTGATTTTTTCGTTTGATCAAATGAAGCAAAGTAAACGTTTCGTCAACTTTGCGACATTTTTATGTTAGCTTTACTACTTTATTATTACAATTTAAGCAAAAAAATTAGAGTAAAGATTGACGCGTCTAACTTTGCAATCGCGAGCATTTTAAGTTAACAAAATAACGATAAAAACTAGCGTCTAATGACGTTTTAATCGCAAAAGATAATTTTAACAAAGCAAAACTATAAGACGCATAATTAGAAATTGCTAGCTATTGTAGTCGCTTTTAAGCAATGAAGACACTATTTAAAGAGCAATGTTTATCTTATTGAAATATAATTAAATTACGATAATCTTAAAGAATTTATAAGTTAAAAGAAACTAGACTTAAGACAAGTTCGCTAAGCGCTTAAGTTAGTCGTCTATAACTTTAAAATCTTTTATCGCTTAAGTAAAAAAAATTCGACGAATAAGTCGTTAAAACGTCTTAATTATAAAAAGATCTTGTCGTTAAACACAAAATTGCTATCGACGTTGCAAAACAAATTGACGTTATTATTTAGCGAAAATTCGCTAACGCAAAGCAAATAAAAGATATTAATTAATTTGACTCTTATATCTTAAAATAAGTTAGCGCTATTGTTTGACAAAAAGTCGTTGACGCAAAGCGAACAAAAAACATTAGATAATTTGATTCTTATATTACAACTAGTAAGAGTACTTACTAATGACGCGAAAATCTTGCGATCATAAAGTAGAAAAAAAGTTTTTAATAAACTAGCATCTCTATTTTAATTAACTAGTGTATAGATTGTTATTTCAAGAAAAGTAATTAAAGACATGTCAAAAAAATCGTATAAAAAATTTTAAAAATTAATGAAATTCTTAATTACAAATCTTTAAACTAAAGACACTTAAGTTGAAAAAATTCGTATTAAGATCAAAAAGTCGTTTCGTTGTTAACGAAAAACATAAGCTTTAGATCAAGAGAATTTTGTTAAACATAATAAATTGCTTTATGTCTTAAAAAATGCAATCGTTAAAAAAAAGTTAATTCGCAAAAATTATAACGATTCTTTGACGAAACACTTTAAAATTAAGAAAATCTTAAATCTACTTTAAAGAAAGTATTTCTAATTCGTTTACGCAAAGTAGATAAAAATATATGTTAAAACATGTGATGTTTACCAACGCATCAAAGTTTTTCGTCATAAATTGTATAATAAGCTTCGATTCTTATTTATTACAAAAAAATTATAAAAGAAAATTATTATATCTTTGTAACGAACTTGTTGTTAAACAAACGTCGTAAAGTCGTATATAACTTAATCTTCGTAATAGTCGATCGTTGTACAAAAATAACTAGATATATATCTATAATTATTAGAATCGATGTCGCAAAGTTAGCGAAAATATTTTTCGATAAAATTGTTTTACGCTTCGAAACGTTAATTAACATAGTGAGCGATAAGAAATTTGTCTTTATTAATGTTTTCTAATTCGCTATATGTTTTTATGCACGAATTATAAAACAATTAAGTATTGTTTTTTATTCTTAGATAAATAATTTAATCGAACGACAAAATTAAAATCTTAAGTACTATTTTCGTATTTACGTTGATGCGAAATAGACGAAATGAACTAATTTATTGTCAATAATAAAATTTGTCTATAACAATAGTTATTACGCCTTAGTTAAGACTTCGTCGTTCTATTTAATATACAATTATCATTCGAAGATTCACTATGAAGTTAAGAACAACTTTATCGAAAAAAAGATATTATTGACACAAGAACGCGTAAAACAACTTTATAACTTAAAAAAAATTCTAGCGAAACGTCTTAAAAACGTTGTCGCGCAACAAACGAAATACTACAATAAAAAACATAGATCAAAGAGCTTTGCTATAAAAAAATTAATTATGCTTTCAATTAAAAATCTAAAGCAAAAGAGATTTAGCAAAAAGATGTCGCACAAGTATGTTGAATCGTTTAGAATTAAAAATAAAAGTAGAACGCAAGCTTATCGTTTTATCTTACTTAATATCTATCGAATTTATAATACTTTTTATGTTTTACTCTTAAAGTTATATTTGCATTGCGTCGACAACAAGTAGACGAAACAAATGTTGCAAACTTCAAAACTTATTAATAATAAAATCGAATAAGAAATTGAAGAGATTCTAGACAAAACTAAGTTAAAGAAGCAAATATAATATAAAATTAAATAAATAAATTGAAGCAAGAAGTATAATCAATAATTAAGAAAAAAGTTTCTTAAAAAAGTTAATGAGTTGCGAAAGAAGTTTAAAAAGCGAACGCGCAATAAACGAAAGCAAAAAAAGTAATGCGACGCATATTGTAACAACGACGACTATGTTAACAATGACTTGTTTAATAGAATATTGCGCAATCGTTGTCGCATCGCTAACGTATTTAATTAGAATTACGATAAAGAATTTCTTCATTTCGTTACACAAGATGCTAGAAATAATAAGATCGCTTCTCTTAACATAAATGCTTAAAACATTATTTTAAATTTCGTACGTCGTACTTTATTAACATTAAACAAAAAAAATCTATACGCGAAAACACAACGCATCTACTTTGTTCTCTCTTAGTCGACGACGTACTACAACGATTTAACAAGCTCTTAATAATTCGTTAAACTCGTTCTAGACAACTACAAAAAGTTATTAAACTTATTCGAAAATAAGTCGTTAAACTTCGCAAAGTTATTCGTAAACGAGTTTTCAAAATTGCCTAAAACATTTGCGTTCTTTCAAGAAAACTAGATTGCAAAAGATTTGCTTCATTCGATCTTCATTATATTTGTCGCAAATTCGATCTCGCTATTTATGCGCATCTTCGCGTTCTTCATCTTTTATAAACGTGTAAGCGAACGAAGCGCAAACAAAAGTAAAAAAAAAACTTATTACATTACTATTTAACGATCTCGCTAGCAATTCGAAGTTGTAAAGAGATTTCGTCGCAAAGTTGTAAAACTTCGTGAAAGAATTTTCAAAACTCGTTTAATTTAAATTGACAACAAACTTAAAAACAATTTATTTTAACTTTGTTTTTTTCGTCTTCGTTAACGACTTGTTCTCGTTCTCGTTTTTATTCTTTTTTAAATTCTAAATGCATGTTAATGCATTGTACAACACATCAAAATAGACAAAAAAATAGATAAAAAAATGTGTCGAAAAGCAAGCGAAAATACTTATAATTAACACACGCTTTAAAAGAAGATCGATCAATTGTTTCATTTTAATTAGAGCGTCATTCTAGTTTTTCTTTGTCTTCTTGAGTTTTTGTTCGAGTTCGATTTAACGCTTTAGAGCGCGAATTAAATTACGTTTGAATTGACAAATACAAGATTGCGTTTAATTTGTCGTCAATAAAATGAATTTTTCATCGCGTCGTCAACTTTTTATATTAAGAATAACACTTTTTTGCAAACGTTTTATTGATCTAGTAATTGTGTCTTTGACTTCGAACGTCTTACAATGTTTGTCGACAAAAACTTTTATTTAATCTTGAAAACGTTTAACAAACTAGTAAATATTAGCAATTGTCGCATCGTAAGCGCAAACAAAATATATCGCAATGCAACGATTTAATTTATGATAAAAAACTTTACAATAAATGTAAACACTTCTTTTCTCGCGAACGCATGCACATTTGTTTACGCAAATTATGTATAAAAGATTATTATAGATTGTAACATATTAGTTCTTGCAAACGATAAAATGTTGAAATTATTTACTCTCTTATTCTTTTAATTTCTTAAAAGATAAAAATGAAATTAAAGATATATTAATTTGATATTTGCACTATATATATAAGTCTTACGCATCGTCATTTTTGTAATAATTTATTTACAACAAGAAAGCAATTGCAATTAAGAAAAGTATAAGAAGAAAAAAAAAAAAAAGAAGAAATAACAACATTTGTGTTTATAATTTATCTAACGTTTGCGCAACGCTAGCTTCACTTTAAACTCTATTTAGAATTCTAACAACAACGACGAAGCGATAACTTATTATGAATTGCCATTGTCGTCATTACGTTGTTCTACAAATTGTGTTAAATTAAAGCATAAACTAATTTCTATTAAATAGAAGACTTTTTTTCTTTTAATTTTTAATAAGATTTGAGAAAATTTTTAACGAGCTCTTGTAACGTTGACGCTTAATAGACGTCTTCGCCTTGTGTAAGACTAGTATAGCTTTTTACATCATTAGAAATTAATGCTTTAAGAGAGAAGATAATTGTAATGTTATAGCGCCATCGACGCGCTAGCGTCTTAGAATATGGCAAGATACGTGGTCTCAACTATCTATGAAAGTCTCGAATCGTACGACTCTTCTTTCGAGTTAGAAAACGAGAAATAGACTCGCACGTTATGACGAGTATTAAATAGGAAGAAAGCTCGTCTCTCGTTGTTTTTCAACGATTAGTCTTATCACTATTTAAGAAAAAAGTGTTTAATCTAACTTAACGATTACACTAATTAAAATATTATTGTCGCTTAAAAGCTTTAATATAGAAAGCAATAATTTTGATATTATATTAACAAGTATAATGCAAAGTCTATTAAGCGCAATTTACACAAAATAATAAATGTTTTTAAGGCAATAAGATAAGCAATAGAAGTATAGAAGTTTAACGTTACTATTAATACTATTATTAATTGTTAACTTAAATCTACAATATTGACAACAAACTACATCGTGTCTTTTAAAAAATAATAGAATAAAATTTATAAAAAACAAATAATTGCAATATCTAAGACAAAGCAAACATTGCAAGATTATAAGATACTTGTATATAAATAATTAAAAATATTATTGCTTTTAAACGCAATTAATATATATCAAATTTCTTCTTCTTTAATCTAACTTATTACGAAAGACTTGTTGTCGAAATAGTAATAAACAACAATATAAATATTGTAACAAACGTTCTAATATAATATTAGTCTATTAAAATATCGACAAAAGAGACAAAAACAAAGAAAAAGAAAAAGACAAAAACAAATATATCAAAAATCGATATTAATTAAACTTTAAAGACTTTAAATATATTTCAATTATATAAGAAGCAACAAAAGAATAACAAAATAAAGATAATTAAACAATTAAATCTATATAGAAAAACAATAGAATGCAAAAAAATGTCTAATAGCAATTAAACAACTCTTGATTGATAAATATATTAAACGATTAATTAAACAATCAATTTTAAATATTTGAAAGATATGTTTTAGATTTTAAACGTGTTCGAGAGATTTATAGAACAATACATTAGATTTCGCGATAAACAAGTAATAGTTTAATGTATTTTCTTCTTTCTATTTTATTGCATTTCGCAGACACGTAATCTCGCCTAATTAAGAGATAGACGCTAGCGAATTGAGCTTAGCGTTATAAGTGCCAAGATTCTCGATATAAGCAGTATCGCGTTATAAGCAGTCAATTGTTCGTAAATACTAACTGCTTATAGAAAAGGTTTACTGTACATGTACTTTAGCTTTCCCTAACCACGTTACTGCTCCCGCTAAATTAGACCTTGCATGATGGCAGATCAGTCACCGGCGCACAGGACCAGCAAGAGCAGAAGATTAACTGACGGAGGGATACGCATACCAGCTTCACAGGATGACACGACCGACGTTGACAGACACTGTCCGCAACCGGCAGGAAGGGGTCCTCAGCCGGAGCTTTTCCACAGGGTTAAAACCCAGAGGTCAATACTCGCACTGGTAATTGCAAATACAAGGATATATGCGGGAACCCAAGGAGGTGATATACTGGTACTAGGTCGCGGTCAGCAACAGGAGCCTTATCTGACGTTGAGGCCAGGTATGGTCGCTAGAAACATACGAACTTCTTACCACAATCCCAGCCCACCGGGGCAGTGTCCTAGGCCTGTCCATATCCCCAGATGAAAAGCTACTTTTCTCCAGCGCCGGCGATGCACTCGTCAACGTATGGCTACATTTGTCCGGTTATGCTCGACAGTTCCTAAATACCGTATAGATTTGGCGTACCGACAGGCTAGTTCGGCTTTATTCAATCTACTCGACGTACGATGTAGGCGACGTTTTCTGCGTGGCATATTCTGCAACGCTACAAACGGTCTTTTTAGGAGCTCAGAATACAAGCATACAGGTACACCCCATGACTATTTTCTCGAAGCTCAAGCGCTCATTATGTTATGGCTGTAGTGGTATGACCTTTCGCAGAAGGACACTCGACCAATTCCCGACCAGAGCTCGCACCCCTCGCAGCGAGATCACAGATTTTTCGATTCTAAAGGCCCTGGAGGTGTCTGTACACCGAGACCAGCTTCTCTCGACGACCACCAGGCTCCTGGAGGCCAAAGTCTGGAAATTCACCAAGACCATATTGTACAGTATGCACACCACGGCTATGTTTACTGCATGTTGCTTGCAACCGATCTATATGGAGATCACGAGACTCTGATCTCTGGGGGAGGTGACGGGGTGATCAAGCTTTGGTGTCTCGACAAGCAAGATGGCGGAGCAATTACCCACCCCATGTCGCTCGAGAACGGAGATGACTCCATTCTTGCGCTAGCGCTTGACGGTACGATACTTTATAGCGGACGTTTGGAAGGAGAGATCAATGTCTGGGATCTCGATACACGCCAATTAATACGAAGAGTCAAAGCTCATTCGGTGGATGTCCTCACACTATCCGTGGGCCATGGCTCGATTTTTAGTGGTGCATCGAATGGCATTGCGAAGGTGAGAGATTCAACATTCCACCAGTATTGATTTACTCACCGTCTCCAGAAATTCAGTTCTCTATATGAGTGCATGAGTAGGTGGGAAGCCCATGATCAATTGATACTTGCCTCTGCAACCACCACCTTGAACGGCAAAGAGATCCTCGTCACTGGTGGAAATGACAATTATATCTCAATCTGGGACTTCGGGGCAAGCTCTCAGAGATCGAAGAAGCGTCCGACGTCGAGCAACGGTATGGAGATCCCCAATCTGCTTTTCAAGGTTTGCCGTTGACGTAAAAGTAGATGAGCTTATAGAGTCGGTCAAGGCGTTGGTTTCGTACCGAACAGTCTCTTCGAAACCAGAGTACGCCGAAGACTGTCGGCGAGGAGCCTCATGGCTGAGAAGTCTCTTCAAGAAGCTCGGTGCTGCTACTGAAATGCTGAACACCGACAACAATAGAAACCCAGTGGTCTTCGCTCGATTCGTTGGGAAAAGTATACGCGGAGTCAAGGCGAAGAGTGTTCTGTTCTACGGCCATTACGATGTCGTACCCGCAGAGAACAAACAGCGAACATGGAATACAAATCCCTTCGAGCTACAAGGGGTCGATGGGTATTTGTATGGCAGGGGGGTCTCTGACAACAAAGGCCCAATACTGGCAGCTATATATGCAGTAGCAGATTTAATCACCCAACAGCAGCTCGGTTCCGATGTTGTGTTTCTTATTGAAGGCGAGGAAGAGAACGGTTCTAAGGGTTTTCAACAAGCTATCCAGCAAAACAAGCACATCATTGGCGACGTTGACTGGATTCTGCTAGCCAACAGCTACTGGCTCGATGACGACTTCCCTTGCTTAACCTACGGTCTCAGAGGGGTCGTCCACGCTACTGTGGAGATTGAGAGCGAGCGTCCTGACCTGCATAGTGGAGTTGATGGAAGCTATCTTCTAAATGAGGCACTCAAAGATTTGGTGGCTATCATCGCGGCGTTGACGACTTCAACAGGCGAGGTCCAGATCCCTAGCTTTTATGATTATGTACTCGCTGTTGACGAGGAGGAAAACGATCGCTTCAACGCAATCAGCAGGGCTCTGCTACTTCACAATCCAGACCTTGGCGATGCTGAAAGGCTCACAGAATCGTTCAAGGCGCGGTGGTCGCAGCCTTCGCTTACCGTTCATCACATCAAGACGTCTGGGCACCCTTCTTCGTCACTTATACCACGGAGCGCGACTGCCGCTCTTTCAATTCGACTCGTGCCGAATCAGAGCGCTTCATCTATACAGAGAGCACTCGAGATCGCCGTACACAATGCATTTAACAAGCTTAACAGCCCGAATAAGATTACAGTGAATCTAGACCATAAAGCCGAACCATGGCTGGGGATTCCAACCAACCGGATTTTCCAAACTCTTGAAGAAGCTATCACCAAAGCATGGGGATCCGAGACACATGAGCGAAGGACGTCTGTGTCCGCGAAGAGGAGGGCCACGTCAAAGCTCACCAATGGATTAGGCAATCTAAAATTTCCACCCGCTACTTCATCTACCCTCAGTAACGGTGGCGAACACTCTCTACACGGTTCAGCCGTCATTGATGGCGATGCCAGTTCTCAGCAACAGTACTTTCCTGCTCAGTCTCCGCAAAAGCCTCTATACATTCGCGAAGGAGGTTCTATCCCAGCAATCCGGTTTCTCGAAATGGAGTTCAATGCTCCCGCAGCCCATTTTCCTTGTGGTCAAGCAAGCGATAGTGCTCATTTGGACAATGAACGCCTTCGCCTTTTGAATCTATACAAAAGTAGAGAAATATTCAGGACGGTGTTCCGGGATCTACCTTTGAAGCAGTGAACGAAGAATAGGAGGTGTTTTGGAGAAGACTTAGACCAATCTTGTTCAGTGCGTGTTTTCAGTGGATATCTCTTTTAGTAGATACATGCTTGGCTTTGACGTGCATGTTGGTCGAGATCTATAAGGATTACTCTGAGCTCTTTTCCAAGCATATGTTGTAGTCAAGTGAAACAAAACAAGATTATTGACGTAGTCTGGTCTATCTAGAGTGAAGAATTCTAGTTGATTCCCAGTCAGTTGGACCAAAAACCCTAAATTCGATCACAATCTCTACCTTAGACTAGTATGGTAGGCAATCATCATCCTTTTCACCAACATAATAAGGTGTCAACATCCCATGATGCCTAAACCTCACTCCACAAAACCCTGCCTCATCATCCACGGTGGTGCAGGTAATATCTCTCGCACAAATCTTTCTCCAGAAGCCTACACCCGCTATGCCACCGAATTAATCGTTGTCAATGGTGAAACCTCACACATGCTTGAGAACGGGGCAACCGCCTTGGATGCTGCCACTCATGCTGTGAGGCTGCTAGAGGATTGTCCGCTTTTCAACTGTGGGAAGGGGGCGGTGTTCACGAGGGATGGGACAATCGAATTAGAGGCGTCGGTGAGTGAGATCTCGGCGGCTTGGTACTGGAATTTTCAGATCTCGTTGTGCTTTGTTCCTATCTGCCTATTTCCCTTCTAGTTCACGCTGCTTATATTCTTTAATGACGGTTGAAAACATGGGCTCAGCCATGCCTTATGGATCTTGTTCATGGTTGCATTTCCTTTCGCTAGCATTATTTTTTGCTCTCGACCGTGCGCCCTTGATGCTGCGGACTGTTTCTTCTCATCGATGTGTCCTTTCTGATACATCTTAGGTAATGGTAAGCAAAGGCCACCGCAAGCGAGGCTGCGGCGTCGTCCTTCTCAAGCACGTCAAGAACCCCATCCTCCTCGCCCGGGAGATGCTAATCCGTGGCGAGACCGATGGGGGAGGTGGCAACGATGGCGGCGAAGGTGATCCAAGTGGCGGTAGTGGAGGCGCTCAAGGCCATTGCATGCTTGGAGGGCCTACGGTGGAGGAACTAGCCAAGACGTGGGGTCTGAAGATGGTGGCTGAGGAGTACTTCTTTACGAAACGGAGATGGGACGAGCATAGGCGCGGCCTGGGGGAGAATAGTCATGGGGCAGAGCAGAGATTGGACCAGAATCCACTAAGAGGGCGAACTGAGCTAAACAAGACAACGGTTCTATACGATATGGAGGGGTGGGACGGACATGAATATCTTCCACAGGGCACCGTAGGTTGTTGCGTGCTAGATCAATACGGAACGCTTTGCGTGGCTACGAGTACCGGGGGTCTCACAAATAAGCTGAGTGGAAGAATTGGCGACAGTAAGTATTGATGGAGCTCCTAATGCCTATGCCGTATGGTGCAATTTACACCGCGACATGTCTGAGGAGTAAATGCTTCTGAAACATGTTTTGCCTGCTTCTGTTGCTTGTTGAAAGTGTAATACTGACTCCACGGTTTTCGACAGCGCCTACGCTTGGAGCTGGTTTCTGGGCAGAAGAGTGGCAGGAGCCACGGCCGAAATTATCCAAGCAGCCTCAGCCACAGTTACCGCTCGCTGCCGTCGTCGTTGAACGGATATGGCAGGCAGTGGGCGAATGTCTGCCAGGACTTGGCGGCTATGTCAAGGTTCCTCCTATGGCCTATGAGAACCTGAAGTCTTCATCCACTACCACGAGAGCTGTAGCTATTTCGGGTACAGGCAACGGCGACAGCTTTCTTCGAACAGCAGGCGTACGGACGGCTGCCGCTATTGCTCGCTTCGCGCCGCGGACATCTCTGGCATCAGCAGTGACCGAAATCGTAGGCCCTGGTGGGGAGCTTCAACGGTCGGCTGGAGACCGCTGGCATAAGACAGGGGAAGGAGAAGGTGGCATCATCGGTATTGAAATGATGAATGGCGTGGGGAGAGTTGTGTACGACTTCAATTGTGGGGGAATGTTTCGGACCTGGATTGATGATGATGGCACTAAAAGGGTGATGGTTTTTAAAGATGAATACTACAGCTAATACAAAGTCCCATTGTTCGGGTTCCACCCACTCCAACTAGACCATGGATCACACAGCATTGGTCGCCTAGGATGGTCGGCAGACATACAGCTCAGACTTTGGCTTCTGAGTTTAATATTTGCATTCTCGAAACAGAGTTCTTCTTGGCTTCAATGCACGCAACGAAACCAAGGAATCGGCTGGGTCTCCTACATGGTAAATGATACCGGTTCTGTTTCTGTATGTAATCCTCTTATGTTCAGTCAGCGACCGAAAGGGAAATAGAAATACAATATAAGCGTTCACCCACCAAGAGGTTTCGGCCAAGACGCTGTGCAGGCCAACTGATATTCGAGTCCAGCTGCTACTCGTAGCCGTTGTATGAGAAGGCACTGCGAGGAGGCGAAGGATGCCATGGAAGCCAAGGAGCGAGCAACTCAGACGCCAGCAATGGCGCATCGAACAAAAGCATTATCCCCATGGCCTTCATTCTATGCCATCAAGCTCCATTTTTCCTTCTGGTGCTCCCACATTTTCCAATTTCTCCTCCGCTCTCTTCTTCTCTCTCACATCGACATCCTTCATCTCCACCTCTCCCATCTCCTCCATCCTTCGTTTTTGCGTGAATCCTACTCTCTTCTCCAATTTCCGAGCCCTTTTCTTCGACAGGGGCGCCGACTGCTTCAGCGCCTGACTAGTACGAGGTGTTGGCTTTGTGACCTTGTTATGAGCCAGACGTTGGGTTCGCTGTCGCTTCGATTGGAGTTTACTGGCCGTCTTGCGCTTCAAGGAAGAGGGTGTGTTGGGGTTGGAGCGGGACGGCATGACTTGCACAGAAGTGGGTTCAACAATGAGTTGATTTATCTGCCACAAGTATCCTATTGTGCACAACGATGGCGCCCGATACGATTAGGTGCAAATGCAGTGCGTTGCGCTGACGATGTTGGTGGGATGGCCGGAGCTGGATTAAGATTGAACTGCCTCGGCTTTAGTACTACTCTACTCGGATCCTCTGACGGTATGACGTTCACCATTTTGGCAGTGTGATATCGGGTGCGGGATATTCCTTCGTACTTCCATCGTTGTATGCACGCCTTTGCCCTAGGCAGCTCGATTTCCTTTGTCTATAGAGTCTGCATCAATCGCTTTTTGTCAAAAGCTATCGGCCACCTGTATCGTTCGTTACTGGACTTGTAGCTTCACAGCAATGGGTCTACCATGGACTGCTTTCGCGGTGTCCTCGATCTTGGGAAGCATTCTCCTCGTTCATCTTGTTCCCCAGTCTTTTATTTCAACTTCCTACTCTCGTGCCTTCTTCACTCTATTCTTTACGGAAGCTCTCACAGGACTTGTATGGTCTGTGATAGTGTATCCGAAGTTCTTCAATCCACTGCGGAACCTACCTTCACCACCAGTAAATTCTCTAATCCCTTCATATCGGGTGGAGAAGCTGACTAGACCTTCGCTTGAAGGGAGGCCATCCTCTATGGGGTCATTTTCGCACGATCATGAAGGAGCCCACTGGCATTCCTATGCAAAGATGGATCAACGAAGTTCCGAATGATGGCTTGATACATTATTTTCATTATGGCAACCAGAGCCGGTTGATGCTCACCAGTCCAAAGGCGATCGCAGAGGTCTTGGTGCAGAAAAGCTACGATTTCGTCAAACCTTCTCTGGTGCGTGCGGGCATTGGCAGCATATTGGGGGTTGGCGTTTTGCTGGCGGAAGGAGATGAGCATAAGGTACGATCGCGTTCAAGAAAATAAGGGGAGCATTCTAAGCATCTCATGCAGCGCCAACGGAAGAACTTGATGCCTGCATTTGCATTCAGGCATATCAAAGATCTCTATCCTACGTTCTGGTCGAAATCGTGCGAGATGGTCAAGGCGATACAAGGGGCAATACAGGCGGAAGCCACGGAAGACTATTCTGACAAGAAAGAAGCGCCGGTTGTAGAAATCGGCCAGTGGACAAGCCGTGCGACTTTGGATATCATCGGCGTAGCAGGCATGGGACAAGACTTCAACGCTATCGAGGATCCCGACACTGAGCTCCGCGCCACCTATCGGTCGATCTTCCAGCCCAACAGACAAGCTCGGCTACTCGGACTCTTGAGTCTTTTCATCCCGATGTGGTTGATTCGCATGCTTCCCGTCAAACGGAACGCTCAAATCCGTGATGCAGCCGCCTCTATCAGAAAGGTATGTCGGCAACTGATCGATCAGAAGAAGGCGAAGATGAATGAGAAGGAGAAACGCGTGGACACAGATATCATCTCCGTAGCCCTCGAATCTGGAGGTTTCACCGAGGATAACCTCGTTGATCAAATGATGACTTTCCTCGCCGCGGGCCACGAGACCACCGCTTCAGCCATGGTTTGGGCTATCTATCTCCTCTGCCAGAATCCAGAGATCCAAGCCCATCTCCGGGAAGAAGTCCGCCGCGGCTTACCTTCGATCGAAAACACCAAAACACCCGTCACATCTGACGTACTGGACAAACTTCCCTTCCTCCACGCCGTTTGCAACGAAGTACTCCGCGTCTACCCGCCCGTAGCGCTTACCCTCCGAGAAGCCGTCCACGATACATCAATCCAGGGCCAGTTCGTTCCAGCCGGCGCCAAAATTGTCCTTGTTCCTTGGGCCTTGAACAGCTCAACCGAACTTTGGGGCCCTGATGCCTCCAAATTTATTCCGGATCGATGGATGGGGCCTGGACGGGCGAATAACGGTGGTGCCGAGAGTGCCTATAGTTTTATGACGTTCCTGCATGGGCCCAGGAGTTGCATTGGGCAGGCGTTCGCAAAGGCGGAGTTCGCGTGCTTGTTAGCGAGTTTGGTGGGGAGGTTCGAGATGGAATTGGCGGACAAGGAGTTTACATTGGAGATTCAGGGAGGAATCACGGCGAGGCCCAAGGGCGGGTTGAGAATCAGGATGAGGGAGATAGAGGGATGGTAGTGGATAGGACTTCTAATGGTGGTGTATATACGGGTAGAACGCACATCGCCGCTTATATATTAGCAGGGCGTCCAGCAAAGGATTGCTTCAGCATGATCTTCACGCCTCCTTACACTGAACTGGTCGATGCCAATACTTGAGGATGTCACTGTAGGATGTCTGCGATCATGCCGATGTTCGACATGTCGCTGCAGTGCAACCCTCCTGACTAAATTCAGATAAAGTTGCCGCAAGTGTACGACCAATGTCGGCTGCCCAAGTCTCGACGAATTGCGTGCTGCGGGTACCTGGATTCTCTCCTTTACTAATCCTCGGCAGCTGCGTACCGGCAGAAACGTCATGTTGCAGAAGTACTTAAGTACGGAGTCATGACCACCATTTCCAAAAGGTTGGCAAGGAATATCCGTAATCGTCCAGGTTAGCTTTCCAGGGATACACAAGAGTACATAGAGATTCTATCCAGCCCATCCTATACAGAGCCTTCGACCGCAAGCCATCCATCACCCCACAATGCCTGAACACCACAACATCCTCGAAGCCAAGGACCAAGATTTCACCCACCAAAACATCGAGAACGAAGCCGCGCCCGGCATCTCCTACTACACGCCAAAGCAAACACCACCCGCAGGGACAGCCTCAGATCCGCAGCCCGATGGCTCGCACCCACCAAAGCTCTTCCAGCCATTGAAGCTGCGTGGCCTAACGCTGCAGAACCGCATCATGCTGTCGCCGCTGTGCCAGTACTCCGCCGAGGACGGCCACCAGACCGCATGGCATTTTACGCATTTGGGCGGCATTATCCAGCGCGGGCCCGGGTTGTCGATGGTTGAAGCGACTGCTGTTAGCCCGGAAGGACGGATCACGCCGGAGGACTGTGGGCTGTGGAAGGATTCCCAGATGGAGCCGCTGAAGCGGATTGTCGAGTTTGCGCATTCGCAGGGGCAGAAGATTGGGATCCAACTTGCCCATGCGGGGAGGAAGGCTAGTACTGTGGCGCCCTGGTTGAGTCCGGGTGATACGGCTACTAAGGAGGTGAGTTGTGTCTGCTTTGGTTGAGGTTTAGGGAGTACGTGATGCTAATGCCGGAGAAGGTCAATGGCTGGCCGGATAATGTATATGCGCCGAGCGCGGTTGGGTATAACGAGAAGCTTCCACAACCGAAGGAGATGTCAAAAGGTGATATCGAACACTTCAAGGAAGCTTGGGTGGCAGGCGTCAAGCGAGCTCTTGCTTGCGGGTTTAATGTAATTGAAATCCACAATGCTCAGTAAGGAGACCTGGTCGTGAGAAGTCAAAGGACTTATTGACATGGTCCTAGTGGTTACCTTCTCCATTCGTTCCTCTCCCCTGCTAGTAACAGGAGAATGGATGAGTACGGTGGAAGCTTTGAGAACCGGACACGCCTTACTCGCGAGATCGTTGATCTGACAAGGCAGACCATCCCAAAAGAGATGCCTCTGTTCCTGAGGATATCCGCAACCGACTGGTTAGAGGACGAGAAGGACACGGACAGCTGGAAAGTTGAGGATACCGTGAATCTAGCGCAAATACTAGGGGAGAAGGGCGTCGACCTGCTGGATGTGAGGTAAGGTTCCTTGACGGTTCCTGCGGAAGGGTCAAACATTGACAATCTCCCTCAGCTCAGGAGGTCTTGATCCAAGGCAAAAAGTCAAGACTGGCCCTGGCTACCAAGCTGTGAGCAGCACGAGCTTCTTCCCAATTACGGCTTACTGACTCTTTGCAGCCCTTCGCCAAAGCCGTGAAAGACCGAGTGGGCGACAACATGGCGGTAGGTGATCCCTCCGGACCTCTTGTTGCTCTTCTCACCCTACACACGAGCTTCTTGTTCATGCCTTAGAGAGAACGTACATTTCGACGTTTGCCTTTTCTGGTTCATGATTGTTTGGAAATAGGCATACTGACTCAGTCTTAAGCTAGGAACAGTAGGTACGATTACCAGCGGTGTTCAGGCGAACGACCTCCTTGAAGAAGGCTTGGATCTGGCCATCGCAGGGAGGATTTTTCAGAAGAATCCAGCACTGGTGTGGAGTTGGGCAGAGGAGTTGAAGGTGGAAATCAACGTCGCTAACCAGATCAGATGGGGGTTTGGCGGGCGTCCGGGAGCACCGAAGGAGAAGAAGCAGAAAGGAAAGATGTGATCGTTTGAGAAGTTGCGAATTTGAGATAGATATAGACGTCTTCGTGATGATCAGGTGCGGAAAAACGACATAACGATTTAACGAAGCATCAACTGGCGTAGCCGCCTAAGCAGACAACAGCGCCTATGTTGCTACAGTTCTTGAAGAACATTGAATGCACCGAGTCAGGGTTTTATGCTCGACAAGGCCGCTTTGATGTGGAAGTGTTTTCGCAGCGCCGCACTGCCAACCTATCGCGTCCTAGTGGGTGCTGAAACATTTTGTCGCATTGGCATCGTCATGTGCGCCAGCACCCATCAATCTTGTCCTTTTCCCGTTTTCACAATCTCCGCTTGCCCCAGCACCCACACTCCCTTCTCTCGTTTGCCTTCGAGACACTCCCAACCCGCCCTCACCGCCGCTCGGCCAATCATATCTACATCCTGGGCCCACCAATCGGTAAGAAGCTTTTGACTAACCATCCTGAGCCCCTTTGCTATGTTCCTCAGGACAGCTTCTGCTGGTCGGCTGTCCTGTCGCGTCCCTACAAGCAGACCGGGTTGTAGTATGACGGTATATGGGAATTCAAGCTTCTTCACCGCCTCCTCAAGATCCACCTTCATCTTCCCGTAAGGGAACGGCGTGTTGGGACCAAATCCAGCGGAAGAGATCAGAACATAGACCTGAGTGCCATTTTCCTTGGCTGCTTGTGCAACAGAGAGATTGAGGTCGTAGTCTATGGCGCGTTGGGCGGCGAACGACCCGGCAGCGGCTCTCGTGCTGCCGAGGGCAGACAGCAGGATCTGCGGAGGAGGAGAGATGGACTTTAGAGCAGCAGGCCAGGCGGTGGTGTCCGGGTTGGCGATGAGGGAGAGATTGGGGGATGTTTGGGGGAGAGCCTCTCGGCGGGCGATGGCGTGGACGCGGGGGTTCGAAGGGTGGAAAAGGAGAGACGATAGGATCTGGGAACCTACAAGACCGGTACAGCCTAAAAGGGCTGCTGATGGACTAGAATTGGCCATGATGGGCTACTTTACAATGAGCATTAGAAATCGCTATCTGCAGGAGTCGAAGGGGCCTTCGTACAAGTACCACTTGTAACTTGTAAGTACTAGAACCTGCCAAGAGCGGCAGCAACCCGAAGTACGCTAAGATAACCTTGATAAAGAATTATCACGCAATATGCCTTAACTCCGATTGCGGTTACTTTCTACAATTTTCGTTCGCAGAATATACAATAGACCTAGAAGAGTAATCCACTTTCTTATGTCTGAGGGTAGGCCGATTCTCTTCGTTTCTCGTTTCCCGCCCTATATTTTCATTCTTTCCTCATTCATCCTTTCTTACGTTTCATACTCTCCTTTTGAGAGTCAGTACGAGTCTGTACTACAGCCATGCGTTTCGAAGAACTGGTTTCCAATGGGCCGAACGCATTGGGAAATACCGAGCTCGAAAGGCCGGACAAGAAACTCAAACGAGAGATGATGAATGGGCCCTTTCAAAAATCGCTTACTCTTGCTGCCATTGGTGGTCCTACATACATAACGGCACAGACTATCGTACAGCAGGTATCATACGCTCTCTCAGATTCGCTATGGACGTACTCGCCAGAAAGTTTTGGTCTCGATGAGCTTGTCAAGGAATGGAAAGAGCTGATGGTTGACAATGCTTACGGCAAGCCTACCAAGCTCGAGGCAATGCAGATTCGACAAGGGGCTGGTTCAATCGTCCTGGGATGTATCTTTTCGCCCGATTTTGACCTCAAGAAACGTTTCTTCCCTCAATCGGTCCTTGCATCATCAGCATCCTTACCATACTTACGGACAGCACTGGACCAACTATCTAACCTACACACCGTTGCGAGCCCGTGCGTCATACATGTCGCTGCGATTGACTACGCCGCTGCCTCCTCTAAGCTAGTCACCGACTACGAGACCGCCATGACGGTAGCAGCAGAGACTGAACTAGCCATGGTCGCTAGCTTCTCTGGACATCAATCGCAGCATATGGCATTGTTTGCGACTGTGCTTGCAAACCTCATGCCGACAATGCACGTCTATGATGGCGTTCACGTCGCGCGCGAAACGACCAGGCTTATTGATACCTTGGACTTCAAGGGTCTGCATAATGTCTATAAAGCTGTGCTACAGGAAATCTCCAACCCCGCGCTGAAGCGGGCTAGCTTGGACACAAAGGTCGTTCGCGCATTGGATGCATTCAACCAAGAGCTGGGTACCGTCTACAACGTCTTTGAATATTCTGGTCATAATGAGCCAGAGATTGTTTTGGTGGTCTTTGGATCGGTTGAAGCTAGCTTGGGGTCTGAAATCGCTGTGAACTTATCAAAAAGTGGAGTTAAGGTCGGCCTTCTTGCTGTGAGAGTGTACAGGCCATTCATCGAGTCGGAATTTCTCACCCGACTACCCCAATCTGTCAAAGCGATTGGGGTCCTAGGACAAGTGCACGATGCCTATGCCGTCTCCGATGGTACTGTCCACTCTCATCTGTACGATGATGTCTTTGCCGCGGTTACGTTCGCGGGCCAGTGGGCTATAAAGCCTACAGTCACCGACATAAAGTATCCAAGGGAACAAGTCTGGACCCAAATCCAAATGGCTGCAGCTTTTCAATTGCTCAGTCCGAAGCCACTACTTCGGCTACCGCATGATGATTCAGAGAACTATCAGTTGCAACTACTGGATCCATCGAATGTGCAGCAGTATACTTTCTGGGACCTTGACGATTCCCCAGCTGCTGATGCTTCAATCATGCTCGGTCAAGCTCTTGCAGAGGACTCGTCGAACAACGTCACCTTCAAGAGAGAACATGATAATCTTATCGAAGGCGGAGTCTCCCGGACAGATATACGAAGGTTGAAGTTGGCCATCGATGCACCTTACCCTGTCGATTCAGCCGACTTAGTCGTTGTCGGCGATCAGAGCCTATTAAAACACTTCGATCTCACCAAGGCTCTCAAGAGAGGCGGCAAAGTTCTACTCAAATATCCGGCTGTGAAGGATGTTGAGCTTGAAGGGAAGCTACCTTTGCATTTCAAGAAAGCTGCGGCAGCCATGGAAGCCCAGCTGTTCATCCTGGATCCTTCAGCTGTTGAAGATTTGTCGAAAGAGCCCGAGACTGAGACTTACCTGCTACAAGCCGCTTTTCTACGTGTGGCCTTCTCTACACTTGAGAAGATAGGGTTACAGAGACTGGCCAAGGTCGGTTCATCATCCGCAATACTCGAAGACGTGGCGAAGAAGCTTGACCAGACACTACGTGAAATCGAGGTTCCCATAGATTGGGCTGGCCTAGAGGATGAGGCTGATGCACCCAAGCTGGCTGGAGAAACAACTGTCAACAGCTTTGCTGGCTATGACAAATCCGAGACTGAGGCCCCGACGTACCTTAGAGACTGGCAGACGGTAGCCAAAGGCTTGGCTTTCAAGGAGGCTTGTGGTAGCAAGTTGTCATTACGTCCCGACGTCGCCGTCAAGACCCACAGAGTCCATATCAAAGAGAATCGCAGACTCACACCATTGACCTACGAGCGCAACATTTTTCATGTCGAGTTCGACCTTGGCAACTCCGGCCTGACTTATGACATAGGCGAAGCGCTAGGAATTCACGCTGAGAATGATGAGACACAAGTCAAAGAATTTATAAAGTTCTATAAGCTTGATCCTCAAGAAGTTGTTGAAGTGCCAACGCGAGACGATTCAAAGGTCCTCGAGAATCGCACCGTGTATCAATCTCTGATGCAGAACATTGATATCTTTGGCCGCCCTCCGAAGCATTTCTACGAAGCCTTAGCGGATTTCGCCGACGACCCCAAGGAAGAGAAAGAGCTCCGCGCTCTAAGTGGGCCCGAAGGTGCTCTGGAGTTCAAGCGAAGAGGCGAAGTTGATACTGTCACCTTTGCCGATATTCTTCTAGAATTCCCATCTGCTCATCCTAGCTTCCATGATATCGTGCGAATCGTCAATCCAATGAAGCGCAGGGAGTACTCTATCGCATCGTGCCAGAAAGTAACCCCAACCAGCGTTGCGCTCATGATCGTCGTCGTTGGTTGGGTGGATACCAAGAAAAGGGACCGATGGGGGCAGGCTACAAAATATCTCAACAAGCTGAAGATTGGAGACGAGGTCGTAGTGTCCGTCAAACCAAGTGTCATGAAACTGCCAGCGAACTCCACTCAGCCCCTCATTATGGCTGGCTTAGGAACAGGTCTGGCACCATTTCGGGCCTTTGTTCAGCATCGCGCTTGGGAAAAACAACAAGGCAAGGAGATTGGATCCGTACTCCTGTACATGGGCTCGCGACACCAGAGGGAAGAGTACTGCTACGGAGAGGAGTGGGAAGCCTATCAAGACGCAGGGATCATTACCCTTCTTGGTCGAGCGTTCTCTCGTGATCAGCCCCAGAAGATCTACATTCAAGATCGCATGCGACAGACGATCAACGACATTATTCAAGCCTATATCAAAGAGGACGGGGCTTTCTACCTGTGCGGCCCTACCTGGCCGGTGCCGGATGTGACGAACGTATTGGAAGAAGCCATTGCAAGGGACGCCAAGGCGGTTGGGAAGAAGATAGATCCGAGGAAGGAAATCGATAGATTGAAGGATCTGTCGAGATATGTACTGGAGGTTTACTGAGCGATTTTGGAGCCCTTTGGAGCATAGACGGAGCGAGAAGCAAGGCGTTTTGTGGATGAATCGGACATTTATATGATATCTCGACCGGTCCAAATTCTAAGCACTGCAGATATCAATCAAAATCTAAGATCAGAACTTGCGTTGCTCCTTCTAAGCACTGCAGATATCAAAAACTAGAATTAGAACTTGCGTTGCTCCCATCGTCTTGTATGAGAGTACTTAGTCTATCAACTGATTCCCGAACATTGAGCGACAACAAAAGACGGTGCGGATACCCTCGGCAAACAGGGACGTTGTGATTGGCTGACTGACAATGTCTTCACCCCATAATCTATGGTTTAGATATCCTTCCACAGCAATTGCTCTGTCGCCATACCCAGTGGAAAGATGCAGATCCTGTCGCTCACATCGCACGATCACAATCAATATCGCTTTAACTCCAAAGATTCTTGACCCTTCTCACGTCTACGCCGATCAACCTCCGAGGTCTCAGCCGCGGCGCATTTGCTTCTCCAGCACTCCCTATCATATCATCCTCTGGTCTTCAAATTTTGCAATTGCATAATCGATGGCAGATCGTAGCTCCCCGTCGCCGGCCAGAAGACCTCAGTTGAACGAGCGCCACTCATCTGGCCAGTCTATCTCTCGGGCCTCGCCTTCTGGGCTTACTTCAACGTCACACAAAGGGTCCTCCCAAAGACTACACAAAACGCACGCTGTCGGCCATCATGGCCGCTATCCGCATGGAAAAGTACCATCGTACGGGAAGAATCTTCAACGGCTTTCTAAGCAGAGCGCTACGCACCACGAAGAGGTCCTACCCAAGCAGCATACGCGAAATAAGTCTAGTGAACTTTTGGACAGCCCGATTGCGCAGGACGTGAGGCGCAATAGTTCCAATGTCAATTTGCCAAGAACTGGGTCTAAAGTTTCCATGAAGAAAAGTGCATCCGGTATAGCTTTGCAACATCGCAATGGATCAGCGACAAAATTGGGAAAGGGGGGACATGCGGAGAAGTCACAACATTCGCATCTTGAGCAGAATGGGAGCGCCCAAGGGCAATCGAAGGCAAAGCCTAAGTTCTCCGTTGGCAGTTATGGTCAAGACGATGATTGGACAGAAGAAAGTCCGTCGCCACGAATGACACGCCAGAATTCAGAGCCCTACCAACCTCCTCAACCTGCAGAACTACCTCAGTCGCCAGATGATCCACCCCGACGCTCTCCGACTGACCTCCCTCATTCCCCGCCTCAATCGCCCCCAGCCCAACGTACTGACTTCGCCGACAAACATCCTCCACCAACTCAGCAAGAACCAACACAAACCTCACCCTTTCCAGATGCCGATGGTCTAACTTCTCGCCTGCTACGTAAATACAACGCAGCCCCACACCTCTCTTCCGTCTCTGCAACCGTCACACCTACTGGATCGAACGCCTCTCCAGCTTTCCATCATGGTACGAATAACAACTGCCCACCCTCTAATCCTACGGAACCCTCTCTTCCCTCGGATGGCATCTCCCGCTTCTTGAATCCTGCCGGGTCCTCTGGCTCGGGCAGCACAACATCCAATTCGATCTCGCACTTACAATCAACTCTTGCCGCCTTACACCGCGAGCAACACAGAAAGCCGCATTCTCCCACCACCTCATCACCTCCTTCCAATCTTGAGGCTGCACGTCGCGCGCGTTCAGCCGCCAACCTGACGCACCCGCAGCTGGGCATCTCGTCTCCGCACTCCGTATCACCTCCACCCTCTCGGGCACGGAATGGCACCGGAGCACGCGCCTCACCGTTCGAGTCTGCGGCGCCGAAAGCGCCCTCGAAGTCCCTTACACAATTGAAGCTGGATCTCCAACGTGTCAGCTCAGGAAGAGAAGACTCGCAGAAGAGATCCGCGCCAAGCAGTCTGCTGCATGGCTCGCATTCTCTACTAAATGTCAACATCTCTGTAGGAGCAGAGAACGAAAACGAGCGGCGGGAGCGGCAACATGCGCAAGCGTGCCGCGAGCTGAGAAACGCGGAGAGATTTGATAACGTCATCCTGAAGGCCGTGGGGCGATTAGAGAGGAAAGGTCTGGTCGAGAGGAAGAGGGAAGGAAAGGGGGATGGAGAGAGGAGGGAAGGCAAAGAGGGCAAAGTAGGGAGCCTTGCCCGTAGTGCTGGAGAGGGAAGTCGGCCGCCTAGTAGGGGCAGGGTGAGATTCGAGATCGGGAGGAACGATGGTGACGATGATGACGATGACGAGGAGGGTGGCGAGCGAGCGCTGTTGAGAAGAATGTGGGAAGGTGACGGGGTTGGCAATGATTGAACTCCGGACATGGTTTCAGGAAGGAGCGGCATACACTAATCCAGCTTGCGTTTGGGTGTGATCATCGGTTCGGCGAATAATGATATGACGACGGCATGGCTTGGGCATGGTCTTCAGCATAAGGATTACGGGTTGTCGACAAGTAGGTGTACATTTTGTCCAAAGGTCGGCCTCAGTATTTGAGCATAGTGCAATCGAGGAGGTCACTTATGGCGCGTCTTACAAAAACCTCGGAAGGAAATTGTATTTTCGTGATTGGCTACTTGGAGTGATGAACACGTGACATGCTGATCCACTCCTGCGAAATCGCTACTTTACTATTTGGGTCTCTTCATTCCTCATATTCTATGAATCCAAACCGCTCAATCTTGGGTTGAGGAGAACAGTCTAATGTATATGACGGTCGGTCTCTGACTATGTAACATACCCAACAGTCTCCTAGCACTTTAGGCCACAAGCGGAGCTCTCGATCGCCAGAGACTGAAGGATCATACCACGAGCGCAAGCCGAACAATTTCTTGTCAACCCTGACGAAGCATGGCTCTTGCACGAACGGAACTTACAGTGGGGACTGGGAATGCAGACAGCTCACTCAGGCCAACCCCAAGCTGGAGCACGCCCGTGCCCCCAGGGCTACCCCCCATTTAGAACGGGACTATCTGCTGCTGATTGAGGTGTACCCCCACAGGTTTGGGTCAATCGCCTGGCCGCTACCAGTCGAAGCAAGCGCATGACCAGCTACTCAATGCTTCCACTTACATATGCCTATCTGTCATGCGCTTGAGATCCACCCGCTGAACATCTCGTGTAAGTTCTGTTCTTCCACTTTTCATCTATCTCCGTCCTTTCCCCCGTTGATTTCAAGCTAGACTATACTCTCCTCACGTCATGTTTTGAACATCACTCTCGCCAGCCTTCTGATGCAGAACGGCCGTGGCTTAAGGGAAGCGAACGCTTCTGCAATATAGTCCATATTTAGACACCATATCGATGTCCTTCGGGGCATTTGGTCAATCGCAACAATACAGAGACGATTAGCGTGGCCCCTGCACTAAGGATGACACACTATATCAAAGAGATGCAAATCCTTTTTTATGCGTTCTGCTTTTTCCTGTTGTTCGAGTCCCTCGACCCGCACTGCGTTTTTGAGTATCTTTGGTTGGATTCTCCTGGCCACCGTGACTCACTTCGGAGGGTGCTAAGAGCGGCTGAGGCTACAACAAGAAAAGTGGCTGTTTTGGCTTGAAAAATTGAACCGAGGACAGGCTAAACGTTTGCATTCTCCCAAATATCTATCCTCTCGCTCTTGGCTTAACCTTGACATAGAAATCAACAGGCCTGAGGTTAAACCAGCCATCCTGTTTGAGCTGATAGCTCGGGTCAGCCATCTCAAAATCGACGTCTCTTAGTAGCTCAACAAGCACAACCATGTTCCACATCCATGCATAATCCTTCCCATAGCACACGCGTTTGCCGTTACCAAACCATTTCTTGGCCCCTGCAGGCAATCTTTCAAACGCCTCGCCTACCATCCTTTCCGGCGTAAAGGCATCGGGCTCTTCGAAGACGGCGGGATCGCGGTTCACGCCATGCAGCACGATGATCATGGTCTGCTTGGCCGGGACTTGATATTTGCCGCCGCCGAGCAGGATAGGTCCTTTGGTCTCTGGCAGGGGTTCAATATTGAAGCCAGGCGCCGCTGCGGACAGGCGTAGCGCCTCCCGTACGATGCCGGCGCAGTAATACAACCGTTCCAGATGATCATGTGTGAACTCGCCATCACCGAGAACTCCGTCGATCTCTTCACGGGCTTTCTCGATACACTTGGGGTTCTTGAGCAGATGATATATCGCAGTGGAGAGGACGCAGGGCGCTGTACTAGATCCAATGGGCATCGACACCATTTCGTCGATAACTTGCTGCTCGCTGAGGGACTTGCCGGTCTCAGGGTCTTTGCCGTTCATCATGGCATACAAGAGGTCTTTGCGATCAGTTGGGTTGGCCTTCCGATATGCGAGGCATTCAGCGGCATACTGGCGCATGGCCTTGGAATCTTTCTGGAACTTGGACTGGTACAGAAGCCAGTTCAAAAACCTGGGTCGAGTCGGTCTTTTCATCGCCTCGGAGGTAGCTCCATCCATGGCCTTGATCATTGCTGGTTCCGGTCCTGTCAGGCCGTTGAGCTTCCTGCCAAACAAGCAGAGGGTAGTCGTCTCCAAATCGAGCCTGTTCAACTCGCCAATTGCTGACACCCGGGAAGAACCACCACTCAAGGCCCGCCATTTGGCCGTCAGTTCGAACGCGCAGTCACGCACTTCGGTAAACCAGCCGGCGACCGCGGTTTCCGTGATCAAGGGAGCCATGATGCGATCGTGGATACCCCAGCTCGGCTCGTTCTCAAAGGCCGTGAAAAGCGCATCATGCACTGCATAGCGGATCTCGACTATAGGGCCACCGACGAATTTGCGAAACCGCTTCTCGTCACAGAGTTCTTCGCAAAGAGCAACGCTTGCCACGAAGACAATCTGCTGGCCCAAGACGGTGATCTTGAATATCTCGCCTGGTATGATGGTGTTGGTAGGTGGAATCGATGATTGGGGTGAGGGAAGACTGACCGTGCTTTTCCCACAGCTTCTGCAGCGATGTCCATGTGTTGCTTGGGTCTATGTCGAATATGTTACCCAGCAAGGGAACGCCTGATGGCTGTGGGATTGGGGTAGACATAGTGATGTCTGGTGCGCAATATTGATAGGCATGAGAGGTATCGCAGTCGAGGTAATAATATCATAACATGAGAAAGAAGGTGGGGTTGCAGCATGCACGGAGGCAAGCTCTGAGAAAAGGTAAAAGGGAAGAGCGTCCGGATGCATCGGACATGCTCGGTCGATCAGATCGAGTGGCCTTTACCGTGCAAGTCCCTGCAGCGCCAACACTCTACGATATGTCGACTAATGCGTGCTAGAGTGAGGTCCCTGCATTCACAAAAGTCAATAGTCTCTTGTTGTCGATTTTGGTCTCTACATTGCCTCTATGTAAGGTTATTACGATCTACGAGCTTAGCCGGCCTTTGAGCTTAGATGTTTTTCTCCTCCCAAGGCTAAGATTACCCACTGACGTTGTAACGCCGAGGAATTTTCCTGCTATCTCTCTCAAACTATCAGCTAGATGAGAGATGTCTGCCATGGCCTGTGGCCTTGCCCATCGGTGCCACCGGTCATTCAATTGTGCCTGTCCCTCACCGTTACCAAGGCCGGTACCACCTCTCTTCGCCGCTGCCTTAGCGGCGATCGACTTCCGAGGGGACGACGAGCCGGCTCCCTGGCAGTCCTGCTCGACCCTGCAACAACCATCAGCATCACTGGACGCCTCCTCCACAGCCCTCGGCGATGCCACCAACATCAGAAGAACAAGCAGGACTGAAATAGTACAGATGTCGAAGCAGTGATGCCGTTACTGATATAGAAGGCTTTAGGTTCTGAATTAGCTTAATTAGGACCTATTGGAACTGGTCATCGTCGCCATCTGCGTCGCCAAGCATGGAAAGCTGCGAGTCGAAGCTACATCCTCGTATCAAAGCCGTTGATCTCGGTCAAATTTAACATCATGGTCCGCCTCTTCACGCTGCGGAAAGAGCATATCGCAAGGCTGGAGTCCGGTGAGCATGGTGAACAGTATTCAATGCGCTAACGGTGCACTCCTCGAAGGCTTCATCAATGCAGGTATATGCTGGATGCCTCTTCCCGGACCTATTCTCTCGACCGAGTCAGCAAACCATCATGAGCGCTCACCCTCTTCACTCATGGGTGTCCACTCAATCCTTCAGCCCTTCGACATCCCGTGGTCAAGTGGTTTCCCAAGCATCAAATGACTGAGGTAGCACCGTTCTCGGAGCCCGCCACAAGTTGAAGGCCACAACACCGTGATCGACCGAACCAAACCCCCTCTTCCAAGAAGCCTCTGGTCCGAAAACGGCCTTCATCAGCCTCCTTCACAAAGCCACCGAAGAACCCAGAACGGTCCCGAAGCAACAGCCCGCGACGGCAAACTCCTTCTGGTCAAGTCCATGAATCCCCCGCCCCCCTTCCCCCAAGTTATCTTCCCAACCGCAGCCAGACCGCGCGTTGTGTTAGCGCCGGAAAACGAGCTGTCCGTCTCTTTCTCCCTCATCCTGATCTGGCATCCGGCAACGGGATCGGAAATGCATCTCTTTTGGAAATCCGAGTACCCTCCCTCGTCCCCATCTACTGTTGATGCCACCATACACTACAAAGAGCTTCAAAATCAACCGAAGCGAAGGCAGCAATATGTTCTTGTAGTTGCGCTATAGCATTTCTCAAGTCCTGGGGTCTAAAAGAGATGTATTAACAGTTTGGTTTACACGTAGGATATTGTTGTGGCGAGAATAAGAGACAGCTTCCAGTGTGCTGAGCAGGCCACTAAGAGAAAGAGTAACAGATCCTCATTTGTCACGTGGCTTGACCAAGATATTCAAGCCCTGACTAGAAACAACGAGAGAACCTTACTCATTATAGACTTATCTTGGAAATGTTCCTGCTTGTGAACTGGAGTAGAACGCGTCTCCACAGATCTGTTGAAGCTGTGCTACCCAAATAGTCTGCCCTTTGGTCCTCGCAAGCTCGAACGCTTACAATCACATGTATCACTGACTCGTCCTCTATTTCGTTACTACGCCTTTAACCTTGCATTATTGACAACGTCGTTCCATCGCCGGGTCTCTATGAGAACATCAGCCGCAACGGGCTCGGCTTCTTCTCCTTGACCTTCTTCTCCTTCCTCTTCTTCTTACTCTTCTCGGACCCCTCGCTCCCCTTACTACTCCCCTCCTTCCTCGTCTTCCTACTCTTCTTCCCCTTCACCCCCTCCATCCCCACCCCAATCTCCGCGAGATTCAACCTCGACAGCGCAGCAGCCTGCGGCGTAATAAACTCCCCATCCACACTCGTCCCCACACTCATCAGCTCCGCGTCCGCGATGCCCCTGCGCCAGGTATCGATGCGGCTGACATCGCCTCCAATCTCCAGCATCTCATCCATCCCGCCCTCTTCCTCCTTCGCGCTGTTCTTCGCCTTAATCTTCTTGATGATCTTGTAACCGCCCAGACACACCACCGTCACGCCCACGGCCACGCCCCCCGCGATCAAGAACTGCGGACTCGCCAGCAGAGCAAACACAGCGGGCGCGCTGCCCTTCATGGCCAGCACGGCGCCGGGCGCCATCTTCGCGACGATGTTGCTGATCTCGGCCAAGGTGAGCGCAACGGCGGCCATGGCGTCCGGGTTCTTCTGTAGGTTGGCGATGGTGGCGGCGGCGGAGTGTTGGATGCAGTCGATTTCTTGGAGGAGGGATTTGACTTTGTTGACGAGGCTCTTGAGCTCGAGTTCTTCGTCGGCAGGGTGAGCGATGGGGAGGGGAGGCGGGATGGGGCCGTAGGCAAGATCCATGTCGATGTCGTCGGCGAGGCGGGCGAGCGGGAGCGGTGGGGTTAGAGGAGCGGTCATGGCGCGAGAGGGGGTGAGTGGGGGGGAGAAGGAGTCGCGGTCGGTGTGCCGACGGGTGAGCTGGATCGGAGGGAGGGAGGCATGTCCAATGTCGTGAGACGAGCGGAGAGGCGAGGTGGGTGATCTGGGGCTTGTGGGGCTTCTGATGGAGGGGGCGGTCTGGGTTCTGTCAGGGGCAGGACGGCGGCTGGTATGCTTGGAGCGGGAAGTTCGGCGAGAGGAGGCAGTGGAGTGGGAATCGTCATCGATGGTGTAGGCTTTGAGGGCGCGGCGGGCTTGCTTTTCTTCGAGCTCGATTTGTCGGCCAGCGACAATCTCGGCTTTGCGCTCCCGATAGGCGGTCTTGGCTTCTTTGAAAACATTGATTAGGTGCTTGCTCTAGAGCTGAGGGTTAGCAAATGAGTCTGGCGTTGGTAGTTATGGGCGAGGAGTAGGAGCACGCACGGTACTGACAGCCTTCCCAGACTTGTCGACAACGGCGATGGTCTGAACCAGGGCTGCCATAGCTAGAGCTGGGGAGATCAAGATTACTCAGTGGAGATATCAGGTACAATTCAACTGAATTTGACGAGAACGGTCTCCTAGTATGCTGGCACGGTAAATTCGCCGGGTATGCTGATGCTGCTTGGAAATTGGATGCTCAGAAGAGAGGGTTTTCGTCACAGTAAAGAGACAAAGAGGTATGAGAACAACAGAATAGTTGTTCGGGCTTCCTTATCGATTCGACTAGAGACAAGTTCCTTGTTATTATTGCTCCTTGGGACACAAATGAAGCGGCAAACCGGAATGCGTGAAGGTGGCGACGTTATGACCAGCGCTTCCGTGAATGGCAATTGGAGTTCCTATCTATCATGAAGATCGTTAAAGTCATTAATGTTGCGAGATTCTCAGTGGCGGATCAATGGGCCATGTTACGAATATTTGGATTCTTTGTTGTCACACGGCCATTGCTCGCCACAAGTCTGGACCCTGAGATGTGATTGCTTGGGTGCTTGGGTCGCAGGAGCTTGGGCGAGAGTGGCGCGCGCCAGAGAAAGGAGCTGCTCCATTGGCAACATGCTTGAGCTGTAGTCGTACATTGACATCTTGCAAGTGGTCAATATCGGAAGGCCAGAGCAGATGTGGTAAAGGGCGAATGAAGTGTCAGCTGTGATGGGGAGTTTGACATTGAAAGTGCGTCATGACGAAGCCTGCAGGCGCAGTCCAGCTCCCATGTGTCCACCCTTCCTTCCATACACGTGACATGGCTCTTGGCACACACTATGCAGCTTCACCTAGTCCATGCCCACCAGATGGCTTTCTGTTGCATGGACCTGCTGAATAAGCGGCATTTGGTCTTCCTACTCGGGTTACGCCAGCTCAGCTGTCGATACGGTCGAAGATCCGTGCTAGATTATTCGAACGTGGCCAATCATAGCAATGCACTCCCTGCGAGAATCCAAACGCCGGCTTCGAGAGACTGAATGGCAGGAATCACCAAGAACATGATACGAATAATCAAGCCGACGCCTTCCAAAAGCCCCCTCGCTAATGCAGAACGCCCCGCTAAGCATGCTTTCTTCCCATACCGTGTCGTAATCATACACCCCCCCTGGGCCTGATGCCCTACCAAATCCTTTTCGCAACCATCTTATACCTCTCCACGCCTTCAAACCCTTCTTCCGTCCGGCACCCGTCTCTACTCCTGTCGGCCGCCATCTTTTCTCTCTCCCTCAACCTCCTCGCGCCCTCCGGATCATCCATGTATATCCATCTCCTCTTATCCTCATCCACCTCGACCACGCCCCACCCGCCGACTCTTTTGCCTTCAGCGCAGATACTATTCTCGCTTTCCCGCTTCTTCATATCCATATACCGTCTCCGCGCGAACGACAGCAAGCACATCCCCAGAACAAGCTTGAGCGCGAGGAGTAGAAGGAAGAGGAGAAGGAAGAAGAGAAGCATGGTGCTGAAGGCTATGACGTCGTCCGTCGTAAGGTATGCCGAAATGGTGAAATAAGGAGTGGTGTCGCCAGACGGGGTGGTCCTACCGCCGAATGTCGAGCGGCCAAGCGTGCGCCGGAGTATGTTGTCGACGTGGTGCAGCGCGGCGGTTGTAGCGGGGCAAGACGTCGTCTCCTCGGCAGCGGAGAGTGAAGTGGCGGTGCTAGGAATGGCGACAGGCATGTGAGTGGCGAGGAACATGTGGTAGGTCTGCACCGAGGCGCGGATGAAGAGACACGACAAGGGAATAACGGGCAAGCCGAGGCGGCGGGTGAGATTCTGGTCCGCGAAGGCGTTGGAGTAGTAGTCCTTTGCAAGGACGTCGAGGAAGCGTCCGTAGATGGCGGGCTTGATGAGGTTGAATTTCGTGATGTAGGCGTGCTTGATCCAGTCGACAAGCATTTCGGAGCCGAGCACGAGAAGAAAGGGGCCCATTATCTGGCCGGTCCAGAAGGGGAAGATGGTGAACGACTTCGGGAGGATGGAGGAGCGGATGAGAGGAGTGGAGTTGTTGTTGCTCAGGCTGAGGCCGCCGGTTTCAATGATGTTGCGGGCGGCGATGATCGTGAGCATGAGCCAGAGCTGGAAGCGTTCGACGACATCGGCGCACGTTAGTTGGAAAAGGTTATCTTTTTCGAATTTCTTGAAGACGGTGGATTTGATTTCGACGAATTGGTTCGACATTAGAAGTGTGAGGAGGGCGTTGGAGTAGGAGTTGACAGCGACGTTCAGAGTAATGACCTGGTAGAAGAGCGCTGTAGCGTGGACGAGGTTGTACATAAGGGCCAACATGAACAGCCAAAGCGGTCGTAGAACTTTACTCCGGCCATCAGGCTTGCGTTCAAGCGCCTCTTCAGAAAAAAGACATTCAAGCACATCTTGACCGATTGCAGAGAATAGACGGTCACAGACCTTTATGTACGGTTAGCTGGGTTTGCAGATTATCAGATGTTGAAAACCATACCTCAAGGACATTGTAGATGACATAGAGCTTGATCGCCGCTTGTCCACGGATACCATGGTACATTCTGCTGGCATCAAAGTACATAAGTATCGTACAGCTAATTAGGATCAAGAATCCTTTCAGGATATCGGCCTTGTGTTCAGGTCGCAACGCAGAGGGTCTCGATTTAGTCCGGCGATGGCGCCTGTATGTCGTGCTCCCTCGACGTCTACGACCTGGCTGAGCTCGAGGCCCTGGAATACCGTTACTCTCCTTCTCGTGCGGAAACAGAACATCATCTTTGTTTTGCGTGTCGGATTGGGGAGGACCATCTTGAAATTGAGATATATCAACACTACTTGCGTTTGCTGAGCTGCTTTTCCTGCGCCGCCGTTGCCACATTCTGCCAGCTCCAGCATAGATAAAGCCGCCTATGAATCTAATCTCTTTCCCAGCGTTTTTGACCCAAGACTGAACGAGTATGTAGAGCGCTTTCAGGAAGCGCAACGGCAAAATCGTAAAGGAGTAAAGCCATGCATCTAGACAAGCTAGCGATCCAAACCACAGCACCTGTTCTAATTGTGGTGGCAGGAGGAGAAAATTCTGCAGACGCTCGATCTTGATAGCTGATGACTCGTATATCTTTTTACTCGCGTTTGAACGGTATATAGTTGTAGTAGGCTCGTCCATGGAGAGCTCAAGTTGGAGATATGTTGACAGTGACCACGACGGAGCAGGTAACCCTGTAGAAGGCATGGGAGACGGCATGCTCCCATCAAAACCGGGGCTTTTCGGGGTAGACATGGCCTTCTCGAGTGAAAGAGGGGTGGGCGTTGAACGAAGATTTCTATGAGACAGAAGGCCCGGAGAATGAACGGATCCGTTGACTTTTGTAGATCGGCGTTTCTTCAGTACTGGCGGAGAATGTGTGCGATGCCTTGACTGGGGCTTGGAATCATCTGAGGGATCATGTGCTTGTGGGGTAGGAAAGAGGTCGCCCTCGCCCTTGTCGTCCCCGAAGGTACTATACCGCCGGTCGGCTCCTTCCTCGCTATAGCCTCCATTCGTGGGCCCTTGTACGTCTTCTTCAATCCTGTTGGGTCCCTTCGAATCTTTCTTCGTCGCAGAACTAGGTTCTGAGGGGCTCCCGTCAGCATTGTTGTCGGCCGAGTGCAGAGGTAAGGGTTGTGGCGACGTTGTCAGCTCGTACATCTTCGTGGACGACAATTTGCGGACCCGTCCCATTCCGTCCTTCTTGGACGCGAGAGCATTTGTCGGGTCACCATCTCGGTTCGTTACAAGTCCGTTCGGCGACTGAGTCACCGCAAGCTTTGAATGAGGCCCAGCTGACAACGCGGATTCAGTGCCGTTCGCTTGGAAATCGTCATCCTCATTGTGCACTCCAATCGCTCGTTTGCGCTTTGGTGTCGAAAGCGGATATACGCTCCAACCTCGGTACTTTTGGCTGGGGGTATGGTCCGTATCGTCGCCTGAAGGACAGGGAGAGGGTAGTTGTTGGGGATGTCTCTCCGTGGAGCTATCGACAGCTTCCATCGCGGACGGAGACGTCCCCTTCCGATGGGTTCCACGATCCAATTCCTGCGCAAACCGCTGCGTGAACCTGTCGCCATCGACTGCTTGAAGCTGACCAGCCCTTTCTCCATGGAGCTTGGTCCGTCGGTTGTCATCATCGACCAGAGGTGTCATGTTGGCGCAATCTCTTCTGGGCTCCCACGAATGCTTTTCGGCAGCACATCCTTTCGATTCTGTTACAGAGCTATATTTTTTTGTCTTATTGTACCCCGGTAAGAATGCTGGGACAGGCAGGATTCTTACGTTGCGATGCGGCTCTGCGACATCATGGAAACCCTAAATGCATCACGTGCTTGACCTCGTCTTCCACTTTTTTGAATGCCTTTCTCTTGAGACATCGTTGGCCTTTATTCGCAGATGTTTCGTTTCTTATTACACAACCATGCTGTCTAGATTACAATTCAATTCATCTACCTGGTGTCCTAATCACGGATTATCCTTTGACTGCATCAACTCGAACCAATCCCAATCAGCTGAACCTTTTCCCATGAGTGGCAGCGAACTCCCTGCGCCCGATCTCATGCCTTTCACAAGCTCGTAACTGGGGTATCGTTCCAAAAGTATAGGAAAAGCCAGAGGATAACTAGTATCGATCCATCACTCCTTTTCGGGCAGCCCATGCTGCGCTAGTTGAGATCCTTCCACCATCTGGAGGAGCTGTCCCTGACCTTTGGGCCTGAAGTGCCGCTTGCCCAAAGTAATCCGTCGGAGGTGGTCTTCTGTAGGGGTTGGACGACTGTTGTGTTGGAGGAGCAGTTGCGCTTCGTGGCGAATAGAGATCGTGGTACGCGTTTTGACGATTATGTAATGTAGGGTTGTATGCAGTATATCCCAAGGGGCTCGGGCTTATTACCCTTGAATCAGGATATGAAGACTGCATTTCATAGCTGTCTCTTCCTTCCAGGACGCTTCGAGGCACCGGCTTGCGACCATCCGCCAGCGATCCGACAGAAGCAGGCGTCGCACTTCTTGAATAAATCGGTACAAATCGCTTAGGGAAGTCTGCTGCCTCGGGGCTGACAGCATCGTGAGACCCAGGCGTGATTTGACTAGGCGATATCGGAGTAGGACCGGCCCAAGTCGTCTCGTACGATCTATAACTTCCTTGAGAGCTCTGCGTTTGGAATCGATCCAGTCTCGGCTTGCTGGGCGGATAGCTTCGTTCAGAAGCCATCGCTGACGGAGGAGCGGGAGAGTACGGTCGGCCTTCACGGTCGTAGCCCATGGCGCTTGCTGCAACCATGAGAGGCGCTCTCGATCCGAAAGAATTGCTCGATTGGGTCGACATCTGCGATGTCATTCTTGATGGTGGCATTGATCTCGGGTGGCGGTTATCATGGCCACACCGACTACTAGGCTGGGATGAGGCCTGCGATGTATGTCTCGATAAGACTGCTTTGTCATCACCGAGGATAGGTAACGTTGGCTGATGCTTCAGCGACCTGCCATCGCTCTTTGCTTCCTCTTGCAATATTTGTCTGTTCTCGCGTTCAATAGCTTTGTTAATTTTCACCCCAACGATCTGAGAAAGCCGCTTGTCGACCTTTCTCCGGCAGTAATTCGCCAGAGATCCGTCAGAGCTTGGGATACGGGGCCACAGAAAAAACACATAGAAGAGGATCGCTAGTATAAGACTCAGAACGGAGAAGAGCCAGATGATCAGGGTGAAGAGCATGCCAAACAAGATTGTCGCCTGCTCTCGATTGCTATGAGCCAAGATCTGAACGTTAACAAAGAATTGCCGGATGGGAGAATTGCTTCCAGTTGCAGCATGCTGGCCGGTTGGGACGAGATTAGCCTGCATCACAGTGTAGAGCGTCGCTGCGTTGATGATTTGCCGAGGACCCTCGGCGAAGACAATTCGCAGCCATGCTATTCCAACATGAGCATGACTCCGAAAGGACTTGGATCATGCTTACCCTCGAATGAGAAGAATGTGAATAGCGCCACGTACTCGGCACCCTTCCGTCCCTTAGTCAATGCGGCAAAGACCAAAAACCTCCGCCATCCTCGACCCTCTTCACCTGTGCGCACCGACTGGACTCGAACGGCAAGCGGGTCCAGGTAACTGGCGGCTACCGCTCCTCCTCTGATGACCCTGATCGCTCTCATCCATCTGTAGAAGAGAAGGACCCAGGAAAGAACGATACAGCCGGCAAATATCCATCTGGCGTAAGTGAACGGTATGACGGGCTGCACCTGGCCCGACCAGCGATCAAAGAATAAAAGATTGGCAGCAGTAAAGATATCCACCACGTAGACAGCCACAGATACGAGCAGGAAGTAGTAGAGAACGCCGTAAGATAGGGGTGTCACACAAGATGTGGACTTGAAGTCGGAGAGATTCTGAGCAACTCGAAGATTAGCCCATGGCTAGATAACGAGCAACAGGCTCAACGTACAAAATAGTTCCACTTCTGCTCGGGCCTCCCTTCCTCTTGCTTCTCTCGATCTCCACAACAGCCCATATCCTAATCAACTCGGTTTGTTCTCGAATAGAGCCGCGCAGGGTACTGGAGTATCGAAAGAATACTTAATGAGAGTGATAGCGATTGCTGAGGGAGAGGATGCGGTCCGGCCGTCCAGTAATACTAGGTCCAGCGAGATGTTCCAGAGTACCTCATCTCCCAATGCTGGAAAGTGAATGACGGTGCGGTGTAATGACAATGAGACGATAGGAGGACCGTGGAAACCTGTGAATGCGAGGTGTGATAGTCAAAGATGGCATTGTTGTGAGGTTTATTGAGGTCATTTCAGGCCCTATTGTGAGCGGAGAACGACGAAGATGAGGCTAGGCTTCGTGGTGAATGCAGTCAAACAAGTGCGCAAGTACGTAACAAAGAACGGTATCGCCTTATCAAGGATTTGATCAGGCGAGGCTTATTCCTCATGTAAGGGGTCGCCTGCGACGCAGAAAGCGCTGAGCGTATCCATGAAGTTTCAGGGAGCGTAGAGTAAGCTTGAATGGTCAGCGTATGCGCCAAAGAGTGTAGCCATCTTGTGTATGATAACCGTTGGAGATCTTGGAGATTGACTTGGCGCAAATGTTCCCATCCAACGAACAGCTTCAGCGTGAGGCTCTTTTGCAGCTTCCCGCCCGGAAGGAGCCGTTGCAGCCACAGGGCGCTAGATGGATCACCGTAGGCTATTCTTAGCTCACATCTAGAGCCGAAGGACTAAACTGAAGTACTTGACTCTGGCCGGTCGATGATACTTGGTGAACTGTCAAGTAGTGGACAGTAGCCATGGATGACCGCAAGGAATTTCTCTGTAAGAATGGAAGTTTGAGACTTCCACAGTTATACAATCTCACGTTGGGCATACCAAGCATCGCAACAATCGTCCCCTACTTATTCTCGCTTGAAGGGAGCATGGGACCTCGACGTCCGAAATCCTGGTCTGTGGATCGAAGAGCTTCGGACTGAGTACCCAGTATCGTTTTATGGACATGGTTGAGAGAAACCACCACATGCTGCTGGTTGCGGTCAAAGATAAGGTAGCTTTCCAGTATGATAACATCCGATTTCCGTCGAAGAGTGTAAAGTATGCTAGTAATCAGGAAAAAAATACACCAAATCATCAAACCATCCTAATACACCAGCAAATACAAAAACCTCAGCAGCACCAACATACACCCCGCACCATGCGTCCAGAAAAACATTTTGCGCCCAACACGCTCAAATGAAAAGCCCAAGCACAATGACAAATCCAGCTAAGTCAAGGACGAGAATCGAGGCTTAAGCGGACAGCTGGGCAGTCGAGAAGGACCGTTGTCGGAGCTTTCGGTGAGTATGGCAGAGGTCGAATGGCGGACATACACTGAACAATTGTTCAACGCCAAAGATGGCGGACACGCATTGTCCAGTCAGTCAACGCCAGAACATACCTCTTCCGTCAAGCCCTTCAACCGTTGTCTATCTTGTATCAGAAGTCAGCTTTACATGTATCGTAGACGCATTAGGCAATACTGCACGCACCTGATCATCCAAGTCGCTGTCATACGGATCCCTGACCTCGTCCGCGGCTTCTCCACCCTGGCCCCGATCGGCACGCCTCAAAGTTCACTTTCATCGCTGTCGTTGCCGTTTCCGCCATCACCGCCGTCACCGCCCTCCCCCTTGCCCGTATCGCCCCCCATGGGGACATCTTCGGAACCTGGATCGTTCCCTTCGTTCTCACCGCTGGCTTTCCCAGCGTTTCCAGTCGTGCTGTCCGGCCCATGCTTCTGGTAACAGTCTCGCCACTCGTTTAGTGCTTTTAAAAAGACATCCGGGTTGAATTCCATCTCGGTCCAAGCCATTGCCCGACCTATGACTTCAATGACCTTCCTGCCAAACGACGCCAAGTACTTCTCGACTTTTGCGTCGTCATCAACGGACTCGATCTCCATGGGCTTGTCGTCGTTGTCTTTTGCTTGAAGCTGAGCCCCCAGCTCCTCATTCTCCTTGCTTAACTTACGCGACTTCTGCAGCTCAAGGAGTGAGTCTTGCTTGGCCTTGGTCTCATTCCGCTCCGCAGTCTTTGACTTTCTCGTCGCATTCAGTCTGAGTCGTGGTCGCACGCTCTCTCGCCTCTCTGACGTGCTTGACAGCTACCGCCTTGCAACGTTCCTGTGCACCCTTGATTTTCCTCTCACATTCGTTCTCCGTCTGGGTGCAGCGATCGTCGGCGGCCTTCAGCTTCTCTTCGGACTCTTTCTTGGTTAGAGCCTCCTTCGCCTCTGCGGCTACTACTTTCGCCGTAAGCTCTTGCACCTTCTTGTTCAACTCTTCGTGCTGGTTCGGTCTTGCGGCGAGACGCCGGTTGTTCTCCTCGAGCTGAGTTATCTTGGCGGCTGCCTGCATTGCATCCTGTTCGAGCTGCAACTTCGCGAATTTCAGAGAGTATAGTTGCGCATTCTCTATCTTTTGTGTTGCCAGCTGGTTCTGCAGAGATTTGATCTTAGTTTCTGAGGACTTGAGCTCTTTCTCCGCTTGTCGTCCGCTCTTGGTTTCTTCCCTCGACTTTTGCTCGAGGTGGAGGACCTTCGCCTCCGCCTTTCGGTGTAACTTCTCCAGCTTGGTGACTTCTTGAACGAGGGTTGACGTATCTAACTTGCCTGCAAGCTTCCTACATTCTCTGGTTCTGTCGCCAAGTTGCTGCTTCGTCTCCTGCTGTTGTTTGCTCCATGCGGCTCGCTCTGCGGTGTGACGGTTTTCCAATTTATCGTAGTCCGCGACCGTCTTCTCCATGCGTTCAGCGCGTTGATTGTAGCACTTGATGCGGGACACGTAGACCGTGCACTGCTCTCTTCGCGCCTTCAGCTCCTCTGCGTCTTTTTTTGTCTGATCGAGCAGCACTTGCTGTACGCGGGAAGTTTCAGCAACGTCGGCGTTCTTTCGCTTCAATTCAACTACTTGGTCATTGGCTTTAAGGAGGTCGTTGATATGTTTGGCATCGGAGCGTTCAGAGGCTTCACGTTCTTTTACTTCGGGTTCCAATTGCTTGCGTAGTTCTTCGTTCTCCATAGCCAGTGTCCTATTAGATTCCCGTAGGCGCTGCAACTCTGCAAATGACACGGCCGAGAATGTGAGAGCGATGATTGCAAGTTTCACGTAGGAGAGCCAATTCTGCTGTGTGTGAGCAAGATGCACAGGGGTAGCAGTGACGGGGTTCAGCTCACCTTGACGACATGTACCAGGAGAGAAACAAGGGAATCGAGGATGTCTCCGAGTGGAAATCCGAACCAATACAACACACCCAGCAGCATTACGGCAGCCACCGTGAGAAGCTCGCTCGCAATCATGGTTGCTGAATCTCGTGAACACGTGCTTCTGCTGATGGAACGACTGTCGCTGGCAAACTTTGATGTAGAATTTTGCCAACAAAACTTCAGAAGTGCTTAAGATGTGGATAATGAGCTTCGCTATGTCCGACACAAAGAGCCCACGAGTGTTGTAAGTGATAGAGGGAACACGTGATTGAGTGATACTACTAGTAGACTGGCTGTTACTGTGTCGCTTCAAAAGAACTTCTCGACGGTAGAATCGCTCTGTATATGATGTCGGACGATCGTGAGAAAGGCAGCAAGGAGGGAAACGAATTCAGAGAGAGGGAGGATTTCAAAAGTTGAAGTACGTGCGCGCTAAATTTGTTCGAGCAGTGAATGAACAAAGGGATTCAACACGTGTTGATATTGTGAATACTATGTCATATTGATCCCGCCAACACACGCCGAGTACTAACAAGCGGACAACAGCTATGACGATTTGCCTCATTGACGATGGGCCTTCACTGGTCAATCGGTCCACTGCTATTCAGTCAATGCGTCTTTTGATGGTACGGATGTAGGGGCGCTCGGTCAGTCTTGGGTGGGAACATAGCCACATCGAGTCTATTAACCTAGAATTCTATTGTACACTTTATTGCATCGTAGACCCCTTCAGCTAGTCAGCCGGGGTGCGCCTTCGAACGATGGGATCGACTTACGTGTCACATCAGGGACAATGAACTTCTCGTAGACCAGGCCCACATGAGTGGCCCATCCCGCGACTCTTTGCACCGGAGCTTCCAGCGTCAAAAAGGCACCCTCTTGTATAGTCGCCACTACCTCCGCTCCTACACCGGCATTGACCATGCTTTCGTGCACTACAATTGCACGACCTGTTTTCTGCACGCTTGCCAGGATCGTCTTACGATCCCATGGGTATAATGTGCGGAGATCTATTAGTTCAATGCTGATGTCAAGGTCCTTCTCTGCTGCTGCAATTGCGGAAGAGCAGGTATACAGAGGGTGTCCGTACGAGATCACTGTGACGTCTTTGCCTTCCTTGATCACCTCTGCCCGCGATAGGGGGATTTCGTATGCTTCCGTTGGCACCTGCTCTACCGCAGCACGATATAGGATCTTTGGCTCCATGAAAATCACAGGGTCTTCGCAGGCAATGGCTGCGAGGAGCAACCCCTTTGCCTGTGACGGTGAGCGGGGCATTACGACAGTCAGTCCAGGGATATGCGTGAACAGCGATTCGGGAGATTGAGAGTGATACCTTGACAAGTATAAGAGCCTGGCATATAGCACGAAAAAGGGAGGACTACATACAACGCTCCGTGCCCCACGCTCCCAGTCGGCATCCTGACCACCAACCCACCTGCATGCCCACCCGTCGCCGCCTCCCTATATCTGTACTTCGCCGCCTCATTGACAAATTGATCGAAAGCGGGATATACGTAGTCCGCAAACTGGATCTCGGCCACAGGTTTCATGCCCTGGGCGGCACATCCAATAGCAAAACCCACAATACCCTGTTCGCTCAATGGCGTATTGAACACCCTTTCTGAGCCAAAATCGGTCGCCAGATTCATACTACACCGAAAGACCCCACCGAAAGCGACATCCTCACCGAACACCATGACGCGCTCATCCGAGCGAAGGGCGTGATTCAAGGCGCTGTTGATTGCTTGGAATAGATTGAGGCGGGTTGACGGGGCTCTTGAAGGCAGCGAGGATTGTTGCAAGGACTGCGGCGAGTGGTGAAGGAGAGGAGTCGCAGCATAGTCGATCGGCACGTTCAGGCGAGCAGAGGCAGCGTGGGTAGAGTAGAGTCGGCGGATGAGGCTGGCGTACGCCTGGGCGCGCATTGTCATGGCTGTAAGTACAGCATCTTGGAGAACGATAGAAGCTGCGTGTCCACCTCGAAGACAGATATTTGAGCCAAATATACAGATCTCATCATTTTTGGACTTGTAGTAGACGAATGAGTTGAGGTTGACCCACGGAAATAGGGTTCGGTTGGCATCGGCAAATGACAGGCAGGGGGGGGGTCCAATGGTGATCCGTACAGTACATGTAGGATGATATTCTCAAGGAATGACTCTGCGATCACAGTAAACATGGCTTCAGTATCTCGGACGTGGCCAGCTCTGGCTAGACCTGCACCGAGGCTTTCACAAAGATTATTCACATGTTGCCGTTGCCGGTGTCTTCGAGCCCAAGCGCGACCAAATACCGCAAATGCTACCTTTACACCCAGATGGTATGCCACAGCAGTAGCCTCGGAGCTTCCTAGATCTGGACTGTCATCGCCTCTGTCCTCCCTTAGCCAGAGTATCAAGGCGGCCAAAGATCGAAAGAGGTATTTCCCAGATTTCAGCGAAAAGATCGTGGCATATTGGCTTCTCGGAAGTGCAGCCAGCGTCTTCGGCATTGTAGTCTTTGGTGGTCTGACAAGACTTACAGAGTCCGGGTACATCTCACACATCACCTCTAGCTTCAGCTATTGACTTTTGCAGGTTGAGCATTACAGAATGGAAACCTGTCACAGGCTCTCTACCGCCCAGCAACGCCGCAGACTGGGACGTGGAGTTCACCAAATATCGAGCATCACCCGAATCCAAACTTCTCAACCCACTTATGACGCTAGAAGAGTTTAAAAAGATATATTACATGGAGTGGGGCCATAGGCTGTGGGGCCGACTGGTCGGTGTCTCATTCTTACTCCCTGCCATGTACTTCATTGCACGGCGAAAGGTCTCGGCGCCAATGGCGACTAAGATCATTGGCATAGCTGGTCTCATAGGGTTCCAAGGCGTACTGGGTTGGTGGATGGTGAAGTCTGGGCTGAAGGATGATCTTTTTGCTCCAGGAAGCCACCCGCGAGTCAGTCAATACCGGCTTACAGCGCACCTAGGGACAGCCTTTCTGTGCTACACCGCTATGCTGTGGAATGGTTTATCGATCCTTCGCACGCATAAGCTGCTATATAATGCGGAAGTCGGTGATGCGGTCATCCGACGTTTGAAGGACCCCAACCTCAAAATCTTCAGAAGATCTGTCGGAGCTCTTGCCGTACTGGTATTCTGCACTGCTATGTCGGGAGGTCTCGTTGCGGGTTTAGATGCCGGTCTGATTTACAACGAATTTCCCAAGATGGGCCTTGGTTTGGCACCCCCGAGGTCTGAGCTGTTCTCCGAGTTTTATAGTCACAAGCCAGACAGGAGTGATATATGGTGGCGCAATCCGCTCGAGAATCCTTCACTGGTCCAGCTCGACCACCGAATACTTGCAACCACGACCTTTACCTCAGTACTTGGCTTATGGGCATATACCAAGCTCTCGCCTACATTGAAGAAAGCTCTACCGATTACTGCTCGAAAGGGGATGCATGGCGTTGTGGGCTTCGTATGCCTGCAAGTAATATTAGGCATTAGCACCTTGATCTACCTCGTACCCCTACCCCTGGCCTCGGCGCATCAGGCAGGCAGTCTGGCGCTGCTCTCTTCCGTCATCGTACTCGGAAGTCGGACGTGGATTCCAAGACGGGCCTCAAGACTCCTAGCTCAAAGACTTGCCAAGGCACGATCCCAGCCCAGTGTTCAATCCATCCAACTGAGAGGTTGGAAGACGACCCTCTGAGACATATGCCTGTTGGCGTACGGCCACATACGCTATACCTTCACTCTCGGACAGGTTTGCGGAGCGTTGCATTTCAGGCGTAACTATTTGCATCTGCAACGGATATGGTATGGACCATCATTGACGGGAGACATCTTTAAGCAAGCGATGGGTATGGAATTTTTTCAACCTGTTTAGCAGAAACACGAAAACGCTTTGACTCTGTTAGGATCGCTATACAGACTTTCTTGGTTTCACGCTATTGACCTTGCTTCGCAAATATCATGTAATACGTGATATAGGCCGTGACACATATCGACACAGCAATAACAGTCTGACCTGTCCACCAGATACGCGCCTCTCTCGTAGCTCAATGGGTTTCGATGCTAATTCCCCTCTCACTCGCAATGGGTGTTGATGCAAGGCCAGTCGGGATCCTTGCACCATGCTCCAGTCTGGACAGCATCTCTCGGCTTCTGGAAATGTGATATACATTTGTTCCCAGTTGAATGGTTTGGAGTCTGCGAAGTTACTGTGACATATCGTAAAATCAAAGAAAGTAAATGATCCACCCTTAACCCACTTGGTTTCAGCTTCTGCAAGCCACGGGAGTAGCTCAAGACAAAGGTGCTGATCACATTGTATTGTCCTACATCCTCGTACGCTCGAGAATGGAACGACGGTGGAGCCCCGAGGATTTGCAGTGAACATGGAGTGGTCTTGGCATTCTCGCTTACGGAGACCTCAAGTCTTCGTTAGCGCTTGTGAACGATAACAACTTGCCATCAACCACCGAAATACTAGACTACAATTGGTGCACCATGGCGGCCGAAAGCGACCTGATATGGGCCCACAGTGCTCGCAAGTGTGACAGTAGGATGCGAAGGTGCGGCGAGGCATGCCTCTGCTTATCCGCAGAGGGGAACGGTGGATAAGGAACAGAGCAGTATATAATGCACCAACTCGCCATGGAGGGGATACTTCTTCTGCACATTGACCTCGGTGAACAGAATCACAGTCCCATCCGCTAGCGTCTTCTTGCCGAAGTGAAGTGAAGTAAATCTGCCTCGTTGCACCTCATCCTACCTTGTCTTGTTTTACTCGCCCTTGTGCACTCGTACTTGCTACGCTTGCTGTAGTACCATTCGGCTTCTTCTATCTTATGCTGTCTCATTTTACAGTTTGTCTTTGCTAGACGCTTGCAAGTCCAACTGAGGCCCTAGCCGACAGGGTACCCTCATACCTGAATTCACACAGGAGTAAGGAGTTCCGACTTCACCTATCGATTTTCGGCCACGATCGACTACCATTCATAAGTCGGACTGTGCTGGTATGTCATGTTTCTTCGGCTTTCATTTAGCCTACTCTAAAGTTGCCCTTCCTTAATCTCAGCTCCTCGAACATGGCGTCTTTGTCACTACGAGGCTAGCACGCCGAAAGCAAAGGTGGATCATAGGGGTTCAACGCTGATGAAGACTTTCCTTCAAGCACTGCATTTGCCAGAACTGTTCCAGATGGCACGAAAGTCGATCAAGAAGGAACCTGCCCCACATGAGGGCATCTCGGACCTTCGGTCCAGGGCCACTTACGAAAATATACAGCAACATCGCTTTCCCAGCTCCGGAGGTACAATCGTGGATACCGATGTCGTCATGCACGAAGATCTTGGGGAGAGTCAAATCATCAACGTCGACGCAGATCGCACCGAGGAATCCGGTAAGTACGCTCCCCAGGTTAGAGTTCGTCACTCACAGCACTGTTGCAGGAAATCACGTCCCAAATGGAGCGGGCCAGCGCAACGCGGCAGTACGCTCTAGTTCTGAAGAGACTGTAGCCCCTGAAGCTTGTGGTGGTCTCGAGATCTTGGGCAGAGGTGTCAAGGAGTTGGTCCAAGCTGTACAGAACTTGCGACACATCGGTATCGAGGATCTCAATCTACCTCTACCGAAAATAGTGGTAGTAGGAGATCAATCCACTGGAAAGAGCTCCCTCATAGAAGGTATCAGGTCAGTCAACCTAGTCGCTTCATGCCATCTCATCTACAGTACAGCTAATAAAGTTCTCAGTGGTATCAAAGTTCCGCGTAAACTAGGCGTCTGCACCAGGGTGAGAGTCTTCGCCCATGCGGACTTCAGAGTTGGCAGACTGACGGATTTGAATAGTGTCCTCTTGACATTAACTTGAGTGAAAGCTCCAAGGCTGAAGACCCATGGATGTGCCAGGTCTCGTTGCACAAAAGATACGTGTACGGAGGGTCACAGGGAAAGTCGCCTAATTCAACCACCGCGACAGTAAAAGAAGGAGCTACTAGAGCTCGCCCACTAGGCCCCTGGATTCTCCAAGACCCAGAAGATACACCTTTCGCCTCCACCACCAAGAAGGATGAAGTAGCCGCTTTGTTGGAGTGGGCTCAGACTGCGACGCTAAATCCTCGTTCACCCCCTGAGTACTATCTGCCTACGTCTCCAAATTTCAAAGGAGACAGAGATTACCAGGTCAAGTTTTCACCCAACGTTGTGCGACTGGACATCACCGGACCTAAATTACCAAACTTATCGTTTACTGATTTGCCAGGGGTTATCAACGTCTCGGATGTTGCAGATGAAGAATATCTAGTCAACCTCGTTAAGAATCTAGTAAAGGAGTACATCAAGGACGATAAGTGTATCAATCTTCTGACGTTGCCGATGACCGATGATCCTGCAAATTCAAGCGCATCAAAACTGATCAGAGATGTCAAAGCGGAAGGTCGGACCGTCGGGGTGCTCACGAAGCCTGATCGCGTCCAAAAGACGGAGAGCATGGACCAATGGATGCAGATACTCAACGGAGAGAGATTTCTCCTCGGTCACGGCTACCATATTGTGATGAATAATCCAGATACCAGTGTTGACCACGCCACTGCGCGTGCTCAGGAGCGTAGATTCTTTCAAGAGAACGAACCATGGGCCACAGAATTAAAAATCTATGAGCGGTGCTTTGGCACGTTGAAACTCCAAACGGCTCTTTCGACGAAGTTGACTGCGCAAATCCGGGTCAGGTATGTCATTAATCTGATGAGGACAGATTCTGGACACTAACTCTTACGTAGCTTGCCACGCATTACGCAGCAAGTTCTGCACAAGGCCCAACAAGTTGACGAAAGACTTCAGCAATTGCCTGAGGCTCCAACCGGCAATCTGCCGCGACAGCTGCACGAGAAGATCTTTGTCTTCGAAGCTGAGGTGCACAAACAGTTTGATGGTGGGGATCCTACATATCCTTTTCGAAAAGAATGGAACATGTTGGTTCTTGCATTTCGAAAGGTCATGGCGGACTCCCGCCCACTCTTGCTTCAGCCTCCATCAATACGTCCAACTATCGAACCTAGTACCCCCACTCCTGCTCGAAAGAACGCCTCTATACCTATCATTATCGACTCGGATGCTGAGGATGACCCAAGAAACTTGACACCAATTCCGGATCGTACGAGTTCTAGCAAGAGACGAATCAAAGTGGCTAGCCCTCTAGACCCACCTTCAAAGCGCTCGAGATTGGGTGATATTCCGCTCTTCACACCCGAAAAAGCGCTGCGTAAAGCTTCCTACTCCAAAGGCTTCAGTTTGAATGACGTGCGTCTAATATTGCAAGAGGCTCACGTTGGATTGCCGGGGCAGACCGATCCTAAAGCCATTGATAGGATGATATCTCTGAGCCTCAAAGCTTGGAAAGAGCCGCTAGACCATTTCCTCGACTCTACTATCGAGATGTGTCAAACCATGGTATTGGATCAAGTTGCACAAGCCTTTTGTCAGTGGCCTGGAACTCTTCTCAACTCCGAAGCCTCGGATATCTGCACGTCCTTCCTTGAACATGCGAGAGGAAGCCTACGAACCACAGTGGAGAATATACTCAAGTGGGAGATGTACAAGCCAACGACCTACAACGAGGAGGCCATGAAAATAGCGTGCGATAACGCACTCAGCTTACTTAAGAGTGGGCGTCGAGAGCATCGCGCTCGAAAGTTTTTAAGCGAGCAAGATACAGACAATGATAACAAAACACCCAGTCGTCAGCCTTTCAAGGAAAGACTAGCCAAAGTGACCGATGTCCAATTGGGACCGGACCCTTTCCCTCAAGAAGTTGAAGCAATGAGTGTAAGTCTCAGAGCTTTTAATTCAAGCATAGATAGCTGATAAGGTCTAGATTGTCAGAGGATACTACGAATGTGCATTCTCTCGATTTGTCGACAATGTCTGCCAGGCGATTTCATGTGAGCTGTTCGGTACCTGCCGTGCCGAGCTAGGCCAGGTCCTCACAGAGAGACTTGGTCTGATGGAGAAAGACGGTTCGTTCAAAGACCCATACTCAGCGACTGGTACTGATTGACCATATTAGATCACGAGCGTTGTGCCATACTTCTGGCAGTAAACCCAGCAAACGAGCGGGAGCGCCTGCAATTGAAGAAAGAGAAAGAGAAGTTAAAGAAGGCGGAGACTTGGCTTGAAGGACTGATCGAGAGTGAGACAAATCAGGCTGAGGGGTAATAAGGTAGCACTACGCATCATATAGTAGTCTGATCTTGCGATGTCTGGCTGTTCGTCTGGTAGAGATCTGTGCTGCTTGTTCATGCCGCATTATGCAGGTTTCAAAGATCTGGACTTGGGATTGTAGCTACACCGTGATAGTGTACATGAGAGTTTTAGCTTGCCACAAAGTACTTTGCTCTACTGCGTCTCAACCTAGGAATGTCTAAGGTAGTCGCTTGAACTAGGGTTTGAACTTTCTAGCTTGGGCACTCGGTGATGATAGTGGTCGCTCTTCTTCTCCAAGTGTTATACTGGATAGCCACCAAGTGCCAGCTTAGCATCGCCTGTCCGACCGCAATACCAAACGTGCTGCGCACAATTTCGGATTGGTGTCTACATGGATTGTTACTGCAACCTCAAGTTCTAGGGTGCCATGACACGCTCCTGACTCTTCCACCAAGGGTATCTAAGTATTGTATCTCCGAACACTTACGACGGAGGTGCAACCCTGACTGTAGACTCGGTGATCATGGCAGATGAATTGGCGGGCCGGACGGCCAACCTCCATCTTGATGAGGTAACAGGAGAGAGAGTGAGGTCGGTCCCAGATACAACCCACTTAGCTTGCGGTTTCACTAACAAGCCAACAGCAAGAGCGAACTCAAAAAGCGCATCAAGCAACGCGAGCAGGACGAGAAGAAAGCCGCCAAAGCTGCAGCAGCTCCCCCTAAGGTCCAGAAGAGTACATCTGCTGAGGAGGAGGAAAGCCACCTTACGCCTAACGTTAGTTTCGGCTCGTGCAGTGCGCATACAGGTTTCTTGAAGGACTCTCAAGCTGACTCTGTTCTCTAGCAATACTACGAGATCCGATGCGCAAAGGTCCAGAAACTCCGTCAAAACAAGAATCCTGATCCCTACCCTCACAAATTCCAAGTCACCACAGACCTACGAGACTTCCTGAAGGAATATGAGAGCCTCAAGCCCGGCGAGCACAAAACAGATGTGGAATGTCGCATTGGAGGGAGGATATATACCAAACGTGCCGCCGGCTCCAAGCTGGTGTTCTACGATGTCCGCGCCGAGGGGGTCAAGGTGCAGATAATGTGTCAGGCTCAAGAAGCGGCGGGGAATTCATCCTTTGAAGACCAACATGAACATCTACGTCGAGGGGACATCGTCGGTATCATCGGTTATCCCGGCCGTACAGCGCCGCGTAATCGACCCAACGAAGGCGAACTATCTATATTTGCGAATGAGGTAATACTGCTTACGCCATGTCTACATCAGATACCCTCGGAGCACTACGGGCTCAAAGATCAAGAGCAGAGGTACCGGCAGCGATACCTCGATCTAATTATGAACGACAACTCACGCAACGTATTTGTCACGCGATCCAAGATGGTAACGTACATCCGGAGATACTTCGACGAGAAGGACTTCATAGAGGTGGAGACGCCCATGATGAACGCAATAGCCGGTGGAGCGACGGCCAAACCCTTTGTAACCCATCACAACGACCTCAATATGGATCTGTTCATGCGCGTTGCCCCCGAGCTCTACCTCAAGATGCTGATCGTCGGCGGCTTAGAGCGTGTCTATGAGCTTGGTAGGCTCTTCCGTAATGAAGGCGTGGATCTGACGCATAATCCTGAGTTCACTACTTGCGAGTTCTATATGGCTTACGCGGATGTCTACGACATAATGGAGATCACGGAAGACCTTGTTTCAGGGTTGGTGAAGCATATTACTGGAGGCTACACGACCATTTACCACACGCAAGCCGGCGAGAAGTTCGAGGTTAACTGGGAGAAGCCCTGGAAACGGGTCGAGATGATCCCTGCTCTGGAGGAAGCATGCGGCGAGAAATTCCCACCTGGCGTTGAACTGCATAGTGCCAAGACGAACGAGTTTCTCAAGTCTGTACTCAAAAAGATGAATGTCGAGTGTACGCCCCCGCAGACGAATGCTCGAATGATCGACAAACTCGTTGGGGAGTTCATCGAAGAGACGTGCGTTAACCCTACCTTCATCACTGGTCACCCACAGATGATGTCGCCTTTGGCCAAGTATCATCGCAACAATCCAGGGCTGTGTGAACGCTTTGAAGCATTCGTCTGCAAGAAGGAGATTGTTAATGCTTACACCGAGCTGAACGATCCGTTCGACCAGCGCCTACGGTTTGAGGAACAGGCCAGACAGAAGGATCAGGGGGACGAAGAGGCTCAAATGGTTGACGAGAACTTCTGCACCAGCTTGGAGTACGGATTGCCGCCTACGGGCGGTTTTGGTATGGGTATAGATCGGTTGGTCATGTTCTTGACAAATCAGTACAGCATCAAGGAGGTGCTTACTTTCCCATTCATGAAGGAAGAAGTCGGTCAAGGCAAGGAGAAGAAGCCGGCAGCGGAAGTCGTTGGAGTGCAACCTGGAGTAGAAGAGGGCATCCGTCAGTCAACCTTTTCGAAGCCCCTGCCTGGAACTTCTGCTTATGAATTATACAGCGCACAAATAGATACGTCCTAGCCTGATGATGCAATAGACGACTCACGATTAATTTCACATCCGCTACCAGCATGTACCCCTTTATTCTTCTACCTTCACATTTCCACAATGTCACACGCAAAAGCTCTTCCTCGATGAATCGAAATCACTGCTTATGAGCCAAGCCAGACAATAGTTGACTTTAGGTAGGATGACGCAAATGGAAATTACCCGATGAGTCTTGGGACTGTTCTTCTATTTCTCGATGTCGAGGAGCAATCTGCTCGATCTTGATCCTTGCTGCCGTGGAGGTTCGCCACTCAAATGACAATCAGAGCATTACTGGTGTTAGAGACAAGTGATGTGGTTTCCTATCTCGGTTGATATTGACCGCAGTCCACTTCACATCCTCGAGTCCACACAAACGTCATTGGCGCATTCACACCCAGATCATAATCTGAAATCTCTTCATTGTTCCACGTCACATTCCGCCATAATCTCACCTATAAAACCTCAAGCCTCGATTCTAGATCAATCTCTCCTGAAAATCCAACCTCGCCAATCTAGCTTCAGCCACCACAGTACTCGAACCACATCAAACATCCCATACCACCACCTCCCATACCTCTCCGAAGCAATTACCTACCAACAACCGCGACGATGGCAGACGACGAAAATATGATTCACAATGACTTCGTTGACATTACCATCCACACCGCCAAGTGTGATACCTGCAACAAGCACAATAAGAGCGTCATGAAGCAGTGCGTCAAGTGCGGCATGAACTTCTGCACCCCATGCTGGCTGCACCGCGGCGATGGCACGCACATCATGAACAGCGGGGACAGTGGGTATGCTGGCGCTTTGGCGAACAAAGCCCAGCGGGAGAAATTCCTCAAACCCTACGGTGGCAACGTCTTAAAAGAGTCTAGTAAGAGCCCTTCGAGATCCAGTACTAAGAGCCCGTCATCCGTGGGCAGTACCCCGAAGCGAATGAGGCGCACGAGACGACGTCGGGTTATCATCGAAGAGAGCGAAGACGAGGAGATGGATAACATCGAAGAGCAAGACGAGGACTGCCCCGAACCCGTAACCGCGGAGCAAGGCCTGAGTTCACGGCGCCGTGGCAAGCTCCCCGGGCTGCGCGTTGAAGAGCCTGTGTCTCCTAGCACTGAAGGCCCATCCAATCAGCCCACTTCAGCTGGTTCGCAGTTTCCGGAATGCGAGGATATCCCGGACTTTGACGCTCACCAGGTGGACTTCGGCACCAACACCGCCGACTTCGACGACACCATGGCCGGCGTAGACTCCCTCCTTGCTCTCGCCGCCGGCCCTCCTAGCTCGCGCCGTAGCCTCTCCAATAACGGCCCAGAGGTGAGACTCCGTGGCGGCGCCGGCAGCGTGGCGGCTTTAGGGGACGTCAATGACGCGTACCAGAACCACGATACGAGTGCCTCTTTCTTTGCAGCGGACAGCGAGAACATCATCGAGCAGCACGCCCGCCATCTCCCCCAGGATCACGCCGACATCCAAGCTTTGAGCGCCTTCACGCCCAGCGATCCGGTTTGGCAGAGCACACCCGCCGCTTCCTCGCAGCTACTCTCTGCTTTGTTCCCGGACGACATCGATTTCAATCAGGCGCTGTGGTCGAGCACTGCTGCTGCGTTTGGAGATGGTTTGGGCAGTAATGAGGAAGATCTTTGGGACAATTTCCTCTACAGCAACGAGACTGCGATCAAAGGCGATAGTGCCGAGGCGACTGCGAGTAGGTCTCGAACTGTGAGCGGCAATGATGGCTTCGATCAGGGATGGACTGTTCCGGAGGAAGAAGATGTGGAGGAAGGAGAGATCAAGGAGGCCGGAGCCGGGGGCAGATAGCACGTAGCCCGCGATGTGCGACGTCCGCCTGTGAGCCAGTGTCTCTGGCGGCATGTGGCTTGCGGTGTGCGGTGTGCGACCGCGAGCTCGGTCGGTTGTAGGACAGTCAAAGTTTATGGGCGGACTTTTGATGTTTCTTTAGAAGACATAGACAAAAGCAGGGGGTTGTTAGCATAGCATGTTGTTACTGTACATACTTAGCCGGTGGAACGGAGCTGGATAGTGCATACTCTCGACCAAGTCAGGAAAGTTTCTCACCAAGTTGATGTGCGATGGGATACTGTGAGCTAATGCTAAGGTGTCGCTCATGGTTGTTATGTAGCCCACAACTCACGATGTGAATGACCAAAGCAGAGTAGATTCATGGGACAAAGAAGACTAATCTCCCGAGCAGCGAATTACCACATGAGCCATTCGCCATCGCCGGAAGAGCACATGACCTGTTTGTCACGATCTTACGATGGCCCCCATGCTGAGTTGAAAGACAAATTTGAATGGACTGCGAGCTAACCCGGCGTCGACTTCGTATCTATCTACAGTCTTTAGTGTTTAATACCGCTTGTAGCTACAAACCCCGACGGTCAAGGCCAAAAATGGCGTGGACTGGCAAATCGCAGAAACACTGCCATGACTGCCGCGAGCATAACATGATGGAGGAGCATTGGTCATGCAGCTGTCCCTATACCTGATGGGAACTTTCTACGGGGCTGTGTTCCTGAAGAAAAGTCGACGGCTGGACGGTGACACGGTTACACGGCTTTTGTCTGAGACAGCCTGGGGAATAGCTTGACTGGTCTCTCTGGATGTGTGGAACGTACATATGGACAGCCTCGTACAAACCCAACCATCTGTTGTTTCGACAGCAAATCTACAAGTCCCGCGATCGAAGGAACGAGGGTCCAAAGAGGGCTGGCATGACGGAATGTTTCCGCCTAGGCTGCAGTGCAAACGCGTGTATGCTTTTGCCTTTGAAGACTCAACTTAAGAAGCGGTTGCCAGAAGCTCAATCTTTTGCAGGTCTGCTGTTGCTTCTACAAGATGGCAAGCTACGAAGGTAGCTGAAAGGTCCTCTTGCAAACAGAAGTTGGCCACTGACGTAGCATCAGTCGAACACAACATTTCCAACCAGCAATCCGACACTTCTCAAAATCATCCCCCTCGCCTTCCTGACCTCTCCACCTTCTTCTCAGCTCTCGAACAGATCGATACATCCAATGTCTCCAACAGTAACGCGGTACCCACTCCTGTCAGCGTCGCCGCTCCGTTTCGCATGCTGGCAGATGCGTTAGGCATACTGAGTCGAGAGCTGGATAATGGCAGCGATCTCTTGGAGCAGATGAGGCAGCAGTTGATGGGAGATGCGGAGATGCCGCCTAGAGAAGTGCAGGGTGTGGGACAGGAGTTTCTAGACGGTGAGCTCATCAGCCCCCGAGCAATGTCTGTCGATATAATTATCATCCTAAACCATGTGCAGAGCTTGACCGCGTACCCAAGAAGTCCCTCCAGCCCGCAGATAATTGCCCCATCTGCAACAACCCGTTCCTCGAGGGTAAGCAGATGTCTCGTTCACGCGGAGGTCGCGGTCTTCGAGCTAATCGAATTTGCTCGACGCAGATCCATATCCTCTTGTTGTGCGCCTTCCTTGCCACAAAAACCATATGTTCGATCTAGAGTGTATAGCACCTTGGCTTAGACTTCATGCTACCTGCCCACTGGACCGTAAGAACCTCGTCAAAAAGAAGGAGCCGCCACCTCCGCCCTCGAAAGAAGAGGAAGAAGATGGCGAGTACGATGACTACTATGCCTAGGCGGTCTAACATCTCGACGACCATAATCTATGAAACGAGCCTCAAGAGCATAAGCTTTCTTTCTGTGCAAATTATGCGTGCAAGAAAGTCGGCGCAAGTTCTGTCAAGCCTTAGAGCCATGGTACCTGCCAAAATGGAACGGTGATGGCGTTGACTGCTTCCTCAGGGAACCGCTCACAGCTCTTCGTGGCTGTCACGAGTTGCGCGGCCTCCTCCGTTGGGATCGAGGCTCCTGCGGTTAAGCTATTCCATACGACGACACTGTGTCCTCATCTCCTGCTGGCCGCACGAAATATACGTCGAGTTGGCATGCGTTTTCAAATATCATCAAACCTAACGTATCATATCAGGCGGTGGTAAATCATCAGCCCCAAAAGAACAAAAGAGAGTCGGGTGTTTCACTGTGACCAAGGGAGCAAGTCCGTCGTAACGGAGTAAGGAGCAGACACGAGCAGGCGTGATACGAATTTGACCTTCGGCAGTGAGCTCTTCTTCGTGTACTGAGTGAATCGGTAATCGTCAAAATAAAGTATGGTTTGGCGTAAATAGTTTAGTGCTAAGGTAGCCCGGACTCGGTCTGTTGTAAAGTACTCGTTTCGTAGCTCTGGTGGGCTTGTGCATAGATTATTACAAGGGGTTATGCTATGCCGTGAGCTACCTTAAGTCCGTTCGGCCTGAGGTGTTTCTGTCTGCTCCAAGAAATGAACGGGAGCTTGCAAACTCCGGTTTCAGATTCCCACAAAATTAGCACCAAGACAATCTGGATGCCTGAATAACTTCCAATTTTGAGTTGTCCGGCCCGAAATCCGTTTCCTTTCCGTGTGCAGGGCTCCATGTGTTAAGCGATAAGGATTTGCTCATTGGTGTCCTCTGTTGATAAGATTCATTAAGGATCAATTGACAACAGCACGGCATCCCACTTAGCCGTATCCGAGCCACATCCTGGCTCAAGCAGAATGTCAGATTTTAGATTAACTTTTAGGCAGTCATATAAAGCTGACATTGCAGTCCTGTTCTGCAAGTGTTGTCCCCATGTCTAGCCATTACTCTCCCTTTCGTGCTTTTCCTTCATCGAGCGTCCTCTGAGAATCTCCTTACTTTCTCTGGCTTCCATGGCTTCTGCTGGAGTATGGGGCTCTCTTGCCCAGTCTGAAGGTGTTGCCGAAGCAGCCCTCAAGAAGGTCGAGAGCCAGCTGTCATCGACTGAAAAGCATGATTCCGAGAGTACAGATGAGTCGAGCGAGCTTCCTGATAAAGAACGGGCCGACGAGGAAGTGTTCAAGCTCGCTCGTCAGCTCACCCAAAACTCGGTCAAAACCGCAGGTGGAACATATCAAAATCCGTTCGAGAATACTGATAATCCGACGTTGGATCCACTCTCTGATCATTTCCAACCTGAAGCATGGGTGCGAACGTTGATAGGGTAACCCATAATTACAGAAGTAATAAAGTACAAGTCTAAAAATTCGCAGCATTCAGTCACGAGATCCGGAAAGGTATCCAGAAAGGACAGCCGGGATTGCGTTTCGGAATCTCAGTGTCCATGGATTCGGAAGTTTTACCGACTATCAGAAGTGAGTCCAAGATGCTCGGTCGCAGGAAGAAGGTACTGATAGCAATTCGCTCTCTGTAGGACATTCGGCAACTATCCTTTATCGATCGCAAGCTTGTTCAATAACGTCACTGGCAGGGGCAAACGGAAGATACAGATTCTACGTGGCTTTGAAGGTTTGGTCAAGAGTCGGGAGATGTTGGTCGTCTTAGGGAGACCAGGTTCTGGTTGTTCAACTTTACTCAAAACTGTAGCTGGAGAAACTCATGGCTTTTACGTCAATGACGGCTCATATATTAATTACCAAGGTAAGCAGACTATATGATCTTGTCTTTTTCTCCAAAAAAGACTATTGTAGGAAGCCGCAACAACTGAAACTTCGTATAGGTATTCCGTAAGTGTATATTTCAGCGCATGTGGTTTGTGTCTGACCAAAGCAGGATGGAAACTATGCATTCTGATTTTCGGGGGGAGGTGAGATGTTTCCCTCCCTGAGAAAGAACCAGACTGACCCACTGACCCAATTAGTGCATATATCAAGCCGAAGTCGATGTTCATTTCCCTCAACTCACCGTCGGGCAGACCCTGAATTTTGCTGCTCAAGCGCGTACTCCAAGGAACAGGCTACCAGGCGTCAGTCGCGAGCAGTATGCTAAACATATGACCGACGTCATCATGGCCATCTTTGGTCTCTCGCATACGTGAGTAATTCTTTTTCTAGATTATTGATGATGATGCCGTAGACGACGTCTTACATCTTTCGCAAAGCGCGGTGAAAAATCAATGCCCCATTTGACTATCCGACCGAGATTGGTTCAACTTTGGCTTCCAGGTACTAACTGCTATACCAGGTTCAACACCAAGGTTGGGAATGACTTTGTACGCGGCGTGTAAGTCATATTGCCTAAACCCCTATTACCTCCTTAGCGTTTCGAGTTCTTGAGACGTGTCGAAGCGTCATCAGCTCTGAGGAGATGCTCCATGGCTCATAATCCCTGATTTCAAGTGGAAATACTGACTCTGGAATCCTTGAAGATCCGGTGGCGAGCGAAAACGCGTCAGTATTGCAGAAGCGGCCCTGGGAGGTTCTCCACTACAGTGCTGGGATAACAGCACTCGTGGTCTCGACAGCGCAACGGCCCTTGAGTTCGTCAAGACACTCAGGTTATCGACCAAAACGTCAGGATCTACGGCAGCCGTGGCAATATATCAAGCCTCACAAAGTATCTATGATATCTTTGACAAGGTCGTGGTTCTGTATGAAGGTCGACAGATCTACTTTGGGTCCACTACAGCCGCCAAAGCGTTCTTCGTCGACATGGGCTTCCACTGCGCAGAACGCGCAATCACAGGAGACTTTCTAACGTCACTGACTAATCCTGTGGAAAGGATCGTCCGCGAAGGCTTCGAGCACCTGGTGCCCCGCACCCCGGACGAGTTTGCTGCAAGATGGCAGCAGAGTGAGGATAGAGCCCTGTTGTTGAAGGAAATCGAAGACTACGAGCACACGTTCCCGTTGGGCGGCCAGCAATTGAAAGCCTTCAAGCATGCTCGGCAGGCGCAGAAGGCCAAATGGCAGCGTGCAAAATCTCCTTACACACTGTCTGTGCCCATGCAAGTCAGGCTTTGCACCTCCCGCGGCTTCCAACGACTACGCGGCGGTACGTAACTTTCGGAGTATTTATTACCCCTTTCTGAGGTTTTCGAGAAGGGTGAAACATGTCTGAGCTGTATCCGCTCCCAAAGCATGCAACTCTGCTCATTGTATTGACTGAAAAGAGGAATGCTGACTCCGAAACTTACTTAGATGCTTCCTTAGCACTCACCGGCGCTTTCAGCAATGGTATCCTAGCATTAATCATCGGCAGCGTCTTCTACAACCTACCGTCGAACACAGGAAGCTTTTTTAGCCGTGGCGTACTTCTGTTCTTTGCTGTACTGCTCAACGCTTTCAGCAGCTTTCTCGAGATATTAACATTGTATGCACAAAGACCCATTGTCGAAAAGCAATCAATGTACGCATTCTACCACCCGTTTTCAGAAGGCATCGCATCCATGATATGCGATTTGCCTAACAAGATAGCCTCCTCGATCATGTTCAACATCACCCTTTACTTCCTGACTAATCTGCGGCGGACACCCGGGGCCTTCTTCACATTCTATCTGTTTTCGTTCCTTTGCTTGTTGACCATGTCAATGATCTTTCGAACAATTGGTGCTATGTCACGAACTTTGGCCCAGGCAATGGCGCCTGCGGCCGTTTTTATGCTTGCTCTGGTCATATACACTGGGTTTACGGTCCCTATTCAATATATGCATCCTTGGTTCAGATGGATCAATTACCTCGACCCAGTCGCCTACGCATTCGAAGCTTTGATGATCAATGAGTTCCATAACCGGCGATTCGACTGTTCTGTTTATGTGCCTCAAGGACCAGGCTACGCCAACGTTGCCCCGGACGAACGGGTGTGTTCTGCTGTCGGGGCGGCTCCTGGCGCAAGTTTCGTTGAGGGTGATACTTATATCAAAGACAGCTTCAGTTACTATGCCCCCCATCTATGGTAAGTCCATACACCATCTGACGGTCCAAATCCCTACGCGTCTAACTATTTCACCCCCATAGGAGAAATCTAGGCATTCTTCTCGCGATGACGGTGGGCTTCTGCATGATATACCTGGTGGCCACCGAGTACATTTCCTCACAAAAGTCAAAAGGAGAAGTTCTCCTCTTCCGACGAGGTCAGGTGCCAAACTCAAGAAAAGAAAATAACGACGAAGAGGGGGTGGTGGATGATCGACCCTCGGCTCATGACATGGTTGCGCTCCAAAAGACCAAGTCCGAGGTGCCCCCAAACATCCAGAAACAGACCGCAATATTCCATTGGGCTGCAGTCAAATATGACATCAAGGTTAAGGGTGGAGAAAGACGGCTACTTGATGATGTCGATGGATGGGTCAAGCCAGGAACACTTACTGCGGTAAGCGATACATTTCTTCACATTGAATGTTCCGAGGCACCTACATGTTGTGATATAGCTCGAGCTGGTAGCGCGAAGATTCATGCACTGGATCAACGACACCCGCTCCCGGAGTCGCGCGCTTTCTCTCAGGCAATTATTGTTTTGGATACGAAATTTCCTATATGCGCAGGCTGACTATTTCTACTATCCAGCTCATGGGGGCTTCTGGAGCAGGCAAGACTACCTTACTTGATGTCCTGGCCAGTCGGGTCACCATGGGGGTCGTCTCTGGCCAGATGCTCGTCAATGGGCGTCAAAGAGATAGTGGTTTCCAGCGAAAGACCGGGTATGTTCAACAGTCAGACCTGCACCTCGCTACTTCAACAGTTCGTGAGGCGCTCAATTTCAGTGCTCTGCTTCGCCAACCCAAGACTACGCCAACCAAGGAGAAGCTGGCGTACGTTGACGAGGTCATCAAGCTTCTCGAGATGGAGGCTTATGCGGATGCTGTTGTCGGTGTGCCTGGTACGTATCGTTGCCTACGTTGATTGGAAATTAGAACATTGATTGTGGTACTAGGGGAGGGCCTCAACGTCGAACAGCGAAAACGTCTGACTATCGCAGTGGAGATGGCTGCTAAGCCTGCCCTGCTACTCTTCCTTGACGAGCCAACAAGTGGACTAGACAGCCAGACAGCTTGGGACATATGTAATCTCCTCCGAAAACTTGCAAATAACGGTCAGGCAATCCTGTGTACCATCCACCAGCCTTCGGCGATACTGTTCCAGTCCTTCGACCGTTTGTTATTCCTCGCTAGTGGTGGACGTACCGTCTACTTCGGCGACATTGGTGAGAACAGCAAAACATTGACTAGCTATTTCGAAAAGAACGGGTCTAGACCTTGCGGCGTCGAGGAGAATCCGGCAGAATGGATGCTTCATGTTATTGGGGCTGCTCCGGGAAGCCAAAATGACATCGACTGGCCTCAGGTGTGGCGAGAATCTCCAGAAAAGCAGAATATTCGGGAAACCTTGACCGAGATGAAGGATGATCTAAAGCACCAAATAGTTGACGACGATTCGACGGCCTTGCGTGAGTTCGCAGCCCCACTTAGTGTCCAATTCTTTGCTGTCAGCAAGAGAGTCTTCGAGCAGTACTGGCGTACGCCCTCTTATCTGTACTCCAAGGTCCTTCTCTGCGCTGGTACAGCACTCTTCATAGGTTTCTCCTTCTGGGATTCGCCACTCAGCCTTCAGGGTTTACAGAATCAGCTCTTTGCCATATTCATGTTGATGACTGTGAGTTACCTACCTCCTCCAAACACCCTCCATCCGCATCAATGCCGCGATAACTTGATGACCCATGAACTACTTGTACTCGAGATGACTGCCCATGGGCCGGCTGTGCCCACTTGTGCGCCTATTTTGCAGGACAAGCTTGAGCCGGCGCCCGTTGCTTGGTCTTGTTACGAAAGATGAGATTAGCTTCTGCTGACCGCTCATCCAGATCACTGGGAACTTAAATCAGCAAATCATACCACAGTTCGTTGCTCAACGAGCCCTCTACGAAGCCCGAGAAAGACCCTCCAAGACCTACTCGTGGAAAGTATTCATCGTGTCTCAAATCCTTGTGGAACTCCCATGGAACACCCTCATGGCTGTTATCATCTACTTCTGCTGGTATTATCCCATCGGCATGTATCGGAACGCCATTCCTGAGCATCAAGTTAACGAACGTGGCGCGCTCATGTTCCTGCTGATAATGGCTTTCTTACTGTTCTGTTCGACCTTCGCCGATATGTGTATAGCCGGCATTGAAAGTGGAGAAACGGCAGGCAACATAGGCCAGCTGCTATTTTCTCTCACGCTCGTCTTTTGTGGGTAAGTTGGAGCTCTTACAGTGCTTTGCACGGGTTCGAGAGATGTCTGACTCTGACCATGCTATAGTGTCCTTGCCGGTCCCTCCGCTCTACCCGGATTTTGGATCTTCATGTACCGGGTATCGCCATTTAACTATCTTGTAGATGGCATGCTCTCGACAGGTGTCGCCAACACCAGGGTCACTTGCGCGTCATACGAATACAGTACCATCCAGGCCCCTGCTGGGCAAACCTGTGGTCAATATCTCCAAAACTACATCAACGTTGCAGGCGGCTACGTGCTAGATCCGAATGCTACCCAGAATTGCCAATTTTGTGCCGCTTCGTCCACGAATGTGTACTTAGCACAAGTTAGCTCAAGCTATTCGCATCGATGGCGGAATTTGGGGATTATGTGGGCATTCATCATCATCAATACCTTGGCAGCATTGCTCTTGTACTGGTGGGTGAGAGTACCGAAGAAGCAGAAGGTTCAGGATATACCGGACGTGGATCCGGCGTCGCGGGTGCAAACTCGTTCTTCGAAGCCAACATAGATTATTCAAGGGGTTGATTGTACAGCTCTAATATTGGTGTCAACGGTTAGACTTGAATTATCAGCAGCTGGATAGTAAACTACATTGATTGTTGATTGCACCCGAGTCTTCCCTCAATCTATAGCAGGCTTGAGGAAGCAAGCCATGCGGCAGCAGGGTGCTCCGATGAGCGGCTTGCCTGGTGGAATAATGCTTCGCAGGCTTGAGAAATGTTCTGGCAGCACAGTACCGAAATTATCCGAAGCTCGATACAAAAGTAAAGCAAATCGTTGGGGGACAGCATTTTGCTTTAGAGGACCCAGAAGAAACAGCAAAAACAAGCGATCAGATAGAGTCACCTAGAAATGGACACTAATCATGCCCAATGCTACAGACGCATATCGGAGACTTTACTACTCAAACACCGAAGCACTCCATAGGACGGTTGTGACAGTACTTCAGAATAAGTGTTTGGGGGAGGTAACCTTGTCTGTTGCTCTCCAGCCCCTGTCTTCATTTTGACAAACCATCACTGCTTGAAAAGCGTCCCATCAGTAATAGCAGTCTTTGATCAAGCTCTGTCTTGACAAGAGTCAATAAGATGACCATCATTGAAATACTTTAATATCAGGAGGTTATGCATGCCTACAGAATACGATTGCCACTAGGCGGCTATGTTTACCCGAGTGCCGTCGCAACTCGCGGCCGAATTCCGCCTTGCCCTTTGATGGGCCCACGATACCATTTCGATGTGGGATTCAATGAGGTCTATAATACTGCTTCCATCACCTGGAAGCATTTCAAGTCCATCGAAATCGGACTCGAAGCTGCCGCCCTCCTATTGAAGTCGGAGTTGGAGCCAGGAATGGCGCAACAACGCGATGAGAGCCATTGGGAGGTGGAGGAGCTGGGCATAAAGATGGTTCTGATCTCTACTCGGGCACTCTACATGTGCCGCACAACCATGCCGGAGAAGTCGTTCGACAAGGTTATGAGCTTTACCAAAATAATGGTCGAGAAGACAGAGGCAAAGCGCGACGTCCGGCAAGTCATTCGACTTCCCCCTTCTCCTTCCCTCTGAAGTGTCACTGACGTGCACCAAAGCCTCTCTATCGGACAAAATGCTGAGCTGTGGGGCCTCTACTGCGAGGTCTTCGACATTGCATATCCAGTTATCGAACGAGAGTTCTTCGATCCAGAGGAGGTGAATCCACCTGGCAATAATGCGCAACCTACGACGGCAATGGCTCTGAAAGATACCCTACTCTTAAAAGACTTGGAACGTCTCAACGATCTCTTGTTGATCGCAAGAAACATACTCGCATCAACAAAGCTCGCCCAAAACTTGATGGGAGACAAGGGCTTCGACCAGCACGTAATGAAGTTCATAGATCTCTGCGTCCGCGTTACAGCACGACAATATGAGGGCGAGGAGCCTGGCAATCGTACGGAGTCGCAACTTGCGCTGCTCAACGCATCGTGTAAGTTGGTAACTGCTTTGGGGAACCTCGGGGATGCAAACTAATTCTTCTCGTGATAGTCAAGAAGATCCTTATCACTAGCCTCCAGACGCTCTACAATTTTATTCAGCACAACGAGAAGCGCAAGCTCCTGCTGTGGTTAGACCTATTTGCCAACTCCAAAGCTGCCGACAGTTATTTCAACGGCAAGGCCGAAGCTCCTAATGGCCAAGGCGTCATGGCAGTTGGTAACTCGGAGATAGTCGTCAGCAAAGAGATGGTGAAACAAAAGGTAGAGAAGACAGCTCTGGATGTCGACAAGATCATGAAGACTGCATTGAGTGCTGTGCAGAGCTCGGCGCAATCTCAGCAACAACTTCCCGCTGACGAAGCTGCTCGTATAGCCTCTCAAGTCATGAGCACGGTCGATGGGCTATACAATTTGACGCTCGACCAGCGTCGCAAATCGCCTGTTGAGGGTGCTGAGCGTCAGACGCAAGGCGAAACAGCTGGTCAAGAGAAGCCCGTGGCCTCTTCGATCGGTCAAGTACAGAACCAGTCCTGGAGTTGGAGTACATTGCCCGATCTCGCTTTGTATGATGCTGACCCACACAAAAACTCTGCCAAGCCCGAAGATCTCAAGGCAGTCCGCACCCCTCAGTCAGCCGCGGTCACCCTTCAAGCAGCCAAGGATCAGCTGATGGCTCGACTTCAAGACACCGCAGGTCTGGTAGCCGATGAGGTGCCATACAGTGGCTCTGAGAACGGCAACGCGGGGGAAGCCGAAGGCTCAGATGCACCAGCGAAAGGCAATGTCGATGATGACGATGACGAGGAAGACGACGAGTACCACGGACCTGGCGATCAAGAGCGTGGTCTTCTTACGGACATCCCATTGGTACTTTCACCCCAGGAGATCGAAGCGCTTCCGTTGATCCTTCAGCTTGGTATTGTCAGCGGTCTTGAAGGGGATAAAAAGAGCGCTGGCGGTAGCGAACCTCAAGACATGCAGGGTGTCAGATGCAACATACTACTGGCACAAGAATCGGGTCGCAACCTTCTACGAGAACTACTAATCTTTATCGCTGCTTGGGATCTGCAGGACAACGAGTTCTACTTCAAAGTGATGATGCAGATCATGGAGGCGATCCTCGAGAACGGACTCATGCCCTTTGCCTATCAAGCCTTCGGCGAGGTGAAGGACATTGTATCCCCCGCTCAATCGATGGTCATCAAGATCCTGACCCAGATATTCCGCAGCAAACAAGGTATCTCACCAGCGACGAGTACGTCAGGACCATCAACTCATCAGAAAGAGCCGCTCACCCGCGTCGATCTCCTTATCGTCAAATACATCTTCACAATCTTCCGCCAATGCATCATCCCCGAAACATGCGCCCTCATCTACCTCCAAGGCCAAATCCGAGCCGGCGCCGCCCTGCCGGAAGACTTCCCCTTGAACCTCTGGGACATGGAACGCGTCTACGAAGGCGTCTACCAATTCCTCGAGTTCTTCGCCGTCCTCACCGAGAGCGAAGACTGGAAAGGTCTCCTGGTCGAATGGGAAATCGTCAGCGAACTCGTCACTCTCCTCCGCGAACTCGACGCCAGCATCCCCAAAGCTCCACTTGGGCCCCTTCCGCAAACCAGTGGGAATCTCGAGCTCGAGCACGCCGAGCTAGCGAGCCCCTCTCCCCAGCCCGGCGCCGCCCCCGTCACCGTCGAACGCCCCTACGAAATGCCCGCGCCGGACCCGCATCCCCCTCCCGCCGCCCCAGCACCGTACTCGCTCCCGCCCTCGCCCCCGCTCGAAACCCAAGAGCCATCCGACTTCGAATGGCGCAACCTCAAGAAACTCGTCGTCCTCGTGCTCAGCAGCCTGGTCTGGAAATCCACCACGGTCCAGAACCAGATCCGGCAGTACGGCGGCGTGGAGATGATACTGCAGTGCTGCAACTTCGACTCGAACAACCCGTATATCCGGGAGCATGCCATCATGTGCTTGAGGTTCCTGCTGGAGGGCAATCGGGAGAACCAGAAGATTGTGGGGGAGCTGGAGGCGAGGAAGACGGTGCCGGATGAGGTGCTGGATGCGAGGGGGTTGGGGGAGACGTATGTTGATGGGGAGGGGAAGGTGGGGTTGCGGTTGAAGGAGTCGGGGAATTGGAAGGAGGTGCAGGGCTTAGGCGATGGTGATGAGGGGATGGAGTTTCGACGACGAATTGAAAGATGATGGGATGTATTGACGAGATCTGGCTCGGGATTATTGTCGTCGAAAATGCATAGCGTGGCATGCGTGGAGCGCGGCGTTGGCTGGAGATACTATGGAAGATACCCTGCGAGAACCATTACCCGGTAGTACTCGTGCATTAGACGGCTAGATATTTTAGTTATATTCAGCCTTTCAGGACTGTGTGCTGATTTGAGTTTGTGTTGCTGGAGCAGAAATTCGTTGATAACTACGAACAAATACCAGTATCGCTTTTCAAACATTAGATGATGGATTCCATATTCTACGAAGCCAATAGATGATCATATATGTAACATTCCCAGCCCAATGCTCGGTCTTATATCCAACGATACCAGACTCCTCCTGGAGCGATACTTGTAACCATCCTCTTGCACACATTATCGACCTTTCCCCCATCCAATCGTTTTTTCCCCTCATCAAAAGTAATGCGCCCCACCCGGCCCATCATACCTCGTCTGCTCACTCGGCGCCTGATACCCGAACGCACCCACCTCGATCGGCTTCTGCACCTTATACGGCCCATGGCTATCACTATTCTCCCGCGAAAATTGACTCCGCGAACCCATGAATTCATCATCCTCAGGCGCGATCCCGGCTGAGCCGTGAAGTTCAGCAGAGTAGGGCACGGTGCGCTGGCTGCTGATGTCGGCGTCGTAGTGCTCCGCGGGGTTCGGGGTGTTGGTGAAGGGCGAGGCGGACCGCTCGATGGGGTGTTTGATGTCGAGCATGGGGTTGTAGACACCGGAGGCGGTGGTCAGGTGATGGGTACGGAGGTCGAGGAGGGTTAGGAGAGCGGTTGTTAGGCTAAGGAGGGGGACGTTAGCGACTCTGAGGGGAAGGCGGTTTGGAGAAGGGAAGCGGGTTTGGAGAGGAAGAAGGAATGAGGGATAGGTGCGTACAGGGCTGTGACGGTGAATGCGGTCATGGCTTTGTAGAGACGGCACACCATGATGCCGGCGTCGTTGTGCCATGTTGCGGGTACGCAGTGGTGGCCGAGCGTCCAGCTTAGGTTCCAGGTAAGGAGCGTGAGGCCGAGGACCCAGAGGAGTGTGAGGGCGGCATTGCTGTAAAGGTTGTATTTAGGGGAGAGGGTGCGGAAGGTGTAGAAGACGCTTGTGACGAGTATAGCGACGAGGGTGAGGAGGGAGACAGTGAGTAGCTTCGGTAATAGGTTAGCGATTTCGATAAGCAGACAAGATGAAAGTGAGGCGGGTACATACGACGATAAAGGTCCATGGGAGATAGATGTTCCCAACATGCAAATGGTGGCAGAAGAAGATGAGCACAGTCGAGACGATGACGGTGGAGACAAGTTGGGTAAGTCGGAGGAGGTGGAAAGCGAGAGGCGGATAGTGGGACGGCTGCTTGGAGAACCTGTCTCTTGCCATTGCAAAAGTGCGTTGAAGCGAGTGACTGCGGAATTCAATTATTGTACCAGCAATGGTATGCAATGGAATGCCTCCTCCGAGGAGCAATTAAAAATCTGCGAAGGTGGAGCAGGGAAAAGGATGGATGATATAGGAAGGAGCGCGGTAGAAGGATTCGCCTTAATCGCGCCAGGGGTCGAGATGCCTTCAGCCGCATGTTACGACGCATCGAAGTACTTTGAATTATTACTTGTTTCACATCCGCGAGTCTCGAATGCCCGGCCTGCGGCACGAGAGTGGTATGCCTTGGCTGCCTTACCTTACTTTGCGCCCGAGAATGGAAAACCATCAGTTCGTGGAAGGGTTTATGGGCTCCAGCGTTCGCATCATGTTGTTGACTAATCCGATGAATACTTCTACCCCGCAAGCCTGAGCATGGGCAGAGTGCTGACAGTGCAGACTCGCGCGTTCCGTCCTGTTCGAGCTGCTTACGTCTACTACCGCGGCTCCTTATATTCCAGCACAAGAGCTGGGGCTTTTCGGAATGGGCATGAAGGTCCACCTGGCGTCCATCGTGGAAGACGTTCCCTTTCCTCCCTAATCCCTTACACGCCACCAGACCTTCGTCTCGACAGGGACAGTTCCATAAGTCGTCGTAATATCGAGCGACGACGCTGAGATGGCTATTGATTATGCATCTAACCTGGGATGGCACGAGGGTGAACAGCAGATGCATCATATGCTTCACGTACCAGCAAGAGAGAATCCAACTTCTCAAGGGCTCACACCACATGGTGTACGAATCATCCATATGTCTTCTTTGCTAGCATTGGCGACGTTGGATGACCGAGGGCGGCCGGTAGGTTTCCTTCTCAGTCATCCTTCAAACCCTTTGGAGCGTTTCAAGAGCCCTGAAACAGGCCCAGCGAGCATCGGGCTCGAAAGACATGCCTGATCCCCGATCGCCTAACTTTAGGAAGGAATGCTGACTCCGAAAGTATATAGTGGACAACTCTACTAGGTGGGCAGCCAGGCTTCGCACGGTTGATAGGCCAGTCGGTCATGGGCGTCAGGGCTCTGGTAGACTCAGAATACGACCCGGTTCTGAAGCTTCTCGTTAGCGGCGAACATGGTAGAGAAAACATGCATAGTGTCGCGGATGGACGTCTTGTGTCCGCCCTCGCTATCAATTTGGCAACCCGGGATAGGGTGAAGCTTGCTGGCAGAATGGTCGCCGGGGCACTTCAACAACCTGAACCGGGGTCCCAGCACAAAGACGGAGTATCCGAGTTGCAGATGGCGTTCAAGGTGGAGCAGAGCTTGGGTTGCTTGATGTCCCCGTCCTCTTGGGTTGCCAGCTAACGTCTTGTAGCGAATTGTCCCAAGTATCTGAACAAGAAACGGATCCTCCCATCAAGACCGCACCCTGATTTGCTATTTGATACGCTTCCTTTGAACGAGTCAGCTGCTGGTCTTATTGCCAGAGCCGATTTGTTCTTCATTTCATCATCCCACCAGGGAACCACCATTGGAACTAATTACAGAGGCGGGCCGCCGGGTTTTGTGCGCGTCTTGGTCGATGATGACCTTGCCACCTCTCTTGTATGGCCAGAGTACTCGGGCAATCGGTTATACCAGACTCTGGGGAACCTGAAGACTACGCCTCGGGCTGGGCTAGTGTTTCCTGACTTCGAAACTGGGGATGTGCTATACCTGACCTGCACAACCGAGGTTGTCATCGGTAAAGATGCTGCCGCTTTGCTGCCACGATCTAATCTTCTCGTAAAGGCCAAGATCGATGCAGCACGCTTCGTAGGCCAAGGTTTATCTTTCCGAGGCCAGCCGGGTGAACGGTCTCCGTATAATCCTCCTGTACGTTTCCTCGCCGGCGAAGGTCATCACTTTGATGCCCAGACAAGCAACAACAATGTGGCTTATGCAAAGCTGATCGGAAAAGACGTTTTGACACCTACCATCGCACGTAAGTAAACCTCTCGCTATCTGTTAGAGGCTCACCCTCACTCTCAACGAACATGTTGCCCTTTTCTGAGGATACCAAGAAACCTTGATACATGTCTTAGCGACATACGCACTGATAGACCTGTTATATGAATTCACGTCGTGACTGCTTAAGTAACGCTGACCCCGAAAACTATCTAGGTTTGAAATTTAGCATAAGTGATCCTGAAACAGCAGGACGATGGAATCCCGGGCAATATGTGGCTCTAGCATTCGAGGACGAGCTAAGTGCAGGTTACAGCCACATGCGGGATGACGATCCTAAGAGCCTTAATGACGACTATGTGCGGACTTTCACGGTGTCGTCCTCAATAACGGGCCCAGATTCCCATCACAATGAGTTCGAGATAACCATGCGCAACGTGGGCGAGGTTACGCGGTTTCTTTTCCGACAACAACTTCGTTCCGGGCTGGAGGTACCATTGAAAGGCTTCGGAGGCACTTTCACCATCAGTCAAAGTTCCACAGAGACAATTCAATTTGTTGCAGGCGGCATCGGGATCACGCCGATACTCGCGTACTTACCACATCTGGACTTGAAGCATCTCAAACTCTATTGGACGATCAACGTACAGGACGTTGGCCTCGTCGTGGATACATTCGGACAGCACCCTGAGTTAGCATCCTCGACATCCCTCTTTATCTCAGGTATTACGGAGAACAATAACGTGGAGGCTAAAGCTGTTGTGGCGGAGCTCGAACGCTCTGGGGCCTCGGTGTCAACTAGACGCATGCAGGTTTCAGACCTTCAGGGAGAGCAGAACACTTCATCAAAATGGTATATCTGCACCAGTACAGCATTCCGACAGACACTCATGGCTTGGCTATCTGGCAGACAAGTTTTGTTCGAGGACTTTAATTACTGACCCGCTAAGCTTCGCACACTTGCGCATAGTCAGGATTGTTGGCGGATATATGTTTCCCAGATATCGCGTCACACATTCTCAGTCTAAGTTTACTGCCGGTCTCCTCTCTGATACGTGACAACATGATTTCTATCCCCCCCCCTGGAAACTCTCATCCACTGAGCATGCTGTCCAATTCCACGGATGGATTGATAGTAGAAACTACCTGGGCAAACAAATTAGCAAGGCAATATCTTGGTTACCAGCATCAATCCGCCCGCAGCACAGGAACATCTAAGTCTATCACGCAATGGCAACAGTGTTCTTCTCAATCCACATGCCCCTTGATGTGCACATTGGGGGTTGATATCAATCGGTCATTTCCAGCGTGAATTCATCGCATTCTGTTTTACTTATTCTCAATCATCATTTCGTACCCATCAATAAAAAAGCTCTTTGGTCGCATGTGAACCGTCGGTATGCGAATGAGTTCATAATGCTTGACACTTCGGCATTGTCCTCTTAGCACTGTACGAGCCTTGTCTCGCAAGGACGTACATCTGTCTACCTCCTTACTAGATAAGCTATACTTTTCAGATGACGTTATTTTTTCGTTGAAGAAGAGCACATGTCAATGGTCCAGCTTTTTCCGTTGGTCATGGTAACTCAGGTTCTGCGACTGGAACTCTCCGAAGATATCTACCCTAGAATCGTTGAGGGCGTGCGGCTCAAGACGTGCTCCATGCGATAGCCGACCCACGATCCAAGCACGAACTTCGATCGTGGTCCTAAGCCTTGTTCAGCTTCCTATATGCGCCATTTTGCTGTGGACGTACTTGCGTGATGGCCGACCTTAGCATTCCCGTTGCCAAGAGTATCTGATCCGTGCGACGGAAATTCCTGCCTCATGGTCCATGTTGAGCTACTTTAGCATCTTCGGTGGGCACTACAACCGATAAAGTAGGCATCCTTCCTTGGACCAGCCAGGCACTATCCGTCTATGGCGCATCCCTGGTCACGGGTGTCAGAGTCAATGGAAGCTAGAGTATACAACTACCGCGTACAAGGATATCGCCAAGATCAACTTCAGCCGATTTTTGGTCTAGAGGTTCGATGACGATAGGCGCCGCCCAATAGACGAGGTCATTTTCCGCCGTCTTTCTCTGATATTGTATAAGACTCTCAGGTGGCGACTGTGTCTCTACAATCTTTACTACCCAACACAACTGGCAATACATAAAATCTGCACCACGTCATATAATCGGTCGCTCAGCAGGTCATACCAATATCGAAACTTAAGAACATATCAAGCCAATATGCGTGTTCTCCTACCGTCATCCATCCTACTAATGGCGGAACTCACGGCCATTTCGACATGTGCTCCATTCGCAACCCCTGATTTGCTGGTCAATTACGCCGCTGGAGTGGATCTGGGCTCGCTATTACCAGGCGTCGAACCAGCACAAGCGCAAGCGGTAGCCAGTACCAGTGCAAGCAGTACCAGTTCAAGCAGTACCATTTCGAGCAGTACCAGTCCGAGCAGTACCAGCTCGAGGAGTAGCAATTCGAGCAGTTCCACTTCGAGCACTATCAGTTTGAGCAGTAGCCGTCACAACAGCACTTTGACCTCTCATACCTCGACTGCAATGACTTCGACGACTTCGACGACTTTAATCAGCACTACCAACGGTTATCGGCATTTATAATCCCATCGCTAGCTATCGCTATATCCTCTCCCATGGAGCACCGGAAACAGCAACCTCTGGAGCCGTGCAACCTGCGCATGACTGAGCTCTACTTGCCGTTACATTCTTAGCAAGCACTGCTAGCATCGACCATTTAATACCTTCTCCCTCGTCGTGATCTACATCAGAACTCGATCTTATCCGACTTCTTGTATATACAGCTTGCTTTGCACATACGTTCGGCATTTTGCGGTTTCGCACTTCACCATAATCTAATTTAATTTGCCATTTGGCTCTTTTGGACGAGATCTATGACAAAAAGCATTGAGGACGGCTTTCGCCACGAATCGGACGGAAATTCCAGAGGGCTGATGGATGGTTAGGAAGGACGACGGTGTTGGCTGCTGCTTTAGGAACGAGGAGCAACCCAGGGGATGGCTTGCAGGTGGGATACTCTCAGAGGGTCCAGCTTGAGGGAGTGATTGAGGCATGGAAGGGAAAGCTGAGCATGGTGACTGAGAGAGCGCGGCGAGGCTCTGGGCACTTCAATAGCTTGCTCCAATTGAACAGCATATTCCATAGCTCGATCTAGTCATGCATGCATATGCTCATACTACGTCGCAGACTGGACTATGGTTATTCCAATGTAATCCTGCTATCAATTACCACAATCACCAGCAATAACCTACTGTGTCTGTGGCCACGATAACTATGGAATTCGCTATTTTCAGATCAAAGTGGTCTGAATGCGGGGCTTGGTAAAGCCAGAAACATGAACTACGGACGGGAGTACTTGGTACTTTCATGTAGGGCTGTGCTAGTAAACGAGACGCTAATGCAGGGCGCCTTTTCCCCTTCGGGCCGAGAAGTATTCCTCGTAGCTTATTGGCTGTAGTACCTAGAACCTTACCTGTCCTTCAATGCTCGGACGTTACAGCTTTCCTCCACTTGAAGTCAGTCTCAATCGCATCGTGGCACAATGTCACTTCAAGTACCACATCGCCAGGCCAATGGCACGAGCAATACGTCCACTAAAGCCGTGATACTCGTAAGCTGTTCACCTACACTCAACTGAAAGAAGCTTACCTAAAGCGCCAGGTCGGTGGTCCGTCGCGAGGGACACGATTTAGGCCACTTTCTCTGGATGTACCAAAGGTAAGCAACATCAAATTGACTCGGGAGTGCTCGTTCTGACCGCATCAAGCCCCTTTTCGATGTTGCTGGCCATCCCATCATTTGGCATTGTCTGCAAGCCATTGCGAAAGTTCCCGGAATTCGTGCGGTAGATGTGATTGGCTACTATGAAGAGAGCGTCTTTCGAGACTTCATCAAGGACGCAGCGCGCGAACTGCCACAAATCAAGATCCACTACCTGCGAGAGTATCAGGCGTTAGGTACCGCGGGCGGACTTTACCACTTCCGCGATGCTATCCTCAAGGGCAGTCCGGACCGCTTCTTCGTCATCAACGCCGATATTTGCTGTTCCTTTCCATTGAATGAAATGCTCAAGCTCTTCGAGGACCGAGACGCAGAGGCCGTGATACTGGGTACAAGGGTCAGCAACGAAGCAGCGACAAATTTTGGTTGTATTGTGTCCGATGCACACACTAAGCGAGTGCTACATTACGTCGAGAAGCCAGAGTCGCATATATCCAACTTGATCAACTGCGGCGTCTACCTATTCTCCACAGAAACCATCTTTCCTTCGATAAAGTCGGCCATCAAGCGCCGCTCTGATCGACCTCGGCTTGTCTCCTATCCATCGGCCGAGAATCTCGACTCTTCATTCTTCGCTGAGAGACTTGAAGACGGCGAGAAAAACGAGGTACTTCGGCTTGAGCAGGACATCTTGTCGGACCTTGCAGATAGCAAGCAATTCTTCGTGCACGAAACGAAAGACTTCTGGCGTCAGATCAAGACCGCTGGGTCCGCCGTGCCTGCCAACGCTTTGTACCTTCAGAAGGCTTTCCAATCGCAATCGGAGGAACTCGCCACTCCTTCAGCCAACATCCTGCCTCCCGTCTTCATACACCCTAGCGCGGAAGTGGACCCGACGGCAAAGCTTGGACCCAACGTCTCTATCGGCCCTCGAGCAGTCGTAGGCGCTGGTGTCCGTATCAAAGAATCAATTGTCCTGGAGGATGCGGAGATCAAGCACGACGCTTGCGTGCTGTATTCGATTATTGGCTGGAATAGCCGTGTAGGAGCATGGGCAAGAGTCGAGGGTACACCCACACCGGTTGGAAGTCACACCACGAGCATTGTCAAAAATGGTGTCAAGGTTCAGAGTATCACAATCCTAGGTAAGGATTGTGGCGTGGGTGATGAGGTTAGAGTGCAAAATTGCGTCTGTCTACCAAACAAGGAGCTCAAACGAGTACGTCGTTCAGTTGAAAAAATCATTCTACTAAGTATGCTGATGGGCATTAGGACGTGACCAACGAAGTTATCATGTAGGCCGGGGCAAGAACGCTGCGTCTACCAACTGTAGCAAGGACCGCTCAGCTACACAAACGGCTGAGCTATGTCTCTAGGGTCGCAAGTTGTTCAGCTGCGAGCGGCAAAAAGGCGGAAGAAGGACTGTGCCCATTGCCGTTGCATATTGCTGGAGCGTAGATAAACCGGATATTATGAGAAGCTACTTCAAATGCCCCTTGCTTTAGTCGTGCTTTATCCAACCAGAAAAGCTCCCTTTATCAAACGGAATATCAACTAAGTACGAGTTGAGGAGTGAAAACTAGGTCTACACCTCGATTACATTACATCATTGGTGCGACTCCTGTATCCTCACTTCGTAGAGCGCGCCCCGTAAAGATTCTAGAAGTAAAGTACCTTCGTTGGGTCGCGTCCTGGCGCAGGAAGCTACCACACGAAAGCATGTGATTGCCAGTACAACCTTGGAAGTTCCGAAATATCAACTACCGACCACCAGTAGGAACATACGATACGATGTCGAAGAAGCGGCGTCGGGACCCGTCCACGATCGATACTCAACTAGTGGAGATATATGAAGACCTTGCCAACGAAAGCGAGGTCATCAGGCTCAAAGCTGCAGCATCTTTGCTGTCGAAGTTCTCGCCTGCAAACTCACCTACCAAAGATCAGATCCTTGGAGTACTGACGAGGCTCGTTCGAGGGCTTTGCAGTTCTCGCAAAGCAGCACGCTTAGGGTTCTCAATTGCACTCACCGAATTCCTCGTCCAAACGCACGGACGTCCGGAGAAGGACGTACAACCACAGCTTGATAGTCAAGAAGTGATCGAGACACTTAAGAAGCAGACAATTGCCCAGGGCGATTCTTCTGGAAATGTACTGTTTGACTTCCTTAGCACTTCTGTACTAATTGAGTTGCAGGAGGCCAAGAATCACGATTTCGGGCGTCTTTTCGGTGCGGAAGCAGTCATCAAGTCTAGAGTAATTTTCTGCCCCAATACGAGCATTGAGCCGTGGACACAGATCCTTGACGTGATCTTGGAGCTGGGAGAGAAGAGAACATGGCTGCGCAAGGAATGTGGATGGGTGCTGTACAACGTGGTAGAGATACTGGGCAAGCACAATGATTACATTCAACTACTGGTCGACAAAATTTCCGAACATGGCTTTACGAAGACGCCTGAAGGCGTGGCGATTTGGCTAAGGGCGCAGTCAGTGTGGCCATCAGTGCGGTTCCCAGAGGGTTCATGGCACGGGAATGATCCTTTGCATCGCAAAGAGCTGAAGAACCTGGCAAATGTTCTTAGGGAAGGTCCGTCTAGCAAGCCTGGTCAACAAATTGAAGTCGAAATCGTCACACAGAAGGGCAATTTGTCGCCCGATCTACACTTTGCCTGGGAGGTCGTAATAGGTCGAGTGCTTGATGAGCAACGGTCCGAGGCTTCCAAACTCAGAAAGAAGACAAGAAATCCGACCTTCCATGAATTCTGGAATGAAGCTGTAGATGGTACGATCCCCTTCAAGTCGATCTTGCCATTGCTCATATTGAAACAGACGGCCTGTTTTCTGCTTCATCTACTGATCAGCGAAAATATTGGGGCTTAACATTATTCCAACGTTTGCTGCGCAATGCGCCAACAGATCTTCTTCCGGCTATCTTCAGCAATAAGCTGATGCGATGCCTCACAAACCAACTCGCATCCCGGGAGCGTTATTTGCATCCCGCTGCTCAGAAGGCTTTGAGCTCTATCTATGCGAGGGTAGATCAGGAACCTTCCGCTACCATCATCATAATAAACGCCATGTCGAGATCACCCGATGGACCAATTAACTTTGACCAGATCTCGAGAACTAAAGTTGTCGAGAAGCTGCTTGCTCACGTTCAGCATTGTTCTCTACTTGAACTCTGTTCGTTGTTCTCGCAGCTGATCTCGAAAGCTAGCGAGCAAGACGAAAAGACTGCAGCGACGAGCAAGCGGATGGCAGCTGACCAGCTAGTGTCTGTCGTTAGATCAAAAATGATAATCGCTAGTAACAAAGGTTCTAATTCATCCGAAACAGATGTGTTCATCAACCAGGCTTTGTCACTTCTTGCCAAACATGCGTATTTCGTTCATGGGCAGCACTCTTCGGCCTCTGTGCCTACCCTTGACACCCTGACAACAGCGTCATCGAGAGAGATGTTCCAGTCTAGAATAGCATCTTGTCTGGGCATTGTCCTGGCAAAACATGCAGAGCCAGCACAGTTTTCTTACAACCTCATTGCTTATATTCGTTCGATAGAAGAAGAAGATAACCATCTGCACCTATCGTTCAACTCAGATGACGCCGTCAAGAAAGTCATTGAGAAAGCCTGGCTGACTTTAACGAAAATCCATTCGAGAAGCAGTTCGACACAAGGCTCTCGGAAGCGGCTTCTGAGTGCCTTCGACTTACTCTATGCCTTGACACTGTTACAAGTTTATGATGGCGAAGCAGAAGCAGTCGGTATACTCGACGAGCTTAAGAACACTTACGACGGTCTCCTCAAGCATAAGCAAGGATCCGATCAAGGCAGCTCGGATGCTCTGATTGAAATTCTACTAAGCTTTGCATCCAAGCCTTCCCTGCTCCACAAGCGCCTGGCCCAGGAGGCATTTTCGGCTTGCACATCGGACGTCAGTAGCCGCGGTCTCGAGTCCATGATCATGGTTTTCTACCCAATGCATAAGTGTGATTATCAAGACGCTGGCTGACAATCACAGGTACTCGAGGCTAAGGAGAGTTTGGCCGGCCAGGAGGATATCTTCGATCGGGAAGATGACGAGAGTCAGGAGGTGTCAGATGATGGTGACCTATCAAATCCATCAATTACATCAGATGTCAGTATGACCGAAGCGGGTCCAAACAATGGGGCCGGAAATGGCGCTGAAGACTCGTCCGCCGAGGGCGATGACGGCTCTGATGACGGACCTGATGAGGAATTGGCTGCATTCGATGCCAAGCTTGCACTTGCCCTGGGCACGCGATCAGCAACCGATGATCTGGCTGCTGACGACAGCGAAGGGTCTTCCGATAGCGACATGAACGATGAGCAAATGGAAGCACTAGACGAGCACCTTGAGAAGGTCTTCCGAGAACGAAAAACCCTTGCAAGCAAGAAGGACCAGAACAAGAATGCCAGAGAAGCCATCATCAACTTCAAGTGCCGGGTCCTAGAGCTTCTTGACATCTACGTCAAGCGACAGCACACGAATGTTCTCGCACTGGATCTTCTCATACCTCTCCTAGATGTTATACGTACTACGAAGAGCCCTCTAGTGTCTGCCAGGTCCTGTGACTTAGTGCGAAGCTACTCTAAGCTCTGCAAGCCGAATACTGTGCCCTTGACCACGGACTCCATTGTCCCGATCACGCTCCTGAGGGATGTTCATGGGCTGGCAGGTAAAGAAGGCTCAAATGCTTACGGAGCAGCTTGCAGCCACGCTAGCCTGTTACTTGTCAAGATACTTGCTGCTAAGGACCGGGAAAATTTACGGTTGATCGAGTCGATTTACGGAGAGACACATCAAGCATTCATGTTGGATTCGAAGTCAAAGGTAAAGCCATCATTCTTTACGGATTGGCTGAACTGGAGTGTCTCGGCTCGCAAAGCATAACGCCTTCCATACGGGACAGTCATGGGAGACTCGCAGAGGGGAGTTGCTACGTTGTACTGCTCCAAACCCCCAATCCTCGAACAGAAATCTTCGTTGGAGAATGTAGAGAATATCGCCGCTGCTGTATCACATGCGCCGGCACGAGGCACCTTTCAAGGGTTCATCGAATCCCATATGACTCCCAAGCCCTTCTGCGAGCCCTATTCTAAGGGTTTCGCTTGCGTGAGGCAGATTGTTTGACGATTTGCCTCTTCAGCTACTTTATGGGTCCTCACTGATAATTCGGTCCACCCATAATCCGTCATTGCGTCCTTTCATGAATGACAAGGATCAAGTGCATCAATTCGTGCCAGCGCAGGAGATTTTGCATTTAGTCGTCCATCTGGGTCTGGAGGCGCTGAGAACACAGTCTCATACACCTACGGATTGAAGGACATCTAAGACGATGTCTTTCAGCCGATTACAAATGAAGCCTTCTGAGGTGTGCTTGCAACACTAGGGCTACTGACATTTGAGTTTAAGAGGTCCGCTACTGGGTCATGTGATCTCCTGTTACGCGCCCCTCGACGCGCATCCCTGTCTGTTTACCCTGCACGTCACCCGAGCGAAAGCGAAAACTTGGATTCGCCTCCCCTCCTCGCCATCCACATGGAGAAAGACGGAGATTCGTCCGCGGATGGCCTCTTCTGCATGGCGCGACCGTCGTCTTGTTTTTCTGCCCGATAGAATCTCAACAACCTTCTGGTTCGAGGGCTTAAATGCTGTGAAGCCCGTCCGCATCATACTACTGCGGTTTGCTGTCACAAAGAAGCCTCCAGCAGGCTTTTGATGGAGAAGGCGTCCCACACGGGGATGAGGCCGACAATTTCCAGGCAAATTGCAGTTGCGGTCCAATTGGAATCCATGGCAGCAGTGGGAGCAAGTTGAAGCGCCTCTGTAACCCAGCAACAGGATCGAGGCTTGAGGAAGACTGGCCGCAAGGCTTTGAAACCAGTCCTTTTCTGGTGCAGCTAGACGGCCGCCAGGTGGGAGATTGCGTGATACAGCAATGACGAGACACTGGGCTAGCCAGGCCTGACATAGTGGTAAATTCAATGTAACCGTGCTATCGATACACAACAGAGCTCGGAGCATTCCTCAGCTTTGCTTCAAGATGTCCAGAACCGCCACCAGATTCCAATAGGCCCTCTATCTTCGATTAGTAAAGTATGCACGTTGCTTGTTCCTGAAGGATCGGCCGGACCTGCGTGTTGGAAACCCTCGAGACGCCCACTGCCAGCTCATCAGCACGTTGGCTCTGGGATGGTGAGGGATCGTCCCTGCTCATGGGTCTGCAGCCGTTACCGAAACGATCTAGAGCAGCCCTAGGAACATGGACCTTCTCCAATCGGCTTCCGGAAGGACCGTATCGCTTCCAGAGTTCGTCCGAAAGCAGCAGCCTCGCGAAGGTTTGGGGGGCTAACCGCCAGACAGCCGCCTGGTGTCCAGACTTCAGAGGCGGCTGGGAAGCCTATGCACTTTTGCGTGCAGTTTGCCCGTCTCTCATGTAGAAAGTGTTGACAAGTCAGGACCCATTGGAGGATTTGGGCGTGTAGATAGATTACGAACTGCTGGGAATAGAAGCATAAGTCATGTAGACCTGGGTTGATGGCTCGGTAACGCGCAGATATAAGCCAGTGAATTGCGAGAAGCCAGTTTTCGTGAATGCTGTAGGATGGTCAACGCCGTGTCGAGAACTTGGCTAGCCCCTCCTCCACCAATGCACCCAAACCCTACTTGTTGCCGGCCCAACATCCTATCCAACCTTGCTTAACCTTTACTCGGCCGCTCTTGCTTTCTCTTCTGCTTGGTCTATCATGAGCTTTGCTTCTCTTCAACTCTTCATTGCTCGCCATATTCTTTCTTCGGCGGTCGTTCCTCCCCGTCGAGACTTGGCCCAGAGTGGTGGATATTGTGGACCGGTCACATCCCTTCACCACGGCCCTCTCCTGGCTCTGGATTCTTCCCCGTCGATTCCTACACATCAATTGCAACATCCTTTACCAATAATAGCTTATGGTCACGAGCAATCCTTTATCTGGAATCCATATCTATTACAGACGCTGGGTGCTGACAAGCGTCTGTCTCGCTCTCGCTGGGAGTTTCTTCCGACGAGAGGACTCGATTGATCTTGACTCACTGGCTGGACCGGGCTCTGATACTACTGAATCGTGCTCGCTCCACATTGTTACCGCCGGCCACCGTCATGATGGAGTTCTCGTCACCGTTGGCTACAATGCAACCGCAAGCACCACGGTACGGGCCAATTGGCGAAGACTGTTTGGGCTGGCGATATCCCTTTGATCAGAAAGACCAAAACAGGAAAATAAATCTCAATAGCAGCTTCAATTTCGAAGGTCTGAGTGTGAAGGAAGCCCCCAAGGACTATTTCAACTACAAGCCTGTCCGAGGATCATCGCCGACCTCGACCCTCGTGGCAGACTTGTCCCAGAATCTTTTGATTGACCAGAGGTATGTACATAGTGCATCTTGTTAAGAGTAGCTGTGCTGACTATCCCATAGTCCCCGAAACCCAACGCCTCGACGAGCATTGTTTTCCACTTTCCAATCGGCCCGATGCAATGATCGTGGTTAGGCCAGCTAATGTACCAGATGGAGGGGCATCCACTGACACGGGCACAGGGAAAACCAAGACCCCTCCGATCCCTTCGTCATCGCCTGGCCCAGCCAACGATCATATGGATATATCCCCTCTACCACACAAGCCTCCGTTTATACAACGCACCTCTGGCCTAACGCCGATTGGGAGTAGAGGTCTTACCAAGACCGAGAAAGACCCTTCGGTTTTTCCAGGAAATTCTTTTCTGCCAGCGTGTCTGCCAGTGTGGGTAGTGCTCTGGAACAGCTTGAAGATTGAGAGTCTGACAGTATTTCTAGGCGAAGGAAGTCGTCGCTTTCGAGGCCTTCTTTGAGAAAAGGGGTTTCGACGACAGCTGTCTCACTGAATGCAGCCACTGTCGAGACTCAACATCCACATTTCAGCTTCGGGTCTGGTCTACCAGGACGCACGCCGCTGTTCGGAGTCGTTGAAAACCTCGCTTCTTCCCCGTCCCCAGAAAAGCGGCCCCAATCCGCTCACTCTCCACTACCAACGCTTATGGGCGCACCCAGAATAAAGCAGCCAATATCAGGCCTGATGGGACAGCTTCGCTCGGGGTCTCCGGCTGGTGGTTACATACGGAAATTCTCTGCTCCCAGCCAGCGACCACGGAAACAGTTCCGTCGTTCATTGAGTATGACCGCCACTCCTTCGGATATCATGAATGAAGATACAGCCAGCTATTGTACAGGATTAGACCCAATCAAAGATATCGACGATACTCCTCAACTACAGCTTCCGCACTTCAGGTCGGAGGACGAAAGTGTGCCCCGGATCAACAAGCACACCCTGGTCGAAATACTGGACGGAAAGTATGGTCACTGCTATGACCGATCGGTCATCATTGATTGCCGCTTCGAATACGAATATGATGGAGGCCATATAGCTGGCGCAATCAACTTCAACAACAAAGAAGACTTAGCGTGTAACCTGTTTGAGTGTGATAAAACCATCGAGGCCAAGAAAACACTACTAATCCTCCACTGCGAATACTCAGCCCATCGAGCGCCCATCATGTGAGTTGCCTTGTCGATGAATCAAGGTACCCACTAACAGATGGTCTAGGGCACAATTTGTGCGTCACCGTGACCGGGCAATCAACGCTCATTGCTACCCCTCGTTGAGCTACCCAGAGATGTATATATTAGATGGAGGCTACAGCTGCTTCTTTATCGATCACAGGCTCCGGTGTTCGCCACAAGAATACGTCAGCATGAAAGAGAAGGAGCACTTGGAGGCCCGAAGAAGAGGTCTCGGACGGGTAAAGCATGAGCGACAAAAGCTGAACCGTGCTAAGACTTTCGCTTTTGGTCAACACAGCTGGCAAGCAGACGACAGTCCACTTGCGTCTACACAGCAGTGTACTCTCTTGATGGCGATGGATACAGCAGGCATAGATCCGTTGGACCTAAGGCCTCTCCTGTCGCAGCGCATCTGCACTTACTAAGTCACAGATCATTTACTAAGCCCATAAGTTGCCTATACCAGCATTACCGGCGCCGAGGTGTTGCTTGACGGCTTGAGACACGTCTCCGGTTTTTGGGGTGCGCGGAGGCAGTCTTTCACTACGTGGACCGGAGTTTCCGTCGCTTCCAAGCGCCAGTCATTGTTCCTCCGAAACTTTCTAGGATTATGGAGGCCTTATTTGGCTGCTCCATACATCACTGAGTCCGAATCTATTGAGCCTAGTCTTTGCAAATACCCGCCATATCAGAAACACTGCCGCCCCGGTGGCTCGGCTTCAGGATTGGAAGCTACGATACCAAGTCGTGTCAAGCCTGTCGATTCACGCTTACTAGTGAAGCCGGGCGACGCTACAGCTATAGCTATAGCGCTCAAAGAAGAATTTGACTTTCACAGCATTATTCCGTTATCTGCTGAAAATCAGTCACTCAGGGCTTAGCAAACACCTTACAGCCAACTCGGCTCGACCACATCAGCCACGTCTGAGTTCATCATTCGTTCACGCTGCGAATTGTGTTGGCGGAACGGGGAGTTGCTGGAGGAGAGTCGAGCTTCTGTGCCTGAATTATAGCAATCAAAGTTGAAACTAAGTCCGCTTATTCGCACGTGATAACATGTAGGCGCCATACATGTGACTCGTGATTCGAATGGAGGTTCTGTAAGACTGTTAACGACAATTTGCTCCAAGAAGTAATTGCTGCACTGAGATTGAGGAGAAACTGGTCTTCGTGTCTGCAGTTTCCACGCTCAGGAGGTTCCTGCGGCCTGATTCGGGGTTACAAAGATGAACCCTGAGTCGCTTTGGGACCGAGGCCATTTCGAGTGATCCTCGAACTCGGTCCAGCCATTGCAGCAGCCCTTTGAAACGTCCCTCTACTCACCTTGCACAAGGAAGTTCCTGCATTGAACGAACCATGAACATTGACGATATCCTCGCCGAAGTCGACCATAACGGTCTACCCCAAGAGACTCGAGATCTTCAAGATCTGACCCGCGCCTGGGTTACAGAAAGAAGTGCGCCTGAAATCCTCCCGTGGCCAACATCCTTGATGCAGCGCGTCTTCGACAGGATACGACGGCAGGTGAGGCCACAGCTCATCCTCAAACTGTTCGTCGAGCGAATACTGACGCGCCGGCCCTCGCAAGCAAGATTGAGCTCGTCGAGGAGCAGACCGGCAACACGGATCCGAAAGCCAACTTCCGCCTCATAATCATACAGACGGAACTAGAGCGCTTCAAGTTCCTGGTGCGCTCGTTCTTGAGGGCCAGGTTAGCAAAGGTACGGTCATCCATACTCTCGCTTCATCTCCTTCTATTGCCGCACGACCTGACAGCAGCCCCGTTCCCTTCCACCAGCTCGACGCCCACGCCCTCCACTACCTCCTCCACTCCCCCGCCACCTCGCGCCTCTCGCCATCCGAGCTCCAATACCTTCGCACGCATCAATCCCTCCTGCAGAACCACTACCGCTCCTCTTTCCTGGCGCAGTTTCCCACCTCATTACAAAGATTGGACGACACGACGGGGGGCATCAGCATGGTTGAGACACCGGATGTGGACAAGGCCGTGTTCGTGAGGGGGGTCAGGGATGTGGAGGAGCCGGTGTATGTGGAGGGGACGGATACGTATTTTGAGATGAGGAGAGGGGATGTGTATGTGGTGAGGTGGAGCGCGGTGAAGGGGCTGGTGGAGGCCGGGGAGGCAGAGCTGATTTGAGGGGGGCTGCGAAGGAGAATGTGTGGTTTGATGCTGAGAGTGGCGGACAGGGTGCGGAGAATGCTCAGGTCGCTCGCTACGGTGGTTTGTTCCCGAGACCGCGCCCATGATTCGGGCATGCTGCATCTATTTGACAGCCGTGCTGCCGTTTCCACGGTCAATGCATCGGGCCTGAGCACCGCCTCCGGAAACCTGGTTACGCTTGATCATCATAGTACGTCGGGCGCCCAGATATTTGGAAGTATGGTACCAGCATAATAAGGTCAGAGCTCTGCCTCCCCGAGTTGCAATCTTCTGAGAAGGTTAAACCGAAAATTAGCAGACCTCGCCATCACACCTCTGCAGAGGGCAAGTCCAAATCCAGCTCAGCTACATACGGTAGTGGCCAGGCCTCATCATTGCTTTGGTCGATCTCACAAGCAAAACATTAAGCTCTTGGACCGTCGATCCGCCAACTCGGATTAGCTGCGTATATGGACGGGGGCTTGACCCATATTAAGCAGGAGAGTCAAGCAATTTTCACTACATCTCGAACAAGACTTTTGGGATCCAAGGCCTAGGGTCTACGGACATCTATTTGGATCTCCAGACACTTTCAGCTTCCGAAATATACAGCGATGAACCCTCCGCTTCTTTATACTCTTCTCTTTACGCTGAGCTAGTATGGTTTTCCTCCCAAAGCTTTCCTAAATACTTTCCTTATATGTCAGCTCTACCAGTCGAAGTCTCCAGTCCTGTATTCAATGTGCTAGTGTCACATGGCGAACCTTCCAAAAGGACGACGCTGGAGGAGATTGTGCTACTGCTCCTACTCGATTTTCCTCCAGCTGACTTCTTTATTCCCGGCGATGGATCGTGGTACCAACTTTCCGTTGATGAACCGAGTCAGATGTTTCATAGCGAGCTACATGCAATCCATGCAACATGAGGTGAGCTTTGTCGAAAACGCTTGGACCGTCCTCCTTATAACTTCCTCACCTCTCTATACCGGCCGCTGTCGAGCGTACCACTGTCGGTTCTGCCCTCTTAATACTCAATACGTCCTGTCAGCTCTCTACGGGTGCATTAAATGCACCCCCAGTCCACACGAGTGTCAAAATCTCCCAATTTCGATAACAATCTTCCATGATTTCTGAATGAAGAACACCTGGTCCTACAGCGAGCAATGAGCATGGCAACGAATCCACTTCTGAGCACTTTCTCTATCATGAAAACATAGAACCAACGCAGACCAGACATACGGCATCAAGGAAAATACCTCGAGTAATACAATTACCAGTCGCCATACTCCTATCTACTTTGCGGACAAGGTCTTGCTTGGGGCTGCAAAGCTCACAGATGCCAATATCCCCAGCAAACAACAGACCATACCATGCATGCATACTAGCGTTGAAGGAAGCAGGCTGTCATACCATATACATGGCCGCTCTATTCAGAGGCCTCATGCTCATCTATTCTAGGCTCGTGCCCTCATCTCCCACATCCTCTACCAAAGCGCTATTCAGAACCACACCGTGGCTCCGTGCCCTCGACCTTCAAAAGCCCCCGCACCGCAAGCGCTCGCATCTCCCTGTTCGTAACTGCGGTGCGAATATCAACAAATCCAAGATCAGACCTTGGCCTAGCATGGATACAAACCCTCAGTAGACACCTCGCATAACATTCAACAAGGACGGCGCACCATCGGCGTAGATAGAGTGTAGTTCTCGGGAAGTAGGAAGCATCTCAGCGATGCTATTTTCAAACTAGAAGCCATTGGTCGATATTCCGAGGCGCTCATCGTCCACCATCGCCACATCGAGCGGTGACCACGTCACTTTCTTTCCGAACTCCAACTACTTCGGGCGGCGTCAGTCATGTCGCAGGGCAGAGAAACCGTGGACGGAGAATGTAAGATGTACATCCCGCTTATGAATGGCAAGACAGCCAAAGCTTTATCTTACGTACATTGAAACCTTGTAGTTGGCCACATATATCATATTACATCACCACCGGCAACAGGTGGATCGATGGGTTGGCGTTTTGGCGGCATACCGTGCGAGCATACGGACGGATCTTGGCAAGGAGGTTGTTGAGGGAATTTGGAGACCGGTGCGCAGATGGTTGAATGCTCCTAGGTATTCCCAGCGTTCTTTGCACGAATTTGGCTGCTTGTTGTCACGGCACTTCTAGCTCGTCAGCTCGTTTACTGAGATCGACCTGCTCGCAGTTGAGCGAGGCGAACTCTCGATGCTCGATGATCATTTCAGGAGTGTACTGGCCGTGGTGTTGCAAGTGGAAGCGATCAGGGCTGCAGTGTTATCAATTGAATTGTAGAGAGCTTCTAAAATAGTCTGGTAGACCGAACGACCGCTTGGCGGATTTCAGAGTGTGCGTCTAGTGGGTTGGAGGTCTGGATTAAGAGCTTTGTTGATGAAATGCTAGTTATCAAGCTGTTTGTGCAGAAATAGAATGCGGCGTAAGGGATTGTGTGACTAGCATGGACTTTTTGTGTGAGAGCAAGAGGGGAAGAGCGTGGAAGGGAGGAATCAGAGGTTGAAGTGTAGCTGGCTACTCTTGGTATCGTTGATATTATGGATTTGTGGGAGCGCTTCTAGGCAGAGGTCTCGAGGGACATATGATTGAGTTGGCGCTGGGGAAGAAGTCTCAAAAGAGTTGCCTTTCATCCTCGTAGATACATTGACCAAACCTCCTCTGAGTTGTTATAGAGCGGACATTCCTTCACGGGTGTTGATTGATAACCAGTCCAAGTCGCCGGTACGCCATTCCTCTGCTTCTGCAGGCAAGTATTTGCAACGACCAAGTCCCAGGATCCAATGTTGATGGAGGTCCCTGAAAGGGCGGGAGGTCTTCTCGATCTTCCGAGTGAGTCAGGCGCCATGGTGGTATACCGTTCAGAAATGACCCGGTTTTCGAAGTTGTGTGACTAGAGTCTTTGTTTTCCTCGGTGGTGTCTTCGTCATTGATGCCGCAGTGGTGTCTTTTTGCATCGCGAGGGAGTTTGAGATTCCACGTTGATCTAAGCTGCGTCGGGCTATGTGCAAATAACAATGTTGAGGCTTTCGAATCCCCGGAGACACGACAGTTGGCCCTGGAGTTGCTACGCACCTGCATCATGGCAAGCGTAGCCGTCAGAGTGAAATGAATGGTAGGAATGTAAGTCGACGGATGTAGAAGCAAGATCCCTCTCAGTGTTTGATACAGTGACATTCGGATGAACAATGAGCCAAACAAATGGGAGAACGATGTTAAATATATTGATGAGTGAAGCCAAACTAGATATAGATATATTAAGAAGTGAAGCCTGGCAGTAGAAAGGAGCCCGCAAGTGATGCATAGGCAAATTTTCTGGAGCAAGAAGGGAAAGGAAAAAGGAACTGGAAGCCCGGCGGACATCGAAAACACCCTTGCGCCAACGCCGTCCCACACCACGTACTTACCGACACCTACAACTCGTAGCAGTACTCCTGCCAACACCTCCCACACCCCTCCGGCAACTGACTCCCCATCTTCTTCATCATTACACAACCCAAGCACTCCGCCCATCCTTTATCTCCACCCCGAGTCGCAATCTGCACTCCGTTCTCAATATACTTATCCGTCTCCCCTCTGTGGATTTGAATTGTTTCAGTGGGCAAATCGGTAGCTAGACTGTACTCCATATTACCGGTAGCTGGACCGTACCACATATTCGGCAGCCACACGATCGTCACTACCTTCTCATTCCAGCACCCAAAGAACACCGGCCGCTTTGTCAGGTTCTGCGCCTTGAAGACATCCACCTGCGGAATGTAGGGCATGCGGTTCAGACCGACCTTGAGAGACTGCTGGTATGTATTGTACATACTGAGGCCAGTCGGCATGTTGTCCTTGTCGTCTTCGAGGAAGTTAGCCTTGCCGTCGGAGTTGTCGCCGGCAATAACGACGTCGACATTGCGCGCCGGCTGCAGCAGCGGGTGCAGCGGCACGTTCCGGAAGGCTCCCGCACCGTCGACGAGATAGAGGGTCTTCTCATCTTTGACCTGTCCTGCATTCGCCCACTGGTAGAATGGGTTGCGGAAGAGGGCATACTCATACTTGGTGAATTTATTGTCGACGCGGTCAACCAATTTTAAGAACGCTGACCAGACCTTCACATGCAGTGCTTCGAGCGATTCGATCAAGAATTTTGGACAGGCGAAGGCTAGAATGTTGGACGAGGTCCCGAGGATGTAGCCTAAATTGTCGTAACCGGTCATGCATTCGCCTGGAGGATATGGTCCGCCATTGTTGTAATTGGTACCTAGAAAGTGCGTCTGCGTGAAAGACGCGACCCCGTCGTCCCAGCTGCCGAACTCGTAGGGCGTGAACTCGTAGCTAGCGCTCGTGACGTTATCGGGGACACAGTGGTCGGGGGGATTATTGACTCCCATCGCGGTCATAATGGGGAAGCTAGAAGATTTGGGAGTCACAATCCATGTTTTAGGGAGTACATTGAGCAAACAGGTGTGTGCCAGGAGCAGGTGCTGCTTGGGACACGTCTCATAGCTCTTGAGACGCTCGACCGGGTTAAGGTGCTCCGAAAAAGTAACTCACGGCATATCGTTGGAGCGGAACTTGGAGGAGTACTCCGTCACGTCCGAGAGGGTGCTAGCCCAGCGGTCGCCTCGGAGGAGCTGGTACGAGATGAGTTTGCCCCACAAGTCAACGAGCGTATTTTGGAAGCCAGCGATGTCCTTGGCATGAAAGTCCTTGTGAATATTGTTGTAGATGCCGATGGCTTTGAAGACGTTGCCGGGTATCAGGGCAGTGTCGGAGAGGGCTTCTTTCCAGTGGTCTTCGACGATCGACGAGATGGTCGGGTAGTTGTTCCCAATCAGGCCTGACAGCAACCAGGCTCCCCCGGATAATCCTACTTGATAGGTCATACCCTGCAGGAGGCCGCTGGTGGAGACGTCGCTGTCCCTCCCATCGAAGCCTTTGACGAGGCCGGCGCCAACTAACATAGCGCGATAACCGCCACCACTGTGAGCTAGGGCGACTGTGGGGAGCTTGGTGGTTTTGAAGGCCGGGTTGGTCTTCTTCAGCCAGGCGGCGAGCGCTTTGTCGGTTTTCTCTTTGCGCCCGTACAGGTAGGCATTTTCAAGGTGCGCAACGCCTTGAGAAGCGTTGCGGACCAAGGGGGTCATAGGGCATTTGCCGACGACCGGTCCATACTTGGAGGTGTATTCGCCGAGCACACCAGATAAGAGTGCTATTGCCAGCAGGATAACCATAGGAATGGATGCCATCGTAAATCGATGTGTGCAACAATCTACGCTTTTCTTGCGTATCGAGTGCAGGAGGGTTTAGTAGAATACTGTTTATCAAGACAGACGGTTTACTAGCGGTGTCTGGATAGAGGGGATGACGAAGCGATATATATAGGATAAGAGCAGAGACTCTATAAGAGACGAAGATAGCTACCATCAAAAAGCCAAGAACGAGTCTCAACAGGCTCGCGGCGAAGACGGAAAATTCTTTCAGTAGGTGAGCCCAACAGGCGCACAGCGGAAGGAAGAAACCCTTAGAGTAGTTGAGCCCAACAGGCGTGGAACGAAAGGGAAAATTACTCTCAGTAGATGAGTCCAGCAGGCGCACAGCGAAAGGGAAAATTTCTCAGAGTGGGTGAGCTCAACAGGCGTAGAGCAAAAGGGCAAATTCATTTCAGCAGGTGAGCCCAACAGGCGAAGAGCGCAAGGGCAAACCCCTCTCAGTAGATGAGTCCAACAGGCGCAGAGGGAAAAGGGAAATTCTCTTAGTAGATGAGCCCGTAAACTGAAAATTCATTTCATGGTTATGAGAAACCACCTCAAGCGCCCAAATTATGAGTAGTCAACCCGAATCTGACATGAGAGGTCACCATGCAACTGTCTTGTAATAATATTGCAGGCAATTGAACTCGATATGACTTCAGTGAGTACGGTGTCGAGCTCCGAATGTTTGTTTACGGGGTTATTGGCCCGATGCAAGAATATGGATCTTGCTAGGTAAGCACGCCCATGCCTAGCCAACGTACTTGAGATAGCGGAAATTGAGAGACTGCGGAATATCTCTAGAAAGAAGAACTCACACCAACATAGCGCATTTCGTCGATGTTCTTCGATTCCATCGCTCCAGTGATCGCCCACATCATATTCAATGCCCTCTCACGGAGCATTCAATCTTAAAACCCCAAGAAATCTTGCCATCCCTATCGTACGCCCAATGTTTCTTATTTCCAAGTTTCTCTAGGTCTACGCACCAGCGCTCCGCAGTACTCATAATAGACTGGTCTGTAACGAGCACAATGCTCAGTATAGGATTGCCATGGCTTCGCTTCCCCTCGGATGTTGTCCATATCGCATTGATGCCTAGCCTGTCCTCTCTAACTTTACCGGCGGGATACAGCTCACCCAGCCCGTTCAAGACTCTACCCACGTACGCTGCCCAGAAACTAGACTGTAAACCGACCACTTGCTGCAAACCTGAGTGAAAGTCATAATCAGTAGGCGGAAGATCGCTGCGCCAACGTTCGAACAGTATGAGACCAAGCAAGGCGCGCTCATCATGACTTATCCCATGAGCGTTGGCGATAAGGCCGGTAGTTGTGCTGCGCAAGGCGCTGGAGGCGCGGATATCTTTCGGGCATGACGCATGGGTATTATAGAGATTAACAGCGCTTGTAAGTAACGCGAGTGATAACCGGTAGCCCCCAGTGGATGCCATTAAGTGGTCGGACGGCAAGGCAGAACAGAGGAGAGAAACCAATGCTGCAGCGGATGCTGGAGCGTAGGCAGATGTTGCAGCCAGCAAAGGGCTTGAGGACCGAACCGCAGTTGGAAGAAGAGAGAAAAGTAGCCCTTCTCGGAGACCACCTTGGGCAAAGTGGATCCGAGATCGCTCAAGGTTTTTATCTAGGACGGTGGTGAGAGCCGAAATGAGAAAAGAGACTGCCGGTACCTGAGAAGCGCGACGAGAAGAAATACGAAAAGTCGAATTATCCACCTCTGCCAGCTGCACCACGTTAGATGGTAGGAAGGCTTCGACGTTCACACTAAAACCGTTGATGAGTGGGATCGGATACGGCTGTATGGCATGCCTCGACATCAAGACATAGCCCCAACCTCGAAACCCTCCACCGCTGAGAAAGATTTGAACACCATCACCATCCTTGGCGCGCTTTAGGCGAGCGTCAGTCAGATCTAGGGCCTTCAAGGCCTTAGAGATTTCAGAAGTAATCTCGTGATGCAATTCATCTTTCTTGGTTTTGCTCGTGGCCTTTGCGAGCCTCTTCGTCATGGCTGCTGCGCCGTATGGTAGACTTACAGAGCCGTTGGCGCTCATTGTAATCTCACCATCAACAGACTCCAACCAGGAAAGCTGGATGCTACCTCCTCCAAGGTCCATGACGAGCCCTTCGGTATGCTGAAAGCTACTCGCAATACCGAGAGCACCAATCCGGCCCTCTTCCTCCTTGGGTAGCATCTCAGTCTTGATGCCAATCTTGTCTTGGACCCTTCTTATGAGCTCGTCGCCATTGAGTGCTGTCCTGGTGGCTTCTGTAGCTACAACTCTGATGCGGTGACTTGGGACGCCGAAATCTTCACAAGTTGACTTGAAACGTTGCAGCGCTGACACTACTTCCTCGATGACGGATTGTGGAGTTGGTACTTTGATGCCATCATCATACTGAGCGTCATATAGTGATATGTCACAGCGGTCTTGATAGATGGTAGGAAGTAAGCGGGCAGTTGGAGGACACAGGTCAGTTATGGAGAATCGGATCCCATTGCTAGGTAAAGAATCAGTCGAGTCAAATATGTGAGAGCTGATCAGTTCCACCTTCCCATGTCGACGAGAGCATGGTAGTGCTCTTCCTTCCCTGATAACGGCTCCATTCCCTCGTGCACCCTTCATACAATGAATACGTGATCTACTTCGAGGTCTTGATGTATGCTGTCATATAGGAGATTTCACTTGCTCAAGACATTCAGACCATTGTGTCCTTCTACGTCGAGGAGTATTTGGAAGTTGCTGATAATCTGACTTAGTGTGGGGGAGGAGATAAGGCAGTGGCCGTTGCTTGTGGCATGAGACGGTACGCATCCCATCTCATCCTGTCTTTGGCCAGTTACAGGCCAGACGCTCGATGTGTCATAGGACGTATCCATGTCATCCTAAGGCGAAAACGACCAAGTAGCTGTCTCGAACAAGGAGGTAGGCAAGGCGTCGAAGGCATTTGCTCCAACGGAGGTTGGATCAAGTGACGGCTGTAGCCCTGGACTAACCCTGCTACGTCGGTCCACCACAAATGTTGAATTTCATTCGCACGCCCATCGCGCTCAGCTCTACATCCAGGTACTTGAGCACGCCGGGTATCGCCACGACAGTTGTTTCGTCTCCGCCGATCCATTTGCGTCCTTGCGCATCTTCCCACACTTCGCCTTCCGTATCCGCAGCTAATGGTTTAGAACATCTCCTGCATCGTACTATGCCCGTGCCTTTGCCAGATTTCCGGCCTCCAGCGCCCACTGTGGGTGTCGTACTGAGGAAGCTTCCGCACTTCTTGCAGACCCACTGCCTGCTGTAGTCACTGCAATTCATCAACCGATCTTGCAACAAGAACGCACATCCATGTGCTAGCAGCGCGTCTCGTTCCATCTCTCCAACGCGTATACCACCACCTTTGCGTCGTCCTTTGATAGGCTGTCCGGTCAATTGAGTGACTGGCCCCGTAGTCCGTACCTGAAACTTGTCGTTCACCATGTGCCGTAGGCGCTGATAGAAGACCACGCCAGTATAGATGTCGGCCGCAAACTCTTCTCCAGTAATTCCGCTGTACATTGGCTCGTTGCCGTGGTAGCTGTAGCCGGCGGCTAGTAGCTGTTTGCCAAAGTGATCTCCCGCAGTATAATTCTCGTCGAATCGCCACGGAGAGGAGTCTTGTGCGAGACCGTGCAATGCACCCGATTTGCCAGCTAGAGATTCGACCAACATCCCAATCGTCATGCGCGAGGGGAAGGCATGCGGGTTGATGATGACATCCGGGACTATCCCAGATTCAGAGAACGGCATATCGACCGAGGGCCACTTTTGGGAGCAGACACCTTTCTGGCCGTGCCGAGAGGCGAATTTGTCGCCGATGACTGGAGATCGAGGAACGCGCAGCTTGATACTGATGGCTTGACAAGGATCTCCACCTGACTCTGATCCAATGATGCGGACTTCCTCTATGTAGGCTCTTTCGGGATCCTTGTACTTGTGTATGATGTTCTCGCTGTCTGTGTTAATATATTCGTTCCGCGACCGGTCAAAAGTGACTGTATGAGACGCTGCGAGAGGATCACCCTCTTCAATCATGACGCCAGGATGAGGCAGTCCGTCGAGATCGAGGAAATTATAGAATTTTCCAGGCACAAAGCTGTTAGGTGCGAAGCCAAATAATTTGGTTATCGAAGTTACGGCGCGGCCTCTATTCGTGCCCTCATCGAGGCGGATGACCTTGGTTTTGTAGACGGTACCATGACCGAAACCTCGCTCGTGGGCAGATTTGTTCAAGATCATAGCGTCATCCATATCGTAGCCGGTATAGGAAATGACTGCCACAACGGCATTTGTCCCATTTGGAAAATTGTCGAGCCCATACTCGTTGTATAGTGGTGGGCGAACGATGGGCGTTTGACCCGTTTGAAGGACATACATTTTGTTGTCGGTCCGATACTTCAAAGCAGTTCCAGGGGTGCCCATTGCTTGCTTGCTCATTTGGCACTGATACATGTTCCGCGGAGACTGATTGAAATCCGAAAAGGGTGTTTGATTTGCGACAATCGAGAGGATGTTGGTTGGATCGTACTCAACATGGGTAGATTGACCGGACTCGATTTCGTTTTCCGCACACGCGATAGACATAAAAGGCTGTTCGAAAGGACCAACGAAATCATTTCGGTCAAGTGGCAGATACTTGACGGGCCGAATGAAGCGCGCAGCTTGGGAGAAAATGTAAACGCCTGGGTATTGACCACCGTTGGTACAAGGTACGTGGCCAACTTCAAGCTGCACGGGCACACCATGACTCCCCTCGACTTTCCAGTACCGGAGAGTGTGCGCGATAACAAGAGATTGCTGGGGCGTACAAAATCCGATAACCCGACCGTCAAGCTGTACAACGACGCTGTCATAGACAGAAGCAGAAGATTCAGTGACACCTAATTGAGCGAGCATGCGTGGGATAGCAGACACATCAAGATCGCTGGTAGTGATTTTGCATTGATGTGCTAGATGATTGAGTAGTCCACAGGGACTCCCATCAGGTGTATGTACTGGACACAGAAAGCCCCAGCTCTCTGGCAAAAGTTTCCGTACTGCCGTAGTCTTTAGCTGAGCAAAGAAACTCCCCCTGTGCACCATGCGAAAATGGCTAATAAAGCGATAGAAATTGATCTTTTCCGCAACAACAGTAAAACCTGACGTTTGTTGTAGATCCAAGCCCGTCGGGCTCACAAGATTCCCCGTGGAAAGAAAGTAGACGAGTAAGCTCCCTATATTTTCATTAGTTCTACCAAGAATTCTCGTCGGAAATTCTTTGACGAAATGGGCGTGGGTAAACCCCGCGCGTGCCTTGTCATGCTTGTCCTTCTCCGGCCTGGTAAACCAGTCATCGATGGCCGCTGGTATCGATCGGAGCCATTCGTCTAACTTCTCTTTAAGTATCATGCCATAGAGAAACCCCGGCAGAAGGATATCTTGGCTCGAGACTGCGTCGGGATTGTCCACTTGGCAGTCGCCAGCCACTAAAGCGTACAATTTTCGAATCATAAAAAGTAGAAGCCTGAACTTGTCTTTGTCCTGGGACACTGTTACGTCAACATTGCCCAGATGAACGAGTACAATCTTGCGAAGGAATTCCATCCCAGCTTCATGATCTGACATGTCGTCTGACACTCCAAGCACAGGTCTGAATTTGCTACCGAGATAGGATCTTGTTTCCGCTTGGCCGTGTACTTGATATTCTTTGTATGTCCGGAGTAGTAGCTCGACGCGATCTGTGAGAAAAGTATTTTCTGCTCCTCTTGAACCGACTGTGCCCACTAGACCTTCGAAGATTTCTCTATCATTGGTCTCCACAAGTGCTTTAAGGATCATCATGACCGGAACCAAATATTCATTCTTCCGCCATGAAAAGCGAAAGGTCACGTTGCCGTCGTTTAGGTAGTGCAGAACATTGGTTTGCGAGGTCTGGTCTGGTCGAACGCTCCTGATCTGTGTCCCAAATCTGCTGTACTCTCTCCCTCTGTTGACAAACGAGCCTCGGATGATGGCCATAGGGTAATTGCGACGCGATACGATGAGCATTCGAATCAGTCTCTCGATGCCATTGACGATGAAGTAGCCGCCAAGCTCTTCCGACTCTTCCTTGTGGAGTACTAGTTGCGCAGGAGTACAATTTTCCAGATGACACCGATTTGTCTTGAGCATCAAGGGCAACTGGCCCAAGTCTCTATCGGTCTCTACCCAGTCACCATTGTTTACTTTGTAGGCCACCCTTGCCCTGAGCTTACCTCGATAGGTAGCATGACGTTCCCTGCACTCCGCGGGGTAGATTTTGCGGTTCCTGATGCTGACCTTATTACTTGGTGGAAGAGCAGCTTTATCAAGGTAGACTTCTCGAATTTTGACGCTGAGCCTGTTTCGCCGCCCCCTAGCCTGAGACTCGGCGCCATTTGAGAGCGAATCTGGCTTGCCATCGAGAAAGACCTTCGTTCCAATATCCTTGAGTGCCGCTTCTACAAGCTTGCTTCTTTCGAAAAGCGCGTTGAACGACTCGATATGAGGCTGTAGAGCGTCGGCGAGCGCAGGGTAAGCTGTGTTATCTCTGGGCGGATTCCGGAAAAGCTGGTCGCGGCGCAGAGTATCGAAGTCGGAGGTCCATTGTGTTGACGTAGACATAGGAGCCATAGCCGGATGGCATTGGGCAGCCGTGGTTGAAAAGTGTGGCTTAGGGCAGCATCGTTAGGCAAGGCAGCTTGGGCTCAATATCCGGTATTGAGGTTAGTAGAGCCTGAAGTCGCACATCTCTAGCATATACCATCTGTCCTGTGGCTGCTGCTGAAATAGCTATATTGGCAGTTAGGAAAATTGGGAGTCGTTTGGTAGATTTCACTTTCGAGTTGGGCCTTGGCAGTTGGGACTGAGTCGAGGTACTTAGCTTAAAGTACCTTAATTGACGTACACGTTCCTGGCCCTCCCAAGCGCCGGCATCAGCTGCACAATTCTGGCCTGCCGCACACCTATTATCTCACTACTGCTTCCCACTGCATCAACTGTTTAGCGCATGGGACATTATTGCTGTATAGCAGCATTATCATCTCCGTACATCCTCCCAACTGGTCTCAGCGAACGGTTCAGTGTTCACTATTGAATTGCTACTACTACGATAAAGGAAAGGTTGCCGATAGCGCGGTTGAAAGATTTGGTCGACCCAGAGAACGACTGGTCCTTGGTGAAAGAGGGCCTTCCACTGTTACCTGTCGCCAAAAGCCGTTCTTGCAGATGGCCGGCTTCCTTAGAAGCATCTATGACTGGCTGCTGCGCCTTTTTTGGTACGTTTGCCTTGGGTATCTCCTTGAGCTGGTCCAGCACAGGCCTTGCGCCGCCAGATGCCGTGACTGCCTGCGTATCGGTTTGAACAACATGGGCAGTAAATTGTATGGTAATCCATTAACACCGAGGTCTTCTTCAATAGGGCCACCGAGATGGACATAACCATGATCGGATTGCAGAACGCAGGGAAGACATCTCTGCTGCGTGTGCTTGCGGTAAGCCTGTCTCGTCGATGGATCAAGTATCTCTCAAGACCTCGAGCTAAACTGGAGGCGTTCAGGGTGGAGAATTTACCATAGAGTAGGTGGACGGCACAGTAGATTCAGAGCAAGGTACGCCGCGTGCTGACCGTGCCGGGCGAAGCTCTATTCCCACTGTCGGCTTCAACATGAAGCGTGTTCAGAGAGGTCATGTGACCCTGAAGTGGTAAGTTCCTGTGCCCTGACAAGGTTTTTGTGGCTATCGCGGCTGATGCTTGTTCAGTTGGGATCTAGGTGGTCAACCAAGGTTCCGGTCAATGTGGGAGAGGTATTGTCGTGGTGTGAACGCCATCGTGTAGGCCTCGCCAGGTCCATCAAAGGTCGATAACGTGGAGGCTGATGTCCACTTAGATACGTTGTCGATGCCGCAGACAGAAAGTGCCTTGATGTTGCCAGGGATGAACTCCACGCTTTGCTGGACAAGCCCGTCCTTGATGGGATCCCACTGCTGGTTCTTGGCAACAAGTCCGACTTGCCGGAGAAGCTTTCAGTTGACGAGCTTATTGACGCTTTGGACCTGAAGTCGGTGTCCCGTCGCGAGGTCAGCTGTTACGGTATCAGTGCAAAAGAAGAGACGAATCTCGACGCGGTGTTGCAATGGCTGATTAAGCGAGCAAGTAAATGACGATCCGAGAAGATACCCGTCAGGCTTGGGGAAACGCATGTTTTCGGGAATACGTGGTAGGATATGTGTGCTTTAATGACTGGGATGAAGCCCTGGGAAGACGGATGCCAGCAATGGCCGAAGAGACTCTTGTTTGCGCTGGGCAATTGTTGGAATCATATACGCAGGGATCTGAAGCGTCCTAGGCAGTTCTCTGCGCTGCCTCGTTCCTGGAGCCATTGCTTTACCTGCCGGCGCATCTTGATTCACGACCCGGGAAAATCAGCTTTGTGGAGTATGATCGTATGTGGTGAACGGCTTCGCCTCAACATTTCGAAGAATCACATATGAAAAGTTTGGAAGTCCATTCGCTTTCGTCAGTGACTGCGATATTTGTTTGTACGAGGTTCCAAACGTGGATGGAGAGAGACGGACGAGCCTCACTTCAATAAATCGTTGCGGGTCATGGCCCCCAAAGCATCCTGTCAATCATCCCTGTCGCTGAGTTGTTCGTGCAGTAGCTTCCAGTCATGTGATTTCCCGCTTCTGGCGACCTTTCGGCAGGGAGTAGGCGCTGTTTCCAACCCTACGAGAGCCCTTAGCCACAAAGTTGAGAAACATGGCAATCGCGCGACGGCACAGCCCCCTTGCCAAGACCGTACCAAGAAAGTGGCGATTACCTTAGAAGGCTTCATCGAGAAGCAGAGCAAGGCTGGATCACGCTATCATCGATACGAAGATCCCTCCATAGCCACAAGGCCGCGTTCTCTAATCAGTTTCTACGAACGCATATAAATAAGACGCAGCTCCGATCAGTATCTGCTGATCTTTATCCTTAAAGCCCGTCTAGGCTTGTTCATTCCGCCTGCCTCACCTGTCAGTCGTCGACCCCTACCCAGCACAATCTTCAATTTCCTTACGCTTCGGTCACCTTACAACAATGGCGATATTATTTCCAAGGCAGTCCTCGTACCCGTAAGTATTGTGTTGCACATCATCCTCATCTACGTTCCTTCTTGTAAGAGGACTTTGCTCTTGTTCTTGTGTTTGTCTCATCGAGCTGCAACGCGACACATCCTGAAGACCAGAATCCTGCCATCTAACATTCCGATCGCGCCCATTCGGGCGGCTTGGTGCTTATTTACACTAACCGGTGTCCCATATCAGGTGTTCTGGCGGCTCGTACTATTCCAACGGCGACTGCTATTATAACAACGATCCATGGAGCTCGTATGGCCGCTGGATTGTCTTGGCCGCTATTATAATCGGCGGCTTCTTCATCTTCTTCATGTTTGCGTGAGTCACTTCTATCGCAGCAAATCGGTCGTTGGCTGGATGCTAACGAATCATAGCTGCATCACGGCCCGTAGACGACGTAGTCGAAACATGGCTCCATACCGTGGCACTGGTTGGGCAGCTGGAAGACCCGCAGGCCATGGTCCTGCCCAGTATACTGGTGGGGCGCAACCTTATTACAACAATCAGCAACAGCCAGCACCTCCGTATTCTGCAGCCTCCCAGCAGGGCTACTATGGCAATCAAGGCAATCAAGGCTACTTTGGCGGAGGACAGCAGAACGGTGTCGAGCTGCAACAGCCACAAAGTTCATATCAGCCACAGGCTGGCGGTGATCCTGTCTACAACCCCCCGGCCGGCCCTCCACCTGGCAAAAAGAGTGATGGGATCATCAGGTGATGATGGTGGAAGGTTTGAGCATTGATGACGAATTTCCTTACTCTTGGGAAAACCGAAGGCTTTTCCTATATGAAGCAAGACAAGGTCTGGACTCGTAATACGGAGTCTGTTATGGTAGCGTGTGTCAAGGATGTCCCTGACGTCTTCTAGCTACATACTTTAATTCGTTGGTACCTGCGGCTTTGCAGGGTGGACCGCCTGCCATCAGCTGGCTTCGAAGTGTATCATAGCGAAAAATCTGTTTCGGCCCCAAGTTGTCCGAAACCTTCATTACTTGTCATTCTCTCTCGCATAGCGCTCTTGACTTGTTTGCTTCTTGCCCTCAAAAACGATATATTGGTCATAATCCCTTTTCCCATGCGGTGGTAAGTAATGGTGCACTATCCCCTAGCACGTGTGGAAGACGACGCTCTGACGCAACGAGAAGGACTGTTCAACCATTGAGAAGCCACAGCTTAACTTTATAGGAAGTACCCTTGACGGATGCATCATGCCAGCGTGTGGAACATCTTACATCTAGAGGGGAAGACAAGCTCTATCAAGACCTATATCACACAGACTGTTATGAGTAGAGCGAACCTCTCGACTCTCCATCATTGAGCTACCAATACGATGGGGTAAAAGAGGATCAAGAGCCTCTCGATCGCTTCTTTTGCAAAAGACTATCAAACTCGCACCATACAAACACGAGCCTCTGGGATTTTCAACATGATTCTGTCTGTTGGTGAATACTCAGAAATGCTCAGACCGGCTGTTCTACAAGGTCCAGTGGACGATAGCCTTTGGTGACCAGAACTTCAGACCAAAGATTCGGATTGACAAACTCAGTCTGCATTCAGCGATGAACAACCCACAAGAAGAAATTTGCTCTTAGTTGTAGTAACCATAAGTAGGTATACCAGAACAAGCCTTGCTTCTCCAGCGAAATCGCCCCGAGCGCTAGACGCTGACGGAAGTTCTCTTCAGCAGTACCTACATCCCCGGACACACAGTCGATACCCGCCTCTGGAATGATCATGTCATATTGATAGGTAGTTCCTGCGTTGAAGCGCGGGCCCGCGTGGGGTTCTGCACTGTATCCGGCTAGTGGTTGTTATGCACTTTTGCCAAGAGTCAATACACCCGGCGTTCAATTCCATCTCACGCTACCCAAAGCTCCAACAACAAACACCGGCTTTGTAACCCTCACGCTCCTTTGCTAGACATGTCAGGGCTTATAGTTGTTCTCTGGTCGACGTCTGCCCTCATTCTCATATCATTATGAGAGAACAACTGCCTGAGATCCGCGCGTAGGCACGTCGCGGCTGAGCCTCAAGTACACCCCACCAAGAGCTCTACAAGACTGGGAACTTACAAGTATACAGTCTTATTGGTATTTCCAGAAGCGTGTGACCTCGAAGCAATGTCCAATCGCAGAGCTCCTCTGTCAAGCATCCCCAATGCTGCCAATTCTCCATACCGGACGGTAGCCGCCGCTACCTCGAAACGATCGCGAGTAGAAGCGGGTTTGCAAGAAGATCTGATATATGATGGGCAACACCCGATTAAGAGGCAGGCTCTTGAAACTAGAACTTCAAGTTTTCGAACACCCCCCCAGAAACAACCTTTGCTTGCAGCTGGAGATGGCTTGTTTGGCAAGAGATCGCAAACCCAGAAGCCCACGGCGTTCGAGCGGAAGTTGTTGGCTGCAAAGGATAGCCAGGAACCACAGAAGGTCGAAAGGCCTGCAGGCGAGGCATTGGAAGGCATCCGGACATGGCAGAAACACTACCGGAGGGTGTTTCCCACGTTCGTTTTTTATTTCGAAAGCGTTCCAGACGATGTTCGGTCGAGATGTGCAAGACAGATCCGGTCGCTTGGAGCAGTAAGTTTCCTGCGTCTTTACGTCGAGGAATCGCCTTCCGGGCAATCTGCTGACATTACATGGTAGAGAGAAGAGAAGTTCTTCTCCAAAGAGGTCACGCACGTTGTTACTACCCGAGCCATCCCGTCCGACTGTGACACCAGTCCCACTGAACTAGATACTTCATCCTCGAAAGCCATGAGTTCGCAAACGATCATTGAATCACGGACGATTAATCCGTCCTTGTTGAGCAAGCAGGCTGGATCGGCCTCAAACGAGCAACAGCAATCGAGCAGCAAATTCCCTTTCGAAGCGTCCATTGGCAAAAAGAGCAAGGTTCTAGTACGTAATACTACGGATGCTGAACTAAAGAGGCCCGCTGTAGGTGGTGTCGATATATTGCAAAGGGCACACGGTATGGGTATGAAGATATGGCAGGTAGAGAAGCTACAAAGGGTCATTAACACAATGAAAGAAGATGCCGCGGAATCGCAAATGCAGCACATTCGCAACGCTCGTGGAGTTTCACAAGCGGCCGGAGGCAAAGCCGCGCAGGAGGATCTATCCCACATGCTTCGGAAGGAGCAGCGAAGTGGACCGTCGGACACTGTCAGTACTGAGGAGATTGTTCCCTTTCGAGGCTACTACCTATACGTACGAGACATCGATGAGAAGACGAAGCCCATTCTGGTGAAAGATTTCCCGAAGCCGCCGCGGAATGAGTCTGGCGATTGGCCTCAATTTCGTGCTAACAATCCAGGAAAGTGTCCCTTCGTCGAAGATCACAGTGTTAGTCGTCAAGATCTTGAAAGGCTCAAACAGCAAGAACAATCCGAACGGGCAAGGCTGAGAATGGGGCAACGTGCAGCACCAAGAACTCGGGCAGAGACTGCCTTGGAGAACACGAAAACGGAGCCTAGCCCAAAAATTACCCTTAGGCAGCCCCTAGTCGAATCTAAGAATGGGAGCAACAGGTCAGCGTCAACGACGAAGGAGCTTCCCGTCCTGGAGTTTCGTGCACCGCCCATACCTGTTTCGGTCGATCGCAGAAGCCCAAAGAAGGGGCTAGCAGAGCCTTTGGCCACTGCGGCACCCAAGCTCTTTGGAGGGGAGCCCGCTGCGTCGGGTCTGCAGCCCTCGAATGTGACATCGGCTATTCGCTCTCAGATGATCTCTTCGACGGCAGCAGCTCCCGGCGCCAAAGCCGGCACCAGCAAAGAAGTGTACGGTCTCAAGAGAAAGGTTCTAGAAAAGAACAGCGCACCTACTTTGCGCGTTATCAAAGGTCCTGCTGCACCTGCTGAACCAGCCCGAGCGGAGCATGCCATACCGGTAACCAGGCAAACAAGAAGGAGAGCTCAGGAGAGACTTGTACATATCGAAGAGGAATCCACACATTCCGGAGACGATGAAGATGTATGGAGAGCCGAAGAAGTGACAAGAGAGAGAGCCGTACAGAGCAAATGTACAAAAGTCAAGCCAAAGGATCCGAAGCCTGGGTATTGCGAGAACTGCAGGGAGAAGTATGATGACTTTGATGAGGTACGTCCTACGATCCTACTGAAAATTACAAAGTATACTCGTTGCTCATAGTGTCGAAGCATATTCTCGGCCGCAAACATCGCAAATTCGCTCTTACGAGGGACAACTGGGTCGATCTGGACCGTCTACTGATCCAACTGGGCCGACCATTGAAGGAGCAGAATCCAGACGAATCGTGATATCCAACAGCTTTTATCAGCATCTTCCCTTGTGTCATGCGTGGAAAAAGCATCTTCATGGGCGGGAGTCTTCCAGCGTCGCCTGCTACTTCTGCATTCGCATCCTGCATCGAGCATCAAGCGTCACGGTCACACATTTGGCACGCGAGTAGAGGGGACGGCAATAGCTGCTATTATTGTATATTTTATGGCTATAGGCTGCATCTGCGGATGCAGGTAATTCTTGGAATGTAATTACTCCATCCATGATCAAACCAACTTCAGCCATCCAAATAGTGGTGATGATAGCGATCGCCGTTCTACAGGTTGACGGAATAGCTTTGGGCTGGCTGACCCAAGGAACCCACAGCTAAAGGGGCGGAACGTTGAAGTGTGTGCTTTCCTGATCCCTCAAGATATCTGAAGAGGCAGAGAGTCGACTAGATGACTGACCCCAATACTCTTCTTCTCACACATAGAACCGCTCTATTTCTACGTCGGCATCTCTAATCGCTCACGAGCAGATATTGAGTGCAAGAAAGGCGTCAAGGCACTCTCAAGTACGGTAGAAGGTCGACGCACCCACCCATGGATCACATGCTCTCACGTACCAAACAAAGCCCATTCTGAAGTTGAGATGGTAATTGCACCATGCCATGCTGTCACTACCAATACCTGCAGCGCCTCCCATCACTTACGCCACAGTAGTATTCCCTGGTCCCCTATCCCAAGACCTAATTAAGAATCCATAACAATCGCATGTTGAATCTCCAAGTATTCGAAAGCCAAGCTCCTCCGCTGATCAAATCTCATCCCTAGACCTCCATCTGCCCCGCCACATCCTCGTCCCCGGACCCGAAACTGCCCACGGAACTCATCTCGTCCTCGGATTCGTCCTCGTCGCCGGCTTCGTCGGCGGCGTCTTTGGTTGCGTATTTGCTTACGTATTCTGTTTACAGTTTAAGGAATCCTGTCAGTTTGGAGGGTAGAAAGGAAGGTGGGGAGGAGCCAGGTTATAGAGGGCAGATGAAGGGAAGAAGGAAAGCAGCAGTAGACCTTTAACCTTCAGCTCATACGTCTTCGGATCCCTCATCAACAGCGCGGCGGCTTCACCATTCAACGGATCGGTAGGGTTCGGGTAGCGCAGCAGCTGAGGCAGGAAGACCTCGAAGATGTTGATCATGTCGAACATGGGGGACCAGGTCTGGTTGATGACGTCGAGGCAGACGGAGCCGCTGCTTTGAGATGATTCAGCGTCTGCTCTTGGCCTGTGCGATGAGGGGCAGGGATGGAGGGAGGACTGGGGGTTATGGGCGAGACGTACAGCTCGTCGATGTTGGGGTGGAAGATGCGGTTCACGAAACCTATGCTTGGGCTTTTGTAGGGATATTGGTCGGGGAGCTCGACGTGGACTTTCCAAAGGCCACCGGTGAAGGGCGCTAGAGAGCAGTGCGTGGTCAGATGATGTTGGGATCGTGGGGAATGATGGGGATCGTACTCTCTTCAGGACCCTTGAAACGCACGTAGAATTCTTGCCTTCGTGTTGATATCAGTATTCGCGATAGTTCGTCAGGATCAGTGCCTTCCGTGGATAGCGTACACTGAGTCCTGGGTCAGCTTCGTTGCTAGGCTCTCAGCACCGCCACCGCACTCACTGTTGTCGTTGACGAGAGTAACCTCATAGTCGCTCATCAACCTGGATCAACGCTCAGTCAAACTTCTTGCTATGCTCATCAAAAGCCCAAATGGTTGCGGCGGAGAGGCGTACATCCTGTGTTTCCGTCAGTCCTCTGGAAGCTTGGTCACAGGAGCGATTCGCAGCCTACTTCATGACCTATGCACAAATCAAGGGCTCCGTCAGCATTCTATATCCCAGCTCTAACGCCCATATATGGTCGGTCGTTCTAAGCTTACATCTGTCTCTATCCTCCTCTTTGGGCTACTCATGGTGCCGCCTGCTTGTTCCCTGTGTTGCACGCTTGTCTTTGTAGCACTCCTTCGGACCTCGAGCGAAGCTCTGTAGGAAGTGTTCAGGTAAAGTAGAAGAGTCCAGCTGCTTTATGTTCCTCTCCAAGTTAGAGAATGCGGACGCCGTCAAGAAGTCTGGGCTGGTCGTTTGCGTGCTTCTGTTACTTTCAGAGGTTTGGAAGGTCGGGGCTCTGTACGTAGGCTAGTCGAAGTGCTGTTCCTTGCTTAGCCTACAAGTGAGGAAGTGACTGCTCGAAATGCTGTAGTTATGTCGACAAAGGACGTGGCTCATAGATCGTTTCATCACGAGGTTAGTAGAAAGCCTCGGCAAATGGTCATCTTATCGATAAACGCAGCTGGGGGCATTGATCACGTGTGTTGGATCAACCTTCTTGAAACATCACCATTTCAACGAACAGCCGATGCTATGATGGTCTATCCCCAGCATCCAGCAGTTCAAGAGGAGACCTACGACTGTTGAACGTCTCTGTTCATGTCGCAGTTACGGCCAATTCTTGGACTGAAGTAATTCTAATACCCAGGCGGAAGCAAGAGTAGCTGACCTGGACTGCGATCTGAGGGTGAAAAGAGATCGTACGCCTACGACAAGACTTAGGTGCGCATTCAGAGACGGTTCGGATGCAAACGTGTCTGTATAAACCCTGGAACGATATTAAAGCTCTGGTTCAGGTGGGCAACATGAGTACTCGAGTTCGGATGAGTGTTGACAGTGTATCGATGCTATCCTCTCCGATCACATGAATTGTACTTCGCAGCAATATGTGATGGGAAACAAAACAACGTAATTCAGCTACGCTAGCTCCCACTTTGAAGAATCACGAGACGGCTTGTTGAATTTCGTAGTAAACTCTCCAATCATCTAAGGTATTGGGTAAGGTATCGAGCAACTTCTTGCCATCAATGTCAAACATTCTCTCCTTGTTCAAGCATGGCTGCAGCTCCTCCTACTCTTCGTATCTGTGATTCGTGCCTTGCTTTCGCAATAGCGTGCTAACACAAGGGATGGTTTTCGGTTTCAATAAAGAGGGTATTGATCGAACAATGGGTCGTAGGGTGTGACAGGGTTGGTAGGCCTCATAAGTAAGTGAAACAAAGCCGAAAGAGCATCCCTTTGTCTTATTCACGTACCTCGTATCCGCTTCGAACAATGACATTGTGCAGCAACCCGACACAAATCAGAGCAGTCCGATAAAAGCACTGTCGTGTCCACTCCTGTCGAGGTTACAGCTGACCTCCCTACCTACATCTCGACATCCTCTGACACTTAGGACTATCTGGGAATACTCCTAGTAACAACATCAACATCCGTCTATCGTTGCGAGGAATAAGATGGCCGGTTCATCTTCCTATTCTTCCAGTGTCTTGGACAGCGAAGATCTTGCAGAAAGGTTCATCGAGCAGGCCTCACAGCGACGCTTGCGACGCAGGAGCGCAGTGGAAAACCTGCGATATTCTCGATGGGAGTGGCCGATCTCATCTTTGAGTACCAGCACCGATGCTCATAGTTCCCTATCCTACAACCCTTTGGATGACCTCTTGGCTCCGGATTACTTTCCTGAAGAAAGTGGTTGCACCGAAGTAACCACCCTCCAGTCTCGGAGCCCCTCACCGGAGCTCCATTCTTCTCCTGAACGTTTCGACGCAGACCACTCCCTTATAGAAACCCTAGATCTTCGGCGGTCCTCCCGGCCAGGTTGGCCATCTTCAGAGGCGGGCTCCGTGTTCGATCTTGGTAGCCCCCGCCCGCTGTCACCTTTCGATGATCCTCCTTTCGGAGGCTACTCTTCTGAAGTAAGCCCAATCGCTATCTGGGATTCCGATCTCGTGTCTGACGGGGCTCAGACGCCCTCTCCAGTGATCCCATTCCCAGAATACATCGACATGATGAGCCCGCCATACACTGATGACTTCACAATGCTGGATGATGCTTCTCCTCTTTCAACGCCGGCATCCGACAACATGAGAATTTGGGAATCGGATTTAATGTCTGCGACCCCATCCCCAGCGTCTCGGTCCTCAGACACGCCCGAAATCCACAGTGCAACATCGCTTGGCGGCTTTTCATTCCAGGATGAAGCTCCAAGTATGGAAGGCTGTTCATTCGTCGGAGACGATGAGGCTTCTTTGCATAGTCCAGATTATGTCCTTAGCCCAGGTTCCATGTTAAGCTCGGATTCGGTTCCCAGCCCAGCAAATTCAGGACGGTTCATGGAAGGTCTAACCTTTGAGGATGAGTGGTGGGTCCAAGACTCCATTGCCGATCTGGAAGAGCAATACGCTCATTCCATTGAGCATGAGAACACAGAGGGGCTTCCAGTGTTGCTACCCAGTCCGCCCTTTTCGACCCCTAGTCAAGCAGCTACTCCTCTCATCAGCTTTAGCGTGCCAGTTTCACCAGCATATACTATTGACACGCCAGAACTGCTTCGACAGGTTTCCGCACGTCTAGCCGGACTGGTGGAACCAATCTCAGCAGTCTCAAGCCCAATCGTTCAGCCAGCATCTAGCCCAGCAGCAGCGCCGCCTAAATCGCAAAGGCGAAAACTCATCCTGATCACAGACTTCTCGATCCCTTACCCCGTCTGTGCCTATCCCAAACGTAAGCCGACAAAATCAAAGCAAAAGCAAAAAGCACAGGCACCAGCTTCACCGCAGCCACAGGCCATACCAGAAGCGTTGATCCGCTTCTACTGCCCAGATACCGCCGAATCATCTCGAGGATCTGGCACGAAAAGGGCCATCTTCGCTAAGGAAACCTACCCACAGCCTGAACCTCAGCCGAAGAAAGCAGAGCAACAACCGGCTTCAGATCTAGCATCGACGCAGCCACAGGCTTCAGGGCAGAAGTTGGTCCGTTCCGACATCGCAGACACTTCAGTGCCCTTCCCAACATCGGAAAAGAAGAAGGTGAATTTCGCCAAACCCTCTCGGTGCCAAAGTCTGGTCCACGCCGCTGCCGAGCACTTTCACTACCCGAAAACCGGGAACCCTTTGCGGGCATGGCTGAAGAGCCTCTCAGCTCCTAAGGAAGAAAAGCCAGGGAAGGAGAGGCAGGCTTCTGTGGTTCATCCACTGCTCAAGCAGCCTGAACAGGAGCGGTTGAAGAGCTGCGCCCAGACACAGGTGAATACGGCCATCGCTATGGGGAAGATGGCGGTCGCTGGGTTGTTTACCGCGGGTCTGTTCTTTGCGCTACAGAGAGCCACTGGATGGCGCGAGGTGGATGACAGCTGGCTGTAGATGCTTGGAAAAAGTCTACTGGGATGAAGGTGGATCGGGGGTTTTCTGGGTAAATCAACGAGGGGGAGCGTCAAGTCGTTGAGTGATCTAACATGCAAGTTTCCTAGTAATGGAGGTGGCAGTATAATCTCTAGGATTTCCAAGTATCCGGTAATCAGTAATGTCTAGTCAGCCTCGTCTTCGGCGAGGGAGCGGAAGAGCCCAGGCTACAAAATATAACAATATATGATGAAACTTGCAAAATCCTTTCTCGCAGTCTGAGACTTAAGTATGTATGCCTTCCCGTAAGATGTACTTCTTAAATCGAACCCCGAGCCCTCCTCGTACAACGTATTTCTCAAACAAACCCCTGAGCCCTTATAGACGCTTTCATAACTCTGTCACCATGTTAGAAGATACCGATGGCTTGACCTGCGATTCGATTTGACTACAACAAGCAAGGGTTCGTATGCTGTACTCGATCAATCCTGCATCCTCGACAACGGAAATTTCCTAATCGATGGACTTTGAGGATATATGAGCAAGTATTGACCCGCGGAAATTGTGCCGCATAGGATAGATGACAAACATAAACGCCCGCCAATAACAGCCCCTTCACTCTCATACAGACAGAGAACGACAAAATTGACAAGCCAAGTTCCAGCAGCACGTTTGATTCATTCGTAGTATTTTGACGAGTTGCCCATAAGTCAGGAGGTTGGAAAGTGTTGCGCCTTGTGATTGATAAGAAGTGTGCGCCACCCATGTTCTGACATATTTGTTCACGTGTTTGTAACGTTTGCTCATGGATATAAGGAGTATATCTTGACCCACAGAAAGCTCTTTTCCTAGAAATGTTCGCCTGTGGGTTGCTTCTCCCTCGTCCGGAGCCGATGCTAGTACACCCTCTTCCAGCATCGCATTGACCCTGGACGAGGGAAAAGGCACAGAAACTTTTTGACGAGAGCCAATTCTGGGAAAATCTCAAATAGTTTGGTAGGCGGAATTGCCTATTTGGGATCGTAGCTCTATAATATATCAGCCCAAAAGCCGTATATTCAGAAAATTGCCTCAAAAGAACCGGCATATTCTCTCATACCTTGGCGCTGCCATGGCCATTGACTCATCCCGGTATATCCTCGATATAAAAGAGGCTTCACGTCCATCTGTGTCAGCAGTTTCCGGAAATCACACATCAACATCTACCTCCAACCATCAGCTTCATCACGCCAAGCCTGTGTTCGAGCAGCAACACCTCTTCCGTGAACCACTTTATCTTCGGATCCCTCTTCTTCATGCTTCGATCCCTCCGTCCTCCAGCAGACCATCGAAGTCACGTACCTCCAACTTCATCTATCATCCATCCAGACTTCATCCATCTCTTTACACAGTTGCATCTCAGCATCAGCAGCATACCATCTGAGCGATGCAGAACCAACAGCATTTCTTGAATATGCAACCTACCTACAACGCCTTCTATGGACCCAATTGTGTCACAGGGTCCAACAATATGGGAGTCGCTCGTCCCTCGTCTAACGTGCAGCGTAATGCCCCTTCCAGCAACCAGGGGCATAACATCATGCCTGCTCCCTCGCCATCGTCCAGTCTGCAGTACGCTGCTCCTATTAGCCCTCCTGCTGCTGGTAACGTGCAGCATAACACTACGCATGTCTTGTCATCGTCGTCCAGCATACAGCATGCTGCCCATCAAGGTCATGTCATGCATGACACCCCATATACGGCTGCCCCTCCACCAAACTCGCAGCAACAGGTCCCTCAACGCAGAGATATCTGGCAAGAGACCAGAAGGTTCCTCATGACGGCACCAATCGGACAATTGAGACGAAAGTTGTTGGAATCCTTCCGAAAGCTCTACGATCGCAACAAAGAGTATCGGGTTCTCCAAACCTCCTTTGAAGCGTCTGAGAAACGTAGACAAGAAGTGGAGCAGGAAAACTCCGAGCTACGGGAGCAGCTCGACGCTAAGAAACAGGAGTATAAAGGCCTCCAGGCTTTCACGAACAACGACCTTTTCCGTGCCATGCAAGCGGAAGTCGAGCCAAGACTAGAGGGGCTGAGAACCGAGTTGAGCAACACGGGAATGGCACTTGACGCAAAGATCCAAGAGTGCGAGCAGCTTAAATGGAGTAATGCGCTGATGGAGAGGCTCGTTCAACGAGCAATGCCTCCACAAATGAGTGATCGAGAAGTGATAGAAGGTCTTACCCCTATGATACTTCCCGATGTACATGAGCCGCTACCTTCAATGCTTCCAGAGACTCAAGGAAACGGGCAGCCTACTATGCTGATGTATCCGGCATCGCAGCCCAGCGCTCACGAGGGTTTGCAGACCATCCCATCAACAGGATATACACATTCATCACCGCTTATCGATCTGACTGAAGATGTGCCAGAGGCAATTGAACAGGGCTCCGGATCAACCACAAAACAAAGCGGTGGCAGAGGCTCTATCTTTACCTCTACCTCAAGCCATAGGTCATCAAATGCGAGTGCTACCACGACTGATAGCTCAGAGCAAGCGTCGTCCGCTCCCTCGCCTCGTACCGACTCTTGTGATCCTGCCAACGTCGGCAATCAGCTGAAACGCAGAGCCGAAACAGAAATGGTCGGCGCGGTCAAGAAACCTAGACGGTCGAACTATAGCTGGCTTCAAGGCACGGGAAACCCAGTGAAACCCACTGAGGACTGGACTATGGTTAGGGGCGGAGTACCGCCAGATGGGCGGAGCTCCTATCTTTACAATCAAGACAACGAGTGGGAGAAGAGGAAGAAGAAGTACGAAATTGGTTGCAAAAAGGATGGTGTCAACCCGAAGGATCGCCCATTTGAGGCCATAGAGCAAAAGCCATCGGTCCAGAGAGCAATAGCCTCTGCCAAGCGGTCCGAGACCAAGAAGCGGGTGCCAAAAGCGAAAGCAACGAGACCAGCATCCTTGGCATCATCGACGGGAACTCCAGAGAGCGAGACAGTGGAGGTTCCCGTGGCCGAAGCACCCGAGACAATACAGGGTCGGGACCAGGAATCCTTACAAGGCAAAACGGTGATCTCGGATGAGGATGACGAATGGGAGGCGTTCGGAGCAGAGTTGGAGGCAGAGTTGGAGCGGGCAAGTGAGGACAAGGTCGACGGGGCCACAGTTGGACAAACTACAGAAGCCGACGAACCTATTCCCGATGGATTTCTACCCGACGATGGGTCCGATATGGATAGTCTTTTTGGCGGTGACATGGATGACGAGGCCTTGGACGATAACGACAAGCTAGAGCACCCAACAGAGCCTGCGATCTACACAAGGCCTGCAGGACCCGCACTATATGATCAAGAGATGACGTTCGAATTCGAAGAGTACGGCATAAAGACGGACCGATCGTTCAGACAGATGCTCGTGAAGAGTCATGATGATTCCTTTTCGCAAAAGGACTTGCTGGAGGATCGGACGCTTATGCTGATTGTCGCTCGTGCTCACGGAAACACTTGGGCAGAGGTGGAGGAGAAACCCTCCAAGAATGTCATCCATAACGAGACAAGCACTGCCGCTGCTCCCGCGAAGAAGCGAGACAGCCCGAATAAGTCGAGGAATGGTAAGGACAGGGTAGAGAAGGCGCCGAAGAAGAAGCCGGCCGCGAAGAAGCCTCGCCAGTCATGAAAGACGCCCATAGGTGAAGAAGGAGGGAATAAGGAGGGAGGGAACAAAGGGGAAGAAGGGGAAGGGAACAAGTGAAGGAGGAGCGGTTAGAGGCTACGGTTAATGAAGGGTTGTCGAAGCCTAATGCCGCTATCGAAGGTGAAGCTGCTTGGGAGGGTCGCTCCCGGGCGAGACCTACAAGACATACCAGTATAGAATCGTGGAAGAAGAAAATTCGGATTCGGCAACAGTGGGAAGAACGAAGGGGTCTGAACACGGAAGAGGAATAGATAGATGAGCCGCTTAGCTTTTTTTGACGGAATTGTTGCGACTTTCGGTCCGTAGATTTCGAGTCTTTGCGCTCGCCTGATAGGCATCGTTGGTTAGCTCCGAACATGGATCCTGATCGCCTCCGATATGATGTCTTCCAGGGGATACTTAATGTCCCCGTATGCTGGATGTCCCATTCCTAGATGTCTCTCACCAAAAGTCATTGTAACGATTACTTTACCTTCTGAACCAGCTCGCCCGGCTGGTGGGCCCACCCACCCACCATTGGCGCTGCCTCTGCTGTTTCCATTCCTTTATTACTTATCTACATCATGTTGCCATGTCCGTCAGAACATACAATACTACTTTACACGATGAAAGACGATGGAGCAAGTTCAGTTTATAAAAGTACTAGTACTTATCTTATGGACCAGACGGGCAAAGGAGCACGTGAGCCACAGGAAGCTTGTGATTGGTCAATGGCTTTTGCTTGGCGCTTTCCGCGGGAAGTGCAACTCGATGCTTGGAAAACAGCAGTCTCGTCCACTGCACAGGGCTAGAGTGGGCACTGGGAGGGGACGAGGGGGTGGTAAGTGGTTGGATCAACTAACGTTCCTTCTGGATGTCCATCGTCTCTGGAACGTTCATCATTCATCAACATAGCCCCGCAGGCTAGGTCCTACTATTTGAGAAGCACGAATTATGCAGTGAGTTCCCTGGCTTCTCAAATATGTAACCGGCTGACAGTTGGCGACACAGCTTTGGCCAGCAGCTCAGGACATCTTTGATCGAGGATTATTATTACTACTACATCTCTTACGACGATCTCAAGAAGTCGCTCACCACACCCTACGAAACCGAGCCTACCCCGGAGCAACCCAACCCCAAGCGGAGACCATGGAGCGAGGAGAATGAGAAGTCCTTCGTCGAGGATCTAGAGGCAGAGCTTGACAAGGTCTTCACCTTTCAGCGAGTCAAGGTTGAGGAGACCGTCAGGCGCATTCGGGGCACGGAGCGAGAGGTTAAAGAGGTCCTTGACCGTTATATCAAGTACGGTCCGCGGTCATCGGCCAACGGACACGCCTTAGATGCAGACCACGATGGACCTACCGAGGAGGAATTCATGCTTTTGGAAGTGGACATCAACGACATCATCGCCGATGTCCACGACCTTGCAAAGTTCACCCAACTCAACTACACGGGCTTTCAGAAGATCATAAAGAAGCATGATGTGAGCTACGAATGCTCGCGAGAAAGACTTTCCGCTGACTCCGTGCTCAGAAACAGACGTCATGGCAACTCAAGCCTGTATTTGCCGCACGCTTGAAGGCAAAACCATTCTTCAAAGACAATTACGATGAGTTGATCTACAAGCTGTCCAAGTTGTACGACGATGTCCGAACAAGGGGCAGTCCCATCAAGGGAGACAACGCGGCTGGGGGTAATCAACAGAACTTTGTCCGGCAGACTACTAAGTACTGGGTGCATCCGGACAATATCACTGAGCTAAAACTCATCATCCTGAAACATCTTCCCGTATTGGTGTTCAACCCAAGCAAAGAATTCGAAGCCAAAGACTCCGCGATCTCGTCGATTTACTTCGATAATCCTGAGACATGGGAACTCTATACTGGTCGGCTCAAGAAGACGGAGGGAGCAGAAGCCATCAGATTACGATGGTACGGCGCAATGGATACGGAGACAATCTTCGTCGAGAGGAAGACACATCGCGAAGATTGGACAGGGGAGAAGTCGGTCAAAGCGCGCTTCTCACTCAAAGAGAAAAAGGTCAACGACTTTCTGGCCGGCAGGATAAGTGTTGAGAGCATCTTCGAGAAGATGAGGAAAAACGGAAAGAAGAGTGAGAATGAGATAGCAAACCTTGAACGACTAGCACGTGAGATACAATATCGAGTCATCAAGAGAGGCTTCGTTCCCGTTACAAGATCTTTCTACAATCGTACAGCTTTTCAGCTTCCAGGTGACGCTCGCGTCAGGATTTCACTAGACACAGAACTGACGATGACCCGGGAGGATAATCTTGATCACCGAGAACGCGCGGGCAAGAATTGGCGCCGAATGGATATCGGTATCGACTACCCCTTCCCTCAGCTTCCGCCGGAAGACGTCGAGCGTTTTCCCTACGCAGTACTGGAAGTAAAGCTACAGACGAACGAAGGGCAGGAGGCTCCGGAGTGGGTGCGCGAACTGATCAGCAGCCATCTCGTGGAAGCTGTACCGAAGTTCAGCAAATTCATACATGGTACTGCGACTCTATTCCCAACGCGAATAAATCTACTCCCGTTCTGGATGCCGCAGATGGATGTCGACATCCGCAAACCCATTAGTCGCCGCTTCGGCATCGAACGCCCTGGCCAATCGGCCAGCCGCAGCACCAGCGATGACCTTCTCGATGACGATTCCGACGATGAGTACGGCGAACACGGAGAATTTGCGCCCCAAAACGGCAGAGCATCGCACGATCACGAAGATAATGACAGCGACCCGGGCATTCGTCGGCTACGCGAAGCCCGCGACGCAATGGAGCAGTACGACATGGCTCGAGGGACAGACTCTCCGCCCACAACCGGCAACGTCCTCGACATCGAAGAGCGCATAGCGAACGGCCCAACGACCAACACCGACGACTACCCCCTCTACGACTCTGAAGGAGAGGACAACGACTCCCAAGATCTAGCACAGAACAAACGCCCCTGGCCCTGGCTCCGCAGCAAACTCAACCACCACGTCTACCTTCTCAAAGATTACAGCTGGCGCTTCCTCACCACTATAGCACCCATGCCCCGCTCAACAGAAATCCCAGACCGCGGCGGGCAAATCCACCCCAAACACTTCAAAGCCCCCAAAGGCAAAAGAATCCACGTCCCCGTGCGCGTAGAGCCCAAAGTCTACTTCGCGGCCGAACGCACCTTCCTCTCATGGCTGGAGTTCGCCATCATCATTGGCAGCATCGCTGCCACGTTACTGAACTTCGGTGATAGGATCAGTTTGTACAGCGCTTGCGGGTTTACGGTGATGGCGTGTGCGAGCTTGGTGTATAGTATGGGGTTGTATCTGTGGAGGGTGAGGAAGATTAGGGATAGGAGGGCGGTGAGGTATCATGATCGGGTGGGGCCGACGGTGTTGTGTGTGGGGCTGTTTGTGGCGGTGGCGATTAATTTTGGGTTGAGGCTTGGTGAGGGATGAGTAGTCAAGGGATTAGTAACGTTGCTTGGGCGTTGTGAATCTGCATGGAAGGGGTGGGGCTAGGAAGAGCTGGTCATGGAAGGGGTGGCATTGCGCTGTTGTGGACAATGTACCCGATTACTGATAGCGTGTGTACATAGATGAGTGACTTGAGATCAAATACGATACGAGCACAAGATACAGACCACCAACTGTGAACTGGAATTACGAAGCTTGTCCGAAGTTACATATATATTCTACAACGCCTGCTGGCTGCTTACCAAAAGACCTTTTCGCTGCAGATCTCTACTTCCCAATGCTGGTGTCTACCCTCCCGATGACCCACGCTGTGACGAAGACGCTGAGGACCCCTAGGAATATCGTAATGGGTTTGCGGAAGGCGGCGGTGAAGGGGTAGTCGTATGTGACCTGTGTGTAATGTGTTAGCGTTGCGAGGAAGGGTGGGGGCAAATAGCGCTTTGATGGGGCAATGGAGGTTGTAATATGTGTGATCGAGAAGGTAGTTGATGAGCGAGCCATGTCATCTCAAGAGGCCCGGGGGTGTCGAGATAAGCAGCACGCACGATTTTGGGCTGGGCAAGTAAGGAGACTTGAGACTTACAATAAGATCCTGATCCCTTGACACATCCACGACATTCATAGCCGTCAGCTTCAGCATCGTCCTCCCCAACGTATCCATGAACGTCTTATGTGACAGAATCTCATCCGCCACCAACGGCACCGCCGTCTCGAACTTCACGTTCGTGGCTCCCTCAGGTAGTATGACCCTAACCTCCACCTTCTCATACGAGACACCCTCCGCCATCTTCGGGCCCTCGAGGAACGGCACCTTCAGTATATACCCATCGCCAGCCTTCAGTTTCCGCAGCGAGTCCTTGAGGTTCGCATCCCACCCGATGCGGAAACTGTACTTCCAGCCCCCGAAAACGGGATACCGGGGCTTGAGCTCGAGATTCGCTTCCTTGACGTTGCTCCTGAAGCGGCTCGTCGAGACGTTGCCGATGTCGTCCGTGTAGTACGGGTCCAAGGACCCGATCTTCAGGGGGACTTTCAGCTCCTTAATTGCGCTCGTCGGAGGGTTGTAGTACTGCGATGCCGCCCATGCTACGCGCGAGAACTGGTTCTTTAGATTCGCGCCTCTGTTTGTCAGCCAGTACCGCTCTTCGGTTGCGAGGTTGCCGCCCCACTGGCTGACTTCGACGTCCCGCTCCAGCAGCGTGGCGTGGACAAGCGGTTTCGTGAACTCGTACCGCACGCTCGCTTCCTGCTCTGCGCCTGCGGGGATGTTGTCGTAGGGCCCGTAGGTGAAGGTTGAGCCTTGGCGCTCGGGGTCGGAGGTGTAGTCTGGGATCTCGGCGGTGGGGAATTTGAGCTTGGTTTTTTGCTTGGAGGTTGGGTAGCAGGAGGGGGCGAAGGTGGAGAAGGTGTGGAGGAGGTATTGCTTGTCGTTTTGCTCGATGAGGGCGGGGAGGGGTTGGAGCGTGGACAAGATGTGGTAGGTTATGGAGAGGGTGAGTTGTTGCGAGGGCTGGACGTAGGCGGGGAAGGTGATGCGGTAGAATTGAGTTGGGCTGGTGGAGAAGGGGGTTAGTAGGTTTGGGGGAGGGGGAGATGGAGGAGGGTGTTCACCTGTAGGGGTCATATTCGACGAGCTCAGCGGGAAAAGGAGGCTTCGAAGCATCTTTCTTGTCTCTGACTTCGAAGCCGCCGACTTTGCTGACTGTGTTGGCTTGAAAGGGGAAGTAGTATTTATCTTGAGGTCTTGTGTGGGTATTCTCTATGACAACGTTGATGGTCTCCCGGACGTAGCCCTTCTCGAGGTTGATGTTCCGCAGCAGATTGACATTTCTCCAGACCTCCTCGGGTTTGAAGGTGTTTGGGAGAATCTGATGAGAGGATAGTTGATCTGTTAGATTGGAGTCGTCGGCGCCAGATATTGAGAAGAGTGACAGGAAGGCTGCCAACAGAGCTGAGCCTCTCATGGTCAGAGCTCTGGACAGACGATTAATCAAGCTCTTGAGAGCGCGCTCATTCAATCGCTATTCTGAGTCTCATTAAGGTGGCCTCACCCGACGCGGCTAGCGCTCGCCCATAGGTAGCCTGATACGGGTATGACACTCAAAGTACCTTAGAACGGCAGCCTGAACATTTTAGTTCTGCCAGGCCATCTCGATGTCGCTTCAATCATACGTCTGAGGCCGATTGGATACTTTGTACAGCAGATTCAAGATTATTCTCCTTGCTTCCAAGAAGCAATAAAAAGCAATATAGTGTACTCGGACGCTGTCACATCAAATTACAATCCAGTTTGTGGCCAACGAGACGAAAGATCTCTGATATGGCAGTAAAGTCAAGACTGGACCACCACGGGGCAGCTTGATACCAATTTCTGCATCATTGGCATAGCCCGATCAATTTGGGGACATCGTGATCGCAATGGCTTCTCTGTGCTTGACGTCTCTAAGGCTTACTGGTAATGCAACAAGGCGATTTCGACCGTGCTCAGGCCGTCATAATGCCAGCAGAAATTTTTATACAGAGCCTGAAAGATTGCAAACGAGGCTCAATCCTTGGTCTGGGGAAAGCAATCCATTTTTTAAGGTATCCGAGGAAATTCGTGATGCTATTGCGAACAAGCACAATGCTGCAACAAAACCCGTCATAGCACTTGAGACGGCTATATACACCCACGGTCCGCATGATCTCTACATCCTTGGCGGCTCGGTACCTTACGACGCTCACAGGATTCCCTTACCCTGAAAATGCTGCCTTGGCATCTCATCTAGAGTCTGTCGTACGCTTGAATGGAGCCATCCCGGCTACTATTGGGGTTCTCCATGGCGTGGCCCGCATAGGTTTAGAATCGGAAGAACTGGTTCAGCTTTGCAGTTCAGCAGGCAAACCAGACACAGTAAAAGTCTCGACTCGAGACCTGTCATATATCTGTGGTTTGGTACAACACCAACGATTACTTACGATATCAACTTTGTCTGACGCTTTCACATCAGGGTCTCACCGGACGTAAGCTGCATGGCGGAACGACAATTGCAGGCACAATGGCGCTCGCTCACAGGGCCGGTATCCAGATCTTCGCGACAGGGGGCTTAGGTGGTCAGTATTGAAGCTTCCAATGCTTCTTTTGCATAGTGCGATGAGCACTGCAACATATCTGGGAAAGAAGCGTTGTCAGATGAGCTACTTCAGAGTCATGCTGATCCCAAGATTTTCAATAGGGGTCCACCGAGGAGCAGAGACCTCGATGGATATTAGTGCTGATCTCATCGAGCTTGCACGAACGCCTGTTATCGTTGTTAGCAGCGGGTGCAAAAGCTTTCTTGATATCCCGCGTACACTCGAAGTCTTAGAAACTCAAGGTGTAACCGTAGCAACTTTTGCGGACGGACGCGAAGGTGCAGTAGACTTTCCGGCTTTTTGGACGCGAGAAAGCGGTATTTCAAGCCCCCTGACCGTCAGAAATGAGGTGGAGGCCGCAGCTATGATATGTGAGTAGGACCGTCATCTTCCTGAGATCTTCCCAGACATCTCTTATGTCCGTGCCTTTTTCTACGGTGCACCTTCCAGCCGTTGCTCAAGACGCCTCAATCACCGATTCTCCTGCTTCCCTCTAAGATAGGTACAGTTTGTTTTTGTGCCTGGGCTTGGCACTGGCTGACCAGGCTCATCGTTACTCCGTCGGAACCTCATTCAAGAAATGTAACAGAGTGGTGCACGATTTCCTATCCGTCACATGTACCGTCAAGTTGCGGCTTGGGAGCATGATACCTTGAACCTTTTTAGATGTATTCGGAGATGAATTGAGACTGATGGCGTATATCCTCAGTTGCGAGGACGCAATTGGGAATCAAGCCTTCGATACTCCTCGCGAACCCCATTCCGACAGTGGACTCCATTGCAAAGGACAGGATGGATCAAATCATTGGGAAAGCTATTCAAGATGCTGAGATAGCCGGCGCCACTGGGCATCGCAACACTCCGTTCGTGCTGAAAAGGGTTCGTGAACTCAGCCAGGGCATGACTGTAGTTGCCAACAGATCCCTCGTAGAAGCAAATGTTCTTCGCGGGACCAGACTCGCTGTTGAGTATGAAATCCTGCAGCGAGAGAATGTAACCGACCAGTAAGGATGTTGCGCTCTTACAGGTGCATGAGCTGAGCCAGACTCCAGCAAAGACATGCACCCTGGCGTCAGTGTCAAACAACCTGATTACAAAACTCTGTCCCTTTCGACAAAAGGTTTGAAGGCTTCGGTAATTGCGTCTTCCGGACTTCGACCAAGCTCTCATGTAGATGTTTTGGTAGCCGGGTCCCTAGCTATCGATCTTTGTTGTGACTACACTCCCGGTTTAGCCACTCAGCGATCAGAGGTACCGCAAGCGTCAACATCAAACCCAGCGCTGATATCTCAAAGTCTTGGGGGCGTCGGTGCCAACCTCGCCACTGCAATTCATTATCTAGGTGCTTCGGTTCGCCTTTGCAGCGCTGTCGCAGATGACCTCGCAGGCCACACGGCATTGGAAATGCTGCATCAGAGAGGTTTGGAAACGTCAGGTGTCAAGAAGCTTGGCTCATGCGTACGGACTGCTCAATATGTCGCGGTCAATGACGCCAACAAGGATCTGGTCTTGGCCATGGCAGATATGAGCATCTTAGAGGAGACCGAAACAGACTTTGAACAGCTTTGGCAGCTTCAAGTGGACGTCGCGAAACCGAAGTGGCTTATGCTCGATGCCAATTGGTCCCAACAGGCGCTCCAGAAATGGATATCAGCGGCCAAAGCGGCAAGAGCAAAGGTTGCTTTCGAACCTGTGTCGGCTGCAAAATGCAAACGACTCTTCCCGAAGTCGTCAGAGGTGACGACAGCGCTACCTACCTCACCACAGAATGTCATTTCTCTGGCAGCGCCTAATGCGCTGGAATTAGCATCTATGCACGCCGCAGCCAGAGATGCCGATTGCTTCGAACGCGCTGATTGGTGGCACATCATTGACAGCATGGGTCTCTCTAGCTCTGGATCGCGGGACAAGCTCGTCTCCATGACCAATGCGTCTCTTGTTGATCAAGGTGTTCCTCAGCAAAGCCTGCAATTATTGCCTTTCATCCCCACTATCCTCACCAAACTAGGAAGTCAGGGTGTCCTCATGACTCAATTACTTGGACCCCATGATATTCGCTTGACTTCCCCGTCATCGTCACCACATATTCTCACTCGGTCGTTGAACGAGAACGGCGTTGTTGGGGGAGTCTTCATGCGCTTATTTCCGCCTGCGGAGATTGTGCCTACAGACCAAGTAATTAGCGTCAATGGTGCCGGCGACACATTTCTTGGTGTAATAATGGCTGGGCTTGCTCAAAGGAATCCAAGGCCTCTTGCTGATCTCGTGCAAATCGCACAACAGGCCAGCGTGATGACGTTAAAGAGCAGGGCATCGGTCAGCCCTTCGATTACTACGTTGCGAGCTAAAGTTGAAGGCGAAATCGACAGTCAAAGTTACAGTGAACGATCATAAGCACCGGATGCACGGAGTTGATAATCCATTATTGGCCGAAAGTCCAAGTGAGCTACCTACATCATTCTGGAGGTGATTGACCATTTACAGCGAGCGGAGCCCGTTGGAATCTGTCTTCATTCTTCGAGTCGTAGCATTATCATCAGAGAGCGATAGCATGCGCTCTACCGCGAAGCCACCTGCAATGCACATTCTCGCCAGTCGTAGTAGTACTTTCTCATCGTTCCCAGTCGAGCTCCTAACATCAGTCTTCTGCCATTTTCCTTCCTTTCGCGAGGTCTTCATCCTTTCTTCCACTTGCCGTCAATTGCGAGATGTCTGGCTAGACAATGTGGCGATTATATACAACCATGTTGCGCGAGACAGTATTCTCTACGAACGTCACACAGGTAATTTCCTCGCCGCCCAAGGCGGATCATCGCCCGATTCCGAGATCACATCCGCCAAAGACGCCGTTGGGATGATGAAGAATATGCATGTGATAGTCATGCCATTGCTCCAATTCGAATGCCAGATCGTCCACAGAGTCAAAGCTCGCGGTCATCGAACAGAGGATTATTACGGCGCCGACGCCGTTCAGCATCCCTCCTACTTGACTCGCACCGAACGACCACGGTTCATCCGCTCGTACTATCAGCTTTGGGGTCTGATGAAAGTCAACCTTGCCGAATGGCGTTCCAGACTGCAATACATGACGTTGAAACAACTCCTCCACCTCCGTGAGATGTCGAGGCTTCCAGATAGCATTGAACGTGGGGAAGAAATGGCTCCGCCTCCTCGACATCCGGATGCCGAACCTGACTCGCACTTTGCCATCGACGACCAATGGTCCAAAGAACGAAATGCGTTGAGCAAGATGATTTTGGAGCAGACTGAGAAGACGTATCGAGACATACATGGAGAGTAATTGGAATATAATTGGGTATACGCCATCGATGAGGGCTTCATGGACCTTTTCGCCCTGTAAGATCACTAGCAAGACTCCTTGCAGGAGGTCGTGTGTGGGAGGTGGTCGAAAGAGCCGCCCTACATAAAGAAGTTTCATTGGGAGCTATGGGAAGGTAGTTCAGACGAGGAAACATGAAAAGATGCCTTAAGTGCGAAAGTTGGAAGATACGTCGACGAGCACGAACGGATCTGGTAATCCATTCATTGGCTTAAAAGTCCAAGCTAACTACCTACAATGGTTATTGGCTCCCTAATCAAATCAATTCATTACTCGGAAGGGAAAACTTTTACGTCTGCCCACCATATCCTAACCGCGTCAGCGAGTCTAATGGTACTCGTTTCGACACTTTCGACGAAGTGAGCGTTGTCCTCTGGCTTGAAGGAATCCGTCAACCGCAATATTGTTGCAGCTTTTCCTTTGAAGACGCCACTGAAGAGGCTGGGAATCTCGCTCCTTAGTTGATTCCAATGTCGAGGTTGGATGACTGGTTCTTCGATGTTCATTTTGACCAACGAGGGGTGCGCGACTAGGAATTCCCGAAGAGTATCCGCTGTGGCTGGGATGTGTACGAGGTCGAGGTGTCTGAGCTTTGGGGACTGTAATTGACCTAGAAAGCCCAAGAGATTGATGCTGATATCCGATGGGTCCTGAATTAGCCTGAGAGACTCGAGGTTCGTAATTGTTCGGAACCAAGGGGCGACCACGCAGTCTGCTATCTGGATGTCATAACGCTGATCCAACGTCGACGGTGTTTTGTTGCCACTTTCATCGCATAGGTCAATTGTCAAAGACCGGAGACAAGAGAAGTTGATCTGTAGGTGTGGCTCTGTACAGATCTCGTCGAATGCTCTTAACTTGAGTTTTTCGATGGTGCTACCATATCGTTGTCGCTCCAGTAGGAACAGCTCGAGACTGAAGTTGTCACTTCCCTCGTCAAACAATGTGTATTCGAACCCATCCCCCCTGGAATGCGTCTCAATTTCGACGCGCGTAACATCGAGGTTTTCATACCCAGGCTTTCGGCGGTTTAACTTGACCAGGTTGTCACGATCGTAAGACTCAAGACTGTGGACTCCTCGAAGCCTCTCAAAAGGGACTCGCTGCAGTGTTGGCTGGCTGGTTTTTTGAGCTTCCATAGCTTCGTAGAACCACTGCTTGATAACATGCTGACCTTTAAACCAATACCCGTAAGCGTGAATTGTTTCTTGCAGATTAGGAGCGGGTTCTGATACCAAGCGCAGGTTTCCTTGAAAAAAGGGACTGTCGACGAAACAGCTGTCTACATCCATCTCATCGTCCTCGCTATCTGGGTAGTCCCGGCGATCCCGCTCTTCTTCCATTATGGATTCTCTGAGTTCTGCGTGTTCAATATGGTGTCCGAGCCACAAGTATAAATCTTGCTCCCCTGATTCCATAAGGAATTCTCTCACTTCAAAGTAATCAGGAAGCGGCTCTTCGCGCGACAGGTATAAGATTTGGACCAAAGGCGCGAGCTCCGGGCTCTGGGCGATCTGGTTGACCTTCTCGTAGGAATCGGGATGCTGGTGTACAACAAGGCCCGCAAAGGTATTCTTGGTCGCGCGAGCGTAGAACCGCCGTGCCGTCAGCCGGAGATTCTTCGATGCTTCGTAGTGTTCGGCGGCGTCGTCGCAGATCATATCAGTGATCTCATTCGGCAACTCGTTGATGCCTTGGGAGAATAGTGATGCCATTTTTGTGTTCGAGGGTCTTCGATTTCTGACGAATAGATCGATAGCTAGCTCTGCAGCGTGCTTGAGTCCTGCTCAACAAGGTTCTGTGCTGTCTGGAGAGGTCTCAGAGAGGGCATGTGCTGGTGGAAATACAGTGTGCCGTCCAGTCGAGCCCTGAAATATGCGTAAGAGGTAACAAAGAATCTTGAACAATGACAAAGGGTATTGTAATTTCCTACGGAACTTGACCTTGAGAGATTGGATGCCCGAGACCGGGCTTTGTCCGCATTCTACAAAGACTCGGCAATTGGCATTGTCGTCGAGTCGAGGAAGCTTCAGAGCCAGATCTAGATTCTGTTCAAAACCCACACATTGCCCTAAAAGGCGCGCATCACGCATCGTTGAATCAACACCTAGAGGAGTAGATGAAGAGTGGTGAGTGACTCAACATTCGTTACTCGCTCGAGGATCTACCGCTCAAGCTGTCTCGTCCGTACTGTTGTGACTCTAGACGACATTTTGATGAACCGGCTTTCGCTTCACGCCCTGTCTAGTTGAGCATTGCTATATCAAAGTCGTCAAACGCTTACTCGATATCATAACCATGGCCAGAGTCTATTTAGCAGTTAATTCAGAGTCCGCTTTAGGTCTTCAAGGGAAGATCTTCCGTCCATCAGCCTTCGCCTCCTCTTTTATGTCTCCAAGCATCTCTGCATCGTCTTGATCGTCTATATTTCCCCTGCACTAAACGATTCGGTATGAAGTAGGGCTCTTTCTAGTGCTCGAGTAACCAGAAATCACCCCCAGATTCGTTCACGAAAACTATCAATTACTCACCAATCAATGGACGTACAATTGGATTGCGGTCGCGCTGGTTCTATACGCCGACACGGCCGCTGCTTCGTGTTTGCCGTGCCCCTAATAGGTTACGAGAATCATCTCGCTTCTTCTCTTACTGTTCAGATTGACTAGTTGACGTGCGCTAAGGACTCAACTTCTTGCCCTGGGCGATCACTGATCGATCACTCCATCATCACTGTGTCAATACATGTTTTGGAAGTGTCAAGGAAGGTTTACTGCCGTCCTACTTAAATACAAAGGATTCATGTGCTGAGGAGGGTGAAGCCGAGTCAAACGTTCTTTCTCCAACGCACTAGCACCACTACTTGACGTTCTTCGACAAAATAAATTCGCGCAACGATACGGGGGTAGTAGACCAACCAGCCATACACAACTTACAGCCAAAAGGGCAGAAGCCAAAGATTACAATATTTAGATTGGAATATCTGTTGTATAGGAATCTCAAGGGAGGTTTCGAGAACCCGACTACATCTTGCTTAACCTCTGGTTCGAGCTACCTTAGGGCGTTTGAGAATAAAAACACCACTTTCAGGGGTGTGCCGTAGCTTAGTGTGAACAAGGTCTGGCTCAGCTCTCCTTACGAGGCTTGGTGAAGGATTGACTGCATTAGCTCAGTGTCAGCCTTGCTGCTCGTCGAATCGGAAGGGATCCTATGCTAACTTACGCCGCGAACTATTACTTTAGGTACCTTAGTGTCGTCCCCCCGAGTCTCGCATCTACCAATGTTGATCATCAATCATTGCTACTCTGGCTTTTTATCTTTCAACCAGAGCGTCTCTTTTGACTGAGGTCGCCTAAAAACATCTTCTTGTTTTCTATAGTCTGTCGACAAGTAAGAGACCTCTCGGACTGCTTAGACCTCAGGTCTTGATGTACTTTCGCGGCTCCTTTCGTAGACACTACACCTAGATCACCTGTCCTGGTGAAAGAATGGACCCTCAAGAATTTGACGTAATTGTGCTTGGAGCAGGTAAGATTTTGTTTACTGGTCTTACACCGTTGCCTCAGTTCTCAGATGTGTCGCGCCAAGTCTCTTTGGGTTGACAAGCAGCCTTCCAGCGACACATACATCGTCTAGCGTCGCCATGGCTGACTCATGGTCTCATCTAGGAATATCTGGCATAGCAGCAGCGAGGTTCTATTTGGAGGTGCATCCTGAATGCCGGCTTATCCTATTGGAAAAAGATACATGCCTTGGTGGAGTGTGGAATTCTAGAAGGGCGTATGAAGGCTTTTGGACACAATGGACCGTTGGGACCGCAGAATTCTCCGATATACCCATGCCTCGTCCTCCCGAGGGCGACACCTACTATGATTTCTTCAAAGCCAAGTATACCACTCAGTATCTCGAAGACTACGTTGATAGACGAACCTTTGCCGGCCGGACGTTGCGAGAAAGAATCCGGTTTGGTTCCCATGTACACAGAGTCGTGAAAGTCGACGGGAAATGGGTAATTTCTGTCAAAGACAAGACAGGCGATACATACACTATCCACTCCACGAAATTGATAGTGGCCAGCGGTCTTACATCTAGGCAATACATGCCCTGTCTTTCTGGCAAAGAAAAACTCGATCGCCCGATAATACATCAGGAGAACTTCGGGCAATCGTCGATTCTTTCCTCGCCAAGCGTACAATGCGTTACTGTACTTGGTGGAGCGAAGTCTTCAGCTGATATGGTATATGCTTCAGTCAAAGCAGGGAAAAAGGTCTCTTGGATCATTAGGGAAACCGGAACAGGTCCAGCATTCTTTGTTTCTCCCAAGGGCAAAGGCCCATACAAGAACGCTTTTGAGCTAGGATCTATCAGAGTTGCCTCTACGTCATCGCCTTCATTTCTTGCTCCGGAGAGCTGGTGGACTAGGTTCTTGCACGAGACTAACTTCGGTAGAAAAATCGTCAATGGTATTTGGACTGGAGCAAACAATGAGACTCTGCCTCCTATGAACATTAAGCATCGAGAAAAGCTTCTGCCTCATACACCGTAAGCTGTCTGCACTTAATATTGTGAACTACATGTGAACTACACTCACCGGGAGTAGAATTTTCTGGCAAAATGGAACCGGCGGCCTGCTGAATCATGAGGACTTCTGGGATACGATTACGGACAATGTGGACATCTACCAATCCGACCTTCGCGAACTGGACTTGGGGTTTGTACGCCTAGAAAGTGGGGAGGAGATCCCCACTGATGTCCTCTTATGTGGCACAGGCTGGTTGCCGGGCCTTGATTTTTTCGACACAGACCTTCTCCTCAAATTTGATTTGCCCCATGAGTTCGCGGATGAGCCAGCGGAGTACAGCGAAAGATGGGCCACACTGGAGAAAGAGGCTGATCCGAAAGTAATACAAAGGTTCCCGATGCTAGCAAACCCTCCAGCCCATTACACGAAGCCCCGCACCTTGACGCCATACCGATTATACAACGGAATCGCTTCTGTGCGCGACAACTCCATCGTGTTTATAGGCCACGTTCTCGTCGGGAACTACTTCTCGGTAACGGAGGCCCAGGCCATTTGGGCGACGGCTTATCTTGATAAGCAACTTGTGCTGCCCTCGATAGCGGAGAGAGAAAAGGAGATTGCGCTCTTTACTTCCTGGTGTCGACGAAGATACCTGAACAATGGAGAGAACGGAAACTGGATGCCTTTCGATTTCATAGTCTACAGCGACCGACTTCTCCATGAGGTAGGCTTGTCGTCGAACCGCAAAGGCTGGTTCCAGAATCTCTTCTCGCCATGCATGATGCGCGACATGGCTGGTCTTCGAGATGAGTACCTGGCGAAGTACGGCAAAGATGCTGCTTCGCCTCCCGAGAGTACAGCACATACATGCAGTGTATAGCGAGGTAGGAAGAGATCCTCGTTGATAAAAAGAAACTCAAAACTATTGTTGTGAGCACTTTCTCCTTCTTTGCGTTTTGAGGGTATTTCCACTCGAGACTCTGAAGAGTATATGTAGAAGGTGCAATCAGCTGTATGTGGAGGAAAGAGATGGATGGCTGAGGAAGGAGAGTAGAGAATCGTAAAGTTTTACAATCCGATATAGCAGCAAAGATCTTGTTGCTCTAGATGAGATCTACGAATCTCAATTCCATAGTAAGGCTCGAGTAGAGCAGAGAGATCGATGGAGGCGCAGCTTCTGTTTGCGGGGGTGGACGGAGGAGATCCTAGGAGAAGTACGCTGGATCAGAAGAATGGTCGAGTTCCACTAAGGCCACGTTGCAAGTTGCCGATGCGTTGAGAGTCGATTGGTAGGTCTTTTAGGCGCTGGATGTCATACGGATCATCTCTCCGCGATGTATGAAGTGGACATTTTGTGCTTGCTACCCTGAACGAAACGGAGCAGCACAGCCATGAGAATCATAGCAGCTACCGATAGGGAATCAACAAACATATATTCACTCGCCAAGGCTTCCAAATCCTTCACCTGTGTCTGGAACGAGATTGATAAGACGTGCGGGCCGTCCATCAACGTTGGCCAGTAATAATGGGAGGCTTATACAGATATCAAGTATCAGTAGACAGTAGAAGCACTGAAAGCGGAAGCTAATATAGAGGGCTATATAGATAGGAAATTGAGGAACAATACACGCGGTAAACAGGGGCTATACGTATACTAGTTCCCACAACCATTATCAAGTTTCCAACGTATTAGAACTCGCCTCCCCAACGACATAACTGCTCTTCCTCGCCGCGAGCGTTACCAAATCCATCGCGCTCCCGTTGTTCAAGATCTGAAACACTGCTACATCCGCCCCCATGGTCTTGCCAAACCAATTGCGGAGCTCGATTGCGACCAGCGAGTCCACACCGTAGGTGTGCAGTGGTCTCCCCACATCGATACTGCCCGGCTCTACCCCTAGCATCTTCGTCAGCTTGGAGCGCAGGGCTTCCCAGATCACGTCGGCCGCCTCAGCCGTGCTCTTGACGTCGGCTAGCAGGCGGCCCCAGCCGAGGGAAGCACCAGCGCCGGTCTCGGGCCCTTCCGATTCTCCCGCCAAGCGCGCAGGCTTGATCTGCCACAGCTGCTTGAACAGCGGCATGGACATCCAGGGGAGGTCGACGAGATCCTTCGAGTGCAGCGTTGCCGGCAGCTCCAGGCTGGCGATGACTTGGCTCTGGCGCGGGGACTGCAGCGGAAGGTGCGGGTCGCAGTAGTATTCGACCAGGGCGTGGAGCTCGGCCTCGGCAAGGGCCTCGTGGCCGGTCGATTGCAGGAATTCCATCAGATCCGGGTGCTCGGACACGATGCCGACGGATTCCACCATTCCGAGGTCGAGCGCGACGGCCTTTTCGCCGTTGGCGACGCGGTGTCGAGCGAGTGCGTCTTGGTATGTGTTTCCGCAGGAGTAGTTGGATTGGCCGACGCTGCCTATGATGCCGGCGTAGGAGGAGAGGAGAATGAAGAAGTCCATGCCGGCGGGCAAGAGGTTGTGCAGGTTCCAGGAGCCCTGCACTTTGGGTCGCAAAGCTGCTTCGAAGGACTCGATGGGCATGTTCTTGAACATTGCGTTCTGAGTAGCTATCAGCAGAAGTTTCTCGGTTCGAAAATGAAGACGTCTCTGCTTACTTGTAAAACCATAGAGCCTTGTATACACCCCTTGATAGGAGGCATGCTACGGCTGCATTCTTCCAGTACGTCTGTTAGTCGCTGGGAATCACTGACGTCGCAAGGTGGAGTCGCCACTTTGACGCCTTGGTCTCTAAGCTCCTGAAGAAAGACCTCTGTTTCCTGGTTGTAGGTTGTGGAGCGGGAGAGGAGTATCAGATTTCTCGCCTCACGACTAACCATCCAACGTGCAAGACTTCGGCCGATACCACCAAGACCTCCCGCAATCAGGTACGTTGCGTTGGGGTCGAACGTATAGATCGCTTTCGAACTCGGAACCACAGATAGAGGAGAGTCTTGCTCAAAATCGATGACAAGCTTTCCCCAGTGCTTGCCACTCTGCATGTAACGGAATGCGTCCTCGATATTGGAGGCTTTATACTTGTGGAGGGGTAGGGGCGCATGGATCTGCTCTGATGATGCTAATGACATGACGGATTGCATCAACTCTCCTAGCAATCTCGGATTGGTTTCGATGATCAGTGCTAGGTCCACACTGGCAAACATGACATTCCTGGCGAAGGGACGCATGTATAACCCGTTCAGGGAGGATGTTCCGGTGGCGTAAATATCTTTCTTACCCACTTCAATAAACCTTCCAAAGGGAGCAATGCACTCCCAAGAGCTCCGCAAATTTTCACCGGTCAGGGAGTTGATCACAACATCTACACCGCGACCATTGGTCATTCGGTGTATACCTTTCGCAAAGGCTGAGTTTCGACTGGAAAAGATGTGGTCTTCAGGTATCTTGTAGAGATCCATCATGGCTTTTTTCTTCTCTTCCGTGCCTACGGTGATGAAGATTTCTGCCTTGGTCATGAGTGCAAGTTGGACAACAGCTTGACCAAAGCCGCCAGCTGCGGAGTGTATGAGAATCGTCTCGCCAGGTTTGAGGCGTGCCCAATGTGATGTGCAGTAGTAAGCGGTACAGAACGCGACCGGAATCGCGGCTGCAGTAGCAAAGTCCATGCCTGGAGGAATCAAGCTTACTGCAGTATCGACGCACCGATTTCGTGTCCGAAACGCATGGCTCAGTGCGCATACCACTCTGTCCCCGACTTTGAATTTGGAATTCGCGATACCACCGACTCGAGTGATAATACCAGCACACTCATTTCCGAAGTAATCGGACGCTACTTGGCCAAGGGAAACCAGAACATCCCTGAAGTTGACCCCAACAGCCTTCGTATCAATCTCAACCTCGTCAGCTGCCAAGGCTTGTGACGCCGCAATATCTTCCTCGAAACGTAGGGTATCGAGGAGACCAACAGTGCCAATGGTCAACCTCAAAGCTTGTGTTGAGTCCTGGCCAATCTGTTGTCGCTCAACCTCTTTTAGCGCAGTCCTCTCGAATACATGTTTCGTAATATAGTCCGCCTCCGCAACTCGACTGATACAAAGTCTGCCATTCATCTCGGCATACTCCCTCTCATACTCCGAGGACGGATTGTAGAGCGTAGCATCGAGAACGTTAATAATATGGTCCACATTGCCTTGCACATCCAAACTCTCAATATTCAGAGTCACGAATCTAAAGCCTTCATGTTCCATTGAGACACATCTTGAGAGACCAACTGTTACGCCGGTACGAGGGCTGATTGATAAGGTGGGGTCGGTGTGTGTAAGCCAAAGAATACCAAGCGCCTCGTTGGCCAGATCTTGCAGATTCCCGAACGCTTTTCGGTCGATTCCGTGGAGGTATGGTTGCTCTAACTCAGGAAGAAAGACGCAATGGGCTTGCTTGAATTCCGAAACACTCCACTGCTCAAGCGACAAGACATGGCAATCCTGGTGACCGCGCGATTCCAGCAAGTATTTCACTTTATTGGCTATGGCGCATTGGAAAGCTGAACCTTCTTCTCTGGCAATGACGGTTTTGGGCAAAGTTGGAGGTATCGTGCGGAAAGGTTCGGCAGTAGTGATCATAGCACTGCAGAGCTGGTGTTGCGAATCTTCGTAATTAGACACAAGTGCGTCGACACCAGAGAACCCATTCCCCAGCAGACACTTATTCCACATTTCACGGGACATCATCGGCCCCCATCGACGATGATCTTCCGTGCCTGCAAAGGGTTAGCGATGTTATTAAGGGAATTTGCAACCCCTACCTAGCCACCAGCCTGAGAGTAGTCCGAAAATGAAAGATATTCTGATCCGGTCGGGATTCACACCCTCGAAGAGAATCAGCTTCCCGCCACTACCGATATTGGTCAGATAATTCAATAAAGGGCAAGGTGAGGCAGTACGGTCTCAATAGCTTTCGAGTGTTCTGTAACGTAACATCGAGCTCGGAAGTTGCGTGCAAAACCTATCAGACAGAATTAGTACCCGAGTAATCGAGGAAGGGAGGAAGAACTCACGTTTGCGGCAATGATCAAATCATAATTGGCAGCCTTGAAGCCTTGGAGCAACGGATCCTTCTCAATGTCCAGTGTTTTAAACGTCATGCGGTCAGTGTCGTACTTCTCTTTTGCCTTCTCGAAGAAGCTGGGAGAGATGTCTGTGAACGTGTAATCAGAAAATCTGGGACAGACGTTCGCCCAGCCGTCATGATACGTCAAGGCGTCGATCACGTAGCCAGTGGCGCTGCCAGTACCAGCACCTATCTCAAGCACTTTGAGGCCAGGATTCTTGTGTGCCATTGCGTCGATATAAGTCTTCGTCCTATTGTATACGTAGGGTGCGTCGTGGGCGCATCGGTAGTAATCTTGGATTAGGCTGTCTCTGAAGAGAAGATCTAAAGGGTCAATCTGTCCTCGAAGGATCTGCCCCAAACTTCGGGCTACTCTGGCAATGAGTTTTCCTTCCACGTCTTGCCTTTCAACTGTCTTCAGAAGTCCTTCGATAGCGTTGTTATCACTGATACCGTTCACGCCAAACCTCGCCATGGACTTTGCCAAGACTTCAGCGTGTGTTTTGGACCGGTAATGCATCCAATCATAGTATTTCGCCATGTGTGATGTTCCAATGAGATCCGTTGGATTTAAGTCTTGAATTAATTGGTGGATTGTCAGAAGACACACGGCCTCCTTCTCATCTCCCATCATCTCACTAAGGGGTGTTGGACTGGTTTCAGTAGAGCTGAATTTCTCGATCATGGATTTGTCAAGTAAATCGAGATCAGGTCGCCACTCCAGATTGTAGAACCGTTGCAATTGTTGCTTGGATGGTAGGACATCTTTGCCAGCAACAAATGTCATTTCACCTTCGATGGTAGCACAGGGTTGTCCATCTTCTTGCACCGAGACGATGGATACCATGGCATTTCGGAAACCGACCAAGTTGCTCTTTGCATAAGTCTTGATGAATTTGCTGCCGGAAAGATAGTCGTGCGAAGCTGAGAGCCAAAGCTTATGCACTTTAGTAGGAACCATTGTAGGAATCGGGTGCTTGCCACCCTCCGTGAGTGCAGGGAATGCAACCTGGAGGACTCCGTCCAAGGCTGTAGGGTGAATAAAATGCGAGCGAATACCATCGTGCTGGAGCTTGAGCTTCCATTGCTGGGGGTTCACGGAAGCGGTAGCCTCCCCATTCGGATTGAAGTAGACCGAACTGACAGATTGAAAAGCCTGCCCGTAAAGCAGTCCTTGCCGAGCAAAGATATCGTACAGTCTCTTTGAGCTCATTGCCTTTTTACAATTTCGGTCCCCATCTTCAAAAGTCTGCCTGTATCGCTGAAGCTCCTGACGTAGCTCTTCCTCTTCGTTCGAGTGACTATGGTCTCCTACCGCATACTCCACTAATATCTCACCTTGACATATCTCATCCCATTCTCCTCTTTGATACGAATGGAGTCGAAAGCTGCTCCAGGATGTAGGATTCTTATTCGTATCTTTAGCTGGTCGGACGAAAAATTGAGTCTCAACGCCTTCAGGGTCTGAAGGCACTATCATGGCTTTGTGGAATGTGACGTCCCTGAAGCGGTACCCGGTAATCATCTCATTCGGGTCTCCAAGTTGACGTATCGCCTCGATGGCCATAACTAGCATTCCAGCAGCTGGATAGACCTCGACACCATTAACCTGTAAAGTCAGCTTAGAAGACGTTGGAGCACGTTTCTTTACAGGTAAACCAACCTTGTGATCTTGCACAAATATCATGTCTGAAGTTGACATTCTATTGCGCCACTTTGCCTCCAAAGGATCGCAATCCGAATCACGGGTACCCAGGAGTTCGTGATGTGGGAATTTCCGGAATCTGTAAGACCGACTACTTCGGCTTTCAAACCAATACTTCTTAGTATGATTGAAGGGATAGCTGGGTAGATCTGTGAGCATTTGGGGGCTCGTGGTATCGTTACTCCGTTCGTTCACTCTGTGCAAGTCCACTTGGTAGCCAGTGCAATGTAAGCTGCCTACAGCACCCAGTGTGGTCAACAAGGCGGATTGTCCACGTCTAAGCAAGGAGCTGTACTCGAGATCCTCGAGTCTTCCGACCTTTTCAAAGATGTCCATAAGTGGACCTTTCAAAGTGGCGTGTGGCCCGATCTCGATGGCATGATCAACTGTAATTGGTGATACTCCTCCAATTTGTCTTCTTCCTATCTGCTTTGAGGGTTTAGCACATATTTGGGATACAGCATCGGAGAATCGGACTGGAGAGACCATGTTGTCGATCCAATATCGAGGTTCGGAGAGGGACTCAAATCGAACTATGTGGCCTGTGACGGAAGATATCATAGGGCCACTACAGCAGGATTTTCCAGGCTTGAGGTCCTGAATCAGCATCCCATATATAAATGCTGCCTTGTCCATATACTCGCTGTGGTATGCAATGTTCATCTTTAGTTTCCGGCAAAAGATACCCTCTCGTTCAAAAACCTCTTGCAGACTTTCGAGTTCCAACTCAAGCCCTGTGAGAGTAACGTTCTTGTGACTGTTGATACATCCTATTGAAACTTTCACTGCCATTGGATCGTAAATCCGATCAATGTACGACTGAGCATCTTTTCTGGACAGGCCAACAGACATCATTGCCGTGGCTTCGGAACTAGAATGTAGGATTGAAGCCGCGGCGAGGCCACGGTAGTATGCCACCTTCCATGCTGATTCGCGCGAGAGTCCACCTACACAGTAAGCAGCAGCGATCTCTCCTGATGAATGGCCAACGACAGTAGTAGGGGTTATGTTCCAGTCGAATAACAGATCTACAAGAGCGATTTGAAGGGCTGTGCAAATAGGCTGACTATATGCCGGGTAATCCAAGTTCGACACTTCGGTACTCTTGTACATCTCTCCTACGTTAATATTAGCTTTGGAACTCACTATTATGGTCTCACCTTACCAAGCAAAGACCATTGACATCCAAGACTGTAGAAGTAGCGTTCTGCAGCTTGAAGACTATCTCGGTAGACTGGATAATCCAAAAGTTCTAGTCCCATATTGCACCACTGAGCGCCCTGGCCCGTGAAGATGAAGGCTAGCTTGGGAGACTTCAACGATCGTCGTGGTGTTGACATTCTGAAGTTTGATCTTAGATCGCCAATGGAGTCAGTAATTGTGTAGGATCTCCAGGATAGCGAGCTGCGATTTCTAGACAAGGTATGCGCCAGATTACGAAGAAATGGGCTCTCGTCAACGTTGAGACTGCAAATGTATTCTCGGTACAACGTGAGCAAGCGGTTTAAACCGTCTTCGTCCGACGTAGACCACACCAAAAGTCTTGGCCTTGGCGGTGCTAGACCATTGTCATGTGCGAGAGGAGGATCACCAGAATCGACATGCTGGCTAAAAGAATATGAATCGAGTTCCTCGGGAGTTGGGGGCAATGTTCGAGTTATGTGTCTTCCGTTAAGACCTCGCAGACGTTGATAGTGATAAGCGTCGTCTAACACAGCATGTGCGTTTGCTCCTCCGTAGCCAAAAGAATTCACTGAAGCCCGTCGAAGGCCTGATGTTGGCCAAGGTAAGTTACCCAACGGAAAAGCGAGATTCCATGCTTCTTGTTCAATCATGGGATTTGGTCGTTCGAACCAGACGTTTGGAGGGATCACACCCTTTTCGAGGACTGTAATAGCTTTGATCAAGCCTGCAATCCCACTTGCACCTTCAAGATGGCCTATATTGGATTTGACCGCGCCGATATACAGTGGTTCCGTCACAGGTCGGTTCCCTTTGAAGGCATTATATATGGCTTTGGCTTCCAAGGGATCTCCAAGAGCTGTGCCGGTTCCGTGAGCTTCAACAAACCGTGTTGTCCCCATGTTCATGCCTCCGTCCCTATATGTTTGACGAATCATAGCCTCCTGAGCTTTACTACTTGGCTGAGTGATACCAGGAGTTCGGCCGTCTTGGTTCACGGCAGTTGCGCGAATAACAGCGCGGATGGTGTTGTCATCTCGTATTGCATCAACCAGAGGCTTCAAGACGACAACCCCAAAGCCTTCACCACGGGAGTAGCCATTGGCACGATGATCAAAGCTGTAACATTTACTGTCGGGTGATAAGAAATTGAGGTCAGATAGACTTGAAGAAACTTCGGGATTGAAGATCAGGTTACATCCACAGACGAGTGCCTTCGACCTGTAAGCTTGGCTTCAATGCATCGCAGAAGCTTCTTAGGCTCACCATGGAGGACTCTCTGGACCGCAAACTTTGACATGCAATATGCAAAGCCGTCAAACTGCTCGAGCAAGCCGTATCAAGTACCATACTAGGCCCACTAAAGTTGTAAAACCAGCTCATTCGATTGGCTAGCATAGATGTACCAACTCCTGTCGCTCTGTATAGGTTCGCGAGTTCTGGGTCTTTTCCCATCAAAGCTTCGTAGTCTCGGGTGAAAGCTCCTACGTATACAGAAGTATCGGACCCTACAGCACGGTCCATGGGAATGCCCGCTACAGTAATTAGTAAAGCCATGCTACTGGATCGAGATGTTATTTCCAGAACTTGGACCTACCATTTTCAAGTGCTTCATACGTGGTTTCAAGGAGCCATCTTTGCTGAGGATCCAAGGACTTGGCTTCATTTGGGGCGATGGAAAAAAAGGCCGCATCGAAGCATGCCAAGTCTTCTTTGATAAAATGTCCCCCTCTGGCGTTCATCTTGAAACTTGTCAGGTGGTCTTTCTCATGCGAAGAGGGAGCGATTACGTACCATTCCCGGCCTATTAGAATTGCCATCATAGAACGCATCGATGTCAAACCTATCCTTTGGCACCTCTGTCATCGCAGACCTTGCTTCGACCAACATGCGCCAGAAGGCTTCGGGGGACGCGGCATCCTGCGGCAATCTGCAACCAAGGCCTATAACCGCAATAGGCTCGAGCTTGTCTTTTTCGAGGTCTTCTGTGACCCCTTCAAGAGATTCAATCCGAGAACCAGGATTTGCATGAATACCGTTGACCTCATCTCCGTTACACCAGCCTTGTTCGCCAGAGCTCTTGATGTGATCTAGATGATGATACTTGGCAGATTTTCGAGGATTGTCAGATCCTTGAGCGGTAGTAGTATCAGGACTGCGATCCAAGGAAGGCTCTACTTTCAAGGACAAACCGATGTGGTCTAGCTTGCTACTTGACAGCGTGCGAGCGGGGGCCATTGAAGATTGACTCGTCGATATACCACAGAGCGCTGTGACAACAATGGCAAGGGGTGTGGTCCTGGCAAGAATGAATCAGAACTATGTAGTTATACAAACCGAGCAATCCTGCTTACGCTTCATGATTGATATAAAATGGCAGAAGATACCGAAAGCCTTCGAGACTGGGTGCCCCTGGGCAGTGACGTAGAATAGAGTCCTTACCATCACCCAAAAACCCCTTAAAGCAGCGGAGGTAGTACTGTGATCGATATGCATGGCTGTAGAGCTAGAGCCACGATAGACGGTGTGACCAAATGACTGTGGTGGATGGCAAAGAATCCTACCATTGGTCACAATTCGGAAAGGCATCAACACCACACAGCCCCGAGATGTCTTACGAGAGAGGTGTTGGGCTCCGACTAGTTTAGCTATCACTTGTCGAGACACTATTCTGGTAGGGTTGAGTAGTAGAAAGCCCGGGCAAAGAGAGCTTAGAACTGTGCCCTTGCCGATCCTTATTATTACCCACGCGCCAGCCGTTCGCTCAGCAGAGCACTGAACAGCGTTTTCGCATGTCGGACTAAGGAGTTCCAGGCACAAGCACTGTTGCGGCCCTTCGGCTCTCAGATCGAAACCCGTGAAGATGGATGTTTCTCAAAGGAGCCTGAAACTTTGTTTAGCTTAGCGCGGTCGAACTAGGTAGACGGGAGAACCCTGCTAGTGTGCCCATCAATTCCGCTGGGCCTGCAGCGATTCGGCCCCCACCCGCCGTGCCACATGGTGCTTCCCAGCACGACTTTGATCTGGCAGAAGAGCGGAACATGCCGCATGCGGAAAGGTGAGGCTGAAGTAACCGAGGCGATCGTTGATCGGGGTGTCTAATTTAGTGATGCTAAAGGATTTTACCGCTAGCGTCGTTTTACCGGTAAAATGCTTTCCATTTTACGGTAAAAGCGTAAAATGCGCTAGTAGGGGGGGCCCTATTAATAGGCATATATTTGATGCCCGGCGACCTCAAATATGCAATGATTATAGAGGTTTACTGCCTCCTTTGCGATGCCTGAAGCTTCTATTAGTAGAGAAGGAGATAATAGAGAAATCCCTCTGTTTTAGGAGCAAATACCACCAGAAATCGATGAGAACAACCTGATTCCCCTGGTATATCCCAGATATATGGATATATGCGTAGATAGATGACTACCGAAGCTTCTAAATGCCAGGAAACAGTATTTTCATGCAACCCTGGTGAAGACCTGGGTAGACGCTAACCTAAATCAACTAGCGTATTAGGGTTAGGGCTTTTCGGATCGAGTCTAGCGCGTTTTACGTGTTACGAGGCAAAACATTCTATTTTACCGTAATACGGTAAGTCCGCGCATTTTACCGTAATATAGCATCACTAGTCTAATTCAGATACGACCGGGTGTGTGTGTAACGCTAAAACTGTCTTTAATTGGACTCCGTTCTGTAGGATTCGACTCCGCCCCATCGACAAGGATCGATTGGAGTGAGGAAGGCAATAAGGCAAACACAAGGCAACCATTACTCCTTACCAATCCATCAGCGAGTGGTTGTTTCCTGCAGGATTTGAGCGGCGAAGCTGCCGAAAATCCAAGATACAGGGTGCATGGAGCAAAGTCAAGTGTGAACAGATCACAAGATTGTCCGAGCCTCCCAGAGGGTGGCTTACCTGGTATGAGACATGGCTAGCACTTCGGCGCCGCAGTGTAGCGTCACCATCTGCACGAGATTTTTTCCTTCTGCATGCGGCCATGTCTTTAGCACCTCAGCTCACTTCCTTCATGATCGCTCTCAGCTTTGAGTAGGCTCCCGGACGTCCTAAGCATCTTATTCAAACACTTAGTCTTCTGACCCAAACTTTGCCGTCAAATAACAATGAGATTCTTGTGTCTTCATGGACGAGGTACGAACAGTCGGGTAAGCCATCTCATTACCATATTTACCCCGCCTTTATGAGATCTGATAGAGGCTTGCCCTGGCGTTCGGGAGGCGAGTTTGTCCTCGGATATACTAGCTAACTTTCAGCCTGTCAGGTATTCGAGCTGCAAACAGGTACGCGATCCAAAATGTAAGAGCCCGATTCCGAAATGGTCTGATGAGCTGATCTGGGCACTGCCGGTATGGTCAGCCGCCTTGCGGTACGGGCTAGGCAACTGCCACGAATTTGAGTTTGTCCAGGGATCAATTCCGTGGCCTCAAGCTCCAGGTGAGTCGAGAACACGGTGCAACCCCCAAGATTGTAATCCAAGTAGCCATTTCACTTCTGGTTTGACGAGACTCCTTTAACGTCATTTTTGTGGCTGAAACCGACTTCGCATAGAAATTAGTCATGTCTTCCCAAAGGATGATCAGTACTACTCTTATCTCGGGGAAGGAGACGATCGCCAACTTCAGCCAGTCTTAGCCGACCTCAAGGAATATGTCGAATGCAATGGGCCATTCGATGCTGTGATAGGCTTCTCCGAAGGAGCCAATGTTGCCGCTGCATTCATCGCACAGGAACGCACCATGGAACCTGCCAGCCGGGCTTTTAAGTGTGCTATCTTCATCTGCGGCGGATTATCTGTGAGCTACAGGGGGCCTGATGCGGAAATGGCCCACCGCTTAGGATCTGGCCCAACGATAAACGTCCCAACTGGCCATATCTTAGGGTCTCGGGACGATCTCTATACGGCGGGTGTCGAGCTTAGCGAACTTTGTTCCAGCCATAACAGATTAATTCTGGAACATAGCGGTGGGCACGAAATCCCTAAAGGTGAAAAGGCAACCTTAGGCATGGTTCAGTTGGTGAATGGCGTTATTGCTAGAGCGCTCTTTGCGCAGTAAAATTCAATTCTCTTAGTCCCCCTTCACTTTCTTTACGCTTTGGAGTTGCAGATATGAAACCCCTGATACTACGTGATTTGACCCAGAAGGCTCATTGAAATTTTGGAGACCAGAAGACGCTCTTACTCTTCCAATAATTAATTCAAATGACATGGACATCACTTCGAACAGCTATGGCGTCGTTGGGATAAACTCCTCGCAATGAATGTTCGTCCACTGCCTCGATATCCGTTAGTGTCGTCGTTTCAAATAACCCGTCGTCGAACTTCTGATAACGCCCCGGCCACGGGCGACTACTGGAGTCTGTTTGCTTCTGAAGTTCGACAGCGCTGGGATATGAGCCCGAGACCCGGCCATTTGAGGACCGGAACGTTGAGTAGAGCCTTCTGAAACTCGTTGTGAAAAGCGTGCCCTTGGGGAGGATTGGCCGATAAGTCGGCAGGCACGCACAAATAATGGCAAAGGACAATTGTATCGTAGTCCATAAGGCGCTGTTCAGGATCGCATCTGTATCAACATTAATAAGTCTAGCTTGCAAGGTTGAGAGGTCGTACAAGGAGTGGTCTTAGTTTGGTAAGTAAAGATGATTCGGATAATGCTGGTAATGCAAACGCTGCCACGACTGTTAGATATAGTCAAAGAATCAGATGGAAACAGAATACTCACAATCCACCCATGAAAAATATCAAACTAACACTGATCTTGTGCCGAGTGGGTAGCTGAAGCTGTCGAATGATACCGATCGGCATGCAGACAATGAGGAAATCCATGACGCAATTTACTGACTCGGACACGAGGAAAGCCAACTGAAAATCATAACACTTCCCTTTTATCAAAGGATTCAAAGCGGCCTGAACGGGGACGCATCTCCAAATCGCCATCAGGATGCATGCTACCATCCAAAAGATGCATGCGACCCCCATGATGATCAATGCGGTCCTGAAGCCACGACGCACCGAGAAAACTCGATAGTAAAGGCTGAGAACACTAAATTTCGCAAATGAAATTGTGAGAACGGCAAAGAAGGTGTCTATGTAGAAGACCTGACGAACACGTGAGGCTGGAGAAATGTCAACTCCCATGGCTTTATCTTACCTTGAGGCCTATTTTGAGTACCGGCAATGGCAGTTTTGTTGGGTTCGCTCCAACATGGCCAGTCGTAGCCCCTGCACAGGATGATTTAGTGCTTTGCGTTGACAGGATATAACGCTGCACCTACCCCAAAGGCTTACGCCGACGTAGACCAGGTAGAACAACAGAGCGATGAGTGAAAAGTAGTCATCTAAACCAAAGCTGGCCTTGGATCGTGCTCGCGCAAGGAACCGCAAGATGACTGCTATTGTAGCAGCCACTCCTAAAGTAATCAACGACGCATACTGTTCTCCCTGAGCAGAAGTCAATCCCATGACTAGTGATTGGAGATGGGGATGAAAGTAACTTGGTGCATAGAGATGAGAATTGAGCGCAATCCATTGAAGAAGAGAAACAAAAGATTCTCCCCTCCTCTGAAAGATTACAGGTAGGCGAGCCTGCGGCGGGCGGAGAAGTCGTGCGTAGAATGCAAAGATTTGGTAGAGCTTTGGCGAAAGCGCCGCACCGCAACATAATCCTCCGGATGTGCATATGCTCAGCCTACATTTAAGGGCCGCCATTGTATCACACCCTCGCAACTAAGGTTTTCAGCTGAGTGCAGAGTGTAACAAGACTATTCGTCTCGATATGAGCACATCCTAGCCACAAACCTTAACAGTCCACCTTCCATGGTTTGATTATGTGCGGTTGAGGGCTGTGTGACCGCATGTTTTTCCCAGCACCATGGGTGCAATTCAAGCCATTCTCATAGTCTTTGACCCGCTTCTACCGAGGTAGAACACTCATGAGGTTGACTCATCATCTTGCGCTGGTATATTGATTTGCGGAATTTCTTTACCAGTTTCAAATTCTGCTTCGAGATAGACTTCTGCTCGCCAACAAATCAATGGCAGATGCAGCAATGCTCAATCATTCGCCAGTGGCGCGCCGTTAACCACTGTTAACGAGGAGTTCTGACATGCGCACCAAGAGCTGCAGATGGTGTGGAGAGCTTGGCTCCGGTATGCTGACAAGATTTTAGTGGGGTTTTCAGCTCATGCATTCGGCTATCAGCGTATGCGCTGAGCCTACCACTTCCCGAGATCTACCTACTTCAAGTAGGCAGCCACGCCGGATATTTTGAACCTAGTCATGCATGATGCAACAGTAGTCCACGGTCGTCAGATTTTAGTCCAAGTGTTTCATCAGGCCAGGGAACTAAGGGGTGGCACATAAACCTAGTAACCGATATTGGAAACGATTGCCAACTTCATTGATTTCGTCCTACCGCACATTAGCAGATAGTGACGTTGCCTTTCAGGACACATGCTCTTCATCATTCTGTAAACCTTTGGGCAGCTTTCAAGCGGTCTATGTACCTCGGCTGTTAGCGCTACTGCTTCTCACGCTCGAGGAGCTTCGCATCCTGAAAGTACACCACAAAACACTCATACCCATAACCCACGCCAATATTGTAACCTCTGCGTAACGAAGTCGCTACCAAAGGAAATGCCACCTTCTCAAATTCGCTTTGGTATCAAAGATCTCGAGGGAGAGGATTCCAGCCAAACACCTCATGATGTTGCTGAAGATGCTGAGGACTCTGAGCGAGCCACCTCGGCTCTGCAAGGATGGCGACTAGCCATCCTGAACACCGCGTAAGTCACGACAAGTCCAGATCATAAATTATTCGGAAATGTGCTGAGTTTCTAGGTAGCCTTTGTCTGAGTGCCTTCTTGTCGACGCTGGAGAGCACCATAATTAGCACATCGCTGGTATCGATAACGAATTCATTCGGCGGGTTCCGTAAAAGCAGCTGGATTGTCACGGCTTATCTTCTCACGTATTCCGGTAGCTATCCCTTATGATGGCCTTTGAGAGCACAGAATTGAACGGGCTAGGATTCCTAATTATCATTGCTAAGCTCAGCGATATCTTTGGTAGAAAGGCCTTGATACAGTCTTGTTTAGTCGTCTTTGTTGCTTTTTCGATTGGCTGTGGTGCAGCACGGTCGTTGACTCAATTGTACGGTCCCAACTCCTTCCTGTATTTAGTAACCAACTAAAGCATCTCCAGGGTAATCATGCGAGCGTTCCAAGGAATAGGTGGTGGAGGTTTGTACACAATGGTATTTGTGATCCTGCCCGATATGGTTACTTCCAAACAGTATCCTTTGTATGCAACTGTCTTGTCATCCGTTTTCGCGCTGTCAAATCTGTTGGGGCCAATAATCGGTGGGTTGATCAACAATCATACCAGCTGGCGATGGATATTCTATTTGAAGTAAGTGTTCCGCCAGGTTTTGAGGACTATATTCTAGCAGCACGCTAAGAGATATAGTGCGCCCGTCGGTGTACTGACATTTGCCCTAATTCTGGTGTCCTTGCCGGCAAGCTTTCCAACACGACCTGGTGCTATCCACCAAGAAGAGAAATCCTCAACGATAAACATCCGTAGAATCGACTTCGTCGGAGCTTTTCTCCTACTCGCTGGCTCAGTGCTCTTGGTTTCGGCTCTCGAAGAGGGTGGCACAGAATACAAGTGGAAAAGCGCTGTCGTCATATCGTTACTCGTAGTAGCGGTGTCCGCGCTTATACTCTTCTGGATCTGGGAGAGGTATCAGGCGACACGAGAGACTGCACAAGAATCTGTCTTCCCTTGGAGAATGGCCACCGATCGATTCTGCATGGGCAACCTCCTGAACTCTTTCTTCGTCGGCTCCGCATTTCTCGCTGTGGTCATCAACATGCCGCAGAAATTTCAAGTTGTCCTTGGCAGCTCCCCTTTCCAGGCGGGGTACCGCCTTCTAACGCTCACAATTTGCACACCTCTGGGCTCCGCTATGGCAGTAATCCTCACGCAGAAACTGAGGATACCTCCAGTCTATGTTCTCTTAGGAGCAGCTATGGTTCAGGTGTTAGGAACGGCACTACTGACTACAGTCTCAATCCATACCGGTTCTTTTCCTGCAGCTGAATATGGTCTTGAAGTGGTTTTAGGCGTAGGATTCGGCCTCAGCATGGGGTCTGTAGTTTTGATAGCCCCTTTGGTCTTTGAAAAACGAGATATGGGTATGCTACCGGCCCCCCCCCCCCTTTCCCAAGAACTCGCATATTGAGTTACTGACACAATCAGCGGTGGGTATGGGCGCCATCGGCCAGTTTCGCGTCCTGGGCGGTAGCATAAGCCTCTCCGTGTGTACTAATATACTTAACAATCACCTCTCGGTGGCTTTGTCCCCTATTCTGTCCGCAAAACAATTATCAGCACTTCTTAGCTCGGCTGCAGCCATTGTTGATATACCATCTTCCCTGCAGGATCGCGTTAGAGAGGCCTATGCGGATGGCTATCAAAAGCAAATGCAAGCGATAACGGCTTTCAGCGCAGCAGCTATATTGGTAACTTTCCTAATGTTCGAGAGAAAGCCTCGCTGGCAACAAAGTGATAGCGTGGAAGAGAGTAAAGAATCACGGTCCCGTCACAAGTAGATCTCCTCTTCTGACGCTTTAGACCAAGTACAATGGGTTTGTGGAGAGTCCACTTGCCTTTTTTGTCGTAGAGAATGTAGCTCAGTCAATTTGGCGCATATGTAACACGAGTGACGTTTCTCCTTGGACAGGCCATTTAATAGTCGTAAATGCAAGTACCATCTGTCGGCAACAACATGGATCTCATGTAATATATCAGTATATGACGCGACTTTTCAACATATACCGACGAGATGTTCGAGTCCCTGAGCATCAGCTGCGTAGCTTCGAAGTCTGAACACTGTGCCCCGATTCTTTCCATAGAATTATGTTGCCCGTGACAAGAACTGTGCGTCCACTGATAGAAGGGAGATCCTGTGAGCGTCTGATAGGTCTTGGCAACATGCAGCTTGCCGCAATGGAATGCAAATTCTCCAGACGAGTAAGGTGGGGAATCAACACCTACCTACCTACCTACCTACCTACCTGACAGGTGCCTGGGGTGTGCATTTTCTTGCAGGTGCTCAGCACGTCAATCTTCGTTTCAGCTGCGGCTGAGCAGAACTCTGTCCGAAGAAGGGTAACGCAGCGGTCAGTGGCGTCGCCACAAGCAGCGGCTAGGATGTACTTCGTGTCCGGAGGGTTGTACAAGTATAAAGTACGGGGTTTATTTCGGTAAGAGCTAGGCAAGGTTAACCCTGTCACGCTAACACATAATCCTCCGGTACTAACAGTGGATCGCCCCACCTCGGGCCGACAAGCACCCCTTAAGATCCTTTTAGGTAACCACTAGCCGCAAGTACAACATAATGTAAGGTAAGGTAGTGTGAGGCTGATGCATGCATATGGCATGTTTTCTTCCCTACACAGTGACACTTACAAGGCTGGGTCCTTGGGTGGTAGTTGTTTCAGACCATGCACGTGCCGGACGCCTGCACACTCTTTCCCATTATAGGTACCTGCCTAGATTTTGTCGTCCATCTTCTTCCTGCTAGAGTAGACACGAGATCCCTCAACATCCTAGATAGAAATTCCCTCTTCTAAATCCATGCCGTGAAGCTCTCCTCAGTATTCTGACATGGCGTCCAGTACCAGGCTGATCGATCGCGTTCCTCCAACCCTGACAGTCATGGATGAGGGCAAGCCAGTACAAGTAATGGTACTCGGTATGAGTCGCACAGGTCAGAGCTTCCAACCCTTTGTACATGGAAGAAGCTAATTGAGCGGCAGGGACCATGTGTATGTTCTTTACCCTCATCTGCCAGACGAGCAGCCAAGATTGATTGCCCTTAGCAATGAAGACTGCTCTCGAAACCCTGGGATACCATCCCTACCATATGTCCGAGTGCATCAAGCACTGGCCTGACCAGCATCTGCACTACTGGGATGAAGCATTGAAAGCCAAATATCGAGGACAAGGCAAACCATACCAAGTCGCAGAATTCAACAAGATCTTCAAGGACTACGATGTACGACTGTGATGGGTTTCTCTAATTCCCAAAGCTAATTATGCCCTCTGAATGTAGGCTATCACGGACATTCCCTCCATCCTGTTCGTGGACGAGCTACTCGATGCATATCCCCAAGCAAAGGTAATACTGACCAACCGAGACGTCGACAAATGGCTTGTGTCGATGAATAGAACCTTTTACGCGGTGCTTCGATGGCGAACCATGGGGCTCTTGGCAAGAATGGACCCGGTAAGGGCAATGGAGTCATCCTTCACGCATTGTGCACTGACTCTCGGATGTTAGCGACTGATCGGACCTTACTGGTCACTCCTCCATATCATCATGAGTCAGTGGACCAACGGCGACTGGCGGAACCAGCAAGCTCTGCGCCAGGGCTTCCTTGAACACTACAAGCACGTCCGGGCGGTTGTGCCAAAAGAGCGACTTCTAGAATTCAAGTCCGAGGATGGGTGGAAGCCGTTGTGTCAGTTCTTGGATGTGCAGGTTCCAGAAAACACTCCATACCCACATGTCAACGACGGAGACGGTGTGGTTACATTGCACAAGTTCCTTTACTGGATCCGCCTGGTGAAAGCGCTCGCCCGGAACCTAGGGCCCGTGGCCGTAGTCGCGTTGGGCGTGTGGGTTTATCGGTACGCTAGATAAGAAAAGCTTTTTGCTCAACTCGGAGGACTTTGAATACTTGTCTCAGTCCGAGACAGTGATTAGGCTTCTTACCAGAGGCCAAAATATTCTACCAGACTTTGCAAGAATATTTGTGTTACCCCTCGCACAGTATAACATCGTAGCAGGCACTGACTACGTTGGCTAAGACACGTGAAGAATAAAAGCATCCATCCTCTTATACTCAGGTTTTGTTCAAGTTCCAGACTGCAACGAATCACGTAACGCATCTAATAGCATCCTCATATTTCACACAAAATTACCTATCTTCCATACTCCTTCACCCTCCTTTTCCTCTCCCAACCCCAACATCAATCCCCGACTCCATTCCTCAATTCCCCACATATCTAGTGCGGCTTGTTCAAAATCTGTCTAAACACCCACAAGAACTCCATTTGCCTGACTACCGCCCCTCCCACTATCGACCCTCTGTACCAAGGTAATGAAAGTATGAAACACCACTATCAGAAAACAAAAGCCCTGTTTCAATATTCCAATCGACACAAACACACACAAACCAACCGTTTCTGCCGCATATTCCAAATAGAAATTCCAGAGACTTGTGGCATAACACGTATTGCTTGCACGTTACGGCCAGTATAAGACCTTTGTCCGGGGTTCAGATGCAGGGGGAGAAAGTTACACCGACCACTCAAAGGCCCCGATTGATGATGAGACTAGATATGTTGAAAAATTTGACGTCTTGGCTTCCATTGGTGGCCTTTCGAGATCACAGAGGAGGGGTGTGCTTGCAGCACTCATGAGGGAAGGTGGTCCTCAGCCTTGCAAAGGCATCACCAAAGGCTGCAAATCTAGCCTTGTGGCTTCTTTCGAGCTATCGTCTGATAGTTGAGATATGTCTATTCGCCCAATGGCAATGACTGTCATTCGAAATGCACTGGAAGGCGCTTGGCGACGTCTTTGGTGATGAACGTAATCGCCAATACAAAAAGCAGAGGAAATACAAGGAGAGGGTTTTGGCACAATAATCTCCAAGGGCCATCACCCTATACTTCAACCCCAAATTGGAGACAACACCGGGCGCTTACCTATTTCCGGCCTCACCTAGAGTCGACGTGAGCCATGATCACAGATGAATTTCGGCGCGCGAAGCAATACGCAGCAGTAGTTGACAAAAACCTACTTCTATGTTGAGTCTTTGGAATTGAGTGAGCTAGTTTCCGAAGCTTAAGGAACGCTCAATGAATAGCTTGCTTAATGGTTTGACAATCTTGCGGCTCGACGACTTGATGATTTTTCGCATATGCTGTGGCCCCTAGCATTAGTACACTCCGATACACCAGATACCAGTCTCTTAGTGTTAGGGTAAGATCTCGCTTATGATAACCTATTAGCTTGCCGCGATGACGTACCACTCCAGCCTCCTCCGAGCACCGCCATCGGACAGTGATAAGCAATATTTATGTTCCACACAGAGCAAATTCTTTTGACATTCGAACCTTCTGTGTAGACCGAACCTATTTGTTCTGGCCCAATGAAGTTCTCCTGGAGCCAAAGCAACATGTCGACCCCGCGCCTCGTCCTGACCGCCGAAGACGAGTCCTTTGACACGACCACAATGCAAAATTGGAAAGACGAAGGCTTCCAGGTGACATATCTGCCCTTCACCGGCTCGCGCAAGCAATATGAGCGGGATCTGCACCGTTTGCCTGATCCACTGGAGCTAGGGGAGAAATATGCCATCGTGGGTTGGTTCCTTCATCCGCTTCTTTTGGCGCGAGAGACATTGAAGACGTAACGAAGCTGACTGGCCATGGGCGCGGCTAAACAGCGTACGGGGAAGCTGCCTCGATAGTCCTTGCCCTTGCTCAGAAACCGATGCCAAAGCTTTGCGCACTGGTCGCTTATTATCCTGATACCCTTCCCGATCCTGCCACTGGCTTTCCGCCGAGCTTGGATGTCTGCGTGCATATTGCTGGTTCGCAGCCCATAGCGCCGAAGTATAAGTCGTATGTATATCCACAGGCAGAGTCGGGGTTCGCAGAGGCCGATCTGGATGAGTATGACAAGGTGAGCGCGGGTCTGGCATGGACGCGGACATTGGGGACTGTAAGGAAGGGATTCGAGATGGAGATTGATATAGAGAATGTTTGGGAGAAGCATGTTGCGTGTGGGTTTCGCATCTATCCGAATAAGCAGATACTGCTGTTGCTAACCGACTGAAGTGGAATTTGTGACGAAAGATGCGGATGCCACCATGTCAACCATGGTCGCTGAGCCGTATGTGAATCACATCCCCACTCTTACCGGCGGCATCGGACGTAGAGATCTATATCGCTTTTACAGCGAGTACTTCATACCGGGCAATCCACCGTCTTTGAAGATGCGACTCATATCAAGGACGGTCGGCATTGATCGTGTTGTGGATGAGATGCATTGCTCTTTCCGACATACACAGGAGATGCCTTGGATATTGCCGGGGGTAAAGCCAACGGACAAGGAAGTCGAGGTTGCACTGGTCGCAATTGTGTGCATAAGAGGTGGTAAGCTATACCATGAGCATATCTATTGGGACCAGGCCACGGTTCTTGTACAAATAGGGTTGTTGGATCCGAAGCTCGTGCCAGGAGGCAAAGTCGCGAAGAGGCTACCGATTGTTGGGAAAGAAGGTGCCCGGAAGATGCTGGACGAGAGAATTGCAGAGAGCAACAAGCTGATACCAGGGTGGTAGTGCGAAGCTCCATGCTCATGTTCGAGCTGTCCATCCCTGTGTATACACATTAGTCGATACATATATTGATCAGTCCGTAAAAGACTGGGTGTTTGACTTACCTGGCATTTTGCTTTAGGCGTTTGTGCAGCATGACAACCAGCTCCCTGGCATCTTGCATTGATATGGAGTGCGAGGTATTCTTTGCGCAGCAATGGCCATATTTCAGCCAGCGAAGCAGCAGATCGGAAGCTTGTACTCCTTCAGTGTCCAATATCTCCTTCGTATATCCTTCCATTCGTCATTATCCTCCAGATTCGGGACCTGAAGCGTCTCCCATTCGGTGTCAAAACCCGCCTCGAAAAGGTCCATCTCGACCACTTTTCCGTAGACATCATAACATATTTGTCGATCAGCTCCCAGACCGTTGAAGAACCCCCACCTGCCACCATCTTCTAGTAGTCCAAGCACATAGTCACTGAAGAAGTCTCGCAGGGCTTTGTAATCCTCGGCGAAAGTGTCGAAGTAGATCGCGTCGAACATCTGCGCCTGCTCCATGATTTTGGGTACGATGTCTTGCCATTTTCCCTCATGCACTGTAACATTGGGCTTGTCATACCATCCGTCTCTTCTCATCTGAGCTAGCACAGCTGGATGGGCCTCAATGATGTGGTGAGAAGTTGGGGACTTGTCTTGGAGGAAGCTGTCGATGATACCCATCCCGTGACCAATGTTGAGAATCCGTAGGTCACTGCGAGGGCATAGCAGATCAGCAGTACGCTTCATGATATCCGTTTCCCAGGCCATCATCACGCCATTACGCGAGTTGTCCAAGATTCGCCCATCTTGAAACCTGAGGTCGGACCGCAGAAACTCTTCGTTACTGACTTCTACGCTGTTTATCGTGTCTGTCATCGACCCTGTTGGTGGTGTAGCCTGGACACCGGCCTCATGCGATACCTCAGCTACTGCTAGTTCCGCTTCGACGACATCGTCTGCTTCGATAACCTCATCCGCGTCATCACCCAGCTGCTCGTATTCATCCAGACGATTGAGTAGAATCTCCGCCCTAACCCCCGCATCGACCATGATGTTGTATAGCTCTTTCAATCCAAGCCTCAGCGCTAGACAGCCTGGTGTTTCATTATTATTGTCGACATCGTTCCAAATAGCGCCGTTCTCTAGCAACAGCTTGACCGTCTTGCTGGCTCTCTTGATGTCCTCATCCTGCGTTGCGAGTGACTCGTCGCCTTCGGTTTCTTGAGCGTGTCCGTCCGATATATGCCCGTTGACCTGGATGCCATTCTGCTTCGGCGACTGTGAAGGCTCACATGCGACGATCGCTGCATGAAGAGGTGTAAAGCCCGTCTCTGGATCCTGCACGCTTGCAGGGCCGTTGCGCAACAGTGATCGAAGCTGCGGAATGTTGTGCTGAGACGCCGCTAGAAGCGTTTGCTGGATTTGAAGATCCTCATCTGGGTCGACGACCTCCTGGTCCTCCATTACCGTAACTGTAGTACGACTTCTCGCTGATGTCTGGTAATAGCAGAATCTGTTGGAAGGTACGCGACTAGAAATCGAGCTCGATCTGGTCACTTGAACCGCTAGTGGCTCGCTTAATGAAAGCCCTATTTCAGTGTTGCCTCAGTTCTCAGACCTATGGCGAATTTTTTCGCGATTCTTTTTTGACATGAGGTCTGAGTACTGAGGCAATTTCAGTGCAGTGTTTCCGTACGGATTTCTGCCCGCAGCCACGCATTGCTTAAGACGTTTGTTAGAGCTTACTGCTCAGCGTATATGAAGCTGAAGAAGATCTGTACTAAGGTCTGGTGCAATTCTCTCTATTACAGCATAATGACGCTACCCTTCATTACGTCTGGTGGCATGGTGTAATTTTCGGTTCATCAAGTAATCATTTATTTAATCCCTGCTCCAAGACCCCCTGATGGACGTCCTGATTGAGCAAATGGATGCATTGACGCTTTGCCGTCATAGGGGTGAGTCTCTCTTAGTCATTTAGGTCATCGTAAAGCCGTCAATACGCTTTCCCAAAGAATGCCGAAGAATGCTACGACATTCCTTGCCACTAATCGGACGGTCACATCGCGAGTCACTATTATGGAAGATCAAAGGGGCAGTGGCAATATTACATTGCTAGCTTTGCTATATTCGATAGCCAAGGCCCTTGTGGCGAACAGATCTCTCGACGGTCTCCGTCTGAAGCAAATTCCTTGTTGAGGGGTCTGCCCTGAAACCTGGTATCATACAGTCCAGCCTGCTGCGACAACAGAACGTTCCTTAGCTTCACGCAAGATTATCTGCCATTATGTCAATAAGGCAAAAGCCGAATTGGACACGGGAAGCAACTTACTGCCAGGTGCCACAAAGTAGAGCACTTCCGCGCTCCCAGTGTATTGTCTACCTCCAACGCACCCACCTTTGACTGTTCCCAGGACACTCACAGTGGCACCTACAGGCAAGACTGAGGCTGCTTCGGAGGTACTACTGAATTCGAAGACGTACTTCTCGCCGTGCTTGTCTGTGAAGTCAAAATTGAGACCCTGTGGCGCAGGGAACGGGAGTCCTGGGACATTTCGCGTTCCTGTGGGAGTGATGGTCGTGAAGGCGACGGGTCGCTGATCAATCCTATTGCATTCGTTGACTATCAAGCGGCCATGCTTCGACAAATATCCGATAGTAGCCCACTTAGTAGGCTCCCCTTGTGGAGCAACGTGCCAAAATGCGATATCAAAGGGTCCAACATTAGTGAAACCGTAGATGAAGCGACTGTAGGTCTCATCGTATGGAGGCCCGTAGCTAGTCTCAGCCTCGAACGGGCCAGTGAAGTCGAGAACAGTACCGTTGATATACGCCACCCTGTAGGAATGTCAGCTCGCATTCACGCATTCCAGTGTGAAGCTCAGCAATTCGAGTAGGACATACGCATGTGCATGGCCTTGTGCGAAGTGAGCCCAGTTCGTGCCCTTGTACATGGCGATCTCCGCAGGAGTTGATGAATCTGTAATTAGTGCCTCCAGATTCGTGCCTGTACCAGGCCCACAAGCCCATGCTGGAGGAGCCGTGGACCTACTCACACGTAGGGACCCGGTGACGTTCTGCGCAGGAGAATCAACGGACACCACCACGGACTCCCAGCCGTACGAGCCCTCGTAGCTTCCAAGACCCCAATCACCAGAGTAACTGGTAGTGGAGATGGCATCGTTCGGAGCGAGGAGGTATTCTGCAAAGCCTACGCCAGCTTTGCTGCCAGAAACGACGATGAAGAATTCGCTTGGAGCGAATGATGGACCGAACCAAGAGCCTAAAAAACTTGTCAGCATATCAAAGGTAGAATGTTCGACCAACAGCCTCCGGCTCCACAGCCTAAGCTTTCGTGTCGCCTGTCTCATATGCTAGCAGGATGCTAAAATCATTGCTTCCTAATTTAGAAAAGGGGGTGACGAGAGGACGATGGCCTGAACGACTACCGAAGCGGCAAGACGTCTAATACCGATATGATTGGAACCCCTTGAAGGACTCTAAGGAAACAGAGAAGGGGATCGCAAGGGTATTCAGAAAAGTAAGCACCCAACTGTGCCAGCGCATGGGATATGAATCTCCTGCACCCTGTTGAAAATAGTCAAGGAGCGCGACAGCCTGAATTGACTTCTTGTTTTATTGAGCAGGCATTGCTTCTCGTTGACGTCCCATAATTTAATCTCAGCCTCCACAGTGCAGACAGAAGCCTCAACGATCCTGGAGAAGCGGTCGAGCAGAGGCATGAGTGGAATGAGGTACGAGTGTTGAGTCCAGCTGATAGGGCAAGGAAGTAGAGGTGAAGGGGGAACACTGTTCGCCTTACCTATCTGAAAAGACAATTGTAAGGCATCAGGAACGCCATTGGTCAAAGTCTTGGACTGAGCAGCGAAGAAGAATGTCTGTGTCAGATTCTGTGCATTGGCACCCTGAACGGCCTGCAGAGCGAATGGCGGTTGCGGTACGAAGGCTACCACAGAAACCAGTGCTAATGGACATCAGCTAGGTACTTGATTGAAAGGCATCAGTCTGACTGACCAAAGGTATGACCTAGGAGAATCGCGAGAACTGTAGTATTCTTGATGATCATGGTGGGTGTGAGGAAGCTTCCTCAATGTCGAGACTTTGGAAATCGTCTCTCGACCGTTGGGCCGCTTGAGTGTTATATGCAGCGGACAAACTTTGGATTGTAATTTCGATCAACTGGACGGAAAGAGCTGTGTTTTGCCTTGTAGTTGTGCTACAAAAGTACACCGGAGATGAGTTTGTCAACGCAAGCGCGTTTGGTCGCTACTAGGAACCCTAGGCCATGATAGTTGACTACATCTTAGTACTTTGTTTGCCTTACCAGGGCCAGCCGTACGGAGACCGGAACAGGAATACGGTTGTCGATATAGCTACGGTGCAACAGCACTGCATGAAGGCTCAAGACTTGTGAGACGCGCCAATTGATCCTTACTTGCTCCATCCCAAGTTAATTTGATTGTACAGATGAAGAACGGAGACACAGACCAGCCGCGTTGCCCCGTAGATCTTCTTGAGGAGATCGATTGTACTAGGGACCTTCTGCTCGAAGGCAGTGCGCTCAACGCATGGCACGCCCTCCAGTAACCACAATATATCATCACCCACGGGGTCTGCTCCAAAACGGCAAAGGAAAGGTGTACAAAAAAGGATCAACGCTAAGGTATGCTGGGGATTGAGATGGTACTACTCTGCTTCGTCTTGATGCAGTGCACCACTGTCGCACGGTACTCGTCTGCGCTATCATCCATGGTCGACAGGGTGACTCCTGCGATTCGGAGAGATTCGGATGGTCCTGGAAGCATGGTCACTGCTCGCAATCTGGGCAACACAATTGCGTGAGACTCCAGAAGCGTGCATGCTCTGCATTGTCCAAGCGAAGGCTGAAATGGGAAGACTGCCTGGATCGAGGCTAGCCAATCAGATCGCTCGTAGTGGCCGGCAATTCAACATCGTCGTCGCACCCTAGGCCCTTTCAAACTCCAACAAACGCAGTCCAATATCATACGAATTGGAAAGGCTCGGTTCGATGTACAACATCTTCTACTTACTTCGTTCGGTCCTGGAGACCCTGCTCAATTCAAGGTGACAACGCATGGCTTAGGCGATGGGGTTCGATCGGACTTGGTACGGAAATTGTGGCTTGCCTGGCACGGCTTTCTCTAGAATGAGTTACAAGTCCGCTTGCACTTCGAAGGATTGTCTCCTTCTGCTGCTCTACAATTAATATATCTTGTCGCATGGCTTACAGCTACCACTAGGAAGCTGGGCGTGATTCGGGCCTGCATCGATCGCGCCTGATGAAGGGCGATAGAAGAGGAGATTTACCCTGAGACCTTCCATACCCTTTTGATGTTCCCATTATTGTTTGTCTCTTCCTTGCTGTCTCACATTGTCCATCTTCTAAAGTCAGGTCATTGCCTTATATACGGTATATAATGAGCTCAAAGTTGCGCTTTTGTGGCTCTTGTCTTGAGTCGAAATTTATCCTGAGCGAGTGTCTTATCTCCTTGTTGCATCACTTTCTCCTTCGTCGATGTTGCGCTCGCAGGGGTTGCGGATAGAGAGCAAACGCGAACAGCTGCTCTTTCATTGATTTTCATTATTCACATGCAGAAACCCGCAAGCTTCCTGGTAGCGTCTGCTCACGAATTGAGATGACGGGTAGCATATAAGTTTCTCCTAGCCCGTTGTATACGATTCCCCAGGCTGTCATATCTACTTCTTCCTTGAATCATTAAGATATCTACCTCCACCATCATGGCTGGCAGCGGCAGCAACCCGTACCTGCAAGCCTTCCCGGAGTTCACTCCCGACCCACGCGCTTCGGTTGTTACAGAGTTCGAGCGTCTGGCGGGTATCAAACGCTGGAGGCCCAGCACTAAAAAGTACAGATCGCAGCGCCGCCAGTATCTTCTGTCAGAATATGACCTCAACCTTGGCAACCTGGATAAAGACAACAAACTCGAAGATTTTCAAGAACTCTGCCGCAAGCTGGGTATCAAAAATGTGCCCACCAGCATGACAAAGTGCAAAAAGGTATGACCGTCACAGAACCGAAAGGCTCGAGCATGGAGGCCATTGTGCTAATCTTGTGTGCTTCTAGGCCTTGAAGACCGAGGTGCATGTCAACCTCATTACTCTCATTGATGACCTACGCGGCGTCGGGCGGGTTAGGGTGTTCGGGTCTAGAGTGCAGCTCCAGGAGTTTACTCAGAGAAAGGGGAATTTTTTCCCTCTTGGTATCGCTAAGGACGATGACTTGCTCAAGGTTCTTCTGCGCTGGGTCAAGTAGAATTGCAGAGCATTCCCGTCGACCAGTACACAGCAGGGCAATGAGCGGCAGGGATTCCCACAACATCTACCTTAGAAGGGTGGGAGCGAAGGCGGTGGGGTTGTAATACAGCTCATAGTGGTTTCAGCTAGGTGGAGCTTACAAGATCAATGAAAGAGAAATTGCTCTACGAATATTGGTGCAACTCCGCACTACCCCTATTAAAATCATTTGTAGTGGAAGTTGAGACATCCCAACCTCGCTTGCATAACTTGCATAAATCACAGATCACGATTTGGTGAAGCCTGGGTCAAGTTTTATGCACATTACTTCCATGACATCGCAGGGACTCTTAGAGACCGTTCTATATAAAATCCCAGCTAGACCTTCAAAAAGGCACCTAAAGCTCTCCACATCTTTAGCCCCCCCACCTTCCCCTCAGCCGCAAACCCTCAACCTCCACCACGCTTCCTAATCCAAGCCCACCAATCTCCTCCCCCACGAGCCCACCATGAACATCAAGTACCAAGCCCCCCCCTCCCCACATACCTCCTCCCCCCAGCTAAACCCCCCACCAGAGTCCGCACCCTAACAGGCAAAGAAATCGAGCTCGACATCGAACCCGACTACAAGGTCCTTTCCCCTCCGCCTCCCCTTCCCCACACCACAAACGCCCCAAAACCACGCTGTGCTAATATCGCCGCAGGTCTCCCGCATCAAGGAGCGCGTAGAAGAGAAAGAGGGTATACCACCGGTGCAGCAGCGGTTGATCTTTGGCGGGAAGCAGATGTATGAAATCCCCCCGGCCCCCCGCCGGCCTAGATTTTGGGTATTGGATGTGAAGAGGGCTGATGGTTTATGGTGGGGTGTAGGTCCGATGACAAGATGGCTTCGGAGTATAATCTTGAGGGGGGGGCGACGCTGCATTTGGTGTTGGCGCTGAGAGGGGGGCTGTGACTTGGTTGGTACTGTTGGGGCGGTATGAAGGGGTGGGCAGAGGAGGAGGGTGAGGCATACAGGCGTCTATGGGTGCTGCGAGGTTTATGAGAGATGACTAGCATATGGCACGCGATAGATATGGGCAAGATCTCAAAGTTGGGGTTCTATGGCATGGTCAAGCTTGCGGTTGTAGAGTGGTCTTATGTGATAGGCAATCATTGGAGGTTGACTGAAAAGAAATTTCTGCAATGCTGCTACATCCTCTATCTCTCCGGCAGCTATCTAAGCTACGACGTGCGTATATCAGGGATCCAGGGGCCTTTGATGCATTTACAGATGGCCTGGCGTAACTTTCCCCCCCTTAGGATCCGTCGCTAACTCCGCGCTGAATCGCTATCACAATTGCCGTCACATATCCGAACGATCATTCGATCCTACGACGTTTGGCAGGCATGAGGGGATCCGCTGGTGCACGTTTCCTGTATTGTGGGTTTTGCACTCTAAACTCCGGATTGGGCAGTCTCGACGCATGGTTTTGGGTAGGAGCGCGAGCTGGAGGAGGTTGAGGAGGGGCCGAAGCGGCTGAGGCTGGCGCGGTGGTTGCTGGACCGAGGTCGACTAATAGTGCTGACGTAGAATTGATCTCTGATGCAGTGTTCTGCCGTTGCGTAAGCGCTCTCAATCGCCGCTCCCGTTCTTCCATCGACATTGGCGAAGGCGCTGGAGCTTTGGCTGGCAATTTGCTTGATATATTTTGCAGTCGCAAAGCAGCTGCTGCGGCCGCTTTAGATGCTGGTCTGCTGCCATTGGGTGGAAGAACCCTCTGCGGCGCTGGGTTGCGTCGCGGAGGCAGAGGGAGCATGCTCTTAGGTATCGCCGTGACTTTCGAGGTGTAAAGCAAATGACTCGGTGTTGAAAGATTGCCTCTCCCTCCTGGTTTGAACAGAGCTGCCTCCCGTGTTTGCTTTCGAACTTTGTTCATGAGACCATGGCCAGTCCAGGTCTTCGTCCTTGAGCCAGAACCGAACCGTAGTGTTTCTGTCGTGACTGGTGGAGGAGGTGGCTTCTTTGCTTTCGGCTCACGGCAAAAGATCATGCCGCCTAATTTTGGAATGGGAATTGGCTTGGACCCAGAGTCGCATTGCAGTTGATTCTTGGCAACCCCATTATTAACGCCAGCCATTGCCGCCCTAAGCTGCTCCTCCATAGCAGCCTCTTGTTCTTGGCTCTCGGTAAGGAGTTTGCGATAGAGTTTGTACCAATTAGCAGGATTCGAGGGTTCCGGAGGCTCCTTGTTAGCGTACTCCATGATGTCTCGCTTGATGAACTTGATCCAGTACTCCTCGGTATAGCCGACTAGTTGCGGGGAATTGGTCTCAATCGTCCTCTATTGGAATTGTCAGCATATATGAAAGATCGGTGCCAAAGAGGTCATACAAGATGTTCTGGCTGTTCGATAGCATTCAAGATGGGGCGGAGGTGCTTGCTGTCGGGTGGTACGATACCGATGTCGTATACCGCTTGAATGCTGTCAGCAACACGTGCAATCAGCTATAAGAAATGGAGAGCTCACATCGAATGTTCTTGATGCAAGCCACCTTAGCCATCTCAACCAACGATTTTTCTAGCATCTTGAAACGCCAATGATTGGAAGAAAAGACTGGCAGGTCAACAGGTGGTGTAGAGTTGAGAGTGGTTTTGAACTTGTGCTTGTTAGATGAGCAAGATGTCGGTAGTAGCTGTCAAAGCTGGAAAAGAATGTCCGAAGCGTACGGGGGTATACAGTATCGAATGTAGATATATCGGTTAGTGGTAGAGGAATCTATTGCTAAACGCTGAATTGACGTAGAACATAAGATATGGTCAGGAAGTGATGTAAAAAACGCGCTGATTGTAAGAGTCAATGTCGTGAACAATGGGAGAATGAGTGAATTACCTGGAAAGAGTGAATCCAGATGACGGCGGCAGAGGGTTCTTTATCTGGCAGACGCCAAGGTGGGGTTAGCGGTCCTTGGCCGCGCTCGAGCTAGCTCTGTCGATCTCCCGGGCCGCAATAGATCTCCGCTTGACCTTTCTCAGACTCGGTCTCCAAGATCGAAAATATCCTCTACGCTGTACGTGAATTGTGGGCTTCTTCTATGCACTGATGATCTCCTGTTATCATGGCCTCATATACTCTGCTGGACCAAGGTGAAGAAGGTACGGGCTCTCTTACACTCCTACAGCCCATAGTAAAGTACTTGCTAAGCTCAGACTAGACGCACTGCACAAATCCCGCCTCCTAAACGTCGAAGTAAAGCCCTTCCAGCGCATAACCAAACGCCTCCTTGCGCCAGAGTCCCTCGTCCTGAACCAACCTCAATTACCCCCAACACCGCCCCCCGACGCCTCCGCAGCCGACGAAGCAGCCGCAGCCCACGAGGCAGAGAAGCAAGCGCAGCTCAATGTCCGCCGGCAATGGCGCGAAGACATGCAGCTCGACTTCGCTGCTTTCGAGAGCAGCATCATCCGCATACAATTCCTCTTAACTACCAACATCAAGGAAAGGGACCGCTATGCGGCTGAGAAACTCAAGATCGAAGCCACGGCGCAGGCGGTAAAGGACAACACCGCAGACTTGCGCGTGCAGCTAGAGGAGGCAAAGAACCAGCTGGCCTTGCGGAAAGAGTACGACGAACTTGCCGAGAAAATCATAATGGATCGCTCGCTCCGGCCAAGGGACGAGCAGCACGCTAACCTCGCGAAATTGAATGAGGAGATTGCGGAGTTGGAGCGCGAGAGTCAGAGGTATGCACAGACGTGGGTGGAGCGGAGGCAGCAGTTTCAGAAGATTGTGGATGAGGGGATGGAGATGAGACGGCAGATCAGAGCGGAGAAGGAGGAGGTGGAGAGGATGGAGGGGATGGAAGGGGCGGAGGACGGGGAGGAGGGTGAGCGCTCGTCGATGAGGGGACGAAGCTGTGGGGTTGGAACACCGGCGCCGGGATATGATGGGGGAGCTACGCCGATGCATGAGAATGGGAATCAGGATATTGACCCTACTAGCGGGGGTCTGGCGGTCAATGATCAGCATGCGAACCGGGAGAAGTCGCCTTTACGGATATCCCAAACGGTGAGAGCAGAGTCGGAGAAGCCAGCCGCCGAGGAGAACGAAGACGCGGAAATGGCGGAGGACGGCGAGGTCGAGCCCGAAGAGGGGATGGTCACCGCACCGCCTGAAGGTCTGATTGCAGATGAAGACGAAAAGGAAGAGGGTGAGGAGGAGGAGGCACCGGCAGACGAAGAGGCGAAGGAGGGAGATACCATGGACATGTCCTAGCCATCTCATTGACTCATTTTGGTCCTGGTTGTGTAGATTCGATACCCATAGAACGCCTCTGCATCATCCCCCATGAAACCGCCCTCTGGGTATCTCCATGCTTCCACCCTAAGCCTTAACCCCCCCTCTCACCTTCCCCACCACATCCCTCGCCCTCTCCACCTCCCCCTCCCCACTCCCATCCCCCCTCCCCTCCTCACTAGCCTCCTACACCAGAATCAGCACCCTTCCTACCCCCCCCCCCCGCCACTCAACCTACCAACAAGCTCTCCAGCGCCTCCACCGCCGTTTCGATCCTCTTTCTCAAAGGCCCAAACACCGCTTCCGTCTCTTTCACTGCTCGTTTCTAGGCCCCCAGAAACTTCAGCCCGGAACTCAAATTTGAAAGGGGAATTGGGGGGGGGGGGAAGGTCGGAGGTCGTACTTCCTGCTCGATCTGAAAGTCTCGGTTGCCGTCCTCATCGGGGGCGGTGGAGGCTTGAAGGCTTTGGAGACGTTTCTGCTGGCTGGCGAGCTCGGTGCGGTAGGAGGATTCTTCTTTGGAGAGGCGGGTTAGGGAGGAGGTGGCGATGGCGAGGGGGGAGGGGGGGGGCATGGTTGTTGGGATGTGTGGAGACTATCAGGAATGATAGAAGGCAAGGTCAGGATATCGTTCGTGATTTTGGTGGTTTCAAAGTGGCGTGCGGGAAGAAGCACGGAGGAGGGGATTTGGATGCGTTTTCATTGATGTAGTGTTATGTATCGATGCCATCATTTATGTAATTTACAAGTCATTGAGCTTCATGGGTTCCACATGCCCGTTCAGAATCAACGAATAGATCGCACCGGCCATGCATATGCAATTTATCGCCGAACTATGCATTTGTCCCTGACGGAGTGCACAGGTTGACTCAAAGAACCATACTCATTATACAATGCCGTAGACCCTCTTCGCGATGAAGTAACAGGAGAACCCGAACATGAATAATCCGGCAGTGACTACAGTGAAGATTAGCTCGTATGAGCAGCAGGATGAAGTCGAGACTTACTAGACCAGAACCAAGTGAGGCTATGCACATTTTGTCCGGGTACCATTACGTTCATACCCCACATACCCGTGACGATATTCATAGGCAGAACGATTGTGCCCAGAACGGTGAGCTTGCCCAGCACATCAGCTGTTTGCTCTTGGCGCTCGTTCATGCGGATGTTGATCTGTGCCAGGTAGTTTGAGTGGGCCCGCGAAAGCAGCCTGCACCGGTCAGCACATCGAAAGAGATAGGAGGAGACAGCTGGACCTACGTCTCATAATGGCTGAGATTGCTGGTCATGGTTAGAATATGATCCTGGATGTCACCCAGGTAGAGCCCAATCTCGCTTCTTGGTGCGACATCCCAGAATTCATTGCACCTCTTAGCAAATCCCTTGATCACATCGGCTTTGTTGCCAAGCAGCCTGTAAAGCCCCATGACTTTCTTCCTGCCTTCGCCGACGCGACGGAGCATATCACCGCCGCCACTGGTCGCATCACCATTGACGGAGCGCTTCTCGCTGTCTTTTTTGGACTTTTCGCTTTCCTCTTTGTCGCCAGAATGGAGCTTCAAGATCTGGTCATCTATGTCGTCTACCTCGTCCTCAACAGATTGAATGAGAGGTGCGAAAACGTCAGTAATGTCGTCAATTATTGCGTACGATATCCAGTCGGAGCTAAGTATCAGATAGTCTTTGAGCTGCCGAATTCGTCTGCGTACGTTCGCAGGATGAGGCGTCATTGAGAAATGGAAGCTGATGACTCCTTCTCGGAACACTACAACGTACATGTTTACAGGCTCGAGATAGTCCTCGCTATTCACATCCTGCTCAAAGGTGCGGTAATTAACGAAATAGTAATTCCTAAACAGTTCGACTTTTTCACGTGCTTCCTGCATCATGATATCTTCTGCTGTAAGGGGATGGATTCCGAAGGCTTTCGAAATTACACGCATCTCAGTATCGGTAGGTGAAAGTACGTCAAGCCAGAAGGTCGGTCGAGCTCCGTAACGCTTTTGCTTCTCTTTCGGTTGGGTCTCACCCGGTTTCTGCGGCGTAGCATCTCCAGACTGGTTTCTCGATCGAGGTTCGGGATCACCAGCTACGGACGTATGCTGTGTACCTGCCCTAGATTGTGCGTTTGGAGTATGTCCTTGCCGGTCGTTTGAATTGCCATGATGGCTCATAAGATCTTCTTCATCGGAAGCTTCGTCGCTCAGCTCTGGGGGGTCGGGTATGAAAAGTTCCCTGAAATCTTGGCCGGGCTGAAGAAGTTCTGAGATCGTCTGACTATGAATGGTACTCGGGAATTCCTCGTTGAAGTGCGTGAATCGGTAAGGTGCGTCTTCCTCAGTCCGATGCCAGGTATACTTCTGGGGGCGTAGTCGACCACCAACAAGCACTGGCTCACTGATTTTTTTCGCCCGAATGCCCTCGCTTCGTTCCTCTTTTTCTTCCCGGCTCCATTCCTCTAGGACGGAAAGATCCGGCCATTGGCGACACCGCCTTCGATGTTGCCCACTGTGACCGTTCATCACTTGGTCATGCGTAGAGTAGTCATCATCTCCAATCTCTGACATTCCTGGATGTGGGAAACATACGTCTTCCTCAGCGGCGCCTAGGGCAATGGTATGCCGTCTATGGTCGACAGCTTCCCTTCTTAGTGGAGGAGGTGATGAACTTCCAAAGGATTTCTGATCGCCATTGCCATCGATATCAACAACAACTTGATCGTTCGCTGCTGGCAGACAGCCATGGCGGTGATCAGACCCCCTCGTTGGAAGTGACCCAGTTACCATGACATCGTCGTAACCCATATCGGGTCCAAGCTTCGGGCTATTCGGGACTGATGGCGGGTTGTTGACATCGTAGCTTTGATGCGGCCCTGACGATGGCTGTCGACTAGGCATACCTCGACGTTGCTTGCTCGACGTAGAAGTCTGCGTCGAGGCCCTTCGACGCCGCGAATCATGACGACCGCCTCTTCCTTGTCCTGATGACATTCCATATCCTTGCAAGGGCCCAGATTGCACACTGTCATGAGTAGCAGCAGCGAGCAGAGGTGTCCGGTCTGTTGTCGCAACGTTCTCACCCTCACTTTCTTCCCCTGACGAGGCGTGGGCGCGATGGGACTGTTGCCGCCGATGAGGGCGATCCGTCGAGTCATGGTGGTTTGCATAAGACGGGCGATGTGCTTCAGGTCGAGATGCGAAAGCGCTCTGCATCAGCCTGCTTTCCCGACGAGGCCGCATCATTGATTGATCACTATGAGGCTTGTGTTAGCTACTGTCCGTACCGAGTCTGGAATCAGGTAATGGTGTGATACACACCGATGGTCTAAGAGCGCCTGACTGTCCAGACTTGCGGAGCTCAAATTCCTCCCGGATTGACCCAGTCGGTAGAATGGTGGTCTCAATGTCCCTGAAGTGGATGCAGCATTTGGATCCTGGGTGGTTCCGTCTGGGTTTTGCATGCTCTGCTCTTCATTACCAAGAGCGAACGATTGTCTTCGCCCCTTCTTTTTCCTACCACCACGATGGTTTCGCCTCTTCTTGCCGGCCGCGGTCTGCTCCCCTTGAGCAGTATTTTGCGTATCGTTAGTAGACTTGGTATTGGTCAAGGCTTCAGCCGGCCGCTGAGGGCCTTGGGGATCAGAGGTAGAGCTGTGGTCCTGACCTGCTGCGTGTTGAGCTTGCGATGAGCTGGGAGTAGCCATCTTGATATCCTGCTGATGAACTTTGCGAGCGTTGACGGTCAAGTCACGGAATCTGAAACAGAACGGTAGTCAACCATGGAGGATGTTAGATTGCAGGCTGTCAGATATTGAACGAAGCAGGGTCAAGCGGCGTACAGCGGAGCAATGGACTGTGTTGGTCGGATTTCTGAGCAAATTCGCTACCTAAGGTGTGGGTGAGGAGATGGAAAAGGCAAACGGCGAATTTCCCGAGCTGTCCGATTCCGAGGCGTGTCTTGGACGCCGATCTCCCGCCATGCGCCACACCTTCAGCCACTGGCTCCACTCTATCAACAATAATGGGGGCGACAATATCCCGGGTGAAGGGTTTGGAAAGGAGTGTGAACATACTTTATCTGTTTTGCACATTTCAATACTACTAACCAATGATCATGCGAGGGTACAAGTGCCTGACATTCATCGCTTCATAAACCATCCATTTGCAGCACATTGATGCTTCTCTAGATGTTAACGATCAATGCGATCAGTCGAGCCAGAGGGCTGTCACCAATGAAGTCACACGAATCTTTTGATGTTAGAAAGCGTTTGGTAAAGGTAGCGATCTTTGCGTATAAGTCAATCTACAATTGTAGCATGTAGCATGTCGACCGCCGCTAAGTCGTTGCCATTTTACTTTCTCTGACAGGGCAATATGGTGTCACGGAGAGAATGGAATGTCGACACGGAGCTCTCAAACCTATGGCTCAATCTCTCGATCTAACAAGACCTTACCCAGTGCCTCAGATCGAATCTGAACGCATGTAATCTTTGAGCTGCCGGTCTTGGCAGCTATATACAGCGCGTCCTGGTTTCAAGCCTCCACTCATATGTGCGACTCAGAGTTGCAGCAAGGTCGTTCTATTCAATTCAATAGAAGCGGAACTACCCGTGTGTTGTTTCCGCAGAAGGAAGTCATAGTATCTTTTAGAAGAGCGAGTAAGCCTCTAGGGAAAATTCCTGTAGGGAGAGCCTCCAACAGCGATGCCACGGTGATATATGCAGGGAATCAATTCTTGAGCTAACCGGGTCGGTCGAATGTTGTGCCGTGTGCTTTGTCTGGAAAGTCGTAGCGTTCGTCGACATCGGGGGTGTGGCCCGCAGCAACAGTATCGGAAACAGAAGACGAATGCATAATTGATCATCGTACAAAAGGCATGCTAAACGAACCGAGATTGCATCGTGCAATATCGCAGTTCCTGCCATATAGTAGCCTCATGTGTCGAGATCCACTTACAGTTCTCGATGATATTACCAGGTATCCGAAACACTCAGGCATAAATTGGACTCATCACTGTTGGCACGCTCTCTCTAATTCCAATTTGTAACCCTCCGGTGGCGGGCTTCGTCGATAATTCGGTCGGCCATCCTTGTTGATGACTTAGCTCTACGCCTAAGTCATAGGACAGAGAACCCTTTCCAAAAACCCAGCAGGAAGATCATATGCTTCTCTTGGGATCTTGCTGAAGGCTATCCATGACCGCAGCACTGATGCCACGCAGCGACGCTGGCGAGGACTCAGGCATCAAGATTTCACCCCACAGATCTATGTGAGCTTTGTCAACACATGTATGACAGTCATGGATTATGACTACATCTTTCTTCGGCTTTGTCTGATAGGATCTGAAGTCATGCGACGCATGCGATGATAGTTGCGGCAGAAACGGAAAAAATAGTGAAAGCCTGAGATTAGAGGTGTGAAATTGCCGGAAGCGGCTCGCTTACTCGGTTTATGCTTAATAGAAGCGACCAATGAGCAGGGAACATGAAAGGACAGATGGCCGAATCTTTTTTTGGCCGATAAATGCGCAGAGGACACATTTCTTCAAGGAGATTTATATACTTCTGGCGCCGCACTGATACACAACATTCCCAAATCACATCGAATTCTCGCTGCGGGTAAGAAGGTCGTTAAGATCCTTCTTCCATCAATTACTCTTCCTCCTTCCCCTAATCTCGGACCGTACACTCTTCTTTTTATCGTTCACGCCGAAGCTCCACAAAGATGGCTAGACGGTCAAAGGGAGGCTCTACGCCTTTCGCTTGGACAACCGTTTTTTACCTCCTCCTCGTCTTCATCGCCCCCTTCGCCCTTCTACAAACAGCTCGCGCTCAAGATGAGCAGGCACCTCTGAAAGAAGACCTCGGAACAGGTACGTTGCCCGACGAAGAGCCATGGCAAATCTGTGGAACATCTAACCAAGCAACCGAACCAGTCATTGGCATCGATCTTGGCACGACGTACTCGTAAGTTGACCTCATTACTCGCTCATGTCTTGTACTGACAATATGCTAGTTGCGTTGGTGTGATGCAAAATGGAAAAGTCGAAATTCTCGTCAACGACCAAGGCAACCGAATAACGCCCTCATATGTGGCTTTCAACGATGAAGAAAGATTGGTGGGGGACGCAGCGAAGAATCAATACGCTGCAAATCCACAACGTACCATCTATGATATCAAGTCAGTCAAGCACCCCTTGCCCTTGACTAAGAGCACTATCTAACACGAGATATATAGGCGGCTAATCGGCCGTAAATGGGCAGACAAGGATGTCCAGGCTGATCTTAAGCATTTCCCGTTCAAGGTCACGAACAGCAATGACAAGCCCGTGGTGACCGTTGAGGTCAACGGCAAAGATCGATCATTTTCCCCTGAGGAAGTATCGGCCATGGTTCTGGGTAAAATGAAGGAGATCGCTGAAAGCTATTTGGGAAAGAAAGTCGACAACGCCGTTGTCACGGTACCGGCATACTTCAACGACAACCAAAGACAGGCGACTAAGGACGCCGGTGTCATCGCTGGTCTCAATGTTCTCCGAGTAGTAAACGAGCCAACCGCAGCCGCTATCGCCTATGGTCTGGACAAGACCGGTGACGAACGCCAGATCATTGTCTACGATCTTGGCGGAGGAACCTTCGATGTGTCCCTCTTGACAATCGACAATGGCGTGTTCGAGGTTATGGCCACCGCCGGGGATACCCACCTAGGGGGTGAAGATTTCGATCAGCGCATCATTACCTATCTGGCTAAACAGTATAACAAGAAGAACAACGTCGACATCATGAAGGATCTAAAGACTATGGGTAAACTGAAGCGTGAGGTCGAGAAGGCTAAGCGTACACTGTCTTCTCAGATGTCGACTCGTATCGAGATTGAGTCCTTCCATCAAGGCAATGACTTTTCTGAGACTCTCACCCGGGCGAAATTCGAAGAGTTGAACTTGGATCTCTTCAAGAAGACCCTGAAGCCTGTCGAGCAGGTGCTCAAAGACGCCAAAGTCAAAAAGAATGAGATCAACGACATTGTCCTAGTCGGTGGTTCTACTCGTATCCCCAAGGTTCAGTCGTTGTTGGAGGATTTCTTTGGTGGCAAGAAGGCCAGCAAGAACATCAACCCCGATGAAGCTGTAGCCTTTGGCGCAGCTGTTCAGGGCGGCGTCTTGTCTGGAGCTGAGGGAACTGGGGATATCATCCTTATGGATGTTAACCCACTGACTCTCGGTATCGAAACCACCGGTGGCGTCATGACGAAGTTGATCCCCCGTGGCACTAGCATCCCCACCCGGAAGAGTCAAATCTTCTCTACGGCTGCGGACAATCAGCCAGTCGTCCTCATCCAAGTTTGTAAGTCATGCATCATCCATCGTAGCACGGACTGTTACTAATCAGTACAGTCGAGGGCGAACGTTCAATGACCAAGGATAACAATCTCCTCGGCAAGTTCGATCTTACTGGCATTCCACCAGCTCCCCGTGGTGTTCCCCAAATCGAGGTTTCGTTTGAGCTTGACGCCAACGGAATCCTGAGAGTTACGGCTGGCGACAAAGGCACAGGAAAGGCGGAGACGATCACGATCAATAACGACAAGGGCCGTCTTTCTCAAGATGAAATCGACCGAATGATTGCCGAAGCTCAGGAATTTGCTGAGGAGGACAAGGCAAACTCCGAGAGGGTCACCGCCAGAAACGGGTTGGAGAATTACGCTTTCAGCCTGAAGAACCAAGCCAATGATGACGAGGGTCTCGGTGGAAAGATCGACGAAGATGATAAGGAATCTGTCAGTAGTCCTCGTAGCAGCTACCATGATCTTACTGCTGACACCATTACTAGCTCATGGAGGCTGTCAAGGAAGCCACCGACTGGCTTGATGAGAACGCTTCGACAGCGACCACAGAGGACTTCGAGGAACAGAAGGAGAAGCTGAGTAACGTCGCCTATCCCATCACCAGCAAGCTGTATAGCGGTGCTGGAGGGGCGCCTACTGAGGAGGAAGAAGAACCAGCGGACCGTGACGAATTATAGGTGGCGAGTGTACAGATAGAAATAGGCTGATGCATACTTGAAAATGGCGCCTGATGTAGATTATTCCCCAGACTTTATCATAACACTGTTGCATGAAAGATAGAGAAGACCAAAAATCTGTCGTTCCACGCCAATTCCTCAACCTCGAGTGCCAATTCTCCTTTTTGCAGGCATATCAGTCCTTCTGGTACTTCCCTCACTGCGCCACTGTCACCTCTGGTCTGACTTTTTGAAGGGTCCCTTTGATGAAAAAAAGCTCGCCTAGATCCTCAAAGTATTGCAGAATCAAGCGTTTTACTGGACTCCGAGTACCAGTATGTCCCTTTGTGACGGTCCGTCCTCCAATGGCTTGAGGCAGGACACCCATTTGAATCTGCTTGATCTCTTCCAATGGTACCCGATCTTCGACCGGCTTTGCGCACACATGCCCATTGCAGGAATCATAAACTTGACACGGACATGCAGGACCTTGTCACACCTTTATCAGACGCTTTTAGATCTTCAGCAATGGAATGTGGACCGTGACCTTCTTCGCTTCGTCAAAGACCCTCGTCGGTTCCGCACCCAACTAGGGAAATGCGATGGCTTGATATCCGGAAGCTTTGCTCTACAATTTTTTGAGCGGGTGTTTTGGGAAGGCTCTGGCCTTGACGTTTTTGTGGAAGATCGCAGAGAGGCGCGTGAATTCGAGCACTACTTGGTCAACGTCGAGAATTATAAGCTGTCTAGAGAGAGCTTCAACACCCATTACAGACGGATTGGACCTGCCGGAGTATGACTTTCACCGGTCGAGCAGAGCCCGGGCGTTCCCCATTTCTGGCTGACGTCCGTGTATGCAGATCCGGACTTTCCTCAAATTCGCATCCGAAGACTCGAGTCCGGAGCAGATACAGGTCATCGCTTCGCATCACCCGCCTGTTGGAAACATCATCAACGCTTTCCATAGTAGTATCGCGATTAATGTCCTCACTTGGAACAAAGCCTATGCGATCTTCCCTCAGTCTACGTTCATCCATCGCCATGGAGTAGCAGTCAGAAGAAAGGATGAATTCTTTGAAAGCCATGCGGAGAAGTACAAAAAGCGCAAGTACCGTATCTCAGAATTACATAAGTCCGACCAGAGACGCTTAAGGCCTGAATTCGCTCAGATCAGGCGCGCGGGTGACAATTCGACATGGACAATCGCATTCGATACCACTGGCTTAGAGCGACCAAAGACGCCCGATTCTGTCTTGGAGTATTCGACGTTTGGCTTCATCACGAATAGTACCGCTGTTAGTCCCGCAGTACCTTACAGACTCAGAGCTGCCCACTCAGAGCATGTGTTCTTCAGCATCAGTATACTCGTGCGCACTGTCCGGACTTCTTGGCAAGTATCCAAGCGAAGATCGATCAATTGACCATCGAGGAGCTGCAAAGACTTCCTGAAGTACTGCGACCTAGGAGCTACCTTCAGATGATTGGAAATCCTCAACATCTGGATGACTACAGGGCCGAGCTCTTTGTCAATGGCATAAGTATACTGAAATGCTACGATGACCAAATCCCACAATGGTACGCCGAGTGGGAGCAACATACGCCACGAGCAGCGAAATTAAGCATAGCCCCTGATGACGATGGAAGAGAGCCGACCGGCGTTGATCAATTGTCTCTAGGAAATGAATAGAATCTATCGTTTGTAGAAGTACGACTAGGCAGATTATCTGTCCAGCCTCACATTCCAGAGGAAAAATACATAGGCAGGGCCAGTTCCCCAACTCTACTGCCACCTTCAGTATTTCCAAACAGCCCCAGATACTCATACACCATCTCACCGGACGCAATGGCATCGTCCTCTCGCTATCTTGCCCTCCTCGCCAACCGCTCCCCCGGCGACCCCGACTGCTACCTCTGCCTCCAGATCGCGCAGCGCAAACCCATCACTCAAGACGGTCCCACCACGACATGCCTGCTATGCAACAACCCTTACTGCGAGACCCACAAAGGACATGAAGACGGCACCTGCAACATCAATCACGTGACTTACTATGGCAAGACGAAGCATCGGGCTCGACACGCCCCTGTTGAGATCTTCCCAAGCATGGAGGCTAGGAAGCGGAGATTCGGCGGTGACGGGTTTCAGACATGCGGCCCACAAGAGAAGGATGAAGGCGGGCGGACGGTGGAGGGTCGAGTCGAGAACGACAACGCTGAGAGTTGACCATGCGGGTTATTGGGTGTTTAGTTGGGTTTGAGTTCAGTGGGTATACGGCAATCGTCAGGCTGCAATGGCGCTGAAAGCTATGGGGCTTCAACCATTGCGTCCCCTCTATGTAAATTGATGAATCTCCAACCCAAAGCTGTAGACACGAATTCTGACAAGAAGACAGACCAATACACGCGTATCAGAAGCGAAGCACCTAGGACACTGAACATCACGAGCACAATATGATATCCCTCAATCTCCAACGCTATCCGAACACGAAACTCGAAGCTCCATCCCCACTCCAGCCCCCTCGTAGCCCTCCACGTCTGACAGCCAGGCAGGCCTCACTCCTCTTCCAGACCGGAATCAACCCCAAGCCTCACACTTCCGCCCCTGCATTCCCCCCTTCCCCCTCCCCAGCTCTCTCCTCATTCGTCCCCTCCCCTCCAATCTCCTTCGCTCGCTCACTCGTCTGACCCTTTTCCTCCCCAAGCACCTCTCTCCTATGCTCTAGACTCCGAAAAATCCTTCTCGGACCGTAGTGCTTTCTGTAGTATGTCAGGTGGTTAATCTCGCAAACTCCCTCCTCCTTCCCTTTGTACTTTTCACAGTAAAGTCGGTCGCAAAGCAAGCACAGCGCGGCATCGCCCTCTTGCGTGATTGACTTTGTTTCTGCCATACGCTCGCAAATGTGGCAATCTGGGTCCGAGTAAGAGCGGGGGAAGGTAGGGCGGAAGGTGGATGCCATGGTTGCGCTGTGGTCAGCGGCAGATAGGGGTGTTGGAGATGATGTGGTCTGGGGCTAGGTTGTATGGCACTTTTTGCTTGGTGTGGTTGAGGGTGAAGTATGGGTCTGACAAGGAGGGGTTGCTGCGGTGATCTTCATGCTGTGTAACATGAGGATGGACTGGTTGCGTAGACACGATTGTGCTGGGCTTGGCTGGGGACCGACTGCGGAGGGAACGCCATTCGTTGCAGCCTCCTCGCAAGCACCCTCGTGGTTTAGGAGTCTGCAAGCTGGGAATGGGAACGAACGGATTGCTTGGAGGGAGGGCCCAACGCCACTCAATCGTCTATTGGTTGGATGGGGAGCGTACTTTCATTATAGATTGAGAAACTGCTGCACGGGCCATCTTTTCCTATTACCATGCTTTTCCCTTTCTCCTTCCTTCTCTTGTTGCTTTTCGGACAAAAAGATCGACCCGAAGAAGATTCCATCACATGTATTCTGGACTTGGAGAAAGAAAGGGAGGAAAGAAGTACATCGTAATGTGCGAGGTATAAGAGGTGAGATTCGTGACCCCCTGGCAGATGAGACAGTAAGGGAAAAAGACAGCGAAAAGGGGCACCTTAATTGCGTCTAGGTACTTTGATGTTTGTCCACTGTCTATGCTCATCAACCCAAGTGGGATGCGAAGGCTGAAGCCCCATAGCCTTCAACACCATTGCAGCCTGGCAATTGCCGTAGATCTATTGAACTCACGTTTGACTGGTTGCCTTCGAAGACTTGGAACACCGTGCGACTAGTCCTTTCCGTAGTTGTAGGATCCCCGATCGTTAAACGCTAGCCTTCACAGCAGGAACGTCCAGATCCCAGTTGATCACGCCCTCTTCCCCATACCTCTCCCTCAACCACTCATTCGTCTTCTTGAAATGCCCGCAATCAAACTACCAGCACCACTCATTAGCCCAAGCCCCCCACAGCACAACCACCCTCTTCAACAAAACATGAGAAAGGATGATACTCACAAACCCCCTCGCCGCACTCATCGGACTCGGATGAACACTCTGCAACACGCAATGCTTAATCTTATCCACCTTGTTCACCCTCAACTGCGCCGGCTTTCCCCACGCCAGAAATACAACCCCGCGCGTCCTCACCTTCGCCACCGTGTCAATGACCTTTTGCGTGAACTTCTCCCATCCTCTGCCCGCGTGGCTATTTGGTTCGTGTGCACGCACCGTAAGGCACGTGTTGAGCAGCAAGACGCCGCGGTCGGCCCAGGGGGTCAGGAGACCGCTGTTGTTGGGTGGGGATTTGAACGTGGGGTAGTCCTTCTTGAGGGCCTTGTACATGTTTTGGAGGGACGGAGGCGCGCGGGTGGGCGGGCGGACGGAGAAGCAGAGGCCGTGGGCTTGGTTGATGTTGTGGTAGGGGTCTTGGCCGAGGATGACGGCTTTGACTGTATTGAGGGGGGTATGGCGAGACCTGCACCGGTGATGGAGATGAGGACGGGCATTGAAGGGAAAAGAGAGAGAGAGTAGGGGAGGGGAGTGAGGTACCAGGAGTAGACATCCTCAGGCGGCGGGAAAATCGTCTTGCCGGCCTCCTTTTCGTTCTTCAGGAAGCGCTTCAGCTCCAAAAATTCTTTGCTCAACACTTCGTCTTTCAGCTGCGCAAGCCATGACTCGTGCAGGCTGTGGATCTCCAGCTTGAGTAGATCTTTTTGCTCGTCTGTAAGTTTCTCGACCCAGGCTTTCTTGTCGAATTTCTGGGTCGCGGTGGGCGCGCCGAGCGAGGAAAAGGCGCTGGCGGTATTGGTTGAGGATGGCGGTTGAGGTTCGCCGGCGGTTGAAGCTGGTGGGGAGGATGCTGGGTCGTCTTTGTTGTCCGACTTGACGGAGAAGGGGGAGGAGCTAGGAACTTTCGGGGTGCCGAAAAAGGTGTTGAGGGTAGCTTGCTTTTTGGAGGATGAGGTCGCTACGTCGGCGGCTTTGCGCTTCAGCGGAGTAGCCATTGTTGCGTTGAATGATGCTTGGAGGAAGATGGACTTGATCAAAGAGAAGTTGGGATGATTATGAAGCTTTATGCTTTATCATTAGGCTCCAGCGCGTCTTATTTGACGTGACGCGACTCCTATCGGTCCCGCTTCCCCGGACTGGGTCCACGCTAGGCTTCCCTAATTTGGATGTCAGCCATAAGCGAGGTCGCAATTTGGCAATGGAGCATAAGATGCATGATCTTACTTGTGGAGAATAATATTTGGTGTTCTGAGGGAGCACGTCTAATGGTCATATCAGCGGAGATTTTCTTAGAGCTCTAATCATAAAATCGGCCTTTGCTCTGAGCTCTATTTCTTCGTGCCCTTTTCCTGAAGTTCTCGCATCGCTGCTCGTGCGCTCCGACTTCCTCCCAGCTTTGGACCCTTTGGCTTATCATCAACAGCGCCGGGACCAGGTTTCTTGCCTGGCTGAGTTGTCTTCTGTCGGCGCTGAGATATGGCATCCATAAATTCTCGCCTGAATTGTTCGGCAATTCGATCATCGGCCGCCTGGTCATCGTTGGGAAGCTCAACCTCTGGCTCATCATAGATATCAACTGCTTGATGTGTTAGCTCTCTCTGCCAAAAGTCTACAGCTAGAACCCTTCTCACGCTTGCTTTCTCGGAGCACCTCCTCTACCAGCTTGTCGCGCTTCATGTCATCACTATTCCTTCTCCGTCGCATTCTTCGGGGCTTCCCATTCTTGCCTAGTCGTACCTTGCCAACGTTTTCTTCAGGCTCCACATCAACTCCTTCCATCCTCCGCTTTGCGGCCTCCGTTCTTGCAACATTGAGCGAAGTGGCATCAGGGCCAAGGTCGACCTCTTGTAACTTTCCGAGCGCGGCAGGCTGCCTTTGCACAACAGCGTCAATGGTATTGCCCGTTGATTTGCCAAGTGATCCGCCTGCTGAATTCGCTGCGGTAGAGTGCATGTGACGTCGTTTAGCCAATTCGGAGTCTATGTACGCCATCCTTCCTATGTTAGTATATGCATCATAGATCCTAGTAGAGCGAAGTGTGGTATGGCGTACATGTGCTGATCAACGTCTGCAACCTGACCGGTCTGGGGCGCAAAGCGGTCCACCACTGTTACAATTTTGTCCATCGCTTCGTCCTTGTCCAGCAGCGAGCTTATTGCCCGAGACTCAGATGTATCGCTTTTACTAGCAGTATCAAGAGCCCTAAACTCAATCCCTCCTTTCCTCCGTTGTATTGCTTTCCGATGGCGGAGGATCTCAGCCACGGACAAGGACGGTTCTTGCGCATTGCATGCCCTGGCGTCCGCATCGTGGCTCAGCTCGTCCAGGGTCACTATTTCCGGGGCGTTCGCGGTTGAAGGTAATGCTACTCGGATACCGTCGTCTTCCTCTTCCTCACTCTGCGGGCGTCTGCGATGAATCTTCCGCTTCTTGAAGGGCGGAGGAAGGAGGTCCCGGTCGGAATCTACTGGATTCGTGGTGTCTTCCATACTGACTGCACAATTATGACTTAGCAAAGTCCAAACAGCGTGATTGTCAAGTCACTCAGGTCATACACTGCTTTGAGTTGGTCTGAAGCGGAGGACTGCCGGAATTAAGGTATGTGGGACTAGCGTGTTTCACATCAGCTAGGGACTGTGACCCTTGTCGATCAATCAAGCCCCTGGCAAAGTGACTGCGACCCGAAAACAGCAAGGCTTCACTCCCAGAGTTCGAAGTGAGCTGGCAAGAACACCCGTCGTGGAGAAGCTGTTGTCGTTTCTTCGTCTCACTCTTTCACAACCTCAACCTCTGCCCATGCATTCTCCCATGGCCTTGACATAAGCGAGACTACCGTTTCCGGCAAGGGCGGATCGACCCTCGAACTCGATAACCCAGAATCATTCCCCGTACCCTTTCACTTCACGCTCAGCAATCAAAACTATGGGTGTCTTACTTCCGCGCCAGGGCGCTTCCCACTTCGGTGCCCATAACGTACAAGATGCCTTGTCGAATCCATGGGCTAAATGCATGGCGAAGGCCTACTGCAAGTAAGTTTCCTCGCTATCCCTCAAGCTTCAACAGTTACTGATCCTGCTGCAGGTGGCCAGTAATTATCGGCATAATCATTGCCTCGGTAGTAGTCATCTCCATCATCATCTGTTGCGTCCGTTGCCTCTGCTGCGGCCTCTCCTGTCTCCCTTGCTTCCGTGGTCGGGGTCGCAAACGCGCACGCTACGCCGACGCACCCTCCGCGTTCAATCCAGCCCCATACCAAGGATATCAGCCCGCAAACAGCCCACACGGATACGCGCCTCCGCAGTTTGCGCAGTTCGATACTAGCAAAAACCGCAACACCGTGGGTGGGAAAGTGAACGAGGACTCTCTACCCGCAATGCCGAGTTGGGAGAGCGGAAGAGACAGGAAGGTGCTAGATGATACTCACGAAGATGACGTCGAGATGGCAAAACTGGATCCACAGAAAGCGCCGATGCTGGCGCATCAGGCCCCTGCCCCAACAGCGGGATACACGGACATGGGGCCTCCTTCAGCGGGAATATCGCATCAACAGCATAGCGCTGCACAAGGCGGAGATCTGGGAAACCCGTACGGACAAGTTTCGCCTGGCTATGGAGGCGCGTATGGCCAAGGCTCACCCACGGGGCCGCAACAATATCACTCGCTAGGTGATCCCACGGCACATCACAGCCCGCCTGCTCCACAAGCCTACTCTGCGTATGAGCCATCGTCTGCCTATGGGGGTCAAGAGACAGGCACGGTGTATCCTTCGCCCTCACCGTACGGGAATTATACCCCGAGCGTCCTGCAGGCGGGACGTCAGCCGGCGAGCAACACCTTTCGGGACGTATAAGCTATGACTTTTGAGGTACTTTTAGATTTGATGGCAGCATTTGTGTACTACTAGTGAGGGTTTAGGCCAGGTTTTCGGGATTTTTTTGGTGCCAGATCTTATGATACCCTAAGCATACAATGCAATGAAGAGACTTTTCTATGGCTTGATAAAACGCTGGACTCAGGTCCGATTGGCAGCAAGGATGGTATGACAGATCGAGCGGATCCGCATTGCAAGTCGAAAAGTCATTCCTAGTCAGCTACCGCCCACTTCTTGTGACTTCGGATATGGCTTCAGGGTAGGGATTACGAGGTTGCGCCTCCACCAGATTTTGCGGCTTGTTCAGGGTGGCACGGAGTCTCGACTTGGTGCACTATCATTTGAAAACTTGCTTCTTTGCAAAAGGATCTATGTAGATTTCAACGTATGTCTTGGGTATCGATACTTTTTCCAGATCAAAGTGTTAGCCCCCAAACGAATCCAAGCCATTCTGGCCAACTCCCAGCTGTGCCAACTCCCTTGTACTGCTCGTGTAGAACAGTAAGGTCAGCGCAGAAACCTTGAGAAGACGGATGCCACCACCAAGGCTCATTCGTCCTAGAAATTGTCGAATTTCTTGAACATCGCCTTGAACGTCTCCGCATCCTTCTTCTCCTCCGCCTCCGTCTGCGGACAATCCCTCCAATTCGTCCGTTTCTCGAGTCGGAGCAGCTTGGCAATCACCCTCCTTCCAAACTGCATGTCGAACCGTAGCCCCAACGGTAAGCTCAAAACCATCGACTTCTCCTTTCCTCTCCTTTCGGTAGTGTCATCCTCGTTGGAATGCTCGCCATTCGCCGCGTCCGCGCCATTCGTCTCACCTTCTTCCGGCCGCCAGATCCACACACGGAAATAGTCCGTGTCCTCGACCGTACCGTCACCGATCTCTTTGGTCTTGAAGGCAGGATACTTTTGGTTCTCGGCTTCCACCTTGAAGGCTGCCTCTATCAGGCCTTTCTTGATGAGATCCGCCGGGACGGGAAGGAATTGCCAGTGCACGTGGACGCCGTCTGCTCGGCTGATCTCGAAGGTTATGGCGCCGAGAGAGTCTTTGCTTTTGTCGATTAGGAGGCTATGCAGAGCCCGCCGGTATCGCTGCATCTCCTTGTACGTTGCGGAGCGAGAGTCGAGATCCGTCATCGCTCCGAAGGTGGGCGAATGAGCCAATGGGATGATCAGTATGTGTGCGGGACAGCCTAGGTTTGGGAAGGTCTTGGCTGTGGGAAGTGGCCCCTTGGAAACGGTGAGGTAGACGTCCGTGCCAATGGAGGTGATGAGACCGGTAGCGAGGTTGGGGTTCGAAAGGCAAAAGAAGCATTCCTGGGGTGTGGGCTGGAAACGACGCCCGCGCGCAGGCCGAGTAGGTCGGTAGTGGTCGGCGCCTCTCGAATAGCGAGAATACGTCTGGTCATGATCTTGATCTCGTTGGCGCTTTACTGAAGGACTCGACATACTTGATGAGAACGGAGAGGCCGTAGTGCTTGGGGTTATGATAGTAGCTGGTGCTGCATTGGGATCGATGGTGAAGGCGTATAACCACTTCTGCTTCAACGAGTTGTTGAAGGGTACAAGGCTGATGAAGCGAGTTATGGCGCCAGGGTCGGGTTGTCCTTCACTGGTCAGGTGGAAGAAAGGTTCGCGCTCGTAGAATAGCCCATCGGATACGCTGAGATGATATCGAGGTTTCAGTTCCGAGCAGAGATCGGCTGCGCACTGCTCGGTCTCTGGGGTCTGCACATTGTCCGGCGGAGTAATCAAGGACCTCGAACGGATCAAGGTGGGCCATTGGCTAGTGATGAGAATGTCTGCGCTCTTGGCATCTTTGAGTGCCTTGGCGTCATCCTCCGTGTGGAACGGAAGATACTTTTCCTTTGATAGTCCGACGGTGATGGCCGGGTCTAGATGACCACCGAGAGTAACGATCCGCAAGCCATCGGAGGTTTTGAAGCTGGATCGCTTGCCCAGGAAGTAGAGGTTGGGGCAAAGCTCATCATCTGAACTCTCCAATTTCTCGATGACCTTCGATGGTAGGGGGTGTTTTCCGACGGTGAAATAAGTGGTGAGCGGAACCACTATCTCGCCACGCAATAGCTTTGTGACATTGTCCTCGTCTACCGGGTTTACGTCTGATGGATCGGCAAAGAGGTCCCCGACAATGATGGCTATTGAGAAGCCGTTCTTGGAATGTAGCTTCGACAATTTTTCGAACGCTGGGGCAAAATTTCCTTCGAGAGACCCGAGAACGACCCTGTAATGATTAGCATTTCGCCTGATCCTATGTAGGACACAACATCGCCGTCAAGGGCCAAGTGAAGATTTCAGAGTTTCTATAGAGATCACTGTGACGATACATTGAGCCTTATTCGCAAGGGACCAGACAAAATCCTGCCATATATTACATGTTTCGACAAATGAAACAAAGATCTAAGCTTCGAATGAAAGAAGAGTGGTGAACTTACACTTTCATGATCATCTCGATTGATTATATTCCATGTGTGACGTTTACGGACCGAGACTCACCATAGCTGAAAGTTCCTCGATAAGAGGCATTCAGGATAGAGGAAATGAAGGAATGACGAATATCTTGAGGCGCTTTGTCCACGGTAAACCGTAGAACATGCATCTGAAAGTCAGAGCAACAGCAGGATACTTTAGGGTTTCCAGAATAGAAATTTAGCCGAGCCAAGCGCCTCAGCCGCTCAGCCGCTGCATCAATAATTTTTTCAATCTGAGAGTGTGGACGTCGCCGACTTAAGCAGATGAGGCAGGCAGAAAAGATGGCAGCCATGTCATCAGGCAAAAAAGACAGACCGTCGAAGCCAGTCAAGGGAGGCACATCCTCTACCCGGAAATACCGCTTTCAATCCTTCAATCAACGTATATCGAAGCTCAGCATTGATCCAATCCGGCGCAGTCGAGCTGTGGATTTGAACCATACTGATCTCAGCAGCACGAACTCGTTCTTCAAGGAAGTATTGGACAGATGGAAAGATACAAATCTGTCAGAAAACTTTACCAGTTTTGTGAGAGAGGTCCAGCCTTTATGCGGCAGTCTGCCGCAGCTGATCCACCACCAACAATGTGTGATGAGCATCATCGTGCGCTACGTTGAGAAGCGGGATAGTTTGTCTCTGGAGCCACTTCTGGACCTTCTGGCCAACTTCGCGCATGATCTTGGAGCGCGATTTGAAAGCCACTTCGGCGCAGCTGTAACCTTGGTAGCGTCACTGGCGGCTACACATTCCGCCGTAGAGGTCATTGAATGGAGCTTCAATTGCCTTACATGGCTTTTCAAATACTTGTCGCGCTTGCTGGTACCAGATCTAAGACCTCTTTTCCACATTATGGCACCTCTGCTTGGCAAAGAGCCGCAGAGAGCTCATATCACGCAGTTCGCTGCGGAAGCTCTGTCTTATCTGATCAGGAGAGCTGCAAAGTCATACCATAAGAACCAAAAGCCGCTGAATATCGTTGTGCAACACGTCCTGGATGATCTGGGCTCGATGGAGGCACTGACCGAGACTGTCGAGCTATACCAGCATGGTCTCATGGCTCTGTTCGTTAACTCAATCAAAGGGGTAGAGAGGAAGCTTTACTCTCCCGGAGACCAGATTTACCAAACCCTTGTGGAGCACGTTCTGGAAGCCACTGAAATCCAGCAAAGGAGAGGCGCAGAGCTGATTTGTGGCGTCACAACTGGTCTGCTGCATTTCACAGACGCTCAGGGCTTCCAGCCAATCTCAGAAATTATTGTCAATACCGTTGCTAAACTAAATACAGGATCAAGAGATGCAAGTGTTGCTATTTGTGGTCGCTGGATCTTCGTCGCGGCTACTGTAAGGAAAGGTTCAAGGATCACAGATTGGAATCCTCTCTTGAAAGCCCTGATATCACTACTACGACTTTGCGACATTGCAAGTAATGAGACTTATACGCAGATACACAGAGCAGCTGCAGTGATCCTGCAGACATCTCCACTAGAGGTTGTCCTGCCCTATGTCCGTCCAGCGATGCACGTACTGGCTCAAGAACGCCACTCCCAACATTTCCTGACTTTCTGCTATGACTTTCATGACCTAGGGCCCGAGCGATTCCATTCCCTGCTCTTTCCATACCTCTCAAAGTAAGTGAACAGCGTTTGTTCTTGATACTCGTGTATACCATAGCTTACCAAAATATAGGTGGATTTCAGAACATTGGCGCGAAAAAGAAGCGCAGATATATCTAGCCGTACCAGGACTCGTATCCACAAATGATAGCAAGGTATCGCTTCCTGAAAAATTCCAGCAACACATCATTGCTACATTCAGGGTTTTGCCTGAAAGACCAGATCTGGTTTCACATTGCAACGCTTTTCTTGAAGCATTAGACTACATGAATGTTGCCTCCGGGACTTTGAACGAGATCATGAACCCTTTGGCTAGCTTGATAAAACAAAACCTGATGGCCTTGGAGGACGATCCGAGAACACTATTGAGCTTTGGTGCAGGCCTCAGAGCATACTCACAATTAGAGTCGTCCGCGTTGGTCAAGCCATGGATCTGGCCCCGAATTTTTGAGCTTGCCGATCGATTTGGAACTTCACCCCCATATTTGGAGGCAGTATTGCTCTTGTTGAGAGCCAACCATGAACCGGCGTCCCTCACCGCCTTGGAGGCTCTTGTAGGCGTGTTGATACCGAATCTGCATTCATCGTCCCATGTCCTGCGAAGACTCTCTTTGCAGGTAATTCGCATCATCCACGCTCGCTCAAATCCTGAGCACACTGAGATTATCAACACCGCTCTGTTGATAGAGGACAGCCCGATTAATCTGCAGTCAGCTCGCTCGTTATCGATGCATGTCCGGAGGCTCTCCTCACAGATCCAAACGATCGACTCGAATCCCTCTTTGCAGACTGCGATAACGCATTTTTGCTTTGGGCTACTAACGTTCAAGCTTTCCCAGCTTTGGACAGATGCAGTGGACGTTATAAAAGAGATATGTTGCAAGAGGGCTGGAGAAGAAATCGTTGCAGGACTTGCCTTTCAACTCCTTGAAGAAACACCTACTTTTTGTAAAGGCCCTGAGGTCACGGAAAGTCAGCCTGTTCGCCGCAAAACGTTGAACAGATTCGAGTGCTCTCATCTAGCAGCTGTTGAGAGCGCAATGGACCAGAGCCTAGTCAATATGAGAGATGCATCGCAGCTGATCGAATCGGCGTTTCACGCTACGCACCGGGCAGTGACACAGACTCCGCCTGACGCTGCTACTCTGGCTCTCCGAATCTTTCTTGGAGTGCCGCATGTTGCAGAGAAACATTCGAGGCGGCTAGTTCCGATTTTCCTGCGTTGGGCTGCGAGAGAGACGGACGACACAGAATTCATAAACCCCACCGCAGCAGATGAAACCAAAGAGGTCGAAGCGGTCTCTAGCCTGCAGGGATTAGCTCGCAAAGAGCGAAAGATGATGTTGGACTTATTTGGCTGCTTCACCAACCCAACGGTGCTGTACCGGTCCAGTGACGTCTTCGAGGCCCTCAAAGGGCTGCTTGCGAGTGGAGATGTCTCTGTACAAACAGCTGCGTTCAAAGCTTTGCTGACGTGGAAGGTTCCAGGCCTTAAGCCTTATCAGGAAAACTTGTCGAATTTGCTAGATGATGCAAGATTTCGGGAAGAGATCTCCGTCTTCGTCAATGTTGACAATGAAGATTCTAAGATTCGGCCGGAGCATCGTAAGGATCTTATGCCAATACTCTTACGGCTTCTCTTTGGTAAAACGATCGCTAGATCTGGATCCAGTAGCAGAACGGGACAAGTCATCAAGCGAAAGGCGGTCTTTAGAGCGCTGTCTCAGTTCGATCAAGCAGATTTGCGCGACTTCGTTCTGATCGCTCTAGGGCCATTAGCCAACAGAAGCCTAGTAAAGGGGACGCAGCTAGATGAGAATATCTTTCGCCAGGAGATACTGGGTGTCCGCAAGCAAGTAGGGCTCCTAAACATGATAAAGGACATGCTCAATACGCTCGGAAGCCAACTCGCTCCTCTTGGTAAAGATTTGCTCGAGGCGCTGTTGTACTGCACCGTGAGAGCCGCTAGGCTTCTGTCAGCTGCCTCGACCGAGATCGCGGATGATGAGTCTGAGAGCCATCAAGTCTCGTTGCTTAGAGATGTCCGTCAGATTGGTCTTCAGTGCCTTAGTATGGTCTCTGAGCATGTTGCTGCACAGGAACTGCAAACCTATATGCCTGCAGTAATTAGTGAGTTGGTAAATCCACGACTGCAAAGGCTCCCGGTGGAAACAGCACAGTCGGTCTCCGGATTGCTGCAATTGTTTGCCATATGGGCTTCTGGGCGTGAGACGGTGTTCTTCTTAAGCGACTACAACAGCGAAATCCTTCAACATGTTGTCGACTGCTTAGTTATCCCATCCGCCAAACCAGCTGTCAAGCTGTTCGTGCTGGACAACATCATTAAAGAGATTGTGAAACTTGCGAGAAGGCCCAGCGATGTCGGCGCTTCATACAATGACTACAGCGCTGAGGTAGTGCAGAGGGTCCTCAGCCCGCACATGGAGTACATTCTTGGGCATATTGGAAAGCTGCTCGTTGCAGATCCAACTAGAGATGTCCTTGAATCCTCCATACAACTTATTTCGATGCTAGCACCTGTAGTTGAAGGCTCAGCAGAGACAAAGAGTATACTCGAGATCTCAGCCCTTCTTCTGGAGCAGCCGTCGCATCGGATAAAGCCAAAATCGAAGGGCGACCTTCTGAAAATCATCCAGCACTTTGTACCAATATCAGACCTCCAGAGCATCGAAGGATTTCAAGACCGGCTTTTCTGCATCATCTCCTCATTGTTTGGATATTTCAGAGATCGCACCAACCGCGAGATTCTTTCCAAGGTGATGCTTACGTTGGCGGACAAAGACCTCGAACTTCAGGAGGTTGCAGACTTATGCACAGGCCTCAACTCTTTTTCAGCGCAGAAGCTTGATGAGCCAGATTTCGAGCAGCGTCTGGCGGCATTCCACGCCATAAATGAGACTAAATTCCGATCGTTCTCTCCGAAGCAATGGCGGCCACTGGTCTATAACATGTTGTTCTACGTACGGGACGACGAGGAACTAGCTATACGATCCAATGCAGCATTGGCGCTGCGACGCTTCGTGGAGTGTAATACTCTTGCGATGGTAGAGGATGGCGGCACTGCATTTGAGATGCTTGAGTCGGTGCTCCTAACAGAGCTTCGTCGTGGCGCCTCAGAGCCTTCCGAACTAGTACGCACGGAATTACTGAGCATCATGGCTCATGTTGTTCGCCACAACCCGGACTGGGAGAAGACGAACGACATGCACATGCTGCTTGCCAATGACGATGAAGAAGCTTCTTTCTTCGACAACATTCTCCATATCCAACATCATCGGCGTCTTCGGGCTCTTCGTCGTCTGGCTGGGGTAGCTCGTAGAGGAATTCTACGCTCTGCTAACGTTGCTCATTTCTTTATTCCGCTGATTGAACACTTCGTCTTCGATAAGGCTGACGATGAGAGCGCTCATAATCTTAGTGCGGAGACGATCTCGACGATCTCAGCTTTGACATTATCACTCGAATGGCCCCAATTTCGAGCTCTGCTTAAGAGGTATACGGGATATATTCGAAGCAAGCAAGACCTGGAGAAGACTGTCATCAAGCTTATTGGTAGAACGATAGACGCGCTCAGCGAAGCTACTTTGAATAGGAAACCCCAGCCTGATGCCAGTCAGCAAACGGGTCTCAATGGTACAGAGTCCCCAGAGGTCATCCTCAGTACGCTCGCATCGACAATTCCCCAGCAAGAAAAGCTTACAGATGATGTTATCAGAAATCTACTACCTGCGATGCGCATTTATTTGCATGAGAAAGATGAATCTACCGTGAGCCTTCGGATACCGGTTGCAGTGTCGACCGTCAAATTACTCACACTACTCCCTTCCGAAGTGCTCAAAGACCACTTGCCGTCAATTCTGACAGATATATGCAATATCTTACGAAGCCGAGCACAAGAGTCAAGAGATCTCACGAGGAGAACTCTCGTTGAGATCTCTACCTTGATCGGCCCGTCATGCTTTGGCTTCGTCTTGAAGGAGTTGCGTAGTTCTCTAGCGAGGGGCTACCAATTACACGTGCTGTCGTACACTGTGCACGCAATCCTCGTTGCCACCGCGGAGATCTACCTACCGGGTGAGCTGGATTACTGCCTCCCTCAGATAGTCTCCGTTATTATGGATGACATATTCGGGGCTATCGGGCAAGAGAAGGACGCGGAAGAATACATTAGCAAGATGAGGGAGGTCAAGAGCAGCAAAAGTTTTGATTCGATGGAGCTTATAGCCAAGACATCGAGTATTAATAGCTTCGTACATCTGCTAAGGCCACTTCAAGATTTGCTGCACGAGAAATTGGACTCAAAGATGGTGAGGAAGATCGATGAACTACTCCGGCGAATTGGTGCTGGCTTCGTTCGGAATCAGGCAATAAATGATCGTCGTATCCTGGTATTCTGCCATGAGATCATCCGTGAAGTTTACAAGAATGGGAACGCTCCGCATGCCACGAGCCGTAAGGAAGATCACCGCACAAGAAGGTTCCTTATCAGCATGGAGGCAGCTGGCAAAACCAATACCCGTGGAAGTACCTCTTCGTATGGATACAAGCTTGCCCGCTTTTCATTAGACGTGCTTCGGTCTGTACTGCACAAGTACGATGTGCTGCAAACACCTGCTAACGTTGCTGGCTTTATTCCAATCATTGGGGATTCTCTGGTGCAGTCAAATGAAGAGGTTCAGACTTCGGCACTCCGCTTGCTTACGACTGTCATCAAGGTCCCATTGAAGGAGATCGACGACAACGCAGGCATATACATTGCAGAATCCGTCAAAATTATTAAGGCTGCGACCTCGGTCAGCAGCGAACTGGCGCAAGCAGCGCTCAAGCTTGTATCCGCTGTACTTCGAGAACGACAACATATGGAAATCAGAGAGTCAGATCTAGCATATCTCCTCAAACGGCTGATACCTAATCTGGAAGAACCTGATCGGCAGGGTGTTTGCTTTGCCTTTGTCAAAGCTGTCTTGGCTCGCAAAGTGGTAATCACTGAGGTCTACGAGACCATGGATATGGTAGCCACGATAATGGTCACCAACCATACAAAAGGTGCTCGCGATCTGGCCAGAAGCGTCTACTTTCAGTTCATGATGGAGTACCCTCAATCCAAGGCTAGATTCGTGAAGCAGCTGGCTTTTCTAGTTCACAATCTGGACTACAAGCATCAAGAGGGGCGCCAGTCGGTCATGGAGGCAATCCATCTATTGCTGTCCAAAGTTGGCGAAGACCTTGTGCAGGAGATTGCGGACACATTCTTTGTCGCTTTGGTATTGGTTCTTGTCAATGACGAGTCAGTCGAATGCCGAGAGATGGCCAGCGCGTTGATCAAGATCATTTTCGCAAAGGCAGACGCGGAGCGAAATAAATTCTTCGTGGTACTGCTTCGATCATGGCTGGATCAGCTTGAGCAGCCTGTACTCGTTCAAGCTGCACTTCAGGTTTTCCAGTTATGGCTCGACGCTGCCAGCAAGATTGATAAGGAGGTACCTCGGCTGTTACTGAGCCTTGGCCATCTCCTGAAGACGGGTCTGCGAGAAGAGAGCACGGCCGACTGGGAAAGGCTCTTCCTTTGTTTGCAACTGTTCTCGAGATTATGCCAGCTGAGCCCAGCCCACGCATTGGGCGCAAGCTCGGCTCCACTCTGGGCCAGCGTTCGCCAATCCTTGAAGTTTCCTCACTCCTGGGTCAAGCTCGCAACCGCTAAGCTGCTGGGTATATATTTCGCCGACTTCGCTAGGTCTAATGCCAATGAAACACAGGAATCGCTCCCCTTAAAGGGCTCAGGTGGTCTATTCCTTAAAAGCGAGGAGATGTTTGAGATCACGTGTGGCTCGCTAAGACTATTGGAAATGCCCAGGGTGGGCGAAGAGCTTGTAGGACAGAGCGTTCGGAATCTGATCTTCCTCAGCAAAGTCATGGGACATGTAACAGTGAGCACGAACATTGCGCATGCCGAGATGCTTGCGGAAGTCGATGATGAGGACTTTGAAAACGGTGACAAAATCCAGGAGAAGCCTACGCGGACTGTTCTCCAATTCGTCTTCGAGCGCACTGCGGCTATCGTCCGTCGGGGGCCATCAACGATCACAGCACCGGCCCTGACGCCTATGAAGGCCGCGTTGCAGCTGGTCGGCGCTCTATGCAACCATTTCTCATCGGACGCACTGATGCCGTCTATCCCTACTATTTTGCTACCACTCCACAATATGACAGACTCATCTATCCCTGCGCCCTTCTCGGCCGACGAAGCTTTTAGCACTACATACAAGGTCTTGGTATCTAACAGTAGCGAGATCATGTCATTGCTTCAGAAAAAGCTCGGGACCACTGAGTATGTTAGCAACCTGACCAAGGTTAGATCGCTGGTGAAGGGAAGAAGGGAAGGTAGACGGGTTAAGAGAAGGATCGAGGCGATTGCGGAACCGGAGAGAGCAGGGAGATTGAAGCAAAGGAAAGGAGAGAAGAAGAGGGAGAAGAGGAAAGAGAGAAGTGGGGAAGAAAGGGGCAGGAGAAGAGGATGGTGAAAAGAGGGTATATAGTGATACCCACTACCCGCATAGCGAAGGCGTTGAGGAACAGGAAGATTGTGTGATTGAGCTGAGCAGGATGATACCTACGATAGATACGGCCAGTGAAAGGCGATATCAGGTGTATAGTACTGTAAATGGTTCAGCAGAGATCGGTATATACTGCATCGTAGAATAAATGCTGTTCACCGCCAACCAATCGCTGGGCTCCGAGCCTATACAAATCATTTAATTAATATGACAATCCTATCCCTCTGCCCTCAACCCTCTTGAATCAGTGGGACGATTTCAACCATGATTGGAAAACTCTGTTCCTTGTTCCACTCTCGTGTTCTTTCCCTTGGTTTCCCAGAATTCAACATCCCCACCATCAGTTATGCTTCCTCTTCGGACCAGTTCGCCATTATTTCGCATGAGGTCTTCGAGCGTGAAAGGGTTGTCGGCGAATATCTATCACACCAGGCTGTCAGCAGGGAAGCTCCGTGAATGTCTCCGTCCCTCTCCGCAGACTGGGATCAATTAGGGGTTGGTGGCATTTCGTACCTTCAGATGATCGCTAATGACGTGCCTATTCTTGCAATCCGGACATGTTATCAACACCGTCCCATGATGATAGCCCTGCCTAGACATCTCATGCGACGAGCGGTGCTTGCATGGTTTGCAAGTGAATGTGAGTTGATAGGTCGGTTCTTTTCTCCCCCTTCGCGAAGGCCGTGGGGGCTGTGGGCTCGGCGGCGACAATCGCGCGTGTGGAGGATCTTCCGTGGGCGATGAAGCAGGTAGCGATGAGCTGGGAGATGCATCTATTTGAGGAGGTGTTGCTGTGGGTGAGGTAGTGAAAGGGGCCTGGAAGCCCCCGGGTTGCGAGAGAAGGATGCGCCGGGCAAGAGGCCTAGCGTATATGTGATGAGAGATGCTTGGTCTGATCGCCGGTCGAAGTCCTCGAATAAGGGAGCTGAGGGTTTGCGAGGCATTCATCTTGAAGTTTGATACAAAGCAAAACCTGGGAGCAGGGAGGACCTCCAACAAAGTGACCGCCTCCGCCGTCATTGCGGAAAAACTTCGGGTAAAGCTTTCATTGAGGGAGCCAAACCCTGGGGTAGGAATGAGGCCCTCTTCTGTTCACATCAACATTACCACAGCTTGCTGAACAACTTATTTGAGGTTTGGAATCACCAAGCGTCATAAGCTTCAGGTAATGCCCCAGCTAAGGTACATGAAAGACTAGAGTCACCACCTCCAATTTCCACAAATGCTTCAATCTTCAATCCACGCCCAATTCTGAAGACTCATGGAAGAAACCATCCGTGACGCGTGTTTCATAGCTGATCGTCATTTGTCACAATGATAGCCGGAAGGGGTCGAACCAAAATTCGACCTCCCAGAAGGGTAAGTGAAGCTCCTGCTCGTGTTCAAGCGCGAGCCAGTGTTACCGCGATTTCGGCAAATTCTACAACACCTTCTATACAAGTTTCTCACTTCTCGCATTGCCTCAACCTACACTTGCTTCTGTAGGGTTTGCCTTGGTTCTGCCTTCTGTCTGCTTCACTGTTACACTGTGCCGCGCACACATCTAACCTCCAATATGGTAGCTAACCGGCCCCAGGGGCTGGGCAATAACGATGCCGTCGACTTTGAGGAAATATGGGCTGTCCTAGGTGCCTCGCTCCGACAAATACATGGCAAGAATGCCTCGCGGTTATCCTTCGAAGAGCTGTACCGTAACGCTTACAAGGTCGTCCTCAAGAAGCTAGGAGACGCTCTGTATGCGCGTGTCAAGGAATTTGAGAAAGACTGGCTTGTCAACAAGGTCCGGCCGAGCATACTGGAGGAACTTTCATCGAGCCTCTTGGTTGGAGATGTTGGCGCGTCGTCTGTTACGACGACGAACGAAAGGAGGACTGCGGGTGAGAAGTTCCTACAATCTGTCAAAGGGGCTTGGGAGGATCACCATCTTTGCATGGGAATGACTTCCGATGTGTTGATGTATATGGTATGAGCCGCGGCTGAGAAAGGCTGAAGAATGAAGCAACTGTGCTAAAAACCCTAGGAACGCGTTTACTGTAAAGACAATAGGATACCATCGATCTTCGAGGCCGCCATGGCTCAATTTCGTGACTTCGTCTATCGAGCATGCCTATCTTCGCAGAAGGACGTTACGGTCGCAGCGGTCCTCTTCTCGGTAATCCTTGATCAAATTAGGATGCAACGGCAAGGCGATGACATTAACAAGGCCACTATACGATCATGCATCTACATGTTGGAAGGGTTATATGACACAGAAGAACAAGATGAGTCGACGAAACTGTACCTCACCGAATTCGAGCCAGTCTTTCTGAATGCAACAAGAGAATTCTATCGAGCCGAAGGGGCAGCAATGCTCCAAGCAGTAGATGCTGGGACGTTCTGTAGACATGCCAAACGGCGGGCGAACGAAGAACAAGATCGATGTAGATCAACCTTGTCCAACTTGACCACAGAAAAAGTCCAGCTTGTGGTTGAGTCCGAACTCATTAAGGCTAACATAGGAGAAGTCATCAGAATGGAAAACAGCGGTGTCAAATACATGCTGGACAACGATCGTCTCGGCGAGCTTGGGTTGGTATACGATCTCATATCAAGAGTCGATCCCAAAAAAGAGGAGCTGAAGCAAGCGGTGCAAAAGCGCATCGTAGAGCTAGGCACGGACATAAATAGCGCAGCAGTCAAGCCTCCCCAGGATACATTGACCAAGAGCTCAAGACCAGAAAGTGAAAAAGCAAATGGAGAAGCCGCAGCTGCTCCTGAGAAGCCGGTCAACCTGCAGACCACGGCAGCTATTCTGTGGGTCGACGAAGTCTTACTTTTGAAGGGCAAATACGACAAGGTACTCGAACAGCCTTTCCAGAACGACCAAGGGCTTCAGACAGCTTTCTCGAAGAGCTTTACTGACTTCATTAACGCGTTCGAACGAAGTTCGGAATACTTGTCGTTGTTCTTCGACGAGAATATGAAGAAGGGCATTAAGGGTAAAACCGAGAATGAAGTTGACAACCTTCTAGACAGGGGCATAACGCTACTCCGTTACATTCAGGACAAGGACATGTTCGAACGCTATTACAAGAAACATCTGGCGCGAAGATTGCTATTGAAGCGTTCTGTCAGTATGGACGCCGAACGGCAAATGATTTCTAAGATGAAGCTTGAAGTTGGCAGTTCATTTACGCAACGCATTGAAGCGATGTTCAAAGACATGTCAATCTCAGAAGATCTGACCAGCTCATACAAGAAGCACGTTGCTCGCTTGGGCGACCGGGATCCAGACAGAGCCGAGCTAGGGATATCGGTTCTGACAAGCACCATGTGGCCGCTCGATGCAATGGGACCTACCTACCGCGATGATGAAGCAACAAGACCGATGTGTATTTTCCCAGCGCAGATTGAGAAAATACGACGAGGCTTCGAGAAGTTTTACCTTGACAAGCACAGCGGCCGACGACTTACATGGCTGGCTAATATGGGTTCGGCAGACCTGCGCGCTTACTTCGAGGAGATGAAGGGCAACAAAAAGGTCCGCGAGCTGAACGTTTCCACTTACGCCATGGCGATCCTTCTACTCTTCAACGACCTTCCAAAAGGTGGTTCCATGACTTGTGAAGACATACAGGCCAAGACCAACATCCCTCTGAACGAGCTTACACGCAATCTACAGGCACTTGCTGTCGCACCCAAGACGCGCATACTCGTCAAAGAACCAATGAGCAAAGAGGTTCAGCTGACAGATAAATTCCTTTTCAACGAGCAATTCCAAAGCCAGTTCATGCGCATCAAGGTTGGCGTGGTTTCGAGCGGCAACAGGGTCGAGGAATCCAGCGAGCGAAAGGCGACGGAGGAGAAGGTAGATGTCCAGCGTAGGGGCATCATCGAGGCGGCCATTGTGAGAATCATGAAGTACGTTCCGCCTGCATCGGAATTTCCCAGCCTTTTGTGCAAGTCTGCTAACCTTATCAAACTACAGGCAACGCAAGGAACTCTCCCATCAAACCCTTGTCACCGAAACCATCCAGCAGTTGCTGTCACGCTTCAAGCCTGATCCCCTGATGATCAAGCAGAGGATAGAAGGCCTGATTGAGCGGGACTACCTCGAGCGTGTGGAGGATAAGGAACCTGCGGCGTATCGCTATCTAGCGTAGATAGTGATGTCACTCTTTGCGGGCGCAAGAACTTCGCTATGCAGTCTATGATTGAAACGAGGAGCAAACGGGGGCATTGGGGTTGGCTCTGCGTGCTAGGAGAGCTCTTCATGGCATATAGCGCGGAGCTGGGGTGCACTGTGGTTCATTTTTGGAGTTCAATGGCGGCTGTTCTTTAGCTATCATAACTTCAAAGTTACGATGATCCGCTTTGACACTTCCTGAAGATCTAACATGATCTCCCATCTTACTTTGCTGTCCATGCGTGACTTATCTCATACGCACGAACACGAGCACTGTGTTTGGTTTTTCGAAAAGCACTAATGGTATCTCCGCTGATTCCCGATAAGAAGTCCGACAACATCCTACCCCAACACCCTCAAGCCTCCCTTGGTCTTATCTCTCTTCTTCTGCACCCCCGCCCCCGTCGTATCCTTCAACCCACCACCTCCTCCCTTCCCCCCCTTCCCCTTCCTCTTATCCTGCGGCACCACCGCCTTAATCTCCGTCGTGCTCTTCCGCAGCAGCACCGGATGACTCCCAATATACTTTCCCTGCATATCCCTCGCCGCCTGGAAATACTCCTCCCCGTCCGCAAAACTCACAAACCCGTACCCCTTACTCTTCGTCGTCCGCTTATCCCGCACCACGCGCGCCTTCTGCACGCTCGGGAACTTGGCGAACGCTTTGAGCAGGGATTCGTCCGTCACCTCGCCCGCGAGGTTGCCGACGAAGAGCCGGAAGTGCGAGGGGTCCCATTCGAGTAAGGAGGGGTCTTGCCATTGCTGGCCGCCGCCGGAGCGCACCACGGTTTTCTGCTTGCCGTCTGCGCCCGTCACGACGGCGGCGACGCCCGTGTCGGCGTTGGCGGCGGAGCTGATGGCGGAGGTCGTCATCGGCGTGGCGGTCCCGTCGCTCTGTCGCACGCCTAACGGCGCCGTGTTGGCGCTCGTGGCGGAGAAGCTGCCTTCACCGGTGTTGCGGCTGAAGGTGCGGCCGGAGGTCCGTGAGGAGCTGTCGTCTTTGCCCGCGTAGGCGGATTGCCATTGTGCGATTTGGGCTTCCATCTCGGGATCTATTTCTTGACCTCTGCCTCGGCCGCGAGGCTCTTGGCCTGGGAGTGGGAATGGGTTGCGGATTTGCGGTGGGGTGGGCTCGACGAAGGGTTGTTCTTGGGGTGGTTGGTAGTAGGAGGGTGTGGGGGGTTGCTGGTACGAGGGTTGAGCCTGGTAGGCGGCGCCATTGGTGTAGTTGGTGTGAGGAGCAGAGAAGCCTGTAGGTGGTGCGGGAGGTGCGGAGACGACGGGATTGTGTGTTCGGAATGAAGGCGCGTTTGCTGCTACGGATCGAGGTTGAAAGCCGGTGAAGCCGCCCGTTTGCTGGCTGGTAGGCTTGCCTGAACTACCATCGTAGCCTCTCGTTCCAGGTGCGCCTGAGGAGAAAGATGGGGTGTTGCCAAAGGCTGGCTTGAAGGATAGAGGTGGCCCCGCTGCTGGCGGAGGGCGTGGTGGAAGCGACGCATGAGGCTGAGGTGTGGAGGATGAGAGGGTTTGGTTTTGTTTAAGACCTGGTGGTGGCGGGTACGACATGATGAACGGCTGTACCTTGATGACCTTGGCTTGATATGAGAACGTACCTTGCGCCTGTTGGACGCAGTGACAATGCACCCTTGTCAAGCGAAGTCTGGCTACCGCCTCAGCGCCTGTACGCTATGGCCTTCTAGTCCAAGATCGTTGTATCAGCTGGTTGAGATTGCTTTGCGAGAACTACGACGAGCGGTTGACAAACCCTGACGTGCGCGCAAGAAGTTGAGGACGATGCATCAGATAGTTGGGAGTCGGGCCGTCCAAGCCGGAGGGCTCCTTGTCCCGGCGCTTACTCATCATAGTGGGGCTGACAGGCTTGCTCGCTTGCTCGCTTGAACCGATGAGGGTTTTATGTCCCTCCTTATGTCACAGCTGGACAGTTCCGCTTTGCTTAATTACCTCTTAATCTCTTTACTACAACTTACGACAAGATAGCAACAAAAGATCCATTGGCAAGAATTCAAGATGGCGGACAAAGCAGCGTAAGTACACTGCTTCCCTTACCCCACTATCGAGACCTCTGGTGTTAGGCCAGCTACGGGCACAGCCATGCTGCCTCCTTCGTTTCTCCTCGCTCCATTTTGCTCGGCCTGTATTGATAGATCAATGGGCTGACTGTAGCGCCCGTCTTGCCGACATCCATGTCGGCGGACATGCGCGGACAAATCCCAGTGGTGACTTTGGCCTCATCGGTCTGGCCGTCATGGGCCAGAATCTGATTCTGAACGCTGCGGACCATGGCTTCACGGTGGTAGCCTTCAATCGGACGGTGTCCAAGGTCGATCACTTCTTGGAAAATGAGGCGAAAGGTTTGTCCCAAGAGGTTGCGGCGCTCCGCGCAAGCTGATGTTGGACGATTCCAGGGAAGTCGATCGAGGGCGCCCACTCAATCGAAGAGTTCATTCTGAAACTTAAGAAGCCGCGCCGTATCATGCTTCTTGTGATGGCTGGAAAGCCTGTCGACGACTTCATAAACGCTCTCTTACCCTTTGTCGAAAAGGGGGATATTATCATCGATGGTGGCAACTCGCACTTCCCAGACACCAACCGTAGGACGAAGATGTTGGCAGAAAAAGGCATTCGATTCGTCGGGACCGGTGTCTCAGGCGGAGAAGAAGGTGCTCGGTATGGGCCTAGTCTTATGCCTGGTGGTAATGAGGAGGCTTGGCCATTCATCAAGGACGTCTTCCAGTCCATTGCCGCGAAGAGCGATAACGAGCCATGCTGTGACTGGGTGGGTGATGAAGGCGCCGGCCATTACGTCAAAATGGTGCATAACGGCATCGAGTATGGTGACATGCAATTGATCTGCGAGGTATCTCAGAAACTTCTCATTTCTAGAAGTGGAAGGCAGGATTGCTGACAATACCTAAGGCATACGACATCATGAAACGCGGTTTAGGTCTGTCAGCTAAAGAGATGGCCGACGTGTTCGACGAATGGAATTCCGGCGTCCTCGACTCGTTCCTCATTGAGATCACTCGTGACGTTCTCCGATACAATGATGACGACGGGACACCTCTGGTGGATAAGATTCTAGATTCAGCAGGCCAGAAAGGTACCGGTAAATGGACGGCCATCAATGCTCTGGACCTTGGCATGCCAGTCACGTTAATTGGCGAAGCTGTCTTTGCACGGTGCTTGAGCTCGATCAAAGCAGAGCGTGGCCGTGCTGCCAAGCTACTTGAAGGACCCAAGCCAGAATTCTCCGGCAACAAGAAAGAATTTATTGCCAACCTTGAGCAAGCATTGTACGCATCGAAGATTATCTCTTACTGCCAAGGCTTCATGTTGATTCAAAATGTAAGTGGAGCGAAGGTATCGGAACGTTACAGTATCTCACACTTGCATAGGCTGCGAAGGAATACGGCTGGAAACTGAACAAGCCATCGATCGCCTTGATGTGGCGAGGGGGGTGCATTATCCGATCGGTCTTCCTCAAGGACATCACCTCAGCCTACCGCAAGAACCCTGACTTGGAGAATCTTCTCTTTGATGACTTCTTCAACAAGGCCATCCACAAGGCACAGCCAGGTTGGAGAGATATCGTAAGCAAAGGCGCGGTCTGGGGAATCCCGACGCCAGCTTTTAGCACCGCCCTCAACTTCTATGACGGTTATCGCACTAAGGATTTGCCTGCCAACCTTCTGCAAGCACAAAGAGATTACTTTGGCGCCCATACTTTCAAGATCAAGCCGGAATACGCGAGTGCCAAGTATCCCGAGGGCGAAAACAACCATGTAAATTGGACTGGAAGAGGTGGCAACGTATCAGCGTCGACGTACCAAGCTTGAAAAGCGAATGTAAACACCCACAGAATGTCAGATGTAGCGGTCAAGTGAACTGACCTTAACGGTAGGACCATAATTCACTGAAGCCACAAACTGCTACAGCGAGGCTCAGTGTAGATGGTAGATGAAGGCCGAGATAGAAAGCACACCAAAGTGGGATTCTTGTACAGCAGACAATGACGTATTTCTTTCGCTAATCTGAAATTCACCTCAATGATGCGTGAAAGACTCGGGGGATAAAGGGTAGGAGCCTCGTAGATATGCCATAGAATAATAATGTACCCCTGAATTGCGCAGTCACGACCGCTGATCTAGGGCTGACTCTCGACATGAGCACCTGCACTGTCTTATCAACACGCGTGACCAGAAGCAGGATTCTAGGAAAACTCCATTGCAACATCGAGATGTCGTCCATCGATCAGGATTGAAGGATCATCGATACTTCGAAAGTTCACTGCTGCTCCCCTGTTCGGCAATAGGCGCCGCAAGCCAAATTCTGAACCGGTTTCAGCCAGAACCTTGCCGCGGCGATCGACGACTCTGCATTAGGTGAAAGCCAGCAAAAGCGTCTGGACATCCAGACTTAGCATCATCCTTCATGGGTGACAATCCATCGTACGACAAGACAGCAAATGATGGGTTTCAACCGAAGAGGAGCGCCGACCAATTGACCCAGCCGACCGTGGGCTCCCCTCGGCACTCAACCTCCTCTACATCGAGCCAAGACAACCAGGATCCCTACATCGGCTCTCATGTCCATCAACCAGCACCCGATGATATGGACAGCGTTGGCGACGCAAGAAAAAGGAGGGCCATGCTAATGAATCATCCGAACGAGAGCATCGCCGACACTTTACGAGACGCAAATGATCCACGTAGACAACGTCGGAAACGACGGGATGAATTGGATGATACGAGCACGCAGAAGCACACGGCGAGCTTCCCAGATAATGGACATAGCTCCGAATTCTCTTCCGTCTCTGCTAGCGACGACGCGGAACGGGATCACTTGTCTTCTGACCTAGGGTTTACGGATGACGAAGAAACTGGGTTGGCAAAAAAAGAACTTGGTGAAAGCAAACGGAAGAGGAGAAAGCATACCCGATTGGACAAGAGAGTCGCAGGAAGCGCCAGTATCCCTAAGCAAGAGCGGTCGTCTGCGGATAAGAGTGTCATAAAAGCATTGATCACGAATGCTCTTCTGATAGCATCTTGGTATGCTTTCTCGCTCTCGATATCTATCGTAGGTTTCCACTGGCTGTTCAACAATTACATAGAACAACTGACTAGCCCTAGTACAACAAATGGATGTTCTCACCAAAATATCTCGACTTCCAATTCCCACTCTTCACGACATGCATGCACATGCTTGTACAATTTACTCTAGCCTCTCTTGTCCTCTACTTCATTCCACACCTCCGTCCTCGAGTCGACAGCATCACGAACCCACATAATCATAACCCTGTCCACACAGACCCTACTCAATCTGGAAAGCCACTGATGACACGAATGTTCTACTTAACACGCATTGGTCCATGCGGAGCTGCTACTGGCCTGGACATTGGGCTGGGCAACATGAGTTTGAAATTTATATCCTTGACGTTTTTCAGTAAGCATACAAGAAGCGTAATTCGAGCTTGATACTAACATTCGATAAAGCAATGTGCAAATCCTCGGCTTTGGCTTTCATTCTCTTGTTCGCTTTCATATTTCGCCTTGAGCAGCCGTCATGGAAACTAGTGTTGATAATAGCAACCATGACTATTGGAGTAATCATGATGGTCGCTGGCGAGACTGCTTTCGATGCACTTGGCTTCGCACTCATCATCTCAGCAGCCTTTTTCTCTGGATTTCGCTGGGCCTTGACCCAGATCCTGTTATTACGGAATCCGGCAACAAGCAATCCTTTCAGCAGTATCTTCTTCCTTGCGCCAGTTATGTTCGTTGCGCTCTTCATCATGGCCGCTCCAGTCGAAGGTTTTGGTCCCCTTGCAGCAGGGCTAGGGGCTTTAGCAGAGAAGGAAGGCGCTTTCAGGGGAGTCGGCATCCTGCTCTTCCCCGGTGTCCTCGCATTCTTGATGACGGCGTCCGAGTTCGCACTTCTAAAGCGCACATCGGTCGTTACACTCAGCATTTGTGGTATATTCAAAGAAGTCGTGACCATCTCAGCGGCAGGGATCATCTTCCATGATCCTTTGACTCCAATCAACATCAGTGGTCTGTTGGTCACAATCGCCAGTATCGCCGCTTACAATTACGTTAAAATCACGAAAATGAGGAAGGTCGCGGAGATGGAAGTCGCCAAGTCTAAAGATGGCGAGAGCGAAGCGACCGAGCCTATGCTTCAAGCTCACGGAGGCACTGACGGAGCGAGCCAAAGGGCACCGTCTTCAATGACTAGTGGGCTTCCGGCGGCTGTCCTAGGAAAGGAATGAAGACAGCGGCGTTCGATCCAGCGCCTATACCATGGGCATAGGTGGTCGGCGTTCTTGCGAAAAAGGTCAATGTAGAATAGCTCCTGCTTAGGCACATTGGGCATTTGTGGGACAGGGAACACTGATGAGATATGTCTCCCTTATACATGAATTAACTTAGCATATAAATGCATAAGCATCCTGATCACATCTTATCGTCCCTTGCAGGCTCTGGGAGTGATATCCAACACTGGGTCCGGAAACAGACTTGTTCATGTCTCAAGGCAGCCTTCAAAAAGACACCGACTACTACTTTTTATCTTGCTGAATGCTCTTATCTATAAGTCAACACCAGCGAGCCGCATCCGCGGCCCAGCAAAGCGGGTTGCAATCTTCTAGCGGTATAGATGGCGATTCTCTCGATCGAGTAATTCATCATCTTCGGCCCAGACGACCCTTGATGGGGATCCTCATAGATTATGGGAGCAAACACCTCCCGCTCAAGCGTCGAAACCTCATCATCTTCGTATGTATAATTTTATTTCAATGCGATAAGCGAAAGCCGCAAAGTTCAGAAATAACCCGTCCCGCCCAGACGGGATGATATCCGCTGCGCCTGTAAGCTGAGTGGACCCAACATTCATAAGCACTACGAATCCTCAGCGACACTCGCATGTATTGCCTTTAGATTATTGCTTCGGCGCCACTCGAGCTGCGTTGTTGTCCTCATCATGCATCGGGTTTCAGGTTTTAGTACCTGGATTTCGTTTCTCCTCGCAGCTGTCACCGTCGCGCATCCATCTTGCAGCACGATATAAGGTAACCCTAATGGTATGGATTGCCGTAGGATTCTAGATACCTTCACCCATGGACGAGCAGACCGAGGAGCTGTTCATTGCTTTGCTCCGGCTGGCACGTCGCATCCGGATGACGTAACAAGTCCTCAGTGGGCGCACAGAGTAGACACACCCAAATTTTGGGCACGAGGTAAGGCTCACTGAAGGTTCCTTGGTTAGCCATCCTCGCCGCATATGCTGAAACATCCCATAGATGATAGTCCTGGATGCAGAGTGGCTTTGTTCCCGGTCTTGGCCACCGACGGGACGCTATCCTATGATGTTAGTCGATATCTGAGCATTCAGGGTATCGGTTATGGCATTAGCCATTATTGTGCGGAGGCTTTAGGCATACCCGGCCTTGTAGGGTCGGGCGGTATTGATTCTACCGGTAGATACCTTGCTCTTACAATTTCGAGGCCTCGCTCACCAACCTTCAAGGCGACAACAATAAACTCCGTCTCATCCTGTACGCGCCAAAATCTAAGTTCGAGAACGACACAATAGAGGACTACAAAAACAACAAGCCAATCGCCGTCCAAGAAGATACAGACGACGAGTATGAACCTGGACCGTCAAAGCCCCCGAGTCCCCCACGCAAACGACCGCGAATTGTCGGAATGGGCTTGATGACTGGTGGAGGCATTAAAACCCGGACACGCAATCTCAGCGATGGCTGGTACATGGTCTTTGATGCAATCACGTCCGTCCTTCCTGCTCAGCCTGCAGCAGCTGATTTGGAATCTTTCTACAACAATGTGATAGATGCCACCGCCAGTCAATTAAGCACAGCCATGAACACGACGGAGAATCTTGCATTCAAATTTGGTAAGATCAACCTACGCTTGTCCTCTGCGACGCCTATCAACTGGAGCTGGGTCATCAATTTTGCGTCGGATATGTTGGATAACATCAGCCAAGATTTTGCTGTTATGTTCAATGGGAAGGCTTACAGTGCCTATTGGGATATACCGCCAGTGACAGCAGTAATGACAACACTTTAGGGTTATCAACAGTCATTTGCTGTGTCAAAGCCACTATGCCGCATAGAAAGCTGACCGGTGCGACATTGGTGCTCATGTCGGTGTAATTTGAGCTCTTACAAAAATTCAATGAATTGTTGATAATCTTATTGGAAACCAATTTGGGAAAACCTCGCGGTCATGGTTGTACACCACATGGATGGTGCATTTGAACTGTGTATTGAATCGCCTATATCCACCATTTCCATTGTCACCTTCCCGAACGTAAGCCCCCGTGTGAGTAGCGCTGCTTGCCTTAGCTTACAGGAGTTGACGTCATCATGGTGAATTCAATTTCTACTCTACGCTCGGGGTGCGACAATTTCTATCCCACCCAAGAGCTAATTTGGATTTTGTGTCTTGGCAAAGCGGTGGGAACGGCCCGTCATGCCGCTTATGCCATTAGCCGCCCGGGTTTTTCATTATGTCCAACATCAAAAGCCAATTTCCACTCGCAAACGAGACAAGGAGAGGTGTCTGGTGCGATTCTACCCATCCAGCAGCCCTGTTTTAGACCCCTTTTTTCCTTTGCTTCTTGTCACTCCTTTGTATCCCTTTACCTTGTGATTGTGGGTCCCCGGGCGTCGAGCCTGAGGCTAGCATACTTAGATCCATGCGTCGCTAGGCGCTTTGGAAAGCGTCGCCAAGTAGATCAGTCATACCTAAGGCAGACTTACCTTATCTATGGCGGATGTCAAGCGCCAAAATGCTGGTGGAAAGGTTCAGGTTGCAACGCCAAATATCGGGCCCTCTGGTCTCACGTCTTTGGAGACTGCTCTGGGGGCAGTCATTGGGGCCCGGTAAGTCCTTGCCGCTGCAAAGCTATTGCGCCTAGTTTCCAATGTCTTAGATAGCAGCTTCGTCGCAGAATCTTTCGCTACATTCAGACTCTACTTTGAGCGCTACTGACCTACCGACTTCAGCATCCGCATTGAGACTAAGCTCGCAGCTCATCCGGCGCTCGAAGGCACGCTGTTCACAGCGTGCCCCATTACCAACCTTGTCGCCGTATCGGTCAGCTCCACACCTCCGACGCACCATATTATCCCCATATCTACTATCAACAACTTCACTCTCTTGGCTGCCGCTCCAAGCTCAGGCCCCGCATCATTTGCCGCAGCTCTTCCACCCATCGCTCCACTCGACTCCGCTGCGCTTCTCAAGCGTGCAGATGCCGCAGTTGCTCGCCTGAAAGAGGCTGCAGCCCGTAAGAACAAGTCGGTGAGCAAGGAGGCACAGGATATCTTCGATGGGCTCTACCGTACGTTGCCGACGCGCTGGGATGGTAACAATATTGTGGTGAACGACGCCGTGGTGATAACGGCGCCGTACCGTGCGGAGGACTGTCGAGTAGGTGCGGGGCAACAGGTCAGCATGCTTGGACGGGTGAAAAAAGTGGTAAGTGCACCTGCGGGCAAACCGGCAGAGAAAACCAGTGACTGACCATGATGTAGCTGGAAAATGAGCGGAGGAGGTTAGGCGAGAAGTCTAATAAGGTAGTACCGGCCGTACCTGCAATGCCAGCTGTGCTTGCAGGAGGACTGAGGAAAGGAGGTTGAGTGTATGACAACAGTGCTGGAAGGCTCACGATGAGCGCTTTCGCGATTACTGGACTAACACTGATGGTTTGTCCTTCCGCGAATGATGGAGCTTATAGTGCAGAGACGTTCGACCCGATGTTAAGTGTCAATACACCCAAACATGTCGGGTAGTGCCATCCATCACTCGGTACAGAGCAATACGAGCCACCAAACCAGTGTGCAGCCAACCATGTTCCACAACCCTACGGGCATATCACAGCATGGAGATTGGGTGCCCATGCCTACTTGAGCATTGTTAGCTGCGTTGGCGCGTTGCGATATGTACGGGGGAAAGCAAGAACGGTTTGAAGCCCTTTGACGAGATCAACTACTGTCATCCGACGGAATAGATGACAGCTCACTACCGCTGCTATCCTTGGCTACTTCTGGACCATCGACCTTACTGCTCCGCCATTTCAGCGTCGTCTGCTTTCCCTGTCCTGTCTCATTTCCCCTTTTCTTACCCTTGCCCTTTGACTTCTCCGCCGCTTTCGCCTCCTTCTCAAGCTTCCGTTCATATTGCTCCCAATGCTTGTCCCTCTCTTCCTTCCCCCGCTCACTCAATATCCCTTCCATCTTCTTGAAATCTTCCCCTTCGGTATCCATACCCACCAAGTCCTCCAGCATCTTGATCTCTCCCGCCCACACCCTCTTATCCTCAATCGTCTTCCCTTCATTCTCCGGGTCCTTCCTATCAGTAGGCGTCTCCAGCACCATCGGCAACCCTTCGAACCGCTTTTCATTCATCACATTATGAAACGCCCTGAGTCCCACGAACCCAGTCCCGATGTTCGCATGCAGGTCTCGATGACTGCCGAAGGGCGCTTTCGAATCATTCAGATGCAACGCTTTCAAATACTTCAACCCTACTATCCTATCAAACTCGTCCATAACTCCCATAAAGGTGGAAGGCGAGCGCAAGTCATAACCAGCCGCGAAGACGTGGCATGTATCCATACACACGCCAATGCGGGATTTATTGTCTACCTGGGCGATGACAGAAGCAAGATCAGAGAAGATGGAGCCAATCACTGAGCCGGAGCCGGCCATGGTTTCCAGAACGGGCGTCACGGTGCTGGTAGCGGCATGAGCGCGGTTCAGCGAGCTGGCAATGCGCGTCAGGGCCGACTCGCGGGTCGCAGTGGGGCCCGTCCACCCCGGATGGAAGTTGTAGAGCTTGATGCCGAGAGCTTCGCAGCGGTGGAGGTCGTCGAGGAAGGCGTTGTAGGATTGAGCGTGCTTCTCTGGATCTTCCTGCGCGAGATTCACGAGATAGGAGCCGTGGGGGAGGATGTGGCTTGCGGCGTCGTACTTGTGCTCGGTGCAGGAGGCGAGGAATTGGTCTTTGTGGTCGTCGAGGAGGGGAGGGTTTTCCCATTTGCGTTGGGACTTGAGGAACATGGCGAAGGCGTTACCACCTATGTGCAGGCAGTTGGTTACGGAGTTGTGCACGCCTTTATGAGATAGATACATTAGCTTCATCTTTGCTTTGTACAGTTTTACTTCATGATTTAACGGACCTTTTGCACAACTAACGTGGGCGCCTATGAACATATTTAAGCCAGGGGTCCGTGCTGCTATAGGCATGGCTTCTGCCTCTTTCTCTTCTTTCGTCTTCCGCTTTTGCTTTGGCTTCTTTGGTATGTCAGCGTCTTGACCACCTTCTTCGTCGCCTTTCTCGTCTTTAGCTTTCCGCTTGCGCTTGGTCTTGTTGGGTTTGCGTGCGTCCTCTCCCTCTTCATCCCCTTTCTCGTTTCTCGATGTTCGCTTCCGCTTAGTCTTCTTTAGTCCGGCGGCGTCTGTCTCTCCGTCTACGCCTTCTACCATTTTGCGCTTCCGCTTTGTCTTTTTGGCTATGTCTGCGGCTTCCGATCCTTCTTCGGCCTGTGATGTGACCCACTCGTCCTCCGTGTTATCTGTACCCTCCCCTCGAGGCTCTACACCAAAAACAGCTTCCACTTGTTCGTTGAGCTTCTTCGCATACCATTCAGGGCGACGCGGCCCCTCCTCCGATGTTTCAGAGCCCTCTCCCTCTGATGAAAGTCCTAAAAGTTTCTCGAAGTTCTTTGAGAGGTTTCTCAAATATTCCTGAACGTACTCCACGACTTCGGGGTCTTCTTCATCAATTGGCAGCCTTCTCTGCTTCGATCTTCTGGACTTCTTGGCCAGCTTCGGTTCCGTGACCTTTTCAGTAAAGCTTTGAGGCTGCGGTGTTCCTTCGGCTACACTCTGTGTATCTACTTTGTCCTGAGTAGCAACCAAAGCGGCTTCTGGTCTTGTTTTCTTCTTAGGGGTGGTTGGCAGAGAAGCTTGCCAGGAATCTCCTTCGACTACATCGGGTTCAAGCGGTGGTGCTCGATTCTTGCGGCTTTCCGGAGGTTTGCGAGGTGGTTGCGTGCCGGATGATTCAGCCTGCATGGCACAAGGATTGAATCACGACAGGGAAGCATCACAAGATTTATTATAAGCTAATATAACCCAATCGCATTCGGTGTCGACGCGGTTAATTCAGGGGTTTTCACGCGGCAGGCGCGTCTGCATCCTTTCACTTGACCCTGAATACAACCCTAAATAATCTCTTACCTTGGTTGCTATGCAGCAACTCACTGTTGACCTTACCCATTGAGCCTTGGTTTCGCTCTGCGAACGCTTTGCGACAAATTGGCCCTCAAATCCGTGCCTCGAAGATAGGGCTTCATTCAGAATGTCGATCACAGAAGACTTGATCAACTTCGACATCATAGAGACCCAGAAAGAGAACATCCAATCGCTCCCTGGTGGCCGTTCAGCGAAAGCGTTAGCATCGACATTCGCACCTACGTCTCGACCATCCGGACCAACACCAGGCGACACCAGGAATCTCAATGACGCGATACGACAAGAGTACGAGCTGGAAGTGCTTGCAATAGCTGACAGCGACGACCCTTTAGATGTATATGACCGATACGTGAAATGGACATTGGGTGCCTACCCATCGGCGCAAGCCACTCCAGAATCCCAGCTACGGCCCTTGCTAGAACGCGCAACGAAGGCATTTCAGTCGACATCGCATTATAAGAACGATCCACGGTATCTTAAGCTATGGCTCAATTACATTCGCTTCTTCTCCGACTCTCCGCGAGAGACATTCGCATATCTAGCGAGACACAATATTGGCGATGGATTGGCTTTGTTCTACGAGGAATTCGCGGCTTGGCTAGAGGGGGCCGGAAGATGGACGCAAGCAGACGAGGTGTACCTGCTGGGCATCGAGCGAGAAGCCCGGCCAACCGAGCGATTAGCCCGTAAATACTCCGAATTCCAACAGAGATTCGAGCATCGGGTACGAAATGGCGACGAGCCTTCCTCACCGGCTCTTCCTACTGTACGACCAGCACTGGCCGCAAAGATCGATCCTTTCGCCATATCGACACCCCGTTCCACTGATCCTCAAGCGCCGCGAGCTGCGGGTATTGGTGGATCTTCGACCTTGCGAGGTGGGAAGCAAAAATTAGCTATCTTCAGTGACGCCGATACGCCGGCGTCTAGCATGCGGCCAAGTTCGGGCGAAGCGAGAGGCTGGGATAGTATTGGGTCGATAGCGGATCGTAAGAAGGAAAATACAATTGAAGCTAAGCCATGGGCAGGAGAGACATTGAAGGCTGGAAAAAGAGCAAATGGCCCTCCGAAGATGATGATTTTCAAGGATGAAGTATGTACTTGCTCCCTACTCACTCGATACAAATGTTCACGATCACAGGACTAATTACTGGCCGCTTTGGCGTCATTATGAGTTTAGTCGGATCCGCAGCTATCAAATCCCAATAGATCACAAGTCTCACGATACGCCGAGCAGCAACAAGTGACCAATGCAAAGACAGGGAAGATTGAGCGCGTGTTCGTGAACCTAGAAGCAGTGTACCCCAATCCTGATAATCCCGATGAAGAAATGAGTTTCGAAGAGTTGAGAGCTCAGTCGCGGGGCTGGCTCAATAGAGACTGGGGTGCTGAGAGGAGAGCAGCACGGCAGGCTGCATCTGTTCTTTCTTCTCTGCCGGAGCCAATCTCTTCACCTGCATCGGCGATCGAAGATATGGGTGGCAACACGCAAGAAAGCCAGCCAGCCATTGAGGCTGCCTTAAGAACGGATAGAAGGGTTGAAGCAACGAGCGGCAAAAATACTGGTCGAGAGGGCAAGCCAACCCGGCCAAAGAAGATGAAGGTCATGGAGGTCAAAGGCGAAACCCAAACAAGTAGGTCTATAAATCCTCATGACCTTTACAATGACTAATGAAAGTCAAGTAAAAACAAATCTGGCTTCGCCAACGGGCCCAAAACTAAGGCGAAAACCATCGGCAGAGCCGACCATGACGCTTCATACAAAGGCAGCTACGGAAGACATACTCGACATCTTCAATCAGCCATTGCGGAACATGGGACCACTAGGTAGTCAAGCAGACAGTAATTGTGAGAGTGATTATGACGATGACGATTACACGAGTGCTGGAGAAAGCACCGGCACGGGACGGATATCCGGTACGAGCGAGTATGGCGACGACGATGCTGATAGCAGAAGTTTAGCTGACAGGGATGAGACCAATGGCGCGACTGGCAGTCCATGGTCAGACTTTACGAAAAGCAAGCATGTCCCCAAAGTCGACACCATCTTGGCAGGCGGAGAACATGAGCATTCAGAGACCAATGACGAGGGATTCATTCTTCTCGAAGATATCCCCAAGGAAGATCAGCAGGAAGCAGACGAGGAATTGGTGACCCCAGTGATGGCAGAGTCTGAGAACGAGCGGCATCGAACGAAGTTTATACCATTGCCTCCAGAAGATTTTGAGGCACCAACTCACCCCTATCGAGATCCTTCGCAGGCTTTCCAGAACAGGTTACCGTTCATGACACCAATTGTCGAAAAGACCGAGTCCTCGATGGGAGCATTGACTATTCGAGAGGAAAAGGATTACTTTAATTCCAAAACGCCCTCGAGACAGCATGGAGATGGATCTGTGGGCCTTCATATCGAAGACGAGCTTCTCAGCAGCCCGTTTCAAGAAATTATCAACGAGGCCAGAGTTGGCCGACACGACACTAAGAACGCCTCTCCTGTTAAATTGTCAAAGAAAGTGGATACCTCGCAAAAGAAAGTGCTCTCAAAGGTGCCAAAATCAACAGGTACTATAATCAGGGACGGTCAATGCAATCCCGTAGACGATTCCATCCGGAATACAATTCTCGAGAACCTAGAGCCACCATTGTCAGCATGCGCTGGATTTCACGATCTTAGAACCGAGACCTTCAACAGAGGTCCCGAGATCCGCAAATTCGTCAAAGCCCTCACAAAAGTATCAAAGAACGGGTACGACAAAACCACGACCAACCTCTCACTACCTCCAACCCTCACATTCCCTACCTCCACCACCGAGGTCTTCACCATCAGACGTGAGCTCGGAAAAGGAGCATTCGCCCCCGTCTACCTCGCAGAACAGATCTCCTCCTCTGCAGACGAAGCGGGAGAAACAGCCTCCAAACAGCTAGCCATCAAATGCGAACATCCGCCCACACCCTGGGAATTCTACATAATGACCACCCTGCAAACCCGCCTCTCCCACTCCCGCGCCGCCTCGTCTCTCCTCCAACCCTACTCCCTCCACCTCTTCGCCGACGAAGGCTACCTCCTCGAGCAATACCTCGACCAAGGGACCCTCCTCGACCTCGTCAACACCGCCAAGGCCGACTCCTCCGGCGTCCTCGACGAATGCGCCGCCATGTTCTTCACCATCGAGCTCCTCCGCACCGTCGAAGCCATGCACAGCGTCGGCATCCTACACGGCGACCTCAAAGCCGATAACTGCCTCGTGCGCCTCTCCCCCGTGCCCTACACAGAAGAATGGGACAACCAGTACCACGCCGATGGCTCACATGGCTGGGCTGCAAAGGGGCTCAGCCTCATTGATTTCGGGCGAGGGATCGATATGCGCCATTTCCGGCCCGAGGTGCAGTTCGTAGCGGATTGGAAAACGAGCAAAGCCGACTGCGTGGAGATGCGGGAGCTGAGGCCGTGGACGTGGCAGGTGGATTACTGGGGCATTGCGGGCGTGATCCACTCCTTACTCTTTGGCAAATACATCGAGGACGTCGTCGTCCCCGAAGCGAAAACCGAGGGTGCCGAAGTGGGAGGAGGGTTGTTGGGCAAGGGAGGGAGGAGGTATAAGCTCAAAGAGAGCTTGAAGCGGTATTGGCAGACGGAGATCTGGGGCGGGGTCTTTGAGTTGTTGCTGAATCCGACATTGCATGTGGAGGGGGAGGAGGGGGGGAGGATGCCGGTGGCGAAGGGGTTGAGGAGGGAGAGGGAGAGGATGGAGGAGTGGCTTGGGAGGGAGGCGGGGAGGAGGGGGCTGAGGAGTTGTTTGAGGAGGTTGGAGGAGAGGATTAGGGAGGGGAGGAGGAAGTAGAGCAGTGTGGAGTGGTGAGGCGTTTGGATGAAGGAGCTGCGTTGGATGGTGTCGAGGCGCTGGTCCTAAGCCGATGTTCGATCTCTTCAATCACTGACAACGATATGAGTGTTTTCTATTCATGTGCCTGAAACCGTCATGGACTTTCCATTTCCGGAAATACCACCAACCTATGCTCTATAGCGAGAGATTTAGGAGCTTTGGTGTAAGAACATAACAGATCCGAGAAAGAAATAATGGCAGGGAAGAATCACCTATCAATATCTCACACGTACAAGCCGATCTTACCCAGGCAAATTCTTCCCCAAACATCATCAAGCATGAACATCCTACTTCGAGCAGCACATAAACATAACTTGAGCGCTTCGTATGATCCCTGGAGACGGCCATCTATCTACCGACAACAGGGGCAACAAATCAATCAATCACACCACCATCAGCAACAACCTCCCCAGCCACTAGACGACCCTTGTATCAGCGTAGCAAATAGCAAGCCCCATGCCCCAAGGTATAAGAACCTCCCTCTACACCGTCCTCCATCTAGCCCATTGCATACCTACCAGTCCATACCTCTCAAGCGCAACAAAGGGGTGGGAAGCAGGTGATTTCTGTCTTCATGCTGAAGATGGTTCTTGAAGGTGTTTGCATGACAGTGGAGAAGGGGTGAGATCCCATAAGGGTGAAGTATGTATTGGGATGATAGCGAGAGAGGGGATTGCTGTGTGGGAGGAGATGGGGAGGGAAGGGAGATGTATTGGATTATGAGGATTGGACCATGGGTGTCATGCCATGGGAAGGAATGCGCGGCGTTGCCATGGATTGCGGGTGTATCCAGCGGGGTTGAAGTGGTTGGGGTTGGGTCTGGAGATTGGTTGAGTGTAACCTGGAGGTAGGAGATGATGAATAGATGTACATGAGAGCAGCAATAAAGGGCCGAGAAAAGGCCTGGTGGTACAGATGGGAGTCGGGTCAAATCAACACTGGTTTCGAATCCATATAAATAAGGCTATCAGAGTCCTAGGTGCCTCCTGAGCGGAGGTCGGTAAACTTGTGTGATAGATTACGTTGAAGGAGAAACACGAGTTCGTGTAAGCATGAGTGGACAGGAGTCTTGTACCATCAAGAGGTCGGGTAAGAACATATAGGCATGTCAATAATCGAGGATAAATAAGGGACAGATATGAAAAAAGTGTGCAAGTTCAAGCATAATCTACCTGCTGCGCAAGTACTCAGTAGAGCGGTCTAAATACAGACATAACAACCCTAGCAGCGAGCAGCTGTATCTGCTTTCAGATGTCCCTTGAAGAGGGGTTTTATGTATCTTAGCTATCTCATGAATCAATTTTCTCGTCGTCTGGCATGCAATAGAACCATATCTCATATCTCAATGATGCTGTCGAATGTTCGGTTGGTCAAAGATACAAGTAGCTCGTACCCAGAAAAAGAATCCTGGCGTCGGGGCTGGGAAGAAAGAGAAATAGAGATGAAATGCCATTCTGGTGTCGTAGATCCTTCGTAACATATGGCTCGTATCAACGTCGCAATGGGCGGTCTATGGCAGGCTTGCAAGTGGAAGCAGCCTGACCAGGTTACTGCATCGAGCTATCCTGAGAAACAACCTCTGGTGTTGGGTCTGGCTGGCTGCGAAGCAAGCGACTAAGGTCATTGTTGTCATCTTGGCTCAGACGCTGCTCGATCGATGAGAACGTGCTTGGGTCGTATGCTGAGAGACTAGCAGTAGCCATGTGCCGTAAGGGTCGTCGAGACGGTCGACGACCGATATCCGCGAAAGGCGAGCCCAGACGGCCAATAGAATCTGCTGTCGGAGGGTTTAAAAGCGTAGCTGAATGGGCTGATCCTACTGGCAGGTCGGGGCTGGTCATTTGTTCGTCTGCAGACGGGGGTGTGAATAGTCCTGCTAGCCGAGCTTCGTTGCTCATGTCGCCAAGACTAAACCCTCGGTTCCTACGGCGATGGCGACCTTCTGCAGGAGCGCCGAACAAATTCTCAAGCATTTCTCTTCGGATGTCTGTCCCTCCTGGACTTAGCTCATCTTCCAGCTGATGCTGTGCACGACGCTTGGTCATACTCGGGTAAGGAAAGGTGTCGTGCAAACGGACTGGCGACCTCAGCGTAGGCCCAATAGTAGTCACATCGCTCGATTGAGTTCTTGGAGTAGTCGGGCGCAAGTGCTGACGAGATCTGCTAGGTCCCCACGTATGGAAGCCGTTAAAAGGGGAGCCAAGCTGGCCGGCGCCCACGATTTCCTCATAACCCTGTCCTAGATCAGAGGGTATGGCTGTCGGCGATGCCCATGGCACAGGGGGCTCATTGAACCATTCGCTATCAGGATTTGGAGCCGCAGCGGCCGGTTGAGCGAATTGAGCAAGAGGTCCGTCAGGCTGCATAGTAGCTGCAGTGCTTGTTGTAAGAGACAACTGTATGTCACGGGTGTTGAATGCCGAGGAAGACTTGCGGCAAGCGAATGGGCTACATGGGCGCGATGATCGAGAATTGGATCGTGGTGAGCTGGATGAAAAGGGCGAAGGACTTCGACTCTGGAGCAAACGTTGATAGTGGGGAGCTATAGTCGCCTTGCGTTTGCAGAGCTCTCGCAATCTCCTGCGTGTCGAAGACCCGCTCTTCGGCCACGACGGCGCTTTGGGAAATGTCGAGCCGGTAGGAGTATTGCTGCCGCTTCGTTTCGCTGTAATGGTATCGGGAGAACCGTTCGTAGCGGCTGATTTGAGACCTCTAATTGGATCAAGTGGGCTGGAGATTTCTGGTGATTTGCAAGATGCTTTGGTGCCTTTCCACGTACGTCTTGCCGCCCTAGCTACGCGATGACAGACCCCTAGAGGTGGTGCAACTCCAGGGAGCAATTTGAATGGTGTGACAGTGGGGTCCTGGAGATACACAAGGTATGTTGTCCACAGATGTCGATCCATCTCTGGCGTCCACTGAACAAGACTTTGCTTCTTTTGGGGAACAAACAAGCTCGCTTCAATCCTAGGCCTCAAGATGGATTTGGGTTTTCTGATCGATCGAGTCCCGAAGGGGTCTGCCGCATCACTTTCCGGGCTGGTGCAGCTACCGCCCTTTGACTGGTATGATTGAAGGCTAATATCAGACTCATCCGAGGAGTCTGAGAGTAGGGAGCAAGCCGACATTGGTCGAGATATACTGTCTCCTATGTTGGACTCCTTCGAGCTAGTCCAGGTTTCAGGAAGGAGAGTTTTCTTGACTGTCGGGGTGCGTGGGGCAGTCAGAAAGTGACGAGGGACCGGTGCTAGGAAGCCATATGCGGGCTCTGTCACCCGTTGTTGGAAGGATGGTCTTGTTGACTCCGGGGGCATTGTTGTCTCTATAGAAGGTATGGGAATATCTTGAGTGGCATCTTGGGCAGCAAATGTACGTGTTGCTACCGTGGGGCGACTACGTCGCTTGATACGGTAAGCACGAGGAGACTTTGGTACTGGAGGAGGCTCCGATTCTTGCTCAGGCGTCTTGGGCTCATCGCCTTCGGTGTAGTGGAAAGTAAAGTTGCGCGGGAGGGTAATCGAGAGTTGCGGACGAGCTCGAGGCATGGTGTGGTGAGTGTAGCGAGCAGGATCGCTGAGTAGCTGAAGCGAGTGTGCAACAGGGTCGGACGAGAACAGACCAGGCCTGGTGCTTGTGGTGTCGAAATGTCTGACCACGAACGTTTCTCAGCCCGTGCTCAACTCGTGTCCTGGAGAGACGAAAGCGGTTCTGTCTTAATCACAACATCTTCGGTGAGGTAGTGAAACAGTTTTGCGTAGTGCAAATGCCAGCCAGGCTGTAGGCAGAAGCAATAGACCGTCCGAAAGCCTGAGCAAACCAACGTGAGGTTCCGCTATTTGTAGAGATTTGGCGGCTGTTTGCCTTGAGACCGCTTTTCCACCTAAGCAACCAGTATAGCGAGGGACTGCAACCGACGTGGTGTCCTACGCAACAACCTTCAAGCGTTTTTCTTTTTGCAGCAAACCTGCTACAAAATCCGAGTGGGTAGAAGCAATTCGTGTGCTGAAAGTTTTGAGTGCCAGAGCCGAGCAATCGATGTCCTCGCTGGGAGGGATGTCGCACGGAAAGGAACTTTGGTGCCGAAAGGAGTTGGACAACGCTGGACTCTGAATCAGACCAGCAGTGCGGTATTGCAGCAGGTCTCGGACCACTGCTGCGTCAGGTCTCGGATGACTGAGGTCTTTACTCCAAAGATCCTCCAGCAGGCGCAAGTGAACAGTATTCTAGGTTGCTGTCACGATGACCCAGAATGGCTGCGGATGGAGAAACCGAGGACAGTCGAAGCAAAGCTAGGCGCATCACATACAAACCTCTCCACGCCCGCAGTGCGACCAATAAATTGGTAGGATTCGGCGACTACAAGAGCAAGAGCAGTAAGCGTGTGATCATTGAAGTCGTAGCGCGTTGGGACGAACGCTAGAACTTGTGCAACGGTCTGCTGCAGGCGCAAGGATGTGAGACGCGTTGAGGAGGGGCTAGGACTTGCCTTGACGATCGGCCAGCTAGTGAAGGGCGCTGCCGCTATCAGACCGCTCAAGCTCGTGCAAGGACGAGGTCGATGGTCGATATGGACTACAGCGTGCAAGACAGCGACGTTGATCTAGTAACGGACGTCGAGCGAGGGTTTGTGCTGTCGCCGTCGGCTTGCATATGATGGATGCATCACAGGTCCACCTTTCGCGTCTTTGGCGCGTCTTATCTCGCGCCTCCGGATTTGTTTCAACAGCCCAAACAGAAGATCCACCTGCTTGACGTTTGCACTTTCCAACACTTGCAGCGAGCTGCTGCCTCGGTCGTCAGGCTATTTGTTGCCTTGAAATCCTCAGCGATGGTAGACTCCACTCCACATGGACCTGCAGACCCTCTCAGCGAGCAGCCTTCGCTACCGGTGGGGTTTGCACAAGCAATGCTGCCCAATGCGGAGAGTATGGAACCCCTCACCTGAGCACAGGAGCCCAGCTGTCAAGCTTGCTGTGAGATCTGCTCTGTGCATATGCGAATCAGAAGCCTGATCTGGCAAGCGTCCTTGGCTATCTCGCACGTGGGGTAGAGTCCTCTGCTGGTTTCATGCTCTTCTTTCTGTGGAGTGAGAGGAGACCAGGCGAGTGCCAGGAAAGCGACGTGCATATTGAAGCTGCTAGACCTGTGACCACTCAGAGGGAAGTGTCGATATCTGGAGCAGATGTTTGGTCACAAGTTAAGATATAGTGGGATTAAACGCATCACGGCCGGTTTGTATCCATCATGTATGATAGATTGCATTCGTCCACTTACTTGTCTCACGATGCTAGAATCCTTCTTCTCTGGATGGATCTAAGCACCCAAGCAAGTAGGTAGAAGGCGCTATTAGTCTCTCTTGAGTCTACCGACTTTCTTTTCAACTATCGGGCATTTCCTCCTTGTTTCTCGTTCCCAAATCCAGTATCATGTTCCAGGTACCATATTCATGTCTCATAGATATCGTCTACTCGGAAGTTTTATTATCATGCTGTCACCTTCAGCATAGCCGATGCGGTAAGATTTCCCCCACTGCTCGCTCCTAATTTTCTCTCCTAGCAGCTCTCATTCAATGTATCTTTCTTTGACACTGCGTTTCGCAAGTAGAGGTCAGCATACGAACCTTGACCACCACAACGGTACTGCAAGTTAAATGCGGATCGCTCCCATAGCTTCACCAGGCAGCAGCTGGACAACAGCTCAAGCGAATCGAGCCTGACTATCGGTCCAAGAGAAGTTAGTCGAGCTTCGAACGGTGGCGAGGGAGATCGAATTCTCTTGCACTTGAAAAGCCCCAGTCAATGTGTTTCCACCTCTGTGTCTCTCTTTCTCTCTCTCTCTCTCTCTCTCCATCTCTCTCTCCATCTCTCTCTCCATCTCTCTCTCCATCTCTCTCTCTCTCATTTGATATATATACATCTTCCACCCGGATGATTGATTGGATCATCTTTCATTTCAGTCGTAGAGATCTGGTTGACAGATCCTCCATATGGATCTTCCAGGAGATGGCAACTGATCTCACGGCTGCGCTTGTTCTGCCATCACAATCACTAAAGCCGATTGACGTCCACAAAGTCTCTATCGGCAAATTTGCCTGTAATCCGCCTTTGAATCTCCAAAGCAGCTGAATTTCGTGGTGAAAGAACACGCTACCTTATCACATGCTGGCCCAGACGAATGCAGCAAGACGCATGGCGGGGTACGCGAACGCAAGACACTCCGAGTACCATAGAATATTCTTTGCACTCCCCCCAACGACCCACGATCCGAGATCATATTTCACTATATGGGTTCATACGCCCTTGTAACCGAAGATAGCCGCGACGAGATCAACGTGTTCGTAACAGGTTTCGGAGTACGTCAGAGAAGTCCTATACACCAACCCACCGGCTAGCTCACCACGCGCAGCCATTCCTCGCCTTCGACACCAACCCCGCCTACCTCATCGCCAGCGCCCTCCCTAAGACCCTCAAACCAGCGCATGGCCCACGCATCAACATCCACGCGCATCCCAAGCCCCTCCAAGTCACCTACAGCAATGTTCGCTCCACCATCCCCAACCTCATCTTTTCGAACGACAAGCCTAATTACGATATAATCCTCCACATCGGCCTAGCCCACAACCGCACCTTCTACACCCTCGAGACCCTCGCCCACCGCGACGGCTACAAGAGGAAGGACATCAACGGCGACACCATGGCAGACGATACGCTCTGGAACGACGTCTGCAAATCCCCAGAGATCCTGCACTCGAGTTTCGACACCGAGGACGTGTGGAGGCGGTGGAAGGCGGGGCTTATGGTTGAGGATGTTCGGCCCTCGGACGATCCGGGAAGATATTTGTGTGATTTTGTTTATTATACGAGCTTAGTGGAGTATTGGCGGCATGAGAGGGAGGGGGGGAGGCCGGTTATGTTTTTGCATGTGCCGGCGGGGTATGGGGAGGGGGAGGTGGAGAGGGGGAGGAGGGTGGCGGTGGGGTTGATTGAGGCGCTGGTGGGGAGTTTGGTGACGGCGAAGGGAAAGCATGAAAAAGAGAGTGAGGAGCTAAGGAGCTAGAAGTTTACATAGAATTGCTGTTGGGACCAGTTTTGTCTTACGTGCACTGCTGTCAAAGGATTGGTCCTTCTTCATGGGTGACTTGCGTTCTGATCCACTAATTGATGGAAGACATGGTTGCAAGAGGCGGGTAATCATGCTGATCATTCTAAAAGGGACCTTCGCCAACACGTACTGTGCTAAAGCTCTAACGAGCTCAATCAATCCGTTCGTGAGCTCCCTCCCCAGTTCAGTGTCCGAAATCTGCTATAGTCGATCTTTGCAACTTGAGACGAGCGAAAGCGGAGTCATTAGTTTAAGGTGTCTCTCGTGACACTTGATGCTAGATGACTCGGAGCTTGTGCTATTGTAGTCATATATGTACAATCCCTTAATTTTGGCACCTGCTCCTGAATATATGTAGGACGTTACAGTGGCTTCGGCTGGGCCGGCGTTGCTACTTCGGAGCGTCCACGTTGCGCAGACCAGCAATATTGTGCGCATGTGTTGCGAATTGGCAAGCTTGAGGGTTTCTTTACACTCATTTGGCTTTCAAAGCTTTCTGTTTCTCCCATTCAGCGTACCACACTGGGATCATGTGATCGTAGCTGGGGAGTTTGATGCCGCAACGGACCAGCTCACACTCAATTTTGCGGATGTTTGCGGGATTCCCCTGCATTACATCCTGGATCTGCTGGGATCGCGCGGATAAAGGTATCTTACAAAGCTCCATGAGACTCGACCGATCCAATCTTGGCCCCAGGAAGAAGAGCCAGAACCCGCCAGGCTCCGAATGGAAGATGTACCGGTATCTCAGAGTCAGTGCACTGAAGCTGGACGCAGATGTGGTGTAAAAGGGCATGTCATAATGTGGTTCGAGCCCACGATCCTTCTTCATCTTGGAGAGACTCCAACTCGCGTACTCGAGGACCGAGTCAGGCATTTCTGCGCGATCAATACCTTTGTCATCGAGTGAAATCATCCATGTGAAACGATCGCCCACTCGCCGGGGCACTAGCATTGATCCGTGTGATGCTTCATCTTCCGGCCACAGAACATCCTGGGATTGCCAACCTCGTTCGTCATACTTCGCAAGTAATCTACCAAAGTAATCGCTCATAGACCGAAGTAGGTATGTTTTGTGGTACAGGAAGCTTGGCTGTGGGTAGAGTGCGTACGCCTTGTTCCACGACAGGGCGTTAACAACAAGTGTAGTATAGAAACCGCTGATGATTTCGAGGAGTGGCTGCTTGCCCGTCTCCACAATTTGTATTTTAGCCTCGGACGAGTCTGTCCTCTGCATTGAGAACGTTCGGATCTGCACGACATCGTCAATGATGACCTTGCAAATAGTACAATGGTTCTGTCAGCGATGGATACCTTCAGGACATCTTTCATGTTAACATATTGCTCGTTAGTGCCTTCATGGATGAAACGATAGCCCTCTTTACTGCACACGTAGAGTTCCATAGCCGATACCCCAAACTCGCCCTCAACGAAGACATCCAGATCAGCCTCCTTCCAGACCACACGATCAAAGAATTGAACCACAAAGCTTCCGGAGATCAGCGCATTGTGGATGCCCATTTGGCTTCTAAGCCCTTTGGGATCTTGGACAAAGCGTTTCAGACCGCGATCGACGTTCCACTGCGTGGGGATCAAGGATTGGTACAACGAGGAAAGCCCTCTGCAAGTTCTTGTCAGGCTGATAATATCACCGACGGGAAGGAGAGAGCAGATGCTGTTAGAGACGGGATAATGGGCAGTGTAATTCAGAACATCGACCAAAGTAAGCTTTCGCGGAGGCAACGGCACTCCGGTCGACTTTTGAGGCCGCCGTTGCCTGGCTGGTGGGATGTTTATACCTGGGGACTTTATAGATATTCCAAGAGCAGAGACCGGGAAATGACTTGGATAAATGACTTGGATAAATGAAGAACTCAGAGCGAGGGCGTCCTTCCTATACTTACTTATGTCTGGATGGTCGTCGTTATGTGAGGTGTGTCTCTTCGGGACCACATGATCCAAAGCCCCTGTTGACCATGTTATAAAAGGACCCATTGTGTCGATTTGGGGAGCCGAGGGATGTAGTAATTGGTCCGCGAGAGCGACCAAATACGTGTACCTGCACCAACTGTGCAGCACTATCAATCAAACAGTGTGCACTCCTGCCAATTATGGGCTTCCTTTCTGTTGGGGCAGTGTATAATGTATGCATACTGCCAACTGCATAACGCATATGTACCTTATCCCTCTCCACAGGGACTAACCCGCTGACTGTTCGCTTGCGACCAGTCGGGACCAAAGACCGGCTAGACTTTGATTGGTCATAAGAAAGCTGCTGGCGCGTAGGAGCGAAGTAAGTCGAGACAATCAAAATGGTCCACACTAGACATACCTTAGAGCTTTCCATGCACATGCAAGCTTTTTTCAGGTAGCCAGCGAAGACAGGTTCAGGAAAGCAAAACTTTGCCGCCTGGTTTTCCAGCCTTCACTCTCAGCCATAGCGCATACCACTTCGGCACCTCGCCATCGTAGTACTTCCACCGAGTCGACCTGTAGAAGCTTTCCCCTGCGAGTTTCCGGTGTCAGCATTCCTTTCTTGATTTACTAGATGGAGCCAAGAGGAATATCTTTCGAGCGAATACTGCGTGGACAAGTCCCAGGGCTCCCAGTACGCTCAAAAGGGAACACAGGTGTTCTGAGAGTAGGACTTACACCCAGGTGACGCAGGATCATGAATAAGGTCCCTGAAATTGAGAGGCCGCAAAGCCGGGTTCTCATTGAAGAGCTCGAGTTCAGTCAACCGGAGCACCCTGTCGACAAGAAACCGGCTCCACTCCAAACAACCGCTCAAGTACTCGAAACGAAGGACCTCGCCCCGGATCCTTTGTGTTTTGATCTCATATCGTTCCAAGTGACTGACCCCTCCCTTGATGTCAGCTGAGGCGTCCAGCGACTTCTCGACTGTGAAACCAGCATATTCAACCACAAAGTCTGGGACTTTCGAGGGCTTGATCCCGGCTGTACTGAGCGGAATGGTCCAAGTATGGCGATCTCCGACACGTCTGAGCCCTTCTAAGGCAGGAACTGGATCCTCGCCCTCCCAAACTACGTCCTGGATCCTCCAACCACGTTTACGGTATTTTGCAAGGTGCTCACCAAGGTGTTCATTGAGGCTCTGTAGCAGATAGCCCTTCTTCTCAACGAAGGTCGGGCGCGGGAAAAGCGCATAGGCCTTGTTCCAGCTGATGAGATTGACGACGTGGGTACTGTAGAAGCCTGTAAGGATCTGCTCTATGGGCAGGCCATGCGAGATGCAGATCTGAATCTGGGTTTCTGGGGCGTTCGCCGGCCGTCTTATTAGCGTGCGAATCTAAGTGTATTCGATCAGTATAACTTAAGTACGGCAAAATGCTAGACCCGCAACGGTAATGAGTCCGATGCCTGCATTAAATCTACAGTGGAGAAACAATACCTTATCAACGCCAATCATGTTGTACCTGTCGCCGTCTGTCGATCTTTGCAGCGTATAGCCCTCAACACGACATAGATATGACTCCAAAGTATCTGATCCTTGCCTAATGTTGAGATCCAAATCAGACGCCGGCCAGCAGACTCTATCGAAAAACTGTAGAGCAAAACTCCCGGATATTAGAGCCTTGGTCCTGGCCATCTGACACCTGAAGCTCGTTACGTCCCTCACAAAGCGTGCCAAACGCCATTCCACATTCCATTGGGATGAGATCAAGGATCCATAGAGATGGTAGAAAGCTTTGCATGTCTTCGTAAGGTTGATTATATCTACGATAGGAAGTAGCTGACATATGCGTGCACCGATAGGATACTTCGAATCGACATGGAAGAGCCTCAAGAGCTTCTGGGCTTTTGTCGAAACAGGCTGCTCTTCGTTCGGTCGACGCTTCATTGGCTCTGCCATGGTTTTTGTGATTGATGGAAGGGCAATGTGCGATGCTCGGTTAGTAAAGATGCGCTACCTTTATACTCATGCGCCGGTAAATGGTGCACTTGGTTCCTTGGCACCAATAGAAATAATGAAATGACGGATTGACGATTTATCAATCCACAAATAGAAGTCCATAGCCAGAATGTCATCTGCACAATTCTCGGACCCATTCCGAAGTCTATATAGTGAGCAGGACGTATGCATTGACTTGACTTACACTCGGAATTGCGCACTAGAGCAGGGCATGGGATGGATTGTCAACAGTCGTTGGTGTTTACCAATGATGGTAATGTCTGGGGTCGGAAAGTGAATCTCAGTATAAAGCTTTGACGCTTTCGCGGGCGACCGTCTTGAGCAAAAAAAGGGAAGCAGTAAGATCAGTGTCGGCCAGACGTAAGAAAGCGTGAAGTCGTGCTTTCGCTCATGCCTCGTGCATGCTATGGATGCAACGCTCGTCATATCGAAGGACAAACAGCTCATGATGTAAGGAATCGATACCACTAACCATACGCAACCGCAAATATAACAGAGGCGATGGGAATATGAGCGGGCCTACGTCCTTCCTCGACCTAATACAAGGAGAAATGCCACAATGTACACTCTGTATGTATCGTGTTGTTGGCGAAAGAGAGTGCAATAAAGAATGTTGATTGCCCTCAAATCACGAAACAACACTGCCAATTCAAAAACATGGCCTAGATTGTCGGGGTGTGACAATCTGAATAGACGATCCCAGAACAGCGTGGAGGCTGAAAAATTTGTATGGAACCGGAAGGCGTTGAACGACGTAAAGTACGGAGTCTGCCCATGCTTGATTGATGAAGAGCTAGCTAAGCGAAGAGACCTATCCCTCTTGGGCCTCGCTTCATCGCTCCACTTGAAAAGATTCTTTTGTACGTACATGTACTCAGGTCATAAGACACATACTTTATAACTAAGTACATCGCCTCCGTTCGACGCCATGATCCCATGCTGCGCAACCTTTTTTTGGCGTCGTCCCTCTTCTCCTACACAATTTTTGAGTAGTTGAAGCAACATCCCCGAGCAATTACAGATGATCAGACCACGCCCGTGACACGCCGGATGTTCCTCCTTGGTCCCTCGCCACTGATCGACACCTGCCCTGCTTGCTCCAACGATCTCAGTGCCTCAGCAAATTCGGTACCCTCAACCTGAGCGCTACCTTGCTCACTGATCCTCCTAAAGACCTCAGAGTATCTGGCAGCACCACCTTGCCTTGTCATCTCATCCAGCAGATCCGTGATTGCCTTCTTCAGATCTGTCTTTCTGCGCCTCTCGCTAGCACTCGTGCCTTCCGTTAATAGACCCATATCGATAAGGCCCGTCCTGGCGTCAGTCGCAGCTTGCTTGAGCGCAGACTTGATCAGACGGACTGCCTCGGAAACATCATTGGCTGTAACTTCTTCCGAAAGGCGCATCTTTGCGTGAGCCTCTGCCAGGCGGATCATTGACTCGAGCTGCCGCGTGGTCGCAGTGATGCGTCGTTCGGCTGCACGTACGTCTTCTCCTAGCTTACGCATCTCAACGTATGAATGGACAAGCTCATCAGAGGCGGCTCGAGTGATGCGTGGCTGGCAGTGCGCGCGAGCATAAGATATGTATGAGGTAAGAAATTCCACAGGCTATAGGCTCTTAGTGTTTGCCATTGCACGTTAAGGTTCTAGACCTACCAGTATCTCTTCGTTGCTTGCGTTTTCAGATCTGTCTTCAAGGTACATGCCCACTAGATGTCTTGCCATTCTCCGGTCATTCTGCTCATCAATGCGATCCAGCACCAGGTAAACTAGATCGAATCTCGAAAGAAGTGTCGGCGGTAGATCAATGTTTTGCGGTACTGGCAAGTTGATGTTGTATTTGCTTCCGATTGGATTTGCAGATGCCAATATGCTGGTCCGAGCGTTTAAGGTGGTGATGATTCCTGCCTTTGCAATTGAGACCGTCTGCTGCTCCATGACTTCATGGAGTACAGATCGAGTCGAGTCCGACATCTTGTCGAACTCGTCAATGCAGCAGACACCGCCGTCTGATAGAACGAGTGCGCCCGACTCAAGCACAACCTGACGCGTTTCAGGATCTCGACTTATATAGGCGGTAAGACCGACCGCAGAAGAACCTTTGCCGCTAGTGTAAACGCCTCGTGGTGCAATTTTATGAACGTACTGCAGGAGCTGGGACTTCGCTGTGGATGGATCACCGCAGAGGAGGACATTGATGTCTCCTCGATATTTTGGGCTGCCTCCCTTTTCAAAAGTCTTATTTGTACCCCCGAATAATTGCAGTAAGATGCCTTTCTTGACGTCGTCCATCTCGTAGATGCTTGGTGCTAAGGATCGTGACAACAACTCATAGACATCACCACGAGCTGCTGTGGCCTTGATCTTCTGCTCTTCCTCCTCCGTCACTTTCTTAGTCTCCTCCACTTGGAAAGCGACCTGGTCAGAGATCTCCTGCTCTATAGTTGAAGGATCAATACCAAGCCTCTTTTTGTCGGTTTTACGAATGTGGAGGACATCAACATAGGTCTTGAACAAAGCTTTGATTGTCCGCTGTCGAGGATTGATTCTTACAGGATTACTCCTGAAGATCCCCGTGACTTCAATACGATCACCTGCTTTGCAAACATCGACGAGCTCATCGTATGCGCACAGTGACACGGAATGCGGCGTTTGTCCATCTGGTACACTGTCTGGGGTTTCTTGGAGCTTGATGACTTGCCTGTCCGCGTATTCGCAGCGATTGTGCACAATCTGCATCGAATTCTGAGATTGGCACGCCTGTCGAGGGCATCTTGTAGGTTCGGCAATCTTTCCTCTGTCAAGTGTGACATTGACTGCGTGATTGCACACTTGGCACCGAAAGAATGCTGTCTTCATGTCAGGGATAATTGGAGTTGTCCGAATGACAAGCCCTTTGATGCTGATGATTGTGTCCATATCTGTTCATCCCAGTAAGCCCTTGACGACTGAGATCATGGCCCCTTTTCTACCATTCAGTACGTACCATTTGGATTCAATTCTCGCATATTGTAAGACTTCTCTAAGCCAAACGGCTTGACCTTATAAAGCTTCGTCTCCACTTCCAAAACCAAGTCTGGGATTGCCGCCGGCTGTTCGTTGGCTTCAGAGCTTTGTAGCGCGGGCATTGAGCTGCCCGGTGCGTGAAACGGCCTGTCTTGTCGTTGCTCGGCCCGTAGTCTACTCATCTCTTCCTCTGCCTGATCAACCATGATATCCTTGATAGCCTGATCCATGAGCGGCACTATCTCATGGGGGTAGGCCAAAAGCTGGTGATATAGCTTCACCGTCGTTGGATACGCTTTAAAATTCCGTAGGTCAAGGGTCATCGATGTGACCCCTAATTGTCGCATGGTCTTCAACATCTGGACATACTCTTTCTCATTTCCTCCACTGTCAGGCTGTGATGTCTCCTCCTCCGTGGCACCTTCTACCCACATCCGGTATTTCTTCTGGTAGCCGAGAATAAAGTCCTTGAACGCAGACATTGCGTCCTCGACGCATATATTGGTTCCCCATATAATCCTCCTTGAAGGACCACCTAGGGCATTAGCTTCAGAAGTGTTAGGGTTAATGTTCGAGAATGTTCTGGCATCTGAGCCTGGCTGTTCGTCTTGTGCAGGAAGGCCATTCTCGTCGACGAACACGCGTCTTCGTCTGTTAGGCGTAGAGCCAAAGACATCGGAATGAATGTCACCTCTCTTAGAGTTGTTGTAGCCTGAGACGCCAGGAGCTGTTGATCTCGAAGAACGTATGAAAAGTCCACTGCTGCTGGTTGGGACGTCAGGCTCATGATTTGTATTGCCATTAGTAATGCGCGTAGGGCTAGAGCTAGAGGCGTAGTGGATCGGCGACGATTCTTGTAGGGAACTTAGTCAATGCAACGTTGGACAAAACGTGGATGGTTCCTAGGATTCCATACCTCCAGGTGCTTGCACTCGTCCTCTCGGCGTGTTGTCTGCGACGGACATCTGCCGTAGGGGAGAGCTGATGTTCATCCTGCTGGCCCCATTGGCTTCGTCTGCACCAGCTGTAGGCTGAGACCCATTGAGCGGAGAGGAATGGTAGATCAATGGTGACGAGGCAGCGATATTGTTCTGTCGTGAGGCTCGGGGGGTAGCCTGCGATCCATTTTGGTGCGCTGATCGTGCTGGAGAAGGCGCTTGCTGTGAACTACGGGCTGAACGCTGTGGTGTTGCAGACACAGAATTCCTTTGCGAGCGGCGAGAGGCCGGTGATGACATCTTCGTAGAGTACTTGAGATTTGCGCTGGAGATGACTGAATGGGGGCTATTGAGGATTGCAAGCTTGTCAAACCAAAGGGAGCGAGCTGGGACGCGCCTGAACGCGTCGCGCGTAAAGTGGTTCTTGGCGCACACAGGAGAGCTGGGGTGGCCAAATTTTCAGCTACTCGACTTCACCAAAAACAACACAATGTCAGCAAGGGAGCATAATTTCAAGCAATCGTCATTCGGAGTATCGTAATACATAAAAAACGGTAGCTCTTGGGTATTTCTGTCGACCAACGTTCCCCGCCAAGAAAATCTAGATTTCCACGGCGCCTAAACCCCTTTGCTTGACAGCAGTCTGAATGCCTTCGTTCACTTTCAGCGCAGCGCTTTTCCAGGCTGTGATACCTAGGGCACCATCAGACTCGGAGTCGCTTTCCTCGGCCTCCTTTATCGTCCACCACAACCATTTGCCTAGCCCAACGGCTTTCGCCATGTCCCCTTCTTCACGCACTGCCTTGCCGAGATAGTCCACTAGCGCATCGACGTCTTCCTCGAAAGGACCATCTTCTTTGAACTCCTCAAACCATGCGCTCAAAGCCTTTCTTAAATCCGGGAGGGTGGTCAACTTTTTTGCGGTAAAGGTAGGTTTAGGTGGTCGGGGCTGTAATTGAAGCTTGCGTTGACCCACATTTGCCGATTGAGCAGGCTGCGTCCTTTTTATTTTCCTCGATGTGGACAGGTCAATCCCACCTTTCCTCTGGAGGCGGTCGCGACGGGCTTGAGCAAGGACTTCGCTACGTATGTTAGGAGGGAGAGCGGAGAGGAACTCGTCCGAGATATCCACAGAATCTGAGTCCTTTTCCTCCTCGGACTTGCTTTTTTGTAGTTTAGGCTTATTCACAACGAAATTTGACTGTGTCAACGTTGAGATGGCAGAGGCGCGGTTTGTACGCGACAGCAGGCCGCCATGCTTCTTGCTCTTTGTCGGCGTTATCTGCTTCTTGACATTTATTATACGATTCTTGTGTGGTGATTGGGGTAGCAGAGTCTGAGCATTGCTTTTGCGAGGCGAAGAGCGATAGAAGGCAAGAACTTCGGCGCGGACATCCTCTGGAAGGGCCTCAAGAGTTTCCGCGTCCAGTTGAGAATGGGAAGGAAGCCCTTCAGGGCGTCGGATAGGCGACATTGATCGAGACTTCGGAGGTGTCGCCGATGGTGCCCGGTCGGATGCTTCAACCGGAATCTTGGAATGGAACTTCGATCTAATATCTTGGGGAAGCTCCGCAAGAACTTCAGGATCGACTTGCGTTGGAAGCACAAATTGAGTACCGAGTGTATTCAGAGGCGATCGCCGTTTACCGCTTGGCGAGACCTCAGACGCAAACGCAGCTGCTGGATGTTGAGACAAGGCGCCAGGCTTCTTCGGGCTGTTGGTGTCGTCAATCGGGTCATTCTGAATTGGTAGGGCATCTCGAGCATTCGATGTCTTGAAAGTGAGTCGCTTCTGACTGCTAGGCAAAGGGCTGTCTACTCGACCTTTGAGAGGCTCTAATCTAGTCATCTGCACTCCGATGCCTCTCAATTCCCCCGGAGAGAAACCCCAGCCTTTCATAACCGAGAGGGCTTCGAGGGTCAAAATGTCCTTGTCATGTGTCGCAACGCCCAGCACGACGCTCTTGTTGAAGGTGTCGCATTTCCCATGGCCCAAATGCTTGGGTGGATCTAACGGTGCGTCTGCCGCACGCCTCATGATCTTCATGGTCAATTGCCGTCCATTGACTTTTTCAGAGACCAAGCGCTTATGCAACTCTTCACACAGACTTTGCACAAACTCATCGGCTTGCTCTTGGGTAACGAAGCGTATCCCCCAGTTGACCTCAGCAGAAACAGATTTGCGAATCACCTGCTCTCCAACTTCGACTCGATCTATGCCTCGAGAGTAATCCCATATTTTCTCGCCAGTCTTAGGTCCAAGAGTCGACATCAGTCTTTCCTTGGTCAGCTCACGGACATCTCTAACGTATTTTACGCCGATCTCCTCCAGCTTCCCTCCTATACTGTAAGCGACGCCTGGGAGCTCTTGCACCGTCAAATTGCCAACGAAATCAAGTACCTCTTCAGGCTTGATGTGGTATTGACCTGCTGGCTTTGCTTTTCGTAACGCTACCTTTGCAAGCAGTATGTTTCCTCCTATGCCGACGGATACCGCACAACCCGTGGTCGATTTTACCCGATCTCTGATATTTTGTGCGATTTTGTCGGCTTCGGCTTGCTCTCGCCAAATGCTACCTTCAGAAACTCCAACACCTTCGTGGCCGCCAGCCTCAATACACGCAACACTAACGTCGACAAGAGCTTCGTCAATGCTGACACTCTGCACAACACCTCCAGTGTCCATGATGGCCACGTAGAATTGCTTGCTCGCGTCTTCATAAGCCGTGAAGTCGTAAGGAAGTACTTTAAGCTCGGGACACATCTTCTGCGCATGCTTCATCCACATGCCATTCTTTATGCCGAATTGACGCGCGGGGTAGTTGCAGCTGGCTATCTCACTACCTGAACCTCCTCCATGAGCCACTACGACTGGTCTGTCGATGAATTGCGGGCATTTCTTGAGTGAAACGGCAGCGAAAAAACAATCAAAATCTACATGTAAGATATATCGCCTAGCTCCCGGGGGACGCTTTTGCCGTGCTTTCTGGGATAAGGTTCTCTCTGCCGCTTGGGCCTGCAGCTGAGATTTGAGGTCGGCTTTCCAGGCAGACAGATGGTGCAATCGTGACTCTTCATAATACTGCTTCAAGAAGCCTGGATTGACGACGGTCGACTTCCAGACCTTTGGATCAGCTAGGAGCATCGCGTTATGTTCCTCAGCAGACACATCATTCATGGCATTTGCGTTATGCGGCGATACCGAGGGCTGGTCTTCGGACTCAGGTGAAGGCCCGACCGTTAGCGACACAGCGGGCTTTTCTCTCGGAGTAGCTGGTGATTTGGTTCCAAGTCCTTCCGCGTCGACCTCGGCGGTATCAGGGAGCTTTAATGCTTCCCCTTCAAGAGCCTCAATGACATCTTCGGTTTCGAGATCGTTTTCTTCCTTATCAGCCAAGGGCTTTGTACGCTCTAGCTTTTCTGGTGTCTTGTCGCCAGCACCATGTCCATGGTGCCTTTTCTGACTTATCAGATGACCCTGCTTCTGCTCTTTGTTCTGCTCGTTGCCATGTAATAGTGAGCCTGGTGAGAATCCTTCTTCAACTTGGGGTTTGTGCGCGGGATGCTCTTGCTCGTCCTCAAAGCCAATATCTGGGGTTCGTTGAGCACTCAGAACTGGCGTGAAGGGCGTCTCATTGTTCAGCTGCTCCGCAACATCTTTTATCTGCTCTGTATACCAGCTCGTATCCGTCTGATCCCTATAGCCTGCTCTTTGACGATTCGCCTGACTCACGATATTACCATCGTCAGAACCCAAGATTTGTTGCCCAACTCCTTCATCCACGACTCGGTAAGCGTTCCAGGGTAGCAGCTTCCCAGCCTTGATACTATCGATTACCCATGCAGGCTTCACAATCCGATATTTGCTGAACTCAACCTTCTTCTTCGGCGTGAGATTGCTTGCGATAATATGGGTTACTGTGGTCTTCCCGTCAAGATACTGCATAAAACCACCACCGTAACCCACAATCAGGTTATGTAGGTCGTTCAACGATGGTTGCGTATAGCCGTTGACATGCGCAACGACGCCACGGAAGATTGGGGGTTTGTCCGTCGAGGTGGATCGGAGCTCCGCGTCTAGATTCTGGAGCTTGATCTTCTTTCGCCGAAAATATTCGTTGAAGCCACCGAATTTCGAGCCCCCATATTCTTCCCCTGCTTCGTCGTCGAACTTATGTTTCTCGATCCGTTTTCGGACGGCAGAGGAATTCGACTCCAGCCGGGAGCCCATACTTCTTGCCTAGGGCGCAGTAGACGCAGCCCTTGTGGATGGATAACTGCTCATTGTTTGGGCTGGTCCGCTGTGATGGGGTCGAAGGCGTCGTCTGATGGACCGACGTAGCTCGAGCACGAGCTCGTGACGAGTATACCGAACCAGAATTGAAGAGCAGGAGGATGTTGTTACTGGGCGGAATGAGTTCCGTGAATGCACGCGGGATGACGGAGCGTTATCCATTAGCGTGGCGCGATACACACTAATCGAAAAATACGACGAAAAAAGTGCTGAACCGCCGTCAATACAAACACAGAATTCAAAGATATATGCAGCAACAAGGCATTGTCGCCCGCATACTCGAAGATATTCATTAAGCAGCAGTGATTCTGCTGTATTTGGACTATCCCGACAGAACATTAAGCTGACATCCGAGCTGTCAACATGTCAGGCATGCTACCCGTAGCCCTATATGGGCTCAAAGTCCCAGCTGGCGATGTCATGGTGCCAGCGACGATTGACTTTCCTGCAACTGTAAGTTCCCTGGGAGAGTCCCTACCTCCAGAGGAACTCTGTATAGGGTAGCGTGGTTGACGTACATATAGTTTCACATCACAATGGCTGCTATCGACCCAAGCGTGACCCCAGAGCACACTGGTACTGCCAATGGCGAGCAGCCTCCGCGTGCGACGCTTAAACTTGTTTATGAACCGATGGCTCCCGAGGATCATGAGGATGACGCGAAGAAAGAGGAGTTACTGCGAGCGCTCTTAGGGGGTCCGTCGGACATGGATGATGAGGACGAGTCGAAGAAAGAGCTACTGCGAACACTCTTAGGGGCTCCGTCGGACGAGGATAATGACGAAGACGAAGACGATGAGGATGAGGAGTCTTCCGACGACGAGGATGAGAAGAATGGCGGGCCTAGTGATCCTTCGAAGACCAGGAAGGCGCGCAAACAAGCTGCTGCGATGATGTTGCTGGCGGCCCTCCAGAATGGCGCTGACGAGAGCGACGAGGAAATGGAGGATGCGTCTCTGCCCAAAACCAATGGTGTGTCGCCGAAGAGCAGCAAAGGTAAAGGCAAGGCAGTTGCGGGTTCCGAGGAGAGCAGTGACGAAGAAGACGATGAAGATGAAGAAATCAAGGAAATTGTCCTGTGCACCCTTGACCCCGGCCAAGTGAGCTTCCTTCCGCTGTTTCTGGTCCTTGTTCTTGCTAATCTCTTCAACTAAGCATTACCAACAAACTCTCGACATCACAATCCCAGAAGGTCAGAATGCTTATTTCAAAGTCTCGGGTACCCATGCAGTCTACCTCTCCGGCAATTATGTCATACCGCCGGACGATGGTCACAAGCATCATGATGACGTAGATCGGGAAGAGTATGACATGTCACCAGATGAAGACGAACTTGGGGAAGACTTCGACGGAAACGAAGAGAGCGACGAGCTTGATGACCTCGAAGATCCTCGCGTCACCGAACTCGAGAGCGAAGACGAAGCCCCCAAGCTCACCAAGACCGAGCAGCCCGAGCCCGTACAGAAAGGCAAGAACAAGCGTCCCGCCGACGAATCCGACGAAGAGCCAGCCACTCTCGACGCCATGATGGACAAGTCCCTCAAGCCCGCCGAATCAGCACCGGCCCCAGAACCCAAGCTCAGCAAGAAACAGCTGAAAAAGCTGAAGAACAACGCCGGCAAGGCTGTTGAGGTGGCGGTAGAGAATAAAGATGTCAAGAAAGAGGACGAGGCCAGCGCCGCCAAGAGCGACAAGAAGGTGCAGTTCGCGAAGAATCTCGAGCAGGGCCCTTCGGCCGCTACCAAGGAAGCGAAGCCTACCAAAGAAGCGAAGCCTATCAAAGAAGCTAAGCAGGATACTAAAGGCGATGCTAAGCCCGGAAAGCAGGAGCACGACAAACCAAAGGCAAGCTTGGGCCCAAAGACACTGCAAGATGGCGTCAAGATCGACGATAGGAAGCTCGGGACAGGACCTGCCGCGAAGAAAGGTGACAAAGTCGGCATGAGGTATATTGGGAAGTTGGAGGACGGCAAGGTCTTTGATGGTAGGCATTGACAATCACATCGATCACAAAGCATGGAAGTGCACACTGACTCTTTCCCAGCAAACAAGAAAGGTGCGCCCTTCAAGTTCACCCTCGGCCGCGGCGAGGTCATCAAAGGCTGGGATATCGGCATCGCAGGGATGTCCGTCGGCGGCGAACGACGGGTCAGCATTCCCGCCAAGGTGGCATACGGCAGCAAAGCTCAGCCCGGGATTCCAGCAAACTCGCCGTTACAATTCGACGTCAAGTTGCTGCAGATCAACTAAATTTGGGCTGATCCCACACTCCTCTCAATACCGGTGGCTACTTTAGATTTCCTTCCAGCCAGGGTCCTGGCGCTCTACTGTTCAGCTGTTTGTAATTCTGTACTGGCATGCCTGTGCTGTTGTTTAAAGGGATATCCGACATGCGTTGTGGTTTCCAGCATAGCAGGGATGAGGAAAGAGATATCCGACTTGCATGGTGATTTTTAGCATAGCAGGGATGAGGATAGCTTTTCGGACCTGGAAAAGTTCTTTAGATAGGTGTTCATACGGTAGCCTTGAAGATGATAATAGTACATTTGAGCTTTCAATATCCTAGAATCGCAATATGAAGCACTCGAAGACGAGGATATATTCTGGTATGAACGCAGAGCAGCAGAGCAGCAGAGCAGCAGAGCAGCAGAGCAGCAAATCCAGATAGTCTCAAGGTCATTGCTTCATCCTTTTCAACTCTATATTTTCTGTTAGATACATCTAAACTAGGGGCAGCCTACGGAGAGCGTAGTGTACTGATAATCCTCCGTGTACAACAGCGTCACTTAGTTCGCAACCTCGCTACCCTTCTGACCCATCAATCGCGCGCGCATTTAGAATACCTATCTGGAAACAACCGGTAGAGTGGCATTAACGAAGCCCGAAAACATGCTGCCCAGCTTCTATCGTCGCTCATTCGCTCATGTCAGCGCTCATGCTGCCTCAATAGCACCGGCTCCAAGAGCTCCAATGCCAGTTGTAGACTCAGAGCCTAGGCGATGCTCCCAGCGAACGCAGCTTCTTGATTGGGCTTCGGACGCTGAGAAAGATTGGGTTTGGAAGATCTGAGGCTCTTGTGCATCGATTCCACGTTGCCGCCGAGCATTTGCGGCTCGGAGTTCCTCACTTTAGACCATCTGACCGAGCTTTTTCCCGTCCGACCTTGAAGTGAGACCTTGGAGAAGATCTACTCTTTTTCATATTATCTTTGTTCACTGGCTTCGTTTGCCGCAGTCCATTCGGTGGGCCAAGAGCGACGAGCCGCTCTCGAAGGTTCAATCGAAAGGCCACGGCCTTGTTCGGATTGTTGGTTCCTGGCTTGCTCCGAACACGGGGTCTTTCTTGATCAGTCTTTGGATTATCTTTGTTGCAGAGCGGGCGTAGAGCCGCGTGACGGACGGAGAAGCATGGTAAGCAGGTTGCCAAAAAGGACGGAAGCAAGCCCAGCAACGAGTCTATGACCCACTTCCTTGCTCTAAGAAATGTCGGTCTTAACCCGGATAGCGCTTTAGGTCTGGTAGTATGCGAATGTGATCTCCCAAGGTGTAATTGACGAGCCTATCGTGTAGAGACCATTGTAAATTTGAATGAATGTGCAACACATGGGAGTCATGGACCATCCCGCTGTTTCTGCTTCGAGCTTGCAGGATTACCTCCCCACTCAATCTCAAATTGTCCGTATTTGATCTCCTATTTCGCAAGAAAAAGAAGATGGACACCATAGGAACCCAGAAGCCGTGCCCGAGGCCCATAATGCAGGACAGGAAACAGGCTCGAGTAGCACTCCATCTGCACCACCGTAGATATAGCCACAACGGCCTTCTAAGACAATTACAATGTTGCATCCGTCCTCTCAAGCGAGTAGCATCCCTGTCCTAGGTTGGCGGTTGAGTCGCCTGCTAACGCTGACACCGTGATTCAATGCGATGGATATCCATTACTATCATTGAAGCTAGGAGGTGTACGTTTAGATGGAGGTCGTGACATGCGGCAGCTAGGGGCCGCCTCAGCTTACGGGGGCGAAGGGAACCGACTGGGAAAATGATGACCCCACGGAGCTGTGGCCCAAGGCGTGGCTCTTGTAGTTCAGGAATGAAATGCTCAGCGCTGTTAGAAGTCGACCGAGCATGAGCGTCTAAGCTCAGACTAGCCTATTGGCTCGCAATCGATCAGCATTTATGTTAAGAACTAATCATCTAACCACGAAATCCATCGATGCTAAAGGATCGATGGAATCGGTCTCTGGAAGCCTTCTCTTGGTGTTTCTCTAAGTCCACCAATATTCTTTGCCATTTTGCCGTTCTGGCTGTAAGAACCATCTGTGGATAACCAGCGCACCGTTATTTCGTCAATGTATCTTTCATAAGTATCTAAGAAAAGGTCCTTCGTACCCATTGCAGGTCTTTGAAACGAGCACCTTGCCAGCGCGTGGTATACGTACAATGTATGCCAAAAGGACAACTTTTCGTAAAATCATGTGATGAGGTTATAAGCGACAAGCATTCGAATGGATTATAAGTTTCTCCACGCTTCTGACTGCTTGCGCAGCGTTGAGGTAGAGCTGACAGCCCCAGGATATAAAATGTCGCAGCTGATATTGACTTTCAAAGGAAAATCGATCGAAATTCATGTTGCAAAAGAAACGCAGCTTGCACAGGTGATTATAAGGAAACTATGGTGTCACATACTCTCTGACTGACGTGCCTGAAGTCTACGCACAACATGGTAGCTGGTTCGAACAGGTATCGCTGTTGGGGACTCGTACTCTCGTGGCAAGGCTGCTAGTGATATGTCCCAACCAGGGTTTTCGATGCTGCCACGACTTCACTCTTCTAAGCTCAAGGTGTTCAAGCCCCCTGAACCTTTAAGAGACGCGTGAGGAGAATGCAGAACACTTCCGGTCCCAATAGTCTTATCCCGAGTCGGTATCGTCAACCTTTACTACCGAATCGTGCCAAAATCTTCCTTCGTAGAGAAAGGTATTCAGAGCTCGAAGGATCAACACAAGCCGGCTATACTTGAGACGCTGATGACTAAGTCGCCCTTTATTCATCGATTCTAACTCGATCGTGCATTTTGGAAAGAGTCGGGTGTCACTGTAAAAGGGATCGTCGCTCGCATGCAAATATGTGGTTCCCTTCCACACTGCAGCCTTCTCTCGCGCGATTCGTATAGTATCAACGAAGGTCTCATACATCACGACCGGATCGATTGGTGCGTTGTCGGCCACGAAAATGCGCATAGAAACGGTAGTATCCGTGATGTCAATATCGTAGACCCTAAGTACGTTTCCAAGTCAGCATCCCTCCTGTCAGTCAATGCAATGAGCAGAGGTGCATGCTTTCGGAGCGCATACTACTGATACATGTTTCAATCTTGAAACGCTCAGAAAGGGGCGAGAGATGCTCAGAACTCTACTTACCTGCCACCTAAGAGCGATGAATTCCTGGCGGTGACTTTGATCGGGATGTAACTACACCTAGAGTTCAGCTTCAACCATGTGCGATCAGATGAAGAGGGGTCTTACTCTGTAGTGTCCGCAGACAGATTCATCAAACCGCTTGGTCTCCCTTCACCAACGCTAGTGGAAGGGTAAGTCGCCGCGAGAACAGCATTTTCCATGAGCAAAAGGCAGAGAGCAAGAACAATATATATCCGCATGGCCAGATCTGGTCGATTCGCAGTCTACCAGCAGGAAGATCTGAGGATATCGAACAATGGAGATGGAGGGTCCAAAGACTGGAAAATACCCACGGAGAGACACAAGAAAGAGCCAGCGACTAGCATCTGAATTATGTCGCCTCGCAGCGGGGGTTATTCCGATATCCGCGGCCCAGCTGATTGCTACACCGAATCTTATGGTATGTCTAATCAGTAGTGGACAAAGGGACCAATTCACTCTCACCGTGGACTTATACATCGTCTTCGCATATCAACGGCTCGAGGTCGCTATGCGGTCCGGTAGATCCATATGTCTGCGCGGCTGGTTGTGCATGCGACAGCCGCTAGGCCCATATACAACGCCCCTTTCTCGCTTTCGCTCGCTTGAGGAAAGATTGGCTATAAGCTAGATGCGGATTCTAGGGATCTCTTGGACACTTACGACGGTTTTTCTCACAGAAGTTGTTCGGCACCTTGTTCTCTCATGGCAACAAGCCGTTGGAGCAATGTACTGGAGGATCAATTGAACGATTACATACCGTCCATTTTTTGCTTTCGGCGCGGGAGTACATTTGGATTTGACCTCTAAAAAAGGCCTGATGTGGATGACTGACTGGATATCCACACACCTGTTCTCATACTGCTTCGGAATTAAGACCAATATGCGCTGAGTATATCCGTATGCACACTGCAGCACCTAATTCAGTACCGGAACGAGACAGACGAAACCTGAATAATGTCGACAACAGACGAGACGAAGCCAGCAGCGAACAACCCAAACAGTTGCCGTAGATTTCTATGTACTGCTAGGAGGAGAACTTGACAATGAAAGGAGTCTAAAAGACACGAGAACGGCGTAGAGACATGGATTTAGGGAGAGAGCTCCCATATATCGTGCAGTCCATAGCCGGGAAGCCCAACGTTTCCTACATAGGATTGAACGAGGACACACTGGTTGATCCGCCACTTGTGCTGTGTTCACTAGGTGTCCTACTCTGGGAATGATGGTGATCCGATTGCTCAACGACTGGTCGCTCGTCAAAGATGTATGAATGACACACAACTGGCATGATCGTCTATCAAGTAAGCAGGACCAAAAGCCGACAGTCCCAAGAGGCAGTTCTGACTTCCAGGCACAGCTGAATGCTCAGTGTACTATTGACCTTTTCTTACCCAGCCTTCCACTAATAGTCGACCATCTCTGACGACGTCTTCACTCCACTCCCGTGTCCTCTCGTACCGAATTTTTGCCTGCTTCCAACCCTCCATTGCAGCCCCTCGAATCCGCAAGTGATTGACGGCAACGAACTCGCTTTTTTCTTCAAAACTCCACATCAAACCGCCAACGTTGTTCATAGTGTGCGGCAATACCACATATGCTGCACCTATTCCCACCGCTGCTGGTGTCGTAGCTCGCAGCAATATATTCCTATTCCCTGATATTATACTACCAGCCATGGACGAGACTAGAACGTAGAGTACGCCAGGTAACAGGCGCTCGCCGGTCTGAGGGGGTGGAGCAAGCGAAGCGATGGTGGAGGTGAAGTTTTGCTCTTGGGTTAAGAACGCGGACATAAGCTGATTGACGCGTTCCTCGGCGGCTTTGCCATTGGCGTGAATAAACGTTCGACATCGGCGTACTTCAGTCGCTAAGCGGTCGGTGGGTGTAGGATGGGTGGTATCAGGAGCTGACAGTGGAGGCTCGGACTTTGCAAGATGAGATCTTGAGGGGCTTTCAGTATAGATGGGTTTTCGGATGAGCTGCAAAAGATGTGAGAAGATTGACTCCCACAAAAACATATTCTGAGGGCATACGGTCTGCTCCATAGGTGCTTCGGCATGCAACGTCACAGGAGGAACGAGGAATGAGCTTGCTGCCAACGCGACAGCGGTAGTGGGCACTAGAGTGCGCTGGAACCCTCAGTCAATTGTTTCCATCCTTCAATCATAGACGCTTGGAGCTTACCAGCCGAATTGCGTACCTAGTGGCCATTGTGCGAAATGTGATGTGAGAGTGTACGAATTATGAGTTCGACGACGACCTATTCGCTAAAGTAAAGTAGAGCTTCCATGGGAGATACACTAGTAAGCTAGCAAGGCGGTTGCTTGTCGGCCCGAGGCGGGGGATCCACTTTAACTGAACCATGCCCTAAAATACTCCGTACTTAAAAGTATGAGCTCGACATCACCGGGCACCTCAAATACTTTATTTTACTCAACGCCTGAACACTTTACTCATTCTGCCTTGGTAAGGGACAGGATACATCCAGATCAAAGTATCGGAAACGGCTTTCAAATCAGGCACTTCATCTTGTCAACGATACTTCCGCTATGGGCGCCGCTGTGCGCGGTTGGTAAGGTACAAAAATTACTATGCATAACCTCACGTCTGGGTGTCTGTTCACATAGAGAATCGATCTCGAAAAGAACTTCGTCTGAGCTCCCGTAAATTGTACACAACAGTAGAAATCAGATCCACTCACTATCCAGCTACGACTACGTCCTCCCTAGTCCCTGCGGCATGATATCCCTAAGATTATCCCAGAATCCTAGGTCGTACAGGTTTTCCACTTCCTGCATGCTGTGTACCTTTCTCCAGCGAGCTTTACGCGCATGTGGAGCTATAGCCGTGACTTCCGCGAGATCAGCGTCCACCATCCCATGGCCATCCGGCGGCCGCCCATCTTCGCATCGCATCACTTGCTGATTGCTAAAGGCCGGCCATTGCACGATGGGCTCGATCTCGGGGTTTCTCCCTTGGTCGCTGTCAAGAATCGCTGCATTTTCGGTCCGGAAAACAAGACCGTTGTGGACGGCATCTTTCCAATCTTCCCATTTGGAACTCTCATTCGTCGTCATCCCCGCCCATATCAGATAGACATGATAGAGGAACAGACCCCAACCCAAGGGAGCAGTAAGTAGAGCCAGTAAGCCAACAGCCCCTATCCGAACATCTTGCGCAAGCGCCCAACTCCACATACCGAAATACTGCGACCAGGTCGTGCCAGTACTCCAATAATTCGTAGCATGCTGCTCTTCCAGTTGATCCCAGTGACTTTCCTGCATAAATTGCGTGAGAATCCCATAAGCCAACCACGCGCCGTAAGTGAGCATTGTGGACAAGGTGAACAGCATAGCGACAAAGTATCCATAGTTGCCTTTTCCCAAGCAATTCATCACCCAGATACAATGATGGTCGTGTTTTGAAACGCACGCGTTGCATAAACTGCAGTGCTTGCTTCGGGCAGGTTTGAGAAAATGGCAGGTGGTGCACATGTTGCCGGGCTGGAATAAAACATGGTCGTAAGGATACTGGCGCATACACGAAGAATGGTTATTCAAGGTGATGATTGAAGAAATCGAGGCCACAGATGCATATACGAAGGCGTAAGGAACGAGGCTGAGGAATAGTGCTAATGCTCGCTGAAGATTGGTGAGGAATGGGAAGGCGGCAGGTAGGAAAAGTAGCTGCGATACTGAAACCAGAATGACAAAAAAGCCCTGCTTCTAATTAGACGTCCTGTAGACTTTGCTGAAACATCCTGACAGACCAATATCAGAGGATGGTTCTCATTCATCAAATAGTGTCCAACTCTGGCCATGGCAGTGGAGAGGTAGCCGTTGGTAAGTCGCTCATCCAAGCCATAGAGCAATGCAGGCAGCTTTACCAACAACAGGCGGTTCAGTGCTCCCACAAATGTCTTTCTAGATTAGATTCAGCAAGCTCGTGGTACCTGAGGAGTGTCGAAGTACTGACCTTAGAGCAGGAAGTCGACCAAATAGCGCAATGAATGTCAATGATGATATTAGAAGAATCCATAATGCGATCTTTTTCCAGGCATTCATGTTGGCTTGAAATCAGTGGATGCAAGAGGTTGTACCCACATCTGAGGACAGGAATGTCTGGCAGCCTCAGGGACGGTGAAGCAAAACTATGTACATTACCGAGACCACTTCAATGGTCAGCTCGCCAAGTGGGATTCACACATAGAGTTTACATCTCATACTTAAAGAAATTCATAACCTGAGTTGTTGATGAAGAAGCAAACATGTGACTCGGTGATTTCCCGTGCCACGACGCGCTCCTTGCCCGCACTAAATCCCTCACTTACATGCTCAAACGATCAGCGGCTTATCGGTCGAACGTTGGCTGCCGACCCAAAGGCCAAAGCCGTGGGGAGCTGAAAGGATGGCAGAAGTCGTCTACTCCGAAGTCTCTGGAGACAATGATTTTCAAGGCAGTCTGTTCGATGGCATCAAGTTCTGGTTGGCGCAAACGGTCCCGCAGCGGTCAAGGTTCATTGATAACGTGAAGGCAAGAGTCAAAGGATCAACTCGCATATTAAATCTTTCTCATCGCTTCTAGGCCAATGGTGGAGAGGTCGTCCTCCTGGATAAGTTAGCGGATGTTATGATTGTGGATCATGCGAGGAAACATGCTACCCCGGGAACGTAAGTCAAATTCGGCCACCATTTGCACGAGCTCCTACGATACTGACTCATCCGTGGCCAGTTACTCGTTTACCTTCATCGAGAAGTCGATCCGCAATGGCGTCCTGGAAAACCTCGAAGACCACATAGTGGGGCCTGCTCCGGGCACTGTCAGGAGCATTGGCTCGACCATACAACCTTCGAAGGGTACTCGAAGCAAATATACCGAAGAGGATGATTGCGTGCTATGGCAATGGGTTCACAGTCATACACAAAAGGGTGGAGGGACAGATGGCAACGAGATATACAGGCAGCTGGAGGCGCAGGTAAGATTTCCCACAGATATGGGGCATCAGGGCACTGCTAATAAATTGTAGAATGCACGGCATCCGTGGCAGTCGTGGAGAGATCGATGGATCAAACATCTCAAAGGAAGACCACGCCCGGCTTCTGTGCCTGCCAATGCACCACCCACTCCACCTTCGGACCATCCTCCTCCACAATCAGACATCGAGATGGCGCGGAAAGGCAAGCGTAAGAAGAGTACTTTCTCTACCGAAGATGTGAAAGCGCTACTCGAGATTGGGGAGGATATTATGATTATATCGCCGGAAAGGGTGGATGAGGCATGGGAGGCGTGGGCCAACCGGGACGATGTGAGCATTTCTAAAACACAAATTTCCTGATCTCAAATTTGACCCATATTCCAGATAGAACCGCGCCGTCCTGCACGGGATTGGCAGTGTTTCTGGGAGAACAACGTGCGGCCTATCTTTCTGAAAAGGCAAGCAAAGGAACTCAAAACTGCCCATACTACGACCACTGGCGTGGAGCCTCAGCCCCCTAGTTCGGAAGGGAAAGGAGTCTCGTCGAATCGCATGTATTCGCCTACTAGACGTAGAGCTAGCGCTGGGAGCGCTGCACGAAGAAGCCCAGCTTTTGAACACGAGACTCCGAAGGGATCCACTAAAAGTCCTTCGCTCCCTATTCGATCTCCGTCAAAGTTGTACAAGCGATCAGGGTCCGGTATTCTGCAACTCAATTCTCTTGAGGCCGACGCTGGTCATGGTTTTCAGCTTCCTCCTGAAGTAAGCTTGAAGGCCATGCATAGGGAAAATGATAGTGAAACATACCCTCGAGACGCGGAGGGTCACTTGACAAGCATGGGTAAAGATGCTACAGGGCGAGATACGATGGAACCTGTCCTCTCTGAGTTCCACACTGAGCGGACGACCAAGGTTTTGGAAGCGCGCTTGGACGTCGGGGCGGAGGATCAATATTCGCGGCCTTTACCCCAGCATTCTCCGGAAAGTGCGGGCTATCGCAGAATTCCACGATCTGCCCTTGGAAAGGCTCGAAAAACCTCTCCTTCTCCTCTTGCACCTTCGTTGGCGCCAGCAGAAACCCTAAAGCGGAAGAGAGACGTCGCGGACGATGACGACCTTCCCAGTAGCTCTCCCCTGGGACTTCCACTGCCGAGATCAGCCTCGCCGAAGCGCCAAAAGCGAGGACGCTTGCAAGCAAAGCCCTTAGAGGTTGCCTCAACACCCGAGAACAGCCCTCGACGGCCAGACCTCGATGTTGAACTGCAGCTTACCGGACGCACCGACGAGGCGATACTCATCCCAGACGACAGCGAGTCCGAAGCCGAGTGTTCGAAGAGCGACAACGACGCAATATTTGACGACAGCCTACTTGGCCGCCCAGCATCGCCCACACTATCCTCACCCAGTCGCACGATACCAAACACTCAACCTAGTCCGCGCCGCTCAACACAAGCCGTCTTCAATGACCCAACTCAGTTCATCGACCTCGAGATTCCAGATCCCGAAGGAGGCTGGGATGAAGACGTCGAAACCCCACTCTCGCCAGAAGAACTCGATCCCAACTCCCAACTCGTGGACTCAACCCCCAGCAACGTCATCCCCGAAACCCAACCAGATCTACCAGACACTCAAGCCCTCCTAGACAGCAGAACCCAAATGCCTGACTTCTCTATCGCGGAACCGGACGGCGGCTGGGATAGTTTCGACCTTATCCCCTCGACCCCACCCTCCATGCCAGGCCACCACTCCTCCCCTCCTCCTCCCCCCACAAAAGCCCCATCTCCAGACTCTAAGAAGCTAAGAGCCGGCCTCGACACCTGGGTCAAGATCCAGATAACCGCAGGCTATCCCCTTGACAACCTCATCGCAGCCCTCAAAGCCACAAGCAACAATCTGGATCTGGCAAAACTCGTACTCAAGTACATGACGCGCAAGGGCAGGGGGAGGATACCGAGTAATGAGAAGGGGATCTGGACCGAGGACGATGACGAGGATCTGGAGTCTACGGATGCGAGGCGCATTGAGAAGGTGCAGGCCAAGCATGGGGCGGCGGTTTGTGATGTGAGGTTGGCGTTTTTGCATGTTTATCGGCAGACTGAGAAGACGACGTGAATGGGGTTTGGGAGTAATGCCGTTGCGTTGGTTTGGGAACCGTTGCTGGCTGCTTCGTATGCTCGTTTTGGGTCGTCTTTGTGGTCGAGCCAAATCTAAGCCCCGCGTTCGAATAATCAAAATCTCATGCGCGGTCAGAGATGGTGCACTATACCATGGCATTTTGGTAAGCAGAACGTCTCTACAAAATTACGACGGGCTGTTGATCAACAGAGGTTGACCATCAGAGACGCAACAGCTAAAGAAGCAAGCTGTTGAAGCATTTCCTCCACTCAATGATGGGGCCATGAAGAGGGCATATTGACTCAAAGATACTCTGAAGAGTGCACCATGCCAGTGTATGGCATCCAGTCAACTGATCCGGATCTCTACCGTGTTGCCGAAATGTGTCACGTCAAACCATCCGTTTGTCCAGAATCGCCCTCGGACCTTATGAACCCACCTTCGTCCCTCCACGCCGCTTGTATTTCCTCGGATCCTTCCTGCTCATCCTCGCTTTATCCCTAGTCCCCTTCCCCCCCTCCCAGAAGCCTCCACTCCTTTTACCAACCAGAACCTAGAAGACCCCACCGTCAACAACAATGTCCTGTGTAAAACAAAAAACCCACAAAACCCCTTACCGAATGGCAAACCCCACAATCCTGGGGTCTATAATTCTGCTCCCTGCCACAGAAACCACAGATCATGCGATTCGCATGCTCGTTCGGGTGCTCCATCTCCGCATCGTGGCACCGGTCACAGGGGAACACCTTCGCGCAGCAACTGAAGCGGAACCAGCGATGTGATTTGGAATAGTGCTTGCAGTGCCCGTTTCGGGGCAGGGGCTCGCCGGCAACGATGCCGAGGGTTTCTTTAGGGCGTTTGGTGCGTCGGAGGGGTAGGGATTTGGAGGTTGTGCTTATGAGGAGGAATTTCGTTTCAGGGATCTTGAAGGCTGAGGAGGTGGGTTACTGGGGGTTGGAAGAGAGGGAATGAGGAGGGGGTACTCATTTTGCGGTGGCATTCGCGGCAGAAGGCAATGGAGGAGGAGCCGCGGACGGAGGTCACGCCAGGGGAGGTCTGTGTGGTGGAGCATTCGGAGCAGGTGGGGATGAAGGTGCTGTAGATAGGTCAATGCGTTGTGGAAGAGACCGATTTGTTGGAAGTGGATTTTACCTGGGAAGCATATCGACAACGGTGCATCCATCAAGATCAAGATGTCCAGCACGGACTGAATTGGCGTGCATGAGCTCTCTCCGGAAATTGAGGCTAAAGCTGCTTGCGCATTTTTTGCACGACTGTGAGCGGGTGCCAGACGCATTGCGGAGGTTGCTAACATCAAGGGTGTCTTTGCATCGCTCGCATTTCACAGTAATGCTCAGAGAGACCAGCTCCAACAGCTCGATGCCGTATAGCTCGAGGTTGGGGAATGAAAGTGATATACCACGCTCTGGGCGAGAATCTGAAGGTGCTTCAGGCGCGGCTTCTAGGGCAAGACCTTCGTTTTCTTCGTCTAGGAACTCATCACCAGAATCGTAGGAATCAGAGTAGTCGCTGTCATCAAAGGCTTCGTCGTCGCTGCCAGCTGCCCACTCAGGTGGCCTTGGAATGAACTTGATGTGGCTTCGAAGGTCCTCACTGTCATTCAATGGAGGCTCTCCACGCGCTATCGCCGCCTGGCTGGAAGACGAATCTCCAACTAGTGGAGATGGGTTTTCGTCCTGGGTCGGTTGATGAGGACTTTCGGATTCGGGCTCTGTAGCAAAGATATGCATATGCTGTGCCAGATAATTGACATGTCCCATGAGATTCATCTCGGGGCTTGCAATGACTCTCCGTTCGAAGGCCCTTTCCGTCTTTGTAGCAGCTTCTCTAGTCACACCTTGTATCTCGATCCTGCAGTGCTGTAACGGGTACAGTAACGGGACAAAAAGCCTGACAGTCTTAACGGCCTGCAGTGGAACTGGCAGATCGTCGTGTCGTCTCGGCTCTATTGGTATAATATAGGCAATGCCATCGCTAGATTTGGAGAACAGCGGTAGGCGACCAAGGCGAGCCTCCAGCTGGCGCGTTTCTGCTCCGCGTCTAGCTTCTGCCATTCGTCCTTGCTGGAACGTAAAGACCTCTGCACTCTGAGTGGCTTTTGGAGGCCTTAGTCTCTCTGAAGATGGTGGTGCTTGCAAAGGTTGCGGCTTTGTCGTTCGTCCTGATCCCGAATTCGGGATTATTGTGACTGTCTTGGCCTTTTCTGCTGTGAGCAATGACTCGAGCTGCTTGTCAAGAGCGTTCATGAGTCCAAGCAGCGTGGGGTTTAGCGCTTCTGCAAACAATGCATCAAACCCGCGCTCAATATTGATTTGGTAGCCTCGACCCATCTCCTTGTTCTTGACATCAATCGATGGCTTTCCTTCTTTGGGGTATGTCGAGGGAACATGTAGAACACACTCAAGTCCTTCCAATTCAAAAGGAAAGTCGGGGTCCGATGGAGTCATCCGGAAAGTGAGTGCTGTACCACCATTTTCAGCCGCTTCGGCGGGAGAAAATCTCCGCTTTAGTTGCTGTATTTGAAATGCTCTGGGATCTTGCGTCTGAGCTTGTGGGGTAGGGCGTTGGACTACGCGACTTTGATCTACAGGCGGAGACACGTACTGACGACCTGCCTCTAGATGAGCTAGTGATTGCTCTGAGGTAGATGCCGAAGCGTCCGCAATTGCCGTTTGTGCTGCTGGGATATCCCCATCGTTCGAAGATTGAGTTTGCTCCTTGGATGATGTATTAGTCCTCTTGACTCTTGAGGGATCGTGGCGGAAAGGGCAGGTATCTCCCGCCCTGCATCCTGAATGCTTTCTTAGCAACTTAGTCAATTATCTTACAGCTACATGATTTGCAGACTTGAGAGCATCAAAAGACGGAGTAGTAGGGAAACCAGTTGACAGTAGATAGAAGACAGAATTTCAAGGGTTGCGAGAGATAGAGACCAAATAGAAAACGGTCAGATCTATTTAATCGCGAGGCTCAGGTCTACAACAATAGTCTCCAACGTCTTTGCTATTGGAAAATCGGTAACAATGAACGTACTGAAAGAGCTTGAGAAACAAATGCACTGCACTTCGATAGCTGGACTGGGTTTTGGGCGACTCGGCTTTACGCACCGGTTTTGCTACCGAAATACCGACAGTGTCTAGTTGATGTCTTAGGCGCTGGCGGCGCTGAAGGTGCTGAGACTGGCGTCCCTTCAGAGCAAGCATTAACACCAGCATTGGCACATACACACACAGTACTCCTTACGATCGCTAGACTCCGGCTGACGTTCCGCCGCCATAGCGCTCAGAAGTCGTCAGATATAGCAATATATTGGGGATCAAAAGCCGCGACAGAAATGCCACAGAAGATGAAGGGATTATAATTGTAGAATGGATGGCAACGGAAGTGAATGGTAGAGTGGAGATTGGGTAATTTGATGTCATATTTCACAGTTGTGACTCCGTCGACCACTTCACGATCAGATAAGATATGATAGACAAAAGCGGAAAGAAGGCGGAAAGACTCCGAAGCTAGTGATCCATGGTTCATAGTACATGTACTTACTTCTCAGTGCACGCTTTCACTCATGCTACGGCCACATACTGTACGAGCGAGTCCACAGACCCACAACAATGTCTGCTACAAGCACAACCATTGAGCTTTCCATATTCAACGCACTCACTAGCGCCCAGAACTCAGATAGAGAATTGAGATTAAACCTCGAAGGGCACGGTCAGGTGCAAGACAATGGTTCATGTGTAAACCCCATTGTCTCGCGGACGAGAGCACTCTTTATCGTCTTCTTCCTTAGTGGTGTCACCTTCCTCAATTCCATGGGAGCAGGTATGTTCTCGAAATTGTCCAATTCACGTAGCCACCTAATCCTCATCCAGGTCTTCTGACCACCGCCCTCCCAGCAATAGCCGCTGACGTCGGCCTGAGCAACAACTTGCTACTATGGCCGGCCTCCGTTTATGCCCTCGCCGCCGGTTGCACCCTCTTGATCTTCGGTTCCGTAGCCGATCTCGTTGGCAGCAAACCCGTTTGGCTCCTCGGCGCTAGCTTGTACATTGTGTTCACCATAGCCTGCGGATTGGCGAAGACTGGTCTTCAGTTGATTCTATTTCGGACTATGCTCGGAATTGCGATTGCCATGTGCCTGCCCAGCGCGGTCAGTATAACGACGAAGTCGTTTCCGCGCGGTAAGCGAAGAAATGTTTGTTTTGCATGCATGGGCATGGGTCAGCCTATCGGCTATGCTGTGGGGTTGCTTTTCGGGGGCATTTCTGTAAGTACGATTGGGTGGCGTTGGGGTTACTACCTTAGTGCTATTGTCAATGCCACAATAGTTGCTGGGGCTATCTGGGGCCTGCCCTCCGAAGAGCGCAGAACCGTCTCGTGGAAAAGCCTGATTACCGACATCGATTGGGTTGGCGCTGTTTCCTTGAGTACTTCTCTCGGTCTGCTTTCTTACGTCCTCGCTATGGTTACAGCAAGTTATACGCGTATGCAGGATGCGCAGAACATAGCGATCTTGACCATAGCTCTGCTTTTGATCCCAGTCTTTGTGCTGTGGATGCAGCGTCAAGAACGTCTTGGCCGGCCAGCAATTATCCCGAATGGTCTTTGGAAGAAAACTGCTTTCACGACGGTGTGCGTGGCTGTCTTCTTGACGTGGGGTACCTTCAACTCCACGCAATACCTGACCACGTTGTATTTCCAGCGAGTTCAGGGTATTTCGGCGCTGCAAGCTTCGATTCGATTTGTGCCGATGGTAAGTCATATTCTCTGAGCATCTTCGCCCATTTGGGCGTATCAAGAATTCCGAGACTTGTCTATACAGCAGTCGCTTCAAGATTCATCTCTGCGCTCAACCTGATGTCTAAAAGACGGGATGCTGACTCCGAGTATTCGTAGGTAATCACTGGGGTAGTAACGAGCATTGTGGTAAGTCATGTCTTCTGAGCTCCATTCACGTAGTCATACCAGGAGTAACACTGACCTCGAGATTTGTAGACCGGCTATCTCGTCGACAAAGTCCAAGTTCGCACTCTTGCCGCGGCCTCGGCTGTAATAAGCCTGGCATCACCCGTGCTCATGGCGGTCACAGAACCGCAGTGGCCGTACTGGTCGACTGTTTTTCTAGCAATAGCCTGTGCGCCAATTCACGCAGATGTGCTCTTCACAGTATCGAATCTCATCATCACAAGTTCCTACCCAGCTGAGCATCAGGCTTTGGCTGGGGGCGTGTTCAGCGTGATGTCGATGATTGGAAATTCCGTGGGGTTGGCAGTCTCTGCGGCTATCGCGGCGTCTGTGACCATACACGAAAGTAAAGGCGCCACCATTGACACCCCAAGGGTATTGCTAGAGGGGTATCACGTATCCTTCTGGACAATGTTAGGCTGTATGGTGCTTGTATGCTTGGTGACGTTTTGGGGTCTAAAGAATGGAGGAAAAGTTGGTGAAAAAGAAGATTGATTGGAGAGCTGCAAGCCGCTGCGAATGTCTGGCCCGCCAAACTGGTCTCTCAAGCAATGGACATAGCCATCGAGATGCGCTGCATTGCAATTTCATGTGGTATGCAAATGCCAGTGTATTCAAACATTGGCCGCCACCTCCGGAAGAAGCCATCGTACAGGAGAAGTACCCCAGACTTGGATGTACAGAGCGAAGAATCTTCAATCTCGAGGAAAAATGCTCTTACGATTTGAAATCCATGAGTCCCTAACGACGATGGGGGCATGCAACTGCGCTTACGAGCCCAAGCCAGCAGTAAACGTTGTCGCTGGTGGGAGTGTATCACTTATAAATTACTGTCTGAGGTACGAAAGTAGAGCCTTGTGTGAGAAGGCTCAAACCACGGGCATATGCTGGTAGGAGGTGGTGAAGCCATCGTTGTCAGTCCTTTGAAATACATTTCAACGAATGGACGACGTGGCCGCCCAAGGATGACCAGAGCAGATGAAACGAATTGTGAATCAATCGGAGCGCTTGAAATAAACAATTTCGAGCGATTTGCAAGCATTACGTGGCATTGCAGAGACAGCCGAGCAGTTGGGAGCCAAGAATGCCTTTGTGCATATCTATCGGCTTGAGCTTCCCTCGCTATTTCCCTGCAGTTCACGCCGTGTTCGCTAGACCTGTGCTCAAAACTAGAGCAGCGTTTCTATGGAGTACGATTTTGGCATTCCCAACCTATTGTTGGGTACGATCAGTCCGGAGGTTGAAGTACCTCACTTTACTCATTCCACATATCCGGCAGCTGTGTCGTTAATCGCTTGACCGTATTGCCTCCCCAACCCAGCGGTCTGCTCAGCCTGTCTTCACACCAAATGTCGCGTGAAGTGCAATTGCAAGCCGATGTTGGCAGCCTTGGTCTACAAGGCCTCGGGGCCTTCACCTCGATTTTGGCGACCCTTTCGGCCGATAACATAGTTTCCATGGCACTCATTCAGATGGAGAAGCTAGGAACTGCTCTCCCTACCAGCGGGGAATACGCAAAGAGGGTGAAAGACCTTTTGCGACGCTGCAATGATGTACGCCTTGATCATCTTGCGCTAGTGATCGGCTGGCGCAAAAATGACACGGCGTCTCTCATGGCTGAGTCTGCTGGTGGTCAGGCTATCGCCCTTCTATCTATGTGCTTGACCAGCCTGTTTAAGCATTCTGACACCGGCACAATTCTTGCACGTCTATCTAAGAAGCTCTGCTCCCATTCCGCAAATGTTTCGAGTGTCGCCCAGCTTGCGGATGTTGCAAAGCTGCTTGCCGGTAAAGTGGATGCTTTGGGCTTCGGCAACTTGCTGGCCAAAGAAGTCACAAGGGTACATAGTGCGTACGAGGCACTCGGCCATACCTCAGTGCCGGCAAAAGCTTCTGGAACGATTCAGTATTGAATTTGTTACGGATATGCTTGACAAGATCAGCCATGGACTTTGTCAAGAACACAGGATCTGTCGAATATCAGGCAGCCGCGGAATGGGCCATGTGGTTGGATTGGTCCAGGCTCTGTTTCCCCGTGACACAGTCCTGACCATCGAAGGCGTCGTAATTCAGGACGTGGAACACCCGAAGATCCGGTGTGATATTTTCCACGGGGATACTGACGGACTCACTCAGATTCAGCTCGAAATCTCTCTATCACACACGTTACCCATCAAATGGCCTATCAAGCCTGTAGATCCTACGTCAAACCCTGTTTATCATGATACAACCTACAGTTTCGGTTGGTCGAGATGGCTAGCCGACTATTTGCGGCTGATATTCATGAATTATGGTCTTAGGTGTGATCGAAGTATACTGGAGGCCTGCTGCAACCTGCTTGTACATATACCAGTATCGCTTGATATTGGTACCAGTATTCCGTCTTCGAAGATGGACCGCACAGAGAATATCCCAACAACACCACTGCTTGCCCTGTTAGGACCGTTACCACAAGCACGTATGTGTTCGATATGCGAGAATCTGCTTGATTGTTCACCTACGGAAGATCATACAGACATCCAAACGGCTTTTAAAGCACTCGTGGCAGCCGTGAGCTACGTCGCTCGTGGGTTGACCTGTCGCTGTACACAAGATCGATGCGAATGGAGTCTAGGTTGGGGTTTCGACAACGCAAAAGCCCTGGAACCAAGAAAGAGATGCCAAAGATATCAATTATGGAAAGCCATTGGTAATGCTCTGAACTTTGGAGTCTGTTCGTTCTTCATAGACGCGGGACTAAATACCAGCATTCGCCCTCGGGACGGCTACGCTTCTTATGAATCGTCTTGGTATATCACAAAGGCTATCAGGAAAGACCAGCAGAATATCGTGAATCCTAAATAATTCTTGGAAGATATTTTCGCCTTAATCGCTTCGGGCCCAGAGGTACTTAAGAACAGTATCATCACAAGCTCCGAGTCAAGCACAGTGTACCCCAGAGTACCGACAGATCTGAGGCTACCATCCCGTCAGCTTGTGACATTCTTACTTGTGGACGGTCAGATTGTGTATGAACACCGCTATCATCGGCATCTTTGCGCAGCACAAGCTCGGGCACGTCCAAAGGAAAGAAGAGGCTTGATGGCAACCTTATCACCAAGTCACATTGGAGCTCATTCGGGCAGTCCTTTACTGACAATCAGAGAAGGTTTCAGATTTTTGGAGATACAGTGCTCGGTTGAATATGCTAAGAACGAAGTAGGATTAAATCTCAAGGAGGTGATTCTGGGGTATACCGCAATGCGATGGACTAGCATATGCGCCCACCCAGTCACTGATAGCATGGACCCATTCAAATACGCTCCTCTAGCAACATCCATCGCTTCACCTTCTGCTGTTGGGCGGTTGGGAATAAAGCGCCTTTGAGACCACACAACGCTGTGTTCATGAACCCTGTATCGAGATGCCATCCACATTCATTCTCACCATCTTCCCTCCTCCTTCGTTTGCCGCCGTCTTCTTGACAAACATACCGAAAGCCCGGTGCGTCTCGGATCTCTGTTATGGCAGAGCCTTCTCCAAATAAGCTTTACCAACTAAATCGAGCCTTCTTGTAATTGAACTGGCAGCAGTAGTTTTGATGAGTTTAACGAGCTGTCCGCGCTTTCAGTATAGATTGTCGACGATTTGCTTGATGAGAGAATACGCGACCAGTATGCATGGTCGCACTGAAGGTAGCGAGGGACAAATACCATAGGATTCTAGAGCCAGAATTAGTGGTCGAGGTAGCAAATCATAAGTCGAACCCGGAAATGAAGCAGGAAGAGCTCAACCCAAAGCCTGTATCGCCTACCACGAAACCTCGTCCTTGATCTCATAGCCTACATATCTTCCATCCGCTATCTTTGCTATCCACAATCCGCACAGTCACTCTCTCATGACGGGGCTCGCAAGGCTAAGCCAAGACCACCAATACTTACACAGAACCCCGCCCTGCACCCCCTTGGGTCCACGCCAGTCTACCAAGGGATAGTCATCCATTGCATGAAGACGTTTTGTAGCATCAATGCTGGCAAGAGGGTCTCGATGTTAGCCCTGACTTTTGTAGAAGAGAGAGGCATGGGATTTAGGTCAGCGAGGGTTCTACCATCTGATATATATCGACCGATCAGGTTGGTTGGTAGGCAACAGATTGCGGGGAGCAGTGGTTTCAGGGTATCTGCTCGTGCGAGTAGCATTACTGTCAGAGCTGGCATTGCCGATGAGGCTTGAGATATGGCGACAATGTGTCTTATGATTATTGGTGATTTGTCGGAGTATGACGATAGTTGCATGGTTGCGAAGCCAATAGATATATCCGTGTAATCGAACTCTGGAATACAAGGCGCAGCGCTGAAGCACGGGCTTGTGCAGTCGTTAATATAGCTAGACTGATCGCGGCTCGAGTAGCTTTCCGCTTTTCAAGGTCGCGCCTCACGCACGCATTGTAGTAATTGTGACAATGGAAATACATGTCTTCGTCCGCATACAGTATGTCATGTTCTCCAGCAAGGCCAAGGATCGCCGCGTTGGGTGTGTGAATTTTTCAAGCAGTTGGTGTGGCTGACGACATCCTGAGATGTAGGCTGCCAATTACAAGGCGACCTCTAGCAGCGACGGCGTGAATTCCATCTAGTACGCACGCGTATCACGTTGTAGAATACGGGTACTGTTACGACGATTTCGGTTGGGACGATAGGTTTGGTAAACCTTGTGTGTATCCCATGCACCGGCAGAGTGCACTTTCAACGGCGCCACTCAGTCCTTGGCACGCTCAAGAAACGTGTCGACAGTATGACGCTTGAGAGATCAACCAGTGACAATCCATTGCAGAAGAGGCAAACCGTCAAAGTGTGTTGCGCCCTTGGAGACCAATAACCATTGAGCGCCATTGGGAATCGAACAGAACCAAGATGACAAGTCTCATCAGGCTTTTGCTAAGACGGTAAGCACCCATTGCTGCCGGCGCATGGTTTAGTCATAGACAATTATAAAATAAAGATCCTAAAAGTGTGTACAAAATTGAACAGAAACTTGCTCTTACTTTATTACTTGAACTAAATGTTCAGGCCTGGTCGCTTGCCGAGGCTACGCCGCCTGTTTGTGATGCCTGCCAAGCAATCTGGCATACCATGAGCTCTGGCAAGTGCTGTTCTCGAGGAAGAGCCATGGTCACGATGGGTTGTGGTCGGATCGGAGACGATAAAGCTGGATGCAGTGGACTTGCCGCAGAGGGTCACATGGTCGCAAAGAGGATCGCTAGCCATGGTCTCGAAACTCCCAGCTCCTTAGCGTACGTGCGAAGTGTGAATTGTTCTCCTATCTTGCAGAGATGAGATAATCGAGTTGTCCAAATCGGCTACTTGGCCTTGCCAGTCGTTGTCGACTGATCTGGTAGCATCACCTTTCTCAGCTGCAATAATTGTACCCGGCGCAGTATAACCGGTTTTAGCGCTGGCAACATCATCCTATTTATTCAGAAAGATCCCGTAGGAAACGTATTTCCTCCCAATGAAAGAACGGGTGAACAGCTCGCGAGCTGGAGGGAATTATAATCTAATGGAGAGCGTTCCCATCAGAGATGTAGAAGTCATACTACGCAGCAACGACAAGTAATGTAGAAGCACCATACATGTCAGGAAGACAGCTATAAACCTTACCGCCTCGATTCCGTATCGGGAAGGAAAAGAATATACACCCACATCTATCAGTATGTTCTATTTGTGCTTCTGGAGCATACTATCATTGTCACTGAATGCTGACAATAGCTTCTGAAATGGCCAGGAGATTCCAAAGGACGAGGCAGCGTCAAGAGTCGTCCAGCCTCGTTCGCGGCGATTTCACTGCTGATACCACCGCAGAGCGTTGACGGCGAGCAGTTTCAACATGCAGGAGCCAGTGAAAATCGAGACCCTGGATCCTACCAATCGAGCATGGCAGCAGCAATCCAAGCCAGACCGCTCGGTCACCCCCGCCCGCCACAAGAAAGGGAACCGAGGAGACGTTCAAAATGAGAGGGCGTGGGGGGCCTATCAAGACCGTGGGGGTTGAAGATGACTATGGGCGTGGGCAATTTTCGCGTGTTTGCAGCTGCGACTCAGGGGTTGGGGCTGGCTGGACCTGACCGCTTGATCGGAAGTTGATCTTGCCGACTGAAGATTCAAGCTGCACGTTGTCTGTTGACATATGTTGATGCCAAAAGATCAAAAGGAGGATGGTCCGTGAGGGCAGCCGGCTTAGTGCCGTAGTCCGCGCACTAATGTTCTGGTTTCGTACGTTTTTCGGATTGGTACTGCATCGGCGCGGGGAAGCTGAATTTCCTTCCGAAAGGCTTTCAACCCTGATCGATGGGATACGACAAAAGTAAACTAGGTTTTCGGGGAGCTGCAATTCAGAACCCTGACCATCGTGTACGTTCGCGTGGGACGCGCATGATCGAGCCAGCAACCAGAATAGAGTAATTCCCAGGGATCGGCGTATTCAGGACAGATCGTGTCCTACATGCAACGCATGAGTCTGAAAGTGGATTCGTGTCAAAGTCAGGGCATGCTATCTTGGACGAGTAAGCGAAATTTACTTACACAGCAATGATCATCGCTTCCTCTGATCCTGCGAAGGTCGACCAAGGATAGCGGGGTGACAGCGAGACAGCTGAAGATCATGTGCGATCCTTTTTCAGCCTTGACGACGGCATTTCAGCGGAGTCTAGCTCCTGCCGTTGGCAGAGCCCGTGGTGCAGGAAGAAGCTCGTAGGTTCCTCGATCGACAGTCACGCGCAGACTTGCCCCACTCTGTTGGATGAAGGAATCAGCCAACTCTACATAGCGCCGTCGGGACTCAGGACCGTTGAAACAGCGCTGGGCAACCCCGCAATCATCCATCTGATCTTTCTACGAATATGGTCTTCCAAACCACTCGAAGTCGCAATACGTACTTACGTAAGGAAAGCTGTCCTTTGGCTTTAATCAAACAGGACCGCACTCGTCAGGGGTAAGAAGGCTTAGCGTTTGTGCGACTCCCGACTGTTCGGATTCGAGAGGACAACGGAAGATCAATTTGGGAAGCCGCAAGGAGCTAAGAGACCCGACAACTCGGTTCATGCGCAGCCCCTGTAGCTCACGTGTGCTCCAAAATTGACGAATGACGTAGCTGTACATACATCCCAATTTGGCTAGAAGGTCCTTCTTACAAGCGACCCATTCTGCTGGCTCCATGCGCCCTTTTACCCCTGGATATACATTTGGTTGTACCTCTACAGCTGGAGCTGTCTGTGTGCTCGATTCAAGAGGGAAAATCAACGTACGTACGTTGCGAAATTGAGATCGTCATCATTGGAAAGTTGCAGCAGACAAGTGCCGTTGCTGGTAGAGGCCCTTGCGTTACCCCAGAATATCCCCAGGCAGCAGGTTGCCTTAGTGAGACCACGAGACATGCGGACATGGAGATAGAAGCAGATATTCTCCGGATCTACGCCTTAATATGCGCTGGGATGACAGCGCATCAGCTCCTCGACCACCTGACAACTCGAGTGTCTGGTAGGCGTCGGAGCATTGGTTCGAGGTCTACCAGGGTCTCTTTGTTGATTACGGCCAAGTATGTACCATTCTGTGCAGGTTGTATTACAGCGCACAGTCTGCTTGGAGACGGCCGTATGTCAGATCCGGTCAATGACCGCGACGCAAAAGCATCACATGAATTCGACCTTGCGCGATTGCTGGCCACGCCCTTGACCGCCACCATGCGCTGTGCAACCCGAGAATTTCCAATGTCTGCAGCAATTCATGCTTAAGCGACAGGTTCATAGTTGTCAGCAAGCTGTCAAAGCTTTAAAGTGGTGTCTGACACATCCTTCGATCCTTCGACGCCAATGTAACATCCAGCGAGGACCTATCATAGACGTACCTCATTCGGAACCTCCGTCAGCTCATCCGACACTGCTTGGACTTGATGACATTGCGCATACAAGATGTAAAGTGTAGTATGTACTTCTAAGGTGTTGCACTTGAGTCAATCGTCGTGCACGTCCATTAGACAGGACTCGATAGAATCAATGTTCCTTTGATTCTGCATGATCCGCGAGATCCTACCACGCTTAAACTGACCACTGCCAGTGAGTTTTCCCTGCAGAGTCTCGTATGTCCTTCTCAGATGCGCTCGTAACAGATGGCAGCATGTGATGTGTCGCGCATGAGGAAGCGAAAGAAGTCACTGCGCGATCCCCGTTGGTGGCGCCTCTGTGGTTTAGCATGGTGCCGTGTCGCATGAAGGGGGTGTGACTTTTCTGGAACATGGAGCTACGACGTAGACCAAGCTTCGATGGGTGTCGCCAAGTGGGGGCTGACTGATCAGCCTCAGATTCCTGGAGATGTTGTAGTGTGCAGGAAAGGAGCCGGAATTCGGGGAAGGCGGTAGGAGTAGATGGGATCAGGAATATAACAGGGCCACTAAGGAAGGATTGGGAACACCTAGGCTCTCCTCACTCCGGATCTGGGGGGTGAAGAGGCGGAGGAACAGAGTTTGGCAATTTGCCATCCAAGTTCCAACACGCTCCGAAGTCCGAAGGACGCGTTACTATCTCGGTCGATTCTTGGCTAAAGTCTGGAATACGCTCGAGTGAGTCGAGCGAAAGGGCGCTGGACCCTTTGTCTGGCGGTCAAAGGGCGGCCATTAGTGGGCGAACAAGTGTGTAACGCGTGATGCTCACAAGTCGCTCATTACATCTCCCCACAGAAAGGAGCGGAGTGGACATAGTAGAAAGCTGTAGTCTCATCCTTCTAGAAGGGCCGTAGTGAGCGGCTTCGGCTTCCCATAGCCCGAATTGCCGTGGGAAGGTCCTGTCGTGTCAAAGGACATGCTCTCGTTACAAGTACAAGTCATCAGTCATGCTACTCCGACCGGCCACTCTATTAGTGACCAAACACTGACCTCACGCTTGCCGCCGTCCACTCTTCCGTCTTCCCCGTGACACACTAAGCCTCCAGTTGGGGTCTCTGCCATCTGGTAGATGTACGGGGCTACTGTGCTCTGTCACTTTCTGGACCGCCGGGTCAAATGATAGTCTAGTCGAATCTGTAGGCCGGGGAAAAGCCAGGAGGGAATTGAGGGACTGAACAGGGGCGTGGTTTGGTGGTACGAGCTACAGAAAAAGAAGGGCGCTCCCCACGATTCTTATTCCTTGTTCTCCCTCGCTGCACATGCAAACGAAGCTTATTTGCACCACCAAAGACCCGAGCAGGCCGGAAAGGGAATGCCATACGAGCTGCTTTTCGTCACTCGATTACTTCCATGATTCCATCTGGACTCTATCGTCCTTTATCAGAGAATCCATCTTCTGGCCTGCGCACTATCTTCAGAACAGCCAATCCCGTCATTACCCAATCCTTCCCCCCCCTGTACCTGTTGTGGCCGCGGCAGATTACGGCGACTGTGCAGCGAACATACCGCAGTGCCGGCTAAGACCTAAACTACTACTACGTACTCGACCCTCCACCGCCCGCCATCAGGTCATTCTCACATCATTCCCGCCCTTCCACACACACACGCACAATTCACCACCCGACGCTCGCTACTGCCATACATTATTCTACCTTACTCACCGCAAGTTTCTCATCGCTCACTCACCAAACATCAGCATATTTCCTACACAACCCATAATCTCCACCTTACCATCTGGCAAGGTTCGCCAATTCTCGACTTCGCCCCTACGGAATCCGTCACGCAACGTCAGCCGCTACATACGATCATACACGTTTCTAGAGTGGGTACACCAATACGCGCGAGCCCGCTTTGAGAGCGCGCGCGCAACATGCCTTCTGGACTAGGCATGCCGGTGTTGAGTGTCGATGCGGGCAAGATGCGTAGGATAGACACACGCAATGTGGAGAACCTGTTCGGCATGTGGAGTGGTGAGCACGATCATCAATTGTGTTTGGTACTCCGATACTAATCCCTGGCTTCTCCCAGTTTTCTCCAAGTGCGCAAACTCCATGGAAGATGGCAAACGACTGGAGAACCTCAGTTGGCGAGTCTGGAACAGGGAATTACTATGTTGCGAGCCCCAACCTCAACTCGCAGTCACACCTGCAATTGACATGGCAAGACCGCGGCCAGCAAGATCAGACGTCCCGGATCTCTCGGCCAGCGTTGACTCAGCCGTCTCAGATACCTCGGACAGGAGTCAAGGGTTTCAACTGTCACCAACTCGGCCTGTGACCATCTCACCGACAACACATAATTATGCAGACTCGATACAATGTGTAAGTCGAGGGAAGGAAAAGCATATCACATCTATCGACCTCGAAAAGATGGTCTCCTCCATCCAAGAGCAAGAAGAGGAGCCATGGCCATTACCATCGTCGATTACTGATGCCATACCGCCTATTCTACTATGTACCGACGCAACGCTTCGACCAGCGTCACCTTCGATCCATACTTCCTCACGCTCCTCGCATTCTTCTGCATCAACAGCGCCTCGGAGCAGTCCTGAAAGCGATTGCAGCGCCCTGGAGAACGCCGGATCCGATACCAGCGCAGAACTTTCTTCGTCCCACAGCGTTGTGCGAGGCTTCTCACTCAACGTATCTTCGTCGTATCGATCAAACACGCATCTTGCCGCCCCCCAACCATCGGCAATGCCGATCCAGCATACGAAGATAAGTAGTCAGAAGAAGTCAAAAGTAGCCTTCTCGCTTGGGGCAGGTTCGTCCGGAGACGAAGGTAGCTCCTTCGAGGATCGGATGTCCGGGCAACACTCGAGGCAAAGCTCCCTGACCGCCGGCCTACAGCGACCACTTCACACTAAAAAGCAAACCTCGTTTAAAGATGAATTGGAATCGCGTGCCATGTCGCATCTCAACGAGGATGTATTCGAAGACTCTGACGAGGAAGGTGAAGGGGAAAGCGCCATCGAGGAAGAGGATGACAATGACGAAGACGACGATGGTTCGGACTGGGAAGACGATGGATCGGAGAGCGGCGAAGTGGCGGATGAAAAGCAGCTCTTCCAAAGGATCGACTCGAAACCTAACCTAGTCTCCAGGCGCTCGTTACTCACTACCATGATGAATGAACCCGATCGGGCTGCCGCATTTCAAAACATGGCAGCACAGTCAACATCCGCACTTAGGAGATCAAGGCGGGCAAGTCCCAATGGCCCATCCCTCGGTAATGCGCCTGAAGAAGACCCTACAGCCACCCTGCCTCCTACCATGACCAAATCGAAGCCCATCATCATGACTACATCGAATACGCACCCACCCGCGCTCTCTCCTCGCACTACGCGCCGCAACATGCTGGCATCAGAAATGACCGAGTCTCTCCGGAAACACCTCCTATGGGAGCGCCAGCAAATCAGCACCACTGCCAAAGCGGTGTTGAAGAGACGGCATACTGCCTACGACATTACCAAGCTCACCGAATACCCCGAGAAGGAAGGTCAAACGTCGAAGAACAATTCTTGGAACCACTTCTACGACTCCGTTGGTGATGTCAATCAAGCTGGTTGGTGAATTTCAGTCCGGAACATGCTACTATCACATCTCTACACAATCCACATACTTATACCGCCGTTCAACAACTTTCTGAAACGAATTTTACGGATATTTGCTCTTAGCGACATCATTTTGCACAAAAGCTTTGACGCATAGCGTGGCGGTGGCACATTGTCTACAACCCCATGGGTGGAAGGTTATCCCCCGGCGTCCAGCATATTGCGACGAGAATGGCCGCGGCAGGAGCTTTGCCGCTTTCAGATGATACCACTGTGCTTTGCACGCACGATGCGTTTGGTTTCATAGCATGTGCTATGAACGATCATACTCTCCGGTGGAGTAGCCGAGGAGCACATGCCCTGGAGGCCAGCCGACCGCTTTCACATGTACGACCCAGCATTTCCCATCGAGCCACCGCTCCAGACGGCCGAACGATGAGTTTGACCCTCGATACGAGGTCTCCAGTCGATGATGGGGAAAGGTGGAACCATGGCCCGAGGCGAGCCGGGTACAGGGGAGTGGAAACGGCTGAGCGGCATTGTTCCTTGGATGTAGATGTACTTTGTACTTTGTAGTAGATACATGCACATACTCCTACATGCTTTACGAACACGTCCCCAGTCCAATTGACTGCCTGCCTGGCATCAGTTCTCTTGTCTGCCGACACCGTCTCGACCGGTTTTTGCCAACGCCAGGCGGAAGAAGTGTGCAAAAACACTCTAGCTACTTCTCTACAGGTACTCTGTCCAATACCTATTCCCAACACTATACCTTGTGCCTTTGGTTTGGATGTTCAATGGGACAAGACAGATGATTTGATAATCTTGGCTCTGTAGCCATCGGTGTGCCGATGGTCATCGCATCCATGGGATATCCGGTCATTACGTTCTTCGATCACTGTGACAGGCTGGCGCATCCTCAACCGAGACTGATACGGACACAGATCCCACGACAAACATGTGAAACCGAAGAACGCTACTCCTGACCGTTGCTTCCCGACCCTCCACTGCTCCAGAACCTCCTCCAAGTCTCCAACAGCAAGTGCCAGCTGTCAGGCAGCGATTTGTCATGTCATCCACCACACCTTTATCCCTCACCGCCCTTCCTAACTCAGATCCTGAATGAAAGGGTGGGATGGCCGCCTTGCGAGGAGGCTGCCAGCTGTCTCCGTAGGCGCCCAGGGGTAAGCATGCGAAAAGGCTAACGCACGTTAGAGATCCTTCGGGAAAGCTGAGGAGGGTGTGTGACCCTCGTGCGTGGTGCTGTAGGGCGTTGGTTCGCTGGAAATAGCCGATGGAGGGTGGGGGCACCTGGGGTGGGCAGAGGGTGGGGTTCAGGATTGATAAGATCAAACCCGTGAGTCAACTGTTCGGGCTTTCTGCCCCCAACGGCATGAAGATTGGGATGGATGTCGCTTGGGTTGTAGGATCGACTGTTGGAGACTCTGTTCGTATGGGGAAGGGAAGGAGACATCCGTGGCACGGCGCGATTCCTTCAAGCCTCTGGCAGCTACCGCATCCTACAGCAATGCCACTCGGCACTCGTACTCACAGAGCCTCTTTCCAGTTTGAGGGTCCAAGCCCCTTCTGGGGATCAGACTAAAGTAATATTCAGCGTACTCCTATGTGATACGTTCAAAGAATCCATCCTCCACACGACAGAAAAGGCCCGCGCACCGTCAGAGCACCCCACGGTTCGGAGATATATGGCAGATCATGCGCTTGTTTTCCCATTAAAAAGCGCTGTATTTCGACCAATGCGCGAACATGGATCCCTTCCCTGGACGAGCCTCTCAGCATGTCACGATCGTAACGTCCCCGAGATGTGATGGAGCTTGCCGCTGCTGCAGATCGCGGAGAGTCACTCGCCATCTCCGTTCCTCCGATAGTCCAATCTCTACTTATCAGCTGTCCTTCATCATACCAACCGATGAAGAACAAAAGCAATAGATCGTAGTTGGTGGAGTTGACTGCTGATCAGAACTCTGATGCGTTGGCAGACTAATGGTGGTGCTGTGAATGAGAAAGCAGGAGCATGTCACAGGTGAGCTTTTGCCGCGCTGTGCGTGTACCGCCTGGTCCACGTGCCTGCGCCACTGACAAAGTACACAAACTATCCTAAACTACTTCCTTCGTTCCTTTTCGAGCTTGTGCTGTGTGAGCTTGCACTATGACCCTTACGAAGTACTTCCACCCAAGGCAGCTTGTTCTGGCCCAGACCTTCCTTGTCCAAGACTTGTTAATTATTCCCCTGCGCCGGCCGGGTACACTTTCCAGCATGCATTCCTTCTCTCGCACTCATCAAAAGAAAATTAACGCAATGACAATAGACTAATCGACCAGTGGCGATCTTTTACTAAAGAGGCAAATTGTCAAAACACATGGCATACAGTCCCTCACAACCCACCAAGGGGCCTGAGCACAAAGATACATAGCCAAAGTGTCAGTGACTATCACAAACGGAGTGCACCATTTCCTGCCGATGCATAGGACAGGCTAGTGCATGAATCATAGGCTAAAAGCCTGCGATATCAAGACAGATGTCGCCAGAAGGACACGACGAATTCAGGTTCTGCCGAAACATAGAATCAAGTTGCGCAACTTCACTGGCACGTGTCGACCACTTGCTTCTGTTCGATGCACCTTACAGAAAACGTTAGTCTGACAGCTTCTTTGATATCATCTCAGCCTTGGATTTCTTAAAGCTCATTTGTAGCAACGCATGCTAGGTCTGCCGTTCCATGCTATCTCTTGATTCCCTTGGCCAGGTCCTCACGATACTTTCTAGCTACTAGATAGATTCCACTTCCGCTACTTCAGGTAAGCATTTCCTCTCCACTCCCTGTAAACGCCGCCGGTGAGTCAAAGCTCGTAATATCCACCACAAGGCGGTGCGCACTACTTTCCGGGCGAACGGGATGCGCTCCGATGACCGTAGCCTTGAACAGATGAAGTCTCCTTTTATCCATCGACATCCATCTCAGACGTGGTGTCCGCTAGCGATGTTGACTCCCAACACGCGAGCTCCGCGATGGTTTGCACGCAGTAGTCCTTGATGCCAAATTCCTCCAGATATTCAGCCGTTCGCTTCAATGCCTTAAGGACACTCGAGAAGTCCCAGTCCGGATCTTCATGATAGCGGGGCAGTGCCAGTCCTTGCATCATGGTGTCCACTATCTCATCTGACGGTCTGTCTCCATATCTAGCTGGGACATCATAGTCCAGATCCCCATAGGAATAGTTTCCCAACTGCCTGACGAGATCGAAGACAATACCAGCACCGCGTGGAATATTCACAAGCTTCTTGGCTTCTTGGCTTCATCGAGGAAGTAGAGCATTGCCATGCTCAAGTGGTCCGAGGTTGCTCCGGATGCATAAGCAGGCGAGATCGCTTCGCACGCATTCACATACACTTTGTGGGCATCCGCCCTAATCCTAGTAGCGAGGGCCGTCAAAGCTCCCGGACCGTCGCCCAGGTGATACCGAGAGATCATTGGAATGCCTGTAGCCGCTTAGCCTTCTCCTTTACCATGGATCAGATCGAGGGTCACGGATTACCTCGCCCGAGCCCAATATGCTCCAGAAAGTCTTGATGCTCTTTGACCTGGTTTTCAAGGTCCATGATGCGCGCTTATGCTGCGGCTAACGTGTCAGATGCGGCTGCTATCGTCTCCTCTTTGGCAGCTTTGGCAGCTTTGGCAGGCCTGTCGTTCGCTTCGTCGGAGTATGACCTGGAGCGCTTTCGTGAATCCATTGTGTGGATTGCCTAGTACATTGATGATCTCTTCTGCGCACTCGAGATCCGGTATGGGCTGCTTGTTGATTCTGCAAGCTGCTATCGAAGGCGACAATGTAGGTAATGCACTCTCTAGAGGTTGCAGTCTGATGTGTCAAGAACGCGCCCCGCCAAATTTCCACAGACCACGTCAGGGGTGAAAACACTAGATCACTTCCGTATCTTGAGGAGTGGTGGTTGTTTTTCACAATATGTATCTGTCTGTAAAAGGTGATGATGTGAATGTCATGATGTTTGTCATAATGCCGTCAAGTTGCCACTGATCTTGAGAAACATTTACACGATATAACGTTTGGCAAGCCTACCATTCAAGACCCGTAGTCAAGGCGTCGTCAAGCCTTTTACGACTCAGATGTCAGCGCGGAAATATGTCGCTCGAACCATCAGCGATCCAGGACAACTGGCCTGGATTTATATGATCTCATTCCAGCTCCTCACGTATCAACCCGCTCCATTTACCGCTTCGTGTTATATGCTACCAAAAACTCCTATGCATGTAAAATACATGACATCGTACCTCTCGCCAATGTTGTATAGCAGTCCGGAAATATAGCCATAAAAAAAGACTCTTCGCAGATGCTCCTGGCTTTCTCTCTTGTTCTCCGAAGCCCTTCCAGTCCATCTTAACTCCAAATTCACGTCTGTTATATTCTTCTTCTTTGCGTCGAAGATATGCGAAGACAAGTCTAATATCACCAATTCTCGCAAAGCAAATATTCTTTCCCTTTTGGTTAAGAGAAGCTGCTAGCAGATCCCCTCCCATATACCTCCTTGCTCCTCCATTTCTCTCGAGCATAGATCCTCCTTCCTCAGCCAGATCGATCCCTAACACCTCCATGCCTTTTCGACCCACCCGAAACCCACATCCGATCTTTACGAAGCAGCAGCAACCTGAGTAAAGTAGCATCAACACAAAACCTTTGACGCTCCCATCCGAGCCAACAACAAGAAGTCGTGACCAACCACGCCTTCCGCCAGAAAACGGCCCTAGCAATCCTGAATCCTTGCTTCCACGACCACCATCAACCAGAACCACCTCTAACCATTCACTCAGAGAATCAAGTGACGCACACCTCTCGTCCCAGCTCTCAGTGGTGCCTTCAAACCCAGAAACACCATTCCCGAACCATCAACAAGCGTCTCCAGCGTCCAAGCCTCACACGAAATCCACTTCATCGGACCAGTGATCACAACGTTCCACAAGTGAGATTCCTCGACTCGCTTCCCCATTCGCCGCCTCACTCTCCCCCATGAACGCCGATCTCCTTGTTACCACCACCTCCCCACATCCCCCAATCCCACATCCCCCAATCCCACATCCCCCCTTTCCTTCCCCTTCGGAAATACACCTCCCATCCTCTTTTCCCCCGCCCATGAACAATCATCTTTCCCCTTCCCAATCCCAACCCAAGCTCCCCACTCTCTCCCCCCCAAACGCAACCCCCTTCCAAGACAACTCCCCGTCCCTCCTCCTCCCCTCCCAACAAAACCCTTCAACCACCCCCCCCCCCCCCCAAAAACATGCCCCCATCCCCTCCCCCGTCCTTACCCCAAGGTTACACCCAC